>Ga0209157_1000005_pt1 | contig 224173 bp, 196 predicted proteins | sample GraSoiAngelo_135_FD_185892 | JGI IMG/M metagenome (GOLD analysis project Ga0209157, IMG submission 185892) | Grasslands soil microbial communities from the Angelo Coastal Reserve, California, USA - 14_0929_05_40cm (SPAdes) (version 2) | ecosystem: Environmental > Terrestrial > Soil >... | reverse complement strand
CGAAGCGATACTGCCTCCGCGGGAAGGGCTCAGGCGGCTTGTTCGGATGTAATGCTGATGGCCCCAGCCTCCGCATCGCGTAGGGAAACAGGCGGGCGGCGGCCGGAGCTTCAGCCTCCCACTGACTGCCGGTAGAGGCCTCTGTCCGTTGCGCCGGAGACCCCGGGAACAGCCCCGCGCGGTGCGCTTGGGCAGAGATTCACGTGCAGAACAACGCGAAGGATCGCGGCAAGCAGTACGCTCGCGAGTGGGCACGCCGCACGCTGCCCGTCTGCATGTCCGAGGCACGCGCAGTGACACCGGACACGCGCAGCGACGGAGCCACGACCACGAAGTACCCCATAAAGGGCGTGCTTCATGATCTCGCTCGAAGTAACAACGACTTCCGTCGCGGGTGAGGTGAAGCTTTATCTTGCTGTACCATCTCCCCTCCTCTCCCGCCCCCCTCTCCTTGGTCCCGTCTCTGGCCCGTCATCGTTCCGCCACCGGACCCGTCCTGGGTCCGCCGCCGGCCCGCCTCGAGGCGTGATCCCGGTCCACGCAGAGCACAGCGTCTTGATCAGGAGTGGCCCCAGGCCAACCGCCCCGCCCAGCAGGCTGCGCTATTGCCCAGCGTACGCGCCGAGGACCTGCGGACGGACCCCCGCGCGCCCTCTTCCACCCTCTGACTACAGCCTCCGCGCCGAGAGAGCTCCGTGGCGGACGAACTCGTGAAGGGGCCGTCCGCCGCACATCGCACACGCGCACTCAGGGACCACCACGCCCTCGTGTCTATCTTGCGCTATGACTGTCGCGTCCAGCCGCCGCTCCAGGTGCTGTTTATCGAGCGACCCGCGGGGCCGTGCTGAACTCGCGACTTTGCTCTGGCTACCCGCGGGCGCTGACCACCAAGAGCTCGCGTGTGATGGACGATAGCGCCATCGCTTGACCACACGGCACCGGCCATGCCCAGCGACGACGCTCATACGGTCTCGCCCGCTTCGCGTTAAGTTCCTGTCGTGCCTATCACCCCAGTCGGTGGGCGGCCGCGGCACCTTCGCCACCCCTTTGCGCTTGCAGCACGCTGCTGCGTTTTGCATCCGTGCTGACGGGTTCGATAAACCCGTCGTCGCAATCGGAATTCGCTCAGGTCGCTCGATTGTTCGAAGACTTGTGAGATCGCGACACTCGACAAGCCAGCGCTGGCACGTTCCTCGCTCTGAGTCGTTGATCCACTGGCGGTGGTCTATTTGTCAAGATGACGGGTCAGAGACGGCGACCGGTGCAGCAGCACGCCCTTGGGCAACTGCGGGCTCTGACCACCCAGCCTCGGTTTCGAGTAGTGATCGATGAGGAGGGGTTTCCCTATATCCCGGGCCGCTCCGGCCGCATCGAGTGGTTCGATGGCCGGGACCTCGCTGCGTCCAGCGACCGACCCCGCGTCTTCGTGAAGTTGTGGGCGATCCCGGGCGTGCGGCGGTATCAGACAGGCGACACGGAGATGCGCGCCTTGTTCCCACTTGAAGCCCTGGAGCAGGTCGCTGGCGTCATTAAGGCTCGGCGCCGGCGCGCGCTATCGCCCGAGGAGGCCCGCCGACGCGGGTTCAAACCCACACCCAGAGCGACTTCAGAACCCTAGAAGCCACGAAGAATGAGCGCCGAGGACATGAGTCGCGGCTCCACGGCCAGGGCCTTGAGCACGGTCCGGGAGGATCGCGGCGAGGTCCGGCGTCGTCTGGACCGGCTCCGTGCCGAGCTCGTTGAGATGGAGACCGAGATGCTCGCGCTCTCGCGGTTACTTGAGACCGTCGCGATAGATCCTGAGCGTCCACTGCGAGATACAGCATCGAAACGCGTTGACGGCGCCGAAGACGTGGAGTATCTCTCCATCCGTGACCTTGCCCATCGCATCCCCTACGCCGAGCAGACCATCAGGAACCTCATGACCCGCGGCGTCTTCCGCCTGGGTGAGCATTACATCAAACCGCGGTCGCGTATCATGTTCCGCTGGAGCAAGGTGCGGGACTGGCTCGACGGGCAGAACAACTCGGCGTAATTCAGGCAGGCATCATGGCTTTCATCACCGCGGTCAGGAATCGGCTTGTCCTCGACTTCTCATGGAAGAAGGTTCGCTGCCGCGAGTATCTCCGCCTGCCGGCCACCCGGGAGGGGCGGGCCGAGGCACGGAGGATCAAGAAGCAGATCGAGGGCGAGATCGTCGCCCGGACGTTCGACTACGCCAAGTGGTTCCCCGAGAGCGCCAAACGAGAGCTCTTCGCGCCGACGCGCGAGGCCGCCGCGGCGCCGGCCTTCGCCGCCCTCGCCCGGGAGTGGCTGGAGAACAAGAAAGCGTGGTTTGCCCCGGCCACCTACTACGACCGCAAGAGGATCATCGAGGGTAAGCTCATCCCATTTTTCGACGACGCGACCGCCGGCTCCACGTCGGCTCGGCTCGTGTCGACGATCCAACTCGAGGACGTCGAGCGCCTCGTGAATGCGGTCAAAGGCCACGAAGGAATTCACGGCAGGAAGCTCTCGAACCGCCGGGCGAACATCATTCTCGACGTGTTGCGCCAGGTGCTCGATCGCGCTGTCCTGCGCGGGTGGCTCACGCGGAACCCCGCGCGCGCCGTCAGCAAGCTGCGAGAAGACCGGGCGGCAATCGATCCGTTCTCGTTCGACGAGGTCAAGACGCTCCTTGAGCACGGGTTCCGGACACCCGAGGACCGGCGCTACTTCACTGTCGCGTTCTTTACGGGCCTCCGGCCAAGCGAACAGATCGCGGCCGAGTGGGAGGCGGTGGATTGGATCTCGCGCCCGCCGCTGATCGGAGTCCTGGCTGCCGTCAGTCCGCGCGGCGGGCGGGGCCGGACCAAGACCGAAGCCTCGAAGCGCTACGTCGAGATGGTCCCGATGGTCCAGCATGCGCTTCGCGAGCAACGGGCCGCGAGCCAGCTGCGGAGCAGCTACATCTTTCCGAGCCGCACCGGTGGGCCGCTGAACATCACCAACGTCCGCGAGCGCGTGTGGAAGCCCGCGCTCCGGCGCGCGGGTCTTCGCTACCGAACGATGTACCAGACCCGGCACAACGCTCGCGCTCCAGAGCAGCGAGCAGATCGGGTGGGTCTCGAAGCAGCTCGGCCACACGAGCGACGAGATGGTGATCCGGCACTACGCAAAGTTCATCCCGAACCTTACGCGGCAGGACGGGTCTGCGCTCGCAAAGGTAATGCAGGAGCAAGGCTTGGCATAGGGAGATCGGCGTGATAGGTTTAATGGCGACTTGCCCCCCGCTCGACATGCCGAAAGGCCTCGGGCGGGGTTATTTTTTGCCCGGAGCACCGCCTGCCGCCTGAGCCGACCACCAAACGCGCTGTTATCTTCGTCGATGGCCAGAACCTTTTTCACGCCGCCCGCGAGGCGTTCGGCTACACCTACCCCAACTACGACGTCCTCGCCCTGGCCGATGCGGTTTGTCACCGTGGCGAGTACGACGTGGCCGTCATCCTGAGCCAGGACCAGGACTTCTCAGAAGTCGCGGAGGAGATCAGGGTGATTGCCCAAGAACGGAGCTGGTGGATCAAGGTTGCCTCCGCGTATCCCCTCAGCCCCACCACTCGAAACCGGCGTGGCATCAACAGGACCGATTGGCTCCCGATCAACCGCGTAATGTACGACGGCTGTCTCGATCGCCGCGATTACCGCCCACCCAGGTAGACGGCAGAGAGCCCGGGCCCAGGACTCACAGTGAGATTCGACGACGGAATGTCAGAAAAATGTCAGAAACTCAACAGGGGGTTACGGGTTATTCCCGTAACCCCCTGAAGAATTGGAGCGGCCGACCGGATTCGAACCGGCGACGTCCAGCTTGGGAAGCTGGCATTCTGCCACTGAATTACGGCCGCCCGGCGCCTCCTATCTTACACCGATCGATCCCGCGCTATTTGCCGTCCTTGAGCGACATGGTGTACGCCTGCAGCACCTCGTCGCTGCGCGCCTTCCAGTTCAGGCGCTTGGCGACGCCGTAGAGGTCGATCTGCTGGTAGAGCGGCACCGCCGGCATCTCCTCGACCCAGAGCCGGTTGATGCGGTGATACTGCTCCAGGCGCTTCTTTTCGTCCATGATCGCCTGGGCCTCGTCGACCATCCGGTTGAATTCCTCGTTGTGCCAGTTCACGAAGATGCCCGGCGACTTGAACAGCGGCCCGTAGATGCTGTCGGCGTCCATGGTCGGGCTGCCCCAGCCGATCAGCCACACCGGTCCCGCCTTGTGGACGTAGACCATGTTGTTCAGATAGGTGACGAAGTCGTACGTGCGCAGGGTGGTCTTGATGCCGGCCTTCGTGAGCTGGCCGGTCACCGCCTCGGCCACCTCGGCATCGCGCACGTAGCGGCCGCGCGGGCCGTGCAGGGTGATCTCGACGCCGCTCGCGAAGCCGGCGTCGGCCAGGAGCTTCTTGGCCAGGGCCACGTCCTGCTTGATGGGCTGGAGCTTGGGATCGTAGCCGAAGTGCATCGACGGCAGCATCGTCGCGACCCGCACGCCCTTGCCGTCGAGCACCGTCTTGATGATCTCGTCGGCGTCGATCGCGTAGGCGATGGCCTGACGAACTCGCTTGTCGGCGGTCGGCCCGTTGTAGGGGCCGGTCGGCTTGTGCTGCGCGTCCATCTGGTGCACGTAGAACATGAGCTGGATCGTGCGGATCGACGGCGCCGTCGAGAGGAAGAGCTTGGGATGCTTGTCGATGATCACGCCGAGGTGCGGCGGGATGTTCACCGCCAGATCGATCTCGCCGTTCTGTAGCGCCGCCACCCGCACCGCGTCGTCGGGGATGGGGCGGAAGACGACCGTCTTGACCTGCGGAGCGCCGCGCCAGTACGCGTCGTTGGCCTCGAGGACGAGCTCCTCGTCCTTCGACCAGCGGACGAACTTGTACGGGCCGGTGCCGATGGGCTTCTTCGAGAAATCCGCGGTCTCCTTCCCCGCCGACTCCTTGGGCGGCAGCATCCCGCTCTGCGGGAACGTCATCACCGGAACGAACGTCGGCCAGGGTTTCTTCGTATGCACGCGGATCGTGTACGGATCCACGATCTCCACCCGGTCGATCGGCGCGAAGAAGGTCGAGCCGCGCAGCTTGCCCTGTCCATGCCCCAACCGCTCGAGGGTGAATTTGGCCGAGTCGGCGTTGAACTCTTCCCCGTTGTGGAACTTGACGCCCTTGCGCAGCTTGACTTCCCAGGCCGACGGCGGAATGAACCTCGGCATCTCGGTGGCGAGGCTCGGAACGATCTTCAGATTGGGGTCGCGCTCGTACAGCGTGTCGAAGATGTGGCGCCCGACGTTCGAGGCGGGCGTCTCCGACTGATTGGCCATGTCGAGGGTTGTCGGATCGACGCCCTGGGCGATGACGACCTTGCCGGCCGGTGCGGCGCCGGCCGGCATTGGCAGCAGCAGGACGGCGACGGCCATGATGGTTGTCCACGCGATCATCTGGAGCCTCCTCCAAGCCTCTCGGAACGAGAGGTGAGATTCCTCAAGGTCCCGCTACTCTAGGGGTTCGCTCGCGGGCGAGTCAAGGTAGGCGAGCGCCTGCTCGCGCGTGGCGACGAGCCCGAGGCTCTGGGCCTCGCGCGCGCGCTCGAGCAGGCGGCCCACCTCGGGACCGGGCGGAATGCCGAAGTGGGCCATGACGTCGTCACCCCGCACGAGAGGCGCCGCCGCGGCCCCGGCGCGCGGCGTCTCTTCCCATCCTTCGAGGAGGTCGCGCACGACCGTCGCTCTGCGCCAGACGGCACGCGGCGACACCCCCGTCACGGCGGCGGCGTCGACCAGGGTCAACAGCAGCAGATCCCGCGTCTCCTCGCCGAGATCCCGGTAGAAGCGATAGCGCGCGCGCGGCGTCACGCCCCCGGACGCCGCCAGGTGTCCCGGGCGCAGATGATGGCGAACGAGCTTCTCCAGGACCCCGCGGGCGCGCCCGGGAAGCCGGAGCCGCTCGGCGATGTCGCGCGCGCGCGCGGCGCCCCGCACGTCGTGCTCGAAGAAGCGGATGCGGCCCTCGATCAGCCGGCGCGTCTCGGGCTTGGAGACGTCGTGGAGCAGCGCCGCCAGCTTGAGGATCTGGGCGCGCCGCACGCCGCCGCCGAGCTCCTCGGCCGCGTGCGCCGCGAGCTCGTCGCCGAACGGCCGGAGCTCGCGCAGGCGCTCGAGCAACGCGTCGGCCCCGGCGACCGCGCGCAGCGAGTGCTCGAGCACCGGGAACCGGTGCGGCGCCGGCTGCGTCGAGCCGCGCATCGCGTCGACTTCCGGCACGATCACGCGCAGCAGACCGAGCGCGTCGAGCCGGCGCAGGGCAAGCGCGGCGCGCGGCAGTGCGAGCAGCGCGAGCAGCTCGTCGCGTACCCGCTCGGCGGCGACTCCGGCCAGCCCCGGCGCCGCGGAGCGGATCGCCCGCGCCGACTTCGCGGTCAGCCGGAATCCGAGCGCGGCCTCGAGCCGAACGCCGCGCAGCGTGCGGAGCGGATCCTCGGTGAGGACGCGCGGGTCGTGGACGCGGAGCCGGCGCGCCCGGAGGTCGGCGAGCCCGCCGGTGGGATCGATGATGGCCGCGCGCCCTCGGCTCAGGAGCTCGCGCACCGGGACCGCGAGGGCGTTCACGGTGAAGTCGCGCGCGGCCAGGTCGGCCTCGAGGGTCGGCGCGCGCCAGTCCGTCACGTCGAGGCACGTCCCGCGCGCGAGCACGCGCGCGGCGCCGCGCTCCGGGTCGAGCGGCACGAACGCGCCGCCGAGGCGCGCCGCCACACGGGCGGCGAGGTCGAGCGCGCCCGATTCGACCGCGACGTCGAGATCGGCGGGCCCCGCGGCTCGGGCCGGCGCGAGCCTCGCGTCGCGCACCGCGCCTCCGACGAGCATCGGCGACCGCGAGCGGCCGGCGGCCGACTGGACGGCGCGCAGCAATGCGCGCGCGGACGGGGCGAGGCGCTCGAGCTCGAAGACGGCCGGGCTCACGACTCGAGGTCGCCGGGGCCGGCGGCCGGGCACGCCAACCACGCGCTACCCGAGCTCGATGCCTCGAGCTCCGATCCGGTACTCGACGATCTCGTCGCTCATCGCGCTGCCCCGATGCTTGACGACGCAGAGCATGCGGGCCAGCCGGTTGCCGACCCGCTCGCTGCCGAGGACCAGGATCGTGTTGGCGGTGGCGCCGATGTCGCCGGTGGCGACCTTACGCGCCAGCAGGTCCTCGAGTCGCGTCTCCTCCGTCGTCACCAGGAGCATGGTCGTGAGCGCGCTGTGGTCGTAGCGGTGCGAGTCGATGAACTCCCGATGCTTCCACACCGGCAGGCAGATCTCTATCCCGAGCGTCTCGGCGTCCCGATGGATGGTCTTGCGGTAGAGCTCGTCGAAGACGAAGAACTGGATCGAGTCGGCGGGTGAATCCATCGGCTCGACGCCGTCGACCACGATCCGCCGCGTGCCGGCCGCGCAGTGGAAATAGACGAACGGCCGCACGGTGTAGAGGGCGTGATTGTAGGTGGCCTTCCAGTTCCAGTCGAACTCCCAGCCGCCGTCTTGTGTGGGCACCTGGAAGTCGCGGACCCGTCCCACCCACCTGAGCGTGTTCGAGTAGCTCGCGTCCATCTGACCCGGCGGCGGATAGGGATCGGTCATCGGCGTGACGGTGTGCGTCCACGGCGTGAGCGACCAGTTGAAGAGGCGCGCCGCGTACTCGTCGTGCTGCTGCGAGTCGCCGCGACCGTTCAGGTCGAGGATGACGCCGCGCGCGCCGTCGGCGATCCGCCCGTGGTCGGCGAACGTGAGCCCGAGGTGGGTCTTGCCGATTCCGGTCGCGCCGTACACGACGGTGAGCGTGCCGGGCCAGAGGCCGCCGTCGAGCATCGCATCGAGCTTGGGAATGCCGGTCGAGACGCGCGGGGTCACGGGCGCCGATTCTACACCGAGCGGCCCTTGGTCGCGAATTGCCGCTCGTAGAGCAGGCGCAGCTCCTCGAGCGTCGTGGCCTGGCCGGGCGCCTTGTCGTCACGGATCCGCGTGATCCGCGCGAACCGGAGCGCCATGCCGGAGCGATAGGTCGGGCTTTTCTGGATCTCGTTGTAGGCGACCTCGACGACGACTTCCGGCCGTACCCGCACGGTGTAGCCGTCGTCGCTCACGGCCAGCGCCCAGAGACGCTCGGTCATCTCGACGAACTGCCGGTCGGTGAGCCCCTTGAAGGTCTTGCCCACGTCCGCGTACGTGTCGGCATCGCGCACCGCGAGATGGTAGTTGGAGAGCCACTGACTGCGGCGCCCCGAGCCCCGGTCCACGGCGATGATCAGGCAATCGACGGTCTCCGCGACCTTCAGCTTGAACCATCGCTTGCCGCGGCCGCCCGGCTCGTAGCTGCTTCGGAGATCCTTCGCCACGACACCCTCGTGGCCCGCGGCGAGCGCCCGGGCCTGGAACTCGCGCGCCGCCTCGGCCGCCGTCACCAGCGCGCGCTCGGCCAGATAGCGACCGCCGGTGATGGCGGTCAGCGCCTCCCAGCGGCGCGCGTAGGGCTCGTCGAGCAGCGAGCGGCCGTCGGCCATGAGGCAGTCGAAGAAATACAGGGTCAGCGGCATCTCGCGGACGAGCCGCTCCACCTCGTGGACCCGGCGGAACCGTCGCATCAGCTCCTGGAAGGGCAGCGGGCGCCCGGCGCCGTCTAGCGCCAGCACCTCGCCGTCGAGGATGAACGGCGCGGCCACCAGCTCGCGTCGTGCCGTCTCGACGACGTCCGGCAGGCTGCGCGTGACGTCGGAGAGACGGCGCGTCCAGATCGACACACGCTCCCCGTCGCGGTGGAGCTGGATCCGCGCGCCGTCGTACTTGTACTCGAGCGCCGAGGTGCCGCCGTGGGCCTCGAGCACCTCGTCGAAGTCTTCGCCGATCTGCGCCAGCATCGGCAGCAGCGGGACCCCCGGGCGCACGCTCGCCGACGTGAGTGCGGCCACCCCGCCCCGCGCCGCCAGGGCCGCTACCGCGGAGAGGTCGCCGAGCCGGAGCGCCGCGCGCCGCGTGCTCTCGAGCGGCGCCCCGAAGGCGCGCGCGACGGCCTCGAGCACGAGGCCGTCGGATACGCCGGTGCGCAGCTCGCCCACCATGATCCGCTGAATCGTCTCCCGCTCATCGGCCGATGCTCGTTTCGCGAGGGCGCGCAGCAGCTCGGCGCGCGTCCGGCGCGAGCCCGCGCCGGACGCCTCGGCGATGTCGGCGAACGCCGCCGCGACGTCCGCGAGGCTCAACGGCGGCCCCGCGCCCGCCGCCGCGTCGTCGACCGACGGCAGCCAGCGGACCCCGAGCACGCGCGGGTCCGACTGCGGAAATGCCCGCCCGGTCAGGAACGCGACGGCGGTGGCCACTGCATCGGCAGGCAGCGCCCGCAGGTAGTCCGCGAGCAGCGCGAGCTTGTCGAGGCGGCCCGGGCTCGTGCGCAGCCGCCGGCAGAGATCCGCGAGCCGGGAGAGCTCGATCATTCCGAAAATCATTATAAGTATTCTTGACTTGGCCTCCGCCGCGGCCCTACTTTCGTTTTATGCGTCGCCGCCGTGTCCTCTACGACGCGACTTCGCGAGCGGCGGCGACTGCCGCCGAGAGTCTCCGCGCCGAATTCGACGTGGCGGGGCTGTCCGTGGCGGCCGATCCGACCGCGGAAGGGCCCGTCGTCGTTCTGGTCGGCCGCGACGCCGCCGAGCCGCGCTGGGGCGAGGCGGCGCCCCTCCGCGTGGTCGCGCTGATCGACAGCGACGGCGCCGGTCCGTGGCCCGCCCACTGGTACGCGGTCCTTCCGGAGAACGCGAGCGCCGCGATGCTGGCGCGCACGATCGACAACGCCTTCGCCGATCTCGATCGGGCTGCCGAGACGGCGCGGCTCGAGCGCGAGCTGTCCGAGCTGAACGCGATCGGCATCCGGCTCTCGGCCGAGCGCAACCCGCGGGGCCTCATCGAGACCATCCTGACCAAGGCGCGCGAGATCACGCAGAGCGACGCCGGCTCGCTCTACCTGGTCGAGGAAGAGCCCGACGGCACGCGCGACCTTCGCTTCGTTCTCGCTCAGAACGACTCCGTGGACATTCCGTTCCGCGCCGCGCGATTGCCGCTCACCAGCGAGAGCGTCGCGGGGCACGTGGCGTTGACCGGCACCATCCTCAACCTCGAGGACGCCTACAGCCCGCCGCCCGGCGCGCCGTTTCACATCAACCGCTCGTTCGACGAGGAGACCGGCTATCGCACCCGTTCGATGCTCGTGGTGCCGATGCGCACCCCCGAGGGCGAGACGATGGGCGCGCTGCAGCTGATCAATTGCAAGCGCGATGTCGCGGCGCGGCTCCGACCGGGCGATTCGATCGAGGGCACGGTGCAGCGATTCACCGCGCGCCACGAGCAGCTCGCGGGCTCCCTCGCCTCGCAGGCGGCGGTCGCGATCCAGAACCGGCGGCTCTACGAGAACATCCGCCAGCTCTTCGAGGGCTTCGTGAAGGCCTCGGTCACCGCGATCGAGTCGCGCGACCCGACGACCTCCGGACACTCCGCGCGCGTCGCGAGCCTGACCGTCGGCCTCGCCACCGCGATCGACCGCTGCGCCGCCGGCCCGCACCGCCTCACACACTTCACCGCCGAGGAGATGACGGAGCTCCGCTACGCGGCGCTCCTACACGATTTCGGCAAGGTCGGGGTCCGCGAGCAGGTCCTCGTGAAGGCGAAGAAGCTCTTACCCGCCGAGCTGGACCGCATTCGTCAGCGCGTGGAGCTGATCAAGCACGGCCTGGAGCTCCGGTACTCCGGCAAGAAGGTCGAGCACCTGTTCGCGAAGGGCCGGCGGGGCTACGCGAAACAGGCCGCGGCCTTCGACGCCGAGCTCGCGGCGCACGTCGTCAGGCTCGACCAGAGCCTCAAGCGCATCGTCGCGGCCAACGAGCCGGCCGTGCTGCCGCGCGACTTAGCGGCGGGCATCGAGCGGCTGGCGCTCGACGTGTTCGAGGACCACCGCGGCAATCGCGAGACCGTCATCACCCGCGAGGAGGCGGAGATCCTGGCGATTCCTCGGGGCAGCCTCACGCCGGCGGAGTTCAAGGAGATCCAGTCCCACGTGATCCACACCTACGAGTTCCTCGCGCGGATCCCGTGGACGCGGGAGTTTCGCCGCATCCCGGAGATCGCCCGCTCCCACCACGAGAAGCTCGACGGCACCGGCTATCCCGAGGGACGGCAGGGCGGTGAGATTCCCCTGCAATCGAGGATGATGACGATCGCCGACATTTACGACGCGCTCACCGCCGGTGATCGGCCCTACAAGAAGAGCATCGCGCCGGCGGAGGCGCTCGACATCCTCGAGCACGAGCGGCGGGCCGGGCACCTCGACGGCGCACTGCTCGACGTCTTCGTGGAGGCCAAGATCTACGAGCAGGCGCAAGCTCCGGTCGTCAGCCCCTCAGCAAGAGACAGACGCCGCCCCAGGCGATGAGGGCCCCGAGCGCGACGAGCGCTCGCAGCACCTCCCGGACGCCTCGCAGACTCTGCACGTGTTGAGTAGTCCGAGCCAAAAAAAACGCGCGCGATCCACGACGGTGTAGCAGCGCGTACGTCATTGCGTGCGAGCTCATCTCGACCTCCTTCGACCGCTTCGTCACTTCGAGCCACGACGAGCTACTCGCCGTGTCCGAGCGCCGGCTTTGCCGGCGCCTCGAATCTAACTATTTCACCGGAACGCGATCCCGGTGGGGGGTTCGGGGGGGAGCGGCGATCGCTCCCCCGAAGACGATCAAAATCCGCGGAGCAAGCCGATGACCTTGCCGAGAATCGTGACCGCGCGCCGGGACGGATCGACGACGATCGGCGCCATCGTGCGATTCTCGGGCTTGAGCACGACGCGCGAGCCGTCGCGCAGGAAGCGCTTCACGGTCGCCTCGGTCTCGCTGCCCGCTTCGGACTCGACCATCGCGACGACGATGTCGTTCGGCTGGGCGGAGTCCTGGCGCCGGACGAGCACGAGGTCGCCGTCGCAGATGTGGGCCTCGATCATCGACTCGCCCCGGACGCGGAGCGCGAAGACGTCCTCGCCGCGCCCGGGTAGTGACGCCGCGGCAATCGGCACTTCGCCCTCACGATTCTCCTGCGCCAGGAGCGGGGTGCCCGCGGCGATCCGGCCGAGGATCGGCACCGCGTGATGCGCTCGCCCCGAGCCGGCCAGGTCGGGAAGCGTCAGCGCCCGCGAGGTCCGTCCCGCGCTCGGGCGCCGCTGCAGCTCGCCCTTGCGCTCGAGCGCCCGCAGGTGATCGAACGCGGCGCGCGGCGTGATCCGGAACCGCTCGCCGAGCTCGCGCACGGTCGGCGGCAGGCCGTGCTTGACCTGGAAGCTGCGCATGAAGCTCAGGACTTCCCGCTGCCGGCTCGTCAGCTCGCGCATCCTCTTTAACCTCCCCGTATCGGGGAGTATTACTCAACTGGTGTTGACTAGTCAACAAAAAGCGAGTGCCCAGGCAACCCCTCATCGAGACGGGATCAGGAGGCTCGGGCTACGCCGGCTCCCAGGGCTCGCAGACAGGGCAGGTCGTGAACCCCTGCTCGCGGGCTTCCGCGACGTGCTTGAAGTAGGCGCGCTCACTCTCCGGAATGCGGGCAACCCAGGCGCAGTCGCTTTTGTGGAACAGACGCGAGGTGCGCTGGGCGCAGTACGGCTCACCCGGCTCGACCGCGACTGTGGGCACGGGCTCGACCGACGTGCTCACGGCTCCAGTCTCGGCGGGCAAGGTCGCCGTCGGCACCGGTTCGGGCGCCGTCGCCGGTGGAATGATCGGATCGGGATCGTTGAGGTGCAGGTTCGTCTCGACCGTCGACCTGAACTCGTCGCTCGCCCGGCGGAACTCGCGGAGGGCGCGCCCGATCATCCGTCCGAGTTCGGGGAGCTTTCCGGGGCCGAAGACCAGCAAGGCCAGCACCCCGATGACGAGCATCTCCTGAAAACCGATATCGAACATCGCGGCTTAGAGTAACACGCGCTCCGAGGCTAGCCGACGCCGGCGAGCCGCGCGAGCTCGGCGAACGAGCTCACGACGACGTCGGCGGCGTCGCCGGGCGCGCCGCCTCCGGGCGCGTAGAGCACGGCCGGCATGCCGACCGCCTGGGCGCCGCGGATGTCCGACGGGATGCTGTCGCCGACCATCGCGGTCGCCGCCGCCGTGAGGCCGAGCCGCTCGAGCGCCATCCGGAAGAGCGGGGGCTCGGGCTTGCCGACGACGATCGGCCGTACGCCCGCCGCGACGGCGACGGCCTGGACGATCGAGCCGCAGCCCGGCAGGAAGTCGCCGCCCTCGATCGGCAGCCGCGGATCCACGTTGGGGGTCACCAGCGACGCGCCGCGCGCGACGGCCCGCGCCGCCGCGGTGAGCCGCTCGTAGCTCAGGTCGAAGTCGTTGCCGACCGCGACCACCGTCGCCGTGCGATAGTCCTTCACGTCCACCAGCTCGTGGCCGGCCCGCGCGATGACGGCGCTCATCTCGGGCGCTCCGATGGCCAGGACCCGCGAGAGCCCGCAGCGCTCCCGGATCACCTCGCCGATGATCTCGAGCGGCGTCAGGACGTGCTGCGCGACGCCGACGCCGAGACGGTGCAGGCGCCCGCGCAGATCGGCGCCGGTCGCGCGCGAATTGTTCGACACGAAGGCGAGCGCGCGTCCGTTCCGGTCGAGCGCCGCGAGCGTCTCGGCCGCGCCCGGGTTGAGGAGGTCCCCGCTCCAGACGCAGCCGTCGAGGTCGAACACGAAGCCACGCAGCGTGGACAGATCCGGCGCGGGCACGCGCGCTAGCTCTCCGCTCGGGCGAAGTCGTCGATCGCGGCGGCGTACACCTCGCGCGTCCGCTCGGCGACGCTGGCCCAGCTGAACTGCGCCTCGACGCGGAGCCGGCCGGCGCGCCCCATCGCGCGGCCGCGCGCCGGATCGGCGAGCACGCCGCGGATCGCGGCGGCCAGCGCCTCGGGGCGGCCCGGTTCGACGAGCACACCGGTCTTGCCGTCCTCCACGACCTCGAGGATGCCGCCGACCGCCGAAGCGACGACCGGCGTCTCGCACGCCATCGCCTCCAGGTTGATGAGGCCGAACGGCTCGTAGACCGACGGGCACGCGAAGACCGCCGCGTGGCTGTAGAGCTGCACGACCTCGCTCACGGGGATCATCTCGTCGATCCACCGGACGTTCGGATGCTCCGGCAGCGCACGCTTGAGCCGCGCCTCGATCTCCGGCGTGTCGGGCGCCGACGCGCACAGGACCACCTGCACCCCGGCCGGGAGCCTCGCGGCCGCGTCCAGCAGATGGAAGATCCCCTTCTGGTCCGTGATGCGCCCCACGAACAGCACGTAGGGCTCGCGCACGCCGCGGCGCGCCAGCACGTCGCGCGCCGCGGTCCGCCGAAACTTGTCCGGATCGATGCCGTTGTGGATGACGACCACCTTCGCCGGATCGACCTTGAAGTGCTCGAGGATATCGTCGCGCATGCGCCGGGAGACCGCGATGACCCGGTCGGCGGCCTCCACCGCCGTCTTCTCGATCCAGCTCGAGAGGAGGTAGCCGCTGCCGAGCTGATCGGCCTTCCACGGCCGGAGGGGCTCCATGCTGTGCAAGGTCACGCAGAGCGGGACCCGATGGAGCGTGCGGATCCAGAGACCGGCCATGTCGGCGTACCACGTGTGCGCGTGAGCCACCTGGGCGTCGACGGGATCGCGGGCCATCGCGAGCGCGATCGAGAGCGTCTCGAGCGCCGGCGCATAGAGCGGCTTGTCCCGGCCGGCCCCGACGCGCTCCCAGGGCGCATAGCCGCGCAGCGCGATGCGATCCGTCGACTCGGCCGCGGCGCGCTCGCCGAAGCACCGGACCTCCACCGGCATGAGCCGGGCGAGCGCTTCGGCCAGCTGTCCGACCACGACTCCCGCGCCGCCGTAGATGTGCGGCGGATATTCGCGGGTCAAGAGAAGGGCTTTCACGAGCGGTCGGTGCCCTCGGCCTGATCGTCCTCGCGCCGCTCGAGCTTGCGCGCGACGGTGCGCACGTCGATGCCCAGAAGCTTGGCGGCCTGCGTCTTGTTGCCGCCGGTGATGCGCAAGGTCTCGTCGAGCAGTCGCTGCTCGACCTCCGCGAGCGGCGTGCCGACCAGCTCGAGAATGGCGTCGCGCGGCGGCCGCTTCACGCCCGCGACCTCCTCGGGCAGGTCCTCGGCGTCGATCCGGTCCTTGCGGGCGAGCAGCACCGTGCGTTCGATGAGGTTCTCGAGCTCGCGCACGTTGCCCGGCCACGCATACGACTCGAGCCGCTCGAGCGCCTCGTTCGAGAGGCCCTCGAGCTTGCGCCCGTTCTTGGCCGCGTAGACCCGCAGATAGTGCTGGGCCAGCAGGCGGATGTCCTCGTGCCGCTCGCGCAGCGGGGGCACGCGCACGGTGATGACGTTGAGGCGGTAGTACAGATCCTCGCGGAAGCGTTTTTCCCTCACCATCTCCGTCAGGTCCTGATTGGTGGCCGCCACGATGCGGACGTCGACCTGGATCGTGCGCGTGCCGCCGAGGCGCTCGAACTCGCCCTCCTGGAGCACGCGCAGGATCTTGGGCTGCGTGACCAGCGAGAGGTCGGCCACCTCGTCGAGAAAGAGCGTGCCGCCGTTCGCCAGCTCGAAGCGCCCTTCCTTGCGCCCGGCGGCGCCGGTGAACGCGCCCTTCTCGTAGCCGAACAGCTCAGATTCCAGGAGGGTCTCGGGCAGCGCCGCGCAGTTGACGGCGACGAAGGGGCCGTTGCGCCGGCCCGAGCGCTCGTGGACCGTGCGCGCCACCAGCTCCTTGCCCGCGCCGCTCTCGCCCTGGATGAGGATCGTCGCCGAGCTGTCGGCGATCTGCTCGACGAGGGTCAGCATCCGCCGGAACGCGGGGCTCGAGCCGATCATCTGGCCCTTGGCGCGGATGTCTTCCAGCTGCTTCTTGAGCGCCTTGTTCTGCTCGATCAGGTCGCGGCGCTCGAGGGCCTTGTCGACCAGCTTGATGAGCTGCTCGCGCCGGAACGGCTTGGTCAGGAAGTCGTAGGCGCCGTCCTTCATCGCCTTCACGGCCTCCTCAACGGTTCCGAACGCGGTCAATAAGATAACGTCGACGTCGGGCATGATCGCCTTCGCCGCGCGGAGCAGCTCGAGCCCGGTCAGGCCGGGCATTCGGAGATCGGTCACGATGAGGTCGACGCCGCCCGCCTGGACGCGCTCCAGCGCGGCGCGCCCGTCCGAGGCGAGCACCACGCGATAGCCTTGGCGGGTCAACGTGCGCTCGAGGCTCTCGCGCAGTCCGGGATCGTCGTCGGCGACCAGCAGGGTCGCGGGCTCAGCCATCCTTGACTCGCTTGATCGGCAGTCTGATCGTGAACGTCGCGCCCAGCGGAGCGCGGTTCGTCCAGGTGACCTCGCCCCCGTGCTCCTCGGCGATCTGGCGCGTGATCGAGAGACCCAGTCCGGTGCCCTGCGGCTTCGTGGTGAAGAACTGCTCGAAGAGCCGGGGGCCGACCTCCTCGGGAATGCCGCCGCCCGTGTCGGAGACGGCGATCTCGACCGTTTCGCCGTCGAAGCGGCTGGCGATCGTCAGCTCGCCGCCGCTCGACAGGGTCTCGAGCCCGTTCTTGACGAGGTTCAGCACCGCCTGGCGCAAGAGCCCGCGGTCGATCTCCATCATCGGCACGGCCGGATCGACTTCCACCCGGAGCGTGAGCCCCTGGCGGGTCGCGACCGGGCGCACGAAGTCCGCGAGCTCCTGCACGAGATGGTTGATCGACTCTTCCTCGAAGTGGGGCCGCGGAAATCGCGCGAAGGCGAGATACTCCTCGGTCAGCGCGTCGAGCGTGGTGACCTGGTCGCGGATCGCGCTGACGAGGCCTGCCGCTTCCTTCATCTCGACGTCGTTCCGCTCGCGCACGATGTCCTCGAGCAACTCGGCGTTGAGCTCGATCGCGCTGATCGGGTTGCGCACCTCGTGAGCGATCCTGAGCGAGAGGCGCCCCACGGTCGCCATGCGCTCGGCCACGACCAGCTCCTGCTGGGCCGTCTGAAGCCGGCTCAACGTGCCCGTGAGCTCGTCGTTGAGGCGCTCCACCTCACCGCGCGCCCGGCGCTCCCGATCGGCGACGAGGCCGACGGTCACCGCGGGTAGCCCGGAGAGTGCTGCGATGATCAAGTGGGGCGTCCAGCCGACCCACGGCGGAACCAGGACCGTCGACCAGGCGTACAGTCCCGCCGCCACCACCGCCGCGCCCAGCCCGACCCACGGCCCGAGATAGTAGGCGTTCACCGCGACCAGCGGAATGAAGAGGAGATAGAAGACGCTGTCGCCACCCCCCGTGAGGCACACGAGCGCGAAGACGAGGAGCAGATCGATCGTCAGCGCGGCGATGAAGTAGGCGCGGGTCGCGCGCGGATTGACCGTCACCAGGGCGAAGATGCCGACCTTGTAGGCCGCGAAACAGAAGACGAGCCAGTAGAAATCGATGTCGCTGTAGCGGGGCCGCAGGGGGAAAGCAGCCAGGGCCGCCAGCCCGCCGACCATGACGACCGACAGCAGGACCGCGAAAACGCGCTCGTCGCGCTCCAGCAGCCGAAAGCTGGCGTGCCACGGTTTTCGCTCGGCGGCGGTCGCGGCCATCTCCACGCCGACTATAGCATTGGGACCAATCAGGGCCGCTGGCTGCGGCGCCGAACAGTGACGGTGACCCACACCGCGACGATGACGAGCGCCGCCAGAGCCAGCCAGCGCTCGACGCGGTGCACGTCGGCGAAGACCTGCTCGACCTGGTCCGCGAAAAGGAACGCGAGGAAGAAGCCGAAGGGGACGCTGACGAGCGCGGCCAGCGCGTCGGCGGCCAGGAATCTCCAGAAGGGGACGCGGGCGATCCCGGCCGTCAGGAAGGCCGCCGCCCTCAGGCCCATCACGTGTCGCGCCGTGAAGACGATCTTGATGCCGTGGCTCCGGTAGGCCGCCTTGAGCTGTTCCTCGCGCTCCGGGCTCAGGACCCAACGGACGGGACGCCACCCGACCACCCGCTCCCCCCAGTGGTGTCCCACCCAATAGAGGGCAATGTCACCCGAAAGCACCCCTACAAAGCACACCGGCAGCGCGATCCACCATCTCAGGACGAGTTGATGGGACAGGACGCCGCCGGCGACGATCGGCAGCTCCTCCGGGATGGGAACCCCGAGGCCGGCGACGAAGAGGATCAGGAACAGGCCGACATACCCGAGCTGCTCGATGAGCGAGGCGACCAGATCGCACCTCGGGGGCAAGATTCGATTTCCGGAAGATGGTGACCAGTGTATACTCTGATAGCCCTGTGCGGTCAGAAGGAGCCCTTCCATGGCGGTCAAACTCTTCGTCGGCGGTCTCTCTTTCTCCACCTCCAACGAGCGCCTGCGCGAAGCTTTCGCGGCGGTCGGCAGCGTCGAATCTGCGAGTGTCGTGACCGACCGGGACACCGGCCGATCGCGCGGCTTCGGATTCGTCGAGATGGCGACTCCCGAGGAGGCCGAGCAGGCCATTAGCCGCCTCAACGGCACGAACCTCGACGGCCGGACGATTCAGGTCGAGAAGGCGAAGGCCCCAGGGTCAGGCGGCGGCGGCGACCGGCGCGGCGGCGGTGGCGGCAGTCGTGGTGGCTTCGGCGGTGGCGGCGGCGCCGGCCGCGGCGGCGCCCGCGGCGGTCGCTGGTAGCGCCGCTCAGCTCCAGTAGTTGGCGCGCCTCGGCCGGTGCGGCCCCTGCCCCGCGACGGCCTGCAGCGCGCACAGCCAGAGTTTTCTCGCTCGAGCGCGCCGGGCGGTAGTCTGCCTCGATGGCGACCGTCCTGCACACCGAGTCGTCCAGCGGCCACGGCGGTCAGGAGATTCGCACGCTCGCCGAGGTGCGCTGGCTCCTGGGCCACGGCTGGGGCGCGCTGATCGCCTGTCAACCCGACAGCCCTCTCTTCGCCGAGGCGAAGGCATCGGCGATCCCGGTCGAGCCCGTTCGGATGCGAAGCGCTACCGATGTCGGCGCGCTCCTGCGTCTGCGCCGGCTCATCCGCGACCGCGACGTCAGCCTCGTCCACACCCATAGCTCCATCGACAGCTGGGTCGCGGGGGTCGCGGCGAAATCGCTCGGCCGGCCCGTCGTGCGCACCCGGCACGTCTCGATCCCGATCGGCCGGCGGCGCGCGCTCGTCTACCGGCTCGCCGATCGCATCATCACCAGCGCCGAAAGCGTGCGCTCGATCGTGATCGCGGCGGGCATCGCTCCCGAGCGCGTGATGACGATCGCCGCCGGGGTCGAGGGCGACCGGTTTCATCCCGGCGTGTCCGGCCGTTCGGTCCGCCGCGAGCTCGGGCTGGGCGACGCTCCCGTCGTCGGGCTCGTCGCCAACGTGCGTGGCTCGAAGGGCCACAACGTCTTCCTCGAAGCCGCGGGCGCCGTGCTCGCGAGCAAGCCCGACGCGCGCTTCCTGATCGTCGGCGACGGGGTCGGCTTCGACGAGGTGTGCCGGCGCGTGCGCGAGAAGGGTCTCGACCCGAGCGTCCGCCTGACCGGCTTTCGCCGCGACATCCCCGAGGTGATGGCGGCGCTCGACGTGCTGGTGCTGCCGTCGATCAGGTCCGAAGCGATCCCGCAGGTGATCCCGCAGGCGCTGGCCGTCGGCACACCGGTCGTGGCCTCCACCGTCGGGGGCAGCCCCGAGCTGATCCGCGACGGGGAGAACGGGCGCCTCGTGCCTCCCGGCGATGCGCGCGCCCTGGCCGACGCGATCCTGGCGCTCCTCCGCGAGCCCGCGCGCGCGCGCGCGATGGCCTGCGCCGGCCAGGCGACGGTCCGGGAGCGCTACACGATCGACGCGACGATGGCGCGGACCGCCGGGGTCTACCGCGGGTTGCTCGGGATATAGAAATATCCTGATATTCTAATCGTCGTGAGTGCGGCGCCCTCGCCTGATCTCCAGTCGTTCAAGGCCGAGTTCTTCAAGGCGCTGGCCCACCCGATCCGCATCCGGATTCTCGAAATCCTCCGCGCCGGCGAGCGGAGCGTCCAGGAGCTCCAGATCCGCCTCGACGTCGATCAGTCCACCGTGTCGCAGCAGCTCGCCGTCCTGCGCACCAAGAACATCGTGGCCGCCCGCAAGGAGGGCACGACGGTGCGCTACGAGGTCCGCGATCCGCTCGTCGGCGACCTCCTCGACGTGGCGCGGCGGATCTTCAACAACCAGCTGACCGGCACGCAGACCATGCTGCGCGCGCTCCGCCAGGAAGCGCGCCGGCCGGCGCGGCGCTGATCGTGTTCCGCCAGCTCCGGACCGCGCTGCGCACGGGCATCGCCACCGAGCCGGTCGCCGCCGCGGGAGAGATCGAGCGGGTCGGCGCGCGCCTGGCCTCGGAGGTCGCGCGGCTCTTCGGCCGCTCGCTCGCCATCCGGCAGGTCGACGCCGGATCCTGCAACGGCTGCGAGCTCGAGATCACCGGCCTCACCGGACCGCACTACGACCTCGAGCGGTTCGGGCTCCGCTTCGTCGCCTCACCGCGCCACGCCGATTGCCTGCTGGTGACCGGCCCGGTGACCCGCAACATGGCCGAGGCGCTACGGCGCACGTGGCAGGCGACGCCGGACCCGAAGTTCGTCGTCGCCGTCGGCGATTGCGGACGGGACGGCGGTCTCTTCCGCGGATCCTACGCGGTCGTGGGCGGTGTCGCCGACGTCGTGCCGGTCGACGCGGTTATTCCTGGATGCCCGCCCTCGCCGGCGGCGCTCCTCGCCGGCCTGCTCGAGGCGATCGGTCGCCCGCGGCGATGAACCGCCTCGTTTACGGAGTGATCGCGGCGATGGGCATCGCCGCCGCCGGACTCGGCGGTTACGGGATGGCGGGCGGCGCGGGAACGCTCCGGCTGGCATGGCTCGTGCCGCTCGGAGGTCTCGAGCTGACGCTCGATCCTCTCGGCGGACTCTTCCTCGGGTTGATCGGCTTGGCCGCGGCGCCGGCGTCGGTGTACGGCATGGGCGACCCCGACGGTGGCGGGCGAGGCCGGCTCGCGTACGCCGTCTTCGTGGCGTCGATGTGCCTCGTGCCCCTCGCCGCGAACACGATGACCTTCCTGATCGCGTGGGAGCTGATGTCGCTGGCCTCCTACGCTCTGGTTCTCCACGACCGAGAATCCGAGGAATCGGTGCGGGCCGGCTGGATCTACGCCGTCATGACCCATGCCGGCCTCGCCTGCTTGCTCGCGGGCATGCTCCTGCTCGGCGCGGAGGTCGGAAGCCAGCGATTCGCGGACTGGCGAGCGGCGGCGCCCGCCCTGGCCCCCGCGACGCGCGACCTTGCGTTCGTCCTGCTGGCGCTCGGCTTCGCGGGCAAGGCCGGCGTGATTCCCCTACACGTCTGGCTGCCGCTCGCGCATCCGGCGGCCCCGAGCCACGTGTCGGCACTCATGTCGGGGGTCATGATCAAGCTCGGGATCTACGGGCTCCTGCGCGTGAGCCTCGACTGGCTCGGCGTCGGTCCGCCCTGGTGGGGCGCCACGCTCCTGGTCGCGGGCGCCGTTTCCTCGGTGATCGGCGTGCTCTACGCGCTCGTCGAGCACGACCTCAAGCGTCTGCTGGCGTTCCACAGCATCGAGAACATCGGGATCATCTTGCTGGGCATCGGCAGCGCCGCGCTCTACCGGGTCGCCGGGCTCGACGCGCTGGCGCGCCTCGGGTTGATCGCGGCGCTCTATCACACCGTCAACCACGCGGCGTTCAAGGCGTTGCTCTTCCTGGGAGCCGGCGCCGTCGTGCACGCGACAGGTACCAGGAACATGGAGGCGATGGGCGGGCTCATCAAGCGGATGCCGTGGACCGCCGGCTGCTTTCTGGTCGGCTCGGCGGCGATCGCGGCGCTGCCGCCCCTCAACGGCTTCGTGAGCGAATGGCTCACGTTTCTGGCCCTCTTCCAGAACACGCGACTGGACGCGGTCGGACAGAACCTCGTCTTCACCCTCGGCATCGCGAGCCTCGCGCTGACCGGGGGTCTGGCGATGGCGTGCTTCGTCAAGGCGTTCGGCATCACGTTCCTGGCTCTTCCCCGGAGCGACGCCGCGGCCGGCGCCCACGAGGCGAGCCCACCCATGCGGCTGGCGATGCTCACCCTCGCGGCCGCGTGCGTCGCGCTCGGACTGGGACCGACGCTCGTCGTTCCGGTGTTCGGGTCCGTCGCCGCGGCGATCCTGAAAACCCCGCCGTCGGCGACCGGAGGCGACTGGCTCACGCTCCGCGTCGCGGGCGAGTTCGCGAGCCTCTCCACGGCGGCGATCGCGGTCGCGCTCGCCGCGTCGCTCCTCGTCCCCTTCGCGGCCTTTTGGATCCTCGGCGCTGCGCGCCGGACGCGGGCCTACGAGACGTGGGGCTGCGGCCGCATCGTGCAGACGGCGCGGATGGAGTACACGGCCACCGCATTCGCCAATCCCTTCAAGCGCGTCTTCGACTTCTTCTACCGGCCCTCGAAGCGCCTCGACATCGAGTTCCATCCGGAGTCGCGCTTCTTCGTGGAGCGCATCGAATACGAGAACCCGACCCGCTCGATCTTCGACGACTGGCTCTACCGGCCCGCGCTCGAGCTCCTCCAGGCCGCGGCGCGCGCCGTCGGGGCGCTGCAGTCGGGCAGCGCGAACCAGTATCTCGCCTACATCCTGGTCGCCCTCTTGCTGATGCTGGTGCTCGCGTGATCGCCAGCCTCGCGGTCGCGCTCGTGCACATCGCGGTCGTGGGAGCGGGCGCGCCGCTGCTGATCGGCGCGCTCGGGACGCTCAAGGCGCGCCTGGTCGGCCGGCGCGGCCCGAGCCCGTGGCAACCCTACGCCGACTTCCGCAAGCTGCTCGCGAAGGAGGTGGTCGTCTCCACGACCACCTCCTGGGTGTTCCGCGCGACGCCGTATCTCCTCGTGGCGACTTCGCTGGTGACGGCGCTGATCGTGCCGGTGGCGACGGTGCGGCCGCCGCTGGCGTTCGCGGGAAACATCATCCTGCTCGTGTACCTGTTCATGCTCGGCACGTTTTTCCTGGCGCTGGCCGGATTGGACGCCGGCAGCGCGTTCGGCGGCATGGGCTCGAGTCGGGAAGTCGCCGTCGCGGCGCTCGCCGAGCCGACGGTCATCGTCGCGGTGTTCGCGCTCGCGCTGCGCGCCGACACGATCGACCTCGGACGCATCGTGGAGCGTTTCGGAAGCGAGCCGCACCTGGCGCTCAACCCGGCGCACCTCCTCGCGTTCGCTGCGTTCTTCATCGTCATGCTGGCGGAGACCGGACGGCTGCCGGTCGACAACCCGGCGACCCACCTCGAGCTGACCATGATCCACGAGGCGATGGTGCTCGAGTACTCGGGCCGGTACCTGGCGCTCGTCGAGTGGGCGTCGGCCATGAAGCTGTTCCTGTTCATGACCTTACTGGCGAACCTCTTCGTCCCGTGGGGTCTGACGGAGCCCACGGGGCCCGTCGCCGTGCTCGGGGGCCTCCTGGCGCTGGCCGGCAAGCTCTCCGTGCTCACCCTAGCCGTCGCGGTGCTCGAGACCGCGGTGGCGAAGCTCAGACTGTTCCGGGTCCCGGAGCTGCTCGCCGGCTCGTTCGCCCTCGCGTTCCTCTCGCTCATGGCGGTCTTCCTCGTTCGATGACGACGGCGTCGAACCTCCTGGCGTTCCTGGGGCTGGTGGTCACCTTGCTGATCGTCTGGAGACAGAGCTGGCCGGCGCGCCTGCGGCTCTTCGCCGCTCAGTCGCTCCTGCTCGCGGCCCTGGCGAGCACCGTCGGCGTCCTGGCCCAGCGCCGCGGGCTCCTGCTTGTGGCCGCCGTCGTCGTCGTCGTCAAGGGGTTGGTGATCCCGCGCGTGCTCGCCCGGATCGGCTCGGGGGCCCCTGTGCGACCGATCACGCCCGGCCGGTCATCGGGCATCACGCTCCTGGTGGTGGGCGGGCTCGTGGTCGCGGCCTACGTGATCATGCTGCCGGTCACCTCGTCGGTGGAGCTGCCGACCGAGGGCGCCATCCCCCTGGCGTTCGCGATGGCGCTGATCGGGCTCGCGCTCTGCGTCACCGGCCGCGACGCGCTGGGCCACATCCTCGGGTTTCTCGTCTTCGAGAACGGGATCTTCGGGCTGGCCATCCTGGCGACCTACGGGCTGCCCGGCATCGTAGAGGCGGGCGTCTTCCTCGACGTGCTGGTGATCGTGCTCATCATGGAGGCCGTGGTCGTCCAGGTCCGCCGCGAGCACGACTCGATCGATGTCGACCGTCTCCGGGAGCTGCGCGGATGATCCTGGCGGTCCTGGCCGTCCCGCTCGTCGGCGCGCTCCTCACGTGGCGCGCGGTCGGTCGTCTCGCGACGGCGCTGCACGCCGCGACGGCAGCGCTGACGCTCGTCGGCGCGCTCGCCGTCGCGGTGACGGTGAACCGGGCCGGGCCGCTGATGGCGTTCGACGGCTTCCTCCGCGCCGACGCCCTGTCGGCGTGGATGATCGCCCTCATCGGGATCGTCGGCGCGCTGGCCGCCTCGGAGGCTCCCCGCTACGTCGCGCACGCGCCGGGCCGGTTCTATCCACTCTTCCACCTGTTCGTGTTCACGATGCTGCTGGCCGTCTCGACCGACGACGTCGGACTCATGTGGGTCGCGGTCGAGGGCACCACGCTCGCATCGGTCTTTCTCGTCAACTTCGAGCGCACTCGCGCCTCGCTCGAGGCGTCGTACAAATACCTGCTGCTCTGCTCGGTCGGCATCGCCATCGCGTTCTTGGGGACCGTCCTCGTGTACTTCGCCGGGATCCAGCAGTTCGGAGACGAAGTCCACGCGCTCCGCTGGACGACGCTCATGCGGCTCGCGCCCGGGCTCTCGCCGAGGGTCATCGAGCTCGCGTTCGTGTTCCTCGTCGTCGGCTATGGCACCAAGGCCGGACTGGCGCCGATGCACACGTGGCTGCCCGACGCCCACAGCGAGGCGCCGGCGCCGGTGAGCGCGCTCATGTCGGGCGTGCTGCTGAGCGTGGGCGTGTACGCGCTCCTGCGATTCAAGCCGGCCGTGGACACGGCGGCCGGGCCCGGATTCGCACGCGGCATCATGCTGGCGCTCGGCGTGCTGTCCGTTGCCATCGCCGCCGCGTTTCTGTGGACCTCGCCCAACTACAAGCGCATGCTCGCGTACTCGAGCGTCGAGCACATCGGGCTGGTGTGTCTTGGCCTCGGCTTCGGCGGAACCCTCGGCACCTCGGGCGCGCTCCTCCACGTCGCCAACCATGCCCTGGCCAAGTCGGTCGGCTTCCTGCTCTCGGGCCGCATCCGCGCCGCGTACGGCTCGGCCGAGATCGCGGCCGTCGGCGGCCTGATGCGAGGCATGCCGCGGACCGGGGCGGCCTTTCTAGCGGCAGTGCTCGCGCTGGTCGGCTTGCCGCCGTTCGGTCTGTTCGTCAGCGAGGTGATGATCTTCAGCGCCGGTTTCGCCCAGGGATTCGCGGCCGTCGCAGGGGTCGTGCTGTTCCTGCTGGTGATCGCCTTCGCGGGCCTCCTCCGCGGCGCCCACGCGATCCTGTACGGACCGGCGGTGCGCGAGCCGGCCGCGGAGCCGTCCGGGTGGCGCCCGGCGCTGCCGATGGCCGCCGCGCTCGCGCTGCTCGTGCTCACCGGGCTCGCGTGGCCGCCGGGCCTCGGCGCCGCGCTCGACCGCATCGTCGCGATCGTGGTGCCCTGAGATGCTGCCGGCGACCACCACGGTGGAGCAGCTGCGGCGCGCCGCCCTCGAGGCCGGCGCCGCGGGCGTCGCTGAGTCCTCGCCGAGCGCGATCCGGTGCCGCGTGCCCGCCTCGGAGGTTCCCGCGCTCGCCGACCGCCTCGCGGCGCTCGGCGCCCGCTGCCAGTTCCTCGCGGCCGCGGACACGCGCGTCACGGGCGGAGACTTCACGCTGGCCTACGTCTTCGCATCGGCGCAGCTCACGCCGTCGGTGACCGTGCTCGTCTCGGTCCCGGCGGCGGCGGCTCGCTTCGCCTCGCTCGCGACGCGCTCGTTCGCGGCCAGCCGCTTCGAGCGCGAAATCCACGACCTGTTCGGCCTGGTGCCCGAGGGGCATCCCGATCTCCGGCGACTCGCGCTCCATCAATACTGGCCCCAGGGGTATCACCCGCTGCGCCGCGACGTCGTGTCGCGCACGGACTTCGTCGATACGGGCGAGGCGTTTCCGTTCCGGCGCGTCGAGGGCGAGGGCATCTTCGAGATCACCGTGGGGCCGGTCCACGCCGGAATCATCGAGCCCGGCCACTTCCGTTTCAGCGTCGAGGGCGAGACCATCGTGAATCTCGAGACGCGACTGGGCTTCGTCCACAAGGGCACCGAGAAGCTGTTCGAGGGCCTCGCCCTCGACGCGGCACGCCCGCTCGCGGAACGCATCTCGGGCGATACGAGCGTCGGTCACGTCCTCGCCTACTGCCAGGCGATCGAAGCGCTGGCCGGCTGCGCCGTGCCGCCGCGGGCGGCCCGGCTGCGAGTCGTCCTGCTCGAGCTCGAACGGATCTACAACCACGTCGGTGACGTGGGCATGATCGTCAACGACACCGGATTCGCCTTCGGGCATGCGCACTGCTTTCGGCTCCGCGAGGAGCTCCTTCGACTCAACGAGCGCCTGACCGGTCATCGGCTGCTCCGCGGCGCGGTGGTGCCGGGCGGCGTCACGGGGCCGATCACGACGGCGCGGTTGGCGGCGGCCGCGACGAGGGTGGAGACTCTCGTCGCCGAGTTCGCCGCGATCGTGCGGCTCTGCCTGGACAACACGACGGTGCTCGAGCGGCTCCAGGGTACGGGACGACTGACCGAGCAGACGGCGACCGAGATGCAGGTCGTCGGGCTGGTCGGGCGGGCGAGCGGGATCGATGCCGACCTGCGGCGCGATGCGCCATTCGCGGCGTACGGCGAGACGGGCGTGCACGTATCGGTCTACGGGACGGGCGACGTCTGGGCACGGACGATGGTGCGCCTCGACGAGGCGCGCGAGGCGGCGCGGCTCGTTCGCGAGGTTGCTCGCCTCGACACGCCCGGGATCGTGCACGTCCCGGTGCCGCCGCTCGCGCCTGGCGCCCACGCCTTCGGTCTCGTCGAGGCGTGGCGTGGACCGGTCTGGCACTGGGTGGTGGCCGGCGAGTCCTCGACGCTCGGCCGCGTGAAGGTGGTCGATCCGTCCTTTCGCAACTGGCCCGCGCTCGAGCACGCCGTCCTGAAGAACATCGTCCCGGACTTCCCCCTCTGCAACAAATCCTTCAACCTCTCCTACTCCGGCAACGATCTCTAGGAGATCCGGGCGGGCGAGTCGGCGGCGCGCGCCGAGAACCGCCGCATGTCGGCCATCTCAGCTCGATCCTCGGCGTCGATCACGAAGCCGGCGGCCTCCACCGCTCGCTCCGTGTCGCGATTGGGGTGACAGCCGCCGCTGGCCCAGGTCCAGAGCGGTTGCACACGATCCTGGAAGGCGGCCTTCCACGCCCGGCGAGAGCGGACGTGCTCGAGCATGCGCAGACGGCCGTCGGGCCGCAGCACGCGCTTGACCTCGGCAAGCCCGCGCGCGGGATAGGAGACGCTGCAGAAAACCAGGCTCGCGACCACGGTGTCGAAGGTCCCGTCGCGAAACGGCAACGCCTCGGCGCTCCCTTGCACCAGCGGGACACCGGGCGCTCGCCTGCGCGCGCGACCGAGCGAGTCCCAGGTCGGATCGAGACCGATCGGCCGCACGCCCGGACCGTAGAGCGGCAGCCCCCGACCGGTGCCACATCCGACGTCGAGCGTCCGCCCGTGCGCGCTGCTCGCAAGCCACCGGCGCCACGGTCCCAGGCCCGTACGCTCCAGCACCGCGCAGAGCCCGTCGTAGAGCCACGGGATCTGTTCGAGGCCGCGCATTCAGGCCTCGGGGAAGATCACGAGGGCGCCCGTGTAGTTGTGGAAGAAGTTCCGGCGGCCGATCGGAGCGAACTCGCCGTTGCCGAAGAATCCGAGCAGGGGAAATTCGCCGAGGCGCTCGCGGATCAGGGTCACGTCGTGGTCGGGCACGCCGAAGAGCCCGCGGCCGCGCCCGGCGCAGTCGAAGTAGCAGCCGAAGGCCGGCCGCCGACCGTCGAGGCGCTCGGCCAGCTCGTCGAGCATCTCTCGGAGGTCCTCGCGCGACGCCTGGGCGTCGCGGATCTGAAACTGCAGCGTCTGTCCTACCCGCACGCGCTCGGCGACGGCCAGGGCGCCGCTCGACTGGTCGGCGCCGACGAGGTTACGCACGAGGAAATCGCCGCGCTCCAGCGGCGACTTCGCCGGATCCATCGCGAGCCCGGCGAACACGCCGGCCCGCCGGATGCGCGCCTCGATGTCGGGGTTGGCGCGAATGGCCTCGGTCAGCATCTCGAGGGCCGGCCGGCTGCCGATCCGCTGGATCACGTTCGCCTCGGCGTGGGTGATGACGTACGGCTCGCCGATCGGCGTGCAGCCCTGCGTCACGCCGATGACCGGCGCCAGCCCGGAAAGCGCGACACCGACGAGCGCGCCCTCGACGGCGTCGGTGTTGTACAGCTCGAACATCGGGCCGCCCGCCGCGACCGCGCCGAGCACCGGCACGAAGCCGAGCGCGTCGTGGAGCTCGGTCAGGAGCGCCGTCGGATTGCACCCGATGGCGTCCGGCAGCACGAGCGCGCACCCGCCCTCGGCGACGGTCGGGCCGATCCGCCGCGCCAGCTCGGCGCCGAGCTCGCGCCGCTCGCCCTGCCGCTCGAACGAGAAGGGCGTCGCGACCAGGCGCTCGCAGCGCACCGCGAGCACCGCCACCGCCAGCTCGTCCTCGACCTCGCGCCGCTCGGTGAGGATGCCGGTTCCGCTGCAGCCGACGACGACGGGCGCGCCGGTCACGCGCCGGACGGCGTGGAGCGCCTCGTGCGCGCGCGAGTGGGCGTCGCCGGTGACGAAGACCAGCGCCAGGTCGGCGCGGGCGGCACCGCTTCGCTCGATCGCTTCGAGCGAGGCCTCGAGCGCGGCGTTGTCGGCCGCGCCGCCGACGGCGAGGCCGGTTCCGGCGGCGATCATGCCGTGACTCTAGCACCTTTGCTGCTACACTTTTCGTCGCCGTGGGCCTCCGGATCACGCAGGTCGACGCGTTCACCGACACGCCCTTCGCGGGCAACCCCGCGGCGGTATGCCTCCTGCCGGCGCCCCGCGACGAGGGCTGGATGCAGAGCGTCGCGCGCGAGATGAACCTCTCGGAGACGGCGTTCCTCGTCCCGCAGGCCGACGGCTACGCGCTCCGGTGGTTCACGCCGGCGGTGGAGGTCGCCCTCTGCGGCCACGCGACCCTCGCGAGCGCGCACGTTCTCTGGGAGGACGGCCACCTGCCCTCGGGTCGGCAGGCACGGTTTCACACCAAGAGCGGTCTCCTCACCGGCGACCGCGCGGGCGAGTGGATCGAGCTCGATTTTCCAGCCAAGCGGGAGGAGCCTGCCCCTGCGCCCGCCGGTCTGGCCGAAGCGCTCGGCGCCGCGCCTAAGTACGTCGGGCGAAACCAGTTCGACTATCTCGTCGAGGTGGACGGAGAGGCCACCGTCAGAGGCCTCGCGCCGGACCATGGGGCACTCGCCGCCTTGCCCGTGCGCGGCGTGATCGTCACGGGCCGCGCGGAATCGCCCGGGTACGATTTCGTCTCGCGATTCTTCGCACCGGGCTCGGGCATCCCCGAAGATCCGGTGACGGGCTCGGCCCACTGCGCGCTCGGCCCGTTCTGGCAGTCGCGCCTGGGCAAGAACGACTTCGTCGCCTATCAGGCTTCGCCCCGAGGCGGCGTCGTGCGCGTCCGCGTCGCCGGTGAGCGCGTGAAGCTCGGCGGCAAGGCGGTCACGGTTCTCCGGGGCGAGCTGCTCGGCGCGTGAGACGGCGCGCGGTGTGCCGTCCCGGCCGCCTGGGCCGCGGCGGATTCGAGCGCATCGGGTCCTTTCTAGGCGGCGCAGTGGCGGCGCTCAGAGCCGATAAAGCATCCAGTAGACGAGCACCCCCGTCACCGACACGTAGAGCCAGATCGGCAGGGTCCAGCGGGCGATGCGGACATGCCGCGCGAAGCTCCCCTTCAGCGCGCGGTAGACGGTCGTGAGCGCCAGGGGAACGATCGCCGCCGCCAGGACGATGTGCGAGACGAGCATCGGATAGTACACGAGCCGGATCCAGCCCGTTCCGGCGAAGGGCCGCGAGCCCGCGAGGGCGTGATAGGTCACGTAGGAGACGAGGAACAGGATCGAGACCGCGAGCGCGGACAGCATGCACGTCTTGTGAGCGATCACCCGCCTGCGGCGGATGAAGAGCCAGCCGGCGGCGAGCAAGGCGGCGCTCGTCGCATTGAGGCACGCGTTGAGCAGCGGGAGCGTGGCCACGACGGGACCGGCGCCGGGCGCGGGTCGGTGGCCGAGCAGCAGGTAGCCGACGACCAGCACGACCGCGAGCGAGACCCCGCCGATCGCGACACGCGCCGACCGGTCATCCGGAGCCGTCGTCTGTTCGGGTGCTGTCACAGCGCGGTCGCGAAGAAGGCGACGGCCGCGAGGAACATGACGGCCGTCGCCAGCCAGCCGAGCAGGTTGAGCCACGGACCGTTGGCGTGCTGGCCCATGATCGCCCGGTTGTTGCCGACCAGCATCACGAGCAGGAGGAGCGGTGGCGCCAGCAGCCCGTTGAGCACGGCGGAGAGAAAGAGCATGCGGATCGGATGCGTTCCGCCGAGGTTCAGGGCCATGCCCGCGACGACGGCGCCGCCGAAGACCAGGTAGAAGCGGCGCCCGCGCCGCGGAGTCAGGTCGAGCCCCGCGCGCCATTTGAAGACCTCGGCGATCGCGAACGACGCCGATCCGGCCAGGACCGGCACGGCCAGCAGACCCGTCCCGATCAGGCCGATCGCGAACAGGAGATACGCGCCGTCGCCGGCCAGTGGCCGCAGCGCCTCCGCGGCCTGCCGCGCGCTCTCGATCCGGGTCTGTCCGGCGACGTGCAAGGTCGCGCCGGTCGCGAGGATGATGAAGAACATGACGAGGTTGGAGAAGAACATGCCCGTGACGACGTCGAGCCGCGCGTCGGCGAGCTCGTGCGCGGTCGCGCCGCGCCGCTGGGCCACGGAGCTCCGGCCCTGGGCCTTCTCCTGCTCGACCTCGTGCGAGGCCTGCCAGAAGAAGAGATACGGCGAGATCGTCGTTCCGAGCACGGCGAGGGCGGTGGTCAGGTAGAACGAATCCCAGCTGAGGCGCGGCACGAGGGTCGCGGCCGCGACCTGCCGCCAGTCCGGCCTGGCCAGGAACGCGGTCACGACGTAGGCGAAGAGCGTCGCGGTCAGCCACTTGAGATACTGAGCGAACGTCGCGTAGGTCGTGTAGATCGTCGTGAGCATGATGACCAGACCGAGCACCGGCACCGACACGAGCGCCGGCACGCCGGTGAGCATGTGCGTCACGTCGGCCATGCCCGCCAGATCCGCAGCGATGTTGAAGACGTTGGCGACCAGCAGCAGGAGACACGCGACGTACAGGAACGGCCGCGGATAGTGGCGGCGGATCGCCGCCGCCAGACCGCTGCCCGTGACGAGTCCGATCCGCGCGCAGATCAGCTGCACGGCCGCCATCAGCGGGAAGGTCGCCAGCGCCATCCACAGCATGCCGTACCCGAGCGAGGCTCCGGCGACCGAGTACGTCGTGATCCCGCTCGGATCGTCGTCGGCCGCGCCGGTGACGAGGCCGGGCCCGAGAATCCTGAAATAGCGGACGAGCGGATTGTGGCTGTGGCGGTCGCTGTCGTGGAGATCGCTCATGAGGCCGTCTCATTATGCCCGGACGGGCGCCGGCTGATTCGGCTAACATGACCGGCCGTGAGCCGAGGAGCGCCGGCATGAGCGGATTCGCCGAGTACGAGCGGTACGACGCGAGCGGGCTGGCCGAGCTCGTGCGGCGGCGACAGGTCTCGCCGCGCGAGCTGCTCGAGGCCGCGATCGAGCGGGTCGAGTCGCGCAACGGGGCGGTCAACGCCGTGACGATGCGCCTCGACGACTACGGCCGCCGGGCGATCGCCGCGGGGGTGCCCGACGGGCCGTTCACGGGCGTCCCCTTCCTCATGAAGGACCTCACGGCGTCGATCGCCGGCGTCCCGATGACGCGCAGCTCGCGATTCTTCGCCGACGCGCCGGCCCCCGCGGCCGACAGCGAGCACGTCGCGCGGCTCGAGCGCGCCGGCCTGGTGATCTTCGGCCGCACGTACACGTGCGAGCTCGGCCTGTCGCTCACGTGCGAGCCGCGCATGCACGGCCCGACCCGCAATCCCTGGGACCCGACGCGCATCTCCGGCGGCTCGAGCGGCGGTGCGGCCGCCGCGGTCGGCGCGCGCATGCTCCCGATGGCGCACGCCACGGACGGCTTCGGCTCGATCCGCGCGCCGGCGGCGTGCTGCGGGCTCGTGGGGCTCAAGCCCACGCGCGGGCGCAACACGATGGCGCCGGGGCTCGGCGAGGGGCTCGGCGGCTGCTCGGTCGAGCACGCCGTCACCCTGTCCGTGCGCGACTCCGCGGCGCTGCTCGACGCCACGAGCGGCCCGGGCGCCGGCGATCCTTACGTCGCGCCGGCGCCGGCGCGACCCTTCCGACAGGAAGTCGGCGCCGAGCCGGGCGCCCTGCGCATCGCCTTCACGAGCCTCGCGCCCAACGGCGCGAAGGTCGAGGCGGACAGCCTGCGCACGCTCACCGAAACGGTGAAGCTCTGCGCGGGCCTGGGTCATCGGGTCGAGGAAGCGGATCCGGCGATTGACCGGCCCGCGGTCGTCTCGACATTCCTCACGCTCGCCGCCGCGAATACGGTCGTGAACCTGGCGAGCCACCCCACGAAGGGCCGCTCGGCGCGGGCCGACGAGGTCGAGACGGTGACGTGGGCGACGGCGAAGCTCGGCGAGAAGATCAGCGGCGCCGACTACGTCCGCGCGACGCAGGCCGCGCACCGGCTCGGGCGGCAGATGGCCGCGTTCCACGAGGGCTGGGACGTGCTGCTCACGCCAGGCCTCGCGACCCTGCCGGTGAGGCTCGGCTGGCTCGACATGATGATGGATGACGTCGACGAGTACTGGCGGCGCGTGTTCGCCTTCTCGCCCTTCACCGTCTGGTTCAACCTCACCGGCCAGCCGGCGATGATGCTGCCGCTCGGGCGCTCGGCCGACGGGTTGCCCGTCGCCGTCCAGCTCGTCGGGCGCTTCGGCGACGAGGCGACGCTGTTCCGGCTCGCCGCGCAGCTGGAAGCCGCGCGTCCGTGGTTCGAGCGCAAGCCCGCGCTCGCGTCCTGACGGTCTCGTCAGCCCGGAAGCGTGAAGCGGTAGCCGCCGGCCTCTTTGACGATGTAGCCGGGATGCGGGAAGTGCCCGGCGAGCACCAAGGTGCCCGAATCTGCGTGACGCTCGACGAACGCGCGCCGCGTGTCGCGCGCCTGGGCCGGATCGTAGCAGAAGCGGCTCGACCACTGGGGCTCGGCGACCTGCACCGTGCGGTGCATGAGATCGCCGGAGAAGATCGCGGTGCCGGCCGACGTCGTCAGGCGCACGCACACGTGGCCGGGCGTGTGGCCGACCCACGGCTCGAAGCGGAGATGCTCGCCGATCTTGAAGTCGCTCTCGACGAGCAGCGCCTGGCCGGCCTCGACCACCGGCACGACGCTGTCGGCGATGCAGCCCGATTCTTCCTTGCCCGCGTCGTTCTCGTACTTCCAGAACTCCCACTCCGCGCCGGCGATGACGTACCTGGCGTTCGGGAACGTCGGGACCCAGCGCCCGTCCTTCCAGCGTGTGTTCCAGCCGACGTGGTCGACGTGCAGATGCGTGCACACGACGAAGTCGACCTGCTCGGGCTTGACGCCCAGCGCGGCCAGATCCTCGAGATAGGTCCCCGTCCGCATGTTCCAGGCCGGCGCGAGCGTCCGCGCCTTGTCGTTGCCGACGCCGGTGTCGATGAGGATGGTGTGACGCGGCGTTCGCACCACGTAGGTCTGGATGCGAGAGGCGAGGTCGCCCGTCCGCTCGTCGACGAAGTACGGCTTGAGCCAGCGGTGATGGCGGGCGATCACCTCCGTGCTCGAGCCGGGCAGCATGGACGCGGTCGGAAACGAGGACCGGTCGATCTCGATCACACGGGCGATCGTCACCTCGCCGAGCTTCATTGTCTGCACTGCGGCGCCTCCTCGACTGTGAGTTGGTGATAGGGTAGCCGCAAAGGAGGCCGAAGCTGGCTAGGAAGTCGTCCTCTTCGCCATAGCCTCGCGGAGAAGACGCTGCCGCTCGAACAGCGCGGCCTCAGCCTCTCGGATTAGCACGTCGGATCTCTCACGCACTTGCTGGCTCTGTTTCACGAGGTGCTGCGCAGCCTCCCGAACCTCGTGCGCTCTCCGTCGTACTTCGGCCGGCAGCATCGCGCAGCCGAAGAGATGTGCGCGGACGTCTTCGGTGAGGTCCCGACGACACCGCGTGCACAGGTTCGTACGTCCGGTCATCGGGTCCGCGCCGAGTTTTGCGAAACGGAAGCCAAGGTCGCAGACCGGGCAGTGAGCGACGTTGTGCTCCGAGCAATAGATGAAGACCAGCGCCCGCTCTTCCGGCGTCAGAACTTGGGGTCGCTTGCAGTCGGCATGCGACAGACAGCCCTCGGACGACTGGATGATGTCGGTAAGTGCGATAGCCTGAGAGCACTTCGAGCACTCCACCTGCATGGATACTCTCTGCGGTGTCGAGCGTTTCTCGGCCGCGAAACGTCCCCACCAGGGGTGAGGAGCCCAACACCATTGGGGCGAGACGCCCGATGCGTCAACCCAGGCGCGTCAATGGGGAGAAACCAGTCGGAGAGTACCATCGTCAGCGACGGAGTGTCGGATAATTACGGGCACGCTCGCGAGCTCGACGTCCCCACGCCCGCATAAAGCGTGGCGTCCTGACGCTACGTCTTGCCGTCGTATGCCGCGATATGCAACATGTGCCACTGTAACTCCAAGTACTTCAGGAGGTTCTCGATATGCGTGGCGTCGTTTTCCTCGGTGGCCGGAAGCTCGAGCTGCGTGAATTCCCCGACCCGACGCCGGGACCCGGCGAGGTCGTCGTCGCCATGAAGGCCTCGGGGATGTGCGGGAGCGATCTCCATCCCTATCGCGCGGTCGGCAACGCGGCCGCGGCCCTGGGCCTCGGCGGCAGCGGCAGGCCCGTCATAGCCGGCCACGAGCCGTGCGGCGTGGTCGCCGCGCGCGGCGCCGGCGTGAGCGAAGCCGACGCGCCGACGGGCCAGCGCGTGATGGTCCACCACTACAAGGGCTGCGGGCGCTGCAAGCACTGCCGTGTCGGCTGGGCTCAGCTCTGCCGCCAGGGCATCGTGGTCTACGGCATGACGGGTCACGGCGGGCACGCGGCCTACATGACCGTGCCCGCATTCACGCTCGTTCCCCTGCCCGACTCGCTCAGCTTCGAGGAGGGCGCGGCGATCTCGTGCGGCACCGGCACCGCGTACGGCGCGCTGAAGCGGCTCGACGTGTCGGGCCGCGACACCCTGGCGGTCTTCGGCCAGGGGCCGGTCGGGCTCAGCGCCACCCTGCTCGGCCGCGCGATGGGCGCGCGCGTGATCGCGATCGACGTCGCCCCCGAACGGCTGGCGCTGGCTCGCGAGTTCGGCGCCGAGGCGGTCGTCAACGCGAAGGAGATCGATCCGGTCGCGGCGCTCCGCGATCTCACCCACGGCGAGGGCGTCGAGACCGCGATGGACTGCACGGGCAACCCCGAGGCGCGCGTGGCCGCCGTGCGGAGCGCCGCCACGTGGGGCCGGGTGGCGTTCGTCGGCGAGGGCAACACCACGACCTTCGACATCAGCCAGGACATGATCCGGCGGCAGCTCACGATCCACGCCTCGTGGACCTTCTCGAGCGTGGGCCAGGCCGAGTGTGCGCGCTTCATCGCCGACCGGAAGGTCGGGTTGGGGCGTCTGCTCACGCACCGCTTCCGGCTCGAGCAGGCGGACGAAGCCTACCGGCTCTTCGACACGCAGACGACCGGCAAAGGCGTGTTCGTGTTTTGAGCGTTCGTCGGCGATGCGCCGCCGGCGTTGACGCGTCCGGACGCGCGAGGTTATTCTCGCATTGAAGTGGTTCCGTTTTGGTACCACTTTGGATACACGGGAGGCCTCGATGGCGAACCTGACGATCAAGAATGTTCCCGGACCGGTACTCCGCCGACTCAAGGCCCGCGCCGCCACGCACCGTCGGAGCCTCAATCTGGAAGTGATCGCCTGTCTGGAAGCGCTGGTCCAACCGGCGCCGGTGAACACTGACGCGCTCCTCGCTCGCGTCCGAGAGGTTCGGCAGACGCCCAAACGCCTGAAGCTCACCGATCGGGTACTCAATCGCCTCAAAACCGCGGGACGGGCGTGATCGTCGTCGACACCAATCTCCTGGTGTACCTGTATGTCCACGGCCAGTGGACGGCGCAGGCCGAGGCCGTACTCGTACGCGACTCGACGTGGACGGCTCCGCTCCTCTGGCGCTCCGAGTTTCGCAACACGCTGGCGGGGCTTGTCCGCGCTCGTGCGATCGATCTCGACGACGCGATCCGAATCAGTCACGAGGCCGAGCGCCGTATGGGCGGCGCCGAGTTCAGCGTGCCGTCACAGCAGGTGCTTCAACTGGCGGTCCGATCGAGGTGCTCGGCCTACGACTGCGAGTTCGTCGCGCTCGCGCAGGATCTGCGGGCGCCGTTCGTCACGGCGGATCGACAGGTTCTCGCCGCCTTTCCGTCGACCGCCGTGTCACCCAGCGAGTTCGTCGACTCTTGAGATCGGGGGGAGCGAGCGCCGTTCCCCCCGATTGCCCGCCGACTGTAGGCGCCGCCGCTACCGCTTCGGCAGGGCCTTCAGGATCGGCTCCAGGTTCTTCGGGTCGGGCTTGAGCTGGCCGACGCCGTAGCTGCGTACCGTCTCGACGATAGCGTCGTTGACCGGCGTCTTCACGCCGCGGCGGCGCCCCTGGTCGCAGACGTAGCCGTTCAGGTAGTCGATCTCGGTGCGGCGGCCGCGCATCACATCTTGAAGCAGCGAGGGCCGCCCGCCGCCCCGGCGCGCGCCCTCCGCGGCCACGTCCGCCTCGACCTCGGCGAGCCCCCGGCCTTCGTACGCGTCCACGAACCGCTGCGCGGCGATGCCGTAGATCGGCTCGACCTCAAAGCCGCAGACCCGTCCGACCTTCACGACCTCGCCACCCACGTAGATCGCGATCAGCCGCGGCTCGGGACGCGTGCGCACCTCGGCGGTGCCGAGGCCCGAGAGCCCCGCGATCGGGTTCGCCATGCAGTTGACGGTCAGCTTCGACCACCGCTCGCCGAAGAGGTTCGTCGTCACCTTCGCCACCGCGACGTCGCTCATGATCCGGGCCAGCTCGCGGGCGCGCTCGGTGTCCTTGCCGTCGAGCTCGCCGATCTTGAACCCGATCGCGCCGGTGTCGGTGCGCATCGCGTGGCCCGGCTCGTACATGCCGGCGCCGATCGTGATCACGCTGCCGAGCGTGCGCTCGCGCCCGGCGATGGCCGCGACGCGCTCGTCGTTGATCCCGTTCTGGAAGTCGACCACCACGCCGTTTGGCTTCTTGAGGTACTGGACGCCGAGATGGGTCGCCCACTCGGTGTCGTACGACTTGACCGAGATGAAGACCGCGTCGAAGGGCTCGCTGATGGCCTGAGCCTCGTAGATGTGCAGCGCCTTGACCGGGATGACGTGGTCGCCGCAGGTCCCGCTGAGGCGGAGACCGTTCTTCCGCATCGTCTCGACGTGCTCGGGCCACTGATCGATCAGCGTGACGTCGTGTCCGGCCTTGGTCAGCATGCCGCCGACCACGCTGCCGATGGCTCCGGCCCCGATGATTCCGATTCGCATTGCCATGGGTCTCCTCCGTTCATAGGCGCGCCCAGGCCGGCGGGGCCCCAGCCCCGCGACGGCCTACGGCGCACTGCGCCGGCCATGATAACGTGAACCGCCATGACCTACGACTTCGATCGTCTCGTCGACCGGCGGCACACCGACAGCTCCAAGTGGCAGAAGTACGGTCCAGACGTGTTGCCGCTCTGGGTGGCGGACATGGATTTCCGGTCGCCCGAGCCGGTGATCCGCGCGCTGCGCGAGCGGGTCGAGCACGGCGTCTTCGGCTACCTGGCCCTGGAGCAGCCGGAATTCCACGAGCTGTTCGCCGACCGGCTGCTGAAGCGCTACGGCTGGCGCGTGTCGCCGGACGCCGTCGTGATCATTCCGGGGATCATTCCGGGATTCAACGTGGCCGGCCGGATCCTCGCCGCCCCCGACGACGGGCTGATCCTCCAGACGCCGGTCTACCCGCCGATCCTCCGCGCGGCCAGCAGCATCGGGCTCACGCGCGAAGAAGCGCCGCTGGCGCGCCGGGCCGACGGACGCTACGAGGTCGATCTCGACGCCTTCTCGGCGGGGATCCGCGAGCGGACACGCTTCTTCCTGCTCTGCAATCCGCACAATCCGGTCGGCCGCGTCTTCACGCGCGACGAGCTCACGGCCCTGGCCCAGATGTGCCTGCGCCGCGGCCTCGCGATCGTCGCCGACGAGATCCACTGCGAGCTGACCCTCGGCGGCGCGCGCCACACGCCGATCGCGTCGCTCGATCCCGAGATCGCCGAGCGGACGATCACGCTCATGGCGCCGAGCAAGACCTTCAACCTGGCCGGGCTCAAGTGTTCCGTGGCGGTCATCCCGAACGTGACCCTGCGCGAGAAGTTCATCGCCGGACGCGTCGATCTGGTCCAGACCGTGAACGTGCTCGGCTATACCGCGGCCTTCGCCGCGTACCGCGACGGCCAGCCGTGGCTCGACGAGCTGCTGCGCTATCTCGAGGCCAACCGCGACTTCGCCACCGAGTACGTGCGGACGCGCCTGGCCGGCGTGGCGATGTATCCGCCCGAGGCGACCTATCTCGCGTGGCTCGACTGTCGGAACGCCGGCGAGGCCGGCCGCGACCCGTACACCTTCTTCCTCGACAAGGCGCGCGTGGCCTTGAACGACGGAGTCCTGTTCGGCCCGGGCGGCGCCGGACACGTCCGCCTCAACTTCGGCTGCCCGCGCTCGATGCTGGCGAAGGCGCTCGACCATATGCGCGAGGCCCTCACGGCCGACCGTCCAGCGCGCGTCTGAGCTGGTCGAGGTGACCGAGGACCACGCGCTCAGCGAGCCGGAGCACCCCGCGCCCGCGCCAGCGCCGCGCGCGCGAGACCCGACGCCGGGTCGAGGCCCACCGCGCTCTCGAGATACGGAAGGGCCTCGGCGGGCCGGCCGAGGTCGATCAGCGAAATGCCGAGGTGGGTCAGCGCGCCGGCGTGACGCGGATTGTCCCGGCGGGCGTGCTCGAACTCGCAGCTCGCCTCGGTCAGCTTTCCTTGCTCCGCCAGCGCGAGGCCGAGCCGGATCCGCGTGTCGACGTCCATCGGCTCCTTGGCGAGGATCTGCTCGAACTGCGCAGCGGCTTCGGCCGGGCGATGCGCCTTGAGCAACGCCAGCCCGAGGTTCCGCCGGTGATGGACGTTGCCCGGCCGGAGCGCCACGACGCGCTCGAAGTGAGCGATGGCGGCGTCGAGGTCGCCGCGGTTGCCGGCGAGCGCGCCCATCTGTCCGTAGCAGAAGGCGCAATCGGGTTCGACCGACAGCGCGCGCTTCCAGATCTCATCGGCATCGCGCCAGACCGGCAGCTGCTGGAAGGTCAGGACCGCGAGCCCGACGATCCACGCGAAGCCGGCGAGGACCACGCCCGCGCGCACGGGGCGAGCGATGGTCGAGCTCGAGACTGCGGCGGCGATCCCCGCCCCCACCAGCAGCGCCATACCGAGGCACGAGAGATAGCTGTAGCGATCCGCGACGAGCTGCGGGCCGTTGTGGACGATGCCGCTGACGGGCGCGAGCGTGAGCCCGTAGACGAGCCACACGGCCAGCGCCGCCGGCCACGATCGCCGCGCGAGCAGGAGCCCGACCGTCAGCCCGACGGCGACGAGCGCGGGAGCCAGGAACCTGAGACTCGTCGGCTCGACCCGGGCGGGCAGCTCGTACATCGGCGACAGCAGCACCGGCGCGAGCGTCTTGCCGAGATAGAAGGCGAGGCCGTAGAGCGCCATGGCCGCGCGCGCGGGCGGCGGATACGCCGAGGGCGACGTGAGGCCGACCTTGGCGATCACGACCAGCACCGAGATCACCGCGGCCGCGATCGCCAGGAGGAGGTACGGGAGCTTCTCGAGGAGCACTCGCCGCCAGTTCCCGCGCGCCCGCCGCAACGGGTAGACGTCGAGCACCAGCAGGACGAACGGCAGCGACATGATCAGCGATTTCGAGAGCAGCCCGAGCGCATAGGCGCCGAGCGAAGCGAGAAGCCAGCGCCGCCGCGGCGGCCCGTGTACCGCGCACGCGCGGAGGTACGCCAGTACCGTCAGAAGGTAGAACAGCGCCGACAGGACGTCGCGCCGCTCGGTGACCCACGCGACCGACTCGACGCGCAACGGATGCACGGCGAAGAACAGCGCCGCCACGATCGCCCCGAGCCCGATGGCCCCCGCACGCGACGCCGGCGAGCCGAGCCGCAACAGGCGGAGCGCCAGCAGGTAGAAGAGGGCGGCGTTGGCGGCGTGCAGCAGGATGTTCGTGAGGTGATAGCCGAATGCGTCCATCCCCCAGAGCGCGTGGTCGAGGCTGAACGTGAGCCACGTCACCGGGATCCAGTGGCCCATGACGGCGCTCGTGAAGGCCCAGCGGACCTGAGCCCAGCCGAGGCCGCGATAGGACGGGTTGCTGAGGAGATTGCGGTCGTCGTCCCAGAGGACGAAGCCGTACTGGAGCGCGGGCGAGAAGACCGCGAAGGTAATGGCCGCGATCGCGAGGGGCGCGATCCAGCGGGTCAGCGAATCGAGCGTCGGGGCGCGAGGCTCTCTGTCGATCGCCTCTCCACTATATGGCGCCCGGCGCCGGCGACAAAGAGAACGGTCAGCGCTTCAGCAGGTAGGGGACGTCGGCCACCACGGTGTTCTTTCGAAAGAGCAGGGCCCCCTTGACCAGGAGGGCCGTCTGGTTGTGCAGGGCGTGCTGCCACCAGTGGCGCGGCAGGAACTCCGGGAGCACGATCGTGACCATCTGCTCGTCCCCGCGCGACTGGATCTGATCCAGATAGTCCAGCAGCGGCCGCAGGAGCGAGCGGTACGGCGACGTCAGGACCACCAGCGGAACGCTGAGGCCCCACTTGCCCCACTTCTCCTCGAGACGGGCCGTCCGCGTCGGGTCCGTCTCGACGTAGACCGCCCGCACCACCGCGGTCGGCGCGAGCGTGCGAGCGTACTGCACGGCACGGACGACGCCCCGGTGCACGTCGCCGATCAGCACCAGGACCGTGTGCTGGAAGTCCGGCGGGCGCTCGAGGCCTTCGAGCGACAGCTCGTGCGCGACCTCGTCGTAGTGCCGGTGCATGACGACGAACGTCGTGACCAGGACCGGGACGACGACGACGACGATCCACGCGCCCTCGACGAACTTCGTCACCGTCAGGGTCAGCAGCACCACGCCCGTCACCAGGGCGCCGCCTCCGTTGATCCACACGCGCCAGCGCCAGCCCTTCTCGCGAAGGCGCAGCCAGCGGCGCACCATGCCCCCCTGCGAGAGCGTGAACGAGATGAAGACGCCGATCGCGTAGAGCGGCAGGAGCGCGTGCGTGTCGCCCTGGAAGACGACGATCAGGAGGATGGCGAAGCCGCTCAGGATCAGGATGCCGTTGGAGAAGACCAGCCGGTCGCCCTGGTTCGCGAACTGCCGCGGCACGAAGCGATCGCGCGCGAGGATGGACGACAGACGCGGAAAGTCGGCGTACGACGTGTTGGCGGCGAGGACCAGGATGAGCAAGGTGGCCGCCTGGACCAGGTAGTACGGCACGCCGTCGCCCCAGACGCGGCGCGCGATCTTCGACACGACCGTCTCGTCGCCGCCCGGGACGATCCCGAAGTCGTACGCGAGGTACGTGATCCCCAGGAACATCACGATCGAGATGATGCCGAGCGCGGTCATGACGGCCTGCGCGTTGCGCCCCTCCGGCGGCTTCAGCGCCTGAACCCCGTTGGAGACGGCTTCGACGCCGGTCAGCGCGGTGCACCCGGCGGCGTAGCTTCGCAGGAGCAGGAACAGACCGAGGCCCTCGAGGCCCGGAGGGTGCGGCTGGTACGGCGCCTCGGGGAGCCAATCGAAGACCGCCCCCACGAGGCCGTACGAGACGGTGGCGAGGATGGCGACGACGAAGAAGTAGGTCGGCGCCGCGAAGAGCCGCCCCGATTCCCGCACGCCGCGCAGGTTGCCGAGCGCGATGCCGATCACCGCGAGGACGCTGAGGACGATGCGGTACGGGTGCAGCCAGGACACCGCGGACGTCAGGGCTGCGATGCCGGCGACCACCGAGACCGACACGGTCAGCACGTAATCCACCAGCAAGGCGGCGGCGGCGACCAGCGCCGGGTAACGCCCGAGATTGTCCTTCGCGACGAGATAGGCCCCGCCGCCCTGCGGGTACGCGGCGACGGTCTGGCGGTACGAGACGACGACCACCGCCAGCAGGGCCGCGATGCCGAACGCGACCGGCAGCGAGTAGCTGAGCGCGGCGGCGCCGCCGAGCATGAGCACTAGCAGGATTTCTTCGGTCGCGTACGCGACGGAGGAGAGCGGGTCCGAGGCAAAGACGGCGAGGGCGACGGTCTTGTTGAGGCGCTCGTGCCGCGCTTGAGCGAGCGGCATCGGCGCGCCGAGCAGCAGGCGCTTGACGAGAACCAGTCGCATACCGTCGACCGACTCTACGCCCGGCCGGGCCGACTGATGCCGCCTCGCCGCGATTTTTACGAGTTTTTAACGCGCGGCGGCTGTCTCTTGACGCGGGCTTGAGGCCGGCCGTGCCAAGGTGGTGTCGGTGTCGCGATGTGCACGAAAGATGGCGCCCGAGGGTCGAAGACGCCCCCGCGACCGGGCTGGGTCGGGCTCTACACGCGCGCCGGGCTCATGCTGGGCGCGCTGCTCCTGGCGCAGGCGCTCGTCGCGGCGGGCGCGGAGCGCACCGCGCTCCAGTGCGGCCTCGTCTTCGGCGGCTTCGCCGCGATGGTCCAGTGGATACGCCGCAATCGCGCGGCGCTCGACCATCTGGAGTGGTGCGACTGCGCGAGCTCGCAGGTGACCATGCGCGTCATTCCATCGCATCGCGAGGAGCCCATACGTCCACAACGGTTCGGCGGGCGGCGGCCTAACGTCATAGAGCCGGCGGAAACGCCCTTCGAAAAGGTCGCGCGCTAGCCCCCGGCGCCGTCGGCGCTCAGCTGATCCAGTGCAGCAGCAGTGTCGCCAGCGACAGGAAGATCGTGACGCCCAGCACGTCCTGTAGCGCGGTCTCGAACGGGCCGGCCGTGATCGCCGGATCGAACCCGAGTCGCTTGGAGAGCATGGGGATCATCGTCCCCGCGAAGCCCGAGAGGTTCACCGAGGCGAACATCGAGACGGCTACCACGAGCGCGAAGGCCGCCGAGTGCCAGAGCCAGCCGACCGATCCGACCACGAGCGCGCACACGCCGCCCAGGATGCTCGAGGTCTGAACCTGCCGGCGGAGCGGCTCCCACCAGCGGCTCAGCTGCACCTGGCCGGTCGCGAGCCCGCGGACGACCATCGTCACCGACTGAAGCCCCGTGTTGCCGGAGATCGCCTGGATCACGGGCATGAACGACGCAAGCAGGATGACCTTGCCGAGCGTCTGATCGAAGTAGTGGATGACGGCGCCCGCCCCGAGCTCGATGACCAGGGTCGCCAGCACCCAGGGCAGTCGCATGAGGGCGATCTGGCGCGGGGAGCGCCGCTCGAGCTCGGCGGCGTCCGAGCCGGCCATGCGGAAGATGTCCTCCGTCGCCTCCTCGCCGACGATGTCGACCACGTCGTCGGCGGTAATGGTGCCGACCAGCCGGTGGCGCTCGTCGACGACCGGCACGGCCACCAGGTCGTACTTGGCCACGATGCGAGCGACTTCCTCCTGATCCATCCCCGTCGGCACGCTGACGACGTTCTCGTCGCGGATCGCGAGCACCGCGGTCGCTGGATGGGCGATCAGCAGGCGACGCAGCGGCACCGTCCCCACCAGGTGGCGATGGCTGTCGACGACATAGAGCTCGAAGGCCCGTTCGTTGGCGACCGAGTCGCGGATGTGCTTGATCGCGTCCTCCACGGTCGCGTCTTCCCGCACGGCCACGAAGTCCGGCGACATCAAGCGGCCGGCCGAATGCTCGGGATGCTCGAGAACCTCCTGGACGTCCTCGGATTTCTCCTCCTCCATGAGCAGGAGGATCTTCTCGGCCTCTTCGCGCGGCAGCTCCTCGACGACGTCGGCGGCGTGCTCCGGGGGCATCTCGTCCAGGATGCGGGAGACCTCGACCTCGTCGAGGGCGCGGACGAGCGTCAGCAGCGTGGTGTCGTCCAGGGCCGGCAGGACGTCGCCGGCCCGTTCGGCGGAGAGCCGCCGGAAGAGCGCGACCTGCTGCTCGAGGGGCAGGTGCTGGAGAATCGCGGCGACGTCCGACGGGTGGGCCGCCTCGAACGCCTGGTCGTCGCGGCCTTCCTTGCCGCCCTCGAGCAGGCGCCGCGCGGCGTCGAGCAGCCGCTCCTGATCCTGCTCCTGATCGCTCATGGCCACAGAGTACGCCCGGCGCCTAGTTTCGCTTGCATCGGGCTCAGAAGAACGAGTAGTAGGTCGCGCTGGAGCTGGCGACACCGGTACCTGGTTCAAGACGCAGCCTTTGGAGTGCGGGCGGGCCCCGGGCGCTACACTAGGGCCGTGGGCACCGACCGGCCAGACCCCGAGGCACTCCTCGCCCGTGTCAAGGCGGAGGAAGCGCGCCAGCGTCGAGGAAAGCTGAAGATATTCCTCGGCGCCGCCGCCGGAGTCGGCAAGACGTACGCGATGCTCGAGGCCGTGCGCGAGCAGAAGGCCGACGGGGTTGACGCGGTCGCCGGGTACGTCGAGACGCACGGCCGGGCGGAAACCGACGCGCTGCTTGCGGGCCTCGAGATCCTGCCGCCGAAGACGGTCGACTATCGCGGCACCGCGCTGCGTGAGTTCGACCTCGACGCCGCGCTCGCGCGCCACCCCACGCTCATCCTCGTCGACGAGCTGGCCCATACGAACGCGCCCGGCTTGCGACACGCCAAGCGGTGGCAAGACGTCGTCGAGCTGCTCGACGCCGGCATCAACGTCTACACGACCATGAACGTCCAGCACCTCGAGACCCTCAACGACATCGTCGCGAAGATCACGGGCGTCGTGGTGCGCGAGACGGTGCCGGACTCGGTGTTCGAGCAGGCCGACGAGGTCGAGCTGATCGACCTGCCTCCCGACGAGCTCCTGGAGCGCTTCAAGGACGGCAAGGTGTACATACCCGACCAGGCCCAGGAGGCCGTCAAGAATTTCTTCCGCAAGGGCAACCTGATCGCGCTGCGCGAGCTCGCCCTGCGCCGCACCGCCGAACGGGTCGACGCGCAGATGCGTCTGTACATGCACGAGCACGCGATCGGGAAGGCCTGGCCGACGGCCGAGCGGCTCCTGGTGTGCATCAGTCCGGGACCCGAATCGGCGCGGCTCGTGCGCGCGGGTAAGCGGATGGCCGACCGGCTCGGCGCGCCGTGGGTCGCCGCTTATGTCGAGACTCCGGCGCAGCTCCGGCTTCCGCCGGAGGTCCGCGACCGCGTGACGCAGACGCTCCGGCTGGCCGAACAGCTCGGTGCCGAGACGGTGAGGCTGCCGGGACAGAAGATGAGCGAGGCGATCCTGGCCTTCGCCCACGACCGCAACGTGACGAAGATCGTCGTCGGCAAGCCACGGCGCCGGCTCTGGACGCGGATTCTGATCGGCTCGATCGTCGACGCCCTGGTACAGGGCAGCGGCGACATCGACATCTACGTCATCAGCGCCGAGCGCGAGCAGCACGGGGTGCCGCCGGCGCCCGTGCGCCGACGGGCGATCCCGTCCGACTGGGTGCCCTACGGCTGGGCGATGGCCGTCGTCGCGCTGGCCACCGGCGCCGCGTGGCTCACGTTGCCGTTCTTCGAGCTCGCCAATCAAGTCATGGTGTACCTGCTCGGCATCGTCGTCGTCGCCACGCGTTACGGCCGGGGTCCATCGCTCATGGCCTCGATCCTGAGCGTCGCCGTCCTCGACTTCCTCTTCGTGCCGCCGGTCTTCACGTTCGCGGTCTCCGACGTCCGGTACCTCTTCACCTTCGTGGTGATGCTGATCGTCGGGCTCGTCACCAGCAGCCTGGCTGCGCGGATCCGCATGCAGGCGGAGGCCGCGCGCCAGCGCGAGCAGCGGACGGCGGCGCTCTACGCGATGAGCCGAGAGCTTGCGAGCACGCGCGGCCTGGAAGAGCTCCTGAAGATCGCGGTGCGACACATCAGCGAGGTGTTCCGGAGCCAGGTCGTCGTGCTCCTTCCCGGCACGGGCGGCGAGAGCCTGGTGTCGTCGAGCTGCGGTCAGTTCACGGTCGACTCGAACGAGCTCGGCGTGGCCAAGTGGGTGCACGAGCACCATCAGCCCGCGGGACTCGGCACCTCCACCCTGCCGGGCGCCACCGCCCTCTATCTGTCGCTGCAGGCGCCGCGCGGGCCCGTGGGCGTGCTCGGAATCCGGCCGGCCGATCGTCACGCGCTCGATTCGCCCGATCAGCTCCACCAGCTCGAGACCTTCTCCAACCAGACCGCGCTCGCCATCGAGCGGGCGAATCTCGCGGACGAGGCGCAGCAGGCCCAAGTGCGCATCGAGACCGAGCGCCTGCGCAACTCGCTGCTCAGCTCGGTCTCGCACGATCTGCGAACGCCGCTGGCCACGATCAAGGGCGCGGCCACCACCATGCTCGACAGCGGCTCGAAGCTCGACGCGCCGACGCAGAAGGAGCTGCTCGAGTCGGTGCGCGAGGAAGCCGATCGGCTCAACCGTCTCGTCCAGAATCTTCTCGAGATGACCCGGCTCGAGTCCGGCGCGCTCCAGCTCCGCCGGGAGTGGCATCCGCTCGAAGAGGTCGTCGGCTCCGCGCTGAGCCGGCTCGGCAAGGAGCTCGCCGACCGGCGTGTGGACACCCACGTGCCGCCCGATCTGCCGCTGGTGCCGATCGACGACGTGCTGATCGAGCAGGTGCTGGTCAACCTGCTCGACAACGCGGTCAAGTACACGCCGGCGTCGAGTCCGATCCGCATCCTGGCGACGTCCACCGATGAAGCGGTGACGGTCGAGATCGCCGACCACGGGCCGGGCCTGCCGCGGGGGGACGAGGACAAGGTCTTCGAGAAGTTCTACCGCGGGCTGCCCGGCGGCCGTGGCGCCGGGCTCGGGCTGGCGATCTCACAGGGCATCGTCAAGGCGCACGGCGGGCACATCTGGGCGCAGAACCTGCCCGAGGGCGGCGTGGCATTCCTCTTCACGCTGCCGCTCGCCGGCAAGCCGCCCGCCTCCGTGCCCGCCGATGCCTGATCCCGTCGTCGTCGTCATCGAGGACGAGCCCCAGATCCGCAAGTTCCTCCGCGCCACGCTCGAGGGTCAGGGCTATCGGCTCTTCGAGGCCTCGACCGGAGCCGACGGCGTGGTCGAGATCGGCTCGCGCCAGCCGGACGTCGTCATCGTCGACCTCGGCCTGCCCGACATGGACGGCCTGGAGGTCATCCGGCGCGTGCGCGAGTGGACCGCCGTCCCGGTGATCGTACTGTCGGCGCGCGGTCAGGAGCGCGACAAGGTCACCGCGCTCGACGCGGGCGCCGACGACTACATGAGCAAGCCGTTCGGCGCCGGAGAGCTGCTCGCGCGGGTCCGCGTCGCGCTCCGCCACACCGCCGGGGCATCCCACGAGGGCGACGACACCGTTTTCGTGGTCGGCGGCCTACGGGTCGACCTGCTGCACCGCCAGGTTCAGGTGGACGGAAAGGAAATCCATCTGACGCCGATCGAGTACCGCCTGCTGACGACACTCGTCCACTATGCCGGGAAAGTCGTCACGCATCAGCACCTGCTCCGGGAGGTATGGGGCCCCTCGCACACCGAGCAGGCTCACTACGCGCGCGTCTACATGGCTCACCTGCGTCATAAGCTCGAGGTCGAGCCGGCGCGCCCACGTTATCTGCTCACCGAGCCGGGCGTCGGCTACCGGCTGGCCGCCGAGTAGCGCACGCCCACGTCTCACTGCACGACGCGGTCGGCTCGAAGGACCAGCGACGACGGAAGGGTCAGGCCCAGCGCCCGGGCAGTCTTGAGATTCACGACGAGCTCAGACCGGGACGGTTGCTCGATGGGCAGGTCGCGCGGATGCGTGGGGCCAAGGATTTTTCCGATATAGGCGCCAGCCCGGCGGTAGATCGCGGGAATGCTCGGCCCATACGCGAGGAGGCCGCCCGCGTCCACGAACTCACTGGACCCGTAGACGGTCGGCACCCGCGCTCGGCCGGCGAGATCGACGATTCGCCGGAGGTGGACCAAGCTCGAGGGGCCTCCAGGCACCACGATCGCCTCGGCCCGGTCGGCCGCCGGCCCCGCGAACATGGTTCCAAGAGCGTCTCCCTCCTGAAGCGTGTAGGGCTGCACCCTGACGCCCGCATCCGCGGCGGCGTTCTGAAGGGCTGTCAATACCGCTTGGTTGGCCGGGTCTGCGCTGAAGAGAACGGCGACGCGAGAGAGCGACGGCCGGATCTCCTTCAGGAGGCTCACCCAGCGGCGCGCCAGCTCCGCCGACGAATAGGTGACGCCCGTGATGTTTGCGGTGGATTCGTCACGGCGCGCGGCGTCGGAGCCGACCATGACGATCGGGATCGTGCTCGTCGCCTGCTTCGCCGCCTCGATCGCAGGGTTCCCGACGGCGAACACGACATCGACCTTGAGCTGTACGAGCTCGGCCGCGAATTCCTGCAGCCGGGCGGTCTGCCCGTCGGCCGATCTGTACTCGAAAGCAACGTCCCTGGGATAGCCGACGAGAGCCTGCTTGACGAGGTCCTGATACGGGACGGTAATGCGGCCGGAGTCCAACCAACCCACTCGGTACGTCTTCCGGTGCGCCTGCACCAGGGCGGCCGAGGGGGGCGCCGAGCCGACAGTGCTGGACGGGGCTGAAGCGACCCTGGCAGCGGGCGGCGGCGCGGCGGGTGGCGTCGCCGGCGTCGTGCGTACCGGCGGCGGTACGGGTGCGGCGGGCGGCCCGGGTGGTGCGGCCGGCGGCCCGGGTACGGGCGGCGCCACCGTCACTGTCGGTGAGGGCACCGTTGGCGGCGCGGGCAGTTTGGTCGTGGACTCTGTACGCGTCGGCGCGGCTGGCTCGCTCACCCGCGGGCTCGTGATCGAACGTGCGCCCACCGGCGCTTGTCCCGCTGGCGGCACCGTCGGCCGTGCGACCGAGCCAGCACCCGGCGGCCGCGGTGCGAGCACCCCCCCGATCGCGAGGGCGATGATCGCGGCGCCGAGCGCGGCGCCGCCGCCGATGGCGATCGGCCGCATCCAGCGCCGGCCCACCGGGACGTTGGCCTCCTCCCAGAGGCCGTTGAGCATCTCGTCGATCCAGGGTCTGAGCTCCGGATCCTTTTCGAGCGCTTGCATGACGACGCGCTCGCCCGGTGCAGGCGTCGCGTGCCGTCGACCCATTGGCGGGGGCGGCTCGTTGAGCTGTTTGGCGATGACGGCATCGCGGGTGGCAGCCTCGAACGGCGGCGTTCCGGAAAGGAGCTCGTATGCCATCACGGCGAGTGCATAGATGTCCGTCTTCTCGGTCGACCGCTCTCGACGGATCTGCTCGGGCGAGACGTACTCCGCCGGGATCCTGTCGAGGATGCTCTGCTGCGTGGGCGCAGCTCGGAGGCCGGCAAGCTCGACGTCCATCAGCTTGACGTATCCGTCAGGGAGGATCATGACGTTGCGGGGGCGGAGCCCACCGTGGACGAGACCAGCGTTGTGCAGCGCCTCGACGCAGGCGCCGAGGTCGAGCGCCCAGCGTCGCGCGGTGACCGGGTCAACCGGCGTGCCTCCGGACAGGAGCTCGCTCAGGTGGCGCCCCTCGAGCAGCTCCATGACGACGAAGGGCTGCCCGGGCTCGGCCTCCCCCAACTCGAGGACGCGGACGAGTCCCGGGTGGGTGATCGAGCCGGCCGCGATCGACCGTCCCATATTCTGGACGGCCCGGGCAGCGCTGGGCACGGCGGCGAGTGCGCGCGGCAGGAATCGGACCGCCACACGCCGCGTCGTTACCTCGTCTTCGGCGAGATAGACGGTTCCGAAGGCGCCGGATCCCAGCTCGCGGACGATCCGGTAGCGATCCAGAAGCCGCTGCCCGACTTGAGTGCGCTCGCTCACATCACTGCTCACGTCGTCCCTCGGCAGAATCGGTTACCCGCCCCGGTGCGGCATCTCAATAGGGAATCTTCAGCCGCTGGGCGACATCGCGGTGGATGTCGTAATCGAAGTCGTTCGACACGACGATCTCCTTGTACTGAATGGACGCGAGGATGTCCTTCCCCTCAGGAGCCCAGTTGAGCTTGAGGAGCGCCCGCTGGATCTTCGTGACGTAGCTCCGGTAGAGCCGTGGATGAACCGCAAAGGGCTGTGGCGCGACTTCTTCGGTTCGCGCGAGGACGACGAGCTTTTCGCGCTGCGCCGGGTCGAGCGCGTTGAAGCTCCGGGGGACCCCGCCGGCCGCCGACGCCTTGCCCTCCAGGACTGCACGATAGGCCGACTCGTGGGAGCCCGTGTAGATCGTCTCGACCTGATCCGGCGCGACGCCGGCGCGGGCAAGTAAGCTCTGAATGAGCAACGTGCCCCCGATCGCGTCGGGGGCCGAGTAGGCGATCTTCTTGCCCGCGAGCTCCTTCGGTGATTTCGGCCCGTCTTCCTTGAGCGTGACGAGCAGGCCCGCGATCCGCGTGGTGTCCCGCGCGATCGCCGCGTAGCCGAGGCGCTTGCTCGCCTGGACGTACGTCAGCGGGTTGCCCCACCAGATGTCGTATCGTCCTTCGAGGACGCGCTTCTGAAACTCCTCGATCGACGGGGCGGTCTCGAAGGCGAACGGGTGGCCGACCTCGCGATCGAGATAGCTCAGGAAGGGCCGCCACATCGCGCGCACCTTCTCCGGCTCTTGCTGCGGCGCGATGCCGAAGATGATCGGCTCGGCTCCATGGGGATGAGCGAGAAGCGCGGCCGGGGCAACGAGCAGCATCGCGACGCACACGATCGAAATCGTCCGTCCATATTTACTCATTGTCTGACCTCCAATGCGCGGGTCAGGGCCGGAGATAGATGTAGCCCTGCTCTTGAAGCTCCATGATCCGGACAACTCCGCCCTGCGGAAGAATGAGCGACTTGGACGGCAGCTGCTCGGCCGTGATGCTGAAATTTTTCATCGTGTTGCCACATGCGCCGAAGGTCATCCCTTGCCCCTGGAGCGCTTCCAGCGCCTGCGCGAGTGCAGGATCGACCGAGCCCTGAACGAACGACTTCAGCGCGGGGCCGAAGACCACGAGCTCGACGGATTCGACGTTCTGCCATCCGCCGACTCCGGCCACGTGATTGCGGATGTTCCCCAGGACGAACTTCGCCTTGTCGACGCCCGCGTCGTCGAGCTGGTAGACGATCTTGTGCTTGCGCGGATTGTCCTTGAGATGGGCCGCGTCAGCCTTCACGAGCGGCAAAAGGAAAACGGCCATCGTGAGAACGGGAAACAAACTGCGCCAGATGCTCATTCGACCTCCTCGTATAGGGGAAAGTCCCGATCGCGAACTGGCAAGATGTGTGCCACCAGGTTCAGGACCGGCGCCCGCTTGCACGAGCCCGCATTTCCTGGGGTTATCCCGGGACCGGAGATGCTCGAGGTCGCCGGGTACCCCGTGGTTTCGCGTAGCTCTGCAAGTTTCTGCATATCGGATGCAAAGCGCCTGCATGTGGCCGCCTATTCGGGTCCAGGCTCCGGTAGAATTACAGGCCATCCGCGCCCTGAGGAGGATCGGGATGCCGGGCTATCTGAAAGTCGCTGCCGCGCAAATGGGGCCGAATCAGGACGGGACGCCGCGCGAGGCGATCGTCGAGCGGATGCTGGCGCTCCTCGACGCGGCGGCGCGCGACGGCGTCGAGCTGATCGTGTATCCGGAGATGGCGCTGACGACGTACTTCCCGAAGCGGATCCGTTCCGACTTCGACCAGTTCTTCGAGACCGAGGTGCCGCCGAAGGCGCTCGAGCCGCTGCTGCGCCGCGCCGCCGCCGCGCGCGTGGCCGTGCACGTGGGCTTCTGCGAGAAGGCCGACGGCAAGTACTTCAACGCCGCGCTCCTGACCGACCGCGACGGGCGTCTGTGCGGCACGTTCCGCAAGATCCACCTGCCCGGCACGAAGGCGGTCGACGGCTTCGCGCAGGTCTACGAGCCCTACTACTTCGCCCACGGCGACACCGGCTATCGCGTGTTCGACGCGGCCGGGGCGAAGGTCGGCGTCGCGATCTGCCAGGACCGGCGCTATCCCGAGAGCTATCGCTCGCTGGCGCTGCAAGGGGCCGAGATCATCCTGATCGGCTACAACACGCCGATCTCGGCGCTGGCGCTCGACCTCAACGAGCTCTGCATGCGCGCCGGCGCCTACGCGAACCTCTGCTTCGTGGTCGGCGTCGCCAAGGCGGGCGTCGAGGATGGCGTCGAGCTGATCGGCGGCTCGTGCATCATCGATCCTCAAGGCCAGGTGCTGGCGAAGGCGGCGACGCGCGGCGACGAGCTGGTCGTGGCGCGCATCGACCTCGAGCAGATGGGGCCGCTCCGCAAGCGCTGGAACTTCCTCGGGCGCCGGCAGCCGCAGCACTACGGCGAGCTGCTCCGACCCGTCACCGAGAAGGAGCCGCATCGATGAGCGCCGCCGGCGTCGACGTCGTCATCCGCGGCGGCCGCGTAGTCACGAGCACCGACGTGGTCGAGGCGGCCGTGGCCATCCGCGGCGACAAGATCGTGGCGATCGGGCCCGATTCGCTCCTGCCGAAGGCCGACCGGGTCATCGACGCCTCCGGCAAGCTCGTCTTGCCCGGCCTCATCGACTGCCACCTGCACGTCGGCCCGGAGTACGACGACTGGCGCACGGCGCCGATCGCGGCCGCGCGCACCGGGCTGACGACGCTCCTGCCCTTTGTCTCCTACGAGGAGGGGGAGACCTTGCCGAAGGCGACGGCGCGGCTGCGCGAAGAGGCCGGGGCGCTCTCGGTGCTCGACTTCGGCTTCCACTTCATCCTGAACCACGAGCCGTACATCCTCGAGGGCATCCCCGAAGCCTTCCGCATGGGCGTGTCGTCGATCAAGCTCTTCATGACCTACAAGAAGCGCGGCAAGCGCATGGTCTCCGACCAGTTCATCGCGCAGACGATGGAAAAGCTCGCCGAGCTCGGCGGCCTCTGTCAGCTCCACTGCGAGAACGGCGACGTGCTCTGCTATCTCGAGGACAAGGCGATCGCCGAGGGGCGTACCGCGCCGACCGACTTTCCGCCGACCTGCCCGGACTGGACGGAAGAAGAGGCGATCAACCGCGCGATCCTGATCGGCCGGCTCACCGGGTGCCCCGTGTACGTCGTGCATCTCTCGACGCGGCTCGGGCTCGAGCGCATCAAGCGCGCCCAGGCCGAGGGCCAGCGCGTGTGGTGCGAAACCTGTCCTCAATACCTGCTCCTCACGGACAAGGAGATGGAGCGGCTCGGGCCGTTCGCCAAGATCGGCCCGCCGCTCCGCCCCGCCGACGGGCCGGACCGCGCGGCGCTCTGGGAGGGCTCGGCGCAGGGCTTCATCGCCAACCTTGCCAGCGATCACTCCCCGCGCGTGCCCGCGGCCAAGGAGCCGGGCCGGAAGAACATCTTCGTGGACCCGCAGGGCAAGCCGATCCCGTTCGGCGCGCCGTCGCTCGAGACGCTCGCTCCACTCGCCTTCAGCGAAGGCGTCGCGAAGCGCGGACTGCCCGCCACCTGGCTGGCGCGCGTGATGGCCGAGAACCCGGCGCGCGTCTTCGGTCTCTGGCCGCAGAAGGGCGCGATCCGGCCCGGCGCCGACGCCGACCTGACGATCTGGGATCCGGCGCCGGAGTGGACCATCCAGCAGTCACAGCACCTGGGCATCGCGGGCTTCACGCCGTACGAGGGCTGGAAGGTGCGCGGCCGCGCCTGGATGACGCTCGTGCGAGGCCAGGTGATGCTGAACCCGGCGGGCGAGCTCGAGCAGAAGCCGGGCTACGGCCGGTACCTGCCGCGCCGCGGTCCCACACCGCCCATCGCCGGCGCGGTCGCCTGAGCGGCGCCGATCCCGTGGACTATCTGGACCGGCTCGCGGCGTTCGTCGCCGCGACGCGCTTCGACGCGCTTGCCGCCTCGACCATCGCCGCCGCGAAGCTCGTGCTGCTCGACACGCTCGGCGCCATCGTGGCCGGCAGCGCGCTGGACGAGAACGGCGAGCTTGCCCGGTTCGCCGCCGCGCGCGCGCCGCACGGCGCCGCGACCCTGCTCGGTCATCGCGGGAAGTCCGACGCGTTCTGGGCCGCGCTGACGAACGCCACCGCGGGCGTCGCGCTCGAGGTCGACGAGGGCAGCCGGCTCGGCGGCGGTCACCCCGCGATCCACGTCGTCCCGGCAGCGCTCGCCGTCGCCGAGGAGCGCCGCCTGGACGGCCGGCGCCTGCTGGAGAGCGTCGTGGCCGGCTACGAAGTCGGCTCGCGGATCGGCGGAGCGACCACGGCGCGGGCGAACGTCCATTCGCACGGCACGTGGGGAACGATCAGCACCGCGGTCGCGGTCGCGAAGCTCGGCGGCGCGAGCGCCGAGACGGTCCGCGCGGTCATGAATCTGGCCGCCTCGATGAGCCCGGCGAACACGTGGACCCCCGCGCTCGAGGGCGCGACGATTCGCAACCTCTATCCCGGCCGCTCGGCGTTCCAGGGAATCCTCGCCGTGGAGCTCCAGCGTTGCGGGTTCACGGGGCTCGGTGACGCGCCGTCCGACGTCTACGGTACGATCCTCGCCGACCGGTTCGAGCCCGAGCTGGCCGTCGCGGGGCTCGACGCGCTCACTCGCGCTGGCGGTGCGGCATATCGGATCGAGCAGAATTACTTCAAGCTTCACGCCTGTTGCCGGTTCAATCATTTCGCCCTCGACGCGGTCATGGCGCTGCGGAGCGCGCACGAGCTCACCGCCGGCGACATCGAGAGAGTCGAGATCGTCACGATTCCGTTCGCGGTACGCATGGGCGCGCGCGCGCCGGCGAGCTCACTGGCCGCGAGGTTTTCCATCCCCTGGGCCATCGCGGCGGCGCTGGTGCTCGGGCGCACCGATCCGACCGCGTTCGACGCGAAGGCGCTCGCCGACGAGCGCATCCGCGCGCTCGCGCAGCGAGTCGAGCTCAGCACGGACTCCGCCATGACGCCCCGGCGTGCGGACGCTCCGACCGCGCACGTGCGGCTCGTGCTCCGTGGCGGCAAGACGCACGAGCGGACGACATCGGTCGTACGCGGCGACGCGCTGAGCCCGGTGCCGCGCGACGAGATCACGACCAAGTTCGTCAGCCTCACCGCCCCGATCCTCGGCGAATCCCATGCCCGCAAGATCGTCGACCTCGCGGAGGACGCGGACACGCTCGACGACGTCGGCAGGCTGACGGCGATGCTCGTCTCGTGAGGGCTCGTCCCTGAACGCGCGCGTCGCCGTCGCGCTGGTCGTCCTGGCCCTCGGCGGACCGCGGGTCGCGACCGCGACGTGCATCCCGATCGCGACCGGCCTCGACGTGCCGACGGCGCTGATCCTTACCGGAGGTGGCGCGAAGGGCGCGTACGAGGCCGGCGCGGTCGCTGCGCTCGCCGAGGGCGGACTGTCGATTCGCCTCGTCGCGGGCACGTCGGCCGGCGCCCTGAGCGCGGCGATGATCGCGGCCGGACGCGCCGACCAGCTCGAGGCGACGTGGCGCTCGTTGACCCGCGACCACGTCTACTCGCTCCGCGCGCCGACGTTCTTCGCCGGTCTCCTCCCGGGCTGGCTCACCTTGCGGGCGTTGGGCAACGCCAGCTCGCTGCTGGACTCTCGGCCCTTGCGCGAGCTCATCGCGTCGTCGGTCGAGCTCGATCGGATTCGGAGCTCGCCGATCGGGCTCCTGGTCACCGCCACCGACCTCGTCAGGCGCCAGTCACGCGTCTTCGACAACCAGACCGTCACGGTCGACGCGCTCGTGGCGGCGGCCGCGGTGCCCGGTCTCTTTCCCGCGGTCCGGGTCGACGACGCGCTGCTCGTGGACGGCGGTCTCACCGGGCGCGCGCCGGTGCTCGAGGCGCTCGAGGCGGCGGCGGTCGGCCGCGCGCTGGTCGTGCTGAGCTACGCGCCGGACGACCACGCGGCGCCGCCGACGACGATCCGCCGCTCCATGGAGGAAGCGTTCGAGACCGCGATGCTTCACCAGATCCGCCGCGACGTCGAGCTCGCGCGCCTCAAGCATCCCGGCACCGACGTGCAGCTGCTGACGCCGTCGGCTGCACTCAAGCTGCGCCCCCTCGAGTTCGACCGCGACGGGATCTCGAGAGCTCTCGCGCTCGGCCGCGCCGACGGCGAAGCCTGCCTCAGCGCCCTGGGGAACTAGCGCTAGGAGCTCCGCGGCGGCCACGTGATGCCGAGCGCGTCCAACCGCCGCAGCCGATCCTGACCGAGCGCCGAATCGTAGACGTCGGCCAGCGCCTCGGGCGTCCATCCCTCCTGGCGCGTGATCGCGCGGATCTGGACCGGATGCGACCACAGCGACACCTGGTTGCCGCGCACGTGCAGGATCTGTCCGGTGATGTGCGCCGCGCGATCGCTGGCGAGGAACGCGACGACCGGCGCGATCGCCTCGGGCGGCGCGGCCGCCTGCGCGCGGCGGGTGTCCGGCAGCCGCTCGGTCATGCGCGTCTCGGCGGTCGGCGAGATGCAGTTCACCGTCACGCCGTACTTGGCCATCGCCAGCGCCGTCGAGCGCGTCAGGCCGACGATGCCTTCCTTGGCCGCCGAGTAGTTCGGTTGGCCCGGGCTTCCCTCGAGCCCGGCGGTGGACGTGAACGTGACGATCCGTCCGTACTTGTGCTCGCGCATGTGGCGCGTGGCCGGCCGCATGACGGTGAAGTGGCCCTTCAGGTGCACGGCGACGACGGAGTCCCACTCTTCCTCGCTCATGTTGAAGATCATCCGCTCCTTCAGAATGCCGGCGCAGCAGACGACGATGTGGAGATCGCCGAACGTCTTGAGCGCGGCGTCGATCATCGCCTGGCCGCCGGCCATCGTCGCCACGCTGTCAGCGTTGGCGACCGCGTGGCCGCCGCTCTTCTCGATCTCCTTGACGACCGCCAGCGCGCGCTCGCTCGACGGATCGCGGCCGTCGACCGTCACCCCGTAGTCGTTGACCACGACGCTCGCGCCCGCCGCCGCCAGCCCGAGCGCGACGCCTCGACCGATCCCGCTGCCCGCCCCCGTCACGACCGCGACCTTGCCGTCCAAGAGACCCATATCTCGCCTCCGCGATGGATTTCTGCCGCAAGACTAACCGATTTAGCTCATTTGACCTCGATGAACCCGCTCACCCAATTGCCGTGCAAGCGTCCCGTAGAGAATGTGCTTCCGGTAGTCAGGGAACGCGACCTTGCTTTGTCCGGCAGGCTGAGTAACCGCTCCGAGCAACACCACCAACACGACTAGAAATCCAACCCACGAGCCCTTCCTCGTCGGCAACCATTTCCCTCGCGAGACATCGCCCGTTACCCTGGCACCTGCGCTTCAGCGCAGTCCATGCGGAGCGTAACAGATCTGCCAAGTCCCCGGCGCGCTGCGACCTCCGGGCGTAGCCGGGACCCCGCGGCGTCAGGCAACGCCGATGAGCGCGGCCAGACGATCGGGGTCGGCGCTGAGCGCGGCCGACGGGCCGTCATACACGATGCGACCCTTGTCCATCACCACCGTGCGCGACGAGAAGGCCAGCGCGACGCGGCTGTTCTGCTCGACCAGCACGATCGAGAGCGCACCCTCGCCGCGCAGCCGCCGCAGCATGGCGGCGAGTGCCTCGACGAGCACCGGCGCCAGCCCCTCGGTCGGCTCATCCATGAGCAGGACCGACGGATTGGTCAGGAGGGCGCGGGCAATCGAGAGCATTTGCTGCTCACCGCCGGAGAGTTGGTTGCCCATGCTCGAGAGGCGCGCGGCCAGGTTCGGGAACAGCTCGAAGACGCGCTCTGGCGTCCAGTGTCCCGGCCGGGCGCCGATGGTCAGGTTCTCGCGCACGCTCAGCGACGGAAAGATCTCCCGCTCCTGCGGGACCCACCCGAGGCCGCGCCGGGCGCGGCGGAAGATCGGGACGCGCTCGAGGCTCGCGCCGCCGAGCGTCACCTCGCCGCGGTGCAGGGTCGTGTGACCCATCACCGTCGCCAGCAAGGTCGTCTTGCCGACGCCGTTACGGCCGATCACGCTGAGGCTCTCGCCGTGCGCCAGCACGAGATCGATGTCCTCGAGCACGACCGTCTCGCCGTAGCCCGCCGAGACGTGCCGCAGGGAAAGCGTCTCAGCCATGCGCGCGCTGACCGAGATAGACGGCGCGAACGCTCGCGTCGGCGCCGATCTCTCGCGGGCTCCCGGTGGCGAAGACGGCGCCGCTCACCATCACCGTGATCCGCTCGGCGAATCGGAATACCAAGTCCATGTCGTGGTCGATGATGAGCACGCCGATGTCCCGCGGCAGGCCGTCGATCGCGTCGAGAATGATGTGGCTCTCGGCGCTGGGCACACCGGCCGCCGGCTCGTCGAGCAGCAGGACCTCGGGCCCCAAGCCGAGCGCGATGGCGAGCTCGACCAGGCGCTGGCGGCCGTAGGGCAGCTCGGAGATGCGGCGACTCGCGTCGCCCGTCAGCCTGACCGTCTCGAGCAGGCGCATCGACTCTTCGACGACGTCGCGGCGGGTCCCGGCCGGACTGAACATTGACGGCGCCGCGCCCACCCGCTCGGCGACCGCGATGTAGACGTTCTCGAGGACCGAGAGCCGGCGGAACAGGCGGTTGATCTGGAACGTGCGGGCGATGCCGAGCTTGACCCGCTCGGCCTGAGCGACCGCCGTGATGTCTCGCCCTTTCATCAAGATGGTGCCCGAGGTCGGCGTGATGACGCCGGTCAGCAGATTGACGAACGTCGTCTTGCCGGCGCCGTTGGGGCCGATCAGCGCGTGGCGCGCGCCCGCCTCGAGCGTGAAGTCGATGTCGCGGGCGGCCGCCAGCGCGCCGAAGTTCCGGCTGAGCGCGCGGGTCTCGAGGAGCGGCGCGGTCACGGCGTCGCGCGCGTCCGGAGCCGATGCGCGGCGGCTTCGGCGATGCCCAGGATCCCGTTGCGCGCAAAGAGCGCGATGACGACGAGCAGGAGCCCCAGGCCGAGCTGCCACGCGGTCGGATAGATCTTCGACAGGAAGTGCGAGAGCGCCATGTAGGCCACCGCGCCGACGAACGCGCCGTAGAGACGGCCGTACCCGCCGAGGACCAGGATGATCAGGACCGTGGCCGCCCGATCGAGGCCGAGCGTGCCGAGGTTCACGTAGGCGTTCGCCTGCGCCCAGACGCCGCCGGCCACGCCGGCGATCGCCGCCGAGAGCGCGTAGCAGAGCACGAGCCGTCTGCGCACGGGCGCGCCGACCGCGTGCATCCGCAAGGTGTTCTCTCGGATCCCAGTCAGGCTCTGGCCGAACGGCGAATAGATCAGGGTGCGCACGAAAACGAAGCAGACGAAGAGCACCGCGAGCACGTAGAGGTACTGGGTCGTCGGATAGAGCGGATTGAACTCGAACCGCCCGAGCAGCGGCGCGATCGGCAGACTATCGAGCCCGTCGAAGCCGCCCGTGTAGTCGTGCGCGAGGTTGGCGGCCTCCTCGAGCAGCGCCATCGTGCACAGGGTCAGCATGAGCAGGGTCAGCCCCTGCGTGCGCAGGAGCACCAGCCCCGAGCCCAGGCCGACGGCGGCCGCCACCAGCGCCGCGAGGATCAGGCCCGTGATCGGCTCGTTCCAGATTCCGCGCTTGGCCAGCATGCCGACCGTGTACGCGCCGGCACCGAAGAAGGCCGCCTGACCGAGCGTGACGATCCCGGCGTAGCCGAGCACGAGGTCGAGCGAGATCGCGAAGAGCACCGTGATCAGGAGCTCGGTCCCGAAGCCGAGATACTTCGGGAAGAGGAAATAGAACGCCAGGGCCGCGACCCAGGGAATCGGCTCCCACGCGCGCAGTCGGTGGCGGCGGGCCATCGCCGCCGCCGCCGGATGCTCGGACCAGTCGACCGGCGCGGGCGTCACGTGGTCTTGGTGCCGAACAGGCCCTGGGGCCGCCAGAGCAGGAGGAGAATCGTGAGCGCGTAGATGAAGGCGGTGCCGCCCTGGGGCACATATTTCTTGAGCGTGAAGTCGAGCACCCCGATCAGGAGCGCGGCGTAGAAGACGCCGGTCACCCGGCCGAGGCCGCCGACCGCGACCACGATCAGGAAATACACGAGGTACTTGAGCGCGTACTGAGGATCGAGGCCGAGAAACTCGGCGCCGAGCCCGCCGCCCAGGGCCGCCATACCGCTGCCGAAGGCGAACGTCAGGGTGAACAGGCGCCCGATGTTGATGCCGAGCGACTCGGCCATGCGCCGGTTGTCGACGGCGGCGCGGATCTGCGCACCGATCCGCGTGCGCTCGAAGACGAGCCAGAGACCGCTCACGATCACGATCCCGACCACGATGAGGACGACGCTGTAGGTGCGATAGTGCGTGAAGCCGAGATTGACCTGGCCCTGGAGCAACGCCGGTAGCCTCAGCGGCTGGTTCTCGGGCCCGACCAGCAAGGTGACCGACGCGATCATCATGAAGACGAGGCCGATCGTGAACAGCACCTGATCGAGCTCGCTCGCGCGGTAGAGCCGCGCGTAGAGCAGCCGCTCGAGGACCGCGCTGGCGAGCGCGGTGATGACGAATCCGAAGACGAGCGCCGGCACGAAGCCGACGCCCCAGAGCTTCATCGCCTGCGCGATCGCGTAGCCCCCGAGCATGGCGAAGCCGCCGTGGGCGAGGTTGACGAACCCCATCAGGCCCATCGTGACCGAGAGGCCGACGGACACGATGAACAGCACCATGCCTGCGGCCACGCCGCCCAGGAGCATGCTGGCGACGTCGGCGCCGAAGATCACGAGAGCGTTCGGTGGACGGCGCTCAGATCAGCTCGTCGCCGGAGCGATCATTTGGCGGGGGGAGCGCACGGCCCGATCTTCTGCTCCTTGCAGGCGTCCTTGACCCCGTCGATCTTGCCGATCACCTTCTGGTAGACTCGCCCGTCCTTCATCACCGCCTCGGACAGGTACTCGTTCATCACGATGTCGCGCGTCACGGGATCGATCGTGATCGGGCCGCGCGGGCTCGCGAACTTCCAGCCTTTGAGCGCCTCCAGGGCCGCGTCGACCTCGATCTTGCCCTTGAGCGCATGGACGACGTGGACGATCGCCGCCATGCCGTCGTAGCCGCCGACCGCCATGAAGTCGGGCGTGGTGGCGGCGCCGTACTCCTTCTTCCACGCCTCGACGAAGCGCTTGTTCTCCGGATTGTCGAGATCGGCGTGGTAGTGATGCATCGTGATCAGACCGACCGCCGCCGAGCCCATCGCCTGGAGCTTCGTGTCCTGCGTGATGTCGCCCGGGCCGATCAGCTTGATGCCGGCCTCGCGCATGCCGAGCGCGGCATAGGTCTTCACGACGGCGGCCGCGTGATCGCCGGCCGGGACGAAGACGAAGAACAGATCCGGCTTCTTGTCCTTGGCGCGCTGGAAGAACGGGGTGAAGTCGGGCACCGCGCCCGCGCCCCCCATCGGGATCTCGTCGATCACTTTGCCGCCGTTGGCCTCGAAGCTCCGCTTGAACGCGGCGAGGCTGTCCTTGCCGGGCGGGAAGTCGGTGTAGCCGACGACGGCCGTCTTCGCGTTCAGGATCTTCGCCGAGGCCTCGCCGAGCGCGTAGCCGGCGTGCCACATGCTGAACGAGGTGCGCACGTAGTACGGCGACAGGTTCGTGATGTGCGCCGTCCCGGCGTTCATGATCACCGCCAGCTTCTTGCCGGCGGTCACGATCGGCGCGGACGCGATGGCGTTCGGCGAATAGATCCAGCCGGCCAGGATATCGACGTTGTCCTGGGTGAGCAGCTCCTGCACCGCGATCTTCGCGTTGGCGCCGCTCGGATCCTTCACGTCGCGCCGGATCAGGGTGATCTTGTACGGCTTCACACGGTCGGCGTTCAGCTTCAGGTAGAGCTCCATGCCCCGATCGACCAGCTGGGCGAACTCGGCGCCGATGCCCGTATACGGCAGGTTGACGCCGACCTTGACTTCCTGCGCCTGCGCCGACGCGACGCCGAGGGCGAGCGCGCCGGCGACAACCGCGATGATGCGCTTGATCATGGGAGGTTCCTCCGGAGGATTCGGCTATGGGCGAAATACTAGGTCAAGAGTCGGAAACCGCGCAAGCGTACGGGTGGGCACGGCGCCGGCCGGCCCGGCCGATGAAAGCGTGCAGACTGTGCGATGATCGGGAGCCAGGGCAGCCGGGATCGGCGACGCCCGCGCGGCGCCGCCTGTGCGACAATGCGCTCGCGCCACCCGGCGTGTCGGACCGAGATCGACGAACACGGAGGAGGAGGCGAGCGTGGCGAAGTTCAAGGTGGTGACTCCGAGCGGGGCAAGCTTTTCGATTCCCGGTGTGGGCTACAAGCTCGAGATGGAGGCCCTCGCGCCGATCGACGCCGAGATCGTCGAGATCGCGGCCAAGACCGATGAGGATTTCGTCAAGGAGGCGCGCGACGCCGACGCGCTCTATGCGAAGGGGCGCCGCTTCACCAAGCGCCTTATCGACGGGCTCGAGCGGTGCAAGGTGATCGCGCTCGGCAGCGTGGGCGTCGACTCCGTCGACGTCGAGGCGGCCTCCGCGCGCGGCATCCCGGTCACCAACGTGCCCGACACGTTCATCGAGGAAGTCGCCGACCACGCCATGATGCTGATCCTGGCCACCTACCGGCGGGTCATCACGATGGACCGGATGGTCCGCGAGGGGCGCTGGGCGGAGGGACGGCCGCTCCTGTCCCAGTTCCCGCGCCTGATGGGCCAGACCCTCGGCCTCATCGCCTTCGGGCACGTGGCCCGCGCCGTCGCGGTGCGGGCACGCGCGTTCGGTTTCCACATCCTGGCGTACGATCCGTATGTCGAGGAGCTGATCGTGAGCCAGTACGGCGTGGAGCCCGTCAACCTCACCGAGCTGCTGCAGCGCTCGGACATCGTGTCGATGCACGCGCCGGCCACCGCCGACGCACACCACCTGATGACGGAGCACCATTTCCGGCTCATGAAGCCGGAGGCCCTCTTCATCAGCACCGGGCGCGGCCCGACCACCGACGAGACGGCGCTCATCAAGGCGCTCAAGGAGGGCTGGATCGCCGCCGCCGGGCTCGACGTGCTCGAGCAGGAGCCGCCCGACAACGGCAATCCGCTCTTGAAGATGGACAACGTCATCCTGACGCCGCACGTGGCCTCGGCCTCGGCGCGGTTCGACCCCGTGCGCAAGCGGCGCGTCGGTCAGGAGATCGCCCTCGTGTTGAGCGGTCGCTGGCCGCGGAGCTGCGTGAATCCGTCGGTGCTCGAGAAGAGCAAGCTGGTGCGCTGGCAACCCTATTCCATGGAGCGCGGGCCCGGCGCGTAACGGCAGGGCGCGCCGCAGGCCGTCGCGGGGCCGGGGCCCCGCCGGCCGAGGCGCGCGTATAATCCCGAAGAGGGAACGCGATGGCGCGTAAGCGGCTCGTCCTCAAGAACACGGCGCTATTCAACGATCCGGCGAACCTCAGCTGGGAGCGCTACGTCGTCATGCAGGCACGCGAGCGCGAGCGGTATCTCGCCGAGCGCGCGACCATCTCCGACGACGCGCTGAACTACAGGACCGTCAGCCCGCGCTACCTCGCGAACGCCGTGGACCAGTTCGCCAACAACTACTACTCCGAGCTGTCGGCGACGCACTACGTCGCGACCGCCGCGGCCAACGCCCCGTTCGACGAGCTAAAGAAGTCGGCGCTGTTCCAGCTGGCCGACGAGCAGCGCCACCTCGAGATGGACCGCGAGGTCTTCGAGCGCGCCGGCATCCCTGAGCGGGACTGGCTCGCCGCCTGGGAAGCGCCGGGCACGACCTGCCGCTTCTTCCGGCACCTGCTCGAGCTCGAGGACTCGATCGAGATCCTCGTGAAGGGCAACTTCGTCGCCGAGGGCGCCGCCGGCCCCGGAACCTTCACCGTCCTGGCCGACGGCGCCGAGGCGCGCGGCGACGTCCTGTCCGCGGTCAACCATCGGGCGCGCATCCGCGACGAGACGCGCCACATCAGCTACGGCCGGGCCCTGGTCAAGGCGCTGATCGAGGACGACCCGGGCAATCTCGACACGCTCCAGCAGTGGCAGGACGACAGCCTGCGTCTGTTCTCGGAGGTGGCGCGCGGCGGCGAGCGCCAGGCGTGGTGGGAAGGTTTCCTCGCCTCGTACTACAAGATCGCGCTGCCGATGGGGCTTCGCCCGATCTCCTTCTGATCTCGTCGTTGGGAGCGCGACGCTCCCGGACCGTGGGCAGAATCGGCCAGCGCTGACCCCGGATCATCCATTCCCCGCGGGTCGTAGTTTCAGGAATTACCGTATTTATCAAACAGTTGTCCGTCAGGTGCCCATGGTATGCCAATTGCTGGAAGAAGGGACAGCCTTTAGCCGGCAAACACAATATGCGCATCCTGGTCATCGACGACGATCACTCGGTGTGCGAGGTCTTCGGGGAGTTCCTCCACGAGATCGGGCACGATCCCGTGATCACGCACACGGCCGAGACGGCGCTCGACACCCTGCGCGCCGAGCGTCCCGACGCGGTCCTCCTCGACGTGTGCTTGCCCGGCATGAGCGGGCTCGACTTCATGCGGCACGAAGCGGTCCGCAGTCTGCACGTCCCGATCCTCGTAATCTCCGGACGCGCGACCGAGAGCCAGGCCCAGGAGGCCATGCGAGCGGGCGCGTTCGACTTCATCGGCAAGCCCGTCGCGCTGCGGCGGCTGCAAGAGGCGCTCGCGTGCTTCGAGGCTCCCGCCAAGGCGTCGACCAAGGACGCCAAGCGCAAGACCGAGGAGGCCGCGCTCGATCGTCGGCGCGCGCCGCGGGCGGTCCTCTCGCTGCCGGTGCGGATCCGCGAGCAGAACGGCGCCGAGTGGGAGTCGACGTCGGTCGACCTGAGCGCCTCCGGCATCAAGGTCCGCGGCAATGGCTCGCGCCGCGCCGCCGGCACGGCGACGCTCTCGATCACCCTGCCGGAGAGCGAGACGCAAGTCGAGGTGCCGTCGATCCTCGTGCGCGCCGACGACGAGGGCTACGCCTTCGCCTTCAAGGACCACGGCGACGAGCGGCTGCGGGAGCTCCACGCACTGGTCCGGCGCACGATGGGGGCGTCGACCGTGGACGCCGAATCGCACGTGCGCATTCTGCACCGCATCGGCGAGGCGATCAGCGCCACCCTCGACGTCGACGAGGTCTTGCGCATCGCGCTGGACGCGCTCACGCACGTCACCGGCCACGAGATCTCGAGCCTCCACCTGCTCTCGGCCGACGGCTCGACCCTGCACCTGCGCGGAGACCGGGGCCTGCGGCCGCGGCTGCGCGAGATCAACCGGACGCTCGCGATCGGGCAAGGGCTCATCGGCGGCGTGGCGGCCACGGGCAAGACGCTACACTGGGCGCACGTCAGCGAGTCCGCCGATCTCCTGCCGGCGGCCCGCGCCGCCGTCACTCAGGAAGGGATCCACGCCTTCGTGTGCGTGCCGATCCACAGTCGGGGCCGGATCCTCGGCGCGCTGTCGCTCGGGCGCCGCACGCGGGAAGCGTTCAGCGAGTCCGAGATCGCGCTCGTCGAAGCGTGCGCCAACCAGATCGGCCTGGCCCTGCAGAACGCGCAGCTCTACTCGGCGACGCGGCGCCAGCTCGAGGATCTCATGTCGGCCGAGGCGCAGCTGATCGCGGGCGACAAGCTCTCGACGGTGGGCAAGCTGGCGGCGGGTCTCGCGCACGAGACGCGCAACCGGCTGACCGCGATCCTCGGCCAGGCCGAGCTCCTTTTGATGGGATCGGACGATCCCGCCAAGAGTCGCGAGCGCCTGCACACGATCGTCCAGGAGACGTCGCGCGCGGCGCAGATGCTCCAGAACCTCCTGCGGTTCACGAGCGGGCACGCCGCCGAGCGTCACCCCTGCCGCCTCGAGGATCAGGTCCAGTGGGTGGTGGAGCTCAAGAGTCACCAGCTGCGCCGCGACGGCGTCAAGGTCGTCACCGACTTCGGAAAGGTCCGGCCGGTCATGGCCGACGAGGGTCAGATCCAGCAGGTCCTGCTCAACCTCGTTCAGAACGCGCATCAGGCCATGGCCGCGCACAAGGGCGAGCGGGTCATCACCGTGCGGCTGTCCGAGCCCGGCGGTCAGAACGTTCGCCTGGAAGTGCTCGACTCCGGACCCGGTATCCACCCCAACGTGCTCCCGCGCATCTTCGAGGCGTTCACCACGACGAAGGCCCCCGGCGAAGGCACGGGGCTCGGCCTCTGGGTGTCGTACTCCATCGTCGAGCAGCACCAGGGATCGCTGCGAGCCGTCAACCGCCCGGAAGGCGGCGCGGCCTTCATCGTCGAGCTGCCGGCGGCCACCGCCTGAGGGCGCCCTCAGCCGATCTCGGGCGGCGATCAGCGCGTTGAGCCGGTGCGTCACCTCGGCGACGTCGTCGGCCGTGACGGGCAGCCCGAGGGCCGCCGCGAGCGCGCCCACCTGTTCGGTCGTCAGGTCGGTCACGGGAGCGCGATCCGGTTGCCGAGCCTCAGCAGGCCGGGCGCCGCAGCACCTCGGGCGAGATCTTGCGCGCGACCAGCTTGCCGTCGCGGCTGTCGGATACCAGGCGCCGGTTCTCCACCACGACGCGCCCGCGCAGGACCGTGGTCACCGGCCAGCCCTGGATCGCCCAGCCTTCCCAGGGGCTGTAGTCGCTGACGTGGAAATCCTCGCGCGTCAGCGTTTTGCGGATCGCGGGATCGATGATGGCGATGTCCGCGTCGCTGCCGGGGGCGATGACGCCCTTCTTGGGGTAGAGGCCCAGGATCTTCGCGGCGTTCGTGGCCGTGACGTCGGCGAACCGCTCGAGCGACATCTTCCGCTTCACGACGCCCTCGGAGTAGACGATGCCCATGCGCGCCTCGGCGCCCAGGTTGCCGCCGGTGACGTTCTCGAGGTCCTGCCCCCGCAGCTTCAGCTCGAGCGACGTCGGGAACTCGTCGGTCGCGGTCGTCGACACGCCGTCGCGCACGAGCCCGTTCCAGAGCGCGGCCTGGTCCTCGGGATACTTGAGCGAGGGATAGGTGTGGTAGCAGAACCCGCGCGGGCTCTTGTAGTCCTCGGCAGTGAAGCAGGCGTAGTGGTGGAGCGTCTCGGCGTAGATCGGATACCCGCCGGCGCGCGCTTCCGCCACCGCCTCCACGCCCTCGCGCGCGGAGGTGTGCACGAAGTAGACGCCGGCGCCGGTGTGCGCGGCGAGCTGGATCGTGCGGCGGAACGCGAGCTTCTCCGAGAGCTTGTTGTGCACGAGGGGCAGCAGCCAGCCGTCCGTCTGCTTCTCCTCGCGGAACTTCTCGTACATGAACTGCACGATGTCGTGGTCCTCGGCGTGCACGACCATGATGCCGTCGTGCGGGGCGATCTTCTCCATCGCCAGCTGGATCCGCCCATAGTCGAGCCGGTAGGTGTGCCGCCTGGGATGCGGCGGCAGCACGTCGACCGTGAAGACCTTGAAGCTCGGGAAGCCGGCCTGGACCGCCTCCGGCAGCTGATCGAACAGCTTGATGGGCAGGGCGCCCTGGAGCGCGACGTGGAACGAATAGTCCGCGTACGAGTTGCCCTTCCAGCGCGTGGCGCGCGTCTCGATCACCTGCTGCACGTCCGTCCCCGGCCGCACGAAGCAGAAATCGACGTGGGTGGTGGTCCCGCCGAAGACCATGCCCCGTGTGTCCTCTTCCGGGCCGAGGGTGTGGAGGTTCTCCTCCGGCTGCATCGAGATGAAGTGCGCCAGGTGCGTGTGGGGCTCGATGCCGCCCGGCACGACGATCCGGCCGCTGGCGTCGATCACCCGACCCGCTTGGAGCCCGTGCTCGGGCAGGCCGAGGGCGACGATGCGCTCGCCTTCGATGGCCACGTCCCATCGGCCGACGCCCTGCGGCGTCACCACGTCGCCTCCGCGAATCACGAGATCCAGCATCGCCGTCCTCCTCTGGTGGTGGAGCACGGGGTACCATGCGGCGGGCCGTCGGGTCAATATTGACAGAATCAATCCACAGCTGCGCCTGCTGCTGGTCGAGCCGGGCGCGCGGGGGATCGGCATCGGCGAGCGCCTGGTGGCCGAGTGCGTGCGCTTCGCCCGCCAGGCGGGCTACCGGAAGACTCCAAGGGCGAGCTGGTCCTCAAGGGCCGGAAGGCCACGTACCGGATCGCGGACAAAAAGCCGGTCTTCTACAGCACGTGGTCCGCGAACGACGCACCGCTGGTGAGGCTCAAGCCGGGCAGCGACCACGACGACCGCAATCTCAAGATCTCCAGCGGATCGTTCGCGCCGTTCGGCGGCTCCGTCAAGTACGGCGTGCGCAGCGAGGACAAGGTGGACATGGAGGCGGCCGAGCGGGACGCGCGCGGCCTCTACAAGCTGACGCCAAAGGAGCCGCTGAAGCCGGGCGAATACGGCTTCGTCCTCACCTACGGGATGGCCACCGGCGCGTCCGGCCGGGTGTACGACTTCGGAGTGGACTAGGAGCGCGTCAGGCCGGAATCGCGACTTTCCTCAGGAGCTCGAGATCGTCGAGCGCCCGGCCGGCGCCGCGCGCGGCGCAGGTGAGCGGGTCGTCCGCGACACGCACGGGCAGCTGCGTCACGTGCTGCAGGAGCCAGTCGAGCCCGCGCAGGAGCGCGCCGCCGCCGGTCAGCACGACGCCCTTCTCGATGATGTCGGCCGCGAGCTCGGGTGGCGTCCGCTCGAGACACGTCCGGACCGTCTCGACGATGGTCATCACGGGCTCGCGCAGCGCCTCGCGGATCTCCTCGTCGGTGATGACGAGCGTCTTCGGCACGCCGTCGACGAGATCGCGCCCCTTCACCTCGATCGAGCTGCGCTCCAGCGCCTCGGGGTGTGCGGAGCCCAGCGCGATCTTGATCTCCTCGGCGCGGCGCTCACCGACCAGCAGGCGGTAGTGCTTCCGGATGTGCTGGATGATCGCCTCGTCCATCTCGTCGCCGGCGATCCGTACCGAGTTGCAGTACACGGTCCCGGACATGGAGATGACGGCCACCTCGGTCGTGCCGCCTCCGATGTCGACGACCAGGTGACCGCCCGGCTCGTGAATCGGCAGGCCCGCGCCGATCGCCGCGGCCGTGGGCTCCTCGATCAGATAGACGTCGCGTGCGCCGGCCTGGAGCGCCGCGTCGCGCACCGCCCGCTTCTCGACCTGGGTGATGCCCGAGGGGACGCCGACGACCACGCGGGGCCTGTCGAGCACCCAGGCGCGCTTGCGCCCGGACGAGATCTGCCGCGCGCGCTCGATGAAGTACTGCAACATCCGCTCGGTCACGTCGAAGTCGGCGATGACACCGTCCTTCAGCGGCCGCAGCGCCTGGATGTGCTCGGGCGTGCGGCCGAGCATCGCCTTGGCCTCGTGCCCCACCCCGATGACCTCGTTGTCGGTCCGGCGGATCGCGATGATCGACGGCTCGTTGAGGACGATGCCCCGACCCTGGACGAACACGAGCGTGTTGGCCGTGCCCAGGTCGATCGCCAGGTCCGACGAGAAGAGCCCGAATAGACGGTCTGATAGCATCGACGCCACAGCTAGCAATCCCCGCGCCACACGCGGCGTGTGCTCGAACTGCGTGATTCGACTGGTCGCGCCATCGCCGGACGCTGGCCTCCTGTGATCGGGCGGTGACGGCAGCGACGCCCGGTGGACAGCGCGCGAACGGCTCGAGCCATCAGCCGCACGGTGCTCCCATCCCTACACCTTGCCCCAGTACGCTCGATCCGCCGGGAAGACGGTCTTGCACCGGGTCGGGGCGGTCGGTCCGTCCAGGGTGTCGGCCGCGGCACGCCAGGTCGCATAGTGAGGCGCCGCGCGGTGAGCTTCGAGGGCCGCCGCGTCCTTATAGACCTCGTAGAAGTAGTAGACGTTCTCATCCTGATCGTCCTGGAGGACGTTGAACTGCAGACAGCCCGGCTCGTCCCGCTCGGAGCCGAGCGCGTCGATCTCGATCGCCTCGAGGAACCGCTTCTTCTGGTCCGGCTTCACCCGCACTTTCACCCAGATCGCAAGCATCGAGTCCTCCTCGGTTGACGGCACCTCGATCGGTCGTCACGCGGGATGGTAGCGCGAAGTGGCCGCCAGCGTCGGACTAAAGCGTGCGCGCGCGGGACGCGAAAGAATGCCGGGCATTTCTTACGTGGTCCCGCTCCGTTGTGCGGTGCGCGCGCCGCTGAGACGCTCGGCACGCTTGCCGCAAGCCTACGCGATCGCGTCGTCTTGGCTCGGACTCGTTTCGATCGGTCCCCGGTGGCACAAAAGATGCCCCACACGAGGCCAGGCGAATGAGTACTCGCGTCGTTCGAGCGGTCCTGGTCACGCCGCTACTCCTGGCCGTGCTGGGAGGCTGCGTGTACTGCAGCAGTGGTTCCGCCGCCGGCGCCTCCGGTGACCTCTGCGGTTCCTTCGGATCGCGTCGTCTATCCAGAGGGACGCGGGCAGCACTACGGTGACGGCGGCGCCACCCCCTACTACTGGGTGTGGATCCCGAGCGGCACGACGCCGCCGACCCCGCCGATACCGCCGCACGCTGGCTAGATCCGTCGATGCCGATGGAGGGGCCCCGACGGTCCCCTCCACTCCCTCTTCGCTTCCTCGTCGCGAACCTCCCTGGCTTGAGTGAGAGCGCCGCAGTATAGTTCGCGGTACCCGGCCGCGACCTCCGAGGGGGTGACCTCATGTCCGACGGTTCTCTCGAGCTGGTCAACGACGCAAACGCCGCCCGACCCGCTCACGGGCCGCTGACGCGGCGCTGGACCGAGCAGCGCTGGCTGCTCGACAACATCATCCGCTCGGTCGGGATGGACTGGGACCAGCCGCGCTCCATCTATCTTTCCGTGCCCTGCGGTCCCGAGGCCAACGCCGACTTCGCCGCGCTCCGCCAGCGCATCACGAAGCTCGCCGACGCCTCCCCTGCGTTCGAGGCGGTCGCCCGCCGTCGTGAAGCCAAGGCCCGTGCCGCCGAGGAGAGCCAGGGTTTCGTCACGGCGCGCGAGAACTACTTCATGGCGAGCATCCACTGGGGCGCCGCGCAGTGGCCGATCGACGAGAACAACGAGCAGAACCGCCTCTACAACGACAGGAAGCGCGAGTGTTACACGAAGTACGCGAGGCTCGCCGACCACCACGTCGAGGCGGCGTGGATTCGCCTGCCCGACGGTCGGTCGCTCCCGGCCTGGCTTCATCTGCCGCCCGGCCACCGCGGCGAGCGCGTCCCGGTCGTGATCTCGCTCCCCGGCATGGACAGCTTCAAGGAGATGGGCGTGGCGATGTACGGGGATCGGTGGCTCTCGCGCGGTCTGGCGGTGCTCGCGCTGGACGGGCCCGGCCAGTACGAGAGCCCGGTGCTCGACATCTACTTCAGCATGCCCGCGTGGATCGCGACCGGCACGGCGGCCGTCGACTGGCTCTCGGCCCGCGCCGAGATCGACGCGAGCCGCATCGGCCTGGCCGGCAACAGCTTCGGCTCGTTCTTCGGCACGATCGCGGCCGCGCACGAGCCGCGCATCCGCGCCGTCGCGGTCTCGGCCGTTTGCCACGAGCCCGGCTTCCACACGATCTTCGAGGAGGCGTCGCCGACGTTCAAGATGCGCTTCATGTACATGTCCGGCCTCACTGACGAGGCGCGCTTCGACGAGCTCCGCCCGAGCATGACGTGGGAGGGACACGCCGAGCGGATCCGCGCGCCGTACCTCTGCGTCGCGGGTGAGTTCGACGAGCTCTCGCCGCTCGAGCACACCGAGCGCCTGATGCGATCGCTTCGCGGCCCCAAGCGCCTCGTCGTCTATCAGGATTCGCGCCACTCCGTCGGCAACGTGCCGGCCGCGAACCTCGGTCCATTTCCGCCGATCCTCACCGCCGACTGGATGGCGGCAACCCTCGGGGGCAAGACCTTTGCGAGCGAGAAGTGGTACGTAGAAGCGAACGGACGAATCGTCAAAACCCCGTTCTAGGATCAGAGGTCAACGATGCCCGACTATCGCACCGTGGAGCGGCAGCTCACCGGAGCCCTCGGCCTCCAGCGGAGGCCCGTCGCCGTCGCGTTCCGATCCTCGCCGCCGCCGGGGGTCCCGAAGTTCGCCGGAACCGAGCCCTCGGGCTGCAGCTTCTGGCGGCTCGCCGCCGCCGAGCGGACCTTCTACACGGTGCCGGCCGATCACCACAACTGCCCGATCGGCAGCTACACGCACAACATCCCGTTGCCGCCGGAGCGCGCCGCGGAGCTTCCGCAGACGCTCGCGCTCATGACCGAGCTCGGCTATCTGAAGATGAACGAAGTCCCGGGCATGCCGCGAGTGGCGCGGACGCCCGGTGTCGTGATCTACGCGCCGCTCGCCGACTCTCCGGTCGATCCTGACGTGGTGCTCGTCGCCGGCAGGCCCGACCGCGTGATGCTGCTGCAGGAAGCCGCGCTGCGCGCGGGGATCGCGGCGCCCGCGCCGCTCCTGGGCCGTCCCACGTGCATGGCGCTGCCGGCGTCGATCGCCCAGGGGGTGATCGCGAGCACGGGCTGCGTCGGCAATCGGGTCTATACCGACCTCGGCGAGGACGAGCTCTACGTGATGATCCCCGGTCACGCCGTCGCGCGCGTGGCGGCGGAGGCTCAGACGATCGCCTCCGCCAACCTCAAGCTGTCCGACTACCATCGGGAGCGGCGGCGCGCCCTGGCGACCGACTAGCGGGATCGTGGTGCGCGCTGCAGGCCGTCGCGGGGCTGGGGCCCCGCCGGCCGAGGCGCGATTACAGTCGAGGAGAACGTTCATGTCCGACACGTCGGAGGCTCCGCTCCAGTTCCAGCTGCGCAAGCTCGGCCACGTCGTGCTCAACGTCACCGACCTCGAGCAGTCGGTGCGCTTCTACACCGAGGTGCTCGGCCTGGCGGTCAGCGATCGGTACCCCGACAGCATGGTGCCGGGCGGCATGGTCTTCATGCGCTGCAACGCCGACCATCACGGCGTCGCGCTGGTTGGTGGCGCCCGCGCGAGCGACCGCGGCAGCCTGAACCACTTCGCGTTCGAGGTGGCGTCGCTCGACGAGGTGTTCCGCGCGCGGGCGTGGCTGCGCAAGCACGGCGTCCCGATCGTGTTCGAGGGGCGCCGGCGGGCGGGCTGTCAGATCGCCGTCGAGTTCCAGGACCCCGACGGCAACAACCTCGAGATCTACTGGGGCATCGATCAGGTCGGCACGAACGGCTCCGTGCGGCCGGCGAGCGAGTGGCGCCAGGCGCGCACGCTCGAGGACGCGGTGGCCAATCTGCCGCCGGGCCAGCGCTTGCCTCTCTACTCCGCCTGAGAGCCGCGCGCTGCCCAGCCTGAACCTGATCGGCCAGTCGCTGCTCGCGGGTCTGTTCACCGGCGGGCTCTACGCGCTGCTCGGCCTCGGGCTCAGCCTGACGTGGGGCCTGCTCCGCGTCATCAACCTCGCCAACTTCGCGCTGGCGTTTCTCGGGGCCTATCTCACCTACCAGCTGGCGACCGCGCTCCGCCTCGATCCGATCCTCACGCTGGTCGCGATCGTGCCGGGATTCTTCGTGGTCGGGGTCGTGCTCGAGGAAGGATTCCTGCGTTTGAGGATCGACGAGCTCACATCGCTGATCGTGACCTTCGGGCTCACCGTCATCCTCGAGAGCCTGATCCAGTGGATCTGGACCGCCGATTTCCGCCGGCTCGAGTCGCCGTACATGCGCACGTCGCTCAAGCTCGGGACGATCTACGTGGGACTCGGCGGGCTCCTGGCGTTCGTCGCCGCGGTGGCCTTGACCCTCGCCACCTGGGCATGGCTCCGCTGGAGCTATCTGGGCAAGGCCGCGCGCGCGTGCGCGCAGGACGGGCCGATCGCCGGCGCGTTCGGCGTCAACCGCCGACGCGTGGCACTGCTGCTCGCCGGCCTGAGCTCGGCGTACGCGGCCGTCGCCGGACTCTTCATCGCCCTCAACCACACCCTGGCGCCCGCGCAGATCTACTCGTGGATCGGCGTCGTGTTCGCCGCGGTCATCATCGGCCGGCTCGGCAACGCGCTGGGGCTCCTCGCCGCCTCGATCTTCATCGCCGCGAGCGAGGCGCTGACGATGGCGGTGACCGCGCCGGGCTGGGCGCCGCTGGTCTCGTTCACGCTCCTGATCGTCATCCTGCTGCTGCGGCCGGAGCTCTGAGGGTGTCCCGGATCCCGCCGGTGGTCCCCCTCGGCGCCGCCGCCCTGGTACTGGCCGTCGTGCCGGCGCTGAAGCTGCCGGCCTTCTACGAATCGTTCCTCTACCTCGTGTTCTTCTGGGTGTCGCTGGCGACGAGTTGGAACATCCTCAGCGGCTATGCCGGCTACTTCAGCTTCGGCCACGCCGCGTTCTTCGGCGCGGGCGTCTACACGACGGCGACCCTCGCGACCGCCCTCGGGGTCCCGTTCCTCTGGACTCTGCCGGCGGCCGGACTGGTCGCGGCGCTCCTCGGCAGCGCGATCGCCGCGGTCGTCTTCCGCGTTCGCGGCGTGCGCGGCGAGCTCTTCGGCCTCCTGACGCTCGCGGTCACCTTCGTGCTGTCGACCATCGCCCTCAACACGCGGCTCGACGGCGGCCCCGGCGTCTTCCTCGCCGCGGTCCCCGTCCCGGCGCTCTTCGGTGGGCCGCCGACGACGCTCTACCACCTGGCGCTCGCCGTCGCCTTGCTTTCGACCTTCGCCGCGCTCGCGATCCATCGGTCGCGCTGGGGCATGGGGCTCTTCGCTATCCGCGACGACGAGGACGTCGCCGAAGTCCTCGGCGTCCCCACCTACCGCTACAAGCTCATCGCCTTCGCGCTGAGCTGCTTCATCGCCGGGCTGATCGGCGGAATCCACGCGATGTTCGTGACGTACGTGACCGTCGCCGAGACGTTCGCCGTCGGGCTCGCGGTCGACGCGATCATGATGGCCGCGCTCGGCGGCACCCGCTTCTGGTACGGTCCGGCGCTGGGCGCCGTCATCGTCACCGCGCTCACGCAGTCGCTCACCGGCGGCGAGAGCGCCGTCCTGAACCGGGCGCTCATCGGCGCGATCCTGATCGCCGTCATCGTGTTCCTGCCCGACGGCGTGGCGGGAGGCCTGAGCCGCGCGCGGCGCGCGCAGGTCGCGCGCGTCGAGGCGCCGGCGCGCGGCGCCGCGTCGGTGAGCGTCGAGGCGCCGGTGCGGGTGGCGGCGGGCCCGCTGCTCGGGTGCACCGACGTGAAGAAGGCCTTCCGCGGCCTGCAGGCCCTGGCCGGCGTGACGCTCGAGGTCCGGGCCGGCGAGATCCTCGGTCTCATCGGTCCGAACGGGTCGGGCAAATCCACCTTGATCAACGTGGTCAGCGGCTACTACCGGGCGGATGGCGGCCAGGTCGTGCTCGACGGCCTGGACATCGCCCGGGTGCAGGCGCACCGGATCGCCGGCCTCGGCGTCGCTCGCACCTATCAGATCCCGCGCTCGTTTCGCCGGCTCACCGTCGCCGACAACGTTGCGCTCGCGGCCATGTTCGGGGGCGGGCACGGCCGCGCGGCCGGGCGAAGCCTGGCGCGCTCCTGGCTCGCCTTCACCGGCCTCGAGGCCAAGGCCGACGTGCTCCCCGACGAGCTGAACTTGCTCGAGCGCAAATTTCTCGACCTCGCGCGCGCGCTCGCGTCGGAGCCGCGGCTGGTGCTGCTCGACGAGGTGCTCTCGGGGCTGACGCCGGCGCAGATGACCGACGCGCTGCGCCTTGTTCGCCGGATCCGCGACCGCGGCACGACCGTCGTCTTCGTCGAGCACATCATGCGGGCCGTCCTCGACCTCGCCGACCGGGTGGTGGTGCTGAGCGGGGGGCGGGTGATCGCCGAAGGCCTCCCGCCTCAGGTGATGCGCGACCCCGACGTGGTCCGCGCGTATCTCGGGAAGGCCTATGCTTGAGGTCGAGCGCCTCGAGGTCGCCCACGGCGACGCCGTCGCGGTCTGGGACGTGTCGCTCGTCGTGGGCGCGCGCGAGCTCGTCACCGTGGTCGGACCGAACGGCGCCGGCAAGACCACGCTCATCGACGCGATCGCCGGCCTGCTGCCGATTCGCGGCGGCCGCGTGCGGCTCGACCAGCGCGATCTGGCGTCGGTCCCCGCGCACGAGCTCTGCGGCCGCGGGATCGCGCTCGTCCCCGAAGGCCGCCGCCTCTTCCCGGCGATGACGGTCGCGGAGAACCTCGAGATCGGCTGCTACGCGCCCGCGGCACGTCCGCGGCGCACCGAGAGCCTCGAGCGCGTCTTCGCCACTTTCCCCGTCCTGCGCGAGCGCCGGCGACAGCTCGCCGGCGCGCTCTCGGGCGGCCAGCAGCAGATGGTCGCGATCGGGCGGGCGCTGATGGCGATGCCGCGCCTCCTGCTGCTCGACGAGCCCTCGCTCGGCCTGGCGCCGCAGATCGTCGACCAGGTCTTCGAGATCATCGCCGGGATCCACGCCGAGGGCGTCGCGGTCTTGCTGGTCGAGCAGAACATCGCGCAGGCCTTCGCCATCGCGGCCCGCGCCTACGTCCTCGAGCAGGGGCGGATCGTGGCCGAGGGCGCGCCGTCGGAGCTCGCGCGCGACGCGCGGATCCGCGAGGCCTATCTCGGCCAGCAGTGAATCAGCCGGTCTGGCTCCAGACCCGGAAGTGCTGCTCGGGCACCGGATAGCGCGCCGAGCTGAACGAGTCGCAGATCATCCGGTTGGTGTCGAAGTAGACCTGTCCGTAGTGCGCGTGGCTGCAGTAGGGCCGGATGGCGAGCACCGGGCCCGCCAGCGTGAACTGGAGAATTTCGACGTCGGGGGCCGGCTGGGCCAGCACGTTCGGGATCCGCGCGAGCCGCTCCTTGAGCATGGCGACCGCTTCTTTCACGTCGACCCCGTGGGCGAGCTGGGCCGTGAGATCCACGCGCCGGTACGGGTTGGCCGAGAAGTTCTGGATCGTGTCGCCCACGACCTTGTTGTTGCCGACGATCGTCCGCACGTTGTCAGGCGTGTCGAAGGTGGTGGCGAACATCCCGATCTCCTGCACGATCCCGGTCACGCCGCCCGCGCTGACGAAGTCACCGGTCTTGAACGGCCGGAAGATCACGAGGAACACGCCCGCCGCGAAATTGCCGAGCATACCGCCCCATGCCACGCCGATGGCGACGCCGGCCGCAGCGATGAGCGCCGCGAAGGTCGTCGTCTCGACGCCAAAGATTCCGAGGATCGCGATGACGAGGACGATGTTCAGCGCGATCGACGCAGCCGAGGCGATGTAGCGGCCGAGCGTGGGGTCGAGGTGCTGGTGGACAAGCCAGCGGTTGATGATTCGCCCCACGAAATTGATGGCCCAACGTCCGATGATCCAGAGCGCGATGGCGCCGATGATGCGGATGCCAAACCGTACGCCAACGTCGATCGCGACCTGCAGCGTGTCTCGCAGTTCCATTCTTCGGCCCTCCCGCCTCGGCCCCGGGGCCTTCGCCGGGGCCTCCGGCGGCGCCTAGTAGACCAAAGTCCCACCCCCTTGCGGCATCCGACTAAAGTCTCATTGTTAGCCGCTCCCGGCCCCCCGATTCTCTGAGCGCACGCTGGGGTTCGACCGAAACCGGCCCGGGGACACGCCCGACCTGGAGGGCGGAAAGGCACGTCCATGCTACAAACGCTGGCACGGAACTGGTGGGCGATCGTCCTGCGCGGCATCTTCGCGGTGCTCTTCGGTCTCGGCACATTCTTCTGGCCCGGTATCACCCTGGCGGTCCTCGTCCTGCTCTACGGGGGCTATCTCTTCGTCGATGGAATCTTCGCCATCCTCTGGGCGCTCGCGAAGCGTCACGAAGGGTCATTTTCGTGGGAGGTCTTCCTGGTCGGCCTGGCGAGCCTCGCCGCCGGTGTCCTGACGCTCCTCTGGCCGCGTGTCACCGCGATCGCGCTCTTATATTTGATCGCGGCGTGGGCCATCGTGCGCGGGATCTTCGAGATCCTCGCGGCCTTCCACTTGCGCCGCGAGCTGAGAAACGAATGGCTGCTCGCTCTGAACGGCGCGCTGAGCGTCCTGCTGGGCGTCGTCCTCATCGTCGCGCCGGGCGCCGGGGCCCTCGCCGTACTGTGGCTGATCGGCTCGTTTGCGATCGTGGTCGGAATCCTGATGATCGCCCTCGGCTTCCGGCTCAAGGGCCTGAAGGACGCAGGCGCGCGGCGACTCGCCTACGGCCGGTAGCACGATGCTCAACGGAGAGCTCATGAAACGCCGGATCCGGATCCTCGCGGGCCGAAGCCTGCCGATCGCGCTCGCGCTCATGCTCGTGGCGCCACCGCTTCCGCGGGCCCAGCAGGCCCCGGCCCCACCGCCTCCAGCTGCGCAGCCCGCGCAAGCCCAGCCGCCGGGCGACGACGACGTCCAGCCCTTCAAGCCGGAGGAGCTCGAGGCGATCGTCGCGCCGATCGCGCTCTATCCCGATCCGCTGGTGGCGCAGGTGATGATGGCGGCCACCTACCCGCTCGAGGTGATCCAGGCCGCCCGGCTCATGAAGGGCAACCCGAACTTGAAGGACACGGCGCTCAACGAAGAGCTCAAGAAGTACGACTGGGACGACAGCGTGAAGTCGCTGTGCAGCTTTCCCCAGACTCTCGAGCTCTTGAACGAGAAGATCGACTGGATGCAGAAGCTCGGCGATGCCTTCCTCGACCAGAGGAAGGACACCATGGACGCCATCCAGCGTATGCGGGCGAAGGCGCAGGCGCAGGGCAATCTCCAGTCCAACGAGCAGCAGAAGGTGATCGTCGAGGCAGCCGCGGCGCAGCCGGCAGCGCCGGGACAGCCGGCTCCGCCCGCGGAGCAGACAGTCATCAAGATCGAGCCGGTGAATCCGCAGGTCGTCTACGTGCCGAGCTACAACCCGACCGTCGTCTACGGGTCCTACCCGCCGGCCTATCCGCCTTACTACCCGTATCCGCCGGCCTACCCCTGGGGCGCGGCGGCGATCTCGTTCGGCGTGGGGATGGCGGTCGGCGCGGCGGTCTGGGGCGGCTGTAACTGGGGTGGCGGCGACGTCGACGTCGACGTCAACAAGTCCAACAACTTCACCAACAACGTGAACCGCGGGGACAAGGCCACCCAGATCAAGAACGAGCGGAACAGTCGCCAGAGCCAAGGCGGCAAGCAATCGTTCAATCACGATCCGTCGCACCGCAAGGGCGCCCAGTATCGCGACAAGGGCACCCAGCAGAAGTACGGCCGCGGCAACAGTCCCCAAGCCGGTTCGCGCGACGCCTACCGCGGGCGCGGCGATCAGGGGGGCGGCCGGGGAGGCGGCGGCCCGACAGCGAGCACTCGCGACGCTGGGGGTGGGCAGCGTGGCGCGTCGGCGAGCACTCGCGACGCCGGGGGCGGGCAACGTGGCCCGTCGGCGGGCACTCGCGAGGCCGGCGCCGGCGGAGCACAGCAACGCGGTGGCGGCGGGCGTGAGGCCGGGGGATTCGAGGGCATGGGGCAAGGTGGTCAACAGCGCGCCAACAGCCAGCGCGGCCAGTCCAGCGTGAGCTCGTCGCGTGCGAGCGGCTACAGCGGTGGCGGCGGGGGCAGCCGAGGTGGCGGGGGCGGCGGCGGTGGTGGTGGCGGCGCCAAGGGCGGTGGTGGGGGCGGCGGCGGGAGAGGTGGAGGCGGAGGCGGAGGGCGGCGATGAAAGCTCTGAGCATCGCGCTCGTGCTCGCGATCGGTTTGCAAGGCGCGGTATTCGCTGATCCGCCCGGGCAGAAGAGCTTCGATTCCCTGGACGACGCGGTCAACGCGCTCGTTGGCGCCTTTCGCTCCGGGGACCGAAAGGCACTCGTCCAGGTCCTTGGCCCCAAAGGGGTCCCAGTTGTCTCGTCCGGTGACATCGTCGCCGACCGCGAGGCATACCAGCGGTTCGTGGCGGCCTACGACCGTGCTCACCGGCTCGAGGGCGGCGGTGGCAAAGTCGTCCTCTACGTCGGCGACGACGACTTTCCGGTTCCCATCCCTCTCGTGCCCGACGGCCCGCGGTGGTTCTGGGACACCGACGCGGGCGACGACGAGATCCTCTTTCGGCGGATCGGACGGAACGAGCTCTCCGCGATCCAGGTGTGCCTGGCCTATGTCGACGCCCAGCGCGAATACTATTCGAGGGACCGCGGCACCGGGCTGCTCGAGTACGCCCAACGCCTGGAGAGCACCAAGGGCAAGCGCGACGGTCTCTACTGGGAGACGAAGCCCAGCGAGAGACCGAGTCCGCTCGGCCCGCTCGTCGCCGAGGCCAGGGCGGCCGGCTACGCGAGGCCCGAACCTGGCAAGCGGTCGCCGTATTACGGCTATCTCTATCGCCCGCTGTTTGTTCAGGGCCCCGCTGCGCCCGGCGGAGCCTACGACTACGTCGTCAAGGGGCACATGATCGGGGGGTTCGCGCTCGTGGCCTACCCGGCCAGCTACGGCGTCTCGGGCATCACGACGTTCATCGTGAGCCACGACGGCGTCGTCTACCAGAAGGACTTCGGGCCGAAGACCGCGCAGGTCGCGAACGCGATGAAGACCTTCAACCCCGACAAGACGTGGACCAAGATCGCCGACGACACGAGCGCACGATGACCACCCGTCGAGGCCTGCTGATGGCAGGGCTCTGCGCGAGCCTGCTCGCAGGTTGTACGTACTACGAAGTGGCGCCCGGCGTCTCCGCGACGCCGCCCGCGAACACGTTCGATCGCGCATGGGGCGCGGCGCGCAACGCGATGCAGGAGCAGGGCGTGCGCATCGTCCAGGAAGACCGCTCGACCGGCACCCTGCGCGGCAACTACAGCGGGATCGACGTGCTCGCGCTGGTGCGCACGCAGGCCGACGGAAGCGTCCGCATCGAGTTCAGGACGGTCGGCGCCACGACGGTCGATCCGCAGCTGATCGAGCGCATCTCGAGCTCGTACGACCGGCTGATGGGTCGCTGACCGCCTCGACTCCGCTCCGCGCTATCCGCGCTTCTTGCCCTGGGATTGACGGTGGTCTAGCATGGCCAGCGTCTCAACACAGGAGGACAGAGCGATGGCACCGATCAAGGCGACGGATCTGGCGTTCGGGCGGCTCCGGTCCCCGGACCTCGACATGGCCGAGGAGTTCCTCACCAACTTCGGCATGGTGCGCGCGGCCAGGACGAACACCGCGCTCTACATGCGGGGCACCGATGCGCCCCACCACATCCACGTCACGGAGAAGGGCGATCCCGGCTTCGTGGGGATCGCCTACTACGCGGCCAGTCTCGACGATCTGAAGAAGATGTCCAAAGCGCCGGGCGCCTCGAGCGTCGAGGACATCGACGAGCCGGGCGGCGGCAAGCGGGTACGGCTGAAGGAGCCGAACGGCTATCAGATCGAGGTCGTCTACGGGATCAAGAAGCTCAAGCCGATCCTCGTGAAGCACCAGCCGCTCAACCTCGGAGCGGAAGGGCTCAAGCGCGCCGGCAAGGTGATGCGGATCCACATGGGCTCCTCGCGCGTCAAGCGGATCGGCCACGCGGTCATGGCGTCGCCGAAGGTCGTCGAGACGGCGCGCTGGTTCCGCGAGACGCTCGGCTTCATCTGCTCGGACGACGTCTACGCCGGGAGCAAGGACAACATCATCGGCTCGTTCAACCGGCTCGATCGCGGGAGCACGTACGTCGACCACCACGTGTTCTTCTGCGTCAGGAACGAGCGCGCCGGCCTGAACCACTTCTCGTTCGAGGTGGCGGACATCGACGACGTCTTCACCGGCCACGAGCACCTGAAGAAGCTCGGCAAGTACGAGCACATGTGGGGCATCGGGCGCCATCTGCTGGGCAGCCAGATCTACGACTACTGGTCGGATCCGTGGGGCCGCGTGCACGAGCACTGGTCCGACACGGACCGGCTGAACGTGAAGAACGGCTCGAACCTGATCTCGGCGGAGGACGGGCTCATCTCGCAGTGGGGCGAGCGGCCGCCGGAGCGGTTCCTCAACCGGGTGATCGCGTAGCGCGGGGGCGCCACCGCGCCCCCCCGCCGCGACGATGCCCGCCCGGCTGATCGATCTCCCTCGAGGAGGACCCCATGACCCTGCAGGAACAGCTCGACAAGCTGCGCGAGGCGTCCAAGGCACGGATCCCGGCGGAAGCGCGGGAGATCATGGCCCGCAGCGTCGAGGACCTGCGAGCCTCCGGCATCATGAGCCGGATCACGAAGGTGGGGCAGCCGGCGCCGGACTTCACCCTTCCCAACGCCGGCGGACGCCAGGTGAGCCTGGCCGAGCTGCGGGCGCGCGATTCCGTCGTGCTGTCCTTCTACCGCGGCCGGTGGTGACCCTACTGCAACGCGGAGCTGGCAGCTCTGCAGCGCGCTCTGCCCGAGATCACCGCCGCCGGCGCGAGCCTCGCCGTCATCTCGCCGCAAGTGGCGAGGACGCCGCGCGAGACCCAGGAGCCCGAGACATACGCATACGAAATGCTGCGCGACTTCGGCAATAAAGTCGCCGAATCGTACGGTCTGGTATTCACCCTGCCCGACGACCTGCGCGAGATCTACACGAAGTTCGGGATCGATCTGCCGCGCGGCAACGGTGACGGCACGTGGCGACTCCCTGTCCCGGCCCGATTCGTCATCGATCGCCAGGGCGTCGTCCGCGCGGTCGACGCCGATGCGGACTACACGCGCCGGCCGGAGCCGGCCGACACGGTGAAGATCCTCGAGCCGCTGCGGCGGGCCTGAGGAATCACGATGGCCTCGGTGCCCGAAGGCTTGAGCCCGAGGATCGAGACCCGAGAAATCGTGTTCGAGGCCGACGTCGATCTCGTCACGCCGTTTCTCAAGCTGGCCACCGTCAGCCGCGCTGGCGCGGGCCACATGACGTTCGCCTCTGACGAAGGCCCTGGCCTGGGCGGGCTCGGCTCGGCGCCCACCCCGCTCATGTACTTCAGCGCCGCGCTCGCATTCTGACTGATGACCCAGGTGTCCCGGTACGGGCACATGCTGAAGATGACGGTGAACGGAATGCGCATGCGCGTGACGGCGCGCTATCGCGTGGACGGCTCGGTGTTGAACGACACGATCCAGGGCCGGATGCTGGGCGCGGAGACGACCCTGGAGATCGATTCGCCGGACCCACCGGATCTGGTCGCCCGGGTCGTGCGCAACGCCGAGCGAGGGTGCTTCGTCATGCAGGCGCTCCAGAATCCGGTGCCGGTCAGCGGGCGCACCCTGTTGAACGGCGCTCCCCTGAGCGACGGCGGCGGCTCCGCGAGCCGAGACTGACCGTGCCGGGCACTGGAATCGAAATCATCGGGATGATCTCGACCACGCTCGCGTCGGAGATCTACGGCAAGTCGATCATCACCGGCGCCGTCGACCCGAGCTTCATCGCCGACTTCGCCCGCGCGCACGAGGAAGGCGGGTTCGACCGCGTGCTGGTCGGCTACGGTTCGACCGGCGCCGACGGCTTCGTGGTCGCCGCGCACGCCGCGGCCGCGACCACGCACCTGGGTTTCCTCATCGCCCACCGCCCGGGATTCGTGGCCCCGACCCTCGCCGCGCGCAAAGCGGCCTCGCTCGATCACGTGACCGGCGGCCGCATCGCGCTCCACATCATCACCGGCGGCAGCGACGTCGAGCAGCAGCGTGACGGCGACTTCCTCGACCACGACGCCCGCTACCGCCGGACCGACGAGTATCTCGAGGTGCTACGCCGGACCTGGACGAGCGACCGCCCGTTCGACTTCGACGGCGAGTTCTACCGGGTGCGCGGCGCCTTCTCGGAAGTCAAGCCGCTCCAGCGGCCGGCGATTCCGATCTACTTCGGCGGCGCCTCCGGGCCGGCCCTCGCGGTCGGGGCGCGGCACTGCGACGTGTACGCGCTCTGGGGCGAGCCGGTGGCGGCCATCCGCCGCTCGATCGCGGAGGTCAGCGCCGCGGCGCCGCCCGGACGGGCGCCGCGCTTCAGCGTCTCGGTGCGCCCGATCCTCGGCGCCACCGAGGAGAAAGCCTGGGCCCGCGCGCGCTCCATTCTCGAGCGCATCGTCGAGGTCCGCCGCGGCGCGGCGACGCCGGCGCGGCCTCAGAGCGTCGGCTCGCAACGCCTGCTCGATCTCGCCGCCCATGGCGAAGTGCACGACAAGCGGCTCTGGACGGCGATCGCCGCCGCCACCGGCGCAGCCGGCAGCACCACGGCGCTGGTCGGCACGGCGGAGCAGGTCGCCGAATCGCTGCTGGACTACCACGACGCCGGCGCCAGCACGGTGCTGATTCGCGGATTCGACCCGCTCCAGGATGCGATCGAGTTCGGACGCGACCTGGTGCCCCTCGTGCGAGCCGGCGTCGAGCGCCGCGGACAGCGTAGCGTTCCCGCCGGCTCGCGCGCCACGTGACGGCCGTGCTCTCCGCCCCCCTCAAATCGGACGGTCGCGCGGCCAGGGCCGAAGCGCGATACAGTATGGCAAGTGCCGGGGTGAACGGATTGCAGCGGGGGCCCTATCGGTGCTCCGTGGGAGGGACACCATGATCCAGGCGAAGCGGCTCGGTCACGTCGTGCTGAACGTGCGCAATGCGGAGAAGTCACGGGACTTCTACACGCAGACCCTGGGCCTGAAGGTGGCCCACGAAAATCTGGAACGCGGCGCCGTATTCCTCAGCTTCGGCAAGGAGCACCACGATCTGGCGCTGTTCCAGCAGGCGACGGGCGAGCCGCCGGCGAAGACCCAGCCGGGCCTGCATCACGTGGCCTGGCGGCTCGACAACTTCGAGGAGCTGAAGGCCGCCTACAAAGAGCTCAAGCGCATGGGGATCCCGCTCGACAGCACGGCGGAGCACAACGTGACGCGCAGCGTCTACTTCTTCGATCCGGATGGCAACCGCGTCGAGCTCTACTGTGACATGGTCGAGGACGGGTTCGAGACCATGAAGACGGTGGGGCCGAAGCGCGACCCGCTGGACCTCGACTAGAGCCCGCCCTCTCCCGCGCTCGACGACGCCGGTCAGCACGCCGCGTGCTGGCCGGCGTCGCGGTTCTGCGGCCGCGTCACCGCGCGTCGCGGGGCGCCACGCCAGGAGCGCGGCGGCAGCCCGTTGGGCGATCCGCGAGACCTATCTGGTGATCGGTCTCCCACCTCGCGGCGCCGCCGGCGCGGCCGACGAGGTTGACGAAGTCTCGCCGGCTGACCTGCGACGTCACGGTCGGGACGAGAGCAGCTTCACCAGCCGATAGAGGTACTCTTGCCCCTCGTAGAGGGATTGCACGAGCATCCGCTCGTCGCGACCGTGAGCGCGGATGTCGTCGATGTCGCCGAACATCCCGGAGGTCCCGTAGGCGGGTATCCCGGCGGTACGGAGGTATCGCGAGTCGGTGGCGCCGGTCGACATCGTCGGAATGACGGGCACGCCGGGCCACAGCGCCTGCGTCACGCGCTCCACCGCGCCCATGATCTCCGCTGTGAGCGGCGACGCCGGGCTCGGAAAGAACTTGTTGACCGGCGTCACCTTGATCGGGTCGTTGGCGAGGACGCGGATCAGGGTCTGGCGCACGTCCTCTTCCGTCTCGCCCGGGAGCACCCGGCAGTTCACCACGGCGCGCGCCGTCTGCGGGAGCGCGTTGTCGGCGTGGCCACCCTCGAGCCTCGTCGGGACGCATGTCGTGCGCAGGCGGGAATTGAACACCGGGCCGACTGCGGCGACCCGCGCCACGACCGCCGGATCGCGATTGCCGTTCGCGACCGCGCGGAAGTCGTCACCGAGGGATCCGCCGATCAGCGCGGCGGAGCGCTCGAAGTACTGCCGGTTCACGTCGTCGAGGTTGACCGGGAAATCGAACTCGGCCAACCGCGCCAGACCGCCGGCCAGATGCCAGATCGCGTTGTCCTTGACCGGCAGCGAGCTGTGCCCGCCGCGGTTCGTCACCTCGAGTCGATAGGTCTGGAAGATCTTCTCGCTTGCCTGGATGCTGTTGGACACGCGCCGGCCGTTCTTCAGCGAGCCGCCGCCGCCCTCGTTGAGCGCCAACTCCGCGTCGATGAGCGCGCGATGCTCCTTGAGGAGCCAGGCCACGCCGTTGTGCCCGCCGCCCTCTTCGTCGGCGGTCAGCGCCACGATGAGATCGCGGTCGGGCACGAAGCCCTCCTGCCGGTAGCGGATCAGGTTGGCCACGAAGGCCGCGGCCATGGCCTTGTCGTCGGTGGTGCCCCGGCCGTAGAAGTAGCCGTCCTGCTCGAGCAGCTTGAAGGGATCGACGGACCAGTCCTCGCGGTTGGCCTCGACGACGTCGAGGTGCGCGAGCAGCAGCAGCGGCCGTCTGGCCCCGGTGCCGCGTAGTCGCGCTACCATATTGCCCTTTCGCGGCGCGGGCGCGAGCACCTGGACGTCGGCGGCCGGAAAGCCGGCGTTGAGCAGGCGCCGCGCCATCGCCTCGGCCGCCTTCGTGTTGTCGCCGACCGAGTTGGTCGTGTTGATCTCGATCAGCTCCTGATAGATCTCGCGCAATAGCTGCTGGTGCGGGGCGAGGGCCGCGGGCTGGGCGCCGGCGCCAGATCTCGATCCCGGAGAGACGACGACCGCGGCGGCGACGACCGAGAGGACGAGGACCCGACGGACAGTACGCGCGCTAGGCATAGGACCCTCCGCGAGCCGAGATACTACCGCGAAGTATCATGCCGCGGATGCGCTTCCTTGACCGGCGCCGGACGACGGGCGTACCGTACCGGCGTCGCCGAAATCACCGCTTCGCGAGAGGAGATTCCTCATGGCCCGTCTCGCCGCCTCGTCCAAGCTCCAGGACAGTTACGTTCACGCCCTGCCCGCCTCGCGCGCGCTGTACGAGCGCGCCCGGCGCCTCTTCCCCGACGCGGTGACGCACGACAACCGCCGCATGGAGCCGTTTCCGCTCTACGTCGCCCGGGCCGAGGGCGCCTACAAGTGGGACGTCGACGGCAATCGCTACGTCGACTACTGGATGGGCCACGGCGCCCTGCTCCTCGGCCACAACCCGCGACAGGTGGCCGACGCCGTGCGCGAGCAGGCGCTGCGCGGCACGCATTACGGCGCCTGTCACGAAAAGGAAGTCGAGTGGGGCGAGTGGGTCTGCCGCCTCGTGCCGAGCGCCGAGCGCGTGCGCTTCACCGCGTCGGGCACCGAGGCCACCCACATGGCCGTGCGGCTCGCCCGCGCCTTCACGGGCAAGCGCCACGTCGTCAAGTTCGCGGGCCACTTCCACGGCTGGCACGAGGGGCTCGAGATCGGCGTGCGTCCGCCCTACGAGGCCGAGCCCGAGGCGGGTCAGCTGCCCGAGGTCGTCGATCTGGTCACGGTGCTGCCGCCCAACGACATCGCCGCGGTGCGCGAGCGCCTCGCGAAGGGTGACGTGGCCGCGGTGATCATCGAGCCCACCGGCGGCCATTTCGGCTCGGTGCCGGCGCCGGCGTCGTTCGTGACCGCGCTGCGCGAGGAGACCCGGCGCGCGAACGTCCTCTTAATCTTCGACGAGGTCGTCACCGGCTTCCGCGTCGCGCCCGGCGGCGCGCAGGCCATGCTCGGCATACGGCCCGATCTCACGACGATGGCGAAGATCTTGTGCGGGGGGCTGCCCGGCGGCGCCTGCGCCGGGCGCGAGGACGTGATGAGCTATCTGGCCACCAAGCCGACCGCCGAGGAGAACCGCCGCGCCAAGATCGCCCACGCGGGCACGTTCAACGCCAATCCGCTCTCGGCCGCGGCAGGCGTCGCGATGCTTTCCTCCGTGGCCGACGGCCAGGCGATCCGCCTCGCGAACCAGCAGGCGGCCAAGCTGCGCCACGGCATGAACGAGATCCTGGCGCGCGAGAGCGTCGCCTGGAAGATCTACGGCGACCACAGCGACTGGAAGATCTTCTTCGGCGCCGGGGCGCCGCCCCGCGGCGGATCGGATCAGTCGGTCGAGGACGTCGACTGGCGGAGGCTCGACGCGAAGAACGCCGAGCAGAGCCGCGCCCTCCGTCAGGCGCTCATCCTACATGGCGTCGACTTCAACGGGGCGCGCGCGCTCGTGGGCACCTGCCACACCGACGCGATCCTCGGCGAGACCCTGACCGCATTCGAGGCGGCGATCCGTGACATGAAAGAGGAGGGCCTCGCATGATCCCCGAGGTCTATCGCAAGCTCGGCGTCCGTCCCATCATCCACGGCTCGGGGACCACCACGCGCTACGGCGGCTCGCGGCTCCGGCCCGAGGCGCTCGAGTCGATGCGCCAGGCGTCGACCGTCCTCGTGAACATCGACGAGCTCAACGAGGCCGCGGGCGCCGCGATAGCCCGCATGCTCGGCACCGAGGCGGCGTTCGTCACAGCCGGCGCCAGCTCGGGGCTGATATTACAAACCGCCGCCTGCATCGCCGGCGACGATCCGGCGAAGATCACGCGCCTGCCCGACACACGCGGGATCCGCAACGAGATCGTGATCCAGCGTGCCCATCGCTTCGCCTACGACCAGGCCTATCGGGTCGCCGGCGGCGTCCTGGTCGAGATCGGGCTCGCCCGCCGCACGCAGCCGTTCGAGCTCGAGGACGCGATCACGGAGAGGACGGCGGCGGTCGCGTACCTGATCTCGCCCTTCACGAGCCCGCCCGGCGTGCTCACCCTCGAGCAGGTCGTCGCGATCGCGCATCGCCGCAGTGTGCCGGTCATCGTCGACGCCGCGTCGATGCTGCCGCCGCGCGAGAACTTGACCAAGTTTCTTCGCCTCGGCGCCGACCTCGTCAGCTTCAGCGGCGGCAAGGGGATCCGCGGGCCGCAGTCCACCGGCATCCTGGCCGGGCGCCGCGATCTCGTGCGCGCTGCCTCGCTCAACGCGAGCCCCAACCAGGCGCTGGGCCGCGCCGCGAAGACCTCGAAGGAGGAGATCTGCGGCCTGGTGACGGCGCTCGAGCTGTTCATCGCCGAGGACGAGGCCGCCGAGATGAAGCGCTACATCGACGTCTGCACCACGATGGTCGAGGCGCTCTCCGACATCGCCGGCCTGCGGTGTGTCGTCGAGCACGACCAGACGAACCGCGTCATTCCCCACGCCGTCATTTATTTCACGCCGGATTGGACGGGGCCGTCGGGCAACGCGGTGCAGGTGGCGCTGGCCAAGGGCGAGCCGCACATCTACGTGCAGCAGGGCGTTCACCAGGGCGGCTACTTCGACGAGATCGCCGTCGATCCGATCAACCTCCTGCCGGGTGAGGAGCTGATCGTCGCCGCGCGCCTGCGCGAGGAGCTCACGCGGCGCTAGCCGTGTGAGGCGACACCATGTGTCGAAACATCAAGACGCTGTTCAACTTCGAGCCGCCGGTCACGGACGAGGAGATCCGGGCGGCCTCGCTGCAGTTCGTGCGGAAAGTCAGCGGCTTCAACAAGCCCTCGAAGGCCAACGAGACCGTGTTCCTCGCCGCGATCGACCAGATCGCGGCGGTCTCGCGCAGCCTCCTGCGCTCGCTCGAGACCACTGCGTCGCCGCGGAGCCGCGAGGAAGAGGCCGCCAAGGCGCGGGCGCGCGCGGCGCAGCGGTTTTCCCGGTGAGCCGCGCCGCCCCCCGCCTGACGTGGAGATCGGGTTCTTCTTCTGGCCGTATCACGTAGCCCTCGTGCGCGCGATGGCCGAGGCGGCCGACTCGCTCGGGTACGACATGGTCGGAATCGCCGACACGCCCGGCCTCGCCATGGATCCCTGGGTGGCGACGGCGCTCCTGGCCGAACGGACGCGGCGCGCCCGTGTCGCGGTTTGCGTAACCAACCTCGTGACGCGCCATCCGGCCGTCGCGGCGGCTTCGATCGCGTCGGTCGATCTGCTGGCGCCCGGCCGCGCGGTGCTCGGGGTCGGCGTCGGCCACAGCGGCACGCGCAATCTGGGCGCGGCGAGCCTGCCGGCGGGCGAGCTCGCCGAGGGTGTGGCGTTCGTCAAGGAGCTCCTGCAAGGGCGGCCGGCCTCGTATCGCGGCGGCACCGCGCACCTGCCCTGGGTGAAGCGCCCGAGCCCGGTCTTTGTCGCGGCGTCGCATCCGCGCTCGCTCGCGGCGGCCGGCGCTCACGCCGACGGCGTCTTCATCAACTACGGTCTAGCCGCCGACAACATCGTCGAGTCAGAAGGCGCGGTCGTCCGGGCCGCCCGCGCGGCGAGTCGCAATCCCGACGAGGTCGAGATCTGGCAGATTGCGTGCCTCGACTGCGGCGCCGACGGTGCCGCCTCGCGCCGAAAGATCGGCGCGATCCTCGCGTTCGTGTCGGCGTACGTCATGGGCGGCGGCGATCTCGCCCGGCGGGGCGTGCCCGCCGAGCACCGCGCGGCGCTTCTCGAGCTGCGCCGCCGCTACAGCACGCGCCCCGGCGAGGCCGACGCCGCGCTCGTGACCGAGCTCGGGCTGTTCGACTATCTCAGTCGGCGTCTGGCAATCTGCGGCACGCCCGAGGAGTGCCTGGCGCAGGTGCGCGCCGCCCGGGCGGCCGGGGTCCGACGGCTCATGTTCTCGGTCAGCCTCGCGGTCGATCCCCTCGACACCGTACGGCTCTTCGGCGAGAAAGTGCTCCCGGCGGTGCGCTCGTGAGTGCGGCTATGACAGGATCGCCGGAAACGGCAAGAGACGACGGGCGGCGGTATGTCGTCGTGGGGCTCGTCTGGCTCGCGGCCGCGATCGGCCTGGGAGTCACGGGTCGGACCGCGAGCTGGCGGCCACCGACTCCGCAGCTCGTGCTCGCCGGACTGACGGTGCTGCTGCTGGCGGCGGTCGTGACGCGTCCGCGCTTGCGCCATTGGCTCGCCACGCTCGATCTTCGCTGGCTCGTCGCGGTTCACCTGACGCGCTTCGTCGGATTCTATTTCCTGCTTCTCTATTATCGAGACGGCGCGCTACCTCGCGCGTTCGCCGTGCCCGGCGGCTGGGGAGACATCGTCGTGGCGATCCTGGCGCTGGGTCTCCTGATGGCGGGCGGAGAGCTGCAAGCACGGCCGCGGCTGGTCGGCGCCTGGAATGCGTTGGGGCTGCTCGACATCCTCTTCGTCGTCGCGACGGCGTCCCGCCTGGCCCTGGCCGACCCGGACTCGATGAACGCCCTGCTGAGACTCCCGCTGAGTCTGCTCGTCACGTTCCTCGTGCCGATCATCATCGTCGATCACGTCGTGGTCTTCTGGCGGATCGTGAGGCGAGCGAGAACGTAGCTGTTTCCGCGGCCGGTCACGTAGAATCGCGTGGATGCCACGTGGCAGGTCTTCGTGCGCCGAGGCCGACCTCTATCCGGCGGTCAAGGCCTTCCTCGAAGCTCAGGGCTACGACGTCAAGGCGGAGGTCCGCGGCTGCGACGTCGTCGCGATTCGGGGCGACGAGCCGCCCGTGATCGTCGAGCTGAAGCTCGGCTTCAGCCTCGCCCTCGTGCTCCAGGGCGTCGACCGGCTCACGATGACGGATCGCGTCTATCTGGCCGTGGGCCGGCCCGGCAGCCGACGGAGCCGACGCGGATCGGTTCTCCGGCGCGACGTGCGGAATCTCTGTCGGCGGCTCGGCCTCGGCCTGATGACGGTCGCTCAAGGACGCTCGGCTCACTGCGTCGAAGTGCTCGTGGATCCCGTCCCCTACCGGCCGCGACGGCGCACGGCCAGCTTGACCCGTCTGCTCGGCGAGCACGCGCGGCGCGTGGGCGATCCCAATTGCGGCGGCGTCACGCGGACGCCGATCGTCACCGCCTACCGGCAGGAAGCGCTCCGCTGCGCGATGCTGATCGAGCGCGGCGGTCAGGCGAGCCTCAAGGCGCTGCGCGAGACCGGCCTGGTGCCCAACGCCTCGCGCATTCTCCAGCGCGACGTCTACGGCTGGTTCCGTCGGCTCCAGCGGGCGACCTATGCGCTGACCGATCGCGCGCGCCAGGACATCGGCCGCTTCGCCGCGTCGCGCGCGTTGCCGGATCCCGCCGGTGGAGCGATTGCCGGTGGGGCGACGATTGCCGGCGGTGCGACGATGAAGGAGTGAGGGGAGCCGCCATGTGGAAGCCGAGGAAAACCGTCGGGCAGATGGTCGAGGAAGCGAAGACGCGGATCGAGAATCTGTCCGTCGAGCAGGTCGAGGCCGAGATCGCCCGCGGCGACGCGCAGGTCGTGGACATCCGCGACGTCCGCGAGCGGCGCAAGCTCGGGTTCATTCCCGGCTCGACCCACGTGCCGCGCGGGATGCTCGAATTCTGGCTCGACCCGACCTCGCACTACTACACGGGCAAGATCGACCCTACGAAGCGCATCATCGTGTATTGCGCCGGTGGCCAGCGCTCCGCGCTCGCGGCGGACGTGCTGCGCGAGATGGGATTCCCCAACGTGGCGCACCTCGCGGTCGGCTTCAACGGGTGGGCGGAGGCTGGCCGCACGGTGGAGCGCGAGGCCGAAGGCCGCTCCTGAGCGCCGCGCCTACGCGAGCGGCTTCGTCATGAAGATCCGGCTGGTCCCCGGCGGCAAGCACGGGACCGTCCCGAGTACGCGATAGCCGTGGCGCTCGTAGAAGCCCGGCGCCTGGAAGCTGATCGTGTACAGGACCGCGCCGACGCAGCCGCGGTGCCGCGCCTCGTCCTCGGCGAGCCGCAAGAGCCGGCTGCCGAGCCCGTCGCCCCGCAGATCGTCGGGAAGAAAGAAGAGGTCGATGAACAGAAGGCCGAGCGAGGTCCGTCCCGTGAGGCCGCCGACCGGCTGCTTCGTCCGGGGATCGCGGACGATCACGGCCAGAGGCCGACTGTCCCGGATCCCGCTCTGCTGCTCGTTGAAGCCCGCGAGCCCGGCGCCGACCGCATGTGCCTCCTCGGTGGTCGGCGCGTCGGTGAGCGTGACGATGGGCGGCAGACGATCGGCGTCGGCCATGGGGGAAGTCTACCTCGGCGGGCACGGGCCTCGCATGCCCAGGGATCGGCACGTTGACGTCCCACACCGTCTGACGTAGGGTCGATCAAATGGCGACGTACCCGGTCCGCACGCGGCGTTGGACCCGCGCGGAATACGACCGTTTGATCGACGTCGGCATGTTCCTTCCCGATGAGCCCCTCGAGTTGCTTGGCGGCGAGCTCGTCGTCAGCGAGCCTCAGGGCAGTGCGCACTACACCGCGATCGGCCTCGTGGAAGATGCTCTCCGGGCGGCGCTGCCTACGGGCAGGCTCGTAAGGTCGCAGGGTCCCGTCGCGCTCGACGACGAGTCGGAGCCTGAGCCCGACGTTGCGGTCACGCGCGGGGACCGGCGCAGTTACAGCCGTCGGCATCCTGATCGGCCCGCGCTCGTCGTCGAGGTCGCCGATTCGAGCCTGGCCTTCGAAGGGTAGCCTCTACGCCCGCGCGGGCCTGGACGATTACTGGATCGTGAATCTCGTCGACCGCGTCGTAGAAACCTACCGACGGGCCGAGCCGGATCCGTCGGCACCGTTCGGCTGGCGCTACGCTGCAAAGGAGGTCCTGAGCGCCGAGTCGTTCGTCGAGCTCCTAGCCGTGCCGGGAGCCCGTATCCTCGTCAGCGACCTCCTGCCCTAGAAAGGAGCTGTCCATGAAAGCCGCGGTATTTCACGGTCCCCACAAACCCCTCACCATCGAGAACGTTGAGGTCGCGAAGCCGATCGGACGCGAGGTGCTCGTGCGCACCGTCGCGAGCGGCGTGTGCCACAGCGATCTCCACTTCGTCGACGGCTATTACCCGTTCCCGACCCCCGCGATCCTCGGCCACGAGGCCGCCGGTATCGTCGAGGCGGTCGGCCCGCACGTGACCGAGTTCAAGGCCGGTGATCACGTGATCGCCTGTCTCTCCGTCTTCTGCGGCCATTGCTCGTATTGCCTGACCGGCCGGACCCACCTCTGCCAGTCCCGGCCGGCCCGCACGCCGCAAGAGCCGCCGAAGCTCACCTGGAACGGGGCGCCGGTGAACCAGTTCGCGAATCTCTCGGCCTACGCCGAGAAGATGCTGGTGCACGAGAACGGGCTCGTGAAAGTCCGAGATGACATGCCGCTCGACCGCGGCGCGCTGATCGGCTGCGGCGTGACGACAGGCGTGGGTGCCGTGCTCAACACGGCGCGCGTCGAGGCGGGCGCGACGGTCGCGGTGTACGGCGCCGGCGGTGTCGGCCTGGCCGTGATCCAGGGCGCGCGCATCGCGGGCGCCGGCATGATCATCGCGATCGACGTGTTCGAGAGCAAGCTCGCGAAGGCCAAGGAGCTCGGCGCCACGCACACCGTGGACTCGTCCAAGCTCGACCCGGTCAAGGCCATTCGCGAGCTGACCAACGGCGGCGTCGAGTACGCCTTCGAGGCGATCGGCTTGAAGAAGGCCGCCGAGCAGGCGTTCGAGTGCATCCGTCCGGGCGGCACCGCCACGGTGATCGGCATGATCCCGGTCGGTCAGAAGCTCGAGCTCGAGGGCAGCGTGTTCCTCCGCGAGAAGCGCATCCAGGGCTGCAGCATGGGCTCGAACCGCTTCAAGGTCGACATGCCGAAGTACGTCGACTTCTACCAGCGCGGCCTGCTCCGTCTGGACGAGATGATCACGCGGCGCGGCCGGCTCGAGGACGTGAACGAAGCGTTTCGCGCGATGAAGGCCGGCGAGGTCGCGCGCACCGTCCTGATGTTCGATTGATTTCATGGGGGCCTCGAAGGCCCCCCCCAAGACCGGACGTCACCGCTTGGAGGTGGATGCGGACACGGGCCGCAGGACCGGCGGGTCGTTCTCGATCTCGAACGTGACGCTCGTCGTCCTCGACGGACAGCAAGAACAGCGTCTGGTAGGTGGTGAGGGCATAGTAGGTCGCCGCGATGCTGCCGCCCGAGACGCTCGACACGTGCGTGATCCTGTCGATCACCGAGGCGCCATCGGCCGTCCGCAAACCGGCCAGAGCTTCCAGGCCTGCCGCGCCGAAGAGCGCGGCACGACTTCCCCCGCCCGAGAGCGCGACCCCGAGGAGAACGTCGCGGTCAGGTACCGCGGTCAGGCACGGTCCGACCACGTCCGAGCGCTCCACCCGGATCGCGGTCGCGCTGGCGCACCGCGCCAGAATGAACGCGCAGACGAGCCCGAGTCCGCTACGTATCGCCACCGTTGGTGCTTTACCAAGTGACGTGACTTCTGAGGATTGGACCTTGGTCCGGGGGGCTTCGCCTCTTTGGTCCTCTGGCGCTCGGCGCGCTCCTCCTCGATGAGCTGGTATGCGAGGTAGTACTTGCAGGTCACTGTCTCGCGCCCCGCGGAGCCCACCCTAGCCGCGCTCCAGCGGGTCGACGGTATCCGGGCCCACCCACTCGATGCCGGCGTGCGCGCCCTTCACCGCGGCCACCTCGACCTCGACCAGCAGCTCGGGCCGCGCGAGGCCCGCGATGCGGCAGCCCAGCGACGCGGGACAGCTCTTGGCGAACCATGCCGGGCCCTCGCCGTGCGCCCGATTCATGGCGGCGCCGTCGACGGTGAACGTGCGCCGGCGGACGACGTCGTCCAGGCTCGCGCCCGCCTGCTCGAGCGCCCAGCGCGCGGTCTCCACCGAGAGATCCGATTGCGCCGCCCAGTCGCCCGCAGCCTGCGGCTCGCCCGCCGCATTCATCGACGTGCAGCCGCTCACCCAGATCCAGTCGCCGACCGCCACGGCCCGCGCGTAGCCACGCGGCTTCTCACGCTGCTGCTGGGTGTAGATGTCGCGGCGGGTCTTCGCGGCCCCGACGATCGCCTCGGCCTCTATCTCGATCAGCATGTCCGGCAAGACGAGCGCCGGAATGCCGAGCAGGGTCGACGTGGGCCGCACGTCACCCAGCGCCTCGAGCCAGGCGCGCGTGTAGTCCGCGCTTCGGGAGAGGTCGGTGAGGAACGTCTTGGTGTAGACGATGTCCTCGCGCGCGGCCCCTGCCTGCGCGAGGGCCGAGAAGATCGTGTCCATCGTGTGGCGCGTCTGACGGTAGAGATCGCCCTTGCCTTCGACGATGCCGCGGGCGCTGAGCGCCGTGGTACCGGAGACGAACACGCGGTCGCCGACCCGCACCGCCCGCGAATAGGCGTACTCGTCCTCGATCGCGCGCCCGGACGAGATGCGGCGGGCCGAGGCGCCGGCGCCGTCGACGGCGTCGAGCTCGATCTCGACCAGCTGCTCGGGCCGCGCGAGCCGGTCGACCTGGACGAGCGTGGCCGCCGGCCGCGCGTCGCGCAGATACCGGGCGAGCGTCCGCGCGGCGCGGTCGCCCACCTGGATGTCGGTGACGTAGATGCGGCTCCGGACGACGTCGGCGAGCCTGCCGCCCGCTCGGCCCATGCTCCACTCGGCGATCGTCATGATCGTCTCGACTTGCTTTGCGACGTCGTCGACGCCGCGCACCGTGCCCGCCCGATCGATCGCCGTCGTGCCCGACTGCAGCACCGTGTCGCCGACCCGCAGCGCCCGTGAATAGTGGGCGAGCTTCTCGAGCGATCGTCCCGACGCGACGTTGATGCGGCGATCGGCTGCCATCGGCTCCTCCTCAGTCAGCGGGCGCGGGCCCGCGCGCGAGTCCCCGTCAGCGAGAGCGCTGCACGATCGGCGGGACGTGGGCCGCCCAGGGCCGCGCCACCTCGAAGGCCGCCGCCGCGCGCAGCACCGCCGCCTCGCCGCGGCGGCGCCCCACGATCTGCAGGCCCACCGGCAGGCCCTGCCGCGTGAAGCCGCACGGGATCGAGATGGCCGGCAGGCCGAGCACCGAGAACGCGTAGGTGAGATACGAGCGCTGGAGCATCCGGCCCACCGGCCGGCCGTTGATCTCGACCGGGTGCGGCTCTCCGATCGGAAACGGCGGCGTCGCCGACGTCGGGGTGATCAGCAGGTCGCGCGTCTCCAGGAATTCGCGGACGCGCTGCCACTGACGCGTTCGCAGGAGCTCGCCCCGCGCCACGTCGCGCGAGCTGAGCGCCAGCCCTTGCTCGGTATTCTCCACGAGCCCTTCCTGGAGCACGGCCCGGTGCTCGGCAAGCTTGTCCGCGTGACGCGCGACCATCAGGAGCCCCCGCGTCAGCCGCACGATCTCCGGCACGTCACCCAGATCGGGGCTGGCCTCTTCCACGCGGGCGCCCCCCGACCGGAACGCGGAGATCGCGCTCTCGAACACGCCGCGAACCTCGTCGTCGATCGTCATGAGGCCGCCGAGGTCGGACGTCCACGCGACCCTCCAGCCCTTCACCGACGGCATCTTCGTCGCCTGCACGAGCTCGCGCGGATCGACCTCGTACGAGATCGGCGAGCGGTCGTCGGCGCCCGCCATCACCGACAGCATCAGCGCCGTGTCCGCGATCGTGCGCGCCATCGGCCCTTCCACCGAGTACGTGTCCCAGGCGAGCCCGGAGGGGTAGCGCGGAATCAAGCCGGGCGTCGTCCGGAACCCGACGACGCCGCAATACGACGCGGGGCCGCGCAGCGAGCCGCCCAGATCGGTGCCCTCGGCCAGCGGGCACATGCCCGTCGCCAGCGCCGCCGCGGAGCCGCCGCTGGAGCCGCCCGCCGTGAGGGCCAGGTTCCAGGGATTGCGCGTGGCGCCGAACACCGCGTTCACGGTGTTCGGGCCGAACGCGAACTCGGGCGTGTTGGTCTTGCCGATCACGATCGCGCCGGCGGCGCGGAGACGCTGGACGACGAGCGCGTCCTCGTCGGGCACGTGGCTCTCGAAGAGCTTCGAGCCGTGGGTCGTGCGGATGCCCTTCGTGGGCGTGACGTCCTTGATGGCGACGGGGACGCCCAAGAGGGGCGGCAGCGCGGCGCCCCTGCGGAAGGCGGCGGTCGCGCGGCGCGCGTGCCGCAACGCCTCCTCGCGCACCAGGGTGACGATCGCGTTCACGTCGGGGTTCACCGCGTCGATCCGCGCGAGCACGGCCTGCATGACCTCGAGCGGCGAGGCGCGGCGCGACCGATAGAGCTTCGAGAGCTCGACGGCGGGCGTGAAGCAGAGGTCGCGGGCGGTCATGCGCGCACAGTCTACACCGTGTGAGCGAGCGCGCGTCGGCGCCCGCCGGCCTGCGCTGTCCCGTCCGGCGACCCGGGTCTATCGGGCCCGAGCGCTCCTCACGACCGAGGTACCGAGGACGCGCCGGCCGTCGGGAGAGACCGTTCCAATGACCGCAACCCGGTCCCGCACGCCCAGACCGGCGTACTCGTCCTGCGGGACGCCCGTGAGATCGACCCCGACGCTCGGCCCGGTGTCTGCCTGAACGACCATCTGCTGGCCGCCGATCCACTGCACGAGGCCATCGACGCGTACCACCTGCTCCTGAGCGGCCGCGACCGGAGCGATCGGGCCGGCGAGGCCCAGCATCAGGGCGAGGATCATCAGCGCGACGGAGATGCCTCTTCTCATCGTGACTCCCTCCACGATTGCGACGCTCGCACGGGCGGGCGGGTTTCCATCTCGGGAATTCGCCTGATCGGCAGCACGTGGAAGCCCGGACGCAACTCGTTGCGACGTCGCGTGGCCTGCTCTAAGCTGTCGGCCATCCCGTCGCCGCTTCAGAGGAGGGGGACATGCCAACTATCGCGTCCATCGACAAGCTCTTCACTCAGGCGACCGAGTCGAAGGCCATGCCGGGCATGGTGGCGGTGGCCGCCACCGACAAGGGGACCGTGTACGAGGGCGCCTTCGGCAAGCGCGAGCTCGGCAAGGACGCTCCGATGACCGTCGACTCGGTCGTCTGGATCGCGTCGATGACCAAGGCCATCACGGCGACCGCCGCCATGCAGCTGATCGAGCGGGGCAAGCTGAGCCTCGACCGCCCGGCGAGCGAGGTGGTTTCGGGCCTCTCCGCGGCCAAAGTGCTCGAAGGGTTCGACGCCGCCGGCAAACCGCGCCTGCGCTCGCCCAGGCGTCCGATCACGCTCCAGCATCTACTGACGCACACCGCCGGCTTCGCCTACGAGATCTGGCGGCCGGAGATCGCGCAGTACCAGAGCGTGACCGGCACGCCCGGGATCACCACGTGCGCCGACGCCGCGCTGACCACTCCGCTGCTGTTCGATCCCGGCGATCGATGGGAGTACGGGATCAGCATCGACTGGATCGGCAAGATGGTCGAGACGGTGAGCGGCCAGAAGCTCGACCGCTACTTCCAGGACAACATCTTCGGGCCCCTCGGCATGAAGGACACCTCGTTCAAGCTCTCGGCGTCACAGCGGGCCCGGCTCGCGAGCGTGCACCAGCGGGACGACAAGGGCGGGCTCGCGCCGATCGAGTTCGCGCTGCCCGAGGACCCCGAGTTCCTCATGGGCGGCGGCGGTCTCTACGGCACCGCGCGCGACTATCTGGCGTTCACGCAGATGATCCTGCAGGGCGGCAAGCTGGGCGGCGCGCAGGTCCTGCGACCCGACACGGTGGACCTGATGGCGCAGAACCACATCGCGTCGCTCGACATTCCCTTCATCAAGACGGCTGCGCCGGGGCTCTCCAACGACGTCGATCTCTTCCCGGGAATGCGAAAGGGCTGGGGGCTGAGCTTCCTGATCAACACGCTGGAGGCGCCGACCGGGCGTGCGGCCGGCAGCCTCGCGTGGGCCGGCCTGGCCAACACCTACTTCTGGATCGATCGCGCCAAGCGTGTCTCAGGCGTCTTCCTGTCGCAGCTTCTTCCGTTCTACGACCACACGGCGATCGACCTGTTCGGGAAGTTCGAGACGGAGGTGTATCGAGCGCTGCGCTAGCCGGCTGCCCTCACGCGCGTGGTGAGCGGGCCCGGAGCGCGCGCCAGACGCGCTCCGGGCTCAGCGGCAGGTCGCGGAGCCGAACGCCGGTGAGCCGTGCGAGGGCATTCGCGACCGCCGGGCTCACCGGAATCAGGCTGCCCTCGCCCGCGCCCTTGGCGCCGAAGGGACCGCTCCCGTCGGCGTTCTCCACGAAGCGGCACTCGAGGTCTTCCGGCGCGTCGTCGGCGCGCGGCACGCGATAGGTGAGCAGCGTGCCGTTCAGCAGATGGCCGTCGGCGTAGAGCATCTCCTCGAGGAGGGTGTGGCCGAGTCCCTGGACGACGCCGCCTTCGTCCTGGCCCTCGAGCAGCAGCGGATTGATCGCCCGGCCCACGTCGGCCACGGAGACGTAGCGCTCGACCCGGATCGCGCCGGTCTCCTCGTCCACGCTCACCTCGGCCGCTCCCACCGCCATTTCCCAGAACGGCGTGCTGCCGCCGAGCGGCGCCGCGGTGCGGCCCGGCGCGATCACGCCGCGGCCTATCAGCTCGCCGCCGGTCATCCCGAAGTTCAGCGCGAGCGCCTCCGCGTAGGTCAGGCGGCGCGCCGGCGCGACCACCGCGCCCTCGGCGAGCGCCAGCTCCCGCGCCGCGACGCCGAGGTGCCGGGCCGCGATCGCGAGGAGCTGATCGCGCACGTCCTCGGCGGCCACCTGGACCGCGCGCCCGGTCATCGCCGTCGACCGGCTCGAGCTGGTCGTCTGGTCGTACGGCGTCACCGCGGTGTCGGGCTGGACCACGGTCACCCGCGCCAGCGGCACGCTCAGGACCTCGGCCGCGATCTGCGCGAGCACCGTGCGCGTCCCCTGCCCCATCTCGACGGCGCTCGCGAGCACGGTGACGCTGCCGTCGGCGTGCAGGCGCACGATCGCCTCCGACACGCTCGGCGCGACCGAGGCCTTGAGCATCGCGGCCACGCCGCGCCCGCGGCCGGCCGCGGGCGCCTGCATCCATCCGATCGCCTCGGCCGCGCGGCCCAGGCTCTCCTCGAGCTTGCCGTCGATCGGCGTGTCACCGGGCGCGAACTCCTCGCCATGGGCCAGGAAGTTCTGGCGCCGGAGATCGACCGGGTCGCGGCCGAGGCGGTCCGCCGCCGTGTCGAAAAGGGATTCGAGCGCCCACGCGAGCTGCGGCACGCCGAAGCCGCGAAACGCGCCGCCCGGCGTCGTGTTCGTGTAGACCGCGCGGGCGTCGAGCTTCACGTGCGGAACGCGATACGGACCCGTCGCGGTGTAGGTGCCTTTCTGCACGACGCGCGGACCGATGTCCGCGTACGCGCCGACGTCGTAGTCCGCCTCGCACTCGACGGCGACCAGCGTGCCGTCGCGCCGGAACCCGGCGCGCGCGGCGACTCGCGAGGCGCAGCGCCGCACCGTCTGGAACGCTTCGGGGATCGAGGCCGCCAGGCGCACCGGACGGCCGGCCGCGCGCGCGAGGGTGGCCGCCAGCGGCTCGAGCTTCGCGTATGTCTTGCTGCCGAAGCCGCCGCCGAGGTGCGGGACGACGACGCGGATCCGCGCGAGCGGGACGTCGAACATCTTCGCCAGCTCGACGCGCACCGAGTACGGGTTCTGGGTCGAGGCCCAGAGCGTCAGGGCGCCGGTTTCGTCCCACGCGGCGACGACGGCGTGGGGCTCGAGGGCCACGTGCTGCACGGGCGGAAACCGATACACGTCCTCCACGACGACGTCGGCGCCGGCGAGCGCCGCCGCCGCATCGCCGCGCGCGAACTGGAACTGATGGCAGACGTTCGTGCCGGGCCGCGGCCGCAAGGTCGCCAGATCCGCGAAGTGGCCGGCCGGCGGCTGGCCCGCGTGGACCAGCGGGGCCCCCGGAGCCAGCGCCTCCTCGAGCGTCATCGCAGCCGCGAGCGGCTCGTAGTCGACGTCGACCAGCTCGAGCGCCTCCTCGGCCGTCGCCTCGTCGACGGCCGCGACCGCCGCCACCGGCTCGCCCTCGTACCGCGCGACCTCGATCGCGAGCACCGGCCGGTCGCGATATGCCGGGCCGTAGTAGGGATCGCACCAGGTCAGATCGGCGCCGGCGAGCGCGGCGAAGACGCCGGGCCGGGCGCGGGCGCGCGTCACGTCGACGCGCGTGACCCGCGCGTGGGCGTACGGCGAGCGGAGCACCTTCGCGTGAGCCATGCCCGGCACCGTCAGGTCGGTGACGTAGCGCGCGCGGCCCGTGACCTTCTCGATCGCATCGACGCGCGGCACGGGATGGCCGACGACGCGCAGCGGTCTCGCGCTCATGACCGGGTCTCCGCCGCGGCCAGGACCGCGTCGACGATCTTCCGGTAGCCGGTGCAGCGACAGAGGCTGCCGCGCAGGTAGTGCAGGACGTCGGCGCGGGTGGGCCGGTCGTGCTCGGAGAGCATCGCCTTCGCCGTCAGCAGCATGCCCGACGTGCAGAAGCCGCACTGCACGGCGCCCGCCTCGACGAATGCCCGCTGGAGCGGATGGAGCGACTCGCCCTCGGCCAGACCCTCGACGGTCAGCACGGAACGGCCGTCCGCCTCCACGGCGAGGTACGTGCACGCGCTCACCGCGAGGCCGTCGACCAGCACGGTGCAGGCGCCGCACACCTGGGTGTCGCACGAGCGCTTGGCGCCCTTCAGGTCGAGCGTGTCGCGCAGCACGTCCAGCAGCAGCGCGTGCGGCGCCACGTCGAGATCGTGGGGCCGGCCGTTGACGACCGTGTGAATCGTCACGAAGCCGCTTTCACGCGACCACCGCGTGGGGAAACCGCGTCGCGGGCGCGACGCCGCGCGCGCGGGCGGCCGCGATCCCGAGCGCGCGACGGACGAACACCGCCACCATCTCACGCTTGTAGTCGGCCGACCCGTAGAGATCGTCCGCCGGATCGACGCCGGCGGCGGCGATGTCCGAGGCGGCGCGGGCCGCGTCTTCGAGATCGGCGACCGAGGCGCCCCTCAGGCACGCCTCGGCGGCGGCCGCACGCTCGGGCTTCGGGCCGACGCAGCCCACCGCGACGCGCGCGTCCACGATTCGATCGCCACCGCGGCGTCCGGCGCCGACCGGACCGTCGAGCCGGAGCGCCGCGGCCACGGCGAGGGTCGGGCGCTCGTGCACGCCGAACTTCACGTACGCCGCCGCCGTGTCGCCGGCCCACGGTGTGAGCCTGACCGCGGCGAGAAGCTCGTCGGAGGCGCGCGCCGTCTCCCAGGGCCCTCGGACGAAGTCCGCGAGCGGCAGCTCGCGGCGCCCGCGCGGGGACACGAGCTCGACGGACGCAGCGAGGGTCAGGAACAAGGTCGCGAGGTCGCTGTGAGGATCGGCGAAGGCGAGGTTGCCGCCGACCGTTCCCACGTTGCGGACCCGCACGTTGGCCACGTGACGGGCGACCGAGCCCACCAGCGGGCAGCGGGCGCCGACGAGCGCGGACCGCTCGACGGCCCGATGGGTGACCGCGGCGCCGATCGTGAGCCGCGTACCCTCGCTGTTCGCGCCGCCGGCCGTCGCAGGGCTGGGGCCCCGCGGGCCGAGGTGCGATTCCAAACCGATCTCACCGAATCCGCGGATGCGCTTGACGTCGACGAGATGGCGCGGACGGAGTAGGCCGAGCTTCATCATGAGCAGCAGCTCGGTTCCACCGGCGTACGCGGCCGAGTCCTCGCCGAGCCGGGCCAGGAGGGCGCACGCCTCGTCGGCGGTCTCGGGGCGGTGGAGCGTGAACGGCCTGAGCACGGTCAGCGGCCGAGCGCGGCCGCGGGACGGACGATCTCTTCGGCGATCATCCGGAGGTACTCGATACGCGCCTTCACCTCGCGCGGCAGGCTGTAGATGGTGAAGCCGATCCCGTCGAGGCCCCGCTCGCGCGCCCGCGCGATCGTCTCCAGGCACTCGCGCGGCGTGCCGTTGATCGTCCAATCGTCGAGGCTCGTGTCGAAGTCGAGCTCGAGCCGGACCATGCTCGGCTCCTGCATCTGCCAGCTCCGGTACATCGCGAACGTCCGTTCGAGATAGCCGCGCGCGGCCGCCCGCGCCGCTTCCTTGCTGGCCCCGACGATCAGGCTGCGCGAGGCATAGGCGGTGCCCGGCGTGGCCTGCGCCTGCTGCGCGCGCGCCTCGCGATAGACGCAGACCAGGCGCGCGACGTCGGCCCAGGTCACCTGGGGGCCGAAGAAGACCGCGTCGACCAGGCGCGCCGCCCGCCGTGTCGCGCCGACGCTCTGGGCGCCCATTTCGAGCGGCGGGTGCGGACGCTGGAGCGGCGGCAGCCCCAGGCGCGCCGCGCGGAGCGTCGTGTAGGCGCCGTCGAAGGTGACCTCGTCGCCGCGCCAGAGCCGCTTCATCACCACCAGCGACTCCTCGAGCTTGGGCACGCGGTCCTTGCGCCTGAGGCCCGCCGCCTCGAGCTCGCGCTCGCGATAGCCGATCGCGACACCGACGTCCAGGCGGCCGTGGCTGATGTGATCGAGCGTGACGACGCTTTCGGCGACGTCCACGGGGTTCAGCAGCGGCAGCAGCAGCATCGAGGTCTTGAGCCGCATCTCGCCCGCTTCCGGCGCTAGCCGGCTCAGCATCGCGATCGGGTGCGGCCACACCGTCGGGTGCGACAGCCAGTGGTGGCCGATCGAGACCCAGGCGAAGCCCATCCCCGCGGCGGCGCGGACGACCTCGATCGCCTCGTCGATGATGGCCGTGGGCGCGCGGTCCGTCGGGCTCCAGAACGGTGTGAGGTGGAAGCCGATGCGCACGGGCGTATTCTACCCGCAGCATGGCCTCTGGAAAGGACCCCCTCATGACGACGCTCGACGAGCTCCTGCGCACTCGCGTGGCCCGCTTCGTGGATCGCCAGCCCGACTGGAACGCGTTCGCCGACGCGCGCGTCGAGGGCTACCGGCGCGCCCAGCACCGGTACATCGGCGCCGGCGCCTCCGGCAAGACCGACTCGCGCGCGATCCCGGCCGAGCAATTCACCTTGAGCGTCATGTTCGTGCCGCCGGGCCAGGGCAACGCCGCGCACACGCACGAGGTCGAAGAGGTGTTCTTCATCCTCGACGGCAAGGTGAAGGTCTTCTTCGAGGACGGAGCCGGACGCCGTGTCGAGACGGTGCTCGGGCGCTGGGACTGCGTCTCGGCCTCCGCCAACGTGATCCACGGGTTCGAGAACGTCGGTCTCGAGCCCGCTTACCTTCAAGTGATGCTCGGCCGCGCCCGGCCCGACCTCATGAGCTACTCGGACCCCGGGCTCCAGGCCGAGCGCGACGCCCACCTCGGCCGGGCCCGCGCGTGACCGCCCGCACCCGGCTCCGGTAGATCGCGGCGTGGCCGATGACGCGCTCGCGGAGCACGTGCGGCGCAACCGCGCCCGCTGGAACGCGGAAGCGCGCAACTACGTCGCGAGCGGCGAGCGCGCGTGGGCCCGCGAGGAGCCGACCTGGGGTATCTGGCGCGTCCCGGAATCTCAGCTCGGCCTCCTGCCGAAACACCTCGCCGGCAAGGCGGGCATCGAGCTCGGGTGCGGCACGGCCTACGTCTCGGCGTGGCTCGCCCGCCGCGGGGTCGCGGTCGTCGGGCTCGACGCGTCGCCGGCCCAGCTCGCGACCGCGCGTCGCCTGCAGCGCCAGCACCGTCTCGAGTTCCCGCTGATCGAAGCCGACGCCGAGCGCGTGCCCTGCCGCGACGAGGCGTTCGATCTGGCGATCTCGGAATACGGCGCCTGCCTCTGGGCGGCCCCGGATCGCTGGGTCGCCGAGGCGGCGCGTATCCTGAGACCGGGCGGCGAGCTGATCTTCCTCGTGAATTCCGTCCTCTTCGCGCTCTGCGTGCCGGCCGAGGACGGCGCCACCGGCGAGCGTCTCCTCCGCCCGGCCTTCGGCATGCGGCGAATCGAGTGGCCCGGTGATCCCGGGGTCGAGTTCCACCTCTCGCACGGCGACTGGATCCGCGTGATGCGACACAACGGGTTCGAGATCGAGGACCTGATCGAGGTGCGGCCGCCCGAGTCGGCGACGACGAGCTACGATCACGTCACGCTCGAGTGGGCGCGCCGGTGGCCGTGTGAGGAGGTCTGGCGCGCTCGCCGCCGGTGACGGCCATGCGGCTCTCGATCCCCCATGGAGGAGTGATGGACGATCTCTTGATCCGAGGCGGTCACGTGATCGACGGCACCGGCGCGCCCGGGTTCGACGCCGACGTGAGCGTGGGCGCCGGCCGCATCGTCGCCGTCGAGCGCCGCGCGTCGCGCCCGGCCCGCCGCGTGATCGACGCGCGCGGGCAGGTCGTGGCGCCCGGGCTCATCGACATCCACACCCATTCCGATTTCACCCTGCCGCTCAATCCTCGCGCCGAGTCGAAGATCAGGCAGGGCGTCACCCTGGAAGTCGTGGGCAATTGCGGCTTCTCGGCCGCCCCGGCGCTTCCCGATCGCGTGGAGATGCTGCGCGAATACCTGGCTCCGAGCGCGCCGTCGCTCCCGTTTGCGCAGGCGACCTTCGCCGACTATATCGCCGGCTTCCCGGCGACCTCGGTCTCGAGCGGCTCGGCCGGGCCGAGGCGCGCGCGCGGATCCGCGCGGACCTGGCGCGCGAAGGCCTCACCAACTTCGGGCGCATCCCGGCGTGGGACGTCGTGCGTGTCGCCATCGCGCCGAACCAGCCCCAGGACGCGGGCCGCACGCTCGGCGAGATCGCGCGGCGCCGACGCGTCGATCCGCTGGACGCCGTCTGCGACTTCCTGATCGCCGACCGCGGGGCGACGCGCATCCTGATCACGTCGATGAGCGAGAAGGACGTCCACGAGATCAGCGGCACCCCGTGGGTGCTGGTGGGCTCCGACGCCAACGCGCTCGCGACCTCCGGCGTGACCAGCCAGGGCAAGCCGCATCCGCGCTCGTACGGGACGCACGCTCGCCTGCTCGGCACCTTCGTCCGCGACCTCGGCCTGCTGAGCCTGCCGGCCGCCGTGCACAAGACGACGGGCGCGTCAGCGGCGGCGCTCGGACTTGCCGATCGCGGCGTGTTGCGAGCGGGATGCTGGGCGGACGTGACGGTGTTCGACCCGGCCCGCCTCGCCGAGCGCGCGACCTACGACGACCCTCACCAGTACTCGGTCGGTGTCTCCACCGTTGTGGTGAATGGCGACGTCGTCCTGGATCGCGGCGACCACACGGGTGCGCTCCCCGGGCGGCGGCTACGACCGCGGGATTGATGCCGTCGACCGTTTGTTGACAGGAGAGGAATCTTGTAAAGTAGGCGCGGCTTCGACCCCGTCCGCTCCAGCATTGGGGAGGAAGACACCATGCGTGCACGATGCCCCCTGCCACGTCTCGCATCCGCACTGATCGCCCTCGCCGGCTTGCTCGCCGTCCTCCCGATCGCGGCGGACGGCCAGGCACCCAAGCGGGGAGGAACCCTGCGGGTCGCCTATGGCAACGACATCCTGGGCATGGACTTCTACACCACGCCCGGCTACGAGATGGTCTGGGTCGCGACGAACGTCGGGTGCGGCCTCGTCAGCATCACCCCCGACGGGAAGTTCATCCCCGACGCCGCCGAATCGTGGCAGATCTCGCCCGACGGGCTCCTGTACACGTTCAAGCTCCGGAAGAACGTCCTGTTCCACGACGGCACTAAGGTCGACGCGGCCGCCGTGAAGTTCACGTTCGACTTCGTGCTGGACCCCGCGAACAGGTCCAACATGCGGCAGTTCCTCGGTGCGGTGCACTCCGTCGAGGTGGTCGATCCCTCCACCGTTGAGATCCGACTCAAGCAGCCGTACGCGTTCATGATGCACGTGCTGGCGGTCTACCGGATGGGGATGATCATCATCTCGCCCACCGCGACGCAGAAGTACTCTCCCGAGGAACGCCGGGCCGGAAAGCCCGAGGCCCTGGTCGGATGCGGGCCCTTCAAGCTCGTCGAGTGGGTGAAGGGAACCCACCTCGTCATGGACCGCTTCGACAAGTACTTCGAGCCGGGGCTCCCCTATCTGGATCGGGTCGTGATCCGCACGATCAAGGACCCGGTGACGCAGCTCGCGGCCTTCAAGGCCGGCGAGATCGACTTCATCGCCGACTTCTCGGCCGATCACGTCGACACCCTTCGGGCTCAGAACCCGCGCGCGCTGGTCATGACCGGGAAGGAGACGACGCCGATGGTGGCCATGATGAAGGTCACCATGCCGGCGGACGGCAAGCCGATGTCGAAGGACCGCGCGCCGCACGCGATCTTCAGCGACATCAGGGTTCGCAAGGCGGTTGCGTGCTACGGCATGGATCGCAAGGAGATCGTCAAGATCGCTTACAAGGGCCAGGCCACGCCGTGGCTCGGGATCATCCCGCCGGGCACGATGGACACCGTGGACGTCAATCACATGTGTCCCTACGACCCCGCGAAGGCCAAGACGCTGCTCGCCGAGGCCGGCTATGGACCCCAGAAGCCGCTGACCTTCGAGCTGATGACCAACACCGAGAAGTCGGTGTTCAACGTGATCGCCACGGTGATCAAGGAGCAGATGGCGCGGATCGGGGTGACCGCGAACATCCGGCTGGTCGACAAGCCGAGCTGGATGACCACCGCCACGCTGGACGGCGTGTTCGACATGTACGTCGAGGACCTCGCGTCTCTCTTGACCGTGGACCAGAATTCCTACCTGTCGGCCAGCTCGGCGGCCTGGAACCATTCGCGCCACACCGATACCAGGATCGACGACTTCTACGCGCGCTACGCCCGCGAGATGGATCCCGCGAAGCGCAAGGCCATAGCCCGGGAGCTCCAGGAGTACAGCGCCGACAAGCTCTACTGGAATACGATCTCCGGCTCGCCGTTCTATCAGGCTGCGCAGCCGTGGATGAAGGACTACGTCTACCAGGCGGAGTTCAAGGTCAGCTACAAGAAGGTCTGGCTCGATAGGTAGGGGTGGATCGCTTGTTGACAGGCGCGGACTCCTGTAAAGTAGGCCGACTTTTCGACGGGACGAGGAGGATGATCCTCATGCGCTCGATGCGTCCGCTGCTCGGCCCCATCCTCGGAATCAGCCTGCTCCTGAGCTTGACCGTCGCAGCGGCGACCGAGGCGCAGACGCCCAAGCGCGGCGGAACCCTCAGGGTCTCGTACGGCAACGAGATCGCGCATCTCGATTTCCACACCGCGCCCGGCTACGAAATGATGTGGGTCGCGATGAACGTCGGCTGCGGTCTCGTCAACATCACGCCCGACGGCAAGTTCGTGGGCGACGCCGCCGAAACGTGGCAGATGTCTTCCGACGGGCTTCTCTACACCTTCAAGCTCAGGCCGAACGTCCTCTTCCACGACGGCACCAAGGTGGACGCGGCAGCCGTCAAATTCAGCATCGAGCGCCTGATGGACCCGGCGACCGGCTCGGGGATGCGGACGTTCTACGAATCGGTGCACTCGGTCGAGGTCCTCGATCCCTCGACGGTGCAGATCCGTCTCAAGCATCCTTACGCCTTCATGCTGCACATGCTGGCCGGCTACCGTACGGGGCTCATCCTCTACTCGCCGACCGCCACTCAGAAGTTCACGCTCGAGGACCGCAAACAGGGCAAGCCTGGCGCCGTGGTGGGCTGTGGGCCGTTCAAGCTCGTCGAGTGGGTGAAGGGCGGGCACCTCGTCATGGATCGGTTCGACAAGTACTTCCAGCCCGGGCTGCCTTACCTGGACCGCGTCATCATCCGTGTCATCAAGGATCCCGTTACCGAGATGGCCGCGTTCAAGAACGGCGAGATCGACTTCATCGCCTCGTTCTCGCCCGAGCACGTCGACACGATGAAGGCGCAGAACCCCAGAGCCCAGATCATGACCGGCAAGGAAACGACGCCGATGGTGGCGCAGATGAGGGTCACCGTCCCGAAGGACGGCAAGCCCATGTCCAAGGACCGGGCGCCGCACCCCATCTTCAGCGACGGTCGCGTCCGCAAGGCCGTGGGTTGCCACGGGATCGACCGCCGGGAGATCGTGAAGATCGCGTTCAAGGGCCAGGCCACGCCGTGGGTCGGCATCATCCCGCCGGGCACCCTGGACACGGTGGACGTCAATCAGATGTGTCCGTATGATCCGGCCCGTGCGAAGGCGTTGCTCGCCGAAGCCGGATACGGTCCGCAGAAGCCTCTGACCTTCGAGCTCATGACGAATACCGAGAAGAGCGTGTTCAACGTCATTGTCACGGTCATCAAGGAGCAGATGGCGCGGATCGGAGTGACCGCGAACATCCGGCTGGTGGACAAGGTCACCTGGATGGCCGCGGCCAACCAGGACGGGCCGTGGGACATGTACGTCGAGGACCTGCTGTCGCTGTTGACGCTCGACAGCAACGGCTTCCTGTCGACCACGGGGGCGGCCTGGAACCACACGCGCCACACGGACACCAAGGTCGACGACTACTATGCCCGCTACGCGCGGGAGATGGACCCGGTGAAGCGCAAGGCGATCGCCAAGGAGTTCGCTGAGTTCAGCGCCGACAAGCTCTACTGGAACACCATCTCCGGCTCGCCGTTCTACATGGTGGCTCAGCCGTGGATGAAGGGCTACACCTACAACGCAGAGTTCGAAGTGCACTACGACAAGGTCTGGCTGGACAAATAATCGGGGCCACGCGATGCGAACCTACATCCTGCGTCGGCTGCTGCAGATCATTCCGACCGTGCTCATGATCACGCTGGTCGTATTCCTCATGATGCAGTCGATTCCGGGTGATCCGGTGGTATCGCTGCTCGGCGACGCCTACACCGAGGAGAATGCGATCAGGGCGCGGCAGGAATACGGACTCGACAAGCCGATCATGGTGCAGTACTTCATCTGGCTGGGCAAGCTCGTGCGGGGCGACTGGGGCGCCTCGATCCTCAGCGGGCGCCCCGTGCTCCAGGACGTCCTCGTGCGGCTGCCGGTGACACTCGAGCTGATCGTCCTGTCGATGGCGGTAGCGCTCGCCATCGCGATCCCCGCCGCCATCATCGGCGCGCTGCGCCAGAACACGTGGGCCGACTACACGGCGACCTCCGTGGCCATGGTGGGAGTCTCCGTCCCGGAGTTCTTCCTGGGTGTCCTGCTCTTGCTGGTCTTCTCGGTCGGGCTGGGCGGGCTGTTGCCGAGCTCGGGCTGGGTGTACTTCCCGGGCACGTGCCAGACGGTGGTCTGCGCGGCGAGCCTCTGGGGCAACACGCAGCACGTCCTGATGCCCGCCATCGCGCTCGGGGTGGGACGCGCCGCGCTGCTGACCCGGCTGCTCCGCGCCAGCATGCTCGAGGTCATCCGCACCGAGTACGTCACGACCGCGCGCGCCAAGGGCCTGAGCGAGCGGCCCGTCGTGCTGAAGCACGCCCTCAAGAACGCGCTGATCCCGACCGTGACCGTCATGGGCCTGCAAGTCGGCTTCCTCATCGGCGGGGCCATCGTCGTGGAGACGCTCTTCGCGATGCCGGGTCTCGGGACCTTCGGGATCGACGCCATCATCGCGCGCGACTACCAGCAGGTGCAGGGCTTCGCTCTCATCACCGCGATCGCGTTCGTCGTCATCAACCTGATCGTCGATCTCACCTACACCTTCCTCGATCCGAGGATCCGATACGCCTGAGGGCACGATGAGCGACGACACGGACGCTCGCCGCATTCGGAGCATCAGCGGAGGGAGCCTCCAGGAAGCCGAGATCGGGGCGGCGCCGGAGGTCGCCTGGCGGGCAAAGCGCGATCGCGCCGAGTCGCCGTTCGCGCAGGGCGTGCGCCGGCTCCGCCGCAGCACGACCGCGCTGATCGGCGCGGCCATCGTCGCCCTGCTGCTCCTGGTCGCGCTCTTCGCGGACGTGCTGGCGCCCCAGAGCCCGATCGCGAGCGATCAGACCCACACGTTCGAGCGCCCGAGCCGCGACTACCCGTTCGGGACGGATCAGCTCGGGCGCGACATGCTGAGCCGCATCATCCACGGCAGCCGTATCTCGCTCGCCGTCGGGGTCTCCTCCGTCCTGCTCGCTCTGTTCGTCGGCGTGCCGTTCGGGATGATCGCCGGCTACTACGGCGGCCGGGCCGACTCGCTCATCATGCGGACGATGGACCTGATCCTCGCGTTCCCGATCTACCTGCTCGCAATCATCCTGATGGTCATCTTCGCGCCCACCGCCGGGCTCATCGGGACGATCAAGGTCACCGGCGCCATCGCGATCGTGCGCATCCCGATCTACGCGCGGCTGGTCCGGGGCAGCGTGCTGTCGATCAAGGAGAAGGAGTACATCGAGGCGTGCCGCGCCGTCGGCGTGCGCGATCCGCAGATCCTGCTCCGCCACGTCCTGCCGAACTGTCTGGCGCCGATCATCGTGACGACGACGCTCGGCATCGCGACGTCGATCATCGTGGAGGCGACCCTGTCCTTCCTGGGGCTGGGCACGCAGCCGCCCACGCCGAGCTGGGGCTGGGACCTGAAGGCCAACGTGGCGTTCATCCAGTCGAACCCCTGGATCTCGCTCTTCCCGGGCCTCGCGATCTTCGTCACCGTGCTCGGGTTCAATCTGTTCGGCGACGGCCTGCGCGACGCGCTCGACCCGCGGCTCAAGTAGACTAGTCGATGTGGTCGGCCGATCGCGCGTCGCGCCCGTAATTCTGTCGCTGCTGCTGATGGGGGCGACGAGCGCTGTCGATGCTCAGAGCGCGCAGCGTCCGGAGTCGACTCCGCCGTCGCAGCCCCTGCCGCCTTCGCGACCGCTTCCGCCTCCGCGACCCGTGCCGCCGCCGGTGGCTCCGCCGGCGAACATCTGCACGACGCAGTGGGGCTGGTGCCAGCTACCGACCTGGTCGGCGCCCCCGGGCGTCGGGTGCGCGTGTCTGACGGCCGACAACCAGGAGGTCCCGGGGACGACGCGCTACTTCCCGTATACGGGTCCAGCCAGCCCGTATCTGCAGCCGCACTCCGGGCCGCCGTCGACGATTCCGTGAATCGGCGGCCGGGTTGCGTCGGGGGCGGACTCGCCCGACGAGAGGCTCTTCCGCTGGCTCAGCGTTGCGGCAGGAAGCGATCGACGTGCCGGGCGAACTCGGCGAAGTCGTCGAGTCCGGCGTTCAACAGCTCATGAACACGCGCGGGGTCGATGCGGAGGTAGCCGTGAACGAGCACGTTCCAGAACCCGGCAACGCCGCGGAATCGACGCGCGAACTCGGTCGGTAGAACGCCCAGCTCAGCGAGCACGTCGACTCCCTGTCTCAGGTTCCGGGTCTGAGGTCTGGACCAGAGCTCCATGGGCGACGATCAGGTTGCGCGGGATCGGCCGGCGACGGAAAATCGCGCATGCTCGAGTTCTCCCAGTTCGACCGGCGCAACTATCCCACCGTGCCCGCGCGCGAGGGGTACCGCGCGTGGCTGCCCTCGTACGAGACAACCGTAGAAGACGAGATGGACCTGGTCCTGCTCGCGGCCCTCGAGTCGGTCGTATGGACCGCCGTCGGATGCGCGGCCGATCTCGGATGCGGAACCGGCAGGACCGGCGCCTGGCTCCGCGCGCACGGCGTGGCCCGACTCGACGGGATCGATCTGACGCCGGAGATGCTGGCGGTCGCTCGGAGCCGCAATATCTACGATCACCTGGCCGAAGCCGACGTCGCCGCGACAGGCCTTGTTGGCGGCGTCTACGATCTCGTCGTCACGTGCCTCGTCGACGAGCATCTGCGCGATCTGCGACCGCTCTACCGCGAAGCGTCGAGGCTGCTGCGGCCGGGCGGCACCTACGTGCTCGTCGGCTATCACCCGCACTTCATCATGACCACCGGAATCCCCACGCACTTCGACCGCGCCCCCGGTGAGTCCGTGGCGATCGAGACGTACGTTCATCTCTTCGGCGATCACGTCGCCGCCGCGCGCCCCGTCGATCTCACGCTCATCGAGATGCGTGAGCGTCTCGTCGACGACCGCTGGATCGCGCTCAAGCCTCGGTGGAAGCAGTACCGGAACCACCCGGTAAGCTTCGCGATGGTGTGGCGGAAGACTACCGGCCCGCGTTGACAGCCGACGGCCCGTCCGCCATAGTCGGGCGCCCATGAACCTGGCGCCCCTGATGAAGCCCGCGAGCATCGCCGTGGTCGGCGCCTCGCAGCGGATGACCCGCGCGACGCGGGTGGTCGCCAATCTCCAGCGCTTCGGCTACGCCGGACGGATCTTCCCGATCAATCCACGCTATTCCGACGTTCTCGGGCTGCCCTGCTATCCCGACCTCGCCTCGACGCCAGAGCGCGCTGACACCGTGGTCGTCGCGATTCCGGCCGAGCAGGTGCCGGGCGTGCTGAGGGCCGCCGTCGCGAGCGGCGTGCGCGGGGCCGTCGTGCTCTCGAGCGGCTTCGCCGAGGCGGGCTCCGCGGGCCAGAAGCGGCAGGCCGAGCTCGAGCGCCTCGCGGCCGACCACGGGCTCTTGATCTGTGGACCGAACTGCTACGGCGTCTTCAACATCCGGCTCGGCGCGGCGACCTTCAGCGCCGACATGGCCGAGCCGCTCCGGCCGGGCGCCGTCGGCGTCGTGTCGCAGAGCGGCGGGTTCAGCCACGCGATCGCCGAATACTTGATGCAGCAGCGGTGCGTCGGGCTGAGCTACATCGTGTCGTGCGGCAACCAGGCCGGGCTCACGGTCGAGGACTATCTCGCGTACCTGGTCGAGGACGACGACACGGCCGTGGTCGGCGCGTTCGTCGAGGGCTTCAAGAAGCCGGAGACGTTCCGTCGGGCGGCGGCGACCGCGCGGGAGCGTCGAAAGCCGATCGTCGTGCTCAAGGTCGGCCGCTCGGAGAACGCGCGCCAGGCCATGCTGGCGCACACCGGGTCGCTCGCCGGCACGCCCGAGATCATCGAGGCCGTGCTCCGGCAGAGCGGCGTCGTCCGGGTCTCGAGCCTCAACGAGATGATCGACACGCTCACGCTCCTGTCGGCCGCGCGCCAGCACGCGCCGCGCGCCTGGCGGGTCGGGGTCCTGAGCGGCCTCGGAGGTGAGTGCGGCCGCACCGCCGACGCCGCAGACCGTGCCGGCGTCGAGCTGCCGCCGCTGTCGGCCGCGTCGGTCCAGACCATGAAGGGCTTCATGCCCGACTTCGCCAATCCGCGGAATCCGCTCGACGGCACGGGAGCGATGTACGAGGACGCGCGCCTCTTCCCGCAGCTCTTCGACGTGATGCTGCGCGAGGAGGCCGTCGACGTGGTCGCGGTGAACCTGCGCGCCAACGTGCCCCGCCCCGGCGGCAGCGCTCCATCGCGACAGTTCTGCCGAGCGATGATCGAGGCGCTGCCGAGGAGCCCCGGTCGCCTCGTGGTCGCCTTCAGCTCGTTCGCGGGCGGCGACCTGGATCAAGAAGTCGTCCGGCCGCTCGCCGACGCCGGCGTCCCGTTCCTCGAGAGCACCGAGACGGCGATGCTGGCCCTACGCCACGCGCGCGAGCATCGGCGCTTCCTCGACCGGACCGACCTCCCGCCCGCGAGCCCGGCCCGGCCGCGCTCGAGCGCGCCGGCCCCACGTGCGAGCGTTCGACTCGGCGGCGCGCTCGGCAACGCGGACGCGATGCAGCTCCTGCGCGAGTTCGGCATGCCGCTGGCCGAGACGATCGCGGCGAAGGACGCGGACGCGGCGGTGGCGGCCGCCGACCGTCTCGGCCATCCCGTCGTGCTCAAGATCGACTCGCCCGACATCGCGCACAAGACGGACGTCGGCGGCGTTCGCGCGGGCTGTGCCGACGCCGCGGCGGTGCGCGCCGCGTTCGGTGACATGCTCGACGAGGTCCGGCGCCGGGCGCCCGCGGCGCGACTCGACGGCGCGCTGGTCCAGCGCATGGTCGCCGGCGGCCGCGAGCTGATCCTCGGCGTCAAGACCGATCCGCTCTTCGGCCCGGCCGTCGTGTGCGGCTTCGGCGGAATCTTCGTCGAGCAGCTCCGGGACGTCTCCCTGCGCGTGCCGCCGATCGGCCCCGCCGACGCGGCGGCGATGATCGCCGAGCTGCGCGGTGCGGCGATCCTGGCGGGCGCACGCGGCCGCGCGCCGGCCGACACGCGCGCGTTGGCGGACGCGATCGTCAGGCTCGGGGCGCTCGCCGAGGCGTACCGGCACTCCCTGCGCGCTCTGGACATCAATCCGCTCCTCGTGCTCGACGACGGGCACGGCGTGGTGGCGGTGGACTGGCTGATCGAGCTGGCGTGAACCCCAGGAGGTGACGAGATGGCCTACGAGACGATCGTCTATGAGAAGAAGGGTCCGGTGGTCACGCTCACGCTCAACCGGCCCGACACCATCAACGCCATCAATCCACAGATGACGGCGGAGCTCCACGGCGCGCTGGACGAGGCCGACGCCGACGCCGAGGTCCGTGCGATCATCCTGACCGGCGCGGGCCGCGGGTTCTCGGCCGGCTTCGACATCGCGCGACGCCCCGACGGCCGCTCGTCGCTCGACGCCACCGGGGTCGAAGTCGCGGAGTACATCAAGCGGTGGTGGGCGCGAGACCGCGATTCGGTGACCGAGCTGCTGCACCTCTGGCATCTCACGAAGCCGGTCATCGCCGCGGTGCACGGCTGGGTGATGGGCGGCGGCTTCTGGTACGCGCTCGCCTGCGACATCACGATCGCCGCCGACGACAGCGTCTTCGCCCAGCCCGAGGTCCGCCACGTGTCGAACACGACGTTTCTCTTCGCCGCGCTGGCCGGCTGGAAGGCGGCGCATCGCTACGCGCTCACGGGCGATCACTTCGACGCGGTCGAGGCGCTGCGCCTGGGCATCGTCAACGACGTCGTGCCGGCGGCCGAGCTCCTGGCGCGCGCGCGGGCCCTGGCCGAGCGGATCGCCAAGGTGCCCGAACCCTCCGTGCGGCTCAACAAAGCCGTCACCTGCTACGGCCTGCTCGCGATGGGGCTGGGCGCCGGGATGCTGATGAACGTCCCGTTCTCGAGCATGGCGCACGCCTCGTACAACGCCCAGCGAGCCGAGCTGATCGCCGCGATGCAATCGGGGGGCCTCAAGGCGTTCCTGGAGGCCCGCGACGGCGGCTTTCGCCCGGAGCCCTTCGGCCCGCGAGCGGCCCCGAAGTCCTGATGGGCGTCGAGCTCCCGCGAGATCCGATCGCGTGAGTCGACCCGTTTCGGTCGGCATCCACGTCCCGAGCGCCGCGGTCACGGCGCTCGATTCGCCAGAGGCCTACCTCGAGTTCTTCCGCGAGGTCGAGGCGCTCGGCCTCGACGCGGTGTGGACCGAAGATCGGATCTTCCACCACGCGCACATGCTCGACCCGCTGATGCTCCTCGCGTCGGCGGCGGCGTGCACGCGCCGCATCGAGCTCGGCACCGCCGTCCTCGTCGTCACCTTGCGCGCAGCGGCCGTCGTCGCCCGTCAGGTATCGACGCTCCACCATCTCTCTCGCGGCCGCGTGGCGCTCGGCGTGTCGCTGGGCGGCCGCCCGGAAGAGTACCAGGCCGTCGGCGTACCGATGAACCGCCGCGTGACGGTGTTCCAGGAGAGCGTGGCCGTGATCCGGCGGCTGCTCGCCGGCGAGCCGGTGGACCACGAGGGCCGGTTCTTCCGTCTCGAGAAGGCGATCGTGCGCCCGCCCGCGCGAGTGCCGCTCTACGTGGGCGGCCACGCCGAAGGAGCGCTGCGCCGCGCCGGCGAGCTGGCCGACGGCTGGATCATGAGCCCGTTCGGGACCGTGCGCGATTTCCCTCGCCTCTGGCAAGCCGTCCAGGACGCCGCGCGCGCCGCCGGCCGGAATCCGGACGCGCTCGTCGCCGGCCGCCTCGTCTACGTCGCGGTCGACGACGATCGCGACCGGGCCCGGAGCGCGCTGCGCCACTTCCTCCACGGCTACTACGGCGCACGCTTCGACGTCGAGCAGCACGCCGTGTTCGGGCCCGCGCGCGAGGTCGCCGCGCGGCTGGCCGAGCACGTGGAAGCCGGTATCACGAAGCTCATGCTGGGGGTGCCGAGCCTCGATCTCGCGCACCTGCGCCGCGTGGCGCATGAGGTCGCACCGGCCGTCCGGGCCCGAGCGGTCACCGCGCGATGAGCGCGCCTCGCACGCCGCCCGCTCGTGAGAGCGGGGCCCTGCTCGCGCGCTGGGGCCGGCTCGTGCACCGGGCGCGCTGGCCCGTGCTGGGCCTGTCCGCGCTCTCGCTCTGCGCCTCGTTGTGGGTGATCCACGTCGGCGGCCGGCTCGATCCGCCCGACCTCCCGGCCGACACCGAGTCGGGGCGCGCGCGGCGTCTGCTCGAGAAGGAGCTGCCGGGACAGCCGCCGTCGTTCGGACTGATCTTCAGCAGCGAGACCCGGCAGGCGCTCGATCCGGCGTTCCGCGCCGAGGTCGAGCGCGCGCTGGCGCCGCTCCGGCGCGATCCGCGGGTGGCGGGCGTCCGCACCGCCTACGATCCGCCCGGCCCGGTACCGGCGTCTGCGCCGCTCGTATCGCGCGACGGGCGGCGCACGCTCGCGACCGTTGAGCTCTCCGGGACCGGGGTCGGCTTTGCTTCGCTCGAGTTCTCCGGCCTTCCGCCCGATCTCTATCCGTCGCTGCGCGGCCTGGTCCGCACCGAGAACCTCGAAGTGGTGTCGGTCGGCAACGTCGCGCTCAACCACGACTTCACCGAGGTCGCCCGCAAGGACCTCGGCCGCGTCGAAGCGCTGATCCTACCGGTGGTCGCGGTGCTGCTGCTGCTCGTCTTCGGCTCGGTCGTCGCCGCCGCGCTGCCGCTGGCGGTGGGCGCCCTGGCCATGACCGGCGCGCTGGCCACCACCCTGGTGCTGGCGCGCTGGGTCTCGGTCTCGATCTACGCGCCGAACATCGTCAGCATGATCGGGCTCGGTGTGGCCATCGACTATTCGCTCTTCGTCGTGAGCCGTTTCCGCGAGGAGATCCGGGCGCGATCGCCGGTCGAGGCGCTGGGGCGCACCGTCGCCACCGCCGGGCGCGCGATCCTGTTCTCCGGCCTGACCGTGGCGATCGGCCTGCTCGGCATGCTCACCCTCGGGCTGGGCAACCTCGGCTCGATAGGATGGGCCGGAACGAGCGTCGCCACGCTGGCCGTCGTCTACGGTCTGACGACCCTGCCGGCGCTGCTGGCGGTGCTCGGCCCGCGCGTCAATTCGCTGCGGGTCCCGTTTCTCCACGCTGAGCGCGCCGGTGGGGGCTTCTGGCATCGCCTGGCCTCGACGGTGATGGCCCATCCCTGGCGCGTATTCGTGCCGGTCGTCTGTCTCTTGCTCCTCTTCGGGGTGCCCTTTCTCCACTTGCGAGTCGGCTCGGGCGACGCGACCTCGCTGCCACCGGAGGCCGAGTCGCGGCGCGGCGACGAACTGCTCCGGCGCGAGTTCCCGGGCGGCGACGCCGACCGCGTCGTGGTCGTGCTCGACGCCGGCCTGGCGTCTCCGCTCGAGCCCGGGCGGCTCGCCCAGGCCTACGCGTTCAGTCGCTGGCTGGCCGCGCGCCCACACGTGCAACGCGTCGACAGCTTCGTCGATCTCCATCCCTCGCTCGACCTCGCGACGTATCAGCAGATGGCCGGGCTGCCGCCGGCCAAGCGGCCACCCGAGCTCGTCTGGGCGCTCCGGCACACCCTTGGAGATCACGTCGCGATGCTGGTCGCGACCACCCCCCTGCGTCCGGCCAGCGACGAGGCGCGGGCGCTCGTCCGCGACATCCGGCGATCCCATCCGCCCTACGACGGCGAGGTGCTGGTGACGGGACAGACCGCGTTCGATCTCGACTTCATCGGGCTCGTGATTCGCCACGCGCCGCTCGCGATCGGCCTGGTGGTCATCGTCACCTACGTGGTGCTGTTCGTGCTCCTCGACTCCGTGCTGCTCCCGCTCAAGGCGATCGTGATGAACCTGCTCTCGATCACCGCCTCCTACGGCGCGCTCGTGTGGATCTTCCAGGACGGCCATCTGGCGAAGTGGCTCGACTTCACGCCCGGGCCGATCCAGACGGCCACGCCTCTCATCATGTTCTGTCTCGTCTTCGGCCTGTCGATGGACTACGAGGTCCTGTTGCTGAGCCGCGTGCGCGAGGAGTACGAGCGAAGCGGCGACAACGCCGGCGCCGTCGTGGTGGGCCTGGAACGGACGGGCCGGCTGATCACCGGCGCGGCCGCGATCATGGCTTCCGTGTTCTTCGGCTTCGGGCTGGCGCGATCGGTCGTTATCCAGGCCGTCGGCGTCGGGATCGGTGTCGCGGTCGTCGTCGATGCGACCATCGTTCGCGCGCTGCTGGTGCCGGCCACGATGCGCCTGATGGGACGCTGGAACTGGTGGCGGCCGGCCTGGCTCGGTCTTCGGTCGTCGAGCCGTACGCGGAGCGTGGTCGCGGACCGGAGCTGAGTCCTCCACGAGCGCGCCGAGCGAGCGCTGGCAATTTCGCGGGTCGTGTCGGATACTTTGCCCCGCGACGCGGCGGACCGCCGCGATCCATTCACGTATGCGCGCCGCGGGCCGTCGCGGGGACGGACCCCGCGGGGTCGAGGCGTGGCTCTTTCCCAAGGCGCGGTTCGTTCAGAGGAGGATGCGATGGCGATCAAGGTCGGCGACCGGCTTCCCGAGGGCACCCTGACGGAGATGATCGATACCGAGCGGCCGGGCTGCACCGTGGGCCCGAACGCCTTCTCGGTCGGCGAGATCACCAAGGGCAAGAAGATCGCGATCTTCGCTGTGCCCGGCGCCTTCACGCCCACCTGCTCGGCGAAGCACGTCCCGAGCTACGTGCAGAACTTCGACAAGCTCCACGCCAAGGGCGTCGACGAGGTGTGGTGCATCGCCGTCAACGACGCCTTCGTCATGGGCGCCTGGGGCCGGGACCAGAAGGCGGGCGGCAAAGTCCGCATGATGGCCGACGGCAGCGCCATCTTCACCAAGGCGCTCGGTCTCGACATGGACCTGACCGCGCGCGGCATGGGCGTGCGCTCGCAGCGCTACTCGATGCTGGTCGACAACGGCGTCGTCAAGGCCGTCAACGTCGAGCAGCCCGGCAAGTTCGAGGTCAGCGACGCCGAGACAATGCTGAAATCGCTCTGAGTCCTCGAAAGGCCCGCAGATGACGGCGATCGCCGAAGGCAAGAAGGCGCCGAATTTCACCCTGCAAGACGACGCGGGCAAGCGCGTCTCGCTCGGCGATTTCAAGGGCAAGCACGTCGTCGTCTACTTCTATCCCAAGGACGACACGCCGGGCTGCACCAAGGAGGCCTGCGGGTTCCGCGACCTCTGGAAGGAGCTGCAGCGCGCCGGCGTCGTCGTCCTCGGCGTCTCCGCCGACGGCGCCGAGTCGCACACGAAGTTCGCGGCGAAGTACAAGCTCCCCTTTCCGCTCCTCTCCGATCCGGATCGCAAGCTCATGCAGGCGTGGGGCGCCTACGGGGACAAGCTGATGTATGGCAAGAAGACCAGGGGCGTGATCCGGTCGACCGTCTGGATCGGGCCCGACGGCGTCGTGCGCCGACACTGGGCGCGGGTCGCCGACGCCGCCAAGCACCCCGCCGCGGTCCTCGAAGCCATCCGCGGCGAATAGGCTCGACAGGAGACCCCACGATGGCTCCGCCCTCGTGATCAAAGGGGTCGGGCTGCGCGCCCGCGCGGAGCGTGGGACAATCGAGTCATGGGCCGGGGCCTGGCACTCCTCATGGTCGTGACGATCGCGAGCGTGAGCTCGATGCCCGCCGCGTTCGGCCAGATGAAGTCGCCGCCGGGCGGAACCACCCCCGGTGGCGCCATCTTCGACCGCCTGAATCAGTCCTCGACGCGGCCGGTGCCTCAGACCCCCGCGCCCACCGTTCGCCCGCCCGACTCGCTCTGGGTTCCCGATCGGTTCGTCCAGGTCCCCGGCGTCGACGGTCAGGTCCTCGTGCCGGGGCATTGGGAGCGAAGGCTGGCTGACCACGAGGTCTATACGCCGCCGCTCACCGGCCGGACCCCGCAGGGCGACGTGACGATCCAGTTCCCCGCGGGTTCGCGGCCGCCCGTCAACGAGCGGCAGTTCCCCTGATCGACGCCCCTCGAGGGCTTCGGGTGTCAGCGGCGATTGCCGACCTCGTCCAGAGCTTCGAGCGACATCTGCTGGACCATCGTGAGTGCGTCGGCCTCACCGGCAGCATCCTCGAAGTGGCCTCGGACGGCGCGCGCTGGGGCGTGGCCTGGATGCGCTGCCCCGACTGCGGCGTGCGATGGGAGCGGCGCCTGGCCTTGAATGGAGCCGCATAGCCCGCCGCTCGCACTTCGGGCTTGACTCGGTCGTCGTCGGCGCTGTATCCGGTCTCGATGGGGACCACCGGGTTCGTCACGTCGGCCGCGCAGCGTCGCCTCTCGCGCGACCCGGTGATGCGCCGACTGATCCGCGCTCACGGTCCCTGCGCGCTGGCTCCGGACCGGTGGTCGCCCTACGAGGCTCTCACCCGCGCCGTCGCCCACCAGCAGCTCCATCGGCGCGCCGCGGAATCGATCCTCGCCCGCTTCGTCGCCCTCTTCGACAACGGGCGCTTCCCGTCTCCCGCGGATGTTGCGGCGGCCCGTGCCGACAGGCTCCGCCGGGCGGGCTTCTCGCGAGGCAAGGCGCTGGCGATCAAGGACATCGCCCGGCACGCCCTCGCGGGCACGGTACCCACCCGACGGGCCGCCGCCCGCCTCGACGACGAGGCGATCGTCGAGCGCCTCACGCACATTCACGGGGTCGGGCGATGGACCGTCGAGATGCTCCTGATCTTCACGCTGGGACGCCCCGACGTGCTGCCCGTGGACGACTTCGGCGTGCGCGAGGGCTACCGGCTCGCGTACGGACTGCGCGAGCGTCCGACGCCGAAGGCCCTGCGCGCGCTCGGCGAGCGGTGGAAGCCCTATCGCTCGGCTGCCGCCTGGTACCTCTGGCGCGCGGCGAGCGCCGCGCGCCACAACGCCAAATCGTGAGGAGGCTCACATGAACGGTCTCGTGCCGCGAATCCTCCTCGGATTGTTCCTCGTCGCCATGGGGGCCGGCGCCGCCGCAGCGCAAGGTCAGCCCGAAGGGCAGCTGACCGTCGCGTTCGACACATCGATCGCGCCGACCTTCCTCGATCCGGCCGAGACGCCCGGGATCGGGACGCCGTTCGTGTTCCTCTACGCCATGCACGACGCACTGATCAAGCCGCTGCCCGGCAACGACATGTCGCCCTGCCTGGCCGAGTCGTGGAAGGAGAGCCCGGACGGGCTCAGTTACGAATTCAAGCTGCGTCCCGGGCTCAAGTTCCACAACGGCGATCCCTTCACCGCGGAGGACGTGAAATTCACGTTCCTGCGCTACAAGGGGGCGTCCGCGAAGCTGCTTCGCGACCGCGTCAAGTCGATCGATGTGCTGGAGCCGCTGCGCATCCGGTTCGTGCTGGACAAGCCGTGGCCCGACTTCCTCCTGTTCTACGCGACTCCCGCCACCGGCGCGGCCTGGATCGTGCCGAAGAAGTACATCGAGAAGGTCGGCGAGGAGGGCTTCCGCCGCCAGCCCGTCGGACTCGGACCCTATCGCGTCCTGCGCCAGACGCCCGGCGTCGAGCTCGTCCTGGAGGCCAACGAGCAATACTGGCGCAAGAAGCCGTCGATCAAGACGCTCGTCATCAAAGGGGTGCCGGACCGGACGACGCGCCTGGCGATGCTGAAGACCGGCGAGGCGGACATCGGCTATCTGATGGTCGGCGTCGAGGCCTCGACCATCAAGGCCGACTCCAAGCTTCGCCTCGCCCGCGTAATTTCGCCGGCGTCGTGGTGGCTCGATTTCCCGGAGCAGTTCAATCCCAAGTCGCCGTGGCACGACCGCCGCGTCCGGCTGGCGGCGACCATGGCGGTCGACAAGCAAGCGCTCAACGAAGCCGAGCGCCTCGGCTTCTCACGCCTGACTGGCTCGATCATCCCGAGCGTCATGGAGTTCGCGCTGCGCGTCGAGCCCTATCCGTACGACCCGACGCACGCCAAGCGCCTGCTCGTCGAGGCCGGCTATCCCAACGGCTTCGACGCCGGCGAGATCACACCGTTACCTCCGTTCGTCACCATGGGCGAGAGCGTGGCGAGCTATCTCGGCGCGATCGGCATCCGCGGCCGCGTGCGCAGCATGGAGCGAGCGACCTTCATGGAGGCGTGGCGCACGAAGACGCGCACGGGCGTGTTCGTGACGGTCACGGCGGCGCCCGGGAATGCTGCCTCTCGCATCGAGAACTTCGTCGTCAGCACCGCCCCGTACGCGACCGGCGGGCATCCGGACATCGACGACCTGTTCCGGCAGCAGGAGCAGGAGCGCGACCGCAAAAAGCGCGAGGCGCTCTTGCATCAGATCCAGCGCCTGATGTACGACCGCGTCATGTACGGAGGCATCTTCGAGCCGGCCACCCTGCACGGGATCGGCCCCCGGGTTGAAGAAGCGGGCGTCGGCCTGAGCGCGCAGCTCTATTTCACGTCGCCCTGGGAAGACATGCGCCTGAAGAAGCCGTAACGTTCCATGCTGTCGGAGGTGCGCTCATGAGTATCCAGCTCGACCACGTCATCGTGCCCTCGCACCACCGCGTCGCCTCGGCGAAGCTCCTGGCCGGCCTGCTCGGCGTGGCCTGGGAGGAATCGCGGGGCGAGTTCACGCCGGTGTACGTCAACGAGTCGTTGACCGTCGACTTCGCTGACCGCGAGCAGTTCCAGCGCTACCATCTCTGCTTCCGCGTCAGCGACGCCGATTTCGACGCGATCTTCGGCCGCATCCAGTCCGCAGGGCTCGCGTACCGGAGCCGCCCGCGCGGCGACAACGACATGCTGATCAACCGTCGCCTCGGCGGCAAGAACGTCTACTGGGAAGACGGCGACGGACATCTCTGGGAGATTCTCACCGTCAGCTACGCTCGCTCGGATTCTCCACCGGTTGCTGCGGCCCGGTAAGCATATCGCGCTCGTGGAGTCGGCGGGCGGCGGGGGGTGCGGGAGGGGTCGAGGGACCCGTTGCCGACAAGCGGCGGCGGAGCGCCGCGCGCCCGGATGCAGCCCAGCCGCCGCGGAGCAGCGCACACGTGCCGCGTGGTCAACTCGACCCCTCCCGCACCCCCCGCCGCCCGCCGACTCCCCGTCCCGGTCAGCTTGCCGAGCCCCTCACCCTTGGTGGTGCTTCAAGCGCGCGGCGCGACGCCTCGTTGCGCCTAGGTCGACCGGAGTGGCTGTCTACGGCCGCTGAGCTTGATCGTGACGACTCGCGCGCTGTTCGAGCTTGTTGTGCGGTCTTGTTCAGCGCTCGTGGGTGCGGGGGTCGAGGAGGTCGCGGAGGGCGTCGCCGACCAAGTTGAGGGCCAGGACGACGACGAAGATCGCGAGGCCCGGCAGCAGGACGACGTGGGGGCTCAGGACGACGAATTGGCGGCCGGTCGCCAGCATGCTGCCCCAGTCGGCGGTCGGCGGCTGGGTGCCGAGGCCCAGAAAGGACAGTCCGGCCGTCGCGAGGATCTTCGCGCCCACGTCGAGGCTGAAGGCCACGATCACCGGCGACAGCAGATGCGGGAGAATGTGGCGGCCGAGGATGAGCGGGTCGGTCGCGCCCAGCGCGCGGGCCGCCTCGACGAACTCGCGCTCGCGCAGTGACAGGACCACGCCGCGCACGAGACGCGTGTAGATCGGGAAACCCACGATCGCGATGGCGATCATCGCGTTGCGCAGGCCCGGCCCGAGGCCTGCGACGATGGCGATGGCCAGCAGGATGTACGGGAACGCCATCAGGATGTCGGTGAGCCGCATCACCACGGTCTCCACCCAGCCCGTGTAGAAGCCGCCGAGGATCCCGAGCGTCACGCCGATCGCCATCGCCGCGGCCGCCGTGGCCACGCCGGCGAGCAGGGACACGCGCGCGCCCCAGACGAGGCGCGCCAGCAGGTCGCGGCCGAACTCGTCGGTGCCGAGCCGATGCCCCGGCGACAACGGGGGCCGCAGGCGGTTCGGCGTGTCCAGGGCGTCCGGATCGGGCAGCGGCAGCCACGGCGCGAGCAGGGCCACGAGCGCCGCGCCGACCAGGACGAGCGCGGCCGCCAGCGCGAAGCGATCCCGGCGCGCGGCCCGGCCGATCCCGCGCCGGAGTCGAGACGTGTCGGCGGCCCGCACGACCGGATCGGCGACCCCCGCGACGCGAACGCTCATCGTCCGGTCGTCCCTACTCGTAGCGGATGCGCGGATCGAGCCACGCGTAGAGCAGGTCCACAATCAAGTTGATGACGACGAAGCTCAGCGCGACGACCAGCACGCAGCCCTGCACCAGCGGAAAGTCGCGCGCGAGAATCCCCTGCACCATCAAGGTCCCGACCCCCGGCCAGGCGAAGACCGTCTCGGTGAGCACCGCGCCGCCCAGGAGGTAGCCGGCCTGGACGCCGACGACGGTGACGATCGGAATGAGCGCGTTCTTCAGCCCGTGGCGCAGCACGACGGCGCGCTCGACCACGCCCTTCGCCCGCGCCGTCCGGATATAGTCCTGGCCGAGCGTCTCGAGCATGGTGCTGCGCGTGAGGCGCGCGATGATCGTGACGGACGCCGCCGCCAAGGTGACGGCCGGCAGCGCCAGATGCGCGAGCAGGTCACGCAGGTCGCCGCCGCCGTAGGGCGCGAACATTCCCGAGGCGGGCAGCCACCCGAGCCAGAGCGCGAAGATCACCATCAGCACGATCCCGAGCCAGAAGACCGGCATGCTGGCCCCGAAGAGCGAGGCCACCGCGCTGAGCCGGTCGAGCAGCGAGTTCGGGCGGACGGCGGAGAGGATGCCGAGCGCCAGGCCGCCCGCGGTCGAGAGCACGAGCGCCGCGCCCGTGAGCACGAGCGTCGCCTTGAAGCGTCCGAGCACTTCCGTCAGCACCGGCCGCTTCATCCAGATCGAGCGCCCGAGATCCCCGCGCGCGACCAGGCCGAGCCAGTGGATGTACTGCACGTAGAGCGGCTCGGTCAGGCCGAGCTCGGCGCGCAGGCGATTCAGATCTGCCTGCGTCGCTTGCGAGCCGAGCATGATCTCGGCCGGGTCGCCCGGCGCCAGGTGGAGGACCATGAAGATGATCACCGACACGCCGAGCAGGACGGGGACCAGCAGCAGCAGACGGCGGACGACGTATCGTCTCACCGCCCGGAAAGTCTCACTTCAGCGAGATCGTCTCGACGCGGAGGTCGAAGCTCGGGTGGAGCTTGAGCCCCTGGACCCGCTTGGCGTGGGCGGCGGTCTGGATCTCGTGGTCGATGAAGATCCACGGCGGATCGTCGACCAGGATGCGCTGGGCCTCGCGGTAGAGCGCGGCACGCTTGCCCTGATCGGTCGTGAGCCGCGCCTGGTGCAAGAGCTCGTCGAAGCGCTCGTTCTTGTAGAGCGCGCGGTTCGGCCCGTTGGGCGTCCACTGGCTCGAGTGGAGCAGCGGGTACATCACCATGTCCGGATCCTCGTTGCCGGCCATCCAGGAAAGCGCGAAGAGCTCCTGCTCCTTCGTCCGGAGCTTGGCGAGGTAGGCACCCCACTCCATCGTCTGCAAGGCCACCGGGATGCCGACGGCCTTGAGGTTCGACTGGATCACGGTCGACATCGGCACCGGCGACTGCATCCCCGAGCCCGACTCCGGCACCCAGAGCGTGGTCGAGAATCCGCTCGGGTAGCCGGCTTCGGCCAAGAGCTTGCGCGCGCGCTCGGGCTCGTAGGGGTAGGGCTTGAGCCCGGCGTCGGCGCCCCACGTGGCCGGGAGCACCGGCCCGCGCGACAGCGAGCCGGTGCCCTTGAGGACGTCGCGCACGATCGCCTCCTTGTTGACGGCGTAGTTCAGCGCCTGCCGCACGCGCTTGTCGTCGAACGGCTTCTTCTGGTTGTTGATGCCGAGGTACCACACGTGGGCGCCGACCTGCTTGAGCAAGGTCGCCTTGGGGCTCTGCTCGACCTGCGCGACGAAATCTGGCGGGACGTCGACGATGAGATCGAGCGATCCGGTGAGGAGCTCGGTCAGCCGGGCCTGGCCCTCGACGATCGGCCGGTAGACCACGCGATCCACCTTCACGGGATAGCGCCAATAGCTCGGGTTCTTCTCGAGCACGACGCGCTGGCCGCGGTCCCACGACGCGTACTTGAACGGGCCCGTGCCCACCGGCTGCAGCGCGTAGTCCGCGCCGAGCTTCTTCACGGCCGCCGGGCTCACGATCGACGCCGCCGCGGCTGTCAGGATGGTGAGGAACGACGCGCGCGGCTCCTTGAGCACGAACTCGACGGTGGCGGGGTCGACGGTCTCGACCGCCTTCACGTTGCCGAAGAAATAGTTGGCGAAGGGATACTTGCCGAGCTTGTTGGCCGGATGCTCGGGATCGATCTGCCGCTCGATCGAGAACTTCACGGCGTCGGCGTTGAAGGGCGTGCCGTCGTGGAAGGTGATGCCTCTGCGCAGCTTGAAGGTGTAGCGTAACCCGTCCTTCGAGATCGTCCATGACTCCGCCAGACCCGGCACGACCTGCGTGCTCTCGTCCGGGAACGTGACGAGCGTCTCGGCGATGCGGCGACCGACCCGGTTCGAGTTGAGGTCGGTCACCTGCGCCGGGTCGAGGTTCACCGGCTCGGCGACGAGGCCGACGACGAGCGTGCCGGCCGGCTGTGCGGAGACCGGGATCGCCGGGCCGAGGAGACCGACGATCGCGACCAAGAGCGCGCGCACCACGGCACCAGCTCTCATCGAGCGCCTCCGTTCGAGCGATTCGTGCGTCGTGTGCGCCGCCAACTTATACGATCGAGCCGGGCCGCGCAAGACGACCGACCCGGCCCCGGAGCTCTGCTAGAATCCGCGCGGGAGAGCCCGGTGGCCAGATTCAACGCGTTCTACCTGAATCTCAACCAGAGCTATCTCTTCGCCGAGATCCGGCGGCGGACCAAGGTGTTCACCGACGCCCACCCCGAGGTTCGACTGATCGATCTGGGCGTCGGCGACGTGACGCAGCCCCTGCCCGCGGCGGTCGTCCGCGCCATCCACGAGGCCGCGGACGACATGGCGCGGCGCGAGACCTTCAAGGGCTACGGGCCCTACGTCGGCTACGAGTTCCTGCGCGCCGAGATCGCGGCCCACGATTTCGGCTCGCGCGGCGTGAAGCTCGCCGTCGACGAGGTCTTCGTGAGCGACGGCGGCAAGAGCGACAGCGCGAACCTCCAGGAGATCTTCGCCCAGGACTGCGTGGTCGCGCTCATGGATCCCGTCTACCCGGTCTACGCCGACAGCAACGTGGTGGCCGGACGCAGCGGGCGCGCCGACGACAGCGGCCGGTATGCGGGCATCGTCTACCTGCCATGCACCGCGGAGAACGACTTCCAGCCGGCGCTGCCCGACCGGCACGTCGACCTGATCTATCTCTGCTACCCGAACAATCCCACCGGCGCCGTCGCGACCCGCGAGGCGCTCACCCGCTGGGTCGAGTACGCGCGCGCCGAGGAGGCGGTCATCCTGTACGACGCGGCCTACGAGGCCTACATCGTCGGCCCGGAGGTCCCCCACTCGATCTACGAGATCGACGGCGCGCGCGAGGTGGCGATCGAGTGCCGGAGCTACTCCAAGAACGCGGGCTTCACCGGGATGCGTCTGGCCTACACGGTCGTGCCGACGGAGCTGCGGGGACGCGCCGCGGACGGTACGGCGATGAGCCTCAACACCCTCTGGACGCGCCGCACGGCGATGAAGTCCAACGGTCCGCCCTACATCATCCAGAAGGCCGCCGCCGCGGTGTACACGCCCGAAGGGCAGAAGCAGGTGCGGGCCCTGATCGATTTCTACCTCGAGAACGCGCGGATCATCGGCGCTGGCCTGGCGGCGGCCGGGTTCACGGTGTACGGCGGCCGGAACGCGCCCTACATCTGGGTCCGCACGCCGCGCGCGGTCTCTTCCTGGGATTTCTTCGACCGCGTCCTCGAGAAGGCGAACGTGGTCGGAGCACCGGGCGCGGGGTTCGGCCCGAGCGGCGAGGGCTACTTCCGGCTGACCGCGTTCGGCTCGCGCGCGCAGACCGAAGAGGCGATCGAGCGCATCAAGACGCGGATGTGACGGCGCCGCCCTCGACGGCGGCGGCACGCGGCCGCTGCGAAGTCGCCAGGGTCTGGGCGAGCTGGCTCGCCGTCGTCGGCGCCAGCCGGTGCTTGCGCGACAGCTCGACCACCACCTGGTAGAGCTGCGAGTAGCGGACGACCGTCGCGGGCGCGTCGCTCGCCTCGACGTGGCAGAGCGGGTGGGTGAACACGACGATCGACTCCACCCAGCGCAGAACGGAGGCGGCCAGCTCCGGGTGCCGCTCGCTGAGGAAATACCGGATCGCGCACGCCGCGGAGTTGACGTGCTGGCTGATGTCCGCCCGGCGGGACCCGTTGACCGACCAGTTGTGCCCCCAGCACCGGATCTGCCCCGCGAGCCGCTTCGTCTCGATCACGACGACTCCACAGGGCCCGATCAACACGTGGTCGATCGCACCACGCGCCAATCCGAGCGTGACGTCGTTGACGAGCCAGTAATCGTCCCCCAGCCCGCCGAGCAGGTCGGCCACCAGACGCTCGCCGCGACGCCCGCGGCGCACGCGGCGCAGCAGCCGCGTCACGGGCCGGCCGAGCCAAAGCGCGATGACGATCGCGGCGAGCCCGACCGCCAGGCGCAGCAGGGTCGGATGACAGAGTCCGCCCCCCGCGTCGCACACGACGAGCGCGATCCCGGCGATGCCGAGCCCGATCAACCCGACGAGCGCCGCCCACAGCCGCTGCTCGCGGCGTTCTTCGTAGCTTTCGCCGACGCGTACCAGGCGCATCTCAGCTGGGCGGCGTCCAGGCCGGACGCGATTCGGCGTCGCTCAGCGGCGCGGCGAACTCCGCCGGCTTCGGGCGCGAGCGGGCCTCGCCGAGCACCGAGCCGATCGCGCGGCTCGCCTCGCCGGCACAGAGCCGGACCATGCCCACCGTCGTCCGCTCGTCGAAGATCGCGAGCAAGATCGCCTCCTCGTCCACGGTCGACACGTGGATCGATCGCTTGGTGCCCTCGTGGAAGAGGACGGAGAACTCCGGCTCGCCGAGCAGCTGCGCCATCGCAGCGGTCGAGCTGAAGGCGGCGGCGGCGAGCGCCGAGATGGACACCGCATCGAGGGCCTGCGCGTCGCCGTCGCTTGCCAGGAGCTGCCCGCCGCGGTCGATCAGGAGCGCCTCGGCGGCGCCCGAGTCGCCGAGGAACTGCGTCAAGATCCCGTGGATGCGCGCCGCGTCCTCACGCTGGATGACGGTGTTACGAGACTTCATGGCGCCTCTCCCGCCCGACACCGAACTCGCTCGCGAGCGCCATGCGCGAGACGGTGTTGAGCGTGTCGAACACCCCCTGGCCCTCGATGGCGGACGCCTCGAAGAACGGCACCCGCGTGGCCCGGCGATTCAGGACGAACTCGAGATAGGTCACCGGCGCCGGTTTCGCCAGATCGCGCTTGTTGTACTGCAGCACGTACGGGATCTCGTCGAGCGTCAACTCGTACTCGTGCAGGTTCGCCTCGAGATTGCGGAAGCTCTCCACGTTGTCCCGGAGACGCTCGAACTGCGAGTCGGCGACGAACACCAGGCCGTCGGCGCCCCGCAGCACCAGCCGCCGGGTCGCGTTGTACTGGACCTGCCCGGGAACCGTGTAGAGCTGAAAGCGTGTCTGGAAGCCGCGCACCGTGAGCGCCGACACCGGCAGGAAGTCGAAGTAGATGGTCCGGTCGTCGCCGGTCGCGAGCGAGATCATGTTCCCGCGATGCGAGTTCGGCAGACATCGATGGATGTACTGGAGGTTGGCGGTCTTGCCGGCGAGCCCGGGCCCGTAGTAGACGATCTTGAAGTCGATGATCCGGTTCGCATAATTGATGACGGACACGGCTCAGCCCCTCACCAGAGCCCCGAGCCGCGCCGCGGCGCGGTCGAGCTCGATCCGCGCGAGTCCCGGCCGATCGACGCGGCCGCCGCCGACCAGCATCGTGACGCTGCCCGCCTCTCCGTCCAGCGCGCGCAGGATGACGCGACGCGTGCCGAGCTTGAGGATGACCGACGCCACCCGGCCGATCTCGGCGCTCGCGAGCGCGCCGAGCAGGTCGCGCGCGAACCGCGCCAGCGGCACCGCGTCGAGCGAGCTCGGGAGGAACAGGCACGCGCTGAGCGTCCCCGTGTGGTCGCGCAGCAGGGTCGGCGCCACCGGACCGAAGGCCGTCAACGAGCCGGCCAGCTCACGCACGGCGGCCGGCACACCGGCCGCTCGGAGCTCGATCCCCGCGGCAGTATCGTGCTCCGGGCGGGAGCGCCGGCCGTCGACGCCCTCGCCCTGCGCGTCGCGCGCCGCCGCTCGCGAGAGACGCTCGAGCCAGGCCAGCGACGCGCGCGAGGACACCGCAATCACGAGCAGGGCGCCATCGGCGTCGCGCGGCCCGAACGGAGTCAGAACGATCGTCGCGCCGGGTGCCGTCAAGGTGGCCTGGGTCACGCGCTCGGGCAGGCGGCTATCGGTCAGAAACGGCACGACGCGCACCGCGGTCCGCGCGACGGAGTCCTCGCTGAGGGTCGGCGCGACCACCGTCACGAGCGTCGTTCCGGCGCCGTCGCGCTGTCCGATCTCGAGCCCGTTCAACAGCGGCGCCAGCCGCGCGGCGATGCGTCGGGCTTGCCCGCTCCTGCCGTGCTCGGCGGAGACGCCGGGGTGCGGCTCGGGCGCTGGCCGGGCTTCCTGGTCTTCGTCGGCCGAGTCGAACTCGGGCCCGTCCTCGATTTCGACGGCTCCGGCGACTTCGGCCACTTCGGCGACCGCCGGCGCGGATTCGGGAACGTCCTCACGAGCCTCTTCGACTTCGATCGGCGCCGGCGCAGCCGCTCGCTCCGTTTCGGCAGCGGCGGGCTCGGGCGGGGGCGTGTACGGCCGGAAGGGAGCCGGAAAATCGTCGAGCGCGTGGACGTCGGCCGGCGGCGTCGAGAGCGTCAGCAGCTCGGGCGGGATCTGCGGCACCACCTCGTCGAGCGGGAGGCGCAGCGAGCCGTCAGGCAGGCGCTCCGCGATCTCCTCATGAGTCAGTGCGAGCTCGTCGAGCGGGAACTGATCGGCGACCACGTCCCACTTCACCGGAGCCAGTCCTTCACCGAGATGCGGCATGAGCAGCTTGCGCGGCACGAGGAGCGAGACGCCGGGACGCAGGGTGTCCTTCAGTCCCTCCCGTCCGCGAGCGAACATCTCGACCGGGAGCTGATCCGCGATCCGCGCGAACGGAACGCGGACCGTCGGCTCTGTCCGGTCGAGCGCCTGCTTCGCGGGGGGCGCGTCCGTCGACGTCGGAGCCTTCGGCGCCGGCCGGGTAGAGACGGAGGGCGACGGCGGCACGGTCGAGCGGCCCGCGACCGGCGCCGTGGGCGCCGCGGTCGTCGGGCTGCTGGACACCGCGGCCACGGCGGCGTGGCCGGCGCTGAAGCGGAAGGGCGTCGCGGGCGCCGGCGCGGGGACGGGCGCGGGCGCCGCGGGAGGTCGGGACGGAGCCGGCAGCGTCAGCAGCGGCTTCGCGGCCACCGGCGCCGGGGCTAGCGGGGGGGCCTCGATTCGACGCTGCATCGCGACCGGTCGCGCTTCGTCGCGCGGCGCGCGGGGCGACGACAGCAGCGGACGCAGGCGGGCGAATACCAGCGGAGCTGCCGTCAGCTGGAGCAAGGTGACCGCGGGCGAGCCCCAGAGCGCGAAGGCGACCGCGGGGCCGTAATCGAGCAGGTCGGGGATCATGAAGAGGGCGCCCGTCGCCGCGACGAGCAGCCCGTGGAGCACGCACATCGCGGCCACCGCGACGCTCACGGCCCCGAGCGAGAGCGGGCGCACGCTGACCAGCGAGACGAGCACGTAGAACACGGGCGGAATCACCAGCGCCGGCAGCACGAGCGCCGCCGAGGCTTCCAGCGGCGTCGCCCGGAGGCCGCGCACGTGGAGGGCCAGCACGGCGCAGGCGTAGAGCTCGAGCCCGAGCGCCAGCTCGAGCGCCCACACCACCCGCGCTCGCGAGCCGCGCGGCAGCGGCATCAAAGAGCCCTCACGAGCTCCGGCACGGCCTTTCTCACGTAGTAGCGCACCTTGCCGAGCGCGCCCTGATCGCCGACAAGGACCGCCAGGAGTGCCGACGCGCCGACTCCGTGCAGCAGGAGCGTTCCGGCCTCGTATTCGAGGATCGTGCCGACCAGCGGCCCCTGGCCGAGCTCGCGGCCGATCCCGTCGGACGCTTCTGCGAGACAGGACGCGAGCGCTCCGGCCACCTCGTCGGCGTCGGGCGCAAGCTCCCCGGCCGTCTCAATGAGGAACCCTTCGCGATCCGCGAGCACGACGAAGCGAACGCCGGGGGTGTCGGCGAGTGCCTGCAGCCGCTGCTTGAGGCTCGGCTCGGATGGCGCGAGCGAGATCGGCGCGGGCGCGGACGCCGTCGCGAGTGGAGACTCCGCCATGGGTGTCGATGCCGCGACCGGCGCAGGCGCGACGGGCACGGGGGTGGTCGGGGCCGGCGCGGCGCTCGTCGGCTGCTTGCCTCCGTTCGGGCGCCCGGCGAGAAGCTTGTCGATCCTTCGCACAAGGTCCTCGACGCCGAACGGCTTGAACATGACCTCGTTCGACCGCACCTCGGCGGCCCGCGCTTGGACCGTGCCGTTGTCGACTCCGGAGATGAGGAGGACGGGGGTCGAGCCGAGCGCGGGATGGGTTCGCACGTACTGGCAGATCTGGTAGCCGTCCTTGTCGGGCAGGATGACGTCGCAGATCACGACGTCGGGCTGGTCGCGGTCGATCATCGCGATCGCCTCGGAGCCGGACGCGGCGGCGAGAACCTGGAGCCCGCGGCTCTCGAGCGCCTTCTCGACCACCTTCCTCACGCTCAGGCTGTCGTCCACCACGAGGACCTTCCCCATCGACGTCCTCCTACAAAATTGGCGCGACGGTCGCGTCGGCGCGGCCCTCGTCGATTCCGGCGGCCGCGCTCAGCAAGAGCTGCTTGAGATCGCGATGGATCGTCTTCACGCCGTTGGCGGCCGCCGCCTCGAGCGGATTGAAGGCGAACGTCCCATTCGCCTCGCCGTACGCCGCTACCAGCAGGGCCGCGAACGCGGTCTCGCCGATCAGCCCGAAGAACTCCGCGTGCACGACCTGTCCGCGGTCGAAGAAGACGGAGCCGCGACCCGACGACAGTGTGACGACCAGCTGCCCGGTCTTCGCGCCGAGCGCGATGGCCTGGGTGATGTCCGGCAGCTCCATTACCGCGAGCGAGCCGCGCAGGCCGTGAGCCCCGTCGTGCTGAAGGCCGGGCGCGGGCGGCTCCTTCGTGGCGACGGGCGCGGCCTTGCCGCGCCCGAGCAGGTTCGCCACCTCCGAGACGATGGCGGTCAGCGGCAGGTCGCCCGCCAGGGTCTGGTCCGGCTTGTCCTCGAGCATCGACGCGGCCGTCGCGTCGCCGGGGCTGGCCAGCAGGAGAAAGAGCACACCCGTCATCAGGGGATCCTTGCGGACAATCGCGCAGAGCTCGTAGCCGTCGATGTCGGGCACGCCCACGCGGCTCACGATGAGATCGGGTCGGTTACGCTCGAGCATCGTCAGCGCGAAGGAGCCGCTGGTCACGGCGAGGACCTCGTCGATGCCGGCTTGGCCGAGCGCGGCCTGTAGCGCGGCGAGCGCCGTCCGGTCGGGATCGATCAGGATCACGCGCGGCATCGGCGCCTCAGGCTCCCGCCCGGGCCGGCGTCGCGGCCGCGAGCGACTCGATCAGCTGGACGAAGCTCGCCTCGTCGACCGGCTTGGCGACGTAGTGCTCCACGCCCAGCTCGCGCGCGAGGTTCACGTGCTTGGCGCTGGTCCGCGTGGTGAGGACGACGACCGGCAGGTCGCACGTCGTCGGCTCGCGGTGGAGGTCGCGGATCAGCTCGTAGCCGTTGAGACGCGGCATCTCCAGATCCGTGACGATGACGTCGACCGGCTGCTCGGCCAGCTGCTGGAGCGCCTCGGCACCGTCCCGGGCGGCGACGACGTGGAACCCGGCGCGCTCGAGCATGCCGCCGACGAACTTCCGCACGCTGACCGAATCGTCGACGAGCAGGACGCGGCGCTTGGCCTCGGCGGCCGGCGCGACCACCGCCTCCGGCTCACGCCGGAGCGGCTCGGGCGCGGCGGCGCGCATCTCGAGGAGCTTCAGGGAGTCGAGCAAGAGGACGACCCGCCCCTGCCCCGTGACGGTGGCGCCGGAGAACGGTCCGATGCCCTGCAGGAACGCGCCGAGGTTCTTGACGACGATCTCTTCCTTGCTCAGAAACTCCTCCACGACCACGGCCAGGGTCTTGCGCCCGGTCCGGAGGGCGACGATCGCGAGCGGGCCGTCGGCGTCGCACGGCGGGAGCTGGAGCACGCGATCGAGCCGGACCAGGTCGACGCTCTCGCCCTCGATCTCGACCGATTCCACGCCGTCCACGCTGCGGACCTCCTCGGGCCGCACGTTGATCACGCCCTTCACGGCCGGGACGGGAATCGCCAGGGTCTGGGGACCCACGTGCACCATCAGCGCGTCGGAGATGGCGACGGTCAGCGGCAGACGGATGCGGAAGCGAGTCCCGCGCCCGGGCTCGGTCTGCACCTCGATCTCGCCGCCGAGGCGACTGACGTTCGCGCGTACGACGTCCATGCCGACGCCGCGACCCGCGGCGGTCGTCACCGACGTCGCGGTGGTGAGGCCGGGGAGAAAGATCAGGTCGAGGATGTCGCGCTCGCCGAGCCGCGCGAGCGCCTCCGCGGTGACGAAGCCGCCGCGCCGCGCCGCCTCGCCGACCGCCTCCACGTCGATGCCGCGGCCGTCGTCCGCCACCTCGATGTAGATCGACCCGCCCTTGTGGGCGGCGCCGAGGTGGATCGTGCCCTGGGGCGGCTTGCCCTGTCGCCGGCGCTCTTCTTCGGGCTCGATGCCGTGCGCGATCGCGTTGCGCACCAGGTGGATCAGCGGATCGGCCATCAGCTCCACGATCGTGGTGTCCATCTCGACGGTCTCGCCCCGGACCTCGAGCACGACGCTCTTGCCGGCGGCGCGCGCGCCGTCCCGAACCATTCGCACGAACGGCGCGAAGAGCCGGCCGACCGGCACCATGCGGGCGCGGGTGATCTGGCCGCGCAGCTCGCCGCTCAGCCGCTGGACCCCGCCGGCGTCCTCGCGGACGACCCGCACCAGCCCGGTCAGCTCGTGCTGGATCTCCGTGAGGTCGCTCGAGATCTCGCCAACCCGGCGTGCGAGGAGGTTGAAGTCGTCGTAACGGTCGAATTCGAGCTCGTCGAAGAATCCCCCGAGCGGAGACGCGCCCGGCTCGTGCGAGCCGCCGCCGTGCGGACGGGCGGGCGGCACCATGCGGTCGGCGTATTTCGACTCGAACTCGGCAACGGTCTGCGTCATGCGCGACTGCGTGAACGACAGGAGCTCGCCGGCCTGCTCGAGCTGGACCAGATGGCGCTCGAGGCGGCTCCGCGTGATCACGAGCTCGCCGACGAGATTCATCAGCGCGTCGAGCCGATCGAGGCTCACGCGAATGCTCGGCCGCACCCTCCGCGCCACGGCGTCCCGCGACGACCGGCTGCGGTCCCCGCGCGCGGCGCGCTCGGCGGCAGGTGCCGCGTGCTCGGCGGCGGGCACCACCGACTCGGCGGCGACAACCGGCTCGAGAGGCGGCGGCGTCTCCGCCACCGCCGGTGGGCTCGGCACGGCGGCGCTCGCCGTCGCGGGCGCCTCGGCGGTCTCCGCCGCGACGTCTTCGGCGCTCGGCGACGACGCGACCGGTCCGATCGCCGGCAGCGCGTCGAGCAGCGCCATCGCCCGCTCGTAGGCGGCGGCGCGCGTGTCGGCGCGGTCCTCGCCGCTGCGCACCAGAAGGCGAAGGGCATCGAGTCCGGCGAAGACGGTCTCGATCGCGGCCCGATCCAGCGGCCGCTGTTGCTCGCGGATCTCGCCGAGCATGTCCTCGACCCGATGGGCGAGATCGCCGATCATCCCGCACCCGACGGTGTAGGCGGCGCCCTTGAGCGTGTGGACCGCCCGGAACAACGCCGCGATCTCGGACTCGGTGGAGCCCTCGCCCTCGAGCGCGACCAGCGAGTGCGCCATCGCTTCGAGGTGCTCGATAGCCTCCGGGACGAAGTACTCGAGAACGTCCGACTGGTCGGCGAAGAAGTGATCCAGCTCGGCGAGCCGCCGTGCCGTCTCGTCGGCGGGCGCCTGGGGGGACGACGGGGCCAGCCCCGCGAGCGATTCTGCGATCGCCTCGGCGTCCTCGACCCCTGTTTCGCCGATGACGTCGAGCGCGGTCTTGAGCCAGAACACCATGTCGCCCAGCGCGCCGAACGACCGGCGATCCGCGCCGGGCGGCGCCGCGGCCACCCGCTCGACCGCCTCCTCCATCGCGGCGGCGAGGCCTGCCAGCCGGGGAAACCCGCTGAGCGCCGCGGAGCCGCGGAGGCGGTGGGTCACCACCGCCAGGTGCTCGGTCACCGCCTTGGTGTCCGGCGAGTGTCGGAGCGTGGCGAGGCCGTCCTCGACGGCGGCGAGGGTATCCCACGCCTCCATCAGGAAGACACTCAGGAGAAACTGCCGGTCGCCGTCGGCCACGCGCCGCCTCCCGTCACGGGACCTAGGTGGCCAGCTTGAAGCGCGCGAGGCTCGAGCTGAGGGCCTCGGCCACTCGGACCACCTGGTCCATCGTCTTGCGCGTCTCGAGCACGGCCTTCTCCGTCTCGACCGCCACGCCCGCGATGGACTGCACCGCGACCGCCCCGCCCTCGACCCCGCGCACCTGCTCCTGGGTCGCGTCCGAGATCTCCAGCGCCAGCGCCGCGGACTTCCGCGAGATCTCGCCGATCTCGTGCAGCCGCTCGCCGGCCTCGACGGTGACCTTGAAGCCGGCCTCCACTTCGCGCGTACCTTCTTCCATGGCGACGACCGCCTGCTGCGTCTCGGCCTGCACCGACTTGATCAGCACGACGATGTCCTTGGCGGCCTTGCCGGAACGCTCGGCGAGCTTGCGGACCTCCTCGGCCACGACCGCGAAGCGCAAGCCCGACTCGCCGGCGCCCGCCGCCTCGATGGCGGCGTTGAGCGCCAACAAATTTGTCTGCGAGGCGATGTCCTCGATCGTGTTCACGATCTCGGAGATCTCCAGCGAGCGGTCCGCCAGGCTCTTGACCTTCTTCGAGATCCCCTGCACCTCGCCCCGGATGCGCTGCATGCCGGCGAGACTGGCGCGCACGGCGTGCTCGCCCTTCGTGGCGGAGTCGAGCGTCACCTTGGCGGCGGCCGCGGAGGCCTCCGCGTTCTCGGCGACTCGCCGCATCGAGCGGCTCAGCCCCACCATCGCGTCGCTCACGCCGACCGCGTCCCGCGACTGCGTCTGGGCGCCGCCGGCCGTGGCCTCCATCGCGCCGATCATCTCGGTGGCGCTCGTCAGGACTTGATGCGCGGCGTCGCGCACGTCGTTGATGATGATCGCCAGCTCGCCGACCATCACGTTGATGGCGTCGACGACGCTACCGAGGACGTCGGAGGTGACCTGGCCGCGCTTGGTCAGGTCGCCCTGCGCGATCTCGGTCGCGGTGTCGAGGAAGCGCGTGATGTTCCGCTGGAGCTCCTCGCGCTTGCGGCGCTCTTCGTCGCGCTCGGTCTCGGTCTGGACCAGCGACCGCAGGCGCACGACGGTGTCGTTGAACGTCGCGGCGAGCTGCCCGATCTCGTCGCGCGACTTCACGGTCACCAGTCGGGACAGGTCGCCCTGCCCGACGCGCTCGGCGACGCGGACGACCTGAGTCACCGGCTTGGTGATCTGATGGGCGAAGACCGCGCCGGCCAGGATCGCCAGCAGCGCGACACCGCTGAAGACGAGCAGCAGGTTCTGCCCGGACCTGGCCGCCGCGGCGGTGATGATCGACCGGTCCATGCCGACGCGAACGGTTCCGAGCTGACCGGCCAGCACCGGCACGCCGATGTCGATGATCTGCTGGACCGCACCCGTGACCGGATCCTTGTAGGCGATCTCCCGGACCTGCTGCGCTGCCTCCCCGGGCACCAGGTTGCGATCGACGATGCCGGCCGGGACCAGCGGCGAGAAGGTGTGGGCGACGAGCGTCTTCTGCGGGTCGTACACGATCACGTACTTGACGCCGTTGATGGCGGCGAACTGATCGACGGTCGCCTGCACGGTCGACGCGTCGCGCGTCAGCAGGAGATCGACGCCCGAGCTGGCCAGGCTCCTGGCAATGGCGGTTCCCTTGGAGGTGAACTCGTCCGTGAGGTTCGTGGTCAGCGCGCGCACCGAGATCCACCAGGTGATCGCCGCCAGCGGCATGAGCGTCACCGCCAGGAACAGGATGATCTTGCCGAGGAGACCGAGTCGAAAAATCCGCTGCTTGCTCATGCTTTCACCGCCGCCGCCCAGTCAGTGATGGGGGCCCATCGACCATTCACCACTCTGGTGAAGTACACGTTGTCCAGTCCCTGATGCCGCTCCGGTCCGAACGTGAGGGGCGCGCCGATGCCGAGGTCGAAGCTCTTGAGCGATTCCAGCGCCTGCCGGAACGCCGCGCGGCTCGGGTTCGGCCCGGCGCGGCGCAGCCCTTCGACGATCACGCGGGCATTGACGAAGCCCTCGAGGCTCCGGAAGCTGAGCTGCTCGGGCGGATGCTTGGGGTCGCGCAGCGCCTCGGGCACCTGCGGGTTGTGCTTGTCCATCAGCGCCCGATACTCGACGACGCCGGGCAGGCTCACGTCGTCGTAGCTCGGCACCACTTGCGAGTTGACGAGCGCCTGCGTGTAGTCGCGCCCCGTGGCCTGGCCGTGCTTGACGAGCAAGGCCAGCATTGCCTCGGAGCCGACGAACGACACGTTGGAGATCGGCACGGCCCAGCCCATGTCGCGCGCGGTCCTGACGAACGCGCCACAGCCCTGGTAGGCCCCGGTGCACAGCACCGCTTCGACGCCGGCCTGGCGGAGCGCCTGCACCGCCGGAGTCGTGTCGTCCTCGAACCGGGCGCCGCGGACGTAGGTGGCCTCGGCGGCGATCCTCGTGCCGTGCTGCGCGAGCCCGCGGGCGACGCCGTCGGTGCCGCTGCGACCGTAGGCGTCGATCTGGTAGTAGACGCCGAACCTCCGCACGCCCGTCTGCCAGAAGCGCTCGACCAGCGTCATCATCTCCTGACGGTACGAGGCGCGGACGTTGAAGACCTGGTCGAGGTACGGCTCCTCGCGCTGGGGCTGGGCGCCGGTGAAATTGCCCACCAGGATCACCTGGCGGTCGGCGTAGCGCTTGATCACCGGCAGGGCGCGCGTGAGCGTGGGCGTCCCGACGTAGTTCGAGAGGAAGAAGACCTGCTCGCGCTCGATGAGCTCGATCGTGTTCTTGATGCACGGCGTCGGCTCGTAGCCGTCGTCGAGCGCGACGACCGAGATCGTGCGGCCGTGCACGCCACCGCGCTGGTTGACCTCCGTGTAGTAGGCCATGGCGCCGCGGTAGAGCTCGCTCCCGAGACCGGCCGAGGGGCCCTTGAACGCGGCGCTCATCCCGATCCGGATGTCGTGGGTGTAGACACCGGCCGCGCCGCCGCGCGGATCCGCGAGGCTCCGGGCGGGCGCCTGACCCCAGGTCCGCCGGCTCAGGCCGAGAACACCGCCGGCCGCGGCCCCGGAAAGCACCTTGAGCATCGTCCGCCGCTTCATCGTCATTCCTCCTCCCGCTGCGCTTCTCTCAGCGCGCGCAGAAGCCGTCCGGGGTCGAGCAGCGGAACGAGCCGCTCGCCGTCGGGCAGGAACCCGAGCGCCCACCTCGCGTGGGGCTGCGGGCTCGACGCGGCGAGGGTCACGATTCCGCCGAACGCCTCGAGGCTGACGTCGCCGTCGATGACCAGCGCCACCTCGAATCCCTCGGCTTCCACGATCAAGGTCGCCACCTTGCGCGCGCCGCGGCGCGCGGCAAGCCCGAGGACCGCCCGTGCGTCCGCGATCGGCACGACGTCGCCGCGCAGGTTAGCCACGCCGACGAGATGCGCCGGCGCCAGCGGCACCGTGGTCCACTCCTCGAAGATCGCCACCTCCCGCACCTGGGCGACGTCGATCGCGAACGGCTGGCCGGCGAGCGAGAAGACGCAGGCGCGAACCGCCGCGGAGGTGTCGAGGAGGCTGGTCGTCATCGCAGGAACCGCCGGACGAGCGCCAGGAGCTGATCGGCCGTGAAGGGCTTCGCCAGGTACTCGTCGGCGCCCTGCCGCATGCCCCAGATGCGGTCACTCTCCTGGTTTTTCGAGCTCACCACGATCACGCGCGCCTGCTTGATGCGATCGTCGCGACGTACGCCGCGGAGCGCCTCGAAGCCGTTGCGCTTGGGCATCACGATGTCGAGCAGCACAACGTCCGGCCGTTCCTTGGCGATCTTTTCCTCCAGCTGGTCCCCGTCCAGGTACGTCACCACGTCGTACCCGGCCGACCGGAGGATGGTTTCCATCACCTGGAGCTCGGAGTAGGCGTCGTCGACTACCATCACCTTGGGCATCGAGCGCAAGCCTCCCGTGGCGTTCTGCCGTCGTGTCCGCCATATGTGCCTCGGTGCAACCCATCTGCCAGCGCGAGCGTCGGTAGGGCGCGGCTTTGCGCTCGAACAAACGCGCTAGTAAGGCGACTCAAATCGCTCCTGGGTTGTCGCGGTGACAATTCGTCCCCCTTCCATGACAAGTTCTGTCAGAACCGTGCCGTGCCAACGTGGCGCCACATCCTCAACCGTGCGACAGGTCAGGGGCCGATGGGCGCTGATCGCAGGTGGCGAAGATCTTGAAGAGCAACGAAAACGCACCATGCTGTTCGCACAAATCTGGCACTGGGTCCGAGGCAAGCAGCGACAGCCGACGAGCGCACTGGTGTTCCGGCGGGCGCAACGCCTTCGAGAGCAGGGACGCTACCGGCGCGCGGCCGCACTCGTGGACGAAGCGCTCATCCACGATCCAAGGAACGTAGTGGGCCATCTGCTGGCGGCCTCGCTCCACATGGTCCTGCGCGAGAGCGGGCGCGCCAGGACCTCGTTCGAGAGGGTGCTCGCGCTGGAGCCGACGCAGCCTCGAGCACTGCTCGGCCTCGCGCGAATCGAGCTCGAGGATGGCGAGACCGCGGCGTGCTGTGCGCTACTCAGCCGAGCCCTCGCACGCTATCCGGACTTCCCAGAGGCGCGCGCCGTGCTCGAGGTCGCCCGCGGACTCCTAGCCACCAGCGACGCGAAACGCTACGCCACCTCCGACGGGGCGGTCGAGGCCGACCGTCTGCGGCTACCCACCGAGAGCCGCGAAGCGCTGTTCGTGCGAGCCGACGCGACCGTGATCGTCGCCGTACCGCGTGAACCGCGGACCGACGCAGTCGCCGCCCGCGCCGTGAAGCTTTCGAAAGTCGCAACGGCGATGCTCGGGCGTGCCGGGCTGGGTCCGTTGCGTCACGCCGTCATCGAGGCCGCGGCCGAGACGACGTACCTTCGCTCGGACGACACGGCGCTCCTGACTCTGTCTTTCGACCGCAACATGAAGAGCGCGACGGCTCTCCAGCACCTCGAGAGGGTGTGGCGCAGGTTCTGCTCGGAGTTCGCATGAGCACCGCCGCCGTCGTCACGCACCCCGCCGACGGGCGCGACCTCCGCGGCGTACTCGCCGAGCTTCTGAAGCTCGACCACATCATCGGCGGGCTCGTCGTCGCTCCCGACGGGCTCCTCATCGCCGCCAACCTTCCGCGCGAGGTCGAGGCCGAGCCGCTGTCAGCGGTGGCGGCCGCGCTAGGGCGCGAGCTCGAACTGCAGGGCCCACGCCTCCGGCGTGGAACGTTCCCGACGGCGCACTTCGCGAGCGTGAGCGGCTCCGCATTTCTCGGCAGCACACCCGTGGGCTACATCGTGCTGCTCGGCGAACCGCGCGCGGACTGGGAAGCGGTCCGCTCGGAACTGCGCGGCGCGCTCGGAAGGGTTTATCGCGCCTGGGCGGGGTGACCTGTCGACAACTGCGCGTATTTGCTCCGAAAAATCCCGAATAGTTCTTGCTGGTTTCTGGGCCCCTTCGGGGTACTCTTTGTGCTCACCTAGGAGAGTCAGGCCATGCAAAACGGTGAGCGCTCGATACTGATCGTGGTCCCGAGAACTGGACAGGATGCGCGTCGGTCGCTGAGCCACACCTTCGCGGGTGACTCGACGGTCGAGGTGGTCGCCGACCGGCGGCTCGGGGATCGGCGCGCCGGCGACGGCCACTACCGACCCGACCGGCGCCGCAGCGACCGTCGCATACGGCTCGACGGCGACGCCGAGCTGAAGGTCGACCGGTGGATCGCGGTTCCGCGCGCGACGGAGAAGATCGACTTCGACGACCCGGACTCGAAGGCGATCCTGTTCTTGTGCTGCAGCCAGCACATCGTGCCCTGCCAGAGATGTCAAAACACCTACCGGCTGGGATGGATCTCGCGCTCGGAGCCCGGCGCCTTCCCGTGTCCGCTGTGCGGCAGCGATCTCACCCCGGTCGTCGCAGCCCACGCTCAGGTGTGCGCGTACTGGATCAATCGCCGCGGGGGCGTCAGGAGGCCGCTGACGCGTGTGGGCGCTGGCGAGCCGCCCGCGCAGGCCGCGACGAGCTAGGGGGCGCGGGCGCCCGGCGCGCCTAGCCGCGGCGCAGTCCACCGAGCAATTTCTCCGGCTCGTGGACCACGCCGCGGCAGATCACGCGCTCGATCCGGCCGACGTTTCGGATGTCGGCGAGCGGATCAGCCGCCAGCAGAAGCAGATCGGCCGAGCGACCGGCCGCGATCGTCCCGAAGACGTCGCTCCGTCCCAACCGCTCGGCGGGCCGCCGGGTCGCCGCCATGATCGCCTCCATCGGCGAGAGCCCCGCGCGCACCAGGAGCTCGAGCTCTCGATGCAGCGAGAAACCCGAGACGATCGCGACGTTCGGACAATCGGTTCCCGCCATGACTGTCCCACCCGCGCGATGGAAGCCGCCCACGAGCGCGAGGATGTTGTCCCACGCGTGCCGCATCCGATGCTTGGCCGCCTCCGACGCGATGTGAGCGGCGGCGCGGCGCTCGGCCCATCGGCCGACGAGCTCCTTACCGACCGCCGGGGGCAAGAGCGGAAGTAGCTTCGTCCGCTCCGGATCGTCCATCGACGTGTCGCCGACGTCGTCACCGAGCGCGCCGGGCCGCGCTGCGTAGAGCACCAGGGTCGGATCGAGCACCGTGCCGGCGGCGATCAAACTGTCGTAGAGATGACGAACCGCGTCGGCGCGCGGATCGAGATCGCTGAGCCACCGCCAGAGCCAGCCGCCGTACTCGAACGGGTTCAGCTTCGCGGGCTCCGCCAGCCAGAAGCCCGGCGGCGCCAGCTGGCCGAAGACGTTGACGTGCTCGACCGAATCGACGCCGGCCATCGCGGCCTCCGCCCCCCAGGTCGCGTGCTGATGCATGAAGACCGGCAAGCCTCGGGCGTGAGCGCGTGCGCAAGCTCGGCGGGCGGTGTCGGGTCTCACCGTGACGTAGAGCTTGATACCGTCCACGCCCGCGTCTGCCAGCGCGTCCACCTCCGCCTCGGTGCGGGCCGAATCGAAGCGCCGACAGAAGCCGGCGAAACCCGCGTACATCTCGCCTTCCTCGAGCATCGGTCCGGTGAAGAGAATTCGCGGGCCGGGCCTGACTCCGGACTCGACCGCGGCGCGATACGCCGCGACGTCGTGAAGCTGGCCGCCGAGGTCCAGCACGGTCGTCACGCCCGCCGCGAGGAAGAGCTCCGGGTGCCATTTCTCCGGCGTGTAGACATGGACGTGCATGTCCACGAGCCCGGGGATCACGAACTTGCCCCATCCGTCGATGAGGGTGGCGTCGGCGGAAACCCCTGTCGTCGGCGAAGGTCCGAGCCCGACGATTCTGTCCCCTTCGATCAAGACCGTCGCGGGTTCGACGGGGACCCGGCCGGTGCCGTCGACCACCCTGGCGCCGACCACGGCGAGTCTGTGGATTTCTCTCGAGCCCGAAATATCAGTCATGTCGAGGGGTTGCCCCTCGAATCCGTGATCTTGCCAACAGGTTTATCCACAGCCGTGCATAACTTACATGCAGTCCAGGGTGGTCCGCGTCGGAGGCTCGGGTCAGTAACTGACCGAGGCGACCTTCCCGATCACCCGGAGGACTGACTGCGACTCGGCCTGCTCTACCGGCTCGATGCGGGGGAGCCGGACGACGAACTCGCTTCCATGGCCCGGACCTTCGCTGTAGGCCTCCACCTGGCCACCGTGAAGCTCCACGAGCCGGCGTACCAGCGTGAGGCCGACGCCGAGCCCGCCCTGAGCGTGATGGAGCCGCCGGTCGCTTTGCGGGGACAGGTCGAACATGTGCGGAAGCAGCCTGGCCGGAATCCCGATGCCGGTATCGGAGACGCCGATGAGGGCCAGCCCTTCTTCGCCGACCACCCGGACTCGAATCGTGCCGCCCGGCGAGGTGTACTTGATCGCGTTCAGCAAGAGATTCGAGACGATCTGGTTGAGCCGCATCGGGTCCGCGTTGGCCCAGACGGGCTCGGCCCGCACATCGACGACGTGACGCTCCAGCCGGCCGGTGCTCGCCAGGTCGCCGACCGACCGCTGCACGCTGGTCGCGAGATTCAGCGGCTCGCGCGACAGGACGATCTCGCCGGTGGTGACGTGGACGATGTCGAGGAGATCGTCGACCAGCCGACCGAGCTGTGTGATCTGATGGCGGATCGCCTCGCGGGCGCGAACGGCGACGTCGTCCTGGCCGCCGATCCGATCGAGAACGCTGACCGCGCTGATGATCGCCGCGAGCGGGTTGCGGAGCTCGTGCCCCAGCATCGCCAGGAACTCGTCCTTCGCGCGATTGGCCGCCTCGGCTTCGGCGTGGGCCGCCTGCGCCCTGACGAGCAGAAACTCGCGCTCGTGCTCGACGCGCCGGCGCTCCTCGACGACGGCTCCGGCCGAGATGACCATCACCGACACGGTGGCCATGAAGACTTGCAGCAGCAGGAGCGACTCGTTCGTCGGCACGTTGGCCAGCGGCCCGAAGCCGTGGAGCGTCTCCCAGATCGCGATGCCCGACAGCACGGCGACGAGCATCGCGGCCTCGCGCTGCCGAAAGCGCACGGCGGCCCAGACGAGCGGGGGCGTGCACAGGAACGTGAGCGGCAGCGTCATGAACCCGAGGTGAGCCAGCCCCTCGCCGAACACGGCCAGCCCGACGAGGGTCGTCGTGAACCAGAGGGCCGCGGCCTCGAGCAGGCGACCGCGTGACGGCCTCGCTCCCGAGTCACGGACGAGCAGGACTAGGAGAGGCGCGAAGACCAGGGCGCCAGTCGCGGCGCCGAGCCACCACGTGAGCCAGATGCCGTCGAAGTCGGCCCAGTCCGCGTACCCGCCGAGTGAAAGGCTCCCGACACCGATCGTCGCGCTGACGAGGCTCGACAAGAGCCCGGCGAGCGCGGCGAACTTGAACACGTCCTGGGCGTGGTCGAAGGCATGCGCGCCGTTGGCGTAGCGAATCACGAGATACGCGCCAAGCAGTCCCTCGAGCGTGTTGCCCAGCGCGATGGCGAGCGACGTGGCGACCGATCCGGCAGTAGTGATATTGACGACGAACGCGCCCGCAAAGATCGCCGGCCAGACCCGATAGCCGAGCGTCAGGAATGCGGCGAGGGCGATTCCCGTCGGCGGCCAGACCGGCGAAGCGCTCGCGTGCACGGACGCGAGGGAAAGTCCGAGCTTTCCGCCGACGACGTAGAGGCCAAAGAGCCCGGCCAGGCTGAGCGGATATGTGCGATCGGCGAGCATATGAGAGTGCGCGCCCTCGTTCCGGGTGGATCCGTTGGCACAGCAGGAACCTGTCGCTAGAGGTCGCTACTCTGGCTCCACTCCGCGACGAACGCAACCGCAAAGTGAAGGGCGACCCGGCTTCGCTAGAGAGAATCGGCGGGGCGACGCTTGGTGCCGACCGGAGCCTCGTCGGCCGGAGGCTCGGGGCCGGTGAGCATCGGAGTGTTCCCGATCACTTCGCTCTTGAGGCGGTCGATCAATCCCCTGGCCTTCGAGACGGCACGACCAGTCGCCACTCCGACGCGCGCCGCGTACCCCTCGATCGCGCCGTGCTTGCTCGACGGACGCGGCGCGCGTGGCTTTTGCGCCGCGGTGGCTCGCGTCTCGAAGGGATTCGACGCCCGCGCGGGCGCCGATCCGGACGGCTCGCCACGGCCGATCCGCGGCGCTGGCCCGGAAGGCTCGTGCTTGGCGAATTCCTCCGTCGGCGCCGCGCCGGGGATGCGATCCGGAAGCACGCTCAGGGGCGGCGCCAGGATGAGCGCCGCCATCACCGTGCTCGCGGCGCCGACCGCCCGTCCCGGCCGCGGCTCGCGCCGGCGCCTGAAGCTCAGGATGTTCTCGAATCGGGCGCGGTCCTCGGCGTCGGGCTCCTCGCGCGGGCGGGGCGTCATCGCCGCGCCCGGCACGATGGCAAAGCCTTTCGTCCTCACCTCGAGGTCGAGATCCGTGTTGCACCGGCGATCGGCCGGCAGCCGCTCCTGCCCCCGGGATTCGCTCTCGAACAGGTCCCCCGTGCGCCGACGGTCCATGATGATCTCGACCTCGTCGTCCGGCTCCAGCGACGCCTGCAGGCTCAGCACGAGCTCGCTGCATTGCAGCGGATCGCGCGACACGATGCAGAGGCTTCGGCGCGAAGGCTTCACGTCGTCGCTACGGTCCGAGAGGAATCTCGACCCGTTTGTCGCCTGTGATCACGCGGACCCGCAGATCGACGGGAGACGAGCGGGTTGGCGGCAACGCGCCGCGGTAGGTCCCGTGATCCGGGTAGAAGTCCATCCGAATGTTCTCGACGGTCCCGTCCGGCATGCGCGCGAGGAGCAGGACTTCGGCGTCCCCGAGCGGCTTGCCCCCCGGATCGACGATTCTGACGGTATACGTCCCGTTCGGCGTGCCCGGCTCGCGACTGAGCTCGACACGCGGCAGCCCGGCAAATCGCGGTGAGACCAATCTCGCCCTGGGTTCCGCGGGCGCAGGGACCGCAGCGGCTCGTCTCGGCGCCGGTTCGTTCACGCTCGGCCGAGGCACTTCCATCGGTCGGGGCCGTCCTGCCGTAGCTTCCTCAATCGCCACCCGCGGCGCAGCGCGACTCTCGTCGAGTGGTGTGCGCGTGTCGCGCGGCGACGCGTCAGTCGCGGCGTCACGTGAGGGCAAAGACGACCGCTCGCTTGCGGACGAAATCGGCCCGAGAGTCGATCGCTCCGCCAGGGCGACCTCGTTCGCCGGCGCGCGCGACGGCGCTTCGGCCACGGCGGGCTTTTCGCTGACCCCGTGTCTTTCGGCAGTCGCGGGCCTTTCGGCGGTGGCCACTCCCCGTGGCGTGGGCGAAGCGTCCGGAGTCTGCGCCGGCGGCTGGCTCGACCGGCCGGGCGCCTCCGGCGAGGCCCGATGCGCGAGGCTCTGCTTGATGGTCCGAACCGTCGGCGACAAGACGGACGCGGCCGCGACCACGACCGCCAGCGCCGCGATGAGCCACGGGACGGACACGCGGGCGCGCCCGCGCTTGAAGCTCAGGATCGCCTCGAGCCGCTCCTCGTCATCGTCACCGGCGTAAGCTTCGGCGTCGTCCCGAGCCGCCGGCGCGAGGCGCGATGTCGGCGGCGAAGGAACCAGCAGCGAGAGCGGGGACCTCTCTCCCCTCGGGGCCCGCGCATCTCTCGGAATGCGCTCCTCTCGCATGCTCCGCTCCTCCCGGGGACGAGGTGCCGGCACGACGGCAAAGCCGTTTGCTCTCAGCGCGAGGTCCACCTGGGGTCGCCGGCGCCGATCCTGGGCACGATCCCAGTCATCCGAGGGCTCACCGCTACGCCGGTCCACGATGATCTCGAGCTGGTCGTCCGGACCGAGCGATGCCCCGAGGGCCGCGATGAAGTCGCGACCGCGGAGCCGATCGCGAGCGACGATGCACAGGATCTTGGGCTGGTCGGCCACGAGCCATTCTCCTGTAAGCAACGCTGATGCCGAGCGGGGGCCGGGAGCCCGGCAGCTCGTCCCCGTGATCGAGCGCCAAAAGCTCGCGTCCGGTCAAACGCTGATCACCCGGTGCAGGCGCGGATGACGCCTGGCGACGGGGAGAATGGGTAGAAGTTACTCGCGACTACGTAACTTCTACATCGTCTGACCGAACGTCCGAGCCGCGGATCGAGTACACTGCCGACCACCCAGGCTCGTTTTGCGGAGGAATCACCATGAGGCAGAGCCGCGATCAGATCCTGACGAGCCACGCCGGAAGCCTGCCACGCCCCGGGGTCCTGATCGACGCCAATCGCGCGCGGGAGTCGGGGGTGACGACCGACGAGCGCCGCTTCCGGGACCAGCTGCGGTCGAGCGTCGCCGAGGTCGTGCATCTCCAGACACAAGCGGGCATCACCGTTCCAGGCGACGGCGAGTTCGGGAAATCGATGGGGCACAAGGTGAACTACCGCGCGTGGTGGAGCTATTCGTTCCAGCGCCTGGGCGGGCTCGAGCTCGGCACCACCGGGCTCTACGACATGCCGGCGCGGCGTTCTGGCCCGGGCGAAGTCGTGCTGACGAGCTTCGCCGATCGAAGGGATCGTCTGAAATTCGGCGCGGCCTATGCCGATCCGGATTCGGGCATCACGACCGGGCCCCGGCCCGCGCTCTGGCCCGTGTGCGTGAGCCAGCTGACCTACACGGGCCACGCAGCCATCCAGTCCGACATCGCCAACTTCAAGGCGGCGCTCCAGGCCGCTCGTGTCGAGGAAGGCTTCATGACCTCGATCGCGCCGGGCAGCGCCTCGCGCATCGCGAACCGGTACTACAAGACCGACGAGGAGTTTCTGTGGGCGTGCGCCGACGCGATGCGCGAGGAATACAAGGCCATCGTCGACGCCGGGCTCGTCCTGCAGCTCGACGATCCGGCGATCGCCGAGAACTGGGACATGGTGAACCCCGAGCCCAGCGTCGCCGACTACAAGAAGTTCTCCATGGTTCGCGTCGAGGCGCTCAACCACGCCATCCGGGGACTCGCGGAAGATCGGATCCGCTTCCATCTCTGCTGGGGCAGCTGGCACGGCCCGCACACGACCGACGTGCCCATGCGGGACATCGTCGACGTCATGCTGGCCGTCAAGTGCGGCGCCTACTCGTTTGAGGCCGCCAACGTGCGCCACGAGCACGAGTGGAAAGTGTGGCAGGACGTGAAGCTCCCCGACGGCAAGCTGATCCTGCCCGGCATCGTGAGCCACGCGACCAACGTGGTCGAGCATCCGGAGCTCGTGGCCGAGCGCATCACGCGCTTCGCGAACCTGGTCGGGAAGGAGCGCGTGATCGCCTCCACCGACTGCGGTCTCGGCGGCCGCGTCCACGCGCAAATCGCCTGGGCGAAGCTAGAAGCGCTCGCGCAGGGAGCCGCGCTGGCGACCCGACAGCTCTGGCGCTGACGTCGTCTCAGCGACCGGGCTGTTGCTGTGGCTGCGACGGCTCCTCCCGCCCGCCGCCGCGTCTGTCTTGGGGCGCGTCCGGCTGCTGGCGGCGCTCGGCCCGCTGGGGAGAAATGCGGTTGGCGGGTTCCCCGGGGAGCCGCTGCGGCTGTTGTGGTCCCCGTCCCGCTTCGCCGCGATCGGGCCGAGGCGACGGCTGTTGCGCTTGTGGTGGCGCCGGCCTCGCGACTTCGCGCGGCGCCGAGGGCGCGGGGCCAGGACGCGGCATGCTGTCGGGGCGCTGGGCATTGGCGTCGGGGCGCCGTGTACTGTTGTCGGGCCGCTGCGCGTTGTTGTCGGGACGCCGCGTGCCGCCGTCGGACCGCTGCGCGTTGTCCTCGGCGCGTCGCGCGCGGTTGTCGGGGCGTTGCGCGCTTTCGTCGGGGCGCTGCGCATCGCGCTGGGGCCGCGGCGTGCTGCCGTCCGGGCGCTGCGCATGGCTCTCGCGTGGAGCCGGCGTCGCGTCCGGCGGCTGCGGGGCTCCGAATTGCCGAGGCTGGGGCGGACGCTGCCGCTCGACCTCGCTGTTCCCGAACGTGGGCCTCGCGGGCACCGATCCCGTGGACGCCGGCTTCGGCGCGGGCACGATCCGGGGCGGCGGCGCCGCGACAGCATTGGCCGGCCGCGGTCCCTCGTCGCGCGAAGCCTCGTTGCGCCCTCGCTCGGCTCGCGCCGCGTCCGGCGGGCCCGGACCCTCTCGACGCGGGGCGCGCGTGGCGACCACGGAGCGGGTGATCGTGTGCTCGGGCGGCCGCGAGGCGCGCCCGCTCGCGGCGACGTAGCTCGCCGCGTCGGGCGTGACCCGCAGCGGAGCGCGTGCGGGCTCGAGTCGTCGCGCGTCGATCTGCGCGACGCGCGCCTGGTGGACCGAGCCCCGCCCGAAGTGCTCCTCGCGAACCGCCACCACGGCGTGCTCGACGCTGGTGTTCCTGTAGACGTTGATGTTCGTGACGTTCACGACCGTCGTGCGATTGACGACGACGTTGTTGACCACGCGCGGCCCGCCCCAGCCGGCCCACGTCGGTCGGCCGATGAAGTGAGGTCTCCCCCACCATGGCACCAGGGGCTCGCCCCAGCTCAGCGCCACCCAGCTGACTCCCGGGACGCCGATCGCGACGCGGACGCTCGGTCCTCCAAAGAACGCGACCAGCGCCGGCGCATAGACCGGCCTGACGACCACGGGCCCCGGCGCCCACGCCCAGTAGCCGCTCACGAAGACCCAGCGGCCATAGTGATACGGGGCCCAGCCCCACGGCGCGGTGTCGACCCACGTCCAGCCGTAGTACGGATCGAGCACCCATCGCCCCGTGCTGTAGGGTGCCCAGCCGGAGGAAGCCCCCTGAGGCACCCACACTGAGCCGTACGTCGGGACGACGCGCCAGTCGCCGTAGTGATCGAGGTCGTCGACGCCATACACGCCGGTGGAGACGTACCGAGAGCTGATCGCGTCGAGCAGGTCGTCGGTGCGCGCGTAGTTCCAGCGATCCCAGACGTCGAGCTCGGGCGCGACGTAGCTGCGCACGGTCGGCGCGGGCGTGCCCTCGAGCACCACCTCTTCGCTCGCCGCGACGGCCACCGCCTGCCCGCCGGCCGGCGTCATCGTCGCCTGTCCGGAGCGCCGCGTGACGAAGGAAGTTCCTGTTTCCGTCACGTCGACGCGGTAGTAGCCGGCGCGCTCGATCGTGAAGGCCGCGTGCGGCGTGTCGAGCTCGACCGTGCGGCCCGCGTCGACGCTGCGCAAGTCGAGCGAGACGTGGCCGCCGGTGACCTTGATCTGGAGAAAATCGGGCTCGTGGTTGACGAGCCCGAGCTGCGAGTCGCCCCAGGCCCGCACGAATGCCCGCGCGCCCACCTGAAGCTCGAGATTGCCGCGATTGCCCGTGTAGAGCTCGTCTCCTGGGGCCAGCGCGGTGTTGACCTGCGCGGGGGCCCAGTCCTGAGCGCCGGGCCGGAAATACGAGACGTCCCCGTCCGCGTAGCTCAATCGGGGCCGGGTGATGACGATCGCGCCGTCTTCATTCTCGGCCGCCCCGGCGGCTCCCGCGCCGAGCGCGATCTGCAAGCCGAGCGTCAAAGCCAGAACCGCCGAGATTGCAACCCGTGCCTCGCGCCAGCGCATGAGACGCCCCCTTTCCCCCCGGCACTTCATCGAATTGGACGGGCCAGCAGGCTCCCGCATTTCATATTGAACCAGATCGCGACGCCGAGCCGGATCATCGCTTGACGTTGCCAGGTACACGCGCGCACACTCGGTGCGTCCATACAGGGCGGGGAGGAGCGACGGTGAACAAGGGCCCGATCGTCATCGGGGTCGTGCTGGCCCTCGCCGCGGGTGTCGCGATCGCGCCGGGCTCCGCGCTGGCCCAGCGATCCCGGGGGGCCGTCGCCGGCGGCGGGTCCCGCGCCGTGGTCAACGGGGGTGGGCGCGGGTTCGTGGGGCAGCCCGGCTTCGCTCACCGTCCGGGATTCGCCCATCACCATCATCCATTCTTCCGGCCGTTCTTCCCGTTCGGAATAGTAGCGGCCGCTCCGGCCGTCGTGTACGCGGCGCCGTACTACTATCCGCCTCCGGTGTACTATCCGCCGCCCTACTACGATCCGCCGGCCTACAGCGCGCCCGTGGTCTACAGCCCGCCGGTGAATTACGCTCCGCCTCCAAGCCAGACGATCTCGGTCGCACCGGCGCCGCCACCGTCGCCGAACGTCGTACAGTTCGCGACCGGACGGTACGAGCTTCGCGGCGACGGCGTGTCGACGCCGTACACGTGGGTCTGGATCCCGAATCCGCCGACGGCACCGCCGCCGGCGGCTCCCACCGCGCCGCCTGCGTCGGAACCGGGCCCGAACGGCGCGAACGGCAGCGGCGGCCGTGCTCCGGCGCGCGTGGGCCAGCTCTATCGCTGGACCGACGCGCAGGGCGTCGTGTACTGGACCGATCGCTTGGACGCGGTGCCCGAGCAGTACCGGTCGAAAATGAAGTCGTCCCCGGCGTCCTGAGCGCGCGCAGCGGATCGCCGGGACTGCGCGCGCGATCGTACGCCCCGGAGCTTAGGTCAGGAACTCTCGCAGGACGCGGACCACCGACGCGGTTTGCTCGAGATGCGGCACGTGGCCGGCCGCCTCAACGATCTGGACGCGAGAGCCGGGCAAGCGCCGGGTGAACTCATCGGCGTACGCGACCGGCACCAGGCGATCCTCGCGGCCCCACACGAGCAGGGCCGGTGCCTTGACGCGGTGAATGCGCTTCTTGAGGCCCTTGTCGGGGATCGGCCAGATGAACTTGCCGGTCGTGCCCATCGCCCACACGAGTCGCACGCGCGCCGACGTCGCCTCCGCGTCCTGCGCGTCCGACCTCGGGAACATGCGGCGCGCCGCCTCGCCGTCGGGATCGCGGAAGACGTGCGCGCGGAGCGCCCCGGGCTCGAGCATCATCCAGTTGACGATGTGATCCGGATCGCGCCAGAAACCGAGCGGGGCGACCATCGCCAGGCGCCGCACCCGGTCGGGATACGCGGCCGCCACCTCGCACGCGATCATGCCGCCGAACGAGTGGCCGACGAAGGCGGCGTTGCGGATTCCAAGGGTCTCCAGCAGCTCGTCGTAGCACAGCACGAGGTCCCAGAGCCCGTCGAGGTGATAGATGTCGTCGTGCGCCTCGGGTGTCGTCCCCGGGTGCTCGGGCGCCACGACGGTGAAGCTCTCGGCCAGCGCGTCGAGGAACGGATCCCACGTGAGCCCCCACGGCCCGTGGAAGAAAACCAGCGCGGGCCCGCGCCCTTTCGAGACGACGCGCACGCGGACGCGCCCCTGCCAGACGGCGATCGTGCGCGCCTCCGCGCCGGCCACGATGGGCGCTTCGACGCGGACGCTCATGCCCCGCCCGCCGCGATGCCGGCCGGCAAGGCCCCCGTGCGCTGACGGAGCCGCTCGGGCCACCAGTGGTTCACCCAGCCCTCGTCCTCCCAGACGTCGCGGAGGTCCGGCAGCACCTCGCGGCCAAAGAGCTCGATGTTCTCGAGGGCCAGCTCGTGCGGCATCGAGCCGATCTGGAGGAGGACCATCAAGTTCCCGACGCGCAGGCTCTTGATCACTTCCTCCTTCAGGCGATCGCGGACGGTGGCGGGGCTTCCCGCGATGACGAAGCCCTTCTCGACGAAGTCGCGGTAGCGGAGGCTCTTGGGGTTCTCGGCCCGGCGCACGGGATTGTTCAGCGTCGCGACGAGGCTTCGATAATCCTGGTTGCCGGGCGGCGAGAACCACATCGCCGGCACGTGCAGGCACTTGTGGTAGAAGTACTCGACGTGCCGTGCGTACTTCTCCTCGGCGCGCGCGTCGTTCTCGGCCACGACCACGAGCTGCAGGAAGCCCGCGCGGTACGGATTGCGGTCGCGACCCTTGTCGGTCACCACGCGCCAGTAGCCGTCCATCATCGTCTTCGCCGATTTGGCGCCGGAGTAGCTCAGGAAGCAGTAGCAGACATCGTGCTCGACCGCGAAGTCGAACGTGCTGATGCTGCCGGATCCGGGGATCCACACCGGCGGATGCGGCTCTTGGATCGGGCGCGGCCACAGGTTCACCGTCGCGAGCTGGAAGTAGCGGCCGTTCCACGAGAAGATCTCGCGCGCCTGCCAGGCCTTGAGCGTCAGCTCGACCGCCTCGCGGTAGCGCTCGCGGTGCTCCATCGGCGTGATGCCGTAGCAGAGGTTCACGTCCATCGGGCTGCCGAGCGGCAGGCCGGCCACCAGGCGCCCGCCGCTGATGCAGTCGAGCATCGCGTACTCCTCCGCGACGCGGAGCGGCGGGTTTGAGGTGGGCAGAGTCGCGCCCATCTGCACGATCGCGACGTTCGTGCCGTTCGTGGCCCGCGCGAGGACGCTGCCCATGAGATTCGGGCTCGGCATGAAGCCGTAGGCGTTCTGGTGATGCTCGTTCGTGCACACGCCGTCGAATCCGCACTTCGCTGCGTACTGAAGCTCGTCGAGTGTCCAGTTGTAGTACTGACCGACCCGACGCGCGTCGGCGAGCTCCCACCAGGGCGGCGTCACCCAGACGGACTCGTAGCGCTGCTCGAAGTCGGCGGGCAGCTCTCGGTAGGGCATCAGATGGAACGCGCTGATCTTCATAGAGCCCTCAATCTCCCTGGTAGCGCGGCGGGCGGACGAAGCCGCCGAGCTCGCGCCCGACCAGCGACGCGAAGCGGATCGGCGTGCGATCCTCGAGATACGGCCCGATCGCCTGCAGCCCGATCGGCAGGCCGCCGCGGCTGCGCCCGGCCGGAAACGCCGTCGACGGCTGGCCGGCGAGCGTCGCGACCGAGGCGCAGAACAGCCCCATCTCTTCGAGCACCGGCTCGCCGTTGACGTCCAGCGTCTTCCTGATCGACTCCGGCGTGCCGGGAAACGGCTTGTCCCAGTGTGGGTACGCCGGGGTCGGGAACGCGGGCATCAGGAGCACGTCCCACTCGCGGAAGAACGCGCGCCACGCCGCGCGATACTGCTCGCGCTGACCAAACCACGCGACGTAGTCGGGCGCGCCGCTCTCGATCCCGCGCTGGGACGCCCGGCTCCATTCGTCGTTGCGCGTGCGCATGACCTCGAGCCGCGCCTGGCGGTCGGCCACGGGGACGCGCGCCGAGGTGACCGCGGCGAGCAGCGAGAGATAGAGCGCGTAGTGCTGGCGATGATCGCCGAGGGCGTCGGGCTGGACGGCCTTCACCTGACAACCGAGGCGGCCGAGGCTCGACGCGAGACCGTCCAGCGCCGCCGCCACCTCGGCGTCGACAGGCACCCAGTCGAGCGCCGGCAGCACCGCGACCCGGAAGCCCGCCAGCCGATCGCGACGCGCGGCAGGAATCGCGATCTTCCACGCGACGTCCTCGCCCACCTCGGGCCCCGCCGCGACGTCGAGCGCCAGCTCGAGATCCTCGCCTGAGCGCGCCATCGGCCCCTGCACGCCCATCACGACCGCGGCGTTCGGCAGCGGCGGCATCGGGAACTGCCCGCTGCGCGGCATCGCCGTCTCGCTTGGCCGGTGGCCGTAGACACCGCAGAACGCGGCGGGCACCCGGATCGAGCCGCCGATGTCGCTGCCGAACTCGAGCGGCGTGAACCCGGCGGCGAGCGCCGCGGCGCCTCCGCCGGTCGAGCCGCCGGGGGTCCGACCGAGATCCCACGGATTGTTGGTCCGCCCGTAGACCGGATTGACCGACTGCCAGTCGGCGAGCATCTGCGGCACGTTCGTCTTCGCCATGACCGCGGCGCCCGCGCCCTTCACGCGCGTCGTGACCGGCGCGTCGTGCTCCGAGCGGAACTCCTTCCACTGGGACATGCCGGCCGTGGTGCGCAGGCCGCGCACGTTGATCGATTCCTTCAGGGTCATCGGCAAGCCGAGCAGGGGCGCGTCCTCACCCCGCGCCCGACGCGCGTCGGCGGCCTCGGCGTCGCGTCGCGCGCGCTCGAAGTCGAGCTCGACGATGGCGTTCAGCTCGGCATTGTGTCGCTCGATCCGCCGACGGTGCAGGTCGAGGAGCTCGACGGCGGACACGCGCCGCGCGCGCAGCGCCGCGAGCAGGTCGGTGGCAGTCGCGAAGGCATCTATGCGGTCACTCATATCGCCAACCCTCCCGAATTTCAGCCGACATTACCGCCCCCATCCGACAGGGTCAAGGATTGGCCGCGCCGCGCGCCCGTTTCGCGGCGCCCTCGAGCGCGGTCAGGAAGGCGAGGAGCGCCGGGCGCGGCGCGCGATCGCGCCGCCGGACGATCCCGATCTTCCGGTGGAGCGCCGGGCGCAGCGGGATCAGGTTGAGCGCGCCGGCTCTCACGTCGGCCTTCACCGCGATCTGCGAGACGACCGAGAGCCCGAGCCCGGCGCCGACCAGCTTCTTGGTGGCCTCGGCGTTGCCCAGCTCCATCGCAACGCGCGGCGTGGCGCGGCCGCGCCGGAACCAGTCGTCCACGACGCGGCGGATCGTGCCGCCGCGCTCGTAGAGGATCACGGGCTCGCGGGCGAGCTCGGCGGCCGTCATCGGCGCTCGGCTTCTCCACCGGCTCGCGGGCGGCGCGATCGCCACGAGCCGGTCGACGTAGAAGAGCGAGACCGCGAGCCCCCGTCCAGCCGGCACGGGCAGGGTGACCACGCCGACGTCGAGCTCGCCGCGCGACACGGCCGAGGCGATCTCGCCCGCGTTGCCCGTCACGACGACGAGGTCGAGCTCGGGATATCGCGCGCGCAGCCGGCGCAGGAGCGCCGGCAAGAGGTAGATGCTCGCGGTCGCGCCGGTGCCGACGGTCACGCGGCCGGCCACGCGGCCCCGAAGGCGCTGGATCGCCTCGCGCGCCTCGTCGAGCACCCGGAAGGCGCGGCCCGCGTGCTCGAGGAGCACTGCGCCGGCCTCGGTCGGCACCGCGCGCCGGCCGCGGCGGACCAGGAGCGGGACCCCCAGCTCCCGTTCGAGGTGGCGCACGTGGTGGCTGATCGCCGGCTGGCTCAGGTGAAGCGCCTCGCCGGCCCGCGAGAAGCTGCCCGAGCGGGCGATCGCCTGGAGCGTCCTGACGTGCACCGGATTGATGTCCATCGTCTCAGCGGCCGCGCTCGGCCGGGCCAAGTATCTCGAATCAGGTCAATTCGTACAATTCATTTTACGAATCGAACCACCGGCCGGACACTCGGCGTATGCCCGACGTGGCCATCCGCCCCGCCGAGCCGGCCGACGCCGACTCGATCGCCGTGATCTACAACCAGGGCATCGAGGACCGCCTGGCGACGCTCGAGACGGAAACGCGCTCGGCCGAGGAGCGGGGGCGCTGGCTCGCCGCGCGCGGCCCCCGCCACCCGGTGATCGTCGGCGAGGCGGCCGGCCGAATCGTCGGCTGGGCCAGCCTGAACGCGTTCAACCCGCGCCCGGCCTACGACCATGTCGCGGACTTGTCGGTCTACGTCGGCCGCGACTGGCGCGGGCGCGGTGTCGGCCATCGGCTGCTGGCGGCGCTCATCGCGCGCGGCCGCGAGCTCGGCTATCACAAGCTGGTGCTGGCCACGTTCCCCTTCAACGTGGCGGGCATCAGCCTCTACCGGCGGCTCGGATTCGCCGAGGTCGGGGTGTACCGCGAGCAGGGCCGGCTGGACGGCAAGTGGGTCGACGTCGTCGTGATGGAGCGGATTCTGTGACCCGCGCCGGCAGGTCGGCCGAGTGGCTGAACGAGCTTCACGCCGATTTTCTCGTCCGCGACCGCCTCGAGGAGGCCCGGCGGGCGGCGGCCCATCGGCATCTGCTCGAGACCTTGCCGCGGCGTCCGCGACCCGGCCGGCGCCGCGTCGCGGCGGCGATCGCGAGCCTCGGTCGGTGGCTCCGATCGCTCCTCTGAGCGCTACGACACCTCCAGGGGACGGGCCACCATGATGCCGCTGTGCGTCCGCACGCTCGCCACGTAGGTGGCCACGTCCTGGTCGAGAACGACCGCGTTCCGCGTGGTCGACGCGTGCAGAAGCCGGGGGACGCCGGCCTGGTCCCGGTAGCACACGCCGGAGTGCGCGCAGTCGAGGCCCTCGAGCGTGGTGGTGACGCCGACGATGTCGCCGGTCGTCAGGAGCCGCTGGCCGGCCGCGACCTTCTCCTTCGGCAGATAGTAGGTCGTGCGTGCGTTGATCTCCGCCTCGCGCAGCGCGATCTTCGCGAGCTGGTCCGGGCTCGCCTTGAGCTGTCGATAGGCGCCGGGATGAGTGGTCATGAAGCTGACGCGCCGGGTGAAGCGCTCGGCGCCGGGGAGCTCTTGGGTGATGAGGCGGGCGACGCCCTTGGTCTGGTTGTCGGCAAACCAGTCGCTCAGGTAGTGCAGCCGGGAGGCATAGTCGGTCGGCTGGCCGCCGCGATACCGGAGAAACGCGACCTCCGCCAGCAGCGCGTCGGGGGTCCGCTCGCCGCGCCGGAGCATCCGCGCGAAGGCGAGCGCCAGCTCGAAGAACGTGACGCAGTCCAGCCCCCGAAAATCGACCGAGCACACCTCGCGGTCGTCGTAGAGCTCGAGGGTCGAGGCCACGTACGGTGTCCGGCGAAGCGCCATGCCGACGGCGCCGATCCGCTCGCCGATCGGCAGCTCGCTCCACCGGCGCTCGCGCGCCTGGGTCACCAGTCGGTCGAAGACGTCTTGCCCCTCGAAGACCTTCGGGTCCGGGCTGCCGGCCGACGCGCGCCCGGGGCGCAGAACGGCCGGCAGCCCGGCGCTCGCGAGGGCTTTGCCCGCGAGGGCGAGGAACGCGCGTCGGTTCGGCCCCGGCTCATCCATCGCTTCCCTCAGGATCGCACGCTCAGCCCCGCTCGGCCGAGCGCCGCGCCACCTCGTCGGCGAGGGCTCGATGCTCCGCGCAGCCGATCACCGAGAGGTCGGGACGCGGCCCGGCGGCGGTGACGAGTGCCAGAACCGCCCGCCGGCGGCGGCGAGCCGGGGCCGGGTCGAGGGCGCCGAGCTCGAGGTCGCGCTCGATCGCCGCGACGGCTGCGTCCCGCGCTTCGGCGCTCCGACAGATCAGCGCGAGGTCGCCGCCCGCTCCGAGAAACCGCCGCGCCGCGGCGGCGACGCCCCAGGTGTCGGCGACCGCCGACATCTCGAGGTCGTCGCTCAGGACGAGGCCGTCGAAGCCGAGACGCCGTCGCAGCAAGCCGGAGACGATCGCGGGTGAGAGCGACCCGGGCAGCTCCGCGTCGAGCGCGCGGTAGCGCACGTGCGCGACCAGGACGGCCGGGCAGCCGGCGGCGAGGGCCGCGCGGAACGGCACGAGCTCGCCGCGCTCGAGTTCGCCGAGGGTCGCCGAGGTGTCGGGCAAGGCGTGATGCGAGTCGACGGCGGTGAGCCCGTGCCCGGGAAAGTGCTTCGCGACCGGCACCAGCCCAGTGGAGAGCATCGCCTCGACGCACGCCACGCCGAGCGCGGCGACCGCGTCCGGCGCCGATCCGAACGCGCGGTCGCCGATCACCGTGTTGCCCGGATCGAGCAGGCAATCGAGCACCGGCGAGAGGCCGGAATCGAATCCGGCGGCGCGCAGCTCGCGCCCCATCGCGCTCGCCACCGCCGCCGCGAGCCGAGGCTCGCCGGCGCGGCCGACCGCGGCTGCGGGTGGAAATCGGGTGAACGGCGGGGGCAAGCGATGCACGCGTCCGCCTTCGTGGTCGACCAGCACGAGGACGTCGGGGTCGAGCCGCCGCGCGTGGGCCGTGAGCGAGAGGACCGCGTCGAGGCTCGGGCAATTGCGGGTGAAGAGGACGACGCCACCCAGCCCGGACCGCTCCGCCAGCGCGACGAGCGCGTCCGGGATCCTCGTGCCGTCGAAGCCGGCGGCCAGGAGCTGGCCGGCGCCGCGCGTCACCCGGAGAGCGACCGGCCGGCGAGGTTCGCGACGATCACGCCGAGCTCTACCGGATCGACCGGCTTCGCGACGTGCATGCTGTAGCCGGCCGAGAGCGAGCGCACCCGATCCTCGGGCCGTCCGTAGGCGGTCAGCGCCACCGCCGGGATCTGGCCGCCTTGGGAGCCGGCCAGCTCGCGGATCTTGCGGATGAGCGAGTAGCCGTCCTCGCCGGGCATCTCGATGTCGGAAACGAGGACGTGCGGTTTCCAAGATTGGACCGCCGCAAGCGCTTCCGGGGGCGACGAGCAGAGCATGGGCTCCGCGTCCGCGCGGCGCAGGATCGTCGCGATCAGATCCAGCGCGTCCGGATCGTCGTCGACGACGAGGACGCGGAGCCCTCGCAGCGAGGGACCGTGATAGGCGGGCACCGGCTGTCGCGCAGTCGGGTGCGCGCGGTCGTCCCCCAAGGGGACCAGCGCGTCCACGAGCGGCAGCTTCACCCGGAAGGTCGCGCCCTTGCCCTCGCTCTCGGCGGCGACGGATCCTCCGTGCAGCTCGACCAGGTGGCGGACGAGGGCGAGCCCGATGCCGAGACCGCTCTGGTTGCGCGTGCTCCCGCTCTCGCCCTGCTTGAAGCGGTCGAAGATGACCGGCAGCAGCTCGCTCCGGATGCCGGCGCCGCTGTCGCTGACCACGATCTCGAGATGCGAGCTGACGCGCTGGAGCGTCACCTGGATACGTCCGTCCCGCGGCGTGAACTTGACCGCGTTCATCAGGAGATTCCAGACGACTTGCTGCAGGCGGTCCGGATCGCCGTTGATCGGTCCGGCGCTCGGGTCGAAGAGCGTCTGGAGCCTGAGCTCCTTGGCTTCGGCCGCCAGCCGCACCGCGTCGAGCGCCGCTTCGATCACGCGGTGGATCTCGACGGGCCTGATGTCGAGCCGCATCTTGCCGCTGATGATGCGGGACACGTCGAGCAGGTCGTCGATCAGCTGGAGCTGCGAGGCGCTGAGCGCGGCGCTCGACTCGGACAGGAGGGTCGCGCGGCGCTCGTCCGACTCGGCGCGCGCCCGGGCCGCTTGCTCGGCGGTGAGGAGCCGGGCCAGCTCGACCTCGGCGCGAAGCCGCGCGCCGATGTCGCGGGCGATCTTCGAGGCGCCGATGACGCGGCCGTCGGCATCGCGAATCGGCGACACCGTCAGCGCGATGTTGATCGGCGTCCCGTCCTTCCGGATACGCACCGTCTCCAGGTGCTCGATCGCTTCCCCGCGACGCAGGCGGCTCAGCACCTCGTCCTCTTCCGTCTGACGGTCCGCGGGCACGATCATCCGGATGGATCGGCCGATCGCCTCTCGCGCAGTGAAGCCGAACAGGCGCTCGGCGGCCGGATTCCACGCGGTGATGATCCCGTCGAGGTCCTTGCCGACGATCGCTTCCTCGGACGAGCGCACGATGGCCGCGAGCCGCAGCGAGGCTTCCTGGGATTGCTTGCGCTCCGTGACGTCCTCGAGCAGGGCGGAGAAGCCTTCCGGAGTCGAGAATACGCGCGTCCTGAACCACCGTCCGACCGGCCGGTGGAAGGCCTCGAGCTCGACGGGCTCGCTCGCGGCCGACGCGCGCCGCAGCCGGGTCTCGGTCTCGGTCCCGGCGACGCCGGGGAACAGATCCCAGAGCGTCGTGCCGACGATCGATGCGGCGGGTTGCCGGAGCAGCTCCGCGGCGCGGCCGTTCATGTAGCGAACGCGCCAGCTCACGTCGAGCACGAGGAAGCCCTCGTCGAGGCTGTGGAGCAGACCTTCGAGACGGCGCCGGCCGCGGACCATCGATTCGCTGAGCGCGCTGATCAGCGCGCCGATCACGGCGAAGGAGACGAGCCCGACCGCGTCGGCGACGGTCGTGACCCGCAGGCTGTGGTACGGAGGCAGCCAGAGATAATTGGCGAGCGCCGCGCCGAGGACCGTCGTCACCATGCCCGGCCAGAATCCGCCCGCCCACGCGCCCAGCACGATGGCCGGGACGAACATCAGGAACGGAAGGTCGTCGACCCAGAGCCCTGACAGCGCGGCCCGGAGCCCCGCCGCCCCCAGCGCGGCGGCGACCGCGACGCCGTAGCGGACCGGCGCGGGCCAGTCCGGAGCTCGAACGTAGCCGGCTCTCGTCATCACTCTCGGGGTCGGCACTTGAAGGAATACCACAGGAATAGGGCGTAGGGTAATTGAGCGGTCCCACGGGCGCCCGGTTCTGCGATAGTGTGTGCCTCGCCCCAAGGAGGCCCGGGATGAAAGCGATCGTTTTCGCGCAAACAGGTGGCCCCGACGTGCTGGCCCTGGCCGACGTTCCCAAGCCCGAGCCGCGCGCCGGCTGGGTGCTGATCAAGAACCACGCGATCGGCGTGAACTTCGCCGACACGCGCTTTCGCCAGGGCACGTACACCGTGAAGCCGAAGCCCCCCGACACGCCCGGCATGGAAGTCGCGGGCGTGGTCGAGGCGGTGGGCGACGGTGTGACCGATGTGCGGCCCGGCATGCGGGTGGCCGCGTTCACGAGCCGGGCGTACGCCGAGTACTGCGTGTCGCCCGCATTCATGGCGATCCCGCTGCCCGAGTCGGTGAGCTTCGTCGACGGCGCCGCGTTCCTGATCCAGGTGCTGACCGCCTATCACGCGCTCCACACGATGGATACGACCGGTCCCGGCAAGAGCGTCCTCGTTCACGCCGCCGCCGGCGGCGTCGGCCTCGCGGCCGTTCAGCTCGCCAAGGCGGCCGGCGCCCGGGTGTTCGGCACGGTCTCGAGCGACGCCAAGGCGGGCCTCGCGAAGGAGGCCGGCGCCGACGCGGTCATCAACTACGCGAAGGACAAGTTCGCCGACGAGGTGCTGCGGCTGACCGGGGACCGCGGCGTCGACCTGATTCTCGACGCGGTCGGCAAGCCGACGTTCGAGGAGGGGCTCCGCTGTCTGGCGCCCTTCGGACACATCGTCACCTACGGACGCGCGGGCGGCGCACCCGATCCCCTGACCATCTCGGCGCTCTCTCCGAAGTCGCAGAAGGTGAGCGCGTTCTCGCTACCGACCCTGACGAGGGGCTTCCCCGACAAGACCCGGGAGAGCGCCGAGCGATGCTTCGCGCTGATGCGCGAGGGCCGCCTCAAGCTCCACATCAGCAAGACGTACCCCCTGGCCCAGGCGGCCGAGGCACATCGCCATCTCGAGTCGCGGGAATCGACGGGCAAGCTGATCCTGCTCCCCTGACCGATGGACCGAACGACCGAGACGCTCTCGCGCTACGCCACCTCGCTCCGCTACGGCGATCTGTCGCCGAGCGCGGTGAAGGAGGCCAAGCGTCACATCATCGACTCGCTCGGCTGCGCCATGGGCGGCGCGACGAGCGAGCCGGCCGCCATCGCCCGCCGGCTCGCGCCGGCCTGGGCCGGCGCCCCGTCGGCCCGGCTCCTGGGCGACGGGCGCGCGACCACGCCGGAAGCGGCGGCCTTCGCCAACACCGCGATGATCCGGTTCCTCGACGCCAACGACACGTACATCTCGCGCGGCTCCGGCCATCCGAGCGACATGCTCGGGGCGATCCTGGCGGCGGCGGAGCTCGCGGGCGCATCCGGCACCGATTTCTTGCTGGCGACCGTGCTCGGCTACGAGGTCTTCGGCGCCCTGGCGGACCGCGTGTCGCTGCGCGAGCGCGGCTGGGATCAAGGGGTCTTCGTCGCGCCGGCGTCGGCGGCCGGCGCCGGACGGCTGCTCGGGCTCTCGGTGCGGGAGATGGCCGACGCGATCGCGCTCGCGGTGACCGCGAACGTGGCGACGCGCCAGACGCGGGCCGGCGAGCTCGCGATGTGGAAGGGCTGCGCGACCGCGGCGGCCGCGAAGGCCGGGCTCTTCGCCGCCCAGCTCGCCAGCGGGGGAATGACGGGACCGACGGAGGCCTTCGAGGGCCGTCACGGGCTCTGCGAGCAGGTGACGGGCCCGTTCGAGCTCGGCACGCTCGGCGGCGCCGGCCGACCCTTCGCGATCGAGCGCACGAACTTCAAGTTCTTCGCCGCCGAGTATCACGCGCAGGCGCCGCTGGCCGTGGTCCTCGCCCTCCGGAACAAGGTGCGCGCCGAGGAGATCGAGACGCTCGACGTGCAGATCTACGCGATGGCCCACAGCGAGATCGCGAGCGAGCCGGCCAAGTGGGATCCGCAGACGCGAGAGACGGCCGACCACAGTCTTCCCTACATGCTGGCCGTCGCGCTGGTGGACGGCCGCATCACGCCGGCCAGCTTCGAGCCCAAGCGCTATCTGGATCCGACCCTGCGTCCGCTCATGAATCGCATCCGCGTCGCCGAGAACCCGGAGCTCACGCGACGCTTCCCGGGCGAGCTGCCCTCGCAGATCGACGTGACCACCCGGTCAGGTCAGCGCTACACCGAGCGAGCCGAGTTCCCGAAAGGGCACGCGGAGAACCCGATGACCGACGCCGACGTCGAGGCGAAGTTCCGCGATCTCTCGGAGGACGTCCTCGGCCGGATCCCGGCGGCCGGCGCGCTGGAGGCGCTCTGGCGCCTGGACGAGGTGTCGCGGATCGGCGCGGTGGTCGATCTGTTCACATTCAAACGCTGACGAGGTGAGGCGATGGATCTCGGACTGAACGGCAAACGCGCGCTCGTGACCGGCGGCAGCCTCGGCATCGGCAAGGCGATCGCGCTCGAGCTCGCCCGCGAGGGCGTCGACGTGGCGATCGTCGCCCGCACGAAGGACCGGCTCGAGGCCGCGGCGAGCGAGCTGGCGAGCCAGACGGGCCGCACGGTCGTCCCGCTGGTCGCCGACGTGACCAGCCGAGAGCAGGTCGATCGCGCGGTGGCCCAGGCCGCGGAGCGCCTCGGCGGCCTGCACATCCTGGTCAACAGCGGCTCGGCGCCCGGAGGCTCGGCGAGCGCGACCGGCCCGATCGAGACCGTCGTCGACGAGGACCTGCTGCAGGACTTCAACGTGAAGTACGTGGGCGCGCTGCGCTGCGCGCGCGCCGCCATTCCCTACCTGAAGCAGCAGGGGTGGGGGCGGATCATCAACATCAGCGGCACCAACGCCCGCAACGCCGGCAACCTGAGCGGCGGCGCGCGCAACGGCTCGCTCGTGCACCTGACCAAGACCCTGGCCGTGCAGCTCGGGCGGTACGGCATCACCGTCAACTGCATCCATCCCGGGACGACGCGCACCGAGCGCACCCCGCGGCTCCTGGCGGCGCGCGCCGCCGAGCTCCGCATTCCTCTCGACGAGGTCGAGAAACGCGACTTCGCCTACGAGTCGCCACGAGGCAACTCCATCTGCCGGATGGTCGACGCCGCCGAGATCGCCTATCTCGCGGTCTTTCTCGCCTCGGACAGGGCGTGGGCGGTCAGCGGCGAGCTGGTCGTGGCGACCGGCGGCGCCGGCCGCGCGGTGTACTACTAGATGCCGGGCGCGCTGCAGGCCGTCGCGGGGCTGGGGCTCCGCCGGCCGCGGCGCGCCGGCTACTCAGGATCTCATCGAAAGGAGCGGCGATGGCCGACTGGAAGCCGCCCACGCAGGATCGCGTCGAAGGGTACTTCAAGGAGCTATCCGGGCTTCGCGATGAGCACGCACCTGGCCATCCCGTTCCTCGGACTGGTGCTCGTGGACAACACGAATCCGGAGCGGCTGGCCCGGGCGTGCGCGGAGGAAGCGCTACGAGTTCCTCTTCACCGCCACGCCGATCCGGCTGGTCGGCTCGACGGGCGCTCCCGCGCACCCGCTCGCGATCTTCTAGACGGCGACGCGTCGCGCGGCGAGGCCGCCACGCGCGATGCCGCAGACGCGCGTCAGCCCCGCCGCGCGCCGGGCCCGCGCAGCAAGACGCCCGGCGTGCGGCCGGTGGTCTCGCCGTTCTCCAGGGTCACCTGCCCGTTGACGACGGTGACGGCGATCCCTTCGGCCTTCTGAACGAGACGGCGAGCCCCGCCGGGTAGGTCGGTTTGCACGGTCGGCATCGCCGGCCGCACGCGTCCCTCGTCGAAGATCACGACGTCTGCCCGGTAGCCCGTGCGCACGAGCCCGCGGTCGTGGAGCTCCCACGCCGAGGCGTTGTCGAAGGTGAGCTTGCGTACTGCTTCCTCGAGCGTGAACGCCTGGCGCTGACGCACCCAGTAGCTCAGCAGGTGCGTCTGGAGCGACGAGCCCATCTCCTGGCAGACGTGAGCCCCCGAATCGGAGAAGGTCGCGAGCGTGCGCGGGTGCCGCAGCATGCCGAGCACGTGCTCGGGGTCCTCGTTGACCAGCGGCTGCACGAACACCTGATCGTCGTTCTCGAGCACCAGATCGATCATCACCTCGACCGGATGGCGGCGCAGCTCGGCCGAGAGCTGGGCGACCGTCGGGTCGTTCCAGTCCACGCCCTTCATGACGAAGAGGTTGGCGTAGTCGGGCTTGCGCGGATCGGTGGTGGCCGCGCCGCCGCCCTGGAAGACGTCGTCGCGCGGCTTCATGCCCGCCTCGTCGGCGACCAGCTGGCGCCGCGTCGCAGGGTCGGCGAGACGCCGCTTCTGCTCGGCCAGCGGCAAGCGGCGGATCTGTCGCCACGCCGGGAGCACGTCGAACGGCAAGTAGGACTTGAGCGAGAAGATCGCGTTGATCGAGCGCGTCGTGGTCTGCCCCCACATCCGGGCTCCGGCGGCCGCGCACTCGTCGAGGTACTCGAGCTGATAGGTCCACGGATTCGGCCGGTGGCCCTGGCGGCTCGAGATGGTGCCAAACATCACGGGACGTCCGGTCTCGACCGCTACCTGCTTGAGCCGCGCGAGGAATTTCCGCTGCGCCTCACCGCCCGATGTGTCCGGACCGATCTGGAACACGCCGGCGTTCAGCTCGGCCATCGCGCCGACCAGGCGATCGAGCTCCGACCAGACGGCGATGCGGCTGGCCACCGGCGTGTCGTCGGGCGTGACGTGCGTCGTCGCGCGAGAGCTCGAGAAGCCCATGGCGCCCACACGGATCGCCTCCTGCACGGCGGCAACCATCCGCGCCAGGTCGTCCTCGGCCGCGGGCTCACTGAGCGCGCGCTTGCCCATGACGTACATGCGCAGGGCCGAGTGGCCGATGTAGGCGCCGTAGTTGATGGCCTTGGGCAAGCGATCGACGGTCGCCAGATACTCCGGGAAGGTCTCCCAGGTCCAATCGATCCCCGCCATCATCGCTTCGGTCGGAATGTCCTCGACCGCGGTTAGGCAGCGGGCGAACCATTCGCGCTCCGCGGGCGGGCACGGCGCCAGCGCGAATCCGCAGTTGCCCATGATCACGGTGGTCACGCCGTGCCAGCACGAGCAGCTGCCCATCCGGTCCCACGCCACCTGAGCGTCCATGTGGGTGTGGCCGTCGATGAAACCCGGCGCGACGATCAGGCCGTCGGCGTCGATGGTGCGCTCGGCCGCCGATCGACTGCGTCCGATCTCGACGATCCGGCCGTCCTTGATGCCCACATCGCCGCGATAGCGCGCGGCGCCCGAGCCGTCCACGATGCTGCCACCGCGAATCAAGAGATCGAGTGCCATGAGCCCTCTCTCCTCAGTCTGTCGACCACATGGCGCCGCGCCGGGCTACGCCGCCGCGTCGTCGCGCTCGCGCGCGGCATCGCGAGCAACACCATAGAGGATCAGGAGAATCGGCAGCAAGTACATGTGCGCGCCGCTCCACATGAGCCCGCCGCCGACCATCTGATCGTCGACGGCGCTGATCCCGAGGGTGGCCGCCGTCCGCGCGTAGTGAGGATAGAACGCGCGCTCTGGCACCGCCAGCAGCATGCCGAGCGCGGTGCTCTGCGCGGTCGCGGCGAGCAGATAGACGATCTGGAGGCCGGGATGCAGGCGCGGCGCCAGTCGCGGCGCCGGGCGGATGATCGGCCACCAGAACAAGAGCGCCGTCCCGAAGAAGGTCACGTGCTCGATGGCGTGCACGAGCTCGTGCTCGGCCGCGGCGTCGTAGAGCACTGGGAGGTGCCAGACCCAGATGGCCGCGACGTGAAGGAGGCCGGCCGCCGGCCAGAACGTCATCGCCGACAGCGCGACGCGCACTCGCGCCGTGCGTCGAAAAGGGGCGGCGAGCCAGCGCCGCGCGCCGGGCGGCAGGCCCCAGAGCACGAGCGGCAGCGGATTACCGAGCAGCAGGAGCGGCGCCGCCATCATCGTCAGCAGGAGATGCTGCGCCATGTGCGCCGAAAACCGCTCGGTCGCCAGCTCGTCGAGCGGCGACAGCAGCGCACCCGCGACGAAGAGGAGCCCCAGCACGTAGGAGGCGGGCCGCCAGACGGGCGGCGCGTGCCCGGCGGCGCAAAGCCGGCGCCAGCCGCGCACGTAGGCGGTCGCGGAGGCGACGAGAGCGAGCGCCAGGAGAGTCTTGAGAGCCGCCTCAACCATCGGCCGGCATCACCACGAGGGTAGTTTACGGCCAGATTTGACACGACCGAGCCAGCGGCTTACTTTGACGCAACAGGACGAAACGATAGCGTCGGATATCAGGAGCGTGCCATGCGGACCTACTACGACATCGATCTGACGAGCCGCAAGATCACCAAGCGCGAGCTGCACGGCGAGGAGATCGTCAGGGCGGGCCGTTACTGGATCGCCAAGACGCTGCTCGAGCTCGGCGCGGCGACGGTCGACGCGCTGTCACCCGCCAACCCGCTCATCTTCTCGGCCGGCCCGTTCGCCGGCACGAGCTTCTCCAACGCGAATCGCACGAGCGTGGGCTGCAAGAGCCCGCTCACGGGCGGCATCAAGGAAGCCAACGGCGGCGGCAGCTTCAGCTACGGGCTCGGGCAGCTGAAGGTCGCGGGCTTCACCCTGCACGGCGCCTCGCCGAGCTGGGTCGTGATCCACTTCAAGAAGGACGGCACCATCGACTTCGACGACGCCGCGCCGTATCTGGCCAAGGGGAACTTCGAGGCGCAGGAGATGCTGCACAAGAAGCACGGCCGGAAGGTCACGATCGCGCTCTGCGGGCCGGTCGGCGAGTATCAGGGGCTGCTGGCGGGCATCGCGTTCAGCGACAAGGACGGCCGGCCGGCCCGGCTGTCGGCGCGCGGCGGCGTGGGCGCGGTGATGGGGTCGAAGAAGGTCAAGGCCGTCGTGGTCGACCTGGACAAGATCCCGCCGTTCACCGACGGAAAGAAGGTCAACGCGGCCATCAAGGACTACGCCAAGATGCTACTGGCCGACTCGATGGTGACGAACTTCTACCAGAAGATCGGCACCATGGGCATGGCGGACCTCCAGAATGCGCTCGGCGGCCTCCCCGTGCGCAACTTCAGCGCCGGCCAGCAGGTCGACGTGGCGAGCGGCGAGAAGTTCAAGATGGGCGGCGACTACATCAGTCAGCTCAACGTCTCGCGCGGCGGCGAGCACACGCACGCGTGCATGCCCGGCTGCGTGATCCAGTGCAGCAATGTCTACGCCGACGCGAGCGGCCAGGAGGTCGTCTCGCCCGTCGAGTACGAGACGCTCGGTCTGCTCGGCACCAACTGCGGTCTGAGCGATCCCGACGAGCTCGCCCAGATGAACTTCCTGGCCAACGACCTCGGCGTGGACACGATCGAGCTCGGCGCGACGCTCGCCGTGCTGATGGAAGCCGGGCTCGGCGCCTTCGGCGACGTGAAGTTCATGGCCGCCTGCATGGCCGAGATGCGCCGGGGCACCGAGAACGGGCGGCTCTGGGCGCAGGGCACCGCGCGGGTCGGGGCGCACTACAAGGTGCGCCGGGTCCCCGTCATCAAGAAGCAGGCGATCAGCGCCTACGATCCCCGCGTGGTCGAGGCCACCGGCGTCACCATGATGGCGACCGCGCAGGGCGCCGACCACACCGCGGGCAACCTGCCGCGGCTCAAGACGCGCGAGATGAACGCCGAGCAGATCGTCGAGCAGAGCCTCGCCCACCAGGCGCGCGTGGCGGCCAACGATTCGCTCGGGCTCTGCATCTTCGGCATGAGCGTCACCAATCCCAACACGGAGTTTCTCGTCAACGCCATCAACGCCGCCCACGGGACCAGCCTGACCAAGGATTTCTTCGAGCCGCTGGGCCGGGACGCGCTCCGGATGGAGTACGAGTTCAACCGCCGCGCCGGGTTCACCGAGAAGGACGACGAGCTCCCCGAGTTCTTCTACACGGAGCCGCTGCCGCCCACCAATCACGTGGCGCGCTTCCACGGGGACGACGTCCACCGGATGTACGAGCGGCTGCCGGCGCCGGCGATGCCGGCCTGAAGCGGCCTGCCGCGTCAGCCCGGAAGCTGCTCGGGCGGGGCGAGCGGCAGCAGCACGGTGAATATGCTGCCCCGGCCCTTGACGCCTTCGCTCTCGACGCTGATGCGACCGCCGTGCAGCTCGACGAGCTTGCGCGTCAGGGCGAGGCCGAGTCCCGTTCCTTCCTGCTCGCGGGCTGAGGAGGAGTCGCCCCGCTCGAACTTGCCGAAGATCCGGGCCTGGTCCTCCGCCTTGATCCCGATCCCGGTGTCGGCGACGCGGATCCGCAGCCAGCACGAGCCGTTGGGACCGACCGTGGAGATCGTGTCGGCCGTCGCGGTGACGTGTCCGCCCGCCTCGGTGAACTTGATCGCGTTGCTCAACAGGTTGTAGATCATCTGCTGGACCCGCATCCGGTCCGCGGTGATCGCCGGCAGCGGCTCCTTCACTTCGACCGTCACCGTGATGTTCTTCTGGTGCGCGAGCGCCTGGACGACGGCGACGACCTCCGGGATGTCCTCGGCGGCGGAAACTTTCGTGAGATCGAGCGTCAGGTGTCCGGAGTCGACCTTGGCCACGTCGAGCACGTCGTCGACCAGCTCGCGGAGGTGGCGGCCACCCGCGAGGATCGAGGTCAGATATTCGAGCTGGCGCTCGTTCAGCGCACCGTACGTCTGGTTCGCGAGAACCTGGGAGAAGCCGATGACCGCGTTCAGGGGCGTACGGAGCTCGTGGCTCATCGAGGCGAGGAACTCGCTCTTGGCCCGGCTGGCCTGCTCGGCGGCCACCTTGGACTCGAGCAGCTGCCGCGACTGGTTCACGAGCTGCTGGATATTGCGCTGCGCGGCGGCGTGCAGGCGCGCGTTCTCCAGCGCGACGATCAGCGCCAGCGCGACGGCCGCGCCGAGCGCGATCAGCACACCCGTCCACGTCCTGGCCTCCAGCCGCGCGGCCTCGGCCTGCGCCGCGAGGACCCGCTCGTGGATGGCGGCCATCAACCCGTCCAGGTTCTCTTGCACTTCCTCGGCGCGCGTACGCGCCTCGCTATAGGGCACGGCGAGCGCATGCGCGCGGGCCCCGCGCCGCACGAGTTCTTGCTCCGTCGCGACGAGGCTCTGATAGTGCTCGAACGCGCCCCGCGCGGCGGCGAGCTTCTGGGCCTCCCGCGCGCTCTTCACGGATCCGGCGAGCCGCTCGAGATCCTCGGCCACCCGCACCGCCCGCTCGGTCCAGGCCGTCGCGTAGCCGGGGTCGGCCAGCACCAGCGCGCGCATCTCGAGCCGGACGAGCGGCGTGATCGCCTCGCGGGTGGACGCGGCCAGGCGGACCGCGGGAATGGTGTGGGTCGCGATCTCTCGATTGACGGCCACGAGGTTTCCGACGGCGTGGAAGCTCAAGAACCCGACGACTGCCAGCACCGTGATGACGAGCAGCGACACGAGGAAGGGCTTCGCCGCCAGCGGCGTGCCGATGAGCCGCGCTCCGATCACGCGCGCCCCATACCGATAGAGCATGGAAAGCCCATGGTCAGCACCATTGTGGGGTTCGTGGCCCGAAAAACACGCAAAACATGGGCCATTTCCGGACATTCTACCGATGCCTGAGTTCGCGGGCATTTAGTCGGCCAGGGTGCCGGCGAGGGCCGGCGCGGTCGGCCGGTTTCTAACCGGGGGCGGCTCGAGATGGACCGACTGTGACCAGGCCACGGCCCGCGAGCCGACCCCCGGCTTCGCCGGCCGTCTTTCACGGCAGGCCCCGGCCGGGGTCTCAGAAGCGTAGCGACAACCCCGTCGGGAGGGACCGATGAGCGACAAGGAAACGATGCTGCGCCAGGCGGAAGAGGCTTTCGCCGAGCTTCGTCGAGCGGTCGATGGGCTGACCGACGAGGAGACGCGACGGGTGTGGCTCGGGAGCTGGGGCGTGCGCGAGATCCTGATCCACATATCCGGCTGGCACGAGGCGATGATCTCGGCGTTCGGGAACATCGCGAAGGGTGAGGCGCCCTACCCGCCCGGCACGTACGACGACTTCGATGCGTGGAACGCGCGCTTCGTCGACCGGAAGTCGGGCGTGAAATCGGCCGACGTCCTGGCCGAGCTCGACCTGACCCACCGCCTCTTCGTGGGCGCCGCCGCGGCGCTGCCCGAGGCGCACTTCGCGCCGGGCGGCGGTGCGCGCGATCCGTTCGACGGCGCGGGCGCCGGGCATTACCGCGAGCACGCCGCCCAGATCCGCGCCTGGCGGCGGCGATCGTCGTGACCGAGCGCGGATTCCTCGTATTCGGCACGCCGATCGGCGCCTGCGGCATCGTCTGGGGCGACCGAGGCGTGGTCGGTGTGCAGCTGCCCGAGTCGAGCGAGGCGGCGGTCCGGGCCCGAGTGCGGCGCGAGTTTCCCGGCGCGCGCGAGGTGCCACCTCCGCCGGAGGTCCGGCGCGCGGTCGACGGCATCGGCGCGCTCCTCGGCGGCGAGGCGCGGGACCTCGCGTTCGTGGAGCTCGACATGCGGCACGTGCCGCCGTTCCACCGGCGCGTCTTCGAGGTCGCGCGCACGATCCCGCCGGGCTCGACGCTCTCGTACGGCGAGATCGCCGCGCGCCTCGGCGAGCCCGGCGCGGCGCGGGACGTCGGGTCGGCGCTCGGCCAGAATCCGTTCGCGATCGTCGTGCCGTGCCATCGTGTGCTCGCCGCGAACGGCAAGCTCGGCGGCTTTTCGGCCCACGGCGGCGTCAAGACGAAGCGCCGACTGCTCTCGATCGAGGGCGTGCAGGCGCCCGGCACGGTTCCGCTCTTCGAGCGCGGTCCGCTCGCCCGCTAGGACACGCCGAGGGCCTGACTGGTCGCGACCTCGAGCCGCGCGGGGCGCGTGGGCTGGGGAATCAGCCACAGGACGAACGCGGCGACGCCGTAGCAGACGATGAACACGATCAGCGCCTGCGTGTAGCTCTGCGTCCGGTCGTAGACCCAGCCGGTGTAGACGGCGGCCGGCATCGACGCGAAGCTCTGGAACATGCTGATCCAGCCACGGATCGTGGCGAAGTGGGCGCGGCCGAACACGTCGCCGACCAGGGCCCACGTCACCGAGTTCACGGCGTCGCCGAACGAGAACAAGACGGCGAACAGCGCGAGCGCCCACCACGCGCCGTCGCCGTACGCCAGCACGATGAGACCGGCGGCGCCCAGCAAGACCCCGATGGCCCCGACGGCTTGCTTCGACTGCCGGTCGCCGAGCCACCCGGTTAGCGGCCGGATGACGACGGTGGCCAGCGCGGTGAGACCGACGTAGAACGCGGCCGCCGGCTCGTCGAGCCCCTTCCAGATCAGGAGCGGCACCAGGTGCACGGTCACTCCGGCGTAGGGGACGTTGCGCAGGCCGTGGAACGCGGCGAGCAGCCAGAACGTCGGCGTCCGCAGCGCTTGGCGAGTGGTGAACTCGCGTGCGTCGCCGACCGCGGGCGCGGCGCCGCGCGCGGCTCGATCGGGCTCGTGCGAGCCCGGACGCTCGCCGTCGGGGAGCAATCCCATGCTCTCCGGCGAGCGCCGGATGAGCAGGACGAGCGGGAGCAGCATGAATACGACGAGACCCGACAGGACCGCGGCGGTCCGCCACCCCAGGTTCAACACCGCTAGCGCGACCAGGGGAAAGATCACCACCCCGCCGATCGCCTGGCCGGTCTGGACGACGGCCATGGCGAGCCCGCGCTTGCGTCGAAACCAGCTGTTGACCGCGGCCAGGGTCGCCTGATTGAAGCCGGCCTGGAACCCGAAGCTCAGCGGGCCGATGAAGACGAGGAGAAAGAGCAGGTAGCTGTGCGTGAGGGAGAGCAGGATCAGGCCCAGCCCCGCGAGCAACGTTCCCACGACCAGCATCACCCGGACGTCGAATCGGTCGATGAGAAATCCGACGAGCGGCGCTCCGAGCGCGGCTTCGAGCCTGGAGAGCGAGAACGGCAGCGAGGTCGCGGCGCGGCTGAGGTTCAGCTCGGTGAGGACGGGCAGGAAGTAGAGGGTGAACCCCGTGTTGAACAGGCCGCCCTTCACCGCGTCCTGGACGCAGCCGATCGTCACGATCCACCAGCCGTAGAAGACGCGCCCCGGGCTCTGGGAGAGCGAACGCCTCATCGCCGGCGGCCGGCCTCGAGCGCTGCGCCGCGCGGGCTCACGGCTTGTAGTTGACGCTCTTGGGCTGGACCTTTTTCAGGAGATCCGGATAGACGAACGCGCCCAGGTCGAGCGGCTTGGTGAGCTTGCCCTGCTGCTTGAGCTGGTTTTCGGCCAGCCGGAACAGGCTGATGGTGAAGTCGTCCAGGACCATCTCGAAGCGGAGCTTGGTCATGAGCTGCTCGACCAGCGGCGGGTCGAGGCTCTTGAGGAAGTCGGAGACGTCCTTGGCGGCGCGCTTGCGGTCGCGGTTGATGAGGTCGGTCGCCTCCACGAGCGCGCGCATGAACCCCTCGGCCTGCTCCGGGTTCTTCTTGATCCAGCCGAGGTTCATGTAGATGTAGACGCCCTGCTCGAGGATGTTTTCCTGGTCCTTGAGGACCTTGGTGTTCTTGACGGCCGCCAGGCCGCGGGTGACCCACGGCTCCCACACGGCGTAGGCGTCGATGTTGCCGCGCTCGAGCGCCGCGACCATCTCCGGCGCCTCCACGTTGACCACCGTGTAGTCGGCCGCGTTCAGCTTGAGCTTGTCGATCAGCGCGAGCCAGAACACCTCGCCGCCCGAGCCGCGCGCCACGCCGACCTTCTTGCCCTTCAGCTGGTCCAGGGTGTCGATGTTGCGGCCCACGATCGCGATCCACCGCACGAGGCGCGTGGCCTGGGCGACCACCACCACGTTCGGATCCAGGTTGTGATTGCTGACCCCGGCGATCTCGGAGCCGAAGGCCGACTCGATCTGGCCGTTGATCAGGAAGGACACCATGGCCGAGCCGGAGGGCCCCGTGTTGATCCGCACGTCGAGGCCGTGCTTCTTGAAGAGCCCCTCCTGCTGGGCCACGTAGTAGGCGGAGAACACCGGATCCACTCCGGTCGCGATCGTCATCTTGGTCTGCGCCCATGCCGCGCCGGTCCACAGCAGGAGACTCAGCACGAGCAGGCCGTGCGCGCCGCGTGTCATCATGAAGGCTCCCTCTTGCCCTGCCGGTCAGGTCGCCGGCGAGTATTTGCCCGCGAAAGTATAGATGCTCCAGCGGAACAGGCGGTCGGTGGCGAAGCCGAGGAGCCCCAGGGTGACTAGGGACACGAAGATCTCGTCGACCAGCATGAACAGCCGCCCGTCCCACAGCATCTTGCCCAGCCCGTCGTTGGCGGCGATCAGTTCGGCCGCCACGATCGTGGTGAACGAGTTCGCCATCGCCAGGCGCATCCCCGTGAGGATGTACGGCACCGTGGCCGGTAGCGCCACGTGAACGAAGATCTGCCCACGCGTCGCGCCCAGCGACTCCGCCGCGCGGATCTTGTTGGGCGCGATGGCCGAGACGCCGGCCGCGGTGTTCAGGATGACGATGAAGATCGTCGTGTAGACGATGAGGAAGACCTTGGACGCCTCGCCGATGCCGAACCAGATCACCGCGACCGTGATCATGGCGACCGACGGGATGAAGCGCAAGAACTCCGTGTACGGCTCGAGCAGCTTTCGCACCGGGCGGAACGAGCCCATGGCCAGCCCGATCGGGACGCCCAGGAGCGAGCCGGCGACGAATCCGGCCAGGATGCGCTTGAGGCTGGCCGCGAGGTGCTCGAGCAGCACGCCGTTCCTCGCGAGCAAGAGCCCCTTGGCGAAGACGACGGTCGGCGGCGGGAACAGCACCGAGCTGACCAGGTAGAGCGAGGCCAGCTGCCAGAACGCGAACAGGCTGGCGAATCCCAGCGCGTACGCTCCGTACGTCCTCCACAGCCGTCGCGCCAGGCGCATTCGACTAGTCCGCACGCGACAGAGATTTGGCGACTTCGTCGCGGATCATCTCATACACGAGCTTGTAGTAGCGCAGGAACGTGTCGTCGGTGCGGCTGCGCGCCCCGTCGAGCGACACGTCGACGACGCCCTTGACCTGCGAGCACGGTCCGGCGCGCATCACGCCGATGCGCCGGCCCAGGGTGACCGCCTCGTCGATGTCGTGGGTGATGAACAGCACTGTCGTGCGCGCGGCCTGCCAGATGGAGGCCAGCTCCGCCTGCATCAGGGTGCGGGTCTGGGCGTCGAGCGCGGCGAAGGGCTCGTCCATGAGGAGCATCTTCGGCTCGTTCGCCAGCACGCGCGCGATCTGGATCCGCTGCTTCATGCCGCCGGAAAGCTCGGCGGGATACTTCTGCTCCTGCCCGCGCAGCCCGACCAGCTCCAGGTAGCGCATGGCGCGCTCGCTCCGCTCGGCCTTCGGCACGCGCCGCATGCGCAGCCCGAACTCGACGTTCTCGACCGCCGTGAGCCAGCCGTAGAGCGAGTCGTCGCCCTGGAACACGACGCCGCGGTCGCGGCTGGCGCCGGCGACCGGGCGGCCCTCCATCAGGATCTGGCCGGCGGTGGGGTGCTCGAAGCCCGCGAGCATCTTGAGCACCGTCGTCTTGCCGCAGCCGCTCGGACCGAGCAGGCAGAAGAACTCGCCGACCTCGATGTCGAGGCTGAAGTGCTCTAGCGCCGGGTAGTCAGCTCCCTGCAGCGATCGGTAGGTCTTCTGGACGTCGCGGAACGAGACGAGCGGCACCGCATCAGTCTAGTCCAACCAGTCCTTCTCTTTCAGCTTGTGGGGCAGGTACTTCTTCGTGAGGTACTGGAAGTCCTTGTTGGCGAGCGCGTCGAGCTCGTACTTGAGCCCGCTCGAGAGCATGCGCTTGATCTCGGTCTGCCAGTCCTTCTTCTGGAACCACGTGTAGCCCAGGAGCTCCTTGGCGCGGGCGACGTCCTTGTCGTTCAGCTTGATGCCGACGTTGCGGGGCAGCTCGTAGGCTTCCGGGTCCGCGCTCGAAAGCCCCATGAACTTGGCCTTCGGGATCGCCATGCGCTCGCTCTCGAAGGCCAGGTTGATGGAGCCCTGCTTGATGACCGAATAGATGTAGTAGCCCCAGGGGTCGTTGTCGACGAGCACGTAGACCGGCAGCTTCTTCTCGTCGTGCAGCCGCCGCGCCAGCCGGCGCACGCCGCGCGGCGGCTGGCCGTTGCCGGTCAGCAGCACGCAGTTGTGGGTCCGCCAGAACTTGTCTTCGGAGAGGCGATTCCACTGGGTGCCCTTCTCGACGAGCAGGACGAAATCGGCGGTGCAGCGCCGGATGTCGAGATACTCCGGCTCGACGATGGACGGCACGGAATAGCCGCCCTTGCCGAGCCGCGCGCAGTCGACCGTGTCGCCGTCGTCCACCAGCACCAGCGGGCCCACGACGGAGCCCGCGTTCTCGGCGCGCACGTGGAGCTCCTCGCGCAGCGCCGCCAGGGTCACCTCGAGATCCTCGATCAGCGGGTCGGACTCGTCCTGCGTGTCGAGCGTGTTCTCGTGCGAGTTCTTGATCGTGTGCTTGGTGCGGTAGTAGATCTCGCGGAGCGAGGTCGTGAGATTCGCCCGCTGCAGCTCGCAGAGGGCGTCGGCCACCAGGACCGTCTGCATGAACTTCTTGGCCATGCCGACGTTGAAGAACGACCGGGCCTGTTTGCGACGGCCGAGCTCGATCAGGCCCTTTTTCTCGTCGAACGTCACGTTCGAGAGCGAGCGGACCGGGATCGCGAACGTCGGATCGCGGCGTCGCTGCGCGGCGTCGATGACGATGTCGGCCACGCCGACGAGCTTCTTCTCGACCGTGGTGATCTTGCGCGCCTTCGCGGCCATCGGCGCCTCCTATCCCTTCCCGCGCCGGGCGCGCGCTTTCGATCTGGCGGTCGGATGGGCGCAGCGCGGGCGGCGATCGGTCTTGCGCCCCTGCGCCACGCGGCCGGCGTGCTCGCGACGGGCCTTGCCGTGGCCGCGCGCTTTCGCCTCCGTCCTCGGCGCCGCCTTCGCGCTCTCGGCGCCCTTCGCGGCCTCGGCGCCCTTGTCGTCTGCGGCGGGATGCCCGTTGCCGTTCGCGGCCACCGTCGTCGACGGCTCCGCGATGATCTTCGGCACCTCGCCCTCGACGCCGTCGGGCGTGACGATGATCGAGTGCGGCAGCCCTTCCGGGCCGCTCCCGTTCTTGCCGAGCACCTGATCGGTCTTCTCGCCGCCGGTCCGCTTCAGGGCCATCTTGTGGAGCTGCTCCTTCAGCTTCGCGACCGGGAGCCGGCCGCCCTTGAGCCGGTTGCACGACTCGACGACCTCCTCGATGTAGAGCGCGAAGATGTCGCGTCGGCTCTGCTCGCTGTAGGCGCGCTCCCGCCGCCTGAGAAATGCGCCGAGGCGGCGGCCGCACTCGCGCAGCGCCAGCGTGATTTCTTTGTGGATCTCGTCGTACTCGGCGATAGCTTCCTTGGACTCGCTGGTGAACGGAACCCAGACCGAGGCCATGTGGACGAAGATCACCATGGGCCCGGCCGGCAAGGCACCCCGCGACTGCGTCACGCCGTAGTTGCGCCACGTCGTGTCGAGCACCGCCTTGAAGATGGCGCAGGCGGACTGCTGATAGAGGAGCGGCACGCGGTTCGCGTAGCGGATGACGCGTGCGAGCTCGTGCTCGTTTCCGTCCGCCTCCTCGCCCTCGGCGAGCGGGACCGCCTGCTTCTGCTGGTCCTCCTGCGCCTGCTCCGGCCCTCGCCCGTAGGCCAGCCCCGCCTCGATCACGAAGGGGTTGCCGCGGTACACGGCGGGCGGGCGGCTGACGGCCGTGTAGAACTCGCCCTTGATCTGCTGGTAGAGGCCCGAGAGGATCGCCTGCTCGCCGATCGGCGAGAGGCAGTTCGTCGGCGGCGCCATGATCTTCGTCGACTGGATCGTCTTGTAGAGGTTCTCCGCGGTCTGGCCGAGCACGTCCCGGGGACGCGCGCGCGGCGACAGGCCCGCGGTCTTGCAGATCTCCTCGGCCAGGTGCGGCGACACCCGGCTGAAGTCGCCGGCCAGGAACCCCGAGAGCCAGTGGCTCTTCGTGTCCTGCAGCATCTTGAGCAGCATGCCGAGCTCGATGCCGTAGGGATGCGGCTTGATCTCGCGCGGCGATTCCGGGACCTGGTCGTACGTCCGGGGCAGGACCTTCGTCTCGCCCTCGGGCGTCAGGTACGTCAGCTTGACATGCGGATTCGCGATGATCGTCTGCTCGAGATACTCATCGACCGACGCGCGGCCCTTCTGATAGCGGCCCTCGACCTCGATGGTCACCTGGGTGCCGCGCGGCGCCTCCCACTCGATCTGCTTCTTTTCGAGGATCAGCGGCTCGTTCTTCTTGGTGTCGATCTGGACCTCGAAGAAGTGCGCGGGCGACCTCGCGCCGGTGCGCGAGATGATCTGCACGGGCTTGCCGGTCGTGAGCTGGCCGTACATGCCGGCGGCCGAGATGCCGATCCCCTGCTGGCCGCGGCTCATGCGGAGCCGGTGGAACTTCGATCCGTACAGGAGCTTCGCGAAGATCGGGGGGATCTGCTGCCTGACGATACCCGGGCCGTTGTCGGTGACGGTGATGCGGAAGCGGCTGGCCTGACTCGCCGGCGGCGGCGGACCGCCGTTGGCGGCGACCTCCAGCTTGACGACGACGTCCGGGAGGATCCCGGCCTCCTCGCAGGCGTCGAGCGCGTTGTCGACGGCCTCCTTGACGCAGGTCAGCAGGGCCTTGCGCGGATTGTCGAAGCCGAGGAGATGCCGGTTCTTGGTGAAAAACTCCGAGACGGAAATCTCGCGCTGGCGGGCCCCCATCTCGACGGCCGAGACGGGGGGCTTGGGCGCGGCCGAGACGGCGGGCTTGGGCGTCGCGGGCTGGGCGGCGGGCTCGGGGCGACCCTTCTTACGACTGGACTTTGCCAATGGCGCTCTCGCAGGTTCCCATATACCCAACATATAAGCACACGCGCCGTAATTGGGCGTTATGACGTGGAAACCCATCCGTTCGGTTTTGCGCGCGCAACAGGACGCAACAAGTTTGTCATGACAACCGTCGAGAAGGGGAGCGGGCGGAGCAGACCGGCTCTGCGCTACGATGCTCGGACTCAGGGAGGCGAAGCGGGGGTCCGCGAGGCCTCACGAAGGCCGGGCACCGGGAAGGGCCGTTCGCCATCCCTCCGAGATCCCGGGGCCCGAAGACAGCCGAGCGAGGCGTCGAGTTCGACGTCGCAGTCTCCACGTCTTCCGCGGTCGAGGCCGCGGGGCGTTGAGGCGCCTCGAATACGCATCCGGCCCGGCATGGGGCAACTGGCGCAACAGCGCTGCGACCTGGTAGCCAAATTATCCTGATGTGGCAAGTACTTACCGGACATGATCCTCACACACCCTATGCATTGGACATTGGACACATGGCCGAGCCCGCCGGTACCGTGGCGAGCGAGGAGGTGCCCCATGCTCGACAATTCGGTCCTGCCCCGCGAGATCCTGCGCCACGGGGCCTACATCTGTCTGCGGCTCGCCGACGGCGCCGACCGGCGCGCGGTCGCTGCCGCCGCGATCCCCGCCCTCGCCGAGAAGCTCGGCCTCGTGAACGAGTTCGAGCCGCCCGGCGGCCCGCCGGCTCAGTCGATCGCGTTCCTGCGCCGCCAGGACGCGACTGGCGGCGCCATCGCCGATGACGGCGTCGCGCTCGCCGATGCGGTCGTCCACGTCGCGGCGCCGACCGCGCAGCCGGTCCGCGACTTCTGTGCCGAAGCCACTCGCCTGCTCGGGCCGATGGCCCGCCTGCGCGTGCTCGGCGGCGTCGTCCGTCCGCGGACGTACACCGGCGCGGCCATGAACAACTTCGCCTACGCGCATCAGGTGGTGCAGCAGCCCGGGCGCGTCATGCCGAACGCGTATCTGCTCCCGATGAGCAAGACGTCGGAGTGGTGGACGAAGGACTGGATGGAGCGCCACACGTATTTCCTGCCCCGCTACGACGACGAGGGGCGGATGAAAAGCGAAGGGCACGCGCTCGCGTCCGCCGCCGGCATCTCGTGCCTGCTCCGGCGCACCTACAAGGCGCCGGCCGAGCCGGCGCCCGAGGGCGCCTACGATTTCGTGACGTACTTCGAGTGCGCCGACGCGGACGTGCCGACGTTCCACCAGGTCTGCGCCGCCCTGCGCGACGTCGCCAGGAACCCGGAGTGGAAGTTCGTCCGCGAGGGGCCGATGTGGCACGGCCGCCGCGTCGCGGAGTGGGCCGATCTCTTCGCCGAGCGCCCGCGATGAGCGCGGCCTACGGCATGCCGGCGCGGTGCGCCGCGCTGAGCAGCCGATCCAGGTCGGCCGCACGTTTGTAGGGGATCCGGTCGCGGAGGCTCACCATCGACGCGCCCGGGCTCAGCGCGCCCGCCTTGGCCCACGCCTCGCGCGCTTCGCGCGTGCGGCCAAGCTCGTCGAGCAGCACGGCGGAGAAGGCGTGCGCGCCGGAGAAGTTGGGATTCTCCTTCAGGACCCTGGCGAACGTGTCGAGCGCTTCCTGCCGGCGTCCCGTCAGGTAGTAGGCGTGGCCGAGCGTCCACAGATAGAAGAAGGGACAGTGCGGGTTGAGACGGATCGCGTGGCGAATCCGGCTCAGGCTCTCCTCGGGTCTGCCCGACCAGCCGAGGATCTCGGCCAGGGTCTCGTAGCCGTCGGCGTCGTTCGGCGCGAGCCCCACGGCGCGCTCGGCCACCGCAATCGCGCTGTCGTGCTCCTTCATCCACAGATGGACCTGCGCGATCACGTGGTAGGCGCCCACCAGGGTGTCGTTGAGCGCCATCGCCTTCTCGGCGAGCTCACGGGCGCGCGCGAGGCTCTCGCGATCGGCGGCCCACAGAAACTGCCAGCTCTGCAGATGCGTCCAGGCCAGTCCCAGGTAGGCCCGAGCGTAGTTGGGATCGAGATCGAGCGCCCTCACGAACAGGCGTCGCGCCTCGGCGTTGCTTTCGCGTGTCGTCCGGTAGCGCTCCTCGGCTCCGCGAAGCACGAGATCGTACGCCTCGAGCACTTCGGTCGACGCCCGGCCGAGGCGGACCTTCTCGGCCTCGGTGAGCTTCACCGCCATGGCGCGAACGATCTGCTGGGTGACCTCGTCCTGGAGGGTGAAGATGTCGCTGACCTCGCGGTCGTAGCGCTCGGCCCAGAGGTGATAGCCGGTGGTCGCGTCCACGAGCTGCGCCGTGATGCGCACGCGGTTGCCCGAACGCTGCACGCCGCCCTCCAGGACGTAGCGCACGCCGAGGTCGCGGCCCACCTCGCGGATCTTCACCGCCCTGCTCTTGTAGGTGAAGACCGAGTTGCGCGCGATGACGAAGAGCCCGGACACCTTCGAGAGCCCGGTGATCAGGTCCTCGGTGACACCGTCGCTGAAGTAGTCCTGCGTCGGGTCCTGGCTCAAGTTCGTGAAGGGCAGCACGGCGACCGACGGCCGGTCCGGCAGCGGAAGGCCCGCGGACTCGGGGGCGAGCCAGCGCCGGCCGGCCCAGGCGGCGGCTCCCAGGAGCAGCAGGACCGCGACGGCCGCGGCGACTGCCCTGACCAACCGCCCAGGGACGCGGCGCTTTGATGCCGGTCGAGCCGGCGCCCCCGGCTCGGGATGCAGGCGGTACACGCGCACGGGTCTCGCGATGTTCTTGACGGTGTGCTCGCCGATCGACTCGCAGCGGAACGGCAGCTTGCCCGCGATCTGATCGTACGCCGTGCCCGAGATGCAGATGCCGCCGCCCTCGGCCAGACCTTCCAGACGGGCCGCAATGTTGACGCCGTCGCCGTAGAGCCGCTCGCCCTCGACGATCACGTCGCCCAGATTGATGCCGATGCGGAAGCGCATCCGCCGGAAAGGCGGGAGCTCGGCATTGCGCGACTCGAGCTCGCGCTGGATGTCGACGGCGCATTGCACGGCGTCGACGACGCTCGCGAACTCCGCCAGCACGTTGTCGCCCGGGGCGTCCACGACGCGCCCGCCCTGGCCGGCCACGCTGGACGCGATCAGGGCGCGGTATGCGGTGATGGTGCGAACGGTCGCCACCTCGTCGTCGCCCATGAGGCGGCTGTAGCCTTCGACGTCCGCGCTCAGGATGGCGGCGAGCTTTCGCTCGACGGAGCGTCCGCCCATGCTCCCGATGGGGGGACGATCGGCTACGCGCAGCCCATCGCGTAGACCTGAGTGGCGCCTTCCGGCAAGGGACGCGCGGTCCAGCGCTGGCCGCCGTCCTCGCTGCCAAACACCTCGCCGCCGCTGGTCGCGCAGTACATGAGCCCGGGCTGCCGGCTGTCGAAAGCGAGCGCGAACACCGTGGTGCGCGGCTTCACGCCCATGTCGATTTTGGTCCAGCTGGCGCCGCCGTCCTTGCTGCGGAACAGCACGCCGACCTCGCTCTGGAAATTCGCGCCCGCGGCCACCCAGATCGTCTTCGAATCGCCGGGAGTCTCGCGGATGTCGCGGCAATAGGTCTGCCCGTTGGGGTTCAGGGGCTCGAGCCGCGCGCTGGCCCAGTGCTCGCCGCGGTCGGCGCTACTGAACAGGCCCGCGCGGCCGATCGCGAAGACTTGACCGGGCCGCCAGCGCCCGACCAGCACGCCGTGCATGTCGACGGTGTCATCGTTGACGTACTGGCCGTGGCTCATGTTCTCCCAGTGCTCGCCGCCGTCGAGGCTTCGGATGACGCCGCCGACCTCGACCGCGCCGTAGAGCTCGTCGGGATTCGCCGGGTTCGCGGCCAGCTTCAGGACGCGCTTGGCCGGATTGGACCCCGGGGCCACCGTGACCTCGGGAAAGCGTACGGTGACCGGTAGCTGCCGCCAGCGCTCGCCGCCGTCCTCGCTGCGATAGATCTCGCAGTTCTCGTAGCCGGCGTACACGACCCGCGCGTTGCGCGGATCGAACGCGAGCGACCAGACCGGCAACCCGTGGTCCGGCACATCGAGCTTCTCCCAGTGCTCGCCGTGGTCGGTGCTGCGGTAGGGACCGTCCTGCGTCCCCACGAAGACGGTCTCCGGATTCTCGGGATGCGTGGCGATCGCCCGGATCGCGGGCGCCGCGGGAAGGCCGCGGGTCGCGAGCTCCCACCGATCGTCGCCGGCAGCCATCCGATAGAGGCCGGACTTGACCGGCCGTCCCGGAGCGGTTTCGCCCGCCAGGCCCACGTACACGTAGGATCGACGATTGTTCGTCATGACGCCCTCCTCGGTCGCCCTCGTCGCCGCGGATCAGCGCAGGCGCGGGGCGACCTCTCGCGCGTAGAGGCGGATCGAGTGGAGCACGCGCTCGAGCGGGGTCCGCCCGCCGACGTTCGGCTCGATAATGACGCCGCTCAGGCCGAGCTGGTCGCGCAGCTGCGAGAGCCGGGCGACGACCATGTCCGGCGTGCCATACGCGACCCGATCACGCAGCACGTCGTCGTAGGTCAGGCTCGACAGGCGCTCGGCGCGCTCGGCGCGCTCCTCGGAGGTCGTCGTCCCGGTCGCGCCGACCGACGAGGCGAAGTTCTCGGCCAGCCGGCGATACGACCGCATCGTGCTCTCTTCCGGCTCGGAGCGCGACTGGGCGGCGGTGTCGGCGACGTACACGGGAATGCGCAGGTAGACGTTGCCGTCTCCGGAGTGGCCGTGCTCTCGCCGCGCGGCACGGTACGCGGCGAGATGACCCACGGCCTCGGGGACGTCGAAGCCGCGCAAGCCGGTGACCAGCGAGAAGCCCATGCGCCCGACCATCGGGAACGTGTCGGGTGTCGTCGCCGCCACCCAGATCGGCGGATGCGGCTTCTGGTACGGGCGCGGGACGACGGTCAGAGTGTCAGTCGAGAAGTACTTCCCGGTGTGCGTGAAGCCTTCCTGGGTCCAGGCCTTCAGGATGAGGTCGAGCGACTCCTGAAATCGCTCGCGGCTCTCGTCGTAGCGCACGCCGTAGCCCGAGTAGGCGCGCGGAAAGCCACTGCGCCCGACACCGAAGTCGAGACGGCCCTTGCTGATCTGATCGACGGTGGCGGCCTCTTCGGCGGTGCGAATGGGATGGCAGAGGGGGAGCACGCTGACGCCGGTGCCGATCCGCACGCGGCTCGTGCGCGCGGCGATCGCGGCGCCCAGCACCAGCGGCACCGCGGCGATCGACGGGATGCCCGCGCCCATCGGATCGGTCGGCCTCCGGTGCATGGCGAAGTGCCGCTCGGCCAGCCAGACGCCGTCGAGCCCCTCGGTCTCCGCGATCTCGGCGATGTCCATCGCCTCGGCGAACGCTTCTTCCTGCGTCCTGCCCTCACGATAGTCACATTCCATCACGAGGCCGACGTGCATGTGGCTCTCCTCCGTGCGCGCTCGACATTTCGATCGGCCGCCCGATTATACTGCGCGCTCGCGTCGCGCGCCGGACGACGAGCCCGACCGAATTTCCGGACGTGGAGATCCGCGCTCAAAGAGTGCGTCGGAAGAGCAGGGTTGCAAGGGCCATCGCCACCGTCGCGAAGACGAAGAGGTATGCCAGGTCGAGCGAGATCGCGCCGAATCCGGTGTTCTTCAGCAAGAGACTCTTTAGGGCGTGGACGGCATAGGTGAACGGGTCCACGACCGCGATCGCCCGCAGCCAGGCGGGGAACCCTTCCTGCGGGTACACGGCCCCGCTGGGAAAGTAGAGCACGGTGTTCAGGACGCCGAAGATGGCACGCGGAACGAGCGGATCGTTCACCCGCACCATCAGGAGGAACATCAGGCCGACCAGGGCCAGCGCCGTCACCGTGATCACGACCAGGAGCTTGAGCAGCCGCAGCGGTGCCAGCGGGTCCGGGATGCCGGCGATCAACGAGCCGACCAGCATCAGGACCGTGCCCGCCAGGACCGCCTTGATCGCGCCCGACAGGTTGAAGCCGGCGATGAGCTCGAGCTTGGTGACCGGCGTCACCAAGTAGCCCTCGTGCAGGCCGCGCGCCTTGTCGTCGTAGATGATGCCGCCGCCGATCATCACCATCATGAACACGGCCATGACGATCGAGCCGGGCAGCAAGTACTGGATGTACGGCACGTAGGGATAGATCTCGATCACGTCGAGGGAGGCTTGCCGCGGCAGCCGGCGGGCGTCCAGGGACGGCTCGTTGAACGCCTGCACGAGGCTGCCCGCCGTCGCAACGAGCGTGGAGGCGACCACGTTGTCGGTGTTGTCCTCGATCAACGCCAGGCGCGGATCGGTGCTCTCCAGCGTCTTTCGCGAGAACTCGGGAGGGATCAACAGGACGCCGTTGAGGCGGCCGTCGCGGAGCTCACGCAGCGCGTGGCCGGAGTCCGCGTACGCGATCACGTCGAAGGTCTTGGCGCCTCCGGCGACCGCCCGCGTGAGCTCGCGCACCTTGACGGCCGAGAGCCCGTGGTCCTGATCGACCACCCCGACGCGCTCAGGTGCTTCACGTTGCCGCCGAACGCGTAGCCGAGCACGACCAGCTGGACCACCGGGAACACGAGCGAGATGACCATCAGGGTCGGACTGCGCCTGAATCGGCGCAACTCGCGCTCGACGAGGGCCCACACGCGATGCACGCCACCTACCCCCGCGGCAGCACGAACGGGCTCTCTCGCGGCGCCGCGTCGTGCACGGCGTCGCGCAGCGCTCGCCCGGTGTAGTGGACGAAGACGTCGTCGAGCGACGTGCTCTGCACGGAGAGCGACTGCACCGCCACACCCGCCCGCTCGGCGGCCTCCATGAGAGCCAGGGTCGTCGCCGGTCCGTTGGTCGACGCCAGCCGGACGACGTGGTCGCGTGCGAGCACGTTCTCCGCGCCTGGCAGCGCGCGGAGGTGCTGCTCCCAGTCGGCGGGCGTCGGGCCGAAGCTGACCTCCAGCACGTTCTTGCCCGGGATCGACGCCTTGAGCGTCATGGGCGCGTCGAGCGCCACGAGCTCTCCGTGATCGACGATGGCGATGCGGTTGCAGAGCTTGTCGGCCTCGTCCATATAGTGCGTCGTCAACAGGACGGTCAGATCACGCTGCGCCTTGATCCGCGCGAGCATCTCCCAGACCGCGACGCGCGACACCGGATCGAGGCCGGTCGCCGCACCTCGAACGTCTTGATGTCGCGCTTCGTGCGCTCACGTCGCGCTGCGTGGCGAACGCGGCGTCCGCACCGCGGAAGAACACGACGCCCGGCCGCTCGACGCCCGACGGCAGCCGCACCGTCAGCCGGTCGCCCAGACGCACCCGATCGATGTAGGTCTCCTCCACGTCGACCCGCACCCACAGATCGTCGGGGTTGATCAACGACACGATCGGCTGGCCGGCGCTCACCACCTCGCCCGGACGGACGGCGCGGACGTCCACGATCCCGTCGATCGGCGCCCGGATCTCGGTGTAGCCTAGCCGCACCTCGGCCTTCGTCCGCTGCGCCGTCGCCGCCGCCTCCTGGCGCTGGTTGGCCTCGAGCTGGTGGCGCTTCATCGCGATCTGCTCGGCCGTCGAGCGCGCGAGCGCCACCGCCGCGCGCTGCGCGTCCGCCTGCTTCTTCAGCGAGTCGACCTTCGCGACGGCACCCTGATAGCTCGTCCGGGCCTGATCGAACTGCTCCACGGAGATGAGCTGCTCCTTGACGAGCCGCTGGTTGCGCTCGAAACTCAGCCGAGCGATCTCGAGATCGGCCTCGGCCGCCGCGCGCTGCGCCTCGATGGAGGCCAGCGTGGCCTCGGCCTGACGGATCTGATCGCGCGTCTGCTGCTCCTGATACCGGAGCGCCGCCTCGCTCTCCTTCACCTGCGACGTGGCGCCCTCGGCGCTCTGCGCGTAGTACGTCCGGTCGGCAGCGAGCTCGTCCGGAGTGATGACGGCAAGCAACTGCTCGCGCACGACCGTGTCACCCTCTTTCACGAGGAGTCGGCCGATTTGGCCGCCGACCTGAGGACTGACGACGACGTCGTCGGTGGTCACGATGCCGGTGAGGACCAGGACGGCCGGCCGCGAGGCGATCACGTAGTAGGCGCCCGAGCCCAGCAGCGCGACGACGAGGACGAGTGCCAGGACGATCCGCCGGCGTGTCATGCGCCGTCCACCGCCAGCCCGCGGGCGATCAGCTCCTGGATGTGCCGGACGTACGCGTCGGGCGGAGTCTTCGCGAACGGCATCGACGCCTCGGCCGCCATCCGGCGCCGGAAGTCGGCGGTCGCGAAGAAGAAGACGAGGCTCCCGAGCAGGCTCATGTGCGTCATGATGGGATCGACTGGCCGGAACACCCGTTCTCGGACCCCGCGCTCGATGATCTCGCGCACCACGGAAAACACCCGCATCGGATAGACGAGCACCTCGTGGTCGAGATGCGGCCCGCCGGCGATGACCTCCCGGAGCATCATCCGCGACAGCTGCGGGCGACGGCGGTTGGCGGAGTCGCCCACGATGGCGATGAGCTCGCGCAGCAGCTGGTCCGGCGGGCGTGGATCGGAGCGCATCGGCTCGAGCCGGCTCAGCAGCTCGGCGAACATCTCGCGCACGATGGTGCGGTAGAGCTGGAGCTTGCCGCCGAAGTGGTAGTTGATGAGGGCCTTGTTGGCGCCGGCCAGCCGCGCGACCTCGGCAACCGACACGCCGTCGAAGCCGCGCGCCGCGAAGAGCGCGGCCGCCGCGTTCAACAGCGACTTCCGCGTCGCCCGCGAGTCGTGGGCGCGACGCGGGCGCCCTCGGGCGCGGCGGACGGTCGAGACGGCCTTCCTCCTGATCACGATCATTCACCCTGACTAGAATTAATTATACACACGTTTAAAACTGTCGGTTAATCGAGCAGGGGCAGCGGTGCAGCGCGCCCCGCCGTTCGGGAGCACACTGGTGACGACGATCGGGGAGGATCCATGGACGCATTCGAGGCCGTTCGCACGCTCCTGGCCGTGCGCAGCTATCAGGACAAGCCGGTGCCCGACGCGGTGGTGCGCCGGATCGTCGAAGCGGGACGGCTCACGGGCAGCGGGATGAACCGGCAGCCGTGGTACTTCATCGTGGTGCGCGATCGGGACATGCTGCGCCGCCTCGGAGCGCTGGCGTCGAGCGGCTCGTACGTCGCGCAGGCGCCGCTGGCCGTCGTCGTGGCCACCGACAAGACGCGCTTCGCCGTCTCGGACGCGAGCCGCGCGATCCAGTCGATGCTGCTGACGGCGTGGGCGGACGGCGTCGGCTCGAACTGGGTGGGCTTCGGCGGGCTCGAGGCGGTCAAGGCCTTGCTGGACATCCCGGCCGCGCTCGAAGTGCTCGCAATCCTTCCGTTCGGCTACCCGGCGCGCGCCGTGGGCCGGGGCAAGAAGCAGCGCAAGGCGCTGCGCGAGGTCGCCCACCTCGAGCGGTACGGGCGCCCGTTCGAGTGAGGGCGGGGACGCTCAGTCGACTCCGAAATCGTAAAACGAGGCTCGCATCCCGGAGCGCGCCCGGTGCGTCCCCTCCCCCGCATTTCGCCGCCTTGCGCGGCGGCGACGAATTGACAACACTGTCTGTCGTGGGGAAAACGCCGCAGACCATCCTTCATGTCGCCGGGCGCGAGGTGGCGATCACCAACCCGGACAAGGTGTTCTTTCTCCGAGCCGGCCACACGAAGCTGGACCTGGCGAAATACTACGCTGCGGTCGCCGAGGGGGCGCTGCGCGGCATCGCGGGCCGTCCGATCGTGCTCAAGCGCTACGTGAACGGCGCCGAGGGCGAGCCGTTCTTTCAGAAGCGAACGCCCGAGCAACATCCCGAGTGGGTCGAGACGGTGGAGCTCAGCTTTCCCTCGGGACGGACGGCGCGCGAGGTCGTCGTGCGCGACGCGGCCCAGCTCCTGTGGATCGTCAACCTCGGCTGCATCGACCTGAACCCGCATCCCGTGCGGGCCGACGATCTCGAGCATCCGGACGAGCTCCGCGTCGACCTCGACCCCGGGCCCGGCACGAGCTGGGACGACGTCCGCCGCGTAGCGCTGATCGTCCGCGACGTGCTCGGCGAGCACCACTTGCGCGGCTGGCCGAAGACGTCGGGCTCGCGGGGCATCCACGTCTACGTGCGCCTCGAGCGGCGCTGGAGCTTCGACCAGGTGCGCCGCGCGACTCTGGCGATCGCGCGCGAGGTGGAGCGGCGCGCGCCCGCGCTCGCGACCAGCAAGTGGTGGAAGGAAGAGCGCCACGGTGTCTTCATCGACTACAACCAGAACGCCAAGGACCGCACCGTGGCCTCGGCCTGGTCGGTACGGCCCACGCCGGACGCGCGCGTGTCGATGCCGCTCGCCTGGGACGAGGTCGCCGACTGCGACCCGGCGGCGTTCACCCTGGTCACGGCGCCGGCGCGTCTGGCCGAGCGCGGCGACGCCGCGGCCGCGATCGACGCGGCGCCGGGATCGCTCGACAGGCTCCTCGAGCTCTCCGCCGCCCAGGAGGCCGCGGGCCTCGGCGACGCACCGTGGCCGCCGCATTACAAGAAGCAGCGCGACGAGCCGCCGCGCGTGATGCCGTCACGCCGCAAGCGCGCCGACGCGGCGGACCGCCCGGACGCCGGGCCGAGCGCGGACACCGGGAAGCCCGGAAGCGGCAGGCGCCGGTCGACTCAGCCCCTCATCACGGTCGCCAAGGCGCAGCACAAGGAGGACGCGCTCGCGGGCCTGGAGCGGTGGAAGACGCGTCATCCGGTGGCCGCGGCGCTGCTCGAGGTCGACGACGTCCTCGTCGATTCGATGCGCGGCCGCTCGTCCACCTGGACGCGGATCCGGCTGAACCTGCGCCACGTGCCCGAGCGCGAGCGGCCCGCCGAGGAGCCGCCGGATCCCGACTACGATCCCTGGCGCGACTTCGACCCGGAGCGGCGCGAGTCGCGCGCGCCGAAGACCCGCTCCAGCTCGTAGGCGGGGGTCACCTCGAGCTGATCGTAGCGGCAGTCGCGCGGCCGCTTGTCTGGACGCCAGCGCACGAACTGCGCGGCGTGGCGGAAGCGGGTGCCCTGCATGTGGTCGTACGCCACCTCGCAGACGCGCTCGGGCCGGAGCGGCTCCCAGCTCAGGTCCTTGCCCCGATTCCAGCGGCTGCTCGCCCCCGGCATGCGCTGGCCCGTCGCCGTCGCTTCGGACTGCGCGTCGGCCCAGTCGCGCCAGGGATGGCCCTCGAGGGCGTTCTCGCGCAGGGGCGCCAGCTCGGCGACGAGCTCTCTGCGGGCAGCGTTGCTGAACGCGGCGGTGACGCCGACGTGGTGCAGGGTGCCGTCGTCGTCGTAGAGGCCGAGCAGGAGCGAGCCGACCATCGTGCCCGCGCCGTTCTTGTGCCAGCGAAAACCGGCGACCACGCAGTCGGCCGTCCGCGAGTGCTTGATCTTGACCATCGTGCGCTCGCCGGCGCGGTACGGCTCGTCCAGACGCTTGGCCATGACGCCGTCGAGGCCAGCGCCCTCGAAGCGGCGAAACCAGTCCTCGGCCAGGGCGCGGTCGCGCGTCGCCGGCGAGAGGTGCACCGGCGGCTCGGCATCCGCCAGCACGTGCTCGAGCCGCTCGCGGCGCTCGGCGAGCGGCGCCTCGCGCAGGTCTTCGTCGCCCAGCGCCAGCAGGTCCCAGGCGACGAACGAGGCGGGCGACTGCTCGGCCAGGAGCTTCACGCGCGACGCGGCGGGATGGATGCGCAGGAGCAGCGCTTCGAAGTCGAGCCCGCCGGCGCCGACGATCACGACCTCGCCGTCAACAACGCAGCGCTCGGGCAGCGCGCGGCCCAGCGGTGCCAGGAGCTCGGGAAAGTAGCGGTTCATCGGCTTCTCGTCGCGGCTCTGCAGCAGGATGTCGGCGCCGTCGCGGAACACCAGCGTGCGAAAGCCGTCCCACTTGGGCTCGAAGAGCCACCCGTCGCCGCCGGGCAGGCGCTCGGCGGCGCTGGACAGCATGGGTTGTATTGGTGAATCGAACGGCAGGCTCACAGCCCGATCGTAGCCCCTTCGCCCAGCTCGCGCGCGCGCCCGGGCGGTCGGCCTACGACGCCCGGCGCCCCGCCAGGCTCCTGGCGATGAACGCCTTGACCATCTCGTGGGCGCGGTCGGTCTGCGGTCCGGGCTTCGCGACCCATTCGTGCTCGCAGCCCTCGAACACGGAGAGCTCGCACTCGCCGCCGGCGGCGCGGTACGACGCGGCGAACTTTTCCTGGACGGCCGGCAGCACGTTGTCGTCGAGGGCGCCCTGCATGATCAAGAGCGGCGGCAAGGTCACCGGCTCGCGGCGATCGAGGATCCCCTGGGGATTGCTCTCGGAGATCGTCTCCCACGGCCGGAAGTAGGTCTTGTTGTTGTTGATCATGCTCTCGCGCTTCATCTTCTCGGCCTGCTGGTAGCGCGCGACGGTATCGCTGATCGGCGAGCGCGTCGCGACGTACGCCACGGTCGCGTCGACTTTCGCGCCGCCGGCGAGCGGGATCGCGTTGTAGCGCGGGTCGCGCGGACGCATGCCCAGGAGCTCGGCGACGTGGCCGCCGCTCGAGCTGCCGAGCACGCCGAGATTCGCCGCGTCGCCGTTCCATTCGGCCGCTCTCGCCTTGAGCCAGCGGACGCCGTAGTTGCCGTCCTGGACCGACGCGGGGTACGGGGCCTCCGGCGCCAGGGTCAGGTCGACGGCGACCACCAGCACGCCGCTGGCCGCCACCGCGCGGTCCATCGGCTCGTTCGCCCCGCGGTCCTTGTTGTTCCAGGCGCCACCGTGCAGGTCGAGCAAGGTCGGGAACGGCCCGACGCCCTGCGGCTGATACACGCGGGCCATCAGCATCCGCCCGCTCGCGGCGCGCCGGAACTCGGTCTCGGTCACTTTGAGATCGAACTTCGCCGCCGGATCGTACGCGGTCCTCATCGCCGGTCCTCCCGCCAGGCGCTTCGCGTGAGCGAAGGCCGGCCACCATGTCGAAGCGAGCGGCAGGCCGGCTGCCGTCAACGACGTCTTGACGAACTCGCGGCGCCCGAGCGGCTGCCTCATGATCGTCTCCTTGGGTGCCCGCATCGTTCCAGCTCGATTAGCCGGAACTATCGCCGGTGTGCCCCGACAGGTCAAGCCCACCCGGTCCGTCGGTCTCAGAATCGCACGCTGAATCGAGCGCGCACGCCGTTGTCGATGAGCTCGAACAGATTATTGTCCTCGTGGCTCTTCTCGTGCTGAAAGAAGTACGTGAAGTGGTAGCCGATCTCGAGCTCGGCCCCGCCGCGCCAGCGGTACACGAGGCCGGCGTCGGCGTCGGCGTGGCTCTGCTGCAGATACACGGTGCCACCCTCCTTGCGCAGGCTGTCGACCCGCGGCAGGCCTCCACCCGAGACGCCGAGTCGCAGTAGCCAGTGATCGCCCAGCACGTGACTCCAGCGCACCCCGGCGATCGGGATCGGCAGCTCCTGAAGGTAGAAGTCCTCGCTGTTCTCACCGCTCTTCTGCCCGGGGCTGGTGAGGGTCGGGTTGAAGAACACGTAGGCGAGGCCGAGGCTGCCGACGAGCTCGTCGGCGGTCGAGCGCGCGAGGACGCGCTCGTAGGCCAGGTCCACGCGCCAGAAGTCCGCGTTGGCGTCGAGGGGACCGGGCTTGAACTCCAGGCCGTTGTAGACGACGGATTGGCCGGGCGTGCTGTCGCCCCGCAGAAACGTGTAGAGAGCCGAGACGCGCAGGGCATCGTCCGGCGTGAAGTGATACGCCGCGCCGGCCTCGATGGTCTCTGACACATGAATTCCGAGCGTGCCGAGGCTCAGGCGCGTGCCGGGCGTGCTGCTCCCGTTGAAGCTCTCGCCGACCTGGAGTCGGCCGATGGGCGCGCCGATACGGGTACCGAAGCTGAGCTCCCATCGCTCGAGCGGCGCGGGGGCTTCGGAAGTCGCCTCGCCGAGAGTCTGGGTCTGCCCAGACCCGGGCATCATCGCGATCATCGCGACGCTTATCGAGAAGGTCCACAGTCGCGCGCTCCTCATGCTGGCCTCCTGAACGTCGGCGAACACAGCGGGCGTGGACAGACGCGTCAATGCGGATCGACGCCGGCCCTTCAGGGGTGGATCAGCAGAGCGGCAGCGAGACTACCGGCGGAGCGCGCGGGCGGCTGGCATTCCGGAGGGGTGAAGTGACAAAGCCGGGACTCGCCGGATCCGTGCTCTGGATCCACGCGAGGCACGGCTTTGCATCCACATCATCAGTCCTCGCGACGGTCGCGAGTGCACTGGCGGTGTAGGCGACCACGGTGTCGAAGTCGTCGTCATCCCAGTAGCCGCCGATCCAGGTGGGATCAGGAGGATCCGCGAACGCCGCCAGCACGACGCCGACGAGGAGCGCGACCAGGAACACGGTCAAGAAACGCCGTGCGGAGACCACGGCCCATGGTGGCGGAACGTGAGTCCCGGGTCAAGACGCGTGGCGGGTCGATATTGGGCGCATACACTCGAGCATCGTATGCTTGGCCGGAATGACTCGGCCGTCGGCGCAGGACCGGAAGGAGCTGGGGGCCATCGCGCGCCGGGTGATGACCGAGCGCGGCCTGCTGCCGGATTTCTCGGCGGCCGCGGTGGCCGAGGCCGACGCGCTCACCAAGCCGGCCTCCGAGTCGGGCTCCTCCATCCGCGACCTGACCGGGCTCCTCTGGGCGTCGATCGACAACGACGACTCGCGCGATCTCGACCAGCTCTCCGTCGCCGAGCTGCTGGCCGGCGACGCGGTGAAGATCCTCGTCGCCGTCGCCGACGTCGACGCGACCGTGAAGAAGGGCTCGGCGATCGACGATCACGCGCGGACCAACACGACGTCCGTGTACACGGCCGCCCAGATCTTCCCGATGCTCCCCGAGAAGCTCTCGACCGACCTGACGTCTCTCGGCGAAGGGCAGAGGCGCCTGGCGATCGTCGTCGAGATGGTGGTCGGCCCGGACGGCCGGGTCGGCGACTCCGCCGTGTACCGCGCCGTCGTGCTCAATCGCGCCAAGCTCGCGTACAACAGCGTCGCCGCCTGGCTCGACGGGACGGCGCCGGCGCCCCCGAAGCTCGCCGCCGTGCGCGGGCTCGACGAGCTCTTGCGTCTTCAAGATCGCACGGCGCAGGCGATGAAGAGCCGCCGGCACCAGCAGGGCGCCTTGAGCCTCGAGACGATCCAGACCCGGGCCCTCTTCAACGGCGATGTGCTGGCCGACCTCCTGCCCGACGAGAAGAACCGGGCCAAGGAGCTCATCGAAGACTTCATGATCGCGGCGAACGGCGTGACCGCAAAATTTCTCGAGAGCAAGGGCAGACCGGCGCTGCGCCGGATCCTAAGGACGCCCGAGCGCTGGGAGCGCATCGTCGCGCTCGCGACGACGCTCGGCGAGCGCCTGCCGGCCGCGGCGGATGCCGGCGCGCTCGAAGAGTTCCTCGTCAAGCGTCAGCGCGCCGACGCCCTGCGGTTCCCCGATCTCGCCCTCTCGGTCGTGAAGCTCCTGGGCTCGGGCGAATACGCCGTGCTGCGGCCAGGCCAGACTCCGGACGGCCACTTCGGTCTCGCCGTGCGCGACTACACCCACTCGACCGCGCCCAACCGGCGCTTTCCTGATCTGATCACGCAGCGGCAGCTCAAGTCAGCGCTCGCCGGTGGCCCGCCGGTGTACGGCGACGCCGAGCTCGACGGCCTCGCGAGCCACTGCACCCAGCAGGAGGACAACGCGACGAAGGTCGAGCGGCAGGTGCGGAAGTCGGCGGCCGCGCTCCTCCTGGCGTCGAGGATCGGCGAGCGGTTCGACGCGCTCGTGACCGGCGCCGCGGAGAAGGGCACGTGGGTCCGCGTGGTCCGGCCGCCGGTCGAGGGCCGGCTGGTGCGAGGCGGGGACGGCCTCGACGTGGGCGATCACGTGCAGGTGGAGCTCGTCCACGTCGACGTCGAGCGAGGTTTCATCGACTTCGCGCGCAGTTAGCCGGCGCGACCCGCCTTCCAGGGAACTCCGCCCGGACGGACCCCGTGGGATACCTTAGAAGCATGGGCCGCGACGGGCTCGTCCTCGACGGCGTCATCATCCTCTTCTACTTCGTCGTCATCACCGCGATCGGGCTCTACATGGGGCGCCGCGAGAAGACTCTGAACGACTTCGCCCTCGGGGGCCGGCGCGTGCCGTGGTGGGCCGTGATGGCCTCGATCATCGCGGCGGAGACCAGCGCGGCGACGTTCCTGGGAGCGCCCGGCGAGGGCTACACCAAGCAGAGCCTCGCCTACGTGCAGCTCGTGCTGGGCCTCATCATCGGCCGCGTCATCGTCGGTCACGTCTTCCTCAAGCCCTACTTCGCCTACAAGGTCTACACGGTCTACGACTATCTCGGCATCCGCTTCGGTCCGTGGACCAAGGGCTACGTCTCGGCGCTGTTCCTGTTCATGCGCACCCTGGCGTCGGGGACGCGGCTGTTCATCCCCTCGCTCGTGATGGTGCTGGCCTACCGCATGTTCGTCGCGGGCGGCCAGGTGCAGTTCAGCCAGCAGGCGGTCACCACGGTCGGGCCCTACCTCGTCGCGATCGTCCTGCTCACGATCGTCACGTGCCTCTACACCGCGGTCGGCGGCATCAAGGCCGTCATCTGGACGGACGTGATCCAGGCCTGCCTGATGTTCGGCGGCGCGCTGATCGCGATCGGCACCCTGCTCTATCACGTCGGGGGACTGAGCGAGGTGGTCCGCGCCGTCCCGCAGCTGACGACGCACGAGGGCTACTTCCTGCACGGCTTCGAGGCGAGCGTGGTCGCCCAGTGGCAGGCGCGCCATCATCTCTCGGCGATGGGCGTGTGGGACTACGTCAAGCTGATCCTGGCGAGCGACTACACGCTCTTCTCCGCGCTGATCGGGGCGACGCTCGGCAACATGGCCGCGTTCGGCACCGATCAGGACATGGTGCAGCGGATGCTGACCGCCGAGACCCACAAGAAGGCGCGCCGCAGCCTGATCACCGCCGCGTTCATGGACCTGCCGATCGCCTCGGCCTTCGTCTTCATCGGCATCCTGCTGGTCGTCTACTATCAACAAGATCCCACCTACCGGCCGGCCGCGACGGCCGACGTGTTCGGCTCGTACATCCTGAACGTGATGCCGGTGGGCATCCGCGGCCTCGTGCTGGCGGGCATCTTCGCGACCGCGATGGGCTCGTTCTCGGCGGCGCTCAACGCGCTGGCGACCGGCGCCACCAACGACTGGTATCTGCGCTGGGTCCGCGGCCGGTCCGAGGCGCACTACGTGCAGGCGGCGCGCTGGTTCACGGTGCTCTTCGCCGCGCTGATGATCGTCATCGCCGGCGCCTTCGCCTACGCCAAGGTGACGCACCCGGATCTCAGGATCATTCCGGTCGTGCTGGGCATCGCCGGCTTCATCCTGGGCCCCATGCTCGGCGTCTTCCTCATCGGGATGTTCACCGAGCGGCGCGGCTCCGACGCCGGCAACCTGATCGCGATCTCGGCCGGACTGCTGGCGACCGTCATCGTCGGCAAGCTCGACGTCATGATCGTGAACGGCGTGGCGCCCCTGTTCGGCTTCGACGGGACGTTCCAGCATCCCGCGGTCATCCCCGAGGTCTCGTTCACGTGGTGGGCTATGATCGGCGCGCTCGTCGTCTTCTGCGTCGGCGCGCTCTTCCGCACGCCGGACCCGGTGCTGGAGTCAGCGGCTCGCCAGGCGGACCAAGCGCAGACGGGCGAGGACGTTCCGCTCGCCCTTCGCGAAGCGCCGCAAAGCCGGTCGCGCCGGCCGCTCTGGTCCGGCAGACGCCGAGCCGCGCGGCTCTGACTGCCGGAGTCGCCGCGGCCCTTCCGTTCGCAGGATTAACGCCGGACCGTGTTGACTTGCGCGGCTCCGAGGGCTAGGGTCCCAGATCGCATGGTTCCCGTGGCCTCCGCCCGCATGTATTCGTGGTCTCCCACGCTCACCGCGGCCTGGCGTCGGCTGCTCGAGTGGGTGGCCGCGCGCTCGGGCGGCGGGCTGCAGGTGCTCGAGCTCGCCGATCCCTATCCGCTCGAGAAGCTGTGGGCCCGTGAGGATCTGGGCTGTGTGTTCATGTGCGGCTATCCGTGGGCGATGCGCGCCGAGCGGCCCCACCTGCTGGCGGCGCCCGTTCCGTCGCCACCCCGCTATCAGGGCCGGCCGATCTATTTCACCGATTTCGTCGTGCGCGCGGACAGCGCCTACCGCATGCTCGAGGACACCTTCGGCGGCCGCATCGCGTACTCGATCGAGCACTCGCACTCGGGATACAACGCCGCGCGCTTCCATCTGCTCGGCTACCGGCGCCCCGACCGCGCCACGTTCTACTCGGACGTGATCGGCCCCTTGCACCGGCAGCTTCCCGTGATCGACGCCGTGCTCGACGGCCGGGCCGACGTCGGGCCCGTCGACGCCTACGGCCTCGACCTGCTCCGTCATCACGGCGCCGAGCGGGCCAAGCGCGTCCGGGTCGTCGCGACGACCGTCGAGGCGCCGAGCGCGCCGCTGGTGGCCTCGCCGGGTGTCGATGCGGCGACCCGCAAGCGCCTGACCGAGGCGCTGCTCGCGGCCCACGCGGCGCCGGAGCTCAAGCCGACGCTCGAGGAGCTGCTCATCGCGCGGTTCGTCCCCGCCGATGGCGCGGCGTTCGACGTGATGCTCGAGCGCCAGCGGCAAGCCGAAGCGGCCGGCTACACCCGGCTCGCGTAGATCTCAACGGAGGAACCGACCATGCGCCACGCTGACGAGCACGTCCTGATCCCCACCCTGAAGCGCCAGCTCGCCGAGCGCCTGATCGACCGGCGCGAGTTCGTACGCTACGCCGCGCTGCTCGGCATGTCGGCGACGGCCGCCTACGCGTTCGCGGGCAAGGTGACCGGCGAGTCGCTCGTCGCGCCGGCGGCCGCGCAGACCTTGCCGAAGGGCGGCGTGCTGCGCATCGGCATGCGGTGCCAGGACCTCAAGAGCCCGCACACCTACAGCTGGGTCGAATCCTCGAACTCCGCGCGCCAGGTCCTCGACTACCTGACCACGACCGGGGTCGACAACGTCACCCGGCCCTCGCTCGTCGAGAAATGGGAAGCGAGCCCGGATCTGAAGACGTGGACCCTGCGCCTGCGCCGCAACGTCAAGTGGCACAACGGCCGGCAGTTCACGGCCGACGACGTCGTGTGGAACCTCAAGCGTGTCCTCGATCCGAAGACGGGCTCCTCGGTGCTCGGTCTCATGAAGGGCTTTTTGCTCGAGGAGTTCGAGACCGGCGAGAAGGACGACAAGGGCAACGCGAAGAAGTCGACGCGGCTCTGGGACGCCGACGCCATCCAGAAGGTCGACCCGTTCACGGTGAAGCTCAACGGCAAGACGGCGCAGCTCGCCGTGCCGGAGCAGCTCTTCCACTATCCGCTGCTGATCCTCGACCCGGCCGAGAACGGCGAGTTCAAGGTGGGCTCCAACGGCACCGGCGCCTTCACCCTGGTCGAGGCCGAGGTCGGCCGCCGTCAGGTCCTCAAGGCACGCACGGAGCCGTACTGGGGCGGCGGGCGCTATCTCGACGAGATCCAGTTCATCGATCTCGGCGACGACCAGGCCGCGGCGGTCGCCGCGCTCGCCTCGAAGCAGGTGGACGGCCTCTACGCGGCTGACATCACGCAGCTCGACGCACTGCAGAAGCTCACGCACGTGCAGATATACCAGGTGACCACCGCGTACACGGCGACCGCCCGCGTGCAGCCGGTCAAGCCCTTCGACGACAAGCGCGTGCGCCAGGCGCTGCGCTACGCAATCGACTCCAACGCGATCCTCCGGCTCGCTCACAAGGGCCTCGGCCAGGCCGGCGAGCACCATCACGTGAGCCCGGTGCATCCCGAGTACGCGAAGCTGCCGGCGTTCCAGCGCGACGTGGCCAAGGCCAAGAAGCTCCTGGCTGATGCGGGCTATCCGAACGGGATCGACACGGAGATCATCGCGCGGCCTCAGCCCGCCTGGGAGCTCCTGGCCGTACAGGCGATGGTCGAGCAATGGAAGGAAGCCGGCATCCGCGTGAAGATCAATGTGATGCCGTCGACGCAGTACTGGGAAGTATGGACCAAGGTGCCGTTCGGCTTCACGACGTGGGCCCACCGCCCGCTCGGCGTCATGAGCCTGGCCCTCGCCTACCGCACTGGCGTGCCGTGGAACGAGTCGAAGTACTCGAACGCGGAATTCGACCGCATCCTCACGATGGCCGAGGGCACGCTCGACGTGACGGCGCGGCGCGAGCTGATGGTGCAGCTCGAGAAAATATTACAAGACGACGGGCCGATCGTGCAGCCGGTGTGGCGCGCGATCTTCACGTTCCACGACAAGCGCGTGCAGGGTTTCAAGGTGCACCCGACGCTCTACATCTTCGGCCACCAGCTCGCGCTGATGGCCTGAGAGTAGGCGGCTAACGCCCTCGTCGGCGCCGCCTGCGGGCGGCCGTTCTGCCCGGTGACGGCGCGGTGCCCTTCCCGGGCTTCGTGCCGACGCCACGACTGCACTCGTTGCAGAACTTCTGCGCTTCATCCTTGAGCTCTCTCTTGCACATCAAGCACCGGATCATGATGTTCCTCCAATCTTTGGGGCCCTGGCGGTCTCTTCGCAGGAGATACTCGCCAACGCACAATCCGGAGGACACGCCTGGGGACTTGAGCGACACCCTCGGCCGCGCATAGCGACCGCTGGGCTGCGGCCGATGGGGGGGATTTTCTATGGCTGAAGACTGCAAGGCCATCGTCGGGTCCGTAGCGCGCGGGACCGCGAATATCGAAGACACCGGTGAAGCGGCGAGCGTCGCCGCCGTGGCGACCGGCGAGTTGACCCTGGAAATGGCGGCGCAGCGACACAAGGCGCGATCGCAAATGCTGTGGATGGTCGATCAGGCCAAGGACGCCGCCAAGAACGAGCGCGTCGATGATGCCCGCTGGTGGCGCGAGAAGGCGATATGCGCCCTGTGACCACCGGCTGCGGCTCAGCCGAGGACGATACGAACGCGATGTGCCTTCCCATCATCGACGAGCCTGATGCTGAGATCGCCAGCCAGAGGGACGCCTTCCACCTCTACTGACGACACCCCCCGCGACATCCCCCGCGGGTTCTCGACGACGAGATCGTAGCGCGTGGAGCGATAGCGGAACACCAGCTCGAAGCCGCGCCACGCGTGGGGAATACATGGCTCGATCACGAGCCTCGCGCCCCGGAGTCGAAACCCGAGGATCGACTCTAGCCCCGCCCGATACATCCACCCCGCCGATCCCGTGTACCACGTCCAGCCCCCTCGGCCTACATGCGGCGCCTCGGTGTAGACGTCTGCCGCGATGACGTACGGCTCGACCTTGTAGCGGTGGACACCCGCGGCGGTGCTGGCACGATTGATTGGATTCAACATCGCGAAGAGCTCGGCGGCCTTGTCTCCGTCGCCGAGCGCCGCATAGGCGATCGCAGACCAGATGGCCGCATGCGTGTACTGCCCGCCATTCTCTCGGACGCCAGGCACATATCCCTTGATGTAGCCGGGCTCCAGCGAGGTGCCGTCGAACGGCGGTGTCAGGAGCAGGACGACGCCGTCGGCACGGCGTACGAGATGCGCGTCGACGGCCGCCATGGCGCGCGCCTGGCGTGCCGGGGCGCCGGCCGCCGAGATGACGCTCCAGGACTGCGCGATCGAATCGATGCGGCATGCGTCGTTGACGGCGGCGCCGAGCGGCGTCCCATCGTCGAAGTACGCGCGGCGATACCAGCCGCCGTCCCAGGCCTCGCGTTCGAGCGACTCCTTGAGGGCGCTCGCATGCCTACGCCACTGCTCGGCGCGCTTGTCCTCCCCACGAGCGTCAGCCAGGCCAGCCCATTCGGAGAGAACGGCATGAAGGAACCACCCGAGCCAGACGCTCTCCCCTTTCCCGCCGGCGCCCACCTCGTTCATCCCGTCGTTCCAATCCCCCGTACCGATCAGCGGCAACCCGTGAGTTCCGACCGCCAAGCTGCGATCGAGCGCGCGCGCGCAGTGCTCGAAGAGCGTGCTTCGCTCGTCGGAAGCGCGAGGCTCGAAGTACGACTCGCGCTGGCCGACCTCGAGCTTGGGTCCTTCGAGGAAGGAGACGACTTCGTCGAGGACGGCGCCGTCGCCGACGATCTCGACATAACGGGCTACGGCGTACGGCAGCCAGAGCAGGTCATCGGAGATACGAGTTCGAACGCCGCGGCCGCTGGGCGGATGCCACCAGTGCTGGACGTCACCATCTTCGAATTGCCGAGCCGCGGCGCGCAACACATGCTGCCGGGCCAGCGCGGGCTCGGCCACCGCGAGCGCCATCACGTCTTGAAGCTGGTCGCGAAACCCGTACGCGCCACCGGCCTGGTAGAACGCCGATCTCGCCCACACGCGACAAGACAGCGTCTGGTACAGCAGCCAGCCATTGAGCAGTATATCCATCGAGCGATCGGGCGTTCTGACCTGCACCGTGCCGAGCAGTGCGCCCCAGCGCTCGCCGACCGCCCGCAGGACTGCCGCCACGTCGTGAGTCCGGTAGCGAACGATCAGCTCCCGCGCCTGCTCCAGACTCTCCGCCTCGCCGAGCAAGAACACGACCTCGGCTTGGCCGCGAGCGGGCAGAGCGATCATCGCCTGAAGCGCGCTGCACGGATCGAGGCCAGCACCGACCCGTCCCGAGAGCCGGTGTCCTGCTGCGAGCGCCGCCGGATGATCCGGCGAGCCGTTACGTCCGAGAAATTCCGTACGGTCGCCGGTCCATGCCGTTTGGGCCCCGCCGAGGTCGGCAAAAGCAACACGAGCGCCGAACTCGCGCCTCCACGCGTTGCGCGCGAGCATCGCGCCGGTCTGCCCGTCGATCTCGGTGACCACGAACGGCGCCGCGGCGGGCCGCGACACGCCAAGGACCCACTCGACGTAGGCGGTCACGGACAATCGCCGTGGTCGCCCAGACTCGTTTGTCAGCGTGAGCCGCGAGATCTTGATGGGGTCGTCGAGCGGCACCAGCTGTAGCAGCTCGAGCGAGATGCCGTGCGCGACGTGCTCGAACCGCGTGTAGCCTTGTCCATGCCCGATGACGTAGGGCGAGATCTCCTCGCGGATCGGGAGCGCCGTCGGCCCCCACAGATCCCCGGTCTCCTCATCCCGGACGTAGATGGTCTCACCCGGCGGATCGCTGACCGGATCGTTCGACCAGGCCGTGAGCTGGTTCTCGCGGCTATTGACCGACCACGTGTACCCCGAACCCGACTCGGAGACCTGGAAGCCGAAGCCCGGATTCGCGATCACGTTGATCCACGGCGACGGCGTCCACCGTCCCTCGTCGAGCACTATCACGTACTCGCGTCCATCCTTCTCGAAGCCGCCCAGTCCGTTGTAGAGCTCGAGACTCGGGCGCGGAGGCGCCGCAGGCGCCGGCGGCCGCGCCGCCGCCCGTCGAGGCAGAGCAAGCGGAGCCGCATCGTCGGATCGCTGTGCTCGCGCCACTTGCTCGGCCAGTGTCCCGTGCCGGCTCGACAGCACCGCGCGCGCGACCGACCGGAGCACGTCACGCTGGGTCGCCGTGAGGCGGTCGGCCTGCACGATATATACGTTCCCGTGCGGCTCATGGCCATCGTGGGGCCCGGCCGACTGGCTCGTGCGGACAAGTGCTTCCAACAGCGCCTGCAGATCCTGAGCATAGGACGGCGGATGCTCGTTCAAAATGACGAGATCGACCGCGAGCCGCTTCATCCGCCAGTACTCGTGCGCGCGGAGCAGCTGCCGAACGATACCCACGTCCTCGGAATCGTCGATCCGAACGAGCACGATCGGGAGGTCTCCTGATATCCGGTGCGCCCACAACGCGGCGGGGCCCTCCGTCTGACGTGCAAGGATCTCCGCGGGAGATCTCAAGCTACGATCCGAGTAGAGAACGCGACTGGCGAGGCTTTGGAAGAGATGTGCCTCGTCGGGCCCCATGCCGAGGTGGTGCTGCTGAACCTGCGCCTGCGTCCAGGCCAAGGTCGCGGCGCGGTCGAACGTCGCCGGATCGCGATATTTCTCGGCGAGGCCGAGGGCTTCCGCGCGCGACGGCGCGACGAGCGTCGAGAAGGTGGCGCGGACGGTATCGCCCGGCCGCAGTCGCACGCGGCGGCGCAGGCTCACGATCGGATCGAGCACTGCGCCGGTCGTGTTGGAGAGTGGCCGGCCGTCGATCACTGCCGCGGGCGTCCGGATCCCGCGCCCGCGGCCGAGAAACCGCGCACGGTCGGTCTCCCATTGCAGCTCGCCGACCGGATCGCCTTCCACGACGGCGACATGGGCCAGCCAGACCGAGGTCTCGCCGCGTGCTCGCGGCCGGCGTCTGGCCAGCAGAGTGTCGAGGTCGGGTACGCATTCGGTCTCCACGCTCAGGTTGGAAAACGCCGGGTGGGCCGCGTCGACCGCCGGCGGCGTCAGGACGACCTCGGCGTACGACGTCAGCTCGATCTCCCGGCTTTTCGTCCCGAGGTTCGTGAGCGAGACGCGACGCACTTCGGCGTCGTCCTCCGGTGACACGATCACTCGGAGCGTGGTCACGATAGCGCCGTCGCGCCGGACGATCTCCGCTCGATCCTCGGAGAACGTGACCCGGTAGCTGTCCGGCGCGCCGCCGCGCGGCTGGTAGCCGGCCGACCAGCTCTCCCCGCTGTCGACATCGCGAAGGAATACATAGGTACCGCATGCGTCGCGCGTGACGTCTTCCCGCCACCGCGTGACGGCGAGATCACGCCAGCAGCTGTATCCGGAGCCCGCCGTCGTCAGCATCACCGCATACCGTCCATTGGAGAGCAGCTGGGTGCGCGGCAGCGAGCCGTGCGGCGAGTCGAAGTGCCTCACGACCGGCGGAACGAACTCGCGCACGTCGCCGACGGCCTGCACCTCGTCCGCGCGGGGCCGCGCGACCGCCACGTCCCGTGGCGTCCGTTCTTGAAGCAAGAGCTCGGTGGCCAGGACCATGGGCTCGGCACGGAAGCGCGCGCGCATGGCGCCGTCGTGGACGACGTTCGCGATCGCGACGACCACCATACCCTGGTGGTGGGCCATATACGCGCGAACCACCGCGACCGTGGCGCCATCCGGAAGCCTGGGCGCGGTGTAGTCGAGCGCCTCGTAGAAGCCGTAGGCGCCGCTGGCCCCGGCCGCCGCCAGGCGCCGGAAATTCTGTACCGCCGCGGTCGGATCGATCATCGCGGCCAGACCCGTCGCATAGGGCGCGATGACGACGTCCTCGCTGAGTCCGCGTCGCAGGCCTATTCCCGGGACACCGAAGCTCGAGTACTGGTAGGTCATCTCCAGATCGCGCGCGTTGTAGCCCGACTCCGACACACCCCACGGCACGCCGCGCTCGGCGCCATACCTGATCTGCCGCCCCACCACGAGCCGGGATGTCTGCTCGAGCAGGCTCCCCGCGGGCGCGGGCATGACGAGCGCCGGCATCAGGTATTCGAACATCGATCCCGACCAGGATACGAGCACCGAATCCAGCTCTACCGGTGTCAGGGACCGGCCGAGCCGGAACCAGTGTGAGACGGGAACGTCGCCCTTGGCGATCGCGACGAAGCTCGCGAGCCGAGCTTCGGACGCGAGGAGGTCGTACCGACCCGGGTCGAGGCTTCCGTCGGTGACGCGGTACCCGATCGCGAACAGCTTCCGCATCGGATCGAAGAGAAAGTCGAAATCCATGGCGGCGACCATCGCTCGAGCGTTTCGAGCGAGGATCGTCAGCCGACGAACGAGCGTCTCGGGCATGTCGAGGTCGCGAATGTGGCTTTCAACCGTGGCGCAAAGCGCCTCCGCCCAGACGACGACGTCCGTGGGCGCGTGCCCGGGATCCTCGTCGACCAGCGTTCGCGCGGTGGCCAGCACCGCCTGAGCGCGGACCATCAACGTCGCGAGCCGTGAGCCCCACTCGGCCGAATCGCGCGGGGGTTCCCGGACCGCGGCCGTGACGGCGTCGAGAACGTCCGCCAAGTGCCCGTGGCTGGCTGGGCCGAGGCGCGCGTCGCCGGCCGCCCGGGCGACCGACAGGTGGACGAGCAGCACGGTGTCCTCGATGCCGACGAGGGCCGACCGATCGAGGAGCGGGCGCTCGAGCATCTCCTCGCAGGCGTGCACGAGCGCAATGAGATGGCCAGCGAGATTGCCGCTGTCGACCGACGAGACGTACTTCGGCTCGAGCGCGTAGCAGTGCTTCGTGTCGTACCAGTTGTAGAAGTGGCCCCGGAAGCGCTCGAGGCCGTTCAGCGTCTCGAGCGTGGCCTCGAGACGCTCGACCGCGTCGACCGTTCCGACCCAGCCGAAATCGCGCGCCGCCACCGTTGACAGCAGATACAGCCCGATGTTCGTCGGCGACGTGCGATGCGCAACCACCGGGCCCGGCGTTTCCTGGAAGTTGTCGGGCGGCAACGCGTGATCTTCCGGACCGACGAACGTCGTGAAGAAGCGCCACGTCCGCCGCGCGATCAGGCGGAGGGCTCGCGCATCCGCCGCCGAGAGCGGCCGAGCGGCCTCGGTGCTCCGCGGCATGCTGATCCACCGCGCCACCGCCGGCGACACGGCCCACAGCGGCAGAAAGAGCAGCGCGGCGGGCCAAGCCTCTGGTCGCCCCCACGCGACGGCAACCGCCGCGACGGCGGCGAGCGCAACCCCACCGCCCATTCGACGGCAGAAGCCACGGAGATCCAGACGGAGGCCGGCTTTCGCCTGCGCCGCGGTCACCCATTCCAGCAGCCTGCGATGCGTGACGTACACGCGGACGAGCGTCCGCGCGATCGCATCACTCATCAGCCAGGTCTGATGCGTCAGCATCGTGATCGTGAGCCCGAACTGTGAGCCGGCCAGCAAGAGGTCCCGGCCTACCGCGCGAATGTAGCTGCGCTTCGAGATGCCGCGCCCACGGGGGAGCAAGCCGCCCAGCACCGGCAAGAGCGTGGGCACGGCGACAGTCGCCAGGATGAAGGCGCTCCATACCATGGGCGAGGTGCCCGGCATCAGCCACGCGACCACAAGTGTCAGATAAGTGGCCGGCGCCGACACCGTGCGACGGAGGTTGTCCAGCATCTTCCAGCGTCCGACCAGGGGGATCCGGCTCCCGAGAATCCACGGAAGCAGTTGCCAATCGCCCCGCACCCATCGATGCTGGCGGGCGGCCGCGACCGCGTAGTGGGACGGGGCGCTCTCGAACAGCTCGACGTCGGTGACGAGGCCGGCGCGCGCGAACACTCCCTCGAAGAGATCGTGGCTCAGCAGCGCGTTGTCCGGCACCCGTTCGGCCAGCGCCGCCTCGAACGCGTCCACGTCGTAGATGCCTTTGCCGGTATACGACCCTTCTCCCCAAAGGTCCTGGTAGACGTCGGACACCGCCGCCGCATACGGGTCGATGCCGGCCGGGCCGGACGAGAGGCGCTGGAACAACGAGCCCTCGCGTCCGGGTAGCGGCGGTGTCACTCTGGGTTGAAGCACGGCGTATCCTTCAACGACGCGCTGCCTTCCGATATCGAACCGCGGTCGATTGAGCGGATGCGCCATCGTACCGACCAGCCGATCGACCGCCCCTCTGGGTAGTCGCGTGTCGGCGTCGAGAGTGATGACGTAGCGGATGCCGGAAGGCGTGACGGCGCCCGTAGCCACGAAGCTCGTGTCCGTCGCCCCGCGCAGGAGGCGATTCAGCTCGCGGAGCTTGCCCCGCTTGCGCTCCCACCCCATCCACGCCCGCTCGCTCTCGTTCCAGAGCCGTCGGCGGTGGAAGAGAAGGAATCGCTCGCCGCCATCCGGTGCGACACCGTGACGCCGGTTCAGGCGGGCGATCCCCTCGCGCGCGGCCCCTAGAGTTCCGTCATCTCCCGGCATGCTCTCCGCGGGCGCGTCCAACCAGTCGGAGAGGATCGCAAAGCGAAGATCGCCGCTCGGATTCGCCAGGTAATGCACTTCGAGCCGATCGATTTGCTCAGTGACTTCTGCGCCGTCCGTCAAGAGCATCGGCACGACGACCATGGTTCGCAAATGCGGCGGCACCCCGTCGCGCAGCTCGAGGCGAGGCAGTACTGCCGGCGTGACCAGCGCGGTGACGCTTCGGTTCAGCAAAGCGATCGCCAGATCCGAGGCCGGGACGATGGCCAGAAGTGCGAGAACGAGCAGGCCCGCAGGTCCGACGCCGGATACCCATGCCGTGAGGAGGGGCAGGGCCAGCATGAACCCACTGAGGACGGCGATCGTTCCAAGATATCCGGGCGTCGCCGCCTTGACATAGAGCCGAAGCAGCCGGCGCAAGGGCGGCGCTCGGTAGCCAACCATCTGTTCGAAGGCCGGGCGCCCATTGCCGATGAGATAAAAGCCGGGATCGGTCTGCCGATCGTCGTGGGCCCCGGCCCCAGCCTGCGCGCGAGCCACGGCCAGGCGCGCGACGTCCAGCTCGGGCTGGCCCGAGCCCCGGCCGATCTCCTCCACGGCGTGTCGGTAGGCATCGCGGGTCGCGAAGTCCATCGCGGCGTAGTTCGGGCCCACGTGCAGCACCTGGTCGACGAGGCTGACGCTCTCGAAGAACTCCGTCCAGTCGAGCGCGGACATCAAGCTCATGCTCATGATCACGTTACGGACGGTCACGTTCATCGCGGCTTGCCGCTGATGCTCGAGGCGAACGATGTCGTCGGAGGTCGTCCCCTGCGCCTCCAGCCGTTGATCGAGCCAGCGCAGGGCCGGAGTGACTGCGCGATCCTGCTCCCGTAGCCGCTGGACGAGCTGTACTGCGAAGGCGGTGACGAGCGGACCACTCTCGAATCGCGCGAGGCCCCTCGCTGTCGGCGCGACGGCACCGTCGGCGCCGACGCCGAGCAGCTCGTCGGCCAGGAGGTCGGCCTCCTGGCGCGCCGCGCGGCCGCGAACGATGCTCTCCGCCAGGCGCCGGAGGTTCTCGACGAGCACGACGCGCAGCGTGATCGCCACCGCCCACAGCTCGCCGATCGTCAGCGGCTGCACACGTTGATAGGCACGTACGAAGCGGCGGAGTGATTCGGGATCGAGTCGGCTATCGGTATGCGCCACGAACGCCCAGGCGATGCCGTAGACGCGCGGATAGCCGGCGAGCGGCCCCTCGAGCAGCTTGGGCAGCTTTCGATAGAACCCGGGCGGCAGGTCGTCGCGGATCTCGCGCAACTGCTCGTCCACGACGTGGAAGTTGTCGACGAGCCATTCCGCCGCGGGCGTGATTGCGCGCTCCTCACGGATGGCGTTGGCGATCACACGATACGACTCGCGAAGCACACGACCGTTGTGCTCGACGTGCTGCAGCAAACGCCGCCCCCGCGGCGACTGCCTCATGACGACCTGGGCGGCCGCAAGGCTCTCGGCGTGCTGCTCGAGACGCTCGATGCCGAAGAGGTCGGCACGGATCGGGTCTTCGGCAGACTGCCGGGTTATGCGCGTACGTCCTTTCCACATAAGTTAGTTAGACGGAGGGTGTGAATCCCGGCTGGCGCGGCGACGCGAATCGTTCATCTTCGCGCGTCGTGTTCGGCATCCCCATGCGGCGCAACCAACGAAAATGGGAGGTCACGCCTTGCCGGAACGACCGGTGCTCCGTGTAGGTGACGCCAAAGTCTCGACACGTCTGTTCCACCAGCTTCGCGATCGCCGGGTAGTTGACGTGGCTGATCCTCGGGAACAGGTGGTGCTCGATCTGGAAGTTCAAACCGCCGAGGAGCCACGCCACGACCCGGCTAGGCCGGGCGAAGTCTACAGTCGTCTCCGCCTGATGGATGGCCCAGGCCCGCTCGATACACCGCGTGCCCGCGGACGGCAGCGGGAACACCGCCTCTCCTACGCTGTGGGCCACCTGGAACACCACGCTCAGCGTGCTCCCGAGCACCAGCGCGGCGACTCCGTAATGGACGAGGACGGCACTCGCGGGGTGGAACAGCAACGGGATCCCGAATGCCCACGCGAAAAAGATCGCTTTGCCGGCTACCAAGAGAACCAGATCCGCCCCTGTGGGGCGGCGGATTCGGTGGCTGCCGATTCGGCCGGCAATCAGCCTTCGAAAATCGTCGACGAGCTGCCACCTGATCGCCAGTAAGCCGTAGAGCGGCCAGAGGTAGAGGTGTTGCCATCGGTGAAAAGCGAGCCGGGGCTGATGGGGCGTGAGCCGGCCGAAGATGCCCAAGTTGAGGTCGCTGTCGTGGCCCGTGACGTTGACATACGTGTGATGGATGACGACGTGCTTCCAGTGCCATAGATACGAACTGCCCCCGATCATATCGAGCGTCATCGCCATGAGCTTGTTGATCAGGCGATGGTCGGAATACGCGTGGTGTCCACCGTCGTGTTGAACGTTGAATCCGATACCGGCCGCGGCGAACCCGAGCAGGACGGCCAGCGGCACGCTCTGCCACCAAGCGTGGGCCGCGAGCACGAGCAGCAGGTACGAAACAGCCAGACAGGCGATGAGGATCGCCGTCTTCAGGTACATCTGCCAGCAGTCGCGTCGCCGCCGGCCGGTGGCCCGGAAGAACTCGTCGACTCGCCGCCGAAGCTCGAGCTGGAAGGCGTTATTCGCTCCGAACTTGAGAGCTCCTCCCGGCACAGCCACGCCGTGGCTTCGCCCGGAAGGTGTCATCGAGACTGCTCCCCCTGCAGATACTGATCGATCCCATTCTCGATCGCGCGAGGGAACGACGGCGCGGACCCGACGAGCTCCTGCTGGTAGGTCAGGAGCATGATCTCGCGAAAAATCGGCAACGCGGCGCGGCCCCCGGTCTCCTTGTCGCCCAGGGTCCGGTTGTCGTCGAAGCCGATCCGGACCGCTACCGTGACCCCCTGCGGTCCGTAGGTGGACCCCACGAAGAGCGCATCACGAAAGTCGCTCGTCGTTCCGGTCTTCCCCATCACCGGGATCGGGAAGTCGCGGCCATAGAGGGAATGGGCGGTGCCTCCCGGAATGCGGATCACCCCCCGCAATCCCTCCTGGATCAGGGTCAGATGGCTGGAGTCGAACTCGAGCGCGGTGCGGGCCGCCTCGTAGAGCACCTCGCCGGAAGCGCCGGTCACGCGATCGATGACGTACGGCTCAGCCAGGAGCCCCGAGGCCATCGCGCGATAGGCGCCCGCCAGCTCGAGCAGTCGCACTTCTGAAGCGCCGAGGGCCGTCGTGATGTAGGGCTGCAGCGGGGTGCGGATCCCCAGCTCCAGGGAAGTCCCGATCACTCTGTCCAGGCCGATCTCACGGGTGATCCACACGGCCACGGCGTTGCGGGACTCGGCCAGCGCCTGGCGCATCGGGATCGGCCCCTTGAACTCGTGGTCGTAGTTGGCGATCCACTTGACCGGACGGTCGGCCCCCATGGGTACCGCGATGGGTTCGTCCGGCACCGTGGTGTCGAGCTTGAGCCCGCGGCGGAACGCAGCGAGGTACACCATCGGCTTCCAGGCCGAGCCCGCCTGCCGCAGCGAGCCTGTCGCGCGGTTGAAGTCGGAGTAGCGCGCATAGCGATTCTCGTAGAAGTGCCGCCCCCCGGCCTCGGCCAGGATCGCCGCGTCCGCGTTACGTAGCACGACAACCGAGCCCTGGATCAGTCCCCTCGCCTGAGGGTGCCGCCGTTCGTATTGCGCGAGGCCGGTCTCGAGCGCCTCGTTCACGATGGTCTGTACCCGCGGGTCTACGGTGGCGTGGACCAAGATCCGCCCCTGGAAGAGATCCTCGACTCCGAAGCGGCCCGCACCGTGCAGCCTGAGCTCGTCGAAGACCGTGTCGATCGCGGCAGGCGCCTGCGTTTTGACCGAGCTGTTCGCCGCCACCTTCGCGACGAGCACCGGCTCGGTCTGCAAGCGCTTCGCGAGGTTCTCGGGGATGTAACCGTTGCGCGCCATCAGGGCCAGGATCTCGTTGCGGCGGCGCAGGGGCCGCGGGTCTCCGGGCACCGGAAGATAGTCCCGCGGCGCCTTGGTGATCCCCGCCAGCGATGCCGCCTTCGCGGCGTCCTCCACCGTGTAGCTCGACAACGGCTTACCGAAGTAGTACTCGGAGCCGGCGGCGAAACCGTACCGGCCGTTGCCCAGATAGTTGAAGCTGGCGGAGCGCGCGAAGATCTCGCGTTTCGCCTGCTCTCGCGATCCGAACCGCCGGGTCATCGCCTCCTCGAGCCAGAGCGCCAGCCGCACCTCCTCCAGCTTCCGGAAGAGCTTGTTCGTGGTCGGGGTCCCCACGACCACGGAAAAGAGCCGCCAGGTCAGGTTGTCGCGGAAGAGCGTCACGTCGTTCTCGCGGCTCCACCGGTCCCGCAGGAAGTAACCGCGGACGAGCTGCTGGGTGAGCGTCGAGCCACCCTGGGGGAGACGCAGCCGGAATCCCTTGCCGTCCCACCACGCACCGACGGAGCTCATCGCCGTCTTGTAGAGCACGCGGGGCAGCGCTCGATAGTCCACCCCGGAGTGGGTGAAGAAGTTCTTGTCCTCGGCCGCCAGGATCGCCTGGCGGAGGACAGGCGGTATCTCCTCATAGGAAATGACCCGACGGTACTCCCGTGCCAGCTCGACCAGTACCGTGCCCCGTGCGTCGTAGACTTTGCCCGTCGTCGCGAGCTCGAAGCGAATAAAGGCCTCGAGGTCCGGAACACCACTCCGGTCGAAGTAAATATGATGGGCAAGTCCCCACGTCGCGATCACGAGCAGTAGCAGCATCACGAAGGGGACGGCGAGAAACACGGCTCGGCGCGAGCATGCGGACCGCAAGCGTCGGCCAACAAGGGCCACGGCGGCAGGATAGGACCTCATCGCGGCCTCGGCGCGCTCCTTCGCGAGCTCACAGAGCGCCTTCGCGTACTGCGCGGCCGCGCGCCGGTGCTTCATCGGCTGGGCACTCTGGCCCGGGGGGTCGCCGATTGCCGGCTACGCGACGGCGTCAGCCCGCAATCGACGATCTTGTTCGGCAGTGTCTTGTAGCTCACCTTGAGGATCCGGAGCGCCGCGGCTCGATTCCAGCCCACCCGATGCAGCACGTCCTCGAGCGCTCTATGCTCGGCCTCTCGTACTGCCCGCTGCGCGATCTCCGCCCCCTTCTCGTGGCCGAAGAACTCCGACTCGATCAGCCCGGAAGGGATCGCGGCGCAGTTGATCTTGACGAACGGCCCGTGACGCCGAGACGAGCTCGTCCCGATGGCTCGCATCTGCGAGCTGCCGTCAGACAGCGAGGCGTGCCGTAGCGGATCGGACGGCTGCACAGACCCCACGAGCACCTCCTGGGGCAGCGGGTGGTATCGCGTGTACCGCAATGAAGATCCGACGGCCCCGCCGGCGACGGCGCGTGTTTCCGCGCGCCGTCGCCTGGTCATCTCGGCGAGGCTTAAAACTCCCCACCGTGCCCCATGGCGTGATCGGCCTTCCCGGATTCGGGGCCGTCCGTGACGATCACTTCCGTCGTGAGCAGCAACGACGCGATCGATGCCGCGTGCTGCAGCGCGACCCGCTCGACCTTGGTGGGGTCGATGATGCCCGCCACCATCATGTCGACATACTCGTGGGTCTCGGCGTCGAAGCCGCGGGTGAGGGGGACCGTGGCCCTGACCTTCTCGACGATCACGGAACCCTCGAGCCCGGCGTTCTCGACGATCTGCCGAATCGGCTCCTCGAGGGCGCGCCGCACGATGCTGACCCCGGTGCCCTCATCGCCCGAGAGCTTGAGGCTGTCGAGCGCGTCTGCCGCGCGGAGCAGCGCGACGCCGCCCCCCGGCACGATCCCCTCCTCGACCGCCGCCCGCGTGGCGTTGAGGGCGTCCTCGACGCGCGCCTTCTTCTCTTTCATCTCGGTCTCGGTCGCCGCGCCCACCTTGATGACGGCGACGCCGCCCGCGAGCTTCGCGAGCCGCTCCTGGAGCTTCTCCCGGTCGTAGTCCGAGGTCGTCTCCTCGATCTGCGCCCGGATCTGCTTGATGCGGCCCTGGATCTCCTTGGTGCTCCCGGCGCCCTCGACGATCGTGGTGTTGTCCTTGTCCACGACCACCTTCTTGGCGCGGCCGAGGTCGTCGAGCTTGAGGTTCTCGAGCTTGATCCCGAGATCTTCCGTGATCGCCTTACCACCGGTCAGCGTGGCGACGTCCTCGAGCATGGCCTTGCGGCGATCGCCGAAGCCCGGCGCCTTGACGGCACAGCACGCGAGCGTCCCGCGCAGCTTGTTCACCACCAAGGTCGCCAGGGCCTCGCCCTCCAGGTCCTCGGCGAGGATGAGAAACGGCTTGCCGGCCCGCGCGACCTGCTCGAGCAACGGCAGCATGTCCTTCATCACGCTGAGCTTCTTCTCGTGGATCAGAATGACCGCGTCCTCCAGCACCACTTCCATCCGCTCCGGATTCGTCACGAAGTAGGGCGAGAGATATCCGCGGTCGAACTGCATGCCCTCGACCACGTCGAGGCTGGTCTCCATCGCCTTGGCCTCTTCGACGGTGATCACGCCATCCTTGCCGACCTTCTCCATGGCCTCGGCGATCAGGGTGCCGATGGTCTTGTCGTTGTTCGACGCGATCGTGGCGACCTGGGCGATCTCCTTCTTGTCCTTGGTGGCCTTGGACATGTGCTTGAGCTCTTCGACCACCGTGTCGACCGCCTGCTCGATCCCTCGCTTCAGCGCCATCGGGTTCGCGCCGGCGGTCACGTTCTTGAGACCGCCGCGGAAGATGGCCTGGGCCAGGACCGTCGCGGTCGTCGTGCCGTCACCCGCGGTGTCGGAGGTCTTGGAGGCGACTTCCTTCAGCATCTGCGCCCCCATGTTTTCGTAGGGGTCCTTGAGCTCGATCTCCTTGGCGACGGTCACGCCGTCCTTGGTCAGGGTGGGGCTGCCGAACTTTTTGCCGATGACGACGTTCCGCCCCTTCGGGCCGAGCGTCACCTTGACGGCGTGCGACATCGTGTTGATGCCGCGCAACAGCGCGGCGCGGCCTTCTTCGCTGAACAGCAGTTGCTTAGGCATGACGACCTTCCTCTCGAGTGTGTGCGAATGGTTGACAGCGACTGTGCCGCCCGTTCACGAGCCGACGACGCCGAGGACGTCCTCCTCCTTCATGATCAGGTACTCCTGGCCGTCCAGCCTGACCTCGCTGCCGGAGTACTTGCCGAAGAGGATCCGATCGCCCTCCTTCAGCGCGAGGGGGAGCTTCTTACCGTCCTCGGTCACCCTGCCGGTCCCGACCGCGATGACCTTGCCCTCCTGCGGCTTCTCCTTCGCGGTGTCGGGAATGATGATGCGGCCGTGCTTGTCGTCCTGCTCCTCGACGCGCCGGACGAGCACGCGGTCGTGCAGCGGACGCAGTTTCATCGTCGGTGCTTGAGCCATCGGGCGGGCCGGCGCGCGGTCGGGGACCGGGCGGAGCTTCGTCGTGGTTGCTTGAGCCATGGTGCGGGTGCCTCCCTCGTCTTCCAGGTGGGTGGTGAGCGCGGCTGGTGGAATTGTCCAGCGCACGTAGTGTACCACTAATCTAGTACACATTGCTGGAATTGATCTGGTGTACTATTTTAGTGATACAGACCGCGTGCCCGCTCGCCAGCCACCCGCCGCGCCCCCGGGCTGCGACGGCAGGCGAGACATGATTCCCGCTGACAACAGGATGGCGACAGCGTGAGGAGGTCGGCGATGAGGTGGCTCATGGAGTTCTACAACGAGAAACGGGGGATCCTCGCGCATTACAGCATCGAGGCGCCGCTCCCGGTGGCGGCGGCCCGGCTGGGCCTGAACGCGGCGATCGCCGAGTATCCCGCTCCTCCCGGCAAGGGCCGCCGGAGCTTGTTCGAGCGGGCCGAGCGCACCGGGGGGCAAGATCCAAGCGGGTGGGTCCTCTACCGAATCGTGAAGGACAGTGCGCAAGCACCACCCGACGCCGTGTCCGCGCACGCGGCATAGAGGCCGCGAGCATGGAGCTCAAACAGCGAAAGTTCGCGATCGGCTATCTCGGGATCGCCCTCCTCACGATTCTCATATTTCAGTTCCCGCTGTTCGGGCCTCGGGCCGTGAACGTCTCGTACAGCGAGTTCAAGGCGCTCGCGAAGAAGGGCAAGGTCAGCAATCTGACGCTCGACCGAGAAACCGTCAGCGGCACGCTCTCGGCCGAAGGGCTCGAGACGCTACTGCCGAGGGACAGGGCCGAGGAGCTGAAGCGATCCGGTGGTGAAAAGCACCGCTTCGTCGCGACGCGCGTCGAGGATCCCGGGCTGGTGGCCGAACTGGAGCAGGCGAACGTCAAGTTCACCGGGCACGTCGACAATGCGTGGCTCTCCACCCTCCTGTCCTGGATCCTTCCCGCCGTGGTGTTCGCCGGCGTATGGATCTTCGTCATGCGCCGCTTTGGCCCGCAGCAAGGGATGATGACCATCGGCAAGAGCAAGGCCCGGGTCTACGTCGAGCACACGACCGGGGTCACCTTCGACGACGTCGCGGGCATCGACGAGGCGCGGGGCGAGCTGATGGAGGTCGTGGACTTCCTCAAGAACCCCGATCGCTACCGGCGCCTCGGCGGGAAGATTCCCAAAGGGGTACTCATCGTCGGCGCGCCCGGCACCGGCAAGACGCTGCTGGCCAAGGCCGTCGCGGGGGAGGCGGGCGTGCCGTTCTTCAGCTTGAGCGGCTCGGACTTCGTCGAGATGTTCGTCGGCGTGGGGGCCGCGCGCGTCCGCGATCTCTTCGCCCAGGCCCAGCAGAAGGCCCCGAGCATCATCTTCATCGACGAGCTGGATGCGCTGGGGAAGGCGCGCGGTGTCAGCCCGATCGTGGGCGGCCACGACGAGCGCGAGCAGACCCTGAATCAGCTCCTCGCCGAGCTCGACGGCTTCGACACCCAGCTGGGCGTCATGATCCTGGCGGCCACGAACCGCCCGGAGATCCTGGACCCCGCGCTGCTCCGGCCCGGTCGCTTCGATCGCCAGGTGGTCCTCGACCGTCCGGACCTCAGAGGGCGGGAGAAAATTCTCAACGTGCACGTCCGTGACGTCAAGCTGGCCCCCGGCCTCGATCTCTCCCTCGTGGCGGCCAGGACGCCCGGCTTCGTCGGCGCCGATCTCGCCAATCTCGTCAACGAGGCCGCCCTCCTTGCCGCCCGCAAGGGCAAGGAGGTCGTGGATCTGACGGACTTCGACGAGGCCATCGATCGTGTCGTGGGCGGTCTCGAGCGCCGATCGCGCGTGATCAACCCGAAGGAAAAAGAGATCGTCGCCTACCACGAAGCCGGCCACGCGCTGGTGGCGGAGTCGCGCCAGCACGCAGACCGGGTGGCGAAGATCTCCGTGATTCCTCGCGGCGTGGCCGCGCTCGGCTACACGCAGCAGCAACCGACCGAGGACCGGTACCTCATGACGCGCGCCGAGCTCCTGGACCGACTCGACGTGTTGCTTGGCGGTCGCGTGGCGGAAGAGCTCGTCTTCGGCGACATCTCGACCGGCGCCCAGGACGACCTTCAGCGGGCCACCGACATAGCGCGCCACATGGTCGCCCGCTATGGGATGACGGAAGCCCTGGGGCTGGCGACCTTCGAGCCGCCCCGTCAGGCGCTCTTCCTCAACGTGCCGTCGATGGCGCAGCGAGAGTACAGCGAAGAGACCGCTCGGCGCATCGACGATGAGATCCGAAACCTTTTCGAGGCCGCCCACGAGCGAGTCCGCCAGACCCTGACGGCGAAGCGAGAGGTCCTCGCCTCGCTGGCCAAGCTGCTGATCGAGAAGGAAGTCGTGAGCCGGGACGATCTCACCGCGCTCCTGGCGTCCGCCGAAGTCTAGTTAGGCGTCGGTGTACCACTAAGGTAGTACACATTGACGTTGACTATAGAGACCTACTGTATTACTGTAGGGATACAGTAAGTATGGATGCGATGAATCTGAGGGTAGACGGGCACAGTCCGATCCCGATCCGGCGTCAGCTCATGGAGCAACTCCGCCACGTGATCGAGGGCGGAGGCGTGCCGCGCGACCAAGCGCTCCCCAGCATCCGGGAGTTGGCTGGATTCCTCGGCGTCAATCCGAATACCGTCGCACGGGTCATCGACGATTTGAAGCGAGGCGGATACGTGGAGGCGCGGCGGGGGAAGGGCGTGTTCGTGGCCGAGGCGCCGCCCGCCCGCCCCTCCCCTCACCTCCGCGAGACGTTCTTGCAGGATGCGGTGATCCGGGCCGCGGCCCTCGGGATGACGGCCGACGACTTGTCGGTGGGCGTTCTGAGCCTGGCCGGGATCCGGCCCCCCGCCATCCGCGGGGCCGTCGAGATCCTGCTGGTCGAGTGCAGCCCGCCGGAGCTCGATTTCTTCGCCCGGCAACTCGAGGCCCACCTGCCGGTCCGCGTCGACAAAATGCTCCTCGCCGAGCTGGTGGCGGTCACGCGGCGCCCGAAGCAATCCGGTCGCTGGCGGGCGGCGGTCACGAGCTTCTGTCATCTCCCGCAGGTGGAACGCCTTCTGAAGGGCAAGGGGGTTCCCGTGATCGCGCTCCTCGCCGAGGCGCATCTCGAGACACTCCACCGCCTGGCCCAGTTCCCGTCGGGGACACGGGTGGGCGTCGCCTCGACCACCGTCGAGACGGCCCACAACCTGGAGCATTCGATCGCGAACGCCAACCTGCCAAATATCACGCTCGTCGGGGTCTGCCCTGCCGAAGGAGCCGCCCTGGGCCGCCTGGTGCGGCGAGCGGACGTCGTCGTCTGCTCCTCCGCGGCGGCCGAGCGGGTGCGGGGCCTCGCGGGTTCCACCGTACAGGTGATGATCGACGACCGGGCCCTCGACCAGCGGGCGATCGAAATGCTCGCGGCCCTGCTGGTGCGACAAAACGGCGATCGGCCGACAGCCGCTCCGGTGCCGAAGCAGCCGAGGTCTCGCCCGTCCGGTCGACGCAAATCGCGAGAGCGCGCAACGCATGCGACGGTACTGGGGAAGTGATGCGAGTGACCCGTAACCAGATGAAGGAGGAAGAGTCATGACGTTCTTGACGTGGATTCTCGCAGGACTGCTAGCCGGCTTGCTGGCCGGGTGGGTTATGAAGCGCGGAAGCTATGGACTGAGCTGGGACATCACTCTCGGTCTCGTCGGGAGCATCGGGGGGAGCTGGCTTCTTCGCTCGCTGGGGTTCTACCCGAGCGCAGGGATCGTCGCGACGGCTGTCGTCGCGTTCATCGTGGCGGTGATCCCGATCGTCGTTCAGCGCAAGTTCTGGGCGACTGAGCGTCCGATCCAGAAGAAGGATGCTTTCTGGCGGTGGGGGCTAGGCGCCGCGCTCGTAGCCCTCGTGGCATGGATGACCTTCGGACCCGTGCAGCAGCCGGCTGCCGTGGCTGCGCCGATCGAGGAGAAGACGTACGCGGTGACGCCAGCGGCGGTAAAGGTGAGGGCCGGGATCGTCACGGGCGAAGTCACCGACATGAAGGTCGCGGAGCGGGTGGAGAAAGGGTCCGACCGGATCGTCACCGCCGCGAAGCTGACCGGCATGCTCAAGCTGAAGAACACGTCTGCCAATCAGACGGTGCGGTTGCTCGAAGGGAAGCTGCGCTACATCGATGCCAAGGGACAACCCATCAAGCTCGAGGACGCGCGGACCGAACCGACCTTCAAATTCGCCACGTACGGCAGCAGCGAGCGCCTCGATCCCGGGCAGGAAGCCATCCAGTCCCTGGACGTGGAATTCCCCGCCGAGGCCCTGAAGCCGAACAGTCTGAAGGAGATCCGCCTCGAGTTCGCGTATATCCCGTCACCCTACCGAGAGGAGACGGTCAACTTCCCTGTCTCGATCGGCGCGGGCAAGTGGTGAGTCGCGCGAGGTGGCTCTCGGAGCCACCTCCGATTCAGCCTTCTGAGCCCCGATAGTGAATGGCGAGCACTCATACGCGGCCTCGATGAGCTTGAGGCGCAGGGCCGGATGACCTGGATCGACGCCCGGCACGGGTGGGCCGCCGCGCCGGGCGACGTCGTGGAGGCGCTCTCGAGGGATGGCTTCCAAGAGTGGAAGCGCGAGACGATGACGACGAGCCGGCAGAAATCTCCAGCCGGCCGGTGGCGTGTGGCAGGGTGCACGCGTTCAGCAGCCTCGAGCGTGATCCGTACACGGACGACGGCGGCGAAAGCTGATTGAGCAGCGCCAGCAACGCGGGAGATTGCGGCGGGTACCCGGCGGCGGCGCCGCCACAGAGGCGTTGAATGAACACCAGTGAACACCGTGACGATGATCTACAGCAGCTCGGGTCGGTCCGCCCAAAGTTCGTCCAAATCTGCGCATCGCAAAACGACCTTTTCGCTCTCGACAAGAAAGGGAACGTCTACCAGTACAACTTCAACGCGAAGGCGTGGACACAGCTCGTCGCGAGCCGCTCATACGAGGAACACGCCTCAGCCTAACCCCCCCTCGGCGTCGGTCGGTAACAGGGGCAGCTCGTGTCAGAGCCGGGCAGAGCGCCACAGCCCCCGCTGAGCGGCGATCGTGAGCGCTGCGCCGCCGCATCCGATCAGCAACATCGCCAGCATCCCTATGTCGCCCGGAGTCAAGACCCAGACGATCGCGCCTGCGACCACGCTCCCAACGAAACCAAGAAACATGTCGATGACGAACCCATAGCCTCTCGCGCGTGAGGCGGCCTCGGCCACCCACCCGGCGATCAGGCCGGCGAGAACGAGCATTGGACCCATCTGTATGATGTGTTCGAACATGAAAGCGTACCTGCCTTTCTGAACGCAATCACCATTCGGCCGCGAGTGACGGGGACATCCTCGGGATAGGGTCTACCGGAGACCCGTGCCAGCGAGCCGGCAGAGGTAGCGGAAGGTCGTGTAGTGCTGGTGGTCCGAGTCCCATGTTTTGATCCCGTCGGACAGCTGCTCTGTCGTCGACCCCACACGCGATAGTGCGTCGTTGGCCATCGCTGCCCGCTGCGCGGCCTCGCACTCGGCCTTCGTTTGGTACGACCTCACCTGATACATTGGGCCGGCCATCCGCAGCGGCCCACTGGCGCGGTAGATGCCGATGTCGCGCCACAGAACCGTGACCTCGCTCGCAATGACCTCCGCCGGCACCGGCACCGCCGTGTAGATTTGGTCCTCGGCAGCTGCCGTCGGCGACACCAGCCTCCCGAGGGTCAACGCCACCGCGGCGGCTAAGGCTGTCCGCCCTATACACTTCAACATGGTCGCCTCCTTGGCGAGTCCCGCACACTCAGCACTCCGGTGGTCCCCACCTAGCGACTTCGAGACGCCAGGTGCCGGCCTTCACCTGCACGACGCGTTCTGCTCCGCTTCTCGCGAACGGCCTTGGCCTGGCTCTCGATGCTGGCAAAAAGCGCTGAGTGACTTTCGCGCTTCAGCCCTACCCAGATGAGCGCACGAAGGACGATCTGGAGGCTCACTGGCAGCTTGAACGCTGTCGTCGCCCTGCCCGCGATGACGCGAGCCTGATCCAGCGAATCCTGAGAAAGAATGAGAAGGAGCCGTGTTTTGTTCTCGAGCATTCTGCTCTCCTGCCAAAGACTTACCTCCGGCTGAGGCCGCGACATTCCGGATCGCCGCTCGCGCCTTTTTTTCGACCTCCATCGCAATCGCGACCATCCTGTGAGCGCGCCTGGCGTGCTCGGCGGTCTTCTTCATCACGTCGCTGTCACCCGTGCCCTGAGCCACGAAGTCGCAGCCGGGTATCAGATCGGCGCACCTGAGCTCTCTCGTCATGCGACGAACCCTCCGTCAAACAGCTCGCGATCTTCTCGAATGTGGCCGCGCGCCAGCGATGGGTCGAGGCGCGTTCTGGTCGGCCTCGGTCCCCCGGGCGCTCAGGCGGCCTTGACTTCGATCGTTCTCGGCATCGCGGCGCGCGGCTCGCGGCGCGGGGATCCTCACCTCACCCTGATACGTCCCGCTTGACTTGACGTATATCATGATATAAGTTATATAACAACTAAAAGAAATATAAATTATTACTGGCTTCGGAATCGCCCGGAGCAAGCAGGAGGTCGCGATGTCCGGACCTGAAGCCAGCGTGCTTCTCGGTCTCTCT
>Ga0209157_1000004_pt1 | contig 240373 bp, 238 predicted proteins | sample GraSoiAngelo_135_FD_185892 | JGI IMG/M metagenome (GOLD analysis project Ga0209157, IMG submission 185892) | Grasslands soil microbial communities from the Angelo Coastal Reserve, California, USA - 14_0929_05_40cm (SPAdes) (version 2) | ecosystem: Environmental > Terrestrial > Soil >... | reverse complement strand
CGACGCTGCCCATCGACGCCATCTGCGCGATGTAGGAGGTGACGTAGTCGCCGGGCGGCAGCTGGATGATGGCGAAGGCGAGCATGGAGATCGCCCACACCGTGAAGACCGCGAGGAGCGCCCGACGGCCGATGTACGCCAGCATGCCGGGCGCTCCCCGACCCTAGTTCTTCCAGTAGAAGGTGATCGGCCGCGAGATGCCCGGCGTCTTGCCGTCGGGGCTGTTGTACTGCCGCGACGGGATGTTGCCCATGTTGTTCTTGACCACGCGCACGCCCATGGAGGCCGGCCCCATGCCGATGACGCCGATGATGTAGACTTCCTCGGCCGCGATCTTCCAGACGTCCTTGCCGAGCTGGATCCGCTCCTTCTCGGGCACGCCGAAGGCCTTCTTCCACTTGTCCATCAGCTCGCGCATCCTCGGCTCCGGCTCCTTGCCCTGGGCGCCCGCCGAGAGGAACCACTTGACGTAGAGCGGCCCTGAGGAAGCGACGGCGGCGAGCTCGAATGGGAACACGTGCAGCGGGAACGTAAAGAGGTGCTCGCTGCCGTCGTTGTTCCAGGCGCCGAGCTGCTGCTCGTTGGCGGCGGTCCGCTTGAGGGCGAGGCTGCGCTCGACCTCCTGCACGACCAGGTCGATGCCGATCTTCTTCCACTGCTCGCGGATCATCTCGGCGATCTGCGTGAACTGCACGAACTGTCCGCCCAGAGTCATGATCTCGATGCGCAGCCGACCCTTGCCGTCGCTGCGGAGCCGGTAGCCCTCGGCGTCCTTCTTGGCCAACCCGATCTTGTCCAGCATCTCGTTGGCCTTCTTCACGTCGAGCGTGGCCCACATCTTCCGGTACTGCGGCCCGGGGTTGTACTTGTTGTTGTCCGCGGGCACCACGGAGCTCGGCGTGCCCGTGCCGAGCCAGAACGTCTCGTTGATCTGGTCACGGTCGATCCCGAGCGCCAGCGCGCGGCGGAAGTCGGCCGTGTTGTACCACTTGGCGATCTCTGGATCGGCGTCGTAGTTCAGGTTGAACTTGATGATCATGTCGCCGCCGTAATCGCCCGGGTCGAGATAGACCTTGTAGTTGCCCTTGGCCTGATTCTCGAGGAACACCGGCAGCTTGCCGAGGTCGAGGTGGCGCTGCTGGAAGTCGTACTCGCCCGCGATCGCGCGCAGGTTGAGGACCTCGAGGTTCTCGGCGAGAGTCAGCACCACGCGGTCGATGTAGGGCAGCTGGTTACCCGCGGTGTCCACGAAAACGCTGTACGGGTTGCGCTCGAGCGTCCACGTCGGCGTGTTGATGGGCGTCGCGGTCTTCCACGGCGACAGGACGGGCAGCTCCGGGTTGAGCGCCCAGTCGTTCTTGAACAGGAACATCCGCACCCAGCTGTCGAACTTCGCCTCTTTGGTCTTCTTGTCGAGCTCGGCCTGCCCCACGTACTTCGGATGGAATTGTTTCAAGTAGTGCGCGGGCGCGAAGCCGCCCATGCCGCGGTACGCGAAGCCCTGTCCGGCCAGGTCGGTCGAGCCGGCCAGCACGTCCGGGAGCATGAAGTACGGCTCGGGGAACTTGAACCGCACCGTGTTGGTATCGACCTTCTCGATCACGCCCTGCTTGCCGTTGATGGCCATCTGGGCCGAGGGTGTCGGGACGAGGTCCTTGTTGCGGTAGATGTCCTCGAACCAGAACGCGAAGTCGTCGGCGGTGAACGGCTTGCCGTCGCTCCACTTCATTCCGCGACGCAGGTGCACGAGCCACGCCCGACCGCCGTCCTGCATCTCAAGGCCCTTGGCGATGTTCGGCATGACACGATCACCCGTGTAGTCCCAGAACATCAGATGGTCCGGCCCCTGGCAGCAGCGGAAGCCGTTCCAGAAGTCGGCCGGACCTGTGAAACCCCCACGCCACGTGCCGCCGTAGCGACCGACCTCGTTCAGCGGCTTGATCACCAGCGGATCCTGACCGATGCGCTCGGCCACCGCCGGCAGCTTGCCTTGCTTGACCAGCTCCGCGAGCTGCGGCGCCTCCTTGAACGTCTTGGGAGCCTTCGCGGCGTCGGTCACGACCTCGGGACCTTCGAGCTTGCCGATCAGGCTCTTGCCGGTGTTCTGCGCGACCGCCGCAACGGCAAAGCCGATGAGCGCGGCGATCGTCAGGCCGATCGTGAGCTTCGATCTGAGGGTGCGAGTCTGCATATGAGCTCCCCCTTCGCGCGGGCGCGTCGCGGGTCTGGGCCCCGGCGTTCGTCACGAGGCCGTCGAGGCCGGGCCGATTATCGTGATATTCGCGCAACAAGTCCAGACGGCACGATCTGTGCCATGATCGTGGCGAGCGAGGAGCGGCATGGATCAACCACGGATGGCGGCGCGCCGGCGCGGGAGCGGCCCGGACCTCGTCCTCTTCCACGGCGGCATGGGCTCGTGGCGGCACTGGACCCGGAACATCGAGGCGCTCGCCGCGCGCTTCACCGTGCACGCGCTCGACCATCCCTCGTACGGCGACTCGGCGTCCGTCGCGCGCGAGACCACGGGCGCTGCGTATCTGGACCTCGTGCATCGCCTCTTCGTCGAGATGTTCGCGGGCGACGCGCCGCTCCGGCTGGCCGGATTCTCGTTCGGCGGGGCGATCGCCGCGAGCCTCGCCCGGCGGCTTGGACCGCGCGTGACCCATCTCTGTCTGGTCTCGCCCGGCGGCTTCCCCTCCCGCCGGTTCGGCGACCGGCCCATCCGGAGTTACAAGGAGGCCGGGGGAGACGAGCGGCTCTTCCGCGAGATCTGCCGCCACAACCTGCTGGTCAACATGCTCAGCGACTCGGCCGGCGTCACCGAAGAGGCCATCGACATCCAGGCCGACGGCGTCCGTCGCACGCGCTTCGACAGCCGCAAGGTGAGCGGCGGCGGCACGCTGCTCGGCGACCTCGCCCAGCTCAAATGCCGAATCCGTGTGCTCTGGGGCGAGCGCGACGACTCCGCGTTCCGGCCCTCGGATCTCCTGATCGGCGAGATCCGCGCGGCCGTCGGCACGCTCGACATCCATCGCATCCCGGCGGCGGGCCACTGGTCGGCGTACGAGAAGTCGGCGGACGTGAATCGCAAGATGCTGGAGTTCTTCTCGAGCTGATCAGCCGGGTTCTGCAGGGCCCAGACGCGAGGCGGCGACGGACCCTTCAGGAGCCTGCGAGCGCCCGGAGGTCGGTGCTCTCGTCGGCGAGCTTGGCCGGATCGATCGCCGCGCGGCGGCGCACCATGTCGACCGCCGCCTTCAGCTCGCCGTCGCCCTTCGGGTCCTCGGGATCACCGCCGCGGTCGAGGCCGACCGCGGCGCGCACGATGCCGTCCTTGAGATAGAAGCCGAGGAACTTGCGGCTCTCGGGCCGGCCGCGGAAGACCACCCGGTCCCAGCCGGCGGCGAAGCCGACGTATTCAATGACATGCTCGTACTGATCCGACCAGAACGTGTGGATGTAGTCGTACGGCGCGCCCCGGCCCAGCAGCGATCGGGCCGCCGCGCGCCCTTGCTGCAAGCCGTTGTTCCAGTGCTCCACGCGAAGGCGACCGAAGATCGGATGCAGGTGGTTGGTCACGTCGCCGGCCGCGAACACGTCGGGCAGCGACGTCCGGCAGCGCTCGTCCACGAGCACGCCGTTGTCGACCTGGGCGCCGGCCGCGGCGAGGAGCTCCGCGTTGGGCACGATCCCGATGCCGGCCACTACCAGATCGCAGTCGAACACCCGGCCCTTCTGCGTGCGCACGCGCGTCACCCGGCCCGAGCCCTCGAGCGCGGCGACGGAATCCTCGGAGATCAGCTCGACGCCTCTCTCACGATGGATGTCGGCGAGCACCTGCCCGATCTCCTCGCCGAGCACCCGGGCCAGCGGCACGCGCGCGTTCTCGATCGCCACCACCTCGACACCGAGCTGGCGCAGCGACGCCGAGACCTCGGAGCCGATGAACCCGAAGCCCATGACGACCGCGCGGCGGCCGCGCGAGACGGCGGCGCGGATGCGGTCGCAATCCTCCACGGTGCGCAGCTGGAAGACACCGGCGAGCGTCGCGCCCGGCACCGAGAGCGTGCGGTTGCGTCCGCCGGTGGTCACGAGCAGCCGGTCGTAGGCGACACGCTTGCCGCCGTCGAGCTCGACCAGCTTGTCCTTCGGGTCCACCGCGGTGGCGCGCACGCCGAGCTCGAGCCGGATGCGCTGCTCCGCGTAGTAGCTCGCCGGCTTCACCAGCTGTTCGTCGAAGCGGTCCTGACCGCGCAGATAGCCCTTCGACAGCGGCGGCCGGTTGTAGGGCAGCTGCGCCTCGGCGCCGATCAGGACGATGTCGCCGTCGAATCCCTCCTCGCGCAGGGTGACGGCCGCCGTGCCCCCGGCCAGCGAAGCGCCGACGATCGCGATCGGCGGTCGTTCCATCTCGCCCCCAGTCTACAGGCCGACGCCAGCGCGCGAGCCGACGGGCGAACGCCGAAAGTCTTCGCTCAGTCGTCGACGCCGCCGGAGATCCCGCGAGCAGGCGTGCGGCGCCAGGCACGGCGCAACCGGTGGCGCCAGGCACGGCGCTCGCCCTGCCGGGCGAGACGGCGCCACGGCGCGAGCGAGGGCGCCGAGACCCGCAGCGCGCGGGCCACGTCCTCGAAGAGCGAGTAGGCGACCGGCGTCACCAGCAAGGTCAGGAGGAGACAGAGCGTCTGGCCGCCGATGACGACGACGGCGATCGCGCGCCGCTCCTCGGAGCCCGGCCCCGTGCCGACCCACAGCGGCAGCATGCCGGCGACCAGGGCCAGGGTCGTCATCAGGATCGGGCGGAGCCGATCGCGATTGCCCTGCATGATGGCGGCGCCGCGGTCCATGCCGAGGGCGCGGAGCGCGTTCATGTGGTCGATCTGTAGGATGGCGTTCTTCTTCACGACGCCGAACAGGACCAGGATGCCGAGCGCGGAGTAGAGATTGAGCGTGTTGCCCGTGTACCAGAGCGAGAACAGCGCGAACGGGACCGAGAGCGGCAACGACAACAAGATCGTCAGCGGGTGGATCAAGCTCTCGAACTGCGAGGCCAGGATCATGTACATGAAGATGACCGAGAGCAGGAAGACCCACAGGAACTCGGTGAACGTCTTCTCCATCTCCTTGGCCTTGCCGGTGACGAACGCCTGGTACGCCGACGGCAGGTTCATGTCGGCGACCGCCTGCTTGAGCAGGTTGGTGCGGTCGGCCTGACCGTAGCCCGGCGCGATCCCGGCCCGGAGCCGGGTCTCCCGCTGACGGTCGGTGCGGTCGATCCGCGACGCGGTGGACGCCGGCTCGATCTTCACGACGTTGTCGAGCCGGACGAGGCCGCCGCCGGGCGCCAGGTTGACCTGGGCCGGCGAGCCCGTCGCCGGATTGGTCGACGTGGTGTCGCGCGAGACGTAGAGCCGCTGGATCGTGCTCAGGTTGCCGCGGAACTCGGGCATCAGCCGGATCTGCACGTCGTAGTCGTCGTTGACGACCGGATCGTGGAAGCGCGAGACCTGATCGTCGCCGCCCACCATCAGGCGCAGCGCGGTCGCGATCTGCTGGGTGTCCACGCGCAGGTCGGCCGCCCGCTGGCGGTCGATCGCCACGCGGAGCTCGGGCTTGTCCAGGCGCAGGGTGGTGTCGATGTCGACGATGCCGCCGATCTCGCGCGCCTTCGCCTTGAGGATCTCGCCGTACTCCGCGAGCTTCTCGAGCTCGGGCCCCCGCAGCGCCAGGTCGATGTCGAAGGTGCCGCCGCCGATGTTGAAGCCGGCGATGTTGCGGACCTGCGTGCGCATGTCGGTGAACTTGCGGAAGCGCTGCCGGAGCGCCACCATCACGTCGCGCTGGGAGTAGTTGCCCTTGAATGCGTCCAGCGGCCGGCCGTTGCGCAGCCCTTTCCAGAGCCGCTCGGGCGTCAAGGTACGCTCCTGGTGCGGCACCGTGCGGATGTACATGTAGCCCTGGTTCACCTTGCCCAGGAAGCTGCCGCCGCCCGAGGCCAGGGTGAGCGCGACGCCCTCCGTCTCGCGCGCCTCCTTCGCGAGCGCCTGCATGGCCTCGTCCATCGCAGCGAGACTCATCTTCTCGGGACCGAACACGAGCACCTCGAACTCGGACTCGTCGACGTCGCTCGGGATGTACTCCTGCTTCACCTGCCGGTAGATCGGCATGGCCGCGACCAGGGTCACCACGCTGACGATCACGATGACCCAGCGATGGCGCATCGACCAGGCGAGGCTCCACGTGTAGGCCCGGTCGATCCAGGCGTAGAAGCCGCCGCGCGAGCCCGCGTGCGCGCCCTCGGCGTGACCGCTCGCAGCATCCTCCGCCCGCAGCAGCCGGGCGCACATCATCGGGGTCAGCGAGAACGACACCAGCAGGCTCACCAGCACCGACGCCGCGGCGGTGAGGCCGAACTGGTACAGGAACCGCCCGGAGATCGAGGACATGAACGAGACCGGCACGAAGATGACGACCAGCGAGAACGTGGTCGCCATGACCGCCAGCCCGATGTCGGCGGTCGCCTCGCGCGCGGCCTCGAACGGCCGCATCTTCTTCTCCTCGACGAAGCGGAAGACGTTCTCGAGCACGACGATGGCGTCGTCGATGACGATGCCGACCATCAGCACCAGGGCGAGCATCGTCACGCTGTTCAAGGTGAAGTTGAGCGCCCACATCATGCCGAACGCCGAGACGACCGAGGTCGGGATGGCCACCGCGGCGATGAACGTCGAGCGCCAGGAGCGCATGAACGCCAGCACCACCAGCGAGGCCAGGATCGAGCCGAGCACCAGGTGCAGGTTGATCTCGTGCAGGGCCGCGTAGATGTAGCGCGACTGGTCACGGATCACCTCGAGGCTGACGTCGGGCGGCACCTGGTCGCGGAGCCGGGCGAGCTTGCCCTTCACGCCCTCGATCACGGCGACCGTGTTCTCACCCGACTGCCGGCGCACCTCCATGATGACCGTCGGCACGCCGTTGAGGCGGGCCGCCGAGCGCTGCTCCTTCGTGCCGTCCTCGGCGTAGCCGATGTCGCGCACGCGCACCGGCACGCCGCTCAGGGTGGCCACCACCAGGTCGTTGAAGGACCGCGGCTCGGCGATGCGGCCCATCGTCCGGAGCGACGCCTCGTTGAGCCCGGCCGTCACGTTGCCGCCCGGCAGGTCGGCGTTCTGGCGGACGATGGCGTCGCGCACGTTCGTGATCGGGATCTGGTAGGCGGCCAGCCGATCGGGATCGATCCAGACGTTGACGGAGCGCGCCAGGCCGCCGACGATCCGCACCTCGCCGACCCCGGCCGAGCGCTCCAGCTGGGGACGCACGATCTTGTCGGCGATCTCGGTCAGCTCGCGCAGCGAGCGGTCGCTGGACAGCGCGATCGTCACGACGGGCGCCTGGTCGTTGTCGAACTTGGCGATGATCGGCGGCAGGATCTCGCGCGGCATGTTGCGGACCGCGATGGCCACCTTGTCGCGCACGTCCTGGGCGGCCACGTCGATCTGGCGGTTCAGGTTGAACGTGACGATGACGATCGCGGTGCCGGGGCCGCAGATCGAGCGCAGCTCGTTGATCCCCTGGATCGTGTTGATCTGCTCCTCGAGCCGCTGGGCCAGCTGGGTCTCGGTCTCCTCGATGGAGGCGCCCGGCAGCTCGACACGCACGCTGACGGTCGGCAGATCGACCGTCGGGAAGCGGTCGACGCCCAGCCGAAACCAGCTCGCGGCGCCCACGACCACGAAGGCCATGACCAGCATGGTCGCGAACACCGGACGCTTGATGCAGACCTCGGCGAGCTTTTGCACGGCGGGCTACGGGACCACGGTGACCGGCTGGCCGCCGGCGAGATTGCCCGGCACGGTGACCACGGGATCGCCGCGCTTGAGCCCCTCGACGATCTCGACGTCGAGACCCAGACGGCGGCCGGTCGTCACCCGGACCTCGGCGGTCTTGCCCTGACGGACGAGCAGCACCTTCTCGACGCCGGCGAAGACGATGATGGCGGTCGCGGGGACCGTCACCATCGGCTGGCTCACCTCGGTCATGATCTCGACGCGCGCGAAGGAGCCGGGCCGCAGGAACCCGCGCTCGTTCGGCACCTCGCCCTCCACGAGCAACGTGCGATTCTGCTCCTGGACGATGGGCGACAGCCGCACCACGCGGCCGCGGTAGAGCGTCGGATCGCCTTCGACGGTCAAGGTCACGGCGTGGCCGGCGCGCACGCCGGCGCCCTCGCGCTCGGGAACCGGGACGCGCAGGCGCAGCGGGTGCACGCGCACCATCGTGGCGACCGGCGCGCCCGCCGGCAGGTACTCGCCGACCGAGGCCTGCTTGAGGCTCACGACGCCGTCGAGCGGCGACAGGATCACGGTGTCGGCGAGCTGCTGGCGGGCCAGGTCGAGCTCCGAGCGGCGCTGGGCGATCACGGCCTGCCGGTTGCGGACTTCCTCGATCGCGTCCTGGTACCGACCTTCCGATACCTGGAGCGCGGCCTCGGCCGAGTCGAGCTGCGCGCGGGCGATCAGCTCTTGCTGCGCGAGCCTGACGCTGCGGTCACGAGTGAGCCGCGCGTCGTCCAGCATCGCGCGGGCCTGGCGGACGATCGCGGTCTGCTCGGGGTCGACCTTCTCGTCACTGCCCGTCGGCGAGAGACCGAGCCGCACGCGCGCCTGCTGCAGCGCCGCCTCGGCCTGCTCGACTCGCAGCTTGAAGTCGCTCTGATCGAGCTTGCCGACGACCTGCCCGCGCTTCACGCGCGTCCCGAGGTCGACGGCGATCTCGGCGAGACGGCCCGCGACCTTGGTGCCGAGCACGACCTGGTCGTCGGCCGCCAGCGTTCCGGTCGCCGCCACCGTCCGCGCCACGCTTCGCTCGACGGCCGGCGTCACCTTGACTTCGCGCGGCGGCGGCCCCGCGGGTTTGCTCTTGGGCTCCTCGGCGCCGACCGAGCCCTGGCTCTGGCAGCCGCTCAGCAGCAGAGCGAGGGCCAGGGCGAAGGCGGCGAGGACGGGGAGAGACATGCGGTCGATGATACCCCAACCGCATCCCCCTGCCCGGGCCGGAGGTCGCGTATTACTGGGCCGGCGCGGGCGGAGCGACCGAGACACCCTGGGCGCCGTTCCGGGAAATCGCCTCGGCCACCAGGCCGGAGGCTTTCACGTCCTCGACGAACGCGCGCAGGAACCTCGCGGAAGCCTCGCGCTTCTTCGGAGTGCCGATCGCCTGCTGGACCGCTGTGAACTGTCCGTCGAGGATCCGGGCGCCCGGGAGTTTCTGGACGTCGGTCAGGAGCCTCGGCTTGAGCCCGGCCAGGGCCTCGAGCTTCTGGGCGACGAACACGTCGAACGAGGAATCGAGGCCCTGCGTGGTCACGAGCTTCGCGTGCTTGATCGTCCGGGCCAGGTAGAGGCCGTAGGCGCTCTGCTCGGCCACGACGATCCGCACGCCCTCACGGTCGACCTCGGCGACGGAACGAATCGACGACCCCGCGGGGACCAGGTACGTCGAGGGGATCTCGAGATAGGCGGCGGTGAACGCGATCTCGGCGGCGCGCTGGGGCTCGGCGCCGAGGAACGCCACGTCCCACGCGCCGGTCTTCACCCCGTCGCCCAGCTTGCCCGCCGTCTCGAACTTGACGAACTCGACGGGCACCCCGACCCGGCGGCCGAGCTCGCGGGCCACGTCGGGCGCGACGCCGCGGGGATCGCTTGCCGACGACCCCGGCGTGACCAGCAGGAAATTGCCGTGGTTGAGTCCGACTCTCAGCTTTCCGGAAGGTGCCAGCTCGGATCGAATGGCTGGTGTGATCTCGGTGGCCATGGCGCCAGACGTTAGCACGAACCACACGCCGGAAGCCATGGCGAGCGCGAAGCGGCGCCGCGCCGTCGCGGGATCGTCATGACCGGAGCGCACCGTCGCTCTTGTCGGCCCGCATGAGCCGCAACGAGCTCGGCCGCGCGCCGCTACACCACGCCGCGGCGATGAATCGCCCGGCGATGGTCCGCCTGCTGCTCGAGCTGGGCGCGGACGCGCGCGCGACCGACGACGTGGGCCGGACGGCGCTGACCGTCGCCGCCGCTTCGAGCGCCGGCCCAGATGTGCTCGAGCGCCTGCAGGCCGCCGGGGCCACCTTCGACCTGCTCGCCGCGCTGACGCTACGACGCTACGGCCTCGCCGAGCGTATCCTCGCCGAGGACCCGCGGCGGATCGGCGCGGACGGGCGCGATACCGTCGCCCTCCATCTCCTGGTCGCGCAGCGAGACGTCGACGGCGTGAAATGGCTCATCGAGCGGGGCGTCGACGTGAACACCAAGCGCGTGCTCTGGGACTGCAATCAGACCGCGCTCCGCGTCACGGCGGAGGGCGGTGCGATCGAGCTCACGCGGATCTTGCTGGACGCCGGAGCGGATCCCGACATCCGGGACGACAAGTATCAGTCGACGGTCCTGGGCTGCGCCGAGTTCTGCGGCCAGCCCGAGATCGCGGCGCTCCTGCGCCAGCGCGGCGCGACGACCTGAGTCTCTCTCGTAGGCGCGCCTTGGCCAGGCGGGGCTCCGGCCCCGCCGGCCTTCCGCGCGCACTACCGCATCGTCGCCAGCGGCTCCAGGCCCATCTCGCCTGTGCAGACGCCGAACCACTGGATCACTTCCTTGTGGAGCGGGATGCCGTGGGCGCGGCGGTGCTGGATCTCCTCGGCCTCCGACAGCCCGGGATAGAGGACGCGCTCCTGACCCGGCGCCGGCGTCGCCGTGCGCAGGGTCTTGAGCATCCCGTCCATCGTGTCCTTGAATAGCTCGGGATCGGTGAAGGCCTCGATGTTGTACGCCGCGAAGTGGTTCTTCGAGCCGCTGCCGGCGGCGAGCATCGTGGGCAGGGCGCCCGAGAGCACCGTCGACAGGACCTCGGCCATCAGCGCCAAGCCGTAGCCCTTGTGCGAGCCCTGCTCGCGCGTGCCGCCGAGCGGCGCCTGATGGTACTCGTCGCGGTCGAAGACGGGCTTCTCCTCCATGATCGGAATGCCTTCCTTGTCCGTGACCCAGCCCGGCAGGAGCGGCGAGCCCACGCGAATGGCCAGCCGGATCTTGTTGCCGGCGATCGCCGAGGTCGCGGCGTCGAAGAGCATCGGCGCCTCGTGCCGCGCCGGCGCCGCGAGCGCGATCGGGTTCGTGCCGAGGAGCGGCCTGGCGGCGAACGTCGGCACCACGCTGAGTCCCGCGCCCGTGAAACAGACGCCGACCATGCCCTGCTCCGCGGCCTGCATCGCGTAGTGGCCGATCGCGCCGAAGTGGCCGCTGTTGAACACGGTCACCACGCCGACGCCGACGCGCCGGGCCTTCTCGATCGCCAGCCGCATCGCCTTGGGACCGACCATGATGCCCAGACGCCGCTCGGCGTCGATCACCGCCGTGCCCGGCGACTCGCGGGCGATCCGCCAGCCCGGGCGCGGGTCGAGCTTGCCGGCCTTGTAGTCGCGAACGTAGGCGCGGAGCATGTTCGACACGCCGTGCGTCTCGACGCCGCGGAGGTCGGTCATCGTGAGCACGTCCGCGCCCTCGCCGGCGTCCTCGGGCGTGAGGCCGAGCTTCTCGAAGATCTGCGTCACGGTGCGGCGGAGCGCCGCCTCCGAGACCATTACCTGGTCCTTCGCCGGAACCTTGAAGCGCTCGAGGATCATGGCTCACCTCCTTAGGCGCCGCGGACGTAGCGGCGCAGGACCAGGCGCAGGTGATCGCGGAAATGCGGCTGGAGCCGGCTGGTCCAGTCGCTCTGACGGGCCTGCTTCCACTCGGCCGACTCGTGCACGTCGGGCGTCGTCAGGTGGTAGAGGGCAACATATTTGCGATTGCCGGTGCCGCGGAAGCGGCGGGCGCCGAGGACGCCGGACACGGCGGCCAGCGCCGGGATGTGCTCCTTGTCGTACCACTCGTTGAACTCGGCTTCGTGTTCCGGCGCGATGTTCATGGCGTTCAGGAGCAGGCCGTCGGCGCCGGCCGGCGGGAGCTGATCGCCCGGAAGGATCTGATCCCCCTCGAAGCGCATGAGGCGCTCGACCTTGCTGGTGACCCGCTTCGACCACGGCGAGAGGTTCGAGCCGCCGATGGCCAGGTAGGCCGGGCTCGCCAGCACCTTCACGTTCTCGAGGTCGTAGGTGGCGACCGAGATCTTGCGGTCGGCGGCGCCGATCCAGCGCTCGCACACCAGGAAGCCGGGGACGCGCTGACGCTCCGGCAGGTGCTCGGTGTCGTACCAGTCCTGGAACTCGTCCTCGGCCGCGCGCCCGATGTTCATCGCCGCGATCAGCGTGCCCTTCGTCATAGTCGGCTCCTCCCGGCGGAAGATTGCCACGACGCTCGAGCCTCGGCAACGGCAGGCGCGACGGGCCGCGCCGGCTCGGTCCGCCGGCCGACTCGCCTCAGGCGCGCGTGACGAACGGCCGTCGGCGACCGGCGATAGACCGAGCGGAACGCCGCGTTGAAACGCCGGATGCTCGCGAACCCGGCGGCGAACGCGACGGCCGACATCGGCATGGCCGTGGCGTCGACGAGGGCCTTCGCGCGCTGCACGCGCCGCGTGGTCGCGACCGCGGTCGGCGACGCGCCGGCGTGGCGCAGGAACAGCCGGCGCAGATGCCGCGCCGTCATGCCGAGCGCGTCGGCGAGGTCCCCCACCCGGGCCTCGCCGTCGAGGAACCCGCGCTCGATGAGCCGGAGCGCGCGCGACACCGTGGCCGCCGCGCCACGCCACGCCGGCGTCCCCGGCGCGGCTTCCGGCCGGCACCTGAGGCACGGCCGGAAGCCCGCGCGCTCGGCTGCGGCGGCGGTCGGGAAAAAGACGACGTTCGTCGACTTCGCGGGCTTCACCGGGCACGTGGGCCGGCAATAGATCCGCGTCGTCAGCACGCCGGTGTAGAACGCGCCGTCGAAGCGCGGATCGCGAGCGATGCGCGCCCGATCACAGGTTTTCGAATCGAGCGGAGCGCCGTTCCTCACGCTCTGAGCCTAGCACGCACGATCGCGCCACGGACCGCCGCCGGACGATCACGTCCGAAAACGGCGAGACAGACGCGCGCGCAGCCGATAGCGTCGTGAGCGCAATGCGCGCGCGATACTTCTACGGCTGGAACGTCGTGGGCGCGACGTTCGTGATGGCGCTCGGGAGCTTCGGGCTGGGCTTCTACGGGATCGCCGTGTACGTCGCCGCCCTCCAGTACATCCACGGGTGGTCGGCGTCGGCGGTCTCGGCGCCGGTCACCCTCTACTACGTCGCCGGCGCGCTCCTGACCGCGGCCATCGCCGGCGTGTACGAGCGTTTCGGGCCGCGGGTGGTCGTGGCGGAAGGCGCCGCCGCCATGGCCGCCGGTCTTGCGGCGCTCGGGTTCGTCGGCCGGCCGTGGCAGCTCTATCCGGTCTTCCTCGTGATGTCGGTGGGCTGGGGCGCGATGAGTGGCGCGGCGATCAACATCATCCTCGCGCCGTGGTTCCAAAGGCGGCGCGGCCTCGCGGTCAGCCTCGCGTTCAACGGGGCGACACTCGGGGGCGTGCTCGTCGGCCTCGCGGTCGGCATCAACCAGCTCACGTTCGCCTTCGGTCCATCGCTCGTCGGCGTGGTGCGCGACCGGTTCGGGACCTATGGCGCGGCGCTCTGGGCGTGCGCCATGCTGCAGGCGATCAGCGCCGCGCTGATCCTCTTCGGACCGGGGCCGGCCGCGAAAACGCGGGAGGGCTGACGCTCACCAGAGCGCGCGGGAGGCCAGGGCCGCGGCCCCGCGCGCGGGCGCCGCTAGCGGGCGGCCTCCAGCGCCACTTCGCCGAGGCCGTCGATCGCGAACCGCACGCGATCGCCCGGCGCCGGAAAAGTGGTGGTGATGCTGCTGCCGGTCATCACGATCATGCCGCGCTGGAGCGTGCGGCCGCGGCCGTTCAGGAGATTGGCCAGCCACGCCACCGCGTCGAACGGATGGCCCATCGCGTCGCCGGTCTTCCCCTGGCCGGCAGGCCGGCCGTTGACCCAGCAGCGCGTGATTGCACGCTCCAGATCGACGGGGCGCCACTCGGTGACCGCCGGACCGAGCACCACGCCGCCGTTCCAGGTGTTCTGCGCGACCAGGGTGAAGGCGTCGAGGGTCTTGTAGTCGGCGTCGCCGTCCTCGACCAGCTCGAAGGCGGGGAGGCACGCGGCGACCCGGCCGGCCACCGACGCGCGAGTCCACGGGCCGCCGCTCGCCGGCAGATCGTCGGCGACGCGCACCGCCACCTCGAACTCGACGCCGAGGTGATGGTACGCGGCCACGTCGACGCGAGCCGGCGAGGCGTGGACGAGCTTCGAGAAGACGGCGCCGGCGGCGGGCTGGTCGACGCCGGTCATCTGCTGCATCGCCTTGGACGTGAGCGCGATCTTCCAGCCGGCGATCTCGCCGCGCCCCGCCGCGGCCATCACGCGATGCAGCGCGTCCTGGATGCGATAGGCGTCCTCGAGCGGCGCCGCCCGCATCGCGGCGTCGAGCGGGCGATAGCGCGCGCGTGTCGTGTAGGTCTGGAACGCGGCGCGCGCGGTGGCCTCGATCGTCTCCGGTGTCAGCATCACCGAGCCCTCCTGCTGCGCTTGGGGGATTTCGCCGGCGCCGTCCCGGGCGACTCGAGAAGGCGCGCCGGAGCCACCTGCCGGAACGCGCGCCCGACCAGGCTGGCCACCTGCGCCCAGTTGGGTCGGCGGTCGAGGCGCACGCCGACCCAGCCGCGCGGCCCGACGTAGAGCGGCCGGAAGAATCGCTCCGGGTCCGTGAAATCATCGCCTCTTGCTCTCCGAGCGGAGCGGGCAGCCAGACGGCCAGGTGCTCGGCGCCGTGATGATGGTCGAGCGGCGTGAGCCCCGACCGCCGAGGAGCCCTCGACGCCATCCGTCTCAGACGTCCATCGGCCGGCGATCGGCCAGCCGGAGCCAGCCCTTCGCGATCCGATAGATGAACCAGAACCCGACGATCATCAGCGGGAGCCAGGCGATCAATAAGCCGACGCCGAGCGTCAGCACGACGAAGCCCAGGCAGAGCGCGACCCAGAGCAGGCCCCACCAGAACGTGCGGATCTGCCAGCGGAAGTGCGACTCGAGCCACGTCCCGCGCGCCTCGCCGCGCTTCACGTAGTTCAGGATGACGGCGATGATCGACGGCCAGCCCGTGAGGAACGCGAACACGATCGACGCCGCGGTGACGATCCCCGTGATCAGGCTGGCGGCGTGGAGGCCGTAGATCACGTGGGTCACGGTGACCAGCGATCGATCGGGCTCGACGGTGGCACTCAAGGCTCGCTCCTGAGTGGAGTATAGTGCGTGAGCGCGCGTCGCTGACGTCCATTCCGGTGGGGAGGCAGGCATGCGGCACGTTCGTCTCGGCGGTACCGGCCTTCGCGTCTCTCAGCTCTGCCTCGGCACCATGACCTTCGGCCTGCAGTGCGACGAGCCGACGTCGCGCGGGGGCGACGACATCCGGTGAGAACGCAGGCTGGCTTAAATGATTGCCGGGGGAGTTTGAGGGGGTCGGCCCCACCCAACAACAAGGAGCTTCGAAATGGCCCGAGTCGCGATCCTCGATGACTATCAGAACGTCGCCCGTCGCATGGCCGACTGGGCGAGCCTGCCAGCCGGCACCGACGTCGTCGTCTTCGCCGATCATCTGAGCAATCCGGACGCGGTCGCCAAGCGGCTGGCTGACTTCGACGCGGTGGTCGCGATGCGCGAGCGCACGCCGTTTCCCCGCGCGCTCCTCGAGCGGCTGCCGCGGCTCAAGCTCCTGGTGACGACGGGCATGCGCAACGCGTCGATCGACGTGGCCGCGGCCGGCGAGCGCAAGATCACGGTGTGCGGCACCGCGGGGCTGCCCTACCCGACGGCCGAGCTGACGTGGGGGCTCACCCTCGCGCTCTTCCGCCGCATCCCCGCCGAAGACCGCGCGACCCGCGAGGGCCGCTGGCAGGTGAGCTGCGGGCTCGGGCTGAACGGCAAGACGCTCGGCGTCGTCGGGCTCGGCGGGCTGGGCTCGCGCGTGGCCAGGATCGGCCTCGCGTTCGAGATGCAGGTGATCGCGTGGAGCCAGAACCTCACGGCCGCGCGCGCGTCCGAGATCGGCGCGACGCTCGTGACCAAGGACGAGCTGCTGGCGCGCTCGGACGTGGTGAGCATTCACCTCGTGCTCTCCGACCGCACGCGCAAGCTCTTCGGCGCGCGCGAGCTCGGCCTGATGAAGCCGACCGCCTACCTGATCAACACCTCGCGCGGTCCGATCGTCGACGAGACCGCGCTGGTGGCCGCGCTCCGTCAGGGCACGATCGCCGGCGCCGGCCTCGACGTCTACGACGAGGAGCCGCTGCCGCTCGACCATCCCCTGCGCAACCTGCCCAACACGGTGATCACGCCGCATCTCGGCTACGTCACCGAGGAGGGCTATCGGATCTTCTACGGCCAGGCGCTGGAGGACGTGAAGGCCTGGCTCGCCGGCCAGCCCGTGCGGGTGCTCAAGCCGTAACCCACGCCGCGGGAGGGAACGTCATGATGTCGAGCCCGAGAAACGATTCGGGCGGCGCCGGAGGACTGTCGACCGGGCGCGACTATCTGCGCTTCGCGCAGATGCTCGCGAACGGGGGCGTTCTCGACGGGCAGCGGGTGCTGAGCCGCACCACCGTCAGGCTCATGACCTCCGATCACCTCGGCTCGCGCATTCTGCCCGCGCCGACTCCCGGCGGCGCCATCATCGGCGCGGCCAGCTACACGTTCGGGCTCGGCTTCGCAGTGCGGCCATCGGACGGCCTCGCGCCGGTCCCAGGCTCAGCCGGCGATTTCTACTGGGGCGGCTACGCGGGGACGTTCTTCTGGGTCGATCCGAAGGAGCAGCTGGCGGCGGTCTTCATGGTGCAATCGGCGGGCACCGCAACCTCTACCGCCAGCTCGTCTACCAGGCGATCGTCGACTGACGTCGCCATCCGCGCGCGCGGATCGTGTGAAACGGGATCCTCGTCTAGAGGGTCCGTTCCGAGGCGCGCCTCGGCCGGCGGGGCCCCAGCCCCGCGACGGCCGGCGGTCGCGCACATCTACTTGATGGGTGAAAAGGCCGTGGGACGCAGGATCATGTTGCGCACCTGCTGCACGATCGGGCCGTTCTTCTCGCTCTCGGCGAACACGCGCGCGCGCTCGGGGTCCTTGGCGAACCCGTCGAACTTGGCCATGCGCTCGTCCAGGCTCTCCCAGGCCAGCAGGTAGATCAGCTCGTTGCTGTTGCCGCCGAACACGTTGTGCCAGTAGCCGACCTGCCGGAAGCCGTGCTTCTTGAACGCGCCACATGTGAAGTTGCCGAACCGATCGGTGATGTTCTGGATCTTGCCCGGCATCGCCTGGTACTCACGCAGCTCGAAGAGATACGGGCTCCGGCTCGACGCGTCGGGTCCGTAGGGCTCGCCGCGGTCGATCTGCGAGTACGAGGTGGGCTCCATGAGCTGGTTGTCGACGCGATTGACCAGCGGGCCGTCCTTCTCGGTCTCGGCCCACTTCTTGGCCCGCTCGGGATCGGCCCGCCAGGCGGCGTTCTTCTTGGCCCGCTCCTCCATGCTTTCCCAGCCCCAGATGTAGACGAGCTGGTTGCTCCTGTCCGCGACGACGGGAGTCCAGAAGCCGATCAGGCGAAAGCCATATTCCTTCCACTTGTGGACGGTGAAGCTGCCGAAGCGGTCGACCAGCGCGGCGAGCTTGCCGGCGGCGACATCGTAACGACGAAGCTCGTAAAGCATGGGGCACCTCACTTATAGCCGCGCCTCGGCCGGGGGGCCCCAACCCCGCGACGGCCTGCGGCGCGCACTGCGTGGGGGAACTTTGGACGGCCGCTAGGATACCACCCGCCGGCGGGCTCCGGCTTTCTCGACCAGCTGGACCAGCACCTCGTACGGCTGGGCGCCGACGACGCCGTAGCCGCCGGCCACGAAGGTCGGCACGCCGGTCACGCCCAGACGGCGCGACTTCGCCCAGTCGGCGTCGACCGCGTCCTTGAACCAGCGCTCCTTCAAGACGTCGCGCGCCGCCTCGCGGTCGAGGCCGACCGATTTCACCACGTCGAGCATCACCTCGGTGTCGCCGATGTTCTGGGCGCCGACGAAGTAGGCGCGATAGAACGCGTCGTGGATGGCCGTCCCGCCAGGCTGCGTGTCGGCCCACTTGCCGAGCTCCTGGGCGAGCCGGCTGTTGTAGGTGTGCGTGCGCCGGCTGTAGGGCAGCCCCTCGCGGTCCATCAGGCCCTTCATCCGGTTGTAGGCGGCATCGGGATCGATGCCGCGCTCGGCATAGAACGTGGTCATGTCGCGGCCCTCGGGGGGCGTCTCCGGATGCAGCGGGAAATGCACGAGCACGGGCTCGATGTCGTACGCCGCCTGGAGCTTCTCAATACGCACGGTACTGAGATAGCACCAGGGTCAGACGTAGTCGGTGAAGATCTCGAATCTCGTGGGCTCGCTCATCGCCGCCTCCCGGTCTCGCGGTGGTCTCGACGCTGCCCCGATTCTACGCCCGAGCGGCCGCGCGCGCGTCGCGGATCGCTCGCCAGACGCGCTCGGACGTCGCCGGCATCTCGATGTGCTCCACGCCGAGCTCGCCGAGCGCATCGACGATCGCGTTCACCGCGGCGCCGAGGGCGGGCGTGGTCCCCCCCTCGCCGCCCCCTCGCAGACCGAGCGGATGCGCCGCGGAGGGCACCTCGCTGATCTCGGTCGTGAACGGCGGCAGCATGTCCGCGCGCGGCATCGCGTAGTCCATCATCGTCGACGAGAGCAGCTGGCCGGTCGAGGCCTCGTAGGCGCAGGCCTCCCAGAGCGCCTGGCCCACCCCCTGCGCGATGCCGCCGTGCGTCTGGCCGTGGAGGATCATCGGGTTGACGGCGCGTCCGCAGTCGTCGACGGTCGTATAGCGCACCACCGCGACCTCGCCGGTCTCGGGATCGACCTCGACCTCGCACACTGCCGTGCCGTAGGGGTAGGACGGCAGCGGCATCGTCTCGTCGCTCAGGCCGTCGAGCGGACCGCGCAGGTCGGCCGGCGCGTCGGGCCGCGCCGCCGCGCGCGCCACGTCGAACAGATCGACCGATCGGTCCGTGCCCTTCACCCTGAACCGCCGCGCCGAGAACTCGACGTCGTCCGCCGCGGCCTCGAGCATCCAGGCGGCGACGCGCCGGCCCTTGGCGACGATCTGATCCGCCGCCTTGGCCATCACCACCGCCGCGAGCCGGAGCGCCCGCGCCGAGTGAGCGCCGCCGCCGACCACCGTGAGGTCCGTGTCGCCGGTGATCAGCCGCACCTCGGCGAGCTCGACGCCGAGCCACTCGACCAGGAGCTGCGCGAAGCTGGTCGCGTGGCCTTGCCCCGACGAGAGCGTGCCCAGCACCAGGTCGACGATCCCCTCGGGGCGCACCGTGATGTGGGCCCGCTCACGCGGAAAGCCGGTGTTGAGCTCGATGTAGTTGGCCACGCCGATGCCGCGGTAGAGGCCGCGCCGGCGCGCCTCGGCGCGCCGCGCCTCGAACCCTTTCCAGTCGGCGAGCTCGACCGCCCGATCGAGCGCCGCCAGGTAGTCGCCGCTGTCGTAGACCAGCCCCATCGGATTCGTGTACGGCATCGCGGTCGCGGGCACGAGGTTGCGCCGCCGCAGCTCGAGCCGATCGAATCCGTGGCGGCGCGCGGCGAGATCGATCAGCCGCTCCATGACGAACATGATCTCCGGGCGCCCCGCGCTCCGGTACGGCGTCGTCGGCGACGTGTTCGTGATCACGGCGCGCCCGTGCATCGACACGGCCGGCACCCGGTAGACCGTCGCGGTCAGCGCCATGCCCTTGTTGAGCGGGTGGAACGAGACCGCGTGGGCACCGACGTTGCTCGTGTTGGCGCCGCGGAACGCGAGGAAGTTGCCCTCGCGGTCGAGAGCCAACTCGGCCCGGGCCGTGAGGTCGCGGCCGCCGTAGTCGGCCATGAACGCCTCGCGCCGCTCCGCCGTCCACTTCACCGGGCGCCCGATCCGCCGCGCGGCCCAGGCGACCAGCGCGAACTCCGGATAGCCGCTGTTGCGCGTGCCGAAGTTTCCGCCGACATCGCGCGCCGTCACCCGCACGGCGCTCTCCGGGACGCCGAGCGAGCCGGCCACGGCGGTCTGCGTGCGGCCGAGACCGCCGGCGCCGGCGTGCACGGTGAAGCGGCTGGTCGTCGGATCCCAGACGCCGACGGCTGCGCGCGGCTCCATCGGCACGCCGGTGACCCGATGCACCCAGGTGTCCAGCCGCACCACGTGGGCGGCGCGCGCAAACACGCGGTCGACCGCCGCGACGTCGCCCAGATCGGTGTCCACGCACACGTTCGACACGGTCCCGTCGTAGAGGAGCGGCGCGTCGGGCCGCGCGGCGGCGGTGCTGGCGGTCACCGCGGGGAGCGCCGTCCATGACACTTCGACCCGCTCGGCGCCGTCGCGCGCCGCCGCGGGTGTCTCGGCGACGACCATCGCCACCACCTCGCCGACGAAGCGCACGCGATCGGCCGGGATCGGCGGGTGCGGGGCGATGAACGCCACGTCGCGGCTGCGCAGCATGTCCTCGTGGGGATTGCCGGGCATGGGACTGTGGGTGAGCGGCTTCACGCCGTCCGCGAGGGCGTCGGCGCCGGTCAGCACGGCGATCACCCCCGATGTGGCGAGTGCGGCCGCGCTCTCGATGCGCTCGACGCGGGCGTGGGCGTGCGGCGAGCGCACGAAGCAGGCGTAGACCTGGCCCGGCACGTTGACGTCGTCGCTGTAGCAGCCGCCGCCGACGAGCAGACGCGCGTCCTCTTTCCGCAAGACAGGCTTGCCGAAGCCTTCGCGCGCCGAGCGGGTTCGCGACTCGAGAAAGGACATGGCGCGCTGGATCGTGGCGCGGTGCCGCGGCGCTGTCAAGGCTTGACAGCGCCGACGTTCAGGCGGATCGTGCGCGCGGCGGACAAGCGCATGGCGGTCTGGACGTCCTCACCGGCTGGCACCGCGAGGTAGACCGATATGATGAGCTCACGACTGATCTGCTCGAGCGCAGTGCTCGTCGCCCTCGTCGCCCTGGTGGCCGCCTGGCCCATGGCCCGGCCGTCGGCTCAGCCCGGCGGCGGGGCGCCGATCGGGGTGCAGATCGACAACGACGACATCGGCGGGGTCGTCACCGGCACGAACGGGCCGGAAGCCGGCGTCTGGGTCATCGCGGAGACGACCGACCTCGGAACCCGCTTCGCGAAGATCGTGGTCACGGACGACCGCGGACGCTTCGTGATCCCCGATCTGCCCCAGGCAAATTACAACATCTGGGTGCGCGGCTACGGCCTGGTCGACTCGCCGAAGGTCAGGGCGACGCGCGGCCAGCTCGTGAACCTGACGGCGGTCGCGGCGCCCAGCGCGGCGGCGGCCGCCGAGTACTACCCCGCCATCTACTGGTTCGCCTTGCTTCGGATCCCGGACAAGAGCCTGTTCCCGGGCACGGGCCCCGACGGCAACGGCATGCCCGTCGCGTTCAAGAGCCAGGAGCAGTGGCTCAACACGGTCCAGCTGAACGGCTGCGGCAACTGTCACCAGCTCGGCGACAAGGCGACGCGCGAATTCCCCTCGGCGCTCGAAGCGTCGAGGAGCTCGTCGGTCGACGCGTGGACGCGGCGGCTCCAGTCGGGACCGGGCGGCGGCACGATGGTCCGGACGATCGGCACGCTGAACACGTCGGACGGTGGCCACATCCGCCGCCTGGCCGATTGGACCGATCGCATCCGCGCCGGCGAGCTGCCGGCGTCGATGCCGCCGCGGCCGAACGGCATCGAGCGCAATCTGGTCGTGACCGTGTACGACTGGCTCTCGCCGAAGTACTACATCCACGACCTGGCGCTCACCGACCGGCGGAAGCCTACCGTCAACGCCTTCGGGCCGATCTACGGCGCCGCCGAGCTCAGCACGGACGACCTGCCGATCCTGGACCCGGTCAAGGTCACCAAGATCACGATGAAGGTCCCGGTGCGCGATCAGGACGCGCCCAGCTCGGCGCTGGCGAATCCGATCGTGGCGCCGTCGCCGTACTTCGGCACGGAGCAGGTGTGGGACTCACGAGTCAACGCGCACAACCCGATGATGGATCAGGACGGCCGGGTCTACTACACAGCCCAGGTCCGCTCGCCCAAGAATCCGCCGCGGTACTGCGCGGCCGAGTCCGGTCACCCGTCAGCGAAGGGCTATCCGCTCACGCGCACGCCCGACGGATTCGTGCAGAACTCGCGTCAGGTCACCGTGTACGAGCCCAAGAGCAAGCAGTTCACGTTCATCGATACGTGCTTCGGCACGCACCATCTGAATTTCGCCGAGGATGCCAACAACACGCTGTGGCTCAGCAACAATCTGCAGAACGAGCTCGCCATCGTCGGCTGGGTCAACACGAAGCTGTTCTGGCAGACGCGCGACGCGGGCAAGGCGCAGGGCTGGACGCCGCTCATCGTCGACACGAACGGCAATGGCAAGCGCGATGCGTACGTCGAGCCCGATCAGCCTGACGATCCCGCCAAGGACAAGCGTCTCGGCCTGGGCTTCTACGGGATCGCCTACAACCCGGTCGACGGCTCGATCTGGGGCTCGAACATCGGCCACCCCGGCTACGTCCTGCGGCTGCAGCCGGGCTCGAATCCGCCGGACACCGCGCTCACGGAAGTCTACCGGGTGCCGCCGCCGGGCTACGGCATGCGCGGCTTCGACATCGACCGCCGCGGCGTCGCGTGGGTGACCCTGGCGAGCGGTCACATCGCGAGCTTCGATCGCAGCAAATGTAAGGGACGTCTCAACGGGCCCGGCGCGGTCGAAGGCAATCTGTGCCCCGAGGGCTGGACGTTTTACCCGCTGCCGGGCCCGTCGTTCGCCGGCCGCGAGGGCGCCGCCGAAGGGCCGTACTACACCTGGGTGGACCAGCACGACATCCTCGGTCTGGGCAAGGACACGCCGATCGGCACCGGCAATTTCTCGGATTCGCTGCACGCCCTGACGTACGGCAAGGTGGTCGAGCTGCGCGTCCCCTACCCGATGGGCTTTTTCGCCAAGGGCGTGGACGGCCGCATCGACGATCCGAAGGCCAGCTGGAAGGGCCGAGGCCTCTGGGTCACCTCGGGCAACCGCACGCCGATGCACATCGAAGGCATCGACGCGCCGAGCCCCGGCGCGCCGGGCAAGACGCTGTCGAGCCCGCTGGTCGTGCGCTTCCAGCTGAGGCCGGATCCGCTGGCGAAGTAGGGGTTACTCGGCCTTTCGATTGAAGCTACCACAGGGCGAACCACCAGCCCGAGGGATGCCACAGCGCCGCCTGGACGCGGATCGAGGCGAGCTGTAGCGTGCGATAGCTCTTCGGGGTCGGGCTCACGCCCCGATCCCAGCTCTCGAGCAGCTTCTCGACCCGCCGCCGGTCCGTGGCCAGGGCTCGACGAAGCAGCCACGAGACGCGCGCGCTCGTGTCGATCGCGCCGTAGAGCCTCAGCAGCGAGCGCGCGTCCGCGCGCGGGTCGGCGCGCAGATCGCGCCAGCCGAGCTGGACGTCGACGTCCGCGGCGTGAACGGCCAGCCGAGCCACCCAGCGCGACAGCGCGCGGAGCCGAGCGTAATCGACGGTGTCGGGCGTGTCGGCGGCCGTGTGATAGGTCTCCGTCCGCCCGGTCGTGAGGAAGAGAAACGGCCGCTCCCCGTGTTCGCGCAAGCCGTGATAGTCGCTGCGCGCGAAACGGGAGCCCGGCCGGTACGGCATCACCTCGATCATCGGCAGGCTCAGCCGGACGGGCTCCACGCGCGCGGCCGCAGCGACGTCGCGCACGAGCGAGACCAGGCTCGGGTGCGCCTCGGCGCCGAGGACGAACAGCGCGTCCGCGAGCCCGGCGGCTCGAATCTCGGGCGAGGCGCGGCCGCCCATGAGGTCGAAGACGAGCGCCAGGTCGAGGCGTTCGGCCGGCAAAGGCGGATGGCGCCAGAACCACGACGATCCCATCCGCTCCGTGCGGACGTCCGGCGGCTCCTCGGCGTCAGGGAACAGCAGGACAACGTGGCGCCGCAGCGGGGGCCGGACGCGGCCCAGCGAATGTCCCAGCGCCAGGAGCAGCGCCACCGAGCTCGCGTTGTCGTCGGCGCCGGCCTGGACTTTGCCGCCGATCACGCCCCGATGATCGTAGTGCGCGACGAGGACGATCCAGCGCGCGTCGCTCTCGGCCGCGCGATAGATCGCGCCGACGTTGACGGCGTACGGCTCCGGGCTGCGGCCGTCGGGATGGGTGGGCTGCTCGAAGGTGTCGCCGAAGAGCGGCGCGAGGCCCGCCGCCTTCAGGCTCGCGACGATGTAGGCGCAAGCCCTGGCGTTGCCTTCCGTACCGCGCAGGCGCCCCTGAAGCTCCGGCGACGCGAGGTAGCGGACGTCGGGCTCGATGGTCGAGACTTCGATGCCCGCGGCAACGTTGTCCGCGTTCTCCGAGACGCGCGAAGGCCCGTCGGCCGTCGAGGAGTCGACGAACTCGTAGGGTAAGGGGCCCATCGCGCATCCCGCGAGCGAGACTCCGACGACCGTCGCGACCAGCGCGAACCTGCTGGGCCTTCGGCGCGGCCCAGCGGTCGTGGTCAACTAGACCGTCTGTAAGATCTCGGCCGACGCCATCTCCGGCGTCAGGATCTCCCGCCAGTCGGCGTCGCGCGGGACCACGCCCTCAGAGGCGCGCAGCGGGTAGTACGTCGGGTTGACGCCCTGAGGCGTGCCGCCGTCGCGCACCGTCTTCACGGCGGCGAGCAGCAAGCGACGGGTCTGGATGATCGCCTTGTCGGCCGGCCCGAGGTGCTCCTTGCTGCGATCGCAAACGCGGCCCATGCTCTCCTGGATTCCACGATCCTGCGTGTTGATGCCGTCGATCCCGGTGAACGTCTCGGTCTTCTGTACCTGTCGATCCAGGAGATAGTTGTTCTGGCGGTTGGCCTTCGAGCGGAACGTGGCCGGATCGACGTGGCTCGGACCGTTGCCGGAGCGGCGCTCGAGCCGGTCTTCCTCGTCGAGCGGCTGCTCCGTGGTGCTGTAGTGCCAGTTGTAGACCATCGTGTTGAAGTCGTCCATCGGCACCCAGATGTGGCCGGCCACGCCGGGGAAGCCCTTGTCCGTCAGGGAGGGACGGATCTGATGGAACGGCATCACGAAGTGGTAGGTGCGGATGTGGATCTCGCTCTCGCCGAGCGGCCGAATCCCCGAGTATTGATAGCCCCAGTCCGTCAGGTCGACGACCAGCTTCGGCGCCTTGCCCCGCACGAACGCGGTCGTCGGATTGAGCCCGCCACGCTTGGAGGTGGGGACGAGCAGCCGGTGCAGGATCGGCGCGTGCGAAGTGTCGATGCCGCCCTCGAGCGCCTGCAGCCAGTTGCACTCCTCGATCACCTTCGACACGTGGCGGTGCGTCGCGGGCGCCTGCGTCCAGGCGAACTTCGGCAGCGGCGGCTGCAGATCGGGTGGGCCCATGTAGGCCCAGATCACGCCGCCGATCTCGACGGTCGGATACGACGGCTGGCGAATCTTGTGCTTGAAGGAGAGCTCTTCCGGCTCGTTCATCATGTCCACGCAGCGGCCGGTCACGTCGAATTTCCAGCCGTGGTAGACGCAGCGGAGCCCACACTCCTCGTTGCGGCCGAAGAACAGCGAGGCGCGCCGATGGGGGCAGAGCTCCTCGAGCAGGCCGATGCGGCCCTGGGTATCGCGGAACGCCACCAGGTCTTCCCCCAGGAGCTTCACCCGCACCGGCGGGCAATCGGGCTCGGGTAGCTCCCAGGCCAGCAGCGCCGGGATCCAGTATCGGCGCATCGCGTTCCCCATGGCAGTACCCGAACCGATGCGCGTGATGAGCTCGTTCTCTTCGTGGGTCAGCATGGCCTCTCCCTCCCCGCTGAACGCTTCACGGCCGAGCGCCCGCCGGAACTCTGGCCGATTATACTGCGGAGCGGCCCCCGCCGCCGTTTGCGCTTGACCCCCTCGCCCAACCCGGCCATTGTCCGGTGGTGCCGAGATCGATCGGCGTGGCCGCCTCGCTCGTGCGCATCGCGGCTCGAGACGGCGTCTGGCTCGACGGGGTCGTCGCCGAGCCGCGTGGGCGTCGCGGCACGGCGGTGGTGTGGGTGCACGGTCTCGGGTCGGTGTTCTCCTCCGGCCAGCCGCTCACGCGCGAGCTGTCGACGCGCCTGAACTCGGCCGGGGTCGCCTTCTTCAAGCTCAACAACCGCGGCCACGACGTCGTCGCCGGCCGCGGCCGTCAGCTCGCGGGCGCGGCGTTCGAGCGCTTCGGGCAAAGCGTCCTGGACATCCGCGCGATGGTCGCCTTCGCGCGCCGGTGCGGGTACCGCCGCGTCGTCCTCGCCGGCCACTCGACCGGCGCCAACAAGGTCCTCTACTACGCGTCCCGAGCCCGTGACCGGCGCATCGTCGGGATCGTCCTGGTCGGCCCGGTCTCCGACGTGGCGGCCGAGGCCAAGCGGCTGGGCGCGCGAGAGCTGCGCCGCCGGGTCGCGGGGGCCGAGCGCATCGCGCGGCGCGATCCCGACGGGCTCGTGCCTCGCGCGTGGGGCTTCTGGAGCGCCCGGCGCTACATCAGCCTCTATCGCCCGGGAGAAGTCGAGGACGTCTTCCCCTACTACCGCGCGGACGCCCGGTGGCCGGCGTTCCGGTCCGTGAGACTCCCGATCGCCGCGATCCTCGGGAGTCGCGACGAGTTTCTCGACCGCCCGGCGCGCGAGGTGATCGAGGCGTTCCGGCGCAACGCGGTGCGTGCCCGATCGTTCACCGGCGCCGTCGTTCCGCGGGCGCGGCACGGCTTCCAGGGACACGAGCGCGAGCTGGCCGATCTCGTCGTCAGCTGGATCGGCCGGGTTCGCAGGGCGTAACGATTACCCGGTAACTTTGCCGAACCGCGTCCTCGAGGTGATGGCCGCGCTCGGGCTCGATCCAGATCTCCCGCCGCCCGAGGAAGAGCAAGAAGTGAAGACCGCGATCGGAGCCGCGCGCGCCAAGAAGGCGCGCAAGAGGATGCTCTAGCGCACCGCCGGGGCCTCGGGCCGGCCGAGGCCCCGGCGCGCTACGCCAGATCGTCGAGCTTGACGCGGCCGCGGCGCGCCAGCAGAGGTGCCCAGAGGTCACCGCGCCTGGCTACGCGCGCCGGGACGTTGTCGATCCGGAAGTCCTCGATCCTCAGGCCGCGCTCGATCTCCGTCCACTCGACCGGCGTGGACACGGCGGCCGACGGATGCGGGCGCACCGAGTAGACCGAGGCCAGGGTGCGTCCCCACGCGTTCTGGTTGTAGTCCACGAGCACGCGCTCGCTCGGACGCCGCGCCACGCGATACTCGGCGGTGAGCAGGCGCGGATGCGCGCCGGCCAGCGACACCGAGATCGTCTTCGCGATCGTCCACACGTCCTTCTGCGTCGGCCCGCGGACGATCGGCACGTAGACGTGAATGCCCCGCGACCCCGTGGTCTTGGGGTAGCTCGGCATCTCCAGGGAGTCGAGCGTCTCCTTCAGAATGAGCGCCGCCTCGCTGACCTGCGCGAACGTGGCGCCCTTCACCGGGTCGAGGTCGAAGTGGAGATAGTCGGGCCGGTCGGTGTCGTCGCACCGCGCGTACCACTGGTTCAGATCGATGCAGCCGAGGTTCACGACCCAGAGCAGCGCGGGAAGATCCTGGATCATCGGAAAGTCGATGACGCTGCCCGACTCGTGCTCGATCGCGCACGTCTCGATCCAGTCGGGCCGCGGCGACGGGGCGCGCTTCATGAAGAAGAAGTCCCCGGCGGCGCCGTTCGGATAGCGCTTCATCACCATGGCCCGGTCGCGCAGGTGCGGAAGGAGCGCCGGCGACACGTCGACGTAGTACTGCAAAAGATCGCCCTTGGTGATGCCGAGCTCCGGCCAGAACGGCTTCCGGAGGTTGGTCAGGTGAACGGAGCGGGGCCCGGCGCGCAGCTCCACGGTGTCGACATCGGTCGGAATCACGCGGCGGGCGGCTCGCGGCGTGCGGGCGCGCTTCGCGCCGGCGGGACTCATCGGACCGGCGGCGGCAGGCGCGGCGGTCGCGGCCCGTGGCGCGCGGCGTCCCGCACCCCCACGTAGGCGAGCTCGGTGCCGGTGCGCGCGCAGCGAAGCATCAGGCCGCCGCGGCTCATGTCGCCGCGCCCGACGAAGTCGGCCGGAAACCGCAGGCGCTCGCCCAGCACGGCCAGCAGCGGATCGACGTACTTGCCGGTCGCGATGCTGCCGAGCAGCACCACTTCGCCGGCCGGTCCGATGCGCCGGGCGAGCCGGCGCGCGTCGCGGTCGAGGGGCTTGCGATAGCGCGGATCGTCGCCCTCGATGTCCACGGCCGCGAAGCGGCGCAAACGGGCCAGGTCGACGGGCTCGTCGGCCGGGCACAGACCGTCGGTCGGTGTGATGACGAACACACCCGCGTCGCCGTCGCCTGGATTCGCGAACGCGCGGGCATAGGCAAGCTTGCCGCGGAAGTAGAGGCCGCTCAGGAACGAGAAGACCTCGCCCAGCGGCGCGCCCGCGCCGGCCCGCACGCGCTGAGCCAGGTCGAAGGGCGCACGATCGCTCAGGACCATCCGCGCTCGAAGTCCCCCGCAGTGCGCGGGCGAGAGCAGGAAGATCCGGCTCACCTCCGGCCCGCTGGCGCCACCGCCTGGACGAACTCCGCGGCGCTCCGCGTGTTCAATACGTCGCCGCGCCTGACCCAGCCCCGCCGCGCCATCGGAATCCCGTAGCGGACGTTGCCGAGCTCGCCCACCGAATGGGCGTCGGTCGATACGACGAAGCGAAGGCCGCGCTCGCGCGCGGCTTTGAGCCAGCGCGGGGGCAGGTCGAGCCGTCGCGGGTCGCCGTTGATCTCCACGGCGGCTCGGCCGGTCGCCGCCGCGTCGAGCACCTCCTCGACGCGGCACTCGACCGGCGGCCGCGAGAGGATCAACCGGCCGAGCGCGTGGCCCCAGATCTTGAAGCACGGCAGCGCCATCGTCCGGACGAGGCGCTCCGTCATCTGGTTCGCGTCCATGCGATGGCGCCGGTGAATGCTCGCGATGACGACGTCGAGCTGCTCGAGGATCGCATCGGGATAGTCGAGGCTTCCGTCGGCGAGGATGTCCGACTCGGTGCCCCGCAGGAGCTTCACCGATACGCGCTCCTGGACCCGCGCGATCTCCTCCCACTGCGTCTTCAGCCGGTCGACCGAGAGGCCGCCAGCGTAGGCCGCGGACGGCGAGTGGTCGGTGATGGTCATGTACTCCATGCCGAGCGCATCGGCCGCGCGCGCCATCTGCTCGACGGTGTCCTGGCCGTCGCTGTAGACGGTGTGACAGTGCACGAGCCCTTTGAGATCCTCGGCGGTGACGAGATCGGCGGGCAAGGCGTCGGTCATCGCCGCTTCGATCTCGCCCTCGCCCTCCCGGAGCTCCGGCGGGATGAACGGCAGCCCGAGCCGCGCGTAGATCTCGGCTTCGCTCTCGCCCTCGAGGCGAACGCCGCGCTCGCGGGCGAGGCGCTCGAGATGCTCCACGTGCGCCGCGGAGCCCGTCGCCCTCAGCAAAGCGGGCGCGCACGCGGCGCGTGACACGACCTGAACCCTGACCGAGAGACCGCTGGCCAGACGCCCCTGGAAGGTCTCCTGGTCCCTGGAGGTCACCTCCGCGAGCAAAGGCGCGCGGAGCGCGTGCTTCATCGCGTCGGGGGGCCGGTCCGCGGCGACGACCAGCGACAGCTCGTCGAGCGACTCCGCCCAGCGGCGGAGATCGCCGGCGGCCTCGACGCTCGCGCTGACGGGCGCCTTCCGGAGATGCGCGGACAGCGCGGCAGCGTCGGCGAGCGCTTCGGGCAGGAGGACGCGCTGGGCCTCGGGCGCGCGCATCCGGCGAATCGCGTCGAGGATCCGGCGCTCGGTCTTCTCGCCCATGCCCTTGACCGACCGCACGCGGCCCGCCACGCACGCGGCCTCGAGGTCGTCGATCGTCTTCACGCCGAGCGCCGCGTGGAGCGCCGCGATCTTGTCGAGCCCCAGCCGCGGGATGCGCGAGAGCTCGAGCGCGATCGCCGGCACCCGCTGGCGCTGGTCCTCGAGCGTCTGCGAGCGTCCGGTCTGATAGAGGTCGGTGATCATCGCGGCCAGCGCCGGGCCGATGCCCTGCAACGTCGTGAGTCGGCGACGGGCGACGAGCTCGCCGAGGTCGGCGTCGAGACGCTCGAGCACCTCGGCGCCGCGCGCGTAGGCGCGTGCCTTGAAGGTCTCCTGACCGGATGCGTCGAGCAGCCCGGCCATCTCGCGCAGGGCTCGCGCGATCGTCAGGCGATCGGCTTGCGGTGTCGCGCTTCGCTCGTCTTTCATCTAGTCATAAGCGCGCCTCGGCCGGCGGGGCCCCAGCCCCGCGACGGCCTGCGGCGCGCACGGCCAGGTCATAAGCGCGCCTCGGCCGGCGGGGCCCCAGCCCCGCGACGGCCTGCGGCGCGCACGGCCGGGCTCGTACGAACAGTATGCCAGGCGCATCGAGCCGCGCCGGGCCGCGCACCGACCGGTTGCGCCGCCGGTCAGACAGTGGCGGGCTGGAACTCCAGGGTGTTGCCGTCCGGGTCGTTGCACAGCATCTGGACGCGCCCGCCCGGCTGCGTATTCTCGACGTACTTGATGCCTTCGCGCTCGAGCGTGGCCTTCATGTTGTCGTAGTCGACCACCTCGAAGCACGTGTGGCGGCCGAGCGGGCTGATCGGCGCCGCGGCCCCGGGCGGCTGCATCTGCGACTGGATGATGTGGATCTGGGGAAAGATGCCGGGCGTGCCGAGCCAGTAGCCGCCCGAAGTGAACGCCGGGCGCGGCAACACCTGGAATCCGAACACCCGGCAGTAGAAGTCCTTCGACCGCTCGGCGTCGGCTGTCGCGATCCCTTCGTGCTGAATGCGGAACACGTGCGTTCCGGTCACCGGTCGAATCGGCTCGCGCGAGGTCACCGCCATCGTCGGCCTCCTTGGTGTCGAATCTAGGCGCTGATGTGTGCTGTCGCGATTATACGCGGAGTCCCCGGACTCCTCGTGTTTGCGGTCCGCCGGGCCGTGGCGCATCATGGGCGCGCGCGGGCGCCGAACCAAGGCGCCGCGACGCAGGGGGAACGACCGACCATGACGGCACGCTCGAAGAACCACGACTGGCTCGCGCAGACCGTCGAGACCGCGCTCGAGCCCGATCTGCCGATCTGCGACCCGCACCATCACCTGTGGGACCAGAACGTCGCGCGCACCGCCCCGCGCTATCTGATCGACGAGATCGTGGCCGACCTCTCCGCCGGCCACAACATCGTGTCGACGGTCTTCATCGAGTGCGGAGCGATGTTCAAGAAGGACGGCCCGGAGGAGCTCCGCCCAATCGGCGAGACCGAGTTCGTGAACGGGATCGCGGCGATGAGCGCCTCGGGCCTCTACGGCAAGACGCGCATCGCCGCCGGCATCATCGGCACAGCCAACCTGCGTCTGGGCGATCGAGTCGGCGCCGTGCTCGACGCGCAGATCGCCGCGGGCGGCGGCCGGTTCCGCGGCATCCGCCTCGGCGCGGCCTGGGATCCCAATCCGTCCGTGCCGAGCCATCGCACCAACCCGGGACAGGGGCTGCTCCTGCGCGACGACTTCCGTGTGGGGTTCAAGCAGCTGGCGCCGCGTAAGCTCACCTTCGAGGCGTGGCTCTATCACCACCAGATCCCCGACGTCACGTCGCTGGCGCGCGCGTTTCCGGGCACCACGATCATCTTGAACCACTTCGGCGGGCCGCTCGGCATCGGGCCCTACGCCGGCCGCGCGAAAGACATCCACGTGGAGTGGAAGAAGTCGATCAGCGAGCTCGCCACCTGCCCCAACGTCGTCGCCAAGCTCGGCGGGATCAACATGGAGATCAACGGCTTCGGCTGGCACGAGCGCTCGCGCCCGCCCGGCAGCCACGAGCTCGCCGACGCCACGCGGCACTACTACGACTTCACGATCGAGAAGTTCGGCGTCGACCGCTGCATGTTCGAGTCGAATTTCCCGGTCGACGTGGCGAGCTGCAGCTACACGGTCCTGTGGAACTCGTTCAAGCGCCTGACGGCCGGCTTCTTGGCGGGCGAGAAGGCCAAGCTCTTTCACGACACGGCCGCGCGCGTCTATCGGCTTTGAGCGTGATGTATCTGTCGAAGCTCGTTGACGCGAGGCCCACCGCGACCTAGGCTTTGGGCCGTGGGTCACATTCATCAACGCGTGAGGGTCTCGGCCGACAAAGCGGCGACGGTCAGCATGCTCGTCGACACGGGCCGGATCGGGAAGCGCGAAGCGCCGGCGACCATCCACGTCGGCGGTGTCGTCGAGCCGATCCTCGGAGTCGAAACGCTCGAAGCCCTCGGACTGACCGTCGACTCGCGCAGGCGGCGACTCGCGCCGTCCCGGGGCTACGCGGCTCGCCTGGGCTACTTGAGCCTGAGGTCCTCGTAGGGCGAGATGAACGGGTGTCCGGTGATCGTGGGCACCTCGGCCAGCCGCGGGCCCACGCCGATCAGTCCAGCTTGCTCCACGATCGGCGCGAACATCGCGCGCTCGTACATGAGCTGCTGGATCTTGTGCAGGAGCGTTTCACGCCGCTTGGCGTCCATCTCGCCGGCCTGATCGCGGAAGAGCGCGTCGATGTCGGGGTAGCCGCCGTAGGAGCGAATCCCGCCGGAGATCACGAACGCCTCGATCCGGGTCGAGGCGTTGCCGGCGGCCCCGCTGCCCACGCGCACCAGGTACTTGAACTGCTTTTCCTGATCCGCCTTGTAGAAGCTCGCGCGCTCCATCGGGCGTAGCCGGGCGCGGATGCCGATCGACTGCAGGCCGTTGAGCACAGCCTCGGCCTCCGGCGCGAACACGGCGTCGGTTGCGAGCTCGACGGCGTCGAAGCCCTTCGGATAGCCCGCTTCGGCCAAAAGCTTCTTCGCGCGCGCCGGATCGTACGGATAGGCGGGCGGCGCCCAGTAGAACTCGAAATCGCGCGGGATGATCGACGGCGCCGGCCGGCCGTGTCCGAGATACTCCGCGTCGCTGAACGTCTTGCGATCGATGCCGAGGTTCGCCGCGAGGCGCACGCGCTGGTCCGCCCACGGCGACCTCGGGTCCCACTGCTGGGTGAACGTGAGCCACTGGCTGACGGTCGGAAGCACGACCTTGAGCGCGAGGCCGGGGGTGCGTCGCACGTCGTCGGCGTCCGGGCCCCGCAGGCCATAGGAGATGTCGCTCTCGCCGCGCTTGACCATCACCATGCGAGTCGCCTCGTCCGGTACCGACTTCAACACCACGCGCTTGACCGACGGCGTCTTGCGCCAGTAGCCCTCATAGGCCTCGAGCACCAGCTCGACGCCGGGGTTGAAGGATACGAAGCGGTAGGGGCCGGCGCCGATCGGAGCCTTCTTGAAGCCGTCGTCGCCGACGCGCTCCACGTACCTCTTCGGGACGATCCAGGCGGCGCTGGTGGCCGGCGTCGCGTAGAACGTCATGAAGTCGGGCCACGGCTGCTTCATCCGGAACCGGATGCGCAGGGGATCGATGATCTCGACCCCCGCCACGCGCGCCCTCAGGGTCGTGGCGCCGCCGCCCTTGTAGCGCTCGAACGAGAACTTCACGTCCTCGGCAGTGAGCGGATCACCGTTGTGGAACCGCATTCCCTTGCGGAGCACGAACTCGTAGGTGAGGCCGTCCTTCGACATCGTCCACGACTCGGCCAGGCACGGCGCCCACGCGTTGCCGGGCAGCGGCTTCACGAGCGCGTCGTGGAGCGCGTAGAGCGTGAGAAACGGGGTGATGACCCCCGGCGTCTCCGCCGGATCGAACCAGGTCGGCGCCAATGTCACCGTGACGGCGAACGTGACCTGCCCCGCGGGCGCTTCCGAGCGCCCCGCGGGCGCTTCCGAGCGCCCTACGGGCGGCGGCGCGGGAGCCTGGGCCGACGCCGAGAGGGAAAGGCTGAGGAGGAGCGCGGTCGCCGACGCCACTGACGAGAAGCGGACCATGAGCATCCTCCTCGGCGATGAGGTGGATTGTCTACGGGTGGATCACCGTCTCGGCGCGGCTGATGACGAACGCCTCGTGGCGCTCCAGGAAGTCGACCACCACCTCGGTGAACGCCTCGGGGCGATCGGTGCTGATCGCGTGCGCCGCATCGTACACGAAGACGAGGTGGCAGTTGGGCATCAAGTCCTTGTAGAGGCGGCCCATCGCCGGCGCGATGACGCCGTCGAGGGTGCCGAAGAGCACGAGCGTCGGCGTCGAGAGATCCTGCAGCCGGCTCTCGAGATCCGCGTCGCGGTGAGGACCGAGAAGCCGCTGGACCAGCGGCTGCGCCTTCGCGCGCAGCGCCGGGTCGATCAGCGGAGCCGAGACCCGCTCCGGATGCGCATAGAGGCGCCGCGCAATCTCTTGGGGCGTGCCCGACGGCGCCGCGGCGCCTTCTTGACGGATCGCGGCCGGCGCCTCGAGCACGAGTGCCTGCACGCGCCCGGTCTGCTGGAGCGCGAGCCACAGGGCGGTCTTTCCGCCGAAGGAGGTACCCATCAGGTTGAACGTGTCCAGGCCGAGCCGGTCGATCGCGCGCGACATCGTCGAGGCGAGCTCGGGCATGGTCTCGGTGCGCGTGTTCACCGGCGAATTGCCGAACCCCGGCATCTCGAAGGCGACGACTCGGAACCGGCGAGCGAGGAGCTCGTGCGTGGGGGTGAGACGCAGCCCGCCGGCGCCGTGCAGGTGCACGAGCGGAACACCGTCGCCGGCCTCCAGGAAGCGGATCCGGAACCCGTCGGCGTCGACGTGACCTTCGCGGAACGCGGTCTCGGCCATTCCCGGGGAAGTCCTAGATGTCGCGGATCCGCGGGAGCACTTTCTTGCCGAAGAGCTCGAGCGCGCGCATGAGGGGCTCGAGATCGTTCGAGCCGGGTGGGTGTAGCGAGATGTCGATGACGCCCGCCCCGACTACGTCGCGACAGCGGCGGACCTGGTCGACGACCGTGTCCGGGCTGCCGATGAACGTGGTGGGCAGGGCCCCGCTCACGATCGGCGACCGCGCCTCGCCCGCGATGTTGCGCGAATCGAGCGTCATCATCGCGTCGCGGATACGCGGCCGCATGGAGAACGGCGCTTGGCCCGGCAGCTTGCGCAACGTCTCGTGAGCTTCCTCATCGGTGTCGGCCAGGAGCATGTTCGCCCGATAGATGATCTGCTCGGGCGAGGGCTGCCACCCGTGGTGCGCGCATTCCTCGCGGTAGTATTTCGTGGCTCTGCCCACCCCCTCGAACGATCCGTAGGAAACGCCGCAGCCCAGATGGTGGCGCGCCGCGAACTCGCAGGCCTCGCGACTGGTTCCCAGCGCATAGGTCGGCGGATGAGGCTGTTGGAGCGGGCGCGGCCAGATCGAGACGGTGCGGTATCGGAAGTGACGACCCTGCCAGCCGAACGGCTGCGGCTCCGTCCACGCCTTGAGGATGAGCTCCATCCCCTCGTCGGTTCGCTCCCGGGACTCGGCCGGGTTCAGATCGTACGTCAGCGACTCGTTCGAGGTTCCGCGCAAGAGCCCGACGACCAGGCGTCCCTGGGCCATGGTATCGAGCATCGCGATCTCTTCGGCCACGCGCACGGGATTGCTCTGCGGGACGATCGGGCCGAGCAGCGCGATCTTGATCTTCTTCAGATGCGCGGCGAGGAACGCGGCCGAGACGATCGGGGACGGCGTCAGGATCCGCGGCGAGTAATGATGCTCGGAGACGCTGACCCAGTCGAACCCGAGCTCTTCGACGAACTCGAGCCGCTCGATCATCCCGCGATAGGCGCGGGCGCCCGCGTCGGGCTCGTAGACGCCGGACGGCACGGGCCATTCCGATGGCAGGGGCTTCGCTGCCTGGTAACGCGCGGTTTCGAAGAACGAGACCTTCATGGTAGCCGCTCCTCGGGCTGGACGTTAGCACGAGCAGGGCGCGAAGGCTACGCCACCCGCGCCGGCGCTGTCCGCTCGAAATTCGCGGCGACCGTGGCAGAATGACGCCATGCCGGCAACGGAGCCCGCACGCGTCCCCAACTTCCTTTATGGAACCGCCTGGAAGGAAGACCGGACGCCGGCCTTGACCGAGCAGGCACTCCGGGCGGGCTTCCGGGGCATCGATACCGCGAACCAGCGGCGGCACTACTTCGAGGCGGGTGTGGGCCAGGCGCTCGCCGCCGCGTACCGCGCCGGCGTCGTTACCCGCGCCGATCTCCTCCTCCAGACGAAATTCACCTATGAAGGCGGCCAGGACCATCGGCTCCCCTACGATCAGACGGCGCCTCTGTCCACGCAGGTCGCGCAGTCGATGGCGAGCTCGCTCGAGCACCTCGGAACCGACCACGTCGACAGCTACGTGCTGCACGGGCCGGCGTCCGGCTACGGATGGACCGAGCACGACGCCGAGGTGTGGGCCGCGATGATCAAGGAGCGCGACGGCGGGCGCACGCGCCTTCTCGGTGTCAGCAACGTGTCGCTACGCCATCTGCGCCAGATGATCGCGACCGGCGCCGAGCCGCCCGCGTTCGTGCAGAACCGGTGCTTCGCCCGGCTCGGCTGGGACCGCGACGTGCGCGCGTTCTGCCGCGAGCGCCGGATCGTCTACCAGGGCTTCTCGCTGCTCACCGCCAACCTCGAGGTGCTGTCGAGCCGCCGGGTCGCCGAGATCGCCGCGCGCCTGCGCGCGACACCACCCCAGGTCGTGTTCCGGTTCGCCCTCGCCGTCGGCATGCTACCGCTGACCGGGACCTCCGATCCCGCGCACATGAAGCAGGACCTCGCGAGCTGCGATCTGCCGCTCTCGGCCGACGACGTGTCGGCCATCGAGCGGCTGGCCGGCTGAGGCGCGCATTCGGCCCTGATCCCCGCCGCGTTCCGCGTCCGGAGCTTCCGCTTCCAGTGGCCCGCCGATCTGCTCACGTCGCTGGCGTTCGAGATGGAGACGGTCATCCTCGGCTGGTACGTGATGGTGCAGACGGGCTCGGTCCTGCTGCTCACCGCGTTCGGCTCGCTGCTGCTGCTGGGCACCCTCGCCTCGCCGATGTTCGGCGTGCTGGGCGACCGGCTCGGCGGCCGGGTGGTGCTCTCGGCAATGCGCGCGGTCTACACCCTGCTCGCCGCGTTCGTTCTGATGCTGACCTTGACCGGGAACCTGACGCCCGGCTGGGTCTTCGCGATCGCCACGCTCGCCGGCATCGTGCGTCCCAACGACCAGGTGCTCCGCAACGCGCTCATCGGCGAGACGATTCCGCCGGCGCACCTGATGGGCGCGGTCGGCCTCTCGCGCGCCACGATGGACTCGGCCCGTGTGGTCGGCGCGCTCGCCGGCGCCGGGCTCTCGACTCTTCTCGGTCTCGAGAGAACCTACGTCCTGGTGACGACGCTCTACGCGGCGAGCCTCGTGCTCACCTGGGAAGTGGCGAGACGGCGTCCGGTGCCGGATCCCGGCGGCTCGATCGGCGAGAGCTCCGAATCGGCCGCCGGCGCCGGGCTGGTCCCGTCGCGCCGCCGCGAGCTCAAGGACGGTCTGCTCTACGTGCTGGGGACGCCGGAGCTGCTCGCGATGATGTGGCTCGCGTTCCTGATCAACCTGACCGCCTACCCGATCTCGAGCGGCCTCCTGCCCTACGTGGCCAAGCGCGTCTTCCTCGTCGACGCGACGGGGCTCGGCTGGCTCGCCGCCAGCTTCGCGCTCGGCAGTCTCATGGGTTCGATCGCCACCGTCGCGACGGGCGGTCCACGGCGGCTCGCGCGATCGATGCTGGTCTACACGGCGATCTGGTACGCGATCCTGTTCGGCTTCGGCCGTCTGCAGAGCATGGGGCCCGGCCTCGCGGCGCTGGTCATCGCGGGCTTCGTCCAGAGCATCGCGATGATCGCGATGACCGCCAACATCCTCGCGGCCTCGGACGAGCGCTTCCGGGCGCGCGTGATGGGCGTACGGACCCTGGCGATCTACGGCATGCCGCTCGGCCTGATGGCCTCGGGTGTCCTCATCGAACGCATCGGCTATCCGTCGACCATCAGCGTGTTCACGGCCGTCGGGCTCGTGTTCACTCTGCTCATCGGCATCAGATGGCGGGCGAGCCTGTGGCGGCGGCGCCGGCCGACCGCGGCGACCCTGCCGCAGCGCGGCTGATCCCGGCGTGATCTAGAATCGCGCCCGTCATGCCGTCGCCTCCGCCGCCTCGCATCCTCGATCCCACAACCCTGCGAGTGGTGTGGACCGTCCTCGTCGTCCTCGGCGGGCTGGCGCTCCTCTATCTCTTGCGAACGGTCCTGCTCGTGCTGGCCTTCGCCGTGGTGTTCGCGTACCTGATCTTTCCGCTCGTGAAGCTCGCCGAGCGCGGTCTGCCGCGCTCGGGGCGGCGCCCGCTCGCGATCGGCGCGGTCTATCTCGTGCTCGTGGCCGCGTTGAGCACCTTGGCCGCGCTGGTCGGTCCCCCGCTCGGCCGCGAGCTGGCCGCGCTCGGCCAGAAGTTCCCAGAGATCTCGGCGCAGATCAAGAGCGGACGAGTGATCAGCAACATCTTCCCGCGCTGGGCCGGCGCCGAGATTCTAGACGACTTGGTCCGGGCGCACCTGCCGCAGGCCGTGGAGTACGCCCAGCGCGGCCTCGCCGGCGCCCTCAGCTGGCTCTCGGGCGCCTGGGTCGTCGTCATGGTTCCGATCTTCGCGTTCTTCTTCCTGCGGGACGCCGAGCGGATCGCGGATTCGGCGACCGGCGCGATCGCCGAGCAGGGCGGGCGGCGCGAGCTCTATCAGGCGATCGCCCGAGACCTCCACAGCGTGTTCGGTGAATACGTCCGCGCCCTTGTCCTCCTGTGCGTGCTGACGTTCGTCGTCTGGGCGGTGCTGTTCCTGCTCGCGGGCGTGCCGTACGCCCTGGTCCTCGCGGCGATCGGCGGGGCGCTCGAGTTCCTTCCCGTCGTCGGACCGCTCGCCGCGGGCGTCACGATCGTCTCGGTCGCCCTGTTCAGCGGCTTCGTGCACCCCTGGCTCCTGGCGCTCTTCATCGTGATCTGGCGTCTCGTCCAGGACTACGTCTCGAGCCCCCTGATCATGGGCCGCGGCGTCGAGCTCCATCCCGGCCTCGTGATCTTCGGCGTGCTCGCCGGCGGCGAGCTGGCCGGCGTCGCGGGTATGTTCCTCTCGGTGCCGGTCATCGCCGGCCTCCGCGCGATCTGGCGCCGCCTCCGCGACTTCCGCGGGGGCTAGCAGCCCGTGGTGAAACCACCTGAGAGCCTCACGCGGGAGCCACGAAGAGACCGCTTTGTCGTGATCTCCGGATGCTCGGGCGGCGGCAAGTCCACGCTCGTCGGCGAGCTTCGCCGACGCGGGCACTCGGCCGTAGACGAACCGGGTCGACGGATCGTGAAGGAAGAGCTGAAAAGTGACGGCTCGGCGCTCCCCTGGGTCGTCCTGAGTAGCTGGGCGGCGACCGCCTAGGACGCCTCGCGCGAGGCCTTCGGGCGTCGCGTCGCATCGGCGCCCTTTTGAGCAGCCCGGATCGCGAGCCACACGCGTTCCGGCGTCGCCGGCATGTCGATGTGAGCCACACCGAGCGGGGCCAGCGCGTCGAGGATCGCGTGGATCACGGCGCCCGGCGCGCCGACCGTGGCGCCCTCGCCCGCGCCCTTGACGCCGAGCGGATTCGTCGGGCTCGGCACGTCGCGGCTGGTGACCGAGATCGACGGCAGATCGTCGGCGCGCGGGATGGCGTAGTCGAGAAAAGAGCCCGAGAGGAGCTGGCCGTTCGCCGGATCGTAGACGCAGCGCTCCGTCAGCGCCTGGCCGATCCCCTGCGCCGCCGCGCCGTGCATCTGGCCGTGCACGATCATCGGATTCACCGAGCGGCCGGAATCGTCGACGATGGTCAGGGCGACGATCTCGACCGCGCCGGTCTCGGGGTCGACCTCCAGCTCGCACACCTCGCAGCCGTTGGCGAACGCGAACGCCGGGTTCTCGTGCATCTTCGCGGCGGCGAGCGTGGTGCCGAGCGCCGGCGGCAGCTTGCCCGCGGCGGCCGCGCGCGCGAGCTCGAAGATCCCGACCGACCGGTCCGTGCCGACGACGCGGAACGCGCCGTCGCCGTACTCGATGTCGCCCGGGGCCGCTTCGAGGAGATGCGCCGCCATGGTGCGGCCGGCGGCGACGACGCCGTCCGAGGCCTCGACCGCGGCGCTCCCCGCCCTCACCATCGACCGCGAGGCGAACGTGCCGACGCCCTTCGCCACGCGATCGGTGTCGCCCATGACCACGCGCACCGCGTCGAACGGCAGGCCGAGCCGCTCGGCGACGACCTGGGCGAAAACGGTCTCGTGGCCCTGGCCCTGCGAGACGGCCCCGATCGGCACCTCGACCACGCCCTCGGGCAGCACCCGCACCTCGGCGAACTCCTGCGGCACGCCGCCGGTGCCCTCGATGTACGGGCCGACGCCGAGGCCGCGGAGCCGGCCGCGCCGCGCGGCCTCGGCGCGGCGTGAGGCGAAGCCGCCCGGATCGGCGAGCTCGAGCGCCTCGTCGAGGCGCGCGACGTAGTCGCCGGAGTCGTAGACGGCGCCGGTAGCCGTGCGATAAGGAAAGGCTCGGACCATGTTGGCGCGCCGGAGCGCGACCCGGTCGCGGCCGGTCTCGCGCGCCGCTTGCTCGATCAGGCGCTCGACGGTGTAGACGCACTCGATGCGGCCGACGCCGCGATAGACGTTGATCGGCACCGTGTTGGTGAGGGCGCCCTCGACGCGCAGATGAATGGCCGGGATCGCGTAGAGCCCGGAGATCATCCGCTCCATGTTGGAGAGCGTCGAGATTGGGATGCTCGGCGCGACGTAGGCGCCGAGGTTCGGCGTCGAGTGCACGCGCAGCGCGGTGACGCGCCCGGCCGCGTCGAGCGCGAGCTCGCCACGCAGCAGATGATCGCGCGACTGGACGTCGCTGACAAATCCCTCGGACCGGGTCGACACCCACTTCACGGCGCGGCCGAGCCGCCGCGCGGCCCACGCGACCGCCGCGTACTCCGGGTACACCTGGATCTTCGAGCCGAAGCCGCCGCCGACGTCGGCGGTGACGCAGCGCACGCGCTCGGCCGCGACGCCCAGGACGCGCGCCAGGTTCGCGGCGAGCTGATGGACGCTCTGAAGCCCCGCGTAGAGCGTGTAGCGCCCCGCTCCGGCGTCCCACTCGGCGAGGGCGGCGCGCGGCTCGAGAAAGCAGGTGATGAGCCGGTTGTCGACCAGAGTCAGGCGCGTGACGTGGGCGGCGGCGGCGATCGCGCGCGCGGTCGCTTCGCCATCGCCGCATTCCCAGTCGTAGGCGCGGTTCTCCTCGACCCCGGCGTGCAGGCGCGGCGCGCCCTCCGCGAGTGCCGCGACGGCGTCGACCACCGGGGGGCGCTCGGCGTAACGCACCCGCACGGCCTCGGCGGCGTCGCGAGCCGCGGCCGCCGTGGCCGCGACGACGATCGCGACCGGCTCGCCCACGTGGCGCACGGTGTCGGTCGCGAGCGGAAACCACGGCGGCTCGGCGAACGCGGAGCCGTCGCGGCTCCGGATGCCGCCGCCGCGCTCGGCGATCAACGTCGGGATCGGTCCGACTCCGGCGGCGACGAGATCACGCCCGGTGAACACGCCGAGCACGCCCTCGAGGGCCAGCACGGGCTTCGCGTCGACGGAGACCACCTCGGCGTGGGCGTGCGGCGAGCGGACGAAGGCCGCGTGCGCCTGCCCCGGGGCGTTCCAGTCTTCGGCGTAGCGTCCCCGACCCGACAGCAGGCGAAAATCTTCGCGGCGCTTGACCGGCGCGCCGATCCCTTCGAACAGTCTTGGCTTCGCCATACCGGGCAGGATACTCTACGGGCGGTGGGCCCTTGAGCCCGTCAAGGAGACCAGCATGAGCTACGACGTCAAGGTCGAGGACATCGAGTACCTCCGTCACGGGAACACGCCGTACCTCGCGACCATCTACCGGCCGCAGGGCGCGGGGCCCTTCCCCATCATGGTCGAGCTCCACGGCGGCGCCTGGTGCCGCTCGGATCGCCACGGCGACAAGGTGATCCACGAGGCGCTCGCCAAGAGCGGCGTGATTGTGGCCACGCTCGACTGGCGCCAGCCGCCGACGGCGCCCTATCCCGCGTCGTTCCAGGACATCCACTACGGGATTCGCTGGATCAAGTCGCGGGCGGCCGAGCTGGGCGGCCGGCCCGACATGGTGGGCTCGATGGGCAACTCGAGCGGCGGCCACCAGGCGATGCTGCTGGCGATGCGGCCGTTCGATCCGCGCTACAGCGCGCTGCCGCTGGCGAGCGCGCCGAAGCTCGACGCGACCGTGCGCTGCGTGATCATGACCTCGCCCGTCATCGATCCGCTCGGCCGGTATCGCTACGCGAAGGACCTCAAGGCCAAGGGCGCGCCGTTCCCGGTGAATGTCGACGAGCTCATCCCGTGCCATGACGCGTACTGGAAGACCGAGGAAGCGATGAACGAGGGTGCGCCGGCCGGGGCGCTCGAGCGCGGCGAGAAGGTCCAGCTGCCGCCGGTGCTCTACCTGCAGGGTACCGACGATGCCGCGCACCCGCGCCCGCACCTCGACCGCTTCGTGGCGGCCTACCGCAAGGCCGGCGGCGGCGTCGACCTCGAGCTGTTCGAGGGCGAGGGCCAGGGCTTCATCATGCGCAAGGTCGGCTCGCCGGCGTCCAACCGCGCCCTCGAGATGATCGCCGAGTTCACGCACAAGCAGATTCGCTAGACCGCGAATCTCGCGACCGAGCCCGGCGCGGGCCACGCGCCGGGCCGGCCGCCTCGGAACGCAATGGGCTCCGGCCCGGTCGGGGCTCATCGTAACCAACCGGTCGTATACTCTCGAGACGAGCACTCACCATGCGCCGCTCAGCGCTGAGACTCGTCGTCTTCGCCCTGGTCCTCGTCGCCGCCGGGTGCGCGTCGACGCGAGTCGTCCACGAGTGGAGCAACTCCGACTACCCTTCGGCTCACTTCAAGCGAATCATCGTCTTCGGGATCAGCAAGCAGCCGGGAATCCGGCGCTCGTTCGAGGATGAGTTCGTCGCCAAGCTCAAGGCGATGGGCGTCGACGCCGTGCCGGGGTATCGCTTCGTCCCGGAGGACGGACCGGTCGAGGAGGCGAGATTGCGCGAGGCGGTGGGGCAGGCGGGCGTCGATGGCACGCTCGTAACCCGACTCATTCGGGTCGAGCAGAAATCGCAGGTGAGCTACGTTTACTATCCAATGGCGCCGGGTCTCGGCTTCTATGGGGGCTATGCTAACGCCTGGTTCGGCTACTACGAGCCCCCGGTGGTCTACCAGTACGACGTCTACATTTCGGAGACCAGCCTGTACGACGCGCCCAAGAATCAGCTCGTGTGGAGCGGCACCGTCGAGACGCTGCCGCAGGGCATCAGCAAGGACATCTCCCGCTACGTCGAGACCGTGATCGACGCCCTCAAGAAGAAGAATCTCCTGGCCGCGGGCTAGCTGCGCGTGCTCATCGAGCGCCGGCGGCCGACGGCTCGCGGTACGTCTCGATGACCTTGAGAATTCGATCGCGCACCGCCTGCCGGAGCGCCGGATCGGAGAGATCGCGACCGATGTAATCCTCCTCGACCTCGTACATCTTGACGAATCGTGGCGGCTGGCCGGCCGGCGCTTTCTCGACGAAGGGTGAAGCCCCGTTCAGGACGTCGTCCCAGACCTCGCGCGACAGCTTCCAGAACGCCTGGTGTGGTCCGGCGAACGTCCGCGCGCTCTCGCACTCAGAATCCGGAAGCCGGACGGACCAGTTCTTGCCGACCTCGCGCGCCAGCGGTGAGCGCACACCGTCCCGGTGGACGGTCTTCACGTTATCCTGCCGCTCGAGGAAGCTCTGACCGTAGGCGATGATCCGCGTGCTGCGCTGGAGCGTGTCGTAGTCGCTGCGCTTCATGTCGCGCGTCTCGCGGCCGGGCACCGGCGCATCGCTCGAGCACGACCACTCCGGATACGCCGTGTCCTCGGTCCAGCGCGCCGCACATTGGTAGCGAGGCCCGTCGTCGAGGTTGGTGACGCGCCGGGTCCACAAGCCCGGCGTCGGCTTCAGGTCGCGGACCTGCCAGACGCGCGGGGCGACCAGCTCGTAGAGGAACGGCGCGTCGTACTCCCAGTCCTCCGTCTGGTGCCTGATCGCGCTGCCGGCGCGCACGGCGCCGGCCAGCTCCGTGAGGAACAGCACGCGCTGCAGCCGGACGCGGCGCGGCGACACGACGTCGGCAGTGATCCATTCCTTGGCCGACTTATCCCGGTTGACGTCGTAGACGCGCGGATCACGCGCGTAGCCGGTCTTGAGGCTCTCCACCTCGACGTAGTTGTAATCCACCAGGTAGCAGCCCGTCATGCTGTGAATGGCGGCGAGCCCTCGGGCGAGCGCGTCCCCAGCGGCGTCAGCCGCCGTGCTCCCCGCGGCGACCAGCAGCATCAGGCCCGGCACGATCACGCGGAATCTACGCATCAGCTCGTCCTCGAGTTTACTGTCGCGCCTCGGCCAGGGCCAGCCCATGACGGCCAGGAGCCCGCACCACAATTCGACGACCTCGTTCGATGGGACAAAGCACAGGGGGAAATGAGAGGATTCCGCCGATGGCCGGGCCCCGTCGCCGACGAGAACACCGTCAAGCGAGCCGCGGTCGCTCCCGCTAGATTTTTCCGCTGATCGTCGTGTCCTTCACGTTCGTCACGTTCTGGCCCGCTCTCAGCAACGACTTCGTCAACTGGGACGACGCCGGCAATCTGACGGAGAATCCGTTGTATCGCGGTATGGGCTGGTCTCAGCTCCGCTGGATGTGGACCACCACGCTCATGGGTCTCTACATCCCCTTGACCTGGATGACCTTCGGCCTCGACTATCTCGTCTGGGGGATGAATCCGGTCGGGTATCACCTGACCAGCCTCTTGCTGCACACCGCGAACGCCGGGCTCTTCTACCTGATCGCCCAGCACGACCAGGTTCGTGAGGACCGGGCCCGATTGGCGACGAGCCGGATGCTAGCGCTTCACGTACACGGTGTCTTCCTCGACGCGAACCGGGTAGGTCGGCACGTCGCCGGACACGGGCCCGCTCAGGAGCTTGCCGGTGCGCACGTCGAAGCAGGCGTAGTGCAGCGGGCACTCGATCACGTGGCCCACGAGCTCGCCGGTCGAGAGCGGCGCGCCCGCGTGGCCGCAGACGTCGCGGAGCGCGTAGTAGGCGCCGGCGACGTTCGCGACCAGCACGCGCTCGCGATCGATCACGACCCACTTCATCGAGCCCGGCGGCAGCTCGGAGGCTCGCGTCACGGGCACGAAGCCTTCGAGCATGCCGCGATCGCGCTCGGGCCGGCCGCCTAGTTCAGCTCGAAGCCGAACAGGCGCGCCGCGTTCTCCGACGTGATCTTCCTCAGATCCGGCTCGGGGACGCCCTTGAAGATGCGGGTCAGGAAATCACGCGACTTCGGCCAGGTCGACTCGGCGTGCGGGAAGTCGCTGCCCCAGAGCATGTTGTCGACGCCGATCGTGTCGCGCATCTGGATGCCGAGGTCGTCCTCCATGAACTCCACGAACATGTTGCGGCGCCAGTAGTCGCTCGGCAGCAGGCCTTCCTTCGACCGCCAGCCTTTGGTGAACACCGGGCGCTCGCGATACGTGAAGTCCATCTGCTTGAGCCAGTGGGGGATCCACGCGGCTTCGTGCTCGACCGAGCCGACCTTGAGCTTGGGATAGCGGTCGAAGACGCCCGCGAAGATCATCGCCCCCAGCGAGTAGCGCACCCAGTAGTCGGTGGTCGAGCGACCCGCCCCGGTGAGCTCCGCGAGGTTCATCGTGAACTCGCAGCCCGGAATGCCGCCGCGCGGCGTGCCGATGTGCATGAGCAGCGGCATCCCCGTGTCCTGCGCCGTCCACCAGAGGCGGTCGTAGATCGCGTGGCGGTACGGCCGGTCGGTCAGCGGGGAGACCGGAATGAACGCGCCGACCAGCCCGAGCCGGACGCAGCGCTCGAGCTCCTGCGAGGCCTCCTCGACGTCGTCCACGTTGAGCATCGCGATGCCCTTGAGACGGTCGGGGAACGGCTTGCAGAACTCGGCGATCCAGTCGTTGTAGGCGCGGCAGATGGCGGTGAGCAGCTCGCTGTCGGGGATGCGGTACCAGAAGAGGCCCTGGCTCGGCTGCAGACACGAGCCCCACACGCCGTCCATCTCGTTCTCCTTGATCATCGCCTGCGGATCGTAGGCGCCGAGGCGCACGTCCTCCCACATCCCGAGAAAATCGATCTGCGAGGGGTCTTCGAACCGCTGACCGGCCTGCATCACCGCGCCCAGGGTGCCGACCTGCTGCCCGCCGATCGTCCACGCGTCGAACTTGCGCCCCTTCGACGTCTCCAGCCGCTCCAGGCGCGGCGCTCGGTCGCGGAACCTGGATTCGATCCTCGTGGTGTAGAGGTCCGGCGGCTCGACGATGTGCGAATCGGCCGAGATGAGCTTGTATGAAGTCATCGCACCCTCCTACGTTGGCTGAATCAGGAAGCGAGCCCGTAGTACGCCGCGCAGTTGTCCCAGAGGATCTTGCGCTTGCTCTCGTCGGAGATCGGCAGCCTCAAGAACGACTCCACCGCTCGGGGGAACTTCGAGTCGCCGTGCGGGAAGTCGGTCGAGAAGACGATCCGGTCGTCGCCGATCGCGTCGATGACGTGCTTGACCGGCTCCTCGTCGCACTCGACCGACACGAAGCACTGCCGCTTGAAGTACTCGCTCGGCGCCATCGTCAGCTCGCGCGCGTAGACGTCGCCGAGCCACTCCCAGTGCTCGTCCATGCGCCACAGCAGGAACGGCACCCAGCTGCAGTTGCCCTCGAGGAACGCCACGCGCAGCCGCGGATGGCGCTCGAGGATGCCGCCCGCGCAGAAGGCGCCGGCGGTGAGCATCTGCTCGACCGGGTGGGAATAGATGTGCTTGAGCATGGTGTTGGCGCCGAACTGCTCGCCGACCTGGCGCAGCTGCGAGCCCGACCCCTCGTGGAATCCGAGCGGGACCTCGAGCTCCTCGAGCGCGGCCCAGAGCGGCTCGTAGTAGGGGTCGTGCCAGTTCCGTCCGTTCACCTCGTTCGGTCGCAGAAACATTGCGCGGAAGCCGTAGTCGCGGACGCACCGCCGGGCTTCGGCCACACCGTCGTTCACGTCGAACGGCGAGATCATGCCGGCGCCGAGCAGGCGCTCCGGATTTTCCTGGCAGAACTCGTGGAGCCAGTCGTTGTAGGCGCGCGCCATGGCGGCGGCCAGCGGCCGGTCCATGTCGGGGATCGTCAGCGCGAAGAGCCCGCGCGAGGGATAGACGACCGCGACGTCGATGCCCTCGATGTCCATCGCCTCGAGCTGGACCTTCGACGTCCAGCCCCGTTCCGCGTAGGGGCGCCAGCGCTCCTGATTCAGGGCGTAGTTGCGCCCCTGCCGGCGCCGGCTGCGGTCGGCGTCGATCGCGACGCGTCCCCATGCCTTGCCGTTGTAGGCCAGTCGCAGATCGCCTTCGTCCTCCGTGAGGCCGATCGGCGCGCGGTCCCGGAAGGCCTGATCGATGTACCGCGGCCACAGGTCGGGCGGCTCGATGATGTGGATATCGCTATCGAGGACCTTGAATTTCCCCTGGACCATGGCACACCCCCGTTGCCGGGGACCGTAGCGCCCTCCCGGCTCGTTGTCAAAGGCGCCGGAGGGTGCTATCTCATCGGCATGATCCCGGTGATCGACCTGGCCCCGTTCCTCGCGGGCCGGCCCGGCGCCTTTGCGGCCACGGCGGGCGCGCTCGGCCGGGCGCTCGAGGACGTCGGCTTCTTCGTGGTCGTCGGTCACGGGGTCTCACAGAGCTTGATCGACGACACGTTCGCCCAGGCGCGGCGCTTCCACGCCCAGCCCATGGCCGACAAGCTGGCGCTGCGCATGAACGAGCACAACAACGGCTACATGATGCTCGGGCGCTACGCGGTGTGGACCTCGGACGTGAACGCCAACGACAAGCCCGACCTGAACGAGGCGTTCTTCGTCAAGCGCGAGCGCGGTCCGGACGACCCGCTGGTGCGCGCGAGCCGCCGCTTCGCCGGGCCCAATCGGTGGCCGGCAAATCTGCCGGGCTTTCGCGATTCCGTGCTCGCCTACACCGACGCCGTCGACACGCTCGGCCGCACGCTCCTGCCGCTCTGCGCGACCGCGCTCGACATGTCGGCCGATTGCTTCGACGCCGCGTTCGCGGAGAGCCAGTTCAGCTTCCGGCTGACGCACTACCCGCCGGTGGCCGCCGAGGCCAACCAGTACGGCATCGCGCCCCACACGGACGCCAACTTCATGACGTTCCTCGCCCAGAGCGAGGTGCCCGGGCTCCAGGTGCGGATGCCCGACGGGGTGTGGGTCGACGTGCCGTACGTGCCCGGCTCGTTCGCGGTCAACTCGGGCGACATGATGCAGCGGTGGACCAACCACCGGTTCAAGTCGACGCCGCATCGCGCGCTGCCGCCGGTGGGCCGGCCGCGCTACGCGATCCCATACTTCATGGGCCCGCACCTCGACACGGAGATCGCGTGCCTGCCCACCTGCCAGGGACCGGACAAACCGCCCCGCTATCCGCCCATCACGTACGCGGCGTACCTCGACTGGTGGTACGACGCCAACTACAACGCCGCGCGGCAACGCGACGTGGCCTGAAAGTTCATTGATAGGCACGCCCCGGCGGGCGGGGCCCCGGCCCCGCGACCGCCTGCGGCGCGCACCACGGGGAGGACATTATGGACGCTCGCGACCTGTTCCTGGACCAGCACGCCGCCATGCACTCGGCCGCCGTCGGCGGCAACAAGATGTCGGCCGCGGAGCGCGCGTTCGCCGGCCTGAGCGACGAGCAGATGCGCGTCCGGCCGCGCGAGGATCTGAACTCGCTGGCGTGGCTCATGTGGCACATCGCCCGTGCCGAGGACATCTTCGTCAACACGGTGCTGGGCGCGCGCACGCAGCTCTTCGACGACGAGGGCTGGGCCAAGCGGCTGGCCGTCGCGCGGCGCGACTTCGGCATCGGCATGACCAGCGCCGAGGTCACGGAGCTGACGCGGCAGATCGAGCTCGGCGCGCTGCGCGAGTATCGCGACGCGGTGGGCCGCCGCACACGCGAGGTCGTCGGCGTCTTCAAGCCTCAAGATTGGGAGGGCTCGGTCTCGGCCGACGCCGTCCAGCGCGCGGCGAGCCAGGGCGCCTTCGGCGTGCGCACCGAGCAGATCGTGAAGGGCTTCCCGGGCCGACCGCGCTCGGCGATGCTGAGCGGCATCGCCCTGTTCCATTCGGCCGGTCACCTCGGCGAGGCGGCGACCGTCCGCACCGCGGGAGGCTTCGGCACCGGCGTCTGAGCCCGCCGGCGAGCGCGGCTATTCCAGTCGGTAGAGCGTGACGTCGAGCTCGCGCACGTCGCGCGCGGCGCGCTGCCACTGGATGAGGATCGGGCTCTGGTAGGCGCCCTCGACCGGCCCCGGTCGGCCGCTCTCGCCCGCCACCAGCAGGCTGATCGAGCGCCGCACGCGGAACATGCGGGCGGCCGGAACGGCCAGGGTGCGGGCGAGCACCCGCTCGAGCAGCGAGCCGTGCAGACCGAGCGTCTTGAGACCGGTGTTGAGCACGCGGACCAGATCGTACTGCGCGTAGCCGAGCGCCTTGCCCGGCACGGCGCGCGGGTTGGCCACCGCGTGCCGGTACTCCTCGGCCATGAACCGCAGCGGGTTCTTCAGCACCGCGGCCAGGTCGTACTTCATGAGCAAGGTCTCGAACTCGTTGATCGTGAGCGCGGCGTCGCGCTCGCCGCGCCCGAGCGCGATGGAAAGCCGCCCCTTGCCGACGTCGGCCCGCGCCACGAACTCGGCGAGCTGCTCGTACAGGCCGAGCGACGGGGCCTTGAGGTTGATCGAGTCGATCGGATGCCCGGAGAGCGGCACCTTGAGCCGCATCTGTCCGGCCACCGCCTCGCGGTGGAAGCCGATCACGCGGGTCTGGCGACGGCGCGGCCGTCCCTCGTTGACGCCGTCGAGGTCGACGAAGCACACGGTCTCGCCGGCGCGGTTGGGATGCGTCACGCAGGGCTGGAGACCGCCGGCGATGAAGGCCAGGTGCGAGTCGCCGTTGCGCGGCTCGACCGCGCGCTGGGCGGCGTCGAGGTCCTTGCGGCGGTCCAGCCGGTCGTGCGCGTAGCCGGCGCCCTCCGGGAAGATGCGGCGCAATGTCTCGATATACGTCGAGACGCGCCAGAGACCGAGGCGGGTGGTCAGGCTGCGGTCCAGGAAGCCGGCCGTCGTGTGGGCCGACCAGTAGAGGCAGCGCGGATACGACGCAAGCGATTCGTCGTGCTCACTCGAGAAGCGCGAGCGCAGCTCGACCATCTCGAAGCGCTCACGCGCCGACAGCTCCAGGGCCAGCTCGAGCGGTGGGGGCGCCATCTCTAGCGCGTCGGCCGCGCCCGGAGCGGTGCGCCGACGATAGCCGCCAGCCGCAGCGCCGCCAGCAGGCGGATCGCGATCCACGAGGGATCGAGCTCCGAGCGCCGCAGGCTGAATTTCGGCGAGCGCGGGAACGCGTGGTGGTTGTTGTGCAGGCTCTCGCCGCCCGTGAGCCACGCGAGCACGCGCGAGTTGTAGGCCGTGTTCTCGAAGTTCTGGCCGCCCCACCAGTGGCCGAGGCCGTTGATCAGCGGTGCCAGCACGAACATGTAGATGATCCCGTGCCCGAGCATCGCCACGATCCCCTGCCACCAGCCGATCGCGAGCGAGACGAGCGTGGTGCCGAGAAAGAGCCCCGTCCAGCCCAGGGAGAAGACGCGCCGCTCCCACCAGTCGGGACCGAGATCGGGCGCGAAGGTCGCCACCGTCTTGGGCTGCCGGGCCTCGCGGACGTAGTAGTACACGTTCCACAGCTGCACCTTCCAGAAGCCCAGCAGCAGCGGACTGTGGGGATCGCCGTCGCGGTCGGCGAAGGTGTGATGCTTGCGGTGCACCGCCACCCACTGCTGCCGGCTCTGGCCGGTGAGGAGCCAGAGCGCCGCGCGGAAGAGGACGGCCGCGAACGGATGCAGGGACAGCGACCGGTGCGCGAGCGCGCGGTGCAGGTAGATCGACGTCGCGAAGGTCGAGATCTCGGCCAGCACGAACGACGTGATCACGATGATCAGGATCTGACGAGTCAACGCTTGTCCCCTTCCGGTCTCGAGGTCACAGGAAAGCCCTGCCGTACAGGTGCTCGCGCGTGTGCGGCGCGCGGCTCGCGACGGGATCGTGCTGCTTGCGCGTCAGGACCTGGTAGAGCCCGATCGAACTCTCGGCGAACGCGACGGCGGAGCACGTCAGGTAGAGGAGCCAGGTCCGGTACGTGCGCTCGCCGGCCAGCGCGCGGGCCTCGTCGGCCCGCTCGCGCAGCCGCTCGACCCACTGCCGGCAGGTCCGCGCGTAGTGGAGGCGCAGCCCCTCCACGTCCACGATCTCGAAGCCCGCGCGCTCGATCTCGGTCAAGGTCTCGCTGAGCCCGGCGAGGTCGCCGTTCGGAAAGACGTGCCGGTAGAGGAACTCGGTCTGGCTGGTCGCCTTCCAGTGGAACTCGTGGACGATGCCGTGGTTGAGATAGAGGCCGCCGTCCCGCAGCATCCGGCGCACGCCGCCGAAGAAGGCCGGATAGTTCGGGATCCCGACGTGCTCGATCACGCCGACCGCGGCGATCTTGTCGAACCGCGCGTCCGGCGGCAGATCGCGGTAGTCGCGATACTCGACCCGGCAGCGGTCCTCGAGTCCTTCGCGCCGGATGCGCCCGGTCGCGTAGTCGGCCTGGGCTTTCGACAGGGTCACCCCGTGGGCGCGCACGCCGTAGTGCTGCGCCGCCCAGATCGCGAGGCTGCCCCAGCCGCAGCCGATGTCGAGCAGGGTCTCGCCGGCCTCGAGCTCGAGCTTGCGGCAGACCAGGTCGAGCTTGTCCCGCTGCGCCTGCTCGAGCTTGCCGTCGGGGTCGCGATAGTACGCGCAGGTGTAGACCATCAGCGGATCGAGGAAGAGCGCGTAGAACTCGTTGGAGACGTCGTAGTGATGGGCGATCGCCTTCGCGTCCACCTCCTTGCTGCGTGCCCTCACGACGCCACCTCCCGCATTCCGAAGATGCGCCCGAATACGACGTGCCGCCGCGTCGCCGCCGTGTTCAGAACGGCGCGGACGAGCCCGCGCGCCCACGAATCGGGGATCCGCGCGAGCTGCCGGCCGAGCCAGCTGGTCTCCCCCGATCCGTAGCGTCGCACGATCGCGGCCGCGTAGGCCTCGAGGCCGGCGCCCCGCGCGAGACGCGCCTCGACCGCCTCGGCGGCCAGCATCCCGCTCTTGATCGCCGGCCCAATCCCCTCGCCGCTGAGATCGCGCGCGAGCCCGGCCGCGTCGCCGACGAGGCAGAATCGATCGCCGGCGAGCTTGCGCGGCGCCCGACGTCGCACGACGTAAGCGTGGCCGCGAAACGGCTCGATCGGAAGGTCGGCCGGCAGGCGTCCCGCGGCGCGCAGCGCGCGCACGAGCGCGTCTCGCCGCCGCGGCAGATCCGCGCCCGGCCCCGCGACGCAGCCCACGCCGACGTTGAGGACGTCGCCCTTGGGGAAGTACCAGCCGTAGCCCTTGAGATCCGGCTCGACATAGAGCTCCGGGGCCTCCCACCACCGGCCGAGCGCCTCGACCCACTCCGGCGACAGTCGCGTCTCGCTCTCCTGCGCGATCACGACCTCTTCGTGCCCGGAGACCTCGCCGAGCGCCTCGGCCACCGGACACCGATGGCCGCCGGCGCCGATGACGACGGAGGCCGTGAACGTGCCGTGCGGGCTCACGACGCGGATCCCGCCCGCGTCCTGTGTCACCGCGGTCACGCGCGCGCCCTCGCGAACGTCCGCGCCGGCCGCGCGAGCCCGGTCGAGCAGATAGTGGTCGAATTCCCGGCGGAGGATGCCGTAGCTGGCCGGTCGCCGCCAGCGCGTCTCCGTGCGCGCGCCGTCGAACTCGAACCGGCACGCCGAGAAGGGCTGGATCGTGAGCGGATATTTTTGAGGATCCACCCGGGCGTCGGCGAGCGCCTCGGGCGTGACCCAGCCGGCACAGATCTTCACGCGCGGAAACACCGCGGCGTCGAGCACGAGCGGCCGAAGGCCCGCCAACGCGAGCCGCCACGCCGCCGTGCTTCCGCCTGGGCCGCCTCCGACCACGATGACGTCGTGATGGGCCACGTCAGCCTCGCCAGAGAGTCAGGAGGACCCGCATCCGCTCCATGAACGGCACACGGATCTCCTCGATCGAGTTCGCGACGCTCATGGCCTCGAAGAGATCGCCTTCGAGGTCGATGGAGCCGTCGACGTAGGCCTCGGCGAAGTTGAGGGGCGTCGGATCGCGAATGAGCCGGATGAAGGTCTGCGGCTGGTGCACCACCGCCGTGCACACGGGCGTCCCCCCGCCGAGGGTCACGACCGATCCGTCCCAGAGGCGGAAAGCGAAGCCGCCGGGCACGCGGTCGAAGATACGGTGCAGGACCTCCGCGGCGCGCCGCGGGCTCGGGTTCTGGGGAAAGATCATGTGTGCACCAGTCGGGGGAAGTCGTGCGCTGAGCCTGGATGGGCGCAACGCAAAAACACTAGCAAACCGCGTGGATAACCGTCAACTGCGAACGACAACGGGGCGCACGTGCTTAACAATAGGGCATTACGCGCTCGCCGAAGAGCCTGATCGCCTCCATGATCTTTTCGTGCGGGGGCCCGCCCGAGTGGGCGTGGCGGAGCCTGAGCAGGAAGGTGCCGGCGCCGGTGGCCTTGTGCCAGCGCTGGAACTCACGTACGCACGCCTCCGGATCGCCGAGGATCAGCCGGTCGGGCGCCAGGTTCTCCAGCGTGAACTTGGTGTCGGGCGGCATGTTCTGGAACTCCGCCAGCCGAGCTTCCCAGTAGTAACGATAGGCGGTCATGACGTGCGGGCCGTAGACCAGGTCGGCCTCCGCGCGGGTGCGAGCCACCCACGCGTCGCGCATCTGCACGACTTCGGCGGCGCGTCCGGCCTTGCGCGCGGCGTCCTTGTAGATATCGGCCAGCGCCGTCGCGTTCGCGAGGCTGGTGCTGGGCGTGCCCACGAACCCGTCGGCGAGCCGTCCGGCCCGGCGCGCGGCCGCCGCCACGCTGGCGCCGAACCACAGCGGCGGCCCTGAGGTCTGGTAGGGCCGCGGCCGAATCTCCACGTCCTCGAGCGTGTAGTGCTTGCCGCGGTAGGAGAACCGCTCGCCCGCCCAGCAGAGGCGCAGGATCTCGACGCTCTCCTCGAACAAGGCCGTACGGTGCTCCATCGGCACCGAGAACGCGCGAAAGTCGGCCGGCTGGTAGCCGATGCCGACGCCGATGATGAGGCGGCCCTTCGACACCAGGTCCAGGGTGATCGCGTCCTCGGCCACGTGCACCGGATGGTGGAGCGGCAGCAGGATCACCGAGGTCCCGACGCGAAGACGCCGGGTGCGCGCGGCGACGGCGGTGGCGACGATCAGCGGCGAGGGTAAGAACCCGTCGTGATCCTGATGATGCTCGCCGAAGAAGCACGAGTCGAAGCCGCTCGCCTCGGCGAGTTGCGCCTCGGCGATGGTCTCGTCGATGCAGCGATCGAGGTGCTCGCCGCGCGGTGGGTTCGCGATCGAGCTATAGAGACCGAATTTCATGAGTCACCTCGACCTGTGGGCGCGCCTCGGCCGGCGGGGAGCCCGACGGCCCGCACCACACGGGCGCCACACTGTAGCATCACGCGCGCGCGCCGTGGGAATCTCGCGTTCGCGCTCCAGCGTCGTAACGGCGGAGGCTCGACCAGCCATGACACACGCTTCGGCGTCCGCCGACTCCGGCGACCTCGCCGCCATTCGACACCGAACCGCGATGGTCGACGGCCTGAGCATTTTTTACCGGGAGGCCGGTGACCGGCGCAATCCGACACTCGTGCTACTGCATGGGTTCCCGTCGTCGTCGGTCATGTTCCGCGATCTCATCCCGCCCCTGGCAGACCGGGCGCACCTGATCGCGCCGGACTACCCGGGTTTCGGACGCAGCGACGCGCCGGCGCCGGCGACGTTCCGCTACACGTTCACCGGAGTGAGCGGCCCTCGTCGTCGACCAGGTGCGTGACCAGGGTCGGCCGACCCCTCGCCGACCCGCCGAGGATCAGCGGCGCTCGGCCGCGCAGGCGGACGTGAGCCAGGGTGCGGACCGGTCGCAGCCGCACGCAGGCCGCCCGCTGGCCTTTCGGGTCATCGCCGCGGACGTACGAGTAGACGACGCGCGCGCCGAGCGCCTGCAGCTTCGCGAAGAGGTGATCGAGGACGAAGCCGAAGGCTCCGTGACCGCGTCGCGAGGGCGGTGTGAAGGCATCGTACAGGTATGCTTCGTGCCTTCTCAAGACGACGTGGCGCGCGAGCTCCGGGACGTGCGCCCCCAGCATGGTCGCCCAGCCCGAGTGGATCGGCTGGCCCGCCGCATCGAGAGCGAGAAAGCACAGATCGCCACGGCCGAGTCGCTCTCTCACGATCTCGTCGGTCCGGCGCGGGTCGGAGACCTGGAGCACCAGCGGGATGTCGTCGAGCGAAGCCTGAAGCACCGAGAGCCCGGGACGAGGCCGCGGGACCTCCAGGTGCCGGTCGAGCCGGCGGCGGAAGAATGTCACGCTGCCGAACTCGACCCACGGCGAGGCCAGGTGGTTCAAGCCGAGCCTCAGGACCTGTGGCACCCCGCCTTGCTCGAGCGCGTAGCGCAGACGCTCGCCGATCGGGCGGATCGCCTCGTGTCGGGGAAGCCCGCATACCACGTCGCCCGGACCTCGGGCCTCGTCGTGGAGCGGTGCCGGACCCAATGAGGCCGAGTCATCATTCCGCGCGGAAGCCAGCATCAGAAAAATGCTAAACGACATCCCGCGCGGCGGCCACCCGGTGAGACCCCGAGGCGCGCGCCAGGGAATTCCCGGAGTCCTACCCGCGGGGCGCGACCGCCTGCAGCGCCTTCAGGTATGCCTCCCTGTTCGGCTCGTTGAAGACCAGCCTGACCTCCTGCACGCCGGCGTCGAAGAACCGCTGGATCTGGTCTCGGCACCGCTGGGGCGGGCCGACGATCGTCATCGCGTCGACCATCTCGTCGGTCACCAGCTTCGCCGCCCGGTCGCGCTCGCGCGCCTGGAAGGCTTCGCGCACGCGGTCGGCCTCGGCCCCGAAGCCGATGCGGCGCATGTACTGGTGATAGAACACGCCCATGCCACCGATGTAGAAGGCGATGTGCGGCCGCTCGCGATCACGCGCGGCCGCGACGTCGTCGGTCACGTAGATCGACACCTGCGGCGAGATCGCGATGTCGCGCCGGGTCCGCCCGGCGGCGACGGCCCCCGCCTCGAGCTCGACGACCGCCGCCGCCATTCGCGAGGGGACCAGAAAGATCGGGAGCCAGCCGTCGGCAAGCTCGCCGGTGAGCCTGAGGCTCGGCGGGCTGAGCGCGGCGATGTAGATCGGCAGGCTCGGCCGGTGTGGCGTGAACCGGAGCTGGAAGCGCTTGGTGTGGAAGAACTCGCCGTCGTGATCGAGCCGCTCGCCCCGCGCGGCCTTCCGGACGATGTCGATGTACTCGCGCATGCGTGTCAGGGGCTTGGCGAACTTCTCCCCGTGGAAGTCCTCGATCACGAGCCGGCCGCTGCTGCCGAGGCCCAGGAAGAACCGCCCGCCGCTCATCCGGTCCATGTTCAGCGCCGACATCGCCAGATTCGCGGGCGAGCGCGCGAAGACCGGCACGATGCTGGTCCCGATGCGGATGCGCGAGGTCACGGCCGCGAGCTGCGCCAGCGAGGTCAGCGCGTCCTCGCCCCACGACTCCCCCATCGTGATGCAGCTGTAGCCGAGCTCCTCGGCCAGCACCGCCGCCTCGCGCATCTCGCGCCACGACATGCCCGGCACGTGCATGCCCATGAGGCCCACGTCACCCATCGCTCGCTCCTCGTTTTCGTAGGCGCGCCTGGCCGCTGAGTGTACCAGCGCCGGTCGGCTCCCTTGACAGGACTTGCGAGCCGGGTCAGAGTCCTGAGCGACGGCAGTGCGCGCTGCATGCCGTCGCGGGGCCGGGGCCCGCCGGCCGAGGCGCGCTTCTGAATCGGAGACTTCAGCTGAAAGAATCATCTTGCTCGCGCTGAAGCGAGACGTGCGCCGACTGCCCCTGCGCGGGGCCGATCTCGTGCTGCTGGCGCACCATCCGCGATGGAAGGGCGTCGGGCTCGGGCACAACACCCTGCTCGTCGTGGAGTGCGACGGGCCGATCGAGTCGGACCGCATTGCGCGCGCGTGGGACCGGTTTCTCGACGTGTGTCCCTGGCCCGCGGCCCGGCTCCGGCGTCCGTTCCCGTGGGGCAAGCTGCACTGGGCCGCGGGCGCACGCGAGAGCCTCGCGCGTCCGACGGTGCGCCGGGTCGCCATCACGGCCCGCGAGCAGCTCCAGCGCGAGCTCGCGATCGAGCTGAATCTCGCCGTCGAGCCGCAGCGCGAGGCGCCCCTGCGCATGCTGATCGTCGACGACGCCTCCGCGCGGCCGGCGCCGTCGAGCGACCTGGTGCTGACGTGGTTTCATCCCCTGATGGATGCTCGGGGCGGAGAGAATCTCCTGACGCACCTCAATCATCTCGACCGCCACGAGGGCGCGCCGCCCTGGGGCGACACGCCGCCCGCGTTCGTGTCGGAGCGGGATCGGCGCTCGCTCGTCCAGCGAAGCCGCATCGCCGGCGGCAGCCTCAAGTACCTGCGGACGCTCGCGCCCGTGCCGCCGGTCTCGGCCGGCAATCAGCCGGTGCCGCCTGGTCGAGCGTGCTTCCGGCAGCGGAGCTTCATCGCGCGGGACTCGACCGATCAGCGCACCACCCGCGAGATCTGCTGGCGGGTCGCCCTGGTCGGCAAGGCGATGACCGAGCTCTGGCGCCGCCGGGGCCTCGCCGACGTACCGTGCCTGCTGCCGATCTCCGTGGACGTGCGCCCCAAGGGCGAGCTCGGCGCGACGTTCGGCAACCACCTCGCGTTCCACTTCGCGCGTTTCCGGTCGTCCGAGACCGCCGACGTGCCCGCGCTGGCGCGGGCGCTGCGTCGTCAAATGGCCGACGCCGTTCGCGACGGACAGATCGAGGCCAACCTAGTCGCGCTCGAGTTCCTGCAGTATCAGCCGTTCTCACGGATGCTCCGGGTGCTGCCGTGGACGGCCGGCGGCGAGCTCTTCTCCTTCAACTGTGCCGATCTTGCCGATTGGCCGAGCGCGCTGGCCGAGTGCTTCGGACGCACGGTCGTGAACGCCTATCACGTGCCGGTCGTTCCTCCGCGGCCGGGAATCGGCGTATTCTTCAATCGCTGCCGTGGGAGGAACAATCTGGTCGTGTCGTGGATCGAGGGAGTCGTGACCGAGAGCGAGGCGGCGAGGATCATCGACGTCGTCAGCGAGGGAATGGGATGGACCGAGGCGTCGTGAGCGAAGGCGCCGGGCGGGCCCGCCGTCTGCGGGTCGCCATCGTCGGCGCCGGACCCTCCGGCGCGGCCCTGGCGATCCTGCTGGCCCGCGAGGGCGCCGCCGTGACGCTCTTCGACGACGGGCGCCGTCCGGAGCTGCTCGTCGGCGAGTCGCTCGTTCCGGCGGTGGTCCCGATCCTCCGGCGGCTCGAGCTCGAAAAGGAAACAGCGAGCTTCAGCCGCGTCAAGCCCGGCGTCTCGTTCGTCTGGTCTCCGACCGACCGCGTGAGCGTCACCTTCAACCGCTTCGCTCCCGCCGTGTTTCCGTACGCGTACAACGTCCCCCGACCGCATTTCGACGACGCGCTGCTCGCCCGGGCGATCGCCTCCGGGGTCGACTACGTGACAGCGCGCGCGCAGCTCAGCGCCTCGGCGGGAGCGAGCGCGGAGCTACAGCTCGGTCCCGAGACGGTCGCCGCGGCGCCGGGGCTGTCAGGCCGGCAGCCCGATCTCATTGTCGACGCCACCGGCCGCGCGCGGCACGCCGCCCGCGCGCTCGGAATTCCGGCGCGCCTCGGGCCTCGCAAGGACGTCGCGCACTTCGCGCACTTCGAAGGCTTCAGCTGGGACGAGGCGCCGGGACAGGTGCGGATCGCGCGCGGCGACGCGGGCTGGAGCTGGTGCATCCCGCTCCAGGAGCGGCTCTCGATCGGCATCGTGCTGGACCAGGACGACGCGGCTCGCCTCGGGCGCACCCCGGAGGAGCGGCTCGAGCGCGCCATCGCGATCGATCCGGGACTCACCGCCATCGTCGGCCAGGGCCGGCGAGTCACCGACGTCGGGACCTACGCCAACTACCAGCTGATCTCCGAGCGTGGCTACGGGCGCGGGTGGGCGATGGTCGGCGACGCCTTCGGCTTCGTCGATCCGATGCTGTCCCCGGGCGTGTTCCTGGCGCTCCGCTCGTCCGAGCAGCTCGCGGACGCCCTCACGCCGTGGCTGCGCCGCCACGCCGTCCCGTCGCCGGCCCAGCTCCATTCCGTGCTGACCTCGTACGCGGCGAGGCAGAGCGAGATGCTCACCGCGTGGCTCGAGCTGGTCGCCTATCTCTACGACGGCAGGCTGGCAGCGCTGATCCAGGCCGGACGGTCGTGGATGCCGGAGAATCCGGGGCTGGCCAAGCGGGCGATGTCGACCCACATCGCGCGGCACGTGGGGCTCCTGGCCAGCGGCGCCGCGACGACGTCGCGCTACAGCCGGGGTTTGCTGCGTTTCCTGGGCCGCTACGGATTACGCGGCGTCGATCCCGCGCATCTCGCCATCCGCTGACACCGACCTCCGAGGCTTGGCCGCGACGTACTCGCTGAGGAAGCCGACGTACACGCGCCGCGTCACGTCGACGAATCCGTTGCGCCGCAGCACGTCGAGAATGGTCTCGGGCGGGACGCACCGGTCGATCGTGTCCCAGTAGTACCTCATGAGGAGCCCGGCCGGATCGTTGCCGGTGCTGATGCGGGTCAGCCACGGCAAGACGCGCTGGAAGTGGGTCCGGATCACCCACCGCATGATCCGCGACGTCGGGCGCGAGACCTCGAGAAGGAGCAAGCGTCCGCCCGGCTTGAGCACGCGCCGGTACTCGTCGAAGGCGATCTCGAGATCTTCCACATGCCGCAGGGCGAAGCCCATGCTGAGCATGTCGAAGCTGTCGGACCGGAACGGGAGGACCTCGGCCCTGCCTCGCACGAGCGGGCCGGAGAGCGCCATCCGCGCCTCGCGCAGCATCCCGCTGTTCGGATCGATGCCGATCACCCGCCGGGGGTCGCCGAGGACCTCGGCCCCGCCGCGCGCGACCAGGCCGGTGCCGGTCGCGACGTCCAGGAGCCTCATGCCCGGCTTGAGACCGGCCCGCTGAAGGGCCTGGCGTCGATACATGGGCCCGGAGCCCAGGTCCAGCATCCGGCCGATGTGGTTGTAGTACCGGGCGGCGCCGTCGAACAGCTCGTCGACGAACGACTGCCGGTCGGCTTTGACCCGGTAGTACTCCTCCAGGACGGGATGGGGCGGAATCGACTCGGTCACGGACGCTCCGGGCGGCACATAGGACACGCAGTATACTTCGATCGCGCTTCGGAGGCTGCTCGACGGCGCAGGAGGCCGGCCATGCTCGATACCCCCTTCCGTTCCGCCAAGCAGCTCGCCGCCGACGTCCGGAAGAAGAAGATCGGCTGCCTTGAGCTGCTCGATCTCTACCTGGCGCGCGTCGAGAAATACGACGGCGCCTTGAACGCGGTCGTCGTCCGCGACTTCGACCGCGCGCGCACCCGCGCCCGGGCCGCCGACCGCGCGCTGGCGCGGCGTCGGGTCTGGGGGCCGTTGCACGGCGTGCCCATGACGATCAAGGAGTCCTACGACATCGCGGGGCTGCCGACCACGTGGGGCGTGCCGGCCTACACCAGGAACGTCGCCACGAAGAACGCGGTCGCGGTCGACCGCCTGCTCGGGGCCGGCGTCGTGCTCTTCGGCAAGACCAACGTGCCGCTCTTCCTCGCCGACTGGCAGAGCTATAACGCGATCTACGGGACGACGAACAACCCGTGGGACGTCGCGCGCGCGCCCGGCGGGTCCTCGGGCGGCTCCGCGGCGGCGCTGGCCGCCGGGCTCACCGGGCTCGAGGCCGGGAGCGACATCGGCTCGTCGATCCGGAACCCGGCTCACTTCTGCGGCGTCTACGGCCACAAGCCCACCTGGGGCATCGTGCCGCGTACCGGCCAGGCCCTGCCGTGGCAAACGGCCGCCGTCGACATCGACGTCGTCGGCCCGCTCGCGCGGAGCACGGACGATCTGGCCCTCGCCCTGTCCGTGATGGCCGGGCCCGAGGCGATCGAGGCGGCGGGATGGCAGCTCCGTCTGCCGCCGACGCGGCAGAAGCGCCTGCGCGACTTCAAGGTGGCGTTGATGCTGGACGCGCCCGGCGCGGCAGTGGATCGCGAGGTGCAGGATCGGCTCCAGACGCTGGGCGACTTCCTCGGCCGACGGAAGACGAAGGTCGACGACCGCGCGCGCCCGGCCGTCGATCCGGGCGAAGCGTTCGCCGTCTACACGCGCCTCTTGCGCGCCGCCACCTCGGACCGCCAGAGCGACGCCGATTTCGAGCAGAACGTGGCGATCGCGCGCGGGCTGGCGGTCGGTGACCAGAGCTACTACGCGCGCGCGACGCGCGCCGCCGTCCTCTCGCACCGCGACTGGCTCGCCGCGAACGAGACGCGCCACCGCATGCGGCGCGCGTGGGCCGAGTTCTTCACGACATACGATCTGCTCCTCTGCCCCGTCGCCGGGACCGCCGCCCTCCCCCACGACCACAAGGGCGAGCGCCACCAGCGGACCGTGACCGTCAACGGCAAGCGCGTCCCCGTCACCGACCACCTGTTCTGGGCCGGCTACAGCGGCGCGTTCTACCTGCCGTCGACCGCCGCGCCGTGCGGGTTCACGCCGGGCGGGCTTCCGGTCGGCGTCCAGATCGTCGGGCCGCAGTTCGGCGACCTGAGGTGCCTGGCGTTCGCGAGAGAGCTCGAGCGCGAGTTCCAGGCCTTCGTGCCTCCGCCCGGCTACGCGTGAGACCGGCCGGCGTCCGGACGAAGCTCGGGCCAGAGCTGTCGTCCGGCGCGGCTGCAGAACCGTCCGCGGGCGCATCGAGCGAGGGTTGCGGGATCAGAAGTGAGAGCCGCCGCGAGGCCGCTCAGACGCGGACGACGATCTTGCCGACCTGCGCGTCCGACTCCATGAATTTGAGGGCGGCCGGCAGCTCGTCGAAGCCGAAGACCCGGTCGACGAGCGGCCGCAGCCGTCCGTCCTCGAAGTACGGCAGGACGTCGCGCGCGAACGCGCGCACGGTCTCGGCGCGCTGCGCGGCTGTCCGCAGCCGGTTGCTGACCCCGAAGACCGTCAGCCGCTTTCGGTGGAGCACCTCGATGTCGAGGGTGGCGGACAGGACGCGGTCGAGGTGACCCACGATCGCCAGCCGCCCTTCGAACGCCAGCGACCGGACGCACTCGCCGAACACCGAGCCGCCGACGTTGTTGACGACGAGGCTCACGCCCTTGCCGTCCGTCGCCTTCATGACCGCGTCGTGGAAGTCGCCGGCGCGCGTGCGGATACCGACGTCGAGACCGAGCTCCTCGAGCCGCGCCAGCTTCTCGGCGGAGCCCGACGTGCCGATGACGCGCGCGCCCAGTACCTTGCCGGTCTGCAGCGCGGCCACGCCGACCCCCGACGAGACGGCGGTGACGAGCAGCCACTGGCCCGCCGAGAGGCGGCCCTGCGCGATCAGCATGTCGTAGACGACGATGAACGTGAGCGGCGTCGCCGCCGCCTCTTCCCACGTGAGAGGCTCGGGCACGCGCCGGGCTTCGCGCGCGTCCATCAACGCCAGCTCGCGAAGCCGCCACCGCAGCGCCCCATCATGCGCGCGCCGACTGGGACTCCGGTGACCCCCGCGCCGACCTCGACCACTTCGCCCGCGCATTCGCCGCCTCCGGGCTTCGGCGCGGCACCGTGCGTGCCACCCAGGAGCTCGCCGCGGTTCAGCGACGCGGCGCGCACGCGCACGAGGATCTCGCCGGCCTTGGGCTCGGGTGTGGGGCTCTCGCGGAGCTCGACACCGGTGCCGGCGGGGCCCGGGCTGATCCAGTAGGCCTTCATGCGCGCTCCTTCTCGCCCGGGTGAAAGTCCGGGCCGCGGGCGCGAATTATCTCATCTATTTTCCAAGCGCGCCTCGGCCGGCGGGGCCCCCGCCCCGCGACGGCCTGCAGCGCGCACGACCTCTATTCCGTCGGCGCGCGCCGGTCGCGCCCGTCGGGCTCGCGCTCGCTCAAGCTGATCCCGTACCGCTTGGTCAGGCGATAGAGCGTGCGCCGGTGGATCCCGAGCAGCTGCGCGGCGAGCTTCTTGTTCCAGCGCGCCTCGCGCAGCACGCGGCGGACGTGGCGGGTCACGACACCGCGCAGGCTCAGCGCCGATCCGGGAGCGCCGGGCGCGGAGACCGCCTCGACACACTTCGGCGGCAGATCCTCGGGACGGACGACCGAGCTCGTCGTCAGGGCGACGGCGCGCTCGACGGCGTGCTCGAGCTCTCGGATGTTCCCGGGCCAATCGTAGGCGACCAGCAGCGCCATCGCTTCGGGGGTGATGTCGGACACGGGCCTCGCGTTGGCCGCGGCGTACATGCCCAGAAAGTGAGCGGCGAGGAGCGGGATGTCCTCGCGGCGCTCGCGAAGCGGCGGCACCTGGAGCGTGACCACGCTCAGGCGGTAGAAGAGGTCCTCGCGAAAGCGGCCGGCGGCGATCAGCGAGCCCAGATCCCGGTTGGTCGCCGCGATGACGCGCACGTCCACGCCGAAGCTGTCGGTGCCGCCCACGCGCTTGATCTCGTGCTCCTGGAGCACCCTCAAGAGCTTCGCCTGGACGCACGGGCTGACCTCGCCGACCTCGTCGACAAAGCACGTCCCAGCGTGCGCCGTCTCGAACAGGCCGCGCTTGTCGATCACCGCGCCGGTGAACGCGCCCTTCACGTGGCCGAAGAGCTCGGACTCGAGCACGCCCTCGGCGAGCGCGCTGCAGTCCACCGGCACGAACGGCCGGTCGGCGCGCGGGCTCGCGGCGTGAATGGCCCGGGCGATGAGCTCCTTGCCGGTGCCAGTCTCTCCCTGTATGAGCACAGTGCTGCGCGTGGCCGCGACACGCGCGATCAGCTCGAACACGGCATGCATCGGTGGCGACGCGCCGACGATCCGCGGCGCGCGACAGGCCGGGCGGACCGCCGCGCGCTCGCCGGCCGACCCCGGATGTGCGCGCACCTCACGTCGGCTCATTCGTCTCTCAGCTTCGTTGACTGGGTTTCCTGCTCGATTCACCGATCTGCGATCGGGTGCTCCGCATTCCCGCGCAGACGGGCGCGCTCTGTGAACCAGGGCGGCGAGATGATCCAGCGGGCGCGCGGCGGGATAGTGGTCCGCCGCGCGGCACGGAGCCGACTAAACGATCAGAAAACGCCTCGACCGGGGAGGCGGAATGCAGCGAGGCCCGCGTGTCGCATGAATTACCAGGTCAGCGTATGGGCGGCCCGAAACGATGTCAAGGACACGGTCGCGGCGCGTGTGGCGAAAGCGCCCACTCGCACCTGGGATGGCCACACGCGCTAACGTCCCGATCTCGCTGCGTGCGGTTCGAGCACCGAGCGAGGCCGTGTGACCGTTCTTTCGGCGGTCAGGGGGGCTCGAACCTCGCGCCCGCGTCCAGCGCGTCGGAGCCACAGGCTCGCCTTTGCGGGCACTTGCTCGCGTGATGCGTGGCGCGAAACGGTTTCGAGCCGGCTGGCAAGCCCCTTGCGAGAAATCCTCGACGGTCTGATTTCGCGACGTGGTCATCGACTCGTCACAACCGGGCAATGCCGCCCGAGCTATCACAGGGGTAGGACACACGAGCCGCCGAGCGCGGCCATCAAGGAGGTGCGCGTGGGGGGACTCCAGGGGCTGAACGAGCTGCGGCAGAGCGGCAAGATGCAGTGGTCCGAGATCGAGCACGCGTGGGCGGCGCAGCCTCGCGACGTCCTCGAGGCGCTCGCGCACGAAGGGTTCGCCGAATACAAGCTGGCGGTGACGCGCAGTCGGCGCGATCGTCCGCCGACCGGCGGCGTCTGGCAGGGGCTCAACCTCCAGACGGGCGCGGTGGCGTCGGCGATCTGGGTGCAGCGCGCTCCCGACGCCGCGTCGATCGTCTTCATCGACATCGACGGCGAGCTCATCGACGGCGGCACTGGATGAACGGCGGGATCGATGAACGAGCGGTCAGATGAACGAGCGGTCAAAGGACGATCAAAGGAGGATAGCGTGGACACCGCGACCCAGGAACGAACGGCCCGAGTCTTCGAAGAGAGGACGAAAGCAAATGGTGATGCCGCGGCGCTCTCGATCGGCGTCACCCAGCGCGTGATCGGCCCGCTCACAGAGCTGTCGATGGTCGCCGCTCAGGAGAACACGCGGCTCGCGGCCGAGCTTCAGATCGTGGCGCTCGAGGCGCTGCACGACCTGTACCATCGAGGGTACTTGCAAGCCCTCGACTCGATGCAGCGTACGCTCACGTCCATGGGATCGACCGCCCGGCTCGTCACGCAGGCGGCCGAGCGCCTGCAGACGGCGGCGATCGACGCGGGCCGGCGCGTCAGCGAGACGCTGGAAAGCAGCGTGCGCGAGAGCACCCGGCGCTAGTCGCTCGACTCCGGGCCCGGCCACGCGGCCGGGCCCGGGATCGCCGGCGCGGCGCGACTCAGCCGGCGAGCGCGGGCCGCCGCCGGTGGAATCCGGTGGCGTGCTCGAAGGCGTGCGCGAGCTGGAGCACCCCCAACTCGTCCTGGTGACGCCCGACGATCTGCAGACCCACCGGCAGGCCCTCGTCGGTGAAGCCGGCGGGCACCGAGATCGCCGGCAGGCCCGTCACCGTGATATCCGAGCAGACGCGCATCCAGTCGATGTACGTCGGCAGCCGTACGCCGCTGATCTCGGTGGGGTACGGCGTGGTGACGTCGAACGGCGGCACCTGCGCGGCGGGGATCAGCAGGAACTCGTAGCGCTCCATGAACTCGCGCACGCGATGATAGAGGTGCGCGCGCTGCACCTCGGCCTCCCCGATCTCGCGCGCCGTGAGCTTCAGCCCCTCCTCGGTGTTCCAGATGACCGTGTCTTTCATCTGGTGGCGATGCTGGGCGAGGAGCGGCCCGTAGCGCGCCGCGAAGCTCAGCGCGCGCTGCACCTGGAAGATCTGCCGCGCGTCGGCGAAGTCGGGCTCGCCGTCCTCGACCCGGCAGCCCAGCGCCTCGAGCGTCGCGCGCTGCGCGTCGAGCACCGTCGTGACGCGACGGTCGATCGGCAGCCCCCCGAGATCGCGGCTCCAGGCGACGCGCACGCCCTTGAAGTCGCGGCCGAGCTCGCCGCGGAAGCGCTCGCCCGACTCCGCGATCGCCACCGGCGAGCGGCGGTCGGGACCGGCCATCACGCTCAGCATCAGCGCCGCGTCCGCCACCGTGCGCGCCATCGGCCCGGGCACGTGCAGGGTCCCCCACGGCGCGTCGGTCGGCCACGGCGGCACGCGGCCGACCGCGCCTCGGAGCCCCACCACGTTGCAGAAGCTCGCGGGGTTGCGCAGCGAGCCGCCGGTGTCGCTGCCGTCGGCGATCGGCACCATCCCGCACGCCAGCGCCACGGCGGCGCCGCCGCTCGAGCCCCCGCACGTCTTGGTCGGATCGTAGGGGTTGAGCGTCCGGCCGAAGACCTCGTTGAACGTCTGCGAGCCCGCCCCGAACTCCGGCGTGTTGGTCTTGCCCACGGTGATGGCGCCGGCGGCCCGCAGCCGCTCGACTAGGAGCGCATCCTGGTCGGGCACGTGGTCACGGTAGATCGGCGACCCGTAGGTTGTGCGGATGCCGCGCGTGGGCACGAGGTCCTTGTGCGCGACCGGCAGCCCGAAGAGCGGGCCCGCGGCCTCGCCGCGCGCGAGCGCCGCGTCCTTCTCGCGCGCCTCGGCGAGCGCGCGCGCGGCCGTGAGGGTGACGATCGCGTTCACCTTCGGGTTGACGCGCTCGATCTGCGCCAGGTGCGCCTGGACGACTTCGGTGACGGAGACCTCGCGCGCGCGGATGCGCCGCGCCAGCTCGACCGCGGTGGAGAAACAGAGATCGTGGCTCATGGGGGCCTTTCCGCACGACCCGTTCGGCCTTGCGTATCGGGCACGCAGCTTAGCATCATCTGCGCATGAACGAGACGCGGACGCTCGCCCGCTTCGTGGCGGAAACCGGGTTCACCGACTTGCCCGGCCGGCTGGTCGAGAACCTCAAGATCACCGTCCTCGATACGTTCGGCGCCGCGCTCGTGGGCACCCGGCAGCCCTGGGCTCAGCGCATCGTGGCGGTAGGCCGGGCGCTCGGCGGCGCGCCCGAGGCGTCGGTCATCCATCAGGGCTGGCGTACCGACGTCGCCCGCGCCGCTTTCGCCAACGGCGTGCTGATCGGTGCCTTCGAGTGCGAGGCGCTCACCGGCTCGCACGCGAGCGGCACCGTGCTGCCGGCGGCGCTCGCCGTGTGCGAACACGAGCGCCTCTCTGGCGTCGCGTTCCTCACCGCGCTGGCCGTGGGCTTCGAGGTCTCGGCGCGTATCGCGCGCACGGCCGTTGGGCTCGAGACGGTCCGCGGCTTTCACAACCCGGGCACGCAGGGCCCGTTCGGCGCGGCCGCCGCCGCCGGCAAGCTCTATCGGTTCGACGCGGAGCGGCTGACCGACGCGCTCGGCATCGCGGGCTCGTCGAGCGCGGGGCTTCTCGAGTTCGCGTGGAGTGGGGGCGACACCAAACGGCTGCATCTCGGCCGCGCCGCCCAGCTCGGGCTCGAGAGCGCGCTCCTGGCCCGTCAGGGCGTGCGCGGCCCGGCGACGGTCCTCGAGGGTCGCTCCGGCTACTTCAACGCGTTCTCGACTCCGCCCAGGCTGGAGGCGCTCGTGGACGGCCTGGGAACTGCGTGGGCCATCGAGCCGCCGTCGCTCAAGTCGTACGCGACCCACGTCACCCAGCAGGCGGTCGTCCAGGCCATCCAGGATCTCAAGCGCGAGCGCCCGCTCGATCCCCGAGCGATCACGCGCGTCGTGATCACTGGCGCGCCGCGAATCATGGAGGAGCGGCACGCGGGGCGCGAGCCCGAAGACGTGCTGGGCGGCCAGTACAGCCTACCCTTCACGACGGCGGTGGCGCTGACCCGCGACATGTCCAATCCGCTGGTCTACGACTTCGAGGCCGTCGCCGACCCGATCGTGCGCGGCCTGGCGCGCCGTATCGAGCTGGTTGCCGAGGAAACCGGCCACGACACGCCTGGCTTCTGGCCGGCGGAGGTCGTCATCGAGTGCGCCGGCCGGCGTCACACCGTGCGCACGCGCCCCCACAAGGGCTCACCGGCCGATCCGTTCACGTGGCAGGAGGCCGGCGAGAAATTTCGGCGCTACGCGGCGTCGATCCTCGACGCGCGGCAGATCGAGAAGATCGTCGAAGCGGTCGACGGACTCGAGCGAACATCCGACCTGAGCGGCCTGGTCCGAATCCTGGTGCGCGCCTGATGCGGGCTCAGCCCTGCGCCAGGCGGAGGTCGGATCGATCTGCCTCCTCGTCGCCGTTGCGGAGCAGATCGAGCAGGCGTGGGTCGGCGGGAACGATGAGGCCGGTGGCGCCCGCCGCCTCGTACTCCTGGCGCTGTCGCCGCCAGGTCTCGGGGGCGTCGGGCATCTTGATCGCGGCCCAGAGCTCGAACGGGCCGGTGAGCTTCTCGCGCTCGCGGTATCGGGTGACCGGCTCGACGGCGGCGCGGAACTGCTCAGGGGACTCGCCGGTGCCGACCACACCGTCGGCCAGCCCCGCGCGAGGATCGGCCAAGGCCGGCGCGGGGCTGGGGCCCCGCCGGCCGAGGCGCGCCGGCAAATCGAGGAGCACGCAGCAGCGCGCGCGCCGCGCGAGCTCGAGGACCGCGTCGAGATCGGCGAGCGCTTCGGCGAGCCCGGTGACGGCCAGCGCCGTGCGGCCGCGCGACAGGCGGCTCAGGGTCGCGAGGCGGCCCCCGAGGTCCTGGGGCGCGCGCACGTCGGCGCTCGAGATCGGGACGACGAGGCGGACGCGGCCGGTGATGGTCGCCATACCCGCGAGGAGCAGCCAGGGGTCGTAGCCCTCGGCGTCGAGCCAGAGCGAGTCGGCGCCGGCCGCGTCCATCGCTCGAGCGTCCGCCAGGTAGTCCCCGGAGTCCTCGAACTTCCGGGGCAGCCGCACACCGATCTTCAGCATGGCGACGGCGGTCGCTACGCGCCCACCTACATCTGCGCCCCGAAGACCACGACCATGCGCAGGGCCAGCCCACCCACCAGGGTCAGGACGGCCGCGAGCATGGCGGGAACGCGGCGCTGGGTGGACAAATGGAGCGCGAGCGGCACCAGGGTGCCGATCAGCACGGCCACCCAGAGAGCCACCCACCGGGGCGCCAGGAACCGAGAGCCGGCGGCGCCGAGGCTCACGAAGAAGACGACGAGGAGCGCCAGCTCGAGAATGATGAAGTAGCGATCAGCGCGCGTGAGCTTCGCCTCGCTGCTCTGCTCGTGGCGACCCAGACGCGTCACGAGACTCAAGGTGGCGGCCGCCACGCTGAGGCCCGACGCCAGGAACAGCGCCCCGAGCGCCCACGTATCGCTCCAGATCGGCTGGTTGCTGACGCTGAGCAGCACTCCGGTGTACCCCGCCAGGAAGAGCCCGAAGACGGCGCCGACGGTCACGAATGCACGGGCGAGGCCGCCCCTGAGAAACGGCGGCCGGCCGCTCCGGAGGCTCGCCAGCGCTTCGAGGAAGGAGACGAACGCGAACACGCTGAAGATCAGGAGCACCCAGACGCCGACGGACATCGGCGACCAGTACTTGAAGTTGAGGCCGAAGGTGCGGCTGTCGATCATCATGTGCCAGAAGCGGAGCGGCCGGCCGAGATCGAGCGTCAGCAAGACCGGGCAGACGGCCAGGACCGGCAGACTCAGCAAGAAGGCGAGCCGCGCGACGGGCGCGTCGCGCTCGTCGCCCATCAGGCGCAGGATCGCGCCGAGCGCGTAGACGCCACCCGCGATGCCGCCCAGGAAGAAATACCAGACGATGTACCACTCCCACTGCGGCGGCGTGACGAAGTGCTCGATCATCGCGCTACTCCTTCCCGCCCCGCTCGCGGAACGCGAAGACGGCGCCGACCACGCCCAGCGCCGCCGTCACCAGCGTTCCGAGGTAGCCGCGCGCGTTGTTCCGGCTCGGCAGCACGGCGCTCTCGGTCGGCGGCAGACCGTAGACTTCCGGCTTGTCGGTCAGCAAAAAGAGCGCGTGCAGCCCGCCGTACTCCGTGTCGCCGTACAGGCGCGCCTCCGACATCCCCTGGCCGCGCAGCTGGTTCAGGCGCGCGCCGGCGACCTCCTTCATCGTGGTCAGATCGCCGAACTTGATCGACTCGGTCGGGCACGCCTTGGCGCACGCGGGCGTCAGGTTGGCCTGCAGCCGGTCGTAGCAGAAGGTGCACTTGCGGGCCAGCCCGCTGGCCTCGTCGAAGCCGATGACGTGGTACGGACAGGCCGCGATGCAGTCGCGGCAGCCGTTGCACACGTTCGGCTGGATGTAGACGGTGTCGAACTCCGTCCGGATGATGGCGTTGGTCGGGCACACCTCCATGCAGCTCGCCAGCGCGCAGTGCTTGCAGACGTCGCTCATCATGCTCCAGGCGACGCCGCCCTTGGCGGTGGTCCGCTCGTGGAACTGCACGTGGCGCCAGTTCTGCTCGTCGAGCTGGGTCGTGTTGTCGTAGCCGTCGCCGAACTCGGGCGCGTGTCCGGGAAGCTGATTCCACTCCTTGCACGCCACCTCGCAGGCCTTGCAGCCGATACAGAGCGTCGTGTCGGTGAAGAAGCCGACCGTTCGCGCCATGGTTGGTTCTCCTATCCGATCGCCATCAGATTGGGCACGATCTTGGTGTAGCCGCGCTCCTTGACGTAGAGATCGAGCGGGAGCGCGATGAGCTCGTCGACGACCGGCACCGCATGCGGGTCCTTGCGAAGGTCGATCGAGATCAGGTAGCGCCGACACGTCTCGCACGCGTCGGCGCGCAGATGCGGCAAGCGCGCGGCGTCGGCGAAGATCGGCAGCTTGCTCGTGGACTGCTCGCCGCAGCCGGCGCACGTCATCCGTTGATGGACCCAGCTGTCGCCGCAGCGGCAGCACAGGAGCATTCGGGGTCCGCTGACCAGGGCCTCGCCCGCGTCGGTCAGGTACGAGAGCTGCGGCAGGCCGCCGCAGCGGGGGCAGCCGCCGTCGGCCGGGCGCCCCGAGCAGGCGTCGCCGGCCACGGGCCCGAGCGCTTCGAGCACGGGCGCGGCCGCGGCCCGCGCCAGATATTCGTCGACCGGCTCCTGTCGCTCGCCCGCGAGCCAGCGCCCGACGAGACCGGCCCCGTCGCCGTCGCGAAGCCGGTCGCGTACAGCCGCCGCCAGCGAGGGGGGACCGGCCGCGATCGTGGCCTCGCCGACGTCGCCCATGACCCGCGCTGCCGCGTAGACGGCGACGCGAGCCGGCTCGGGTCGATCGTCCCTCGCCTTCACGAACGCCGGTTCCTGCACGTCCAGCAGCGCCTCGTAGAGCTGCAGCACACCTCTGGCGAACGCATGGCCCTCGAGGAGCTGCCGGGCCCGGTGTCGGCGCCGGGCCCAGGCCTCCGTGCCGAGCGTGGCGACGGCGCCCTCGTTCATCCGATCTTCTCGATGTTCACCAGGAACGCCTTGAACTCCGGCGTCCGCGCGTTGGCGTCGCCCACGAACGGTGTCAACGCGTTCGCGAGCCAGTTGGCGCCCTTGGTCGGGTCCCGGTCGGCCGCGATTCCGACGTAGCCCCAGTGGATGGGGATCCCGATGTGATAGACCCTCTTGCCGTTCACCTCGAGCCCACCCAGACGTTTCGTCACGACCGCGAGCACCTCCAGCTTGCCGCGCTTGGAGGTGACGCGGACTCGATCGCCGGTCTTGATGCCCTTCTCCTTCGCGACTTCCTCGGGCACCTCGACGAACGGCTTGGGCTGGAGCCCCACCAGCGCCGGCACGTGCTGCGTGACGTAGTGCTCGTGCTCGGTCAGCCGATAGCTGGTCGCGATGTAGGGGTAGTCCTTGGCCGTGCCGAACCGATTCTCACGACCGCCCTGTTTGTCGTAGAGGAACACGACCGGGGACTCCGACTGCTTGGGATGCAGCGGGTTCTCGACCGGCGACTCGACCGGCTCGTAGTGCTCGGGGAGCGGCCCGTCGAGCATCGAGTTCGAGAAGAGCCGACCGACGCCCTCGCCGTTCATGATGAACGGGCCCCAGCGCTTGGGATCCTTCGGGTCCATCGTCGGCGGATAGTCAGGCACGTCGCCCTTCCACTTCTTGTCCGCCGCGTCCCACTCGATGCCGGGCCGCGTCGGATCCCACGCCTTGCCGTTGAGATCGGCCGAGGCGCGATTGTACATGACGCGACGGTTGAGCGGCCAGCTCCATGCCCAGCCGTGATAGAAACCCATGCCGGTGGGATCGTTCTTCTTGGGATCCTGCACGCCGGCACGACGCTTGGAGAGGTTGCCGGCCTCCGGGTACGAGCCGCAGTAGATCCAGTTACCCGCGGTGGTCGTCCCGTCGTCCTTCAGCTTGCCGAAGGTATCGAGCCGCTTCCCCGTCGTCAGATCGAAGCCGTTGATCTCCTGGCAGATCTCGTCGAGATCGGGCTTGATCGGGTTCTTGTAGGTCAGCGTCAGCGCGTTCAGCGGCGCGGGGAACTTGCCGCCCTGCTGCGCGTAAAGCTTCTTCACGCGCTGGAACACGTCGGCCAGGACCCAGTGGTCGTGGCGCGCGCCCTCCGGCGGCACCGCCGCCTCTTTCCACTGCATCCAGCGGCCGCTGTTCACGAACGAGCCGTCCTTCTCGATCCAGTGCGTGCTGGGGATCATGAAGACTTCGGTCTGGATCGTCTTGGGGTCCGCGCCCGGCCGCCGCCAGAACTCCGAGCTGGTCGTCGGCAACGGGTCCATCACCGCCAGCCACTTGAGGTTGGCCAGTGCCTGCATCACCTGGTTGGCGTCGGGACCGATGCTGGTCGCCGTCATGCCCGACAGGATGAGGCCTTCCATCTTCTTCTTGAGCGCCTGGTCGTAGATCGAGATCCACGACGAGTTGGTGGCGGGCTTGGGGATGAACTCGAACGCGAACTCGTTCTTGTCCGTCGCCGCGTCGCCGTACCAGGTCTTGAGCAGGCTGACCATGAACTTCCGGTAATTCGTGCCGAAGAAGTTCCAGGAGTTCGCGTCGAACTTCTTGGGCGCGCTCTGGGTGACGTAGTCGTCGAGGTTCTTCTGGCCCGGCGCCGGGATGCGGAGATAGCCGGGCAGGATCTCCCACGAGATCGCGTTGTCGGTGTTGCCCTGGATGTTGGCGTGACCGCGCTCGGCGTTCATGCCGCCGCCCGGGCGCCCCATGTTGCCGAGCAGGAGCTGGAGCACGGCAGCCGTGCGAATGAGCTGGCCGCCGGTGGTGTGTTGCGTGAGCCCCACCGCGTAGACGACCGTCATCACTTTGTCGGGCTTGCCAGTCTCGCCCACGATTTTGGCGATCTCCAGGAACTGCTCCTGCGGGATGCCGGTAATCGAGGCGACCATGTCGGGCGTGTAGCGGGAATAGTGCTTGCGCAGGAGCTGGAAGACCGAGCGCGGGTGCTCGAGCTGCGTGTCGCGCTTGGCGAGCGCCACGCCGGCGCTGGCGTGGACAGGCCCCGTGGCGACGACTTCCTTCTGGGCCCGCTCGAACGCCGCCTGAGCCGGCGCGTCCACCTCGTAGCCCCACGTCGCGGTGTCGTAGGTTCGCTTGACTGGGTCGTAGCCGTTGAACAGCCCTTCGCTGAAGCCGAACCCCTGCTTCACGATGAAGGACGCGTTCGTGTAGTGCTTCACGTACTCGTGATGGATCAGGTTCTTCTCGAGGACGTAGTTGATCAGACCGCCGAAGAAGGCGGTGTCGGTGCCGGTCCGGATCCGCGCGTACACGTCCGACACCGCCGAGGTCCGCGTGAACCGCGGATCCATGTGGATCATCTTGGCGCCGCCGCCGCGGCCGATGCCGCGTCGCGGATCGAGCTTCGCCTTCAGGAACCACTGGAAGCCGACCGGATGAGCCTCGGCCGGATTCGCTCCGTTGATCATGATCACATCGGCGTGCTGGATATCACGCCAGTGATTCGTCATCGCGCCCCTTCCGAATGTGGCCGCCAGACTGACGACCGTGGGGCCGTGTCAGACTCGGGCCTGCTGCTCGATGTGCACCACCCCCAGGGTGCGCATGAGCTTGGCGGCGAAATAGCCTTCTTCGCTGCTGAAGGTGGCGCCGCCGGCGAACGCGATGCCTTCGCAACGGTTGACGGTGTTGCCCTTGGCGTCCTGCGTGACGAACGTCGCGTCGCGCGACTCCTTGATGCGCTGGGCGAGCTTGTCCAGCATCTCGTCCCAGGAGATCTCCTGCCATTTGTCGCTGCCCGGCGCTCGGTAGAGGGGCTTGTCGACGCGCCGGCTCGAGATGGCGAGCTGCATCGCCGTGGCGCCCTTCGGGCAAAGCCGGCCCTCGTTGACCGGGCTGTCGGGGTCGCCCTCGATCTGCAGGAGCTGCGTGTGGCCCTTGCCGTCCTCCTTGGTGAACGCGATGAGCGAGCACCCGACCGCGCAATACGGGCAGAGCGAGTGCACTTCCTTCGCGCCCTCGATCCGGAGGTCCTGCTTGACCTGGACGGCCTCGGCGAGGTCGAAGCCCAGGGGGGTGGAGCCCAGCGCGCCGGCACCGACGGCGCCGAGCTTGACGAAATCCCTTCGAGTCAGCTGGGACATGTTGGCGCTCCTTCTACCAAGCGATTGCGGCGTTGGTATTGCCGATAGAGAACGTCTTCAACGTCACACAAGTTCCGTGACGCTCGGCGTCACGCGATGAGCACCCGAATAGAGATTGAACCCGCCGTTCCGCACGAACCCGATCAGGGTCATGTCGGCGGTGAGCGCCATCTGGACGGCCATGCTGGACGGTGCCGAGACCGCGGCGATCACCGGGATCCGCGCGGCCAGGGTTTTCTGCATGATCTCGAAGCTCACGCGCCCGCTGACCATGAGCACGTGCCGGTCGAGCGGCACAGAGCGGGCCAGTACCATGTGCCCGATGACCTTGTCCACCGCGTTGTGGCGGCCGATGTCTTCGCGCAGCACGCGTAGCTGGCCGTCGGCGCCGAAGAGCCCGGCGGCGTGCAGCCCACCCGTCTTCTCGAACGTCGACTGCGCCTCCTGCATCGCCGCCGCGAGCCGGTTGAGCCGATCGACGGAGATCACGAAGTCGGACTGTATCGGGGGGAGCGTCGCGCGAATCGCGTCGATCGTGGCCTTGCCGCAGAGACCGCAGGAGGAGGAGGCCACGAAGTTGCGACGCAGGCGGTCCTTCGCGACCCGCACGTCGCCCTTCAGCAGCACGTTCATCACGTTGCCGTCGTCGGGATCCCCGTCGGGACCGCGGTACCGGGCGATGACGTCGAGATCGTCCGCGCCGGTGATGACGCCTTCGCAGAAGAGAAAACCCGCGACGAGCTCTTCGTCCTCGCCCGGGGTTCGCATCGTGACGCTGAGGTTGATGCCGCCCAGCCGGATCTCGAGCGGCTCTTCCACGGCCAGGTGATCCAGGCACTCGGAGGCGCGGTGATCACGCACCTTGACAACGCGGCGACGAACGGCGGGGACGCCCCTTGGAACTTCCAGGTCGGGATCTAGACTCATCGGCTCTCCCTTGGAACCAGAGTCTATCTCTTCGAGCGCGATGTCTCGAAATAACGGGCGGCGCCCTTGCCGACCGCTATTTCGAACGTAATGTTAGGCGTTTATGAGACGCGCCGTCAAGCGGTATTGCGGGCGGCCCCGAGACCCATCGCGAGCCACTAAAGGTGGCCCGCCGGGTGGACCGAGGCTACCGCTTGCCAGCTTCCTCGTCGACCAGGGCCTGGAACGCTTCCGGGGCCAGAGCGCCCCGGATGACGCGATCGCCGATCACGAAGCTCGGCGTCGCGTCGAGCCCGAGGGCGGCGGCCAGCGCGAGGTTGGCCTGCAGGGCCCGGTCGGTCTCCAGCGACATCATGTCGGTCTTGAGCTTCACGGAGTCGAGCCCGACGGACGTGCCGAGGGCCAGGAGGGCCTCGACGGTGAAGTCCCCGTCGAAGGCGAGCATGGCCCGATGGAGCTTCTGCCACCCGCCCTGCTGCTGGGCAGCGACCGCGGCTCGGGCTGCGAGGACCGAGGGCTCCCCGAGCACCGGAAAGTTCTTGTAGACGACGCGCACGGACGTATTCGAGCTCACGATCTGATCGATCGTGGGCGCGACGTGGCGGCAGTGGACGCACCGGTAATCGAAGAACTCGACGATGGTGACCTTCCCCTGCGCGTTGCCCTCGACGGGCGAGGTCTGGTCCGCAAAGAGCGCCTGCCGGTGGTCGTGGATGGCCTGCTTGGACCTCGTCGCCGCCGACGCCGACTGGCGCTGCTGCAGGCGCCGGAAGGCTTCCGCGAGCACCTCGGGCTCCCGCAGGAGATAGTCGCGCACGATCTTCTCGATCTCCTGCTGGGTGAGCTTTGCCTCGTCCGCGGCGACCGTGTGACCGGCGACGAGAACCGCCGCGGCCAGACCGACGAGACCGGCGATGACGAGGAGACGGACGCTACGCATGAGTCGCTCTAAAAGTATATAGCCGACTCACCTCTCAAACGAGCAGTGCCAGAGGCTCCTCCACCAGGTCGGCGAGCGTCCCGAGGAACTGGGCGGCGCGCGCGCCGTCGAGTGCGCGATGGTCGCAGGACAGGGTCAGCACCATCGTCGGCCGCACGGCCGGCTGGCCGGCGTGCGCGACGACCCGGTCGGCGATCCGACCGACAGCGAGGATGGCCGCCTGAGGGGGATTGACGATCGCGTTGAAGGCGTCCACGCCGAACATTCCGAGGTTGCTGATCGTGAATCCCCCGCCCTGGATGTCGGCCGGGCGCAGCTTGCCGGCCTGGGCACGGCTCACCACGTCCGCGCGCCGGGCCGCGATCTCGGGCAGGCGCAGGGAATCGGCGCGATGGATGACGGGCACGACGAGCCCGTCGTCGATGGCGACCGCGAGCCCGATGTTGACGTCGGTGTTCTGCGCGATCGCGCCGTCCCGCCAGGACGCGTTCACCCGCGGGTGCCGTGAAAGCGCCGCCGCGACCAGCTTGACCAGCAGGTCCGTGTAGGTGACGTGCGCGCCAGTCTGCTTGCGCGCCTGGTCGAGCCACGAGGCCAGGCGACTCACGTCGACCTCGCGTACGAGATAGAAATGCGGCGCGGTCGTCCAGCTGGCCGTCATGCGCTCGGCCATGATCCGCCAAACGGTGCCGATGCTTGGGGCGGCCGCGCGCGGCGAGGCGGAGAGTGCCGGCGGGGTCGCGGCCGGGCGGGCCGCCGCCGGAACGTCGTCCGCCAGGACGGCTCCGCCCGGTCCCGAGCCGCGAAGCGCGGCGATGTCGAGACCGCGCTCGGCGGCGAGCCGGCGCGCCTTCGGCGAGGCCGCTACGCGCCGTCCGGCCTGTCCGTTGCCGACCGCGGACGACCGCTGGCTCTCGACGTAGGCCAGCACGTCCGCCTTCTCGATCCGGCCGCTGGCCGTCCGGATGCGTCCGAGATCGACGCCGTGCTGCTCGGCGATCCGGCGAGCGAGGGGCGACGCCTTCACCGCGCCCGCCGGAGGGGCGCCGGCCGCCGGCGGGGCCGGGATGGCGCCGGTCGCGGCGGCGCTGGCGGGCGGCATGACCGGGGCCGCGGCGGCCGCGTCCCCGACCTCCCCGGGCGCGACGATCAGCGCGATCGTCCGCCCCACCGGCACCACGTCACCCTCGTTCGCGGTCACGTCGCGCAGCACGCCGGAGGCCGGCGCCTCGATCTCGACGGTGACCTTGTCGGTCTCGATCTCGACGATGGGCTCGCCCTTGCGCACCGTCTCGCCCGGGCGCTTGAGCCAGTGGACGACCTTGCCGGTCTCCTGCGCCAGCTCGAGGGCGGGCATGATGACGTTGGCCGGCATCGCTTCCGGCTCAGCCGGTGAAGACGTCGCGCGCGACGGCGAGCGTCCGCTCGATCGCGTCGGCGTCGACGTCCAGGTGGGTGACGGCGCGAATCGTGCGCGCCCCGAGCGCCCCCATGCGCACGCCCCGCGCGAGCATGCGCTCGCACGCGGCGGGTGCGGTCAGCGAGCCGGTCAGCTCGAAGAAGACGATGTTCGTGTCGATCGTCCCCGGATCGAGACTCACGCCCGGCAAGCGGGCCAGGCCCTCGGCCAGACGCCGCGCGTTCGCGTGGTCCTCGGCCAGACGCTTCACGTGGTGGCGCAGCGCCCAGATGCCGCCGGCGGCGATGATCCCGGCCTGACGCATGGCGCCGCCCATCTGCTGCTTGCACCGCCACGCCTCGTCGATGAACGCCCGCGAGCCCGCCAGCGCGGCGCCCACGGGAGCGCCGAGCCCCTTGGTGAAGTCGATCCACGCCGAGTCGAACGTGGCCGCGTAGTCTCGCGCTGCGACGCCGCTCGCGACGACCGCGTTCATCAGGCGCGCGCCGTCCATGTGCGTCGCCAGGCCGTGGCGGCGCGCGACCGCGGTGACCGCCTCGATGCGCTCGAGGGGCCACACGGAGCCGCCGCCGAGGTTGCTGGTCTGCTCGACCCAGACGAGCCGGCTCCGGGGCGCGTAGCGTGAAGGCGGGCGCACGGCGGCCTCGACCGCCGCCGCGTCGAACTGACCGCGCGGGCCGTCGACGGCACGCACGTTGACGCCGGCCAGCGCCGCCGGTCCGCCGGTCTCGAAGTGGATCGGGTGCGCGGTGTGGTGGGCGATCACCTCTTCGCCGGGCCGCGCGTGCACGCGCAGCGCGATCTCGTTGCACATCGTGCCCGAGGGCAGGAACACCGCGGCTTCCTTGCCGAGCAGCTCGGCGACCATCTCGCAGAGCACGTTGACGGTCGGATCCTCGAGCTTCTGCTCGTCGCCCACCTCGGCGTCGCACATGAAGCGGCGCATCTCCCCCGTGGGGCGCGTGACGGTATCGCTGAAGAGGTCGACGTCGATCTTCATCAGGCCTTCCGGCAGAGCGCCTTCGCCGCGTCGGCGACCGACTTCTCCGTCGGCACCGTGAGATCCTCGAGCACCGGCGAGAACGGCACCGGCACGTCCATGGCGCCGATCCGCTTGACCGGCGCGTCGAGCTGGTAGAAGGCGCCCTCGGCGATCACCGAGGCGATCTCGGCGGTGACGCCGTACCGCTCGTAGCCCTCGTCCACCACGATCGCGCGCGACGTCTTCTGCGCCGACTCGATCAGGGTCTTCTTGTCGAGCGGCCACGTCGTGCGCGGGTCGATCACCTCGGCGCTGATCCCGGCTTCCTCCAGGAGCTTGGCGGCGCCCAGGGCGACCGCCACCATGCTGCTGGTGGCGACGATCGTGATGTCCGTCCCGACGCGCTTCACCTCGGCGACGCCGAACGGGATCGTGTAATCCTCGGCGGGTACCGGCCCCTTGACCCGGTACATCATCTTGTCCTCGAAGATGACGACCGGGCTGTCGTCGCGGATGGCCGTCTTCATCAGGCCCTTGGCCTCGTAGGGGCCGGAGGGCAGCGCGACCTTGAGGCCGGGGATATGACTGACCCAGGCATGAAGCGACTGCGAGTGCTGGGCGGCCGAGCGGCGCGTGGCCCCGAGCGTCGTGCGAAAGACGATGGGCACCTTGATCTTGCCGCCCGACATGTAGTGCGCCTTGGCGGCCTGGTTGACCATCTGGTCCATGGTCAGGGTGATGAAGTCGCCGAACATCACGTCGACGACCGGCCGCATGCCCGTCATCGCCGCGCCGACGCCGATGCCGGCGTAGCCGGGTTCCGAGATCGGCGTGTCGATGATCCGCTGGGTGCCGAACTCCTGCACGAGCCCGGTGAGCGTCTTGAAGGGATGCCCCGCCTCCGCCACGTCTTCGCCGATGAGGAACACGCGCGGGTCGCGCCGCATTTCCTCCGCGATCGCCTCTTTGACCGCCTCGCCGTACGTCAGCTCTCGCTCGCTCATGACGCCCTCCGTGGGCGCCCGATGGCCTCGGGCCCCACGCGAGGCTCGCCCGATCGGGGCGCGGAGTCAAGTGGCCGCGCTAGAATCTCGGCCATGGCGACGAATGAGGACGGGGCCGCGCCGGCGAAGAAAGAGCTCGGGCTCCCCGAGGCCATGGCGTACGCCCGCGAGCTGGAGCAGGACAATCGCCTGGAGGCCGCCGACGAGCTCTACCGCCGCATCCTGGCGCTGGCTCCCGACTATCCCGACGCGTCGAACTTCCGCGGTGTCGTCGCGTTCCGGCTCGGGCGGCCGGCGGAGGCGGAGACCTTGATTCGCCGGGCGGTCGCGCTCGCGCCCGACTACGCGGACGCTTACAACAACCTCGGGAACGTGCTCCAGCATCAGAAGCGCGCCGAGGAAGCCGCGAAATGCTACGAGCGGGCGATCGAGCTCGCGCCCGACCTCGCCGACGCCCACAACAACCTCGGCAACGTGCTCCAGCACCAGATGCGCGCCGAGGAAGCGGTGGCGTTCTACGAGCGGGCCATCGCGCTCCGCCCCGACATGGCCGACGCGCACCTCAATCTCGGCAAGGCGCTCGAGGCGCTGGATCGCATGGCGGAAGCGCTCACCGCGTACCGGCAGGCGGTGCTGCTGCGGCCGTTCCACTTCGATTCCTATCGCCGCCTCGGATCGGCGCTCTACGGGTGGGGACGCATCGACGAAGCGGCGGAGGTCTACCGGAAGTGGCTGTCCCTCGAGCCCGACAATCCCGTCGCGGCGCACCTGCTGGCGGCGTGCACGGGACGCGAGGTGCCCGCGCGCGCCTCGGACGCGTGCGTGCGGACGATCTTCGAGAGCTTCGCCGACAGCTTCGACCAGGTCCTCGAGAAGCTGCAGTATCGCGCACCGGCGCTCGTCGCGCAGGCCGCGGCCGACGTGATGGGACCGCCCGAGGCCCGCCTTGCGATCCTCGACGCGGGCTGCGGGACCGGACTCTGCGCGGAGCACTTCAGGCCGTTCGCCCGGCGCCTGGTCGGTGTCGACCTCTCGCTCGAGATGCTCAAACGGGCCGGGATGCGAAAGCTCTACGACGAGTTGATCCTCGGTGAGCTGACGGCCTTCGTGGGAGCCGCACCGGCGGCCTGGGATCTGGTGGTGTCGGCCGACACCCTCGTCTACTTCGGCGACCTGACGGAGGCGATGGCGGCCGCAGAGCGGGGGCTACGTCCCGGTGGCCACCTGGTGTTCACCCTCGAGCGCGCCGGCGAGGACGAAGCACCGCAGGGCTTCAGGATCAATCCGCACGGCCGCTACAGCCACACGGAAGCCTACGTGCGTCGCGCCCTGGCGGGCGCTCGGCTCGAGCTGCGCCAGATCGCTCCGGTCCACCTTCGCCTGGAGCTCAAACGGCCGGTGGACGGGTTTCTGGTCGTGGCCGCGCGCCAGAGCTGAGACCTGCCGGCGCCGAGTCAGCTCTGCTGGAAGGTGTAGTCCCTGGAGCCTGATGCCGCCTGGGTCATGCCGTTGGCGGCAACGGGCTATGACTTCACCGTCAGCTTCTCGTAGAGCGCGGCGAGGATCTCGTCGATCCCGGCCGACGCCCACACGTCGAAGAACGGCGACGCCTGCAGCGCGACGAACTCGCGCTGGCCGCGCTCCCGGGTCTGCGCCTGGCTCTCGCCGGCGCGGGCCGACTGCATGTATCCGCGGATGTGGTCCTTGTGATAGATGGCCGGGTATTCGATGTACCGATGCAGCTCGCCGAAGTCCTTCGTGTAGACCACCACGACCGGCACCGAGGCCCACTCGCCGCCGTTCTTGGCGTTGAGGAACTCGAGCATGATGTCGTGGTTACTGTCGGGATAGGCGGCGGGATCCGGACGCCGCGTGCCGAGAATCTTCTTGCCGTCGCGGTTGAAGATCCGGAGCTCGAGCCCGCCCGCCTCGGCCAGCCGCGTCAGCATCGGGACGTCGCGCCGGCAGTCGGACGACCAGTCCTCCGACACGACGAGAATATTCGCGGGCCCGTCCGGCTGCGCGGCGAGCCACTTGATGGCGGCGACCTGCTGGTCGGTGAGGCGCACCCGCGCGTAGCGCTCGCGGAACACGGCGCTGTTGTCCCGCCGGGCGGTGCCGATCGCCCCGCCGTCGGGGTAGTAGCTCCCGAACGCCTCGCGCGCGAGGTTCTCGGGGCTCCCGGTGTACTTCACGTACTGATCGAACGTCATCCCTCGGGCGAACCGCTCGGGCGTCACCACGCTCTTGGCCAACCCTGTTCTCCTTGCTCGCGGACCGGCACCCACTCAGCGGAGCTTCGGCATGACCTCGTCGGTGAAGCGCCGCATCGCGCGCTCCACCTCGGCGCGTGGCAGCATCGCGCCCTGGTCGAACCAGCAGATGATCTGCGAGAGCCCGAACTCGTCCCGCGCAGCCTGCAGCCGATCCACCACCTCGGCGGCGTCGCCGAACACGCCCTGATCTCGGCAGAACTTCTCGTACGGGAGATTCGCGATGGTGTCCCTGATCGTCTTCAGGCGCGGCAGGTGCTCGGCGTACGAGTCCGGGAGCTGCGAGAAGATCACCTCGAGGTTCCGGTAGTACTTGAGCACGCCCGGGCGCATCGCTTCCCGCGCGGCCCCGGACGTGGTACCGACGTGCACCGGCAGCATCAACGCCATCTGATCGTTCTGCCACGCGTGGCCCGCCGCGGCCAGATGGGCGCGATAGAGCGCCATGTACTCGCGCAGCTGCGGTAGTGGCGTCGTGGTCGTCCCCGAATAGATGGCGAGACCGAGATCACCGATGTGCGCGAAGCTCTCGGCCGTGTGCACGGCGACCCGGATCGGCGGGTGCGGACGCTGGACCGGCCGCGGCACCACGGAGACGTCCTCGACCTGGTAGAACGCGCCGCGGTAGCCGAACCGCTCGCGGGTCCACGCGAGGCGGATGATCTCGAGCGTCTCGTCGAAGCGCGCGCGGTTCTCGGACACTGGCACGCGAAAACCGTGGAACTGGCTCGGGATCGAGCCCCGGCCCACGCCGAATTCGAGCCGGCCGCCGGACAGCACGTCGGCCGTCGCCGCCTGCTCCGCGCAGCTCAGCGGATGGTGGAGCGGCAGCAGGGTGACGGCGGTCCCGATGCGGATCCGCCGGGTGCGCTGCGCGACCACCGGCACGACCATGAGCGGGCTGGCCAGCAACGAGAACGCGCCGCCGAAGTGGAGCTCCGCCAGCCACGCCACGTCGAAGCCGAGCGTGTCGCCGAGCGCGATCAGCTCGAGCATCTCGGCGTAGCGGTCGGCGTGCGTCTGGCCGACCGCTTCCGAGGCCTGATAGAAGAGCCCGAATCGCATCGCGCTCGGCCCTCAGATCACCGGCGCCGGAGCCCGCGGAATCGTCTCCCACTGCGCGGGGTCGTGGCCGTAGAACATCGTGGCGCCGGCCTGGTCGCGGAGGCGGCGCAGCGCGGCCAGCGACTCGAGCATGACCGCCGGGTTCCAGAGGATCTTCGGCAGCACGTCACGGTCCATGTTCTCCCGCGTGTAGCACGCGTCGGACGCGCAGACGATCTGGGACTGTTTGCCGGCGCGCACGAGCAGCGACTGGTGGCCGGGCGTGTGCCCGTACGTCGGCAGCAGCACCACGCTGCCGTCGCCGAACACGTCGTGCTCGCCGTCGAGCATCCGGTAGTCGAGCGGGTGGTCGAAGTCGATCGGGCTCGGGCTGTAGCTCGGCACGAAGCCTGGGCGGCGCGCCGCCTCGAGCTCGGCGCGCTGCACCAGGAAGGTCGACCGCGGGAAGAACTCGTTGCCGCCGCAGTGGTCGAAATGCAAGTGTGAATTCGCCACGAAGCGGACGTCGTCGGGCTTGAGGCCGAGCCGGGCGAGCTGGGGCACGGCGTCGTCACCCTCCCGTGACTTGACCGTCAAGCGCTTGATCCGCTCGGGACCGAGACGCCCGAGCGGATCGAGGCGCGCCTGGCAATGCACGCCGGTGTCGAACAGGAGCTTGCCGCGCGGATGGCTCACCAGGAAGCTCGTCACCGGCACGGTCCAGGGCTGGCCCGGCGTGAGGTCAGACACCATGCTGGCGCGGTCGAGCTCGATGTAGCCGGTGCAGAGCGCGTAGACGTTGATCACGGTCACCTCGGCTTGGTCAGGCCCCGCAGCGCCTCGAAGAACTCCGGGAACGTCTTCGACACGCATTCGGGATTGGCGATGGCGATCCCGGGCGCGCGCAGGCCCGTCACCGCGAAGCTCATCGCGATCCGGTGGTCGTCGTGGGTCTGCACCTCGCACGGCCGCGGCGTACCCGGGTGGACCGTCACCGAGTCCCACGTGCTCTCGACGGAGAGCCCCATGCGCCGGAGCTCCGTGGCGGCGGCGACGGGGCGGTCGCTTTCCTCGTAGTGGGTCTGCGCGATGCCGCCGACCGTCACGGGACCGTCGGCGAACGGCGCGATCGCCATCAAGGTCGTCGCGACGTCGCCCATGCGCGTGAAGTCGGCGTCGACCGCGCGCAGCCGCGCGGGCCCCTGCACCGCGATCGCGTCGGCCTCGATCGTCACCTCGCAGCCCATGCGCGCGAGTACGTCGAGCAGTCCGAGATCGCCCTGGGCCGAGCGGGCGCCGAGCCGCGGCACGACGACGTGGCTGCCGGTGACGGCGGCCGCGGCGAAGAAGTACGACGCGCCGGAGGCGTCGGGCTCGACCGCGTAGCGGCGCGCCGCGTAGTGCTGGCCGGCCGCCACGCGGAAGCGCCGATCGCCGTCGCGCTCGGCGCGCACGCCGAACTCGGCCATCGTGGACAGCGTCATGGTCACGTACGGCGCCGAGACCAGATCGCCCTCGATCTCGATTTCGACGTCGCGGGCGGCGTACGGCGCGGCCATCAGCAGGGCGCTCAGAAACTGGCTCGAGACGTCCCCGCGCACCCGCGCGCGGCCCCCCGCGATGCCGCGCGCGCGCACGACCACCGGGGGGCAGCCGGTGCCCTCGCGGCTCTCGGCATCGACGCCGAGCGCCTTGAGGCCGTCGAGCAGCGGCTGGATCGGTCGCTTGCGCATCGCCGACGAGCCGTCGATCACGAACGTGCCGCGGCCGAGCGCCACCGCCGCCGTCAGGAAGCGCGCGGCGGTTCCGGCGTTGCCGATCTCCAGCTCGGCGTGCGAAGCCGGGAACCGGCCGTCGACGCCGTCGACGGCGAACGACTCCGCGCGCTCGTCGGCCTCCACGCGCACGCCGAGCGCTTCGAGCGCCCGGTGCATGTAGCGCGTGTCGTCCGAGAACAGCGCGCGCGTGATCTCGGAGCGTCCGCGCGCGAGCGCGGCGACGAGCAGTGCTCGGTTCGAGTAGCTCTTCGATCCCGGCAGCTCGATCACGGCGTCGAACGGCCGCGTGATCGGCTCGATGGCCAGCGCCACGTGGGAATCCTCCGTCCGGACAGTGTACACGAGCGCGCCGCGCCGTCGGAGCGCGCCCCCGGAACGACGGAGATGCTATGATCGCGCGCGGTGACCGACGATCAGCGGCCGCTCGACGAGGGCATCGCCGGCCGGCTCGTGCTCGTGACCGACGTCGACCTGCCCACGGCGGCGCGACAGGCGTGCGCCGACCTCGCCGCCGCGCTCGCCACCCAAGCCGGGACGCCGGTGACCGTCGCCGCGGTCCCCGTCAGGGACCTCGACGCGCTCGAGGATTCACTCCGGGTCGCGCGCGATGCCGGTCGGGGCTGACCCGACGTGCGCTATCCGGTCCGCTCCACCGCCTGCGGTTTCTCGGTGCCTCCGTCGAGCGGCTTCTCGCGCCGCGGTCACGCGCACGGTCGGGGCACCGGCCACCACACGTTCTAGCATGGGCCACGCCGGATCGCCGACGCGCTTTGGAAGGATCCGCCCGCCGGACGCGGCGTGGCTCGTCCGGGCGCCGCGCGAGCCGATCCTCGAGCCCGAGCTGCCAATCGTCGACACGCACCATCACCTGTGGGAGCGGCCCGACCACCGCTACTTGCTGCACGAGCTGCTCGCCGATCTCGGCACCGGCCACAACGTCGTCGCGACGGTGTTCCTGGAGTGCCACGCGATGTACCGCGCGTCCGGCCCGGTCGAGTTGCGGCCCGTGGGCGAGACCGAGTTCGTCGCCGGCATCGCGGCCATGAGCGAGAGCGGCCAGTACGGCCCGACCCGCGTCGCCGCGGGCATCGTCGGCTTCGCCGATCTCACCTTGGGCGACCGGGTCGAGCCCGTGCTCGAGGCGTTGATCCGCGCCGGCGGCGGCCGGTTCCGCGGCGTCCGCCACTCCGCGGCCTGGGACGCGAGCGACGTGATCGGCAACAGCGCCGTCGCCGGGGGCCCGCAGCTGATGAAGCAGCCCGATTTCCGTGCGGGCCTGGCGCGCCTGACGGCGCTCGGCCTATCCCTCGACGCGTGGGTGTTCCACCCACAGCTCGCCGACGCGATCGACCTCGCGCGCGCCTTCCCGGCGGCCAACATCATCGTGGGGCACTGCGGCGGGCCGCTGGGCTACGGCCCCTACACCGGCGAGCGCGACGAGGTGTTCGCCGTGTGGAAGGCGGGGATCACCGAGCTGGCGCGCTGCCCGAACGTGGTCATGAAGCTCGGTGGCATGATGATGCGGCTGGCCGCGTACGACTACGGCGCGCGCCCGGCCCCGCCCTCGTCGAGCGACCTGGCCGACCACTGGCGGCCGTACATTGAATTCTGCATCGAGCGCTTCGGACCCTCGCGGTGCATGTTCGAGAGCAATTTCCCTGTGGAGAAGATGGGGATCGGGTACGCCGCGCTCTGGAACGCGTTCAAGCGCATCGCCGCGCCGACAAGCTCGCGCTCTTCAGCGGCACCGCGAGACGGGTCTATCGACTAGCCTGATCCACGCTCGGCGCGCCGAGCGAAGCGCCTGGAGGCCAATGACGTCCCCGGCACCGGAAGCGCCCCCGATCTCCTCGGCCCAGAAGTGGGCCATCACCATGACGGTCATGGTGGTCGCCTTCATGCAGATACTCGACACCAGCGTGACCAACGTCATCCTGCCGCACCTGCAGGGATCGCTGTCGGCGGGGTTGGACGAGGTGTCGTGGGTGATCACCTCCTACCTCGCGGCCAACGCCGTGATCATCCCGGCCACCGGGTGGCTGACCGGCCTCTTCGGGCGCCGGCGATTCTTCCTGATCTGCGCGACTCTGTTCGTGATCAGCTCGTTCATCTCGGGCGCCGCCCCCGACCTGACCACGTTGATCGTGGCGCGGATCTTCCAGGGCCTCGGCGGCGGGCCGATCATTCCGCTCTCGCAGGCGATCCTCTGGGAGATCTTCCCGTTTCACCAGCGCGGCCTCGCCATGGCGGTCTGGGGGGTCGGCTTCATTCTGGGCCCGATCCTGGGGCCGACCGTCGGCGGGTATCTCGCCGACGAGTGGTCGTGGCGCTGGATCTTCTACATCAACCTGCCCGTCGGCATCCTCGGCTTCTTCCTGGCGAGCGTCTTCCTGTTCGACCCGCCGTATCTGCGACGCCACGCGCGGATCGACTGGTGGGGGCTCGCGCTGATGGTGGCCGGCTTCGGGTGCCTGCAGCTCGTCCTCGACCGCGGCGAGCGCGAGGACTGGTTCGCCTCGCGAACGATCGTCGCGCTGACCGTCGTCGCCATCGGTGCGCTCGCCGGTTTCCTGATCCGCGAGCTGACGGCCCGCGAGCCGATCCTCGACCTCACCGTGTTCGCCGACCGGAACTTCGCGACCGGCGCCATCCTGAGCATGATCGTAGGCTTCGGAACCTTCTCGGGCATGCTGCTGGTGGCGGTCTTCACGCAGAAACTGCTCGGCTACGACGCGTGGACATCGGGCCTCGTGCTGGCGCCGGGCGGGCTCGGCAACATTTTCTCGCTGTTCGCCTCCGGGATCGTGACGCGCGTCGACCAGCGCATGATGCTGGGCTTCGGCTGCCTGCTGAACGCGGTCAGCCTCTACATGATGACCTCGCTGACCCTGGGGATGGACTACTGGGCCCTCGCGCTGCCACGCTTCATCCAGGGCTTCGCGCTCGGCTTCGTCTTCGTGCCGCTCTCGACCTTGACCCTCGCCACCATCCGGCGCGACAAGCTCGTCAACGCCACCGCCGTCTACGGGATGTCGCGCAACGTCGGCGGCAGCGTCGGCATCGCGGTCGTCACGACCCTGCTGGCGCAGCGGAGCCAGATCCACCAGACCACGCTCGTGAGCCACGTCACCGCATGGGACCCGGCGACGCGGGAGCGCCTGGCGCAGTGGGCGAGTCACTTCGTGACCCGCGGCAGCGACGCCTTCACCGCCGAGCGCCAGGCGATCGTGATGCTCTATCGCGAGACGGTGACGCAGGCCCAGCTCCTGGCGTTCGCGGACGACTTCTGGCTGCTCGCGGTGATGTTCGCCGCGGTGCCCCTGTTCCTTCCGCTCATGCGGCGCGTCCGGATGGAGCCGTCGACGGCGGCCACCGCGGCGGCGACCGAGCGCGCCGCCTCGCGCGTGGCGGAGGAAGGCGTCGCGTGACCGGCCCGGCGGCTCAGCGGCTGGCGATCACCTCGGGGCGCCACTCGACGGCGCCGAACCGCGTGTGGCCCAGGAAGTTGTAGGTGAGGTTGACGGTCTCGACCCGCTGGTGACGATCCCCAAGCCCTGCACGCTCGTGTCGCGGGTCGAGACCAGATACTGCACGCCGATCCCGTGAGGCCCCCAGACGCGCACGGTGCGCCCGAGATTGACGCGATTGATGATCTCGCTGCCGATGTCGCTGGTGCTGATCCCGCCGCCCGCGCCCTTGCCGGCCACGAAGTACGTGCGGCCCGTCGCGTCGACCATGACCCATTCGTCGAAGATCGCGCGCAAGCCGAGCAGTACCTCTGGAACGACCCCGTAGTGGTAGTCACGCTCCGCCTTGTCGCCGACGGTGCCGGAGGCACCGAATCCGACGCCGCCGAGGACGGTGCCCTGCAGCGCGATCTGGCGTGTGAGCCACCACTGGCCGACGGTGCCGAGCCCGAGCGCCGTCGTCGAGATCCGGAAGACCTGCGGCGAGCGGTAGTCGAAGATGCCGAAGAGGCCCCAGATCCCCCGATAGTCGTCCCCGAGCTCGTAGCTCGTGCCCAGGAGCAGGCCGCGAATCGCGGCGTTCTCGTTAAGGTTCGAGATCGGGTCCGCGTCGGGAACCACGTTCCGGTCTCCCAGTAGAGCTTCTCGGAGCGCGCGGGCTCTTGCGCAGCTCCCGCAGGCTCTCGCGTGGAGCCAGAGCCGGCGGGCTCTTGCGCGAATGCGAGAGGCACGGCAGACGCCAGCGCGATCACGCCGGCCAGGACCGCCCACCGCAATGAGCCGGCGCGGATCGGTCCCATGTGTCACGCTACCAGGGAACCCGACGAGGATTCCGACTCAAGCCTGCTTGGCGTCCAGCTCCGCCCAGCGCGCGTACAGCCGGTCGACGTCGGCGCGCGCGGCCTCGAGCGCGGCGTACCGCTGCTGCAGCGCCGTGGGATCGGACACGATCGCCGGATCGTCGAGGTCGCGCTGGGCCGCCGCGACGGCGCGCTCGGCGTCGAGAATCGCCTGCTCCATGCCCTCCCACTCGCGCTGCTCGCGATAACCCAGCCGCTTGGCCCGCGGGCGCGGTGTCTCGGCGGCGCGCGTCTCGAGCGGCGTTCGCGGAGTCGGCTCGGCGGCGGCGCGCGACGCTTCCCACTGCGCGTAGTCGGCGAACGTCGCCGCGCCGCCCCGACCGTCGAGGGCGACGATGGTCGTCGAGACGCGCTCGAGCATGAAGCGGTCGTGCGTGACCAGGACGAGCGCGCCGTCGAATTCCGCCAGGCTGTCCTCGAGCACCTCGAGCGTCGGGATGTCGAGGTCGTTGGTGGGCTCGTCGAGGATCAGCAGGTCGGCCGGCTCGCGCATCAGCCGCGCGATCAGGATGCGGGCTTGCTCGCCGCCCGACAGATGGCCGACCGGCACATCGAGCTGGTCGGGGCGGAACAGGAAGCGCTTGGCCCACGCGGCGACGTGGACGCTACGGCCCCGCCACGTGACGACGTCGCCCTCGGGCGCCAGCGCCCGGCGCAGGCTCTGCGCGGGATCGAGGCCGGCGCGCTCCTGCTCGAATCGCACGATGCGCAGGTCGTCGGCCCGCTCGATCGCGCCCGCGTCGGGCGACACGATACCCGCGAGCACCTCAAGCAGGGTCGTCTTGCCGCTGCCGTTGGGGCCGATCAGCCCGACACGCGTGCCGAGCGTGACGACCAGGTCGAGATCGCTGACGAGCCGCCGGCCACCACGGGAAGCGCCGAGCCCGCGCGCGACCAGGAGCCGGCGGGTCCGGCGCTGCGACGAGGTGAAGTCGATCCCGGCCGTCGCCGCCGGGCCGCGCGCGCGAACGTCCTCCAGCTCGTCGATGAGGCGCTCGGCCTGCTTGATGCGGCCCTTCGCTTTCGTGGAGCGCGCCTTGGCGCCGCGGCGGAGCCACGCGATCTCGCGCCGCACGGTGTTGGCGAGCGCGTCCTGATAGGCCGCCTGGCCGCGCAGGAACTCGTCCCGGCGCGCCAGGAACTCGCTGTAGCACCCCTCGGCCTCGAACAGACCGTCGGGATAGACGCGGCTGAGCTCGAGCATGCGCGTCGCGACGTGCTCGAGGAAGTAGCGATCGTGGCTCACCACCAGGAAGGCCCGGGCCCGCTCCGTCAGGAGATCTTCGAGCCACAGGATCCCGTCCACGTCGAGATGATTGGTGGGCTCGTCCATCAGGAGGATATCGGGCGCGGCCGCCAGCTCGCACGCGATCGCGAGCCGCTTCTTCCAGCCCCCCGACAGGGTGTCGACGCTCGCGCGCCCGTCCGCGAAGCCGGCGCGGCCGAGCGCGTGCGCGAGGCGCCCGGGCCGGTCCTCCTCCTCTACACCGATCAACGCGGCCATCACGACGTCGTCGACGGTTCGTCCGGCGGGGAACACGGGGTCTTGGGAGACATAGCCGACACGGACGCCGCTGCGCAGCGAGCGCGCGCCGCGGTCGGGCGGCGTGTCGCCGGCCAGAATCTTCAGGAGGGTGGACTTGCCGGAGCCGTTGGGCCCGACGAGCCCGGCCTGGTCGCCTTCGAACAGCCCGAGAGTCAAACCGTCGAAGAGCGACCGGGTCCCGTAGGCCTTGCCGACGCCCTCACAGCTCAGCAGGAGCGAGCCAGGCATTCGACCTCACTTCTTCTTCTTCTTCGGCTTCTTCTTTTCCTTCCGCATGCTCGTACCTTTCGCCATGGGCTCACCCCCTCTCCTCGGGCTCTGCCGCGATCGGCCTCGCTGAGATTATAGACGTCCGGTCGGTGTTTGACGCGGGATCGGGCTACGGATACGATTGTGGGCCGTTCATCGCCGCCGCTGAACACGAATCAGGCACTCCCAGGTGGTAAGTGGTTAGAGGAGGGGTCTCATGACGCGCGCCGCAACCTTGGGATCGATGCTCCTGCTGATCCTGATGCTGGTCCCGCCCGCGAGCCTCGAGGCGCAGACCAAGGACGACACGATCGTCTACGGGCTCCAGAGCGACGTGCAGAACTGGGACCCGCCCAACTCCGTGCTCCGCGAGAGCATCATCCTCGGCTACAACGTCTTCGATCACCTTGCCTTGCGAGACCTCAAGACCGGCAAGGTCGGCCCGAGCCTGGCGGTGTCGTGGAAGAACCTCGACGACAGCACCTGGGAGGTCAAGCTGCGCGGCGGCGTGAAGTTCCACGACGGCACGCCGTTCTCCGCGCGCGACGTCAAGGCCACCTTCGACCGGGTGCTGAATCCCGAGAACAAGCTCACAGCGCGCGGCAACCACGCCAAGATCAAGAGCGTCGAGGTGGTCGACGATCTGACCGTCCGCTTCAAGACGGACGGAGCCTACCCGTTGTTCGTCGAGCGCCTCACGGCGCAGGTGATGCAGTCCGACAAGGTGATCCGGGAGAAGGGCCACGAGTGGATGCAGGAGAACCCTGTCGGCACCGGCCCCTACAAGCTCGTGAAGTGGGCTAAGAAGCAGGAGCATCTCCTGGTACGCAACGACGACTACTGGGGGCCGAAGCCGGCCTTCAAGTACGTCCGCATCCGGATCATCCCCGAGCAGGCGACTCAGATCGCCGAGCTGATCTCCGGGGGCGTCGACATCATCAAGGCGGTCCCGCCCGACCAGATGGACGTGATCAACAAGTCGGGCCAGGCGCGCACGTCGACCTCGCCGATCCTTCGCACGGCGTTCATCCAGCTCGATCAGGCCGGGCGCTCGGGCAAGAACCCCTTCCAGGACCGCCGCGTGCGGCTCGCCGCCAACCTGGCGGTCGACATGGACTCGATCATCAAGCACGTGATCAACGGCCTCGGCGACCGCACCGCGACCACGATCAACCCGATGGCATTCGGCTTCGACCCGAGCGTCAAGCCGTACAAGCAGGACCTCGCCCAGGCCAAGAAGCTCCTGACCGAGGCGGGCTTCCCGAACGGGCTGGAGGTCGGGCTGATGAGCACGGGTCCGACCGTTGAGCCAGGGCTGATTCAAACGACCGAGGCGATCGTCGCGGATCTCGCCAAGGCCGGCATCCGCACCAAGCAGCGGTTCGTCGGCGAGGTCGGCCCGTTCACGAACCTCGTGCGCGACAACAAGGCCGATCCGATGTTCACGTGGTCGTGGGGCTACTACTCGGTCTTCGATGCCGATGCCATCCTGTACGACGTCATGACGTGCGACCAGCCGTACAGCTACTACTGCAACAAGGCGCTGGACGATCTGGTCATCCAGGGCCGCTCCACGCTCGACACCAAGAAGCGGGCGGAGATCTACGCCAAGGCGCAGAAGTTGATCCACGACGACGCGGCCTACCTCTACAAGTGGGGACTGCGCGGGGTGTGGGGCGTCAGCAACCGGATCGACTACGAGGCGCCGAAGGACGAGATCGATCGCATGTTCGTCGTGACTCCGAGAAAGAAGTAGCGCCGCTGCCGTCGTCCCTCGCCCGAGAGAGCGGGTGAGGGGCGACGGCTCGCGCGCATCCGATGCGACGTTACCTCGCTCGCCAGCTCGTCCAGCTCGTGGTGGTGGTCTTTGGGATCTCGCTCCTCGCCTTCGGCATCCTGCACGTGCTCGGCGACCCCGTTCTCCTCCTCTTGCCGCAGAACGCCGGCGAGGCGGAGTTCGAGCGCTATCGCCACCTCCTCGGCCTCGACCGACCGCTCTACGTGCAGTACTGGAAGTTCGTGTCGGGCGCAGTGCGCGGAGACTTCGGCAAGTCGTGGTACGCCGACACCCCGGCGTTCAAGCTCGTGCTCGAGCGCATGCCGCCGACGATCTATCTCACGCTCGCCGGTCTGCTGGTCGCGCTCCTGATTTCGCTGCCCCTGGGCATCCTGGCGGCGCTCAAGCGCCACTCGTGGATCGACACGCTCTGTACCGGGCTGGCCGTCGCCGGCCAGGCGACGCCGCTCTTCTGGCTCGGCATCATGCTGATCATCGTGTTCGCGGTGCGGCTCAAGCTCTTACCCGCATCCGGCTACGGCACCTGGCAGAATTTCCTGCTGCCCGCCTTCTGCCTGGGCGCCACCCTGGCCCCGATCACGATGCGGCTCGTGCGCTCCGGCGTGATCGAAGTGATGAACATGGAGTTCATCAAGACAGCGCGCGCCAAGGGCCTCGCCGAGCCCGCGGTCGTGGTCAAGCATGCGTTCCGCAATGCGTGCATTCCGGTGATCACGGTGCTCGGGCTCCAGTTCGGTCAGCTGCTGGGCGGCGCCATCATCACCGAGACGGTGTTCGCCTGGCCGGGGGTGGCCACGCTCACCGTGGATTCGATCCGCAACCAGGATTTCCCGGTCGTCCAGTGCGCCGTAATCTTGTTAGCGCTGCTCATCGTTGGCGTGAACCTGCTCGTCGACCTGGTCGTGGGGGTGATCGATCCCCGCATCCGTGCCGGGACATGACGGCGACGAGCACTCCGACCAAGGTGGAGCTGGCCGAGCTCGGCCCACCGCGCGCGGACGCGTCCGAGACCGGGCACGCGACCCGATGGCGCCTGCTCCGGCTGCGCTGGGGTCTGGCGGCGTCCGCGATCCTCGTGCTCATCGTCGCGAGCGCCGTGTTCGCCCCGCTGATTTCGCCCGGCGACCCGCTCGCCGTGAACATCCGCCATCGACTGGCCCCGCCGGCCTGGATGGAAGGCGGAGCCCCGCAGCACCTCCTGGGGACCGACCAGGTCGGGCGCGATCTCCTGTCGCGCATCATCTACGGCGGCCGCGTGTCTCTGGTGGTGGGAGCCGGCTCGGTGCTGATCGCGGCGACCATCGGGGTCCTGCTCGGGCTCGGCGCTGGCTACTTCGGGGGCCGCACCGACTGGACGATCATGACCTTGATCAACGTGATGCTGACGTTTCCCTTCGTGCTGCTCGCGCTGAGCGTCATCGCGGTCCTCGGACCGAGCCTGCCGAACATGATCCTCGTGCTCGGCGTCGCCGGCTGGCCGATCTACGCGCGGGTCATCCGTGCCGAGACCATGGCGATCCGCGAGCGGGAGTTCGTGCTGGCCGGGCGCGCGCTGGGCATGAGCCACGCGCGGATCGTGTTCAGGCAGATCGCGCCCAACCTCGTCTCGGTGATCGTGGTGATCGCGACCCTGCAGGTGGCCCAGGTCATCATCTTCGAATCGTTCCTGTCGTTCCTGGGCCTGGGCATCCAGCCGCCGACGCCGGCCTGGGGCAACATGCTCGGCGAGGGCCGCGTCTACATGCTCAACTCGTGGTGGATCGCCACGTTTCCCGGTCTGGCGATCTTTCTCACCACGCTCGTGATCAACCTGATGGGCAACGCGCTCCGCGACTGGCTCGACCCGCACCTGAAGTTATGACGGGGGCCCCCGTGTTCGTCAAGCGGCCTGGGCAATCGTCGGGCCATCGCCCTTGAGCGTCGTGCGGCGCATGTCGCGCGGCTCGTGGGGCGGGAAGGGCCGCGCGCGGTGCATCGTCTGGCGGTTGTCCCACATCACGAGGTCACCCACCCGCCATTCACGGCAGCGCGCGCGACATCCGATTGTCCTGCGTCAGCGCTTCGGGGCCACCTCGCCCAGGAACTCGCGCAGCGCCACGACCAGTCCGGCGGGGTTGTCGCCCTGGACCGTGTGTCCGGCGTTCGCGACCTTCACCCAGCGCCCGTCGGGCAGCGCCGCGGCCAGCCGCTCCGCGTCCTCGTCGTGGAAGACGTCGCTCTCGGCGCCGCGCACCACGAGCGTGGGACACGACACCTTGGGGACCGCCGCCCACAGGAGCTGGCGCCGCCGATCGGCGGCCGCCGGATCGGGGGCGCGGCCGCGGTGCCGCTGATCGTACTTCCAGATCCACTTGCCGTCCGGCATGCGCCGAAGGTTGTGGAGCAGGCTTCGGCGCAGCAGGGTCGCGTCGCGCCGCGGGTTGAACGCCAGCGCGCGCGTCACGAAGTCCTCCACCGAGTCGAGCGGCGTGGCCTCCGAGGTGAACGCGGCGATCTTCCGCACGCCGGCCTGGCGTGTTTCCGGGCCGACGTCGACGAGCACGAGGGCCGCGAGCCGCCGGCTGTGGCTGCCGGCCCAGGCCAGCGCGTTGGCCCCGCCCAGCGACATCCCGACGAGGACGAAGCGCTCGAGCCCGAGGTGGTCGACGAATGCATCGAGATCGGCGGCGTGGCTCTCGGTCGCGTAGTCCATCACCGGCGACCACTCGCTGTCGCCGTGGCCCCGCTGATCGAGGGCCAGACAGTGGCGCTCGGTCTTCAGCACGGCGCAGAGGAGGTCCCAGGTGTGGACGTTAAGCCCGCCGCCGTGCAGGAACAGCACGGGCGGCCGGCCGCGGGTACCCCAGTCGAGATAGTGGAAGCGCATCCCGCGCAGGATGACGTGATGGGCGTCCGGGAGGCTCAGGTCCGGAAGCGTCAGCCCGGCGGTGGCCGACGACAGTTTCAGGTGCTCGCGGAACTCCTCGGGACTCAGGCTCACGTGGGATCCGCCGGGCTCACTCGTGACTCCTTTGCGATGGCCGCTACGCGTAGACGTCTTCGCCGACCTGGTTCGCGTCCGGGTACGGCGCCGCCAGCGCGAACTGTACGCCGTTGTCGATCTCGGCTTTCACGTCGGTCTGGATGCGCTCGAACACGCTCGTGTCGGCCAGCCCCTGCCGTTCGAGGCGCCCCGCGAGCGTCTGCAGCGGGTCGTGCTTGGTCATCCACTCCTTTTCTTCTTCGCGCGTGCGGTACTCGCGGTTTACATCGCCCACGTGGTGGCCGTAGTAGCGATAGGTCTTGCACTCGAGGAACGCCGGCCCTTCGCCGCGGCGCGCGCGCTCGACCAGTCGCCGCATCGCCGCGTTGACGGCCTGGACGTCCTGGCCGTCGACGCTCTCGGCGTGGACGCCCAGCGCCTTCGGGCGCGCCACGATGTCGCCGGCGATGGTCTCGCCGCACGGCGTGTACTCGCCGTAGAGGTTGTTCTCGCAGACGTAGATGACCGGCAGCTTCCAGAGCGCAGCCATGTTCATCGATTCGTAGAGCAGGCCCTGGCCGAGCGCGCCGTCGCCGAAGAAGCACACGGCGACCTGCTGGCTGCCGCGCATCTTGGCCGAGAGCGCGGCGCCGGTCGCGATGCCGGCGGAGCCGCCGACGATGGCGTTGGCGCCGAGGTTACCCGTCTCGGGATCGGCGATGTGCATGGAGCCGCCCTTGCCCCGGCAGTAGCCCGTCTCCTTGCCGAGGAGCTCGGCGAACATCCGGTTGACCGAGGCGCCCTTGGCCAGGCAGTGGCCGTGGCCGCGGTGCGTGCTCGTGATGAAGTCGTCGCGGCGCAGCGCCTCGCACACCCCGACCGCCACCGCTTCCTCGCCGACGTAGAGATGCGCCAGGCCCGGCATCTTCGCGCTCTTGTAGAGCTCGCTCACCTGCTCCTCGAAGGCGCGAATCTTCGCCATCTGGCGGTACATGTGGAGGTTCTGCTCCAGCTCCATCCGCGGTTCGATCGTCTGGGTCGTCATCTCGATGTCTCCCATGTGGCCTCGTGCCTCACGCGAGGCTGCTCCAGCCGCGGCCCCGTGTCAAGCCGCCGTCTCTCGCGCGTCCGCGGGTGACGCCGCGACGTCCGAGTCAAGCAATTTCTGCGAGGAGCGGTTGTCAGCCCGGCACCGATCGGGAACATTTTCCGGCAACCCCAAACTTCGCCCCCGCGGCCCGCGCCGACGCTGCCCGCTAAGTCCACATCGCACCGAGCGTCGGCCGCGCGCGCCGCTTGGCACCGGCGTTGCTCTTCACCGGGAATCACGTGCAACAGCGCGGACACGGTGGAAGTCGGTGCAGTGAATCTCAACATGATGGAGAGTGCGACATGCGGTGGACGGGAGTCGTAGCGGTTGCGATAGCGGCGCTGGCCATCCCGGCGATGGTCTTCGCTCAGGCTGCGCCGGGCGCCTGGTGTGGCGGTTCCTATGGTGCCGAGGGCACCAACTTCGGCCCGTGCCCGGCGGCGCAGGCCGGCGCGCAGGTCGCTGGTCAGGCTTCGGGTATCCAGAGCCAGAGCGTGGCGACCCAGCCTCAATATCCGGCCAGCCAGGTCACCTTCGAGAACGGCAGGGCGTACTACCAGAGGCAGGAGCTGAATCTGAACTTCAAGCACTCGGCCGACCGGCTCAACGAGATCCAGTCCCCCGGCGACAGCAACTAGCGCGCACGTCGTCACGACGCAGCCAACCCGACGGCGCGGGGCCCTCCCGCGCCGTCCTTCTTTTTCGGAACCCCGCTCGCTCTTGACAGAAAACCGCGACGCTCGTATCCTGCCGCGCACTCGCTCACGTGGCAGGAGGAACACATGGTGGTGGCTTTCCGTTACGCGTCGCTCGGCCTCGTCCTCCTGCTCTTCGGTTGCGCGTCGATCGATCCCAAACCGATCGAGGTCGACATGCCGACCGCCCAGAAGCACTTCATCGTCCGGGCCGACGGCGACAGGCGCTAGCCCCAGCACCGCGTCCCGGCCGGCCGTTCACCCTTCCAGGTACGCGAACAGCTTCGGATCGAGACGTCGGCGATGCGTGTCCAGCACGGGCTGGACCGCGCGCACGAACGCGGCGCGCTCGGCCTCGCTCAGTCGGATCAGGTCGTTCTCGGCGGGATCGAGCTTCGCCATGATCTCGGCGTCCTCTGCAGCCGCCAGCCGACGCTGATACGCGGTCGCCTCGCGGGCCGCCGCGTCGACCGCGGCCCGCACCTCGGCGGGCCAGCCCGCGTAGTGCGCCGCGTTGCACACGATGGCCGACGCGCCCCAGAAATGTCCGCTCAGCGTGATATAGCGATGGTGGCGGTGGACCCCGAAGTTGTAGATGTTGGTCAGCGGATTGTCCTGCGCCTGGAAGCGGTCGCCGCCGATCTGCTCGACGAATTCCTTGATGTCGGAGGCGATCGGCTCGAAGCCGAGCGCCCGGAACACCTCGCCGTGCAGCTCGCTCGTCTGCGTGCGGATGCGGATGCCGCGGCAGTCGTCGGGCCTGCGGATCGGACGCACCCGGTTCGAGAGGTGACGGAAGCCATTGTCCCAGTACCCGAGGAGACGGCAGCCCGTCCTCGCGTCGATCTGCCGGCGCGCCAGCTCGCCGTATTCGCCGTCGAGCGCCCTGAACGCGACGGCGCGGTCCATGACGACGAACGGCAGCTCGAGCAGCTGGAGCTCCGGCGCCGCGCGCGAGAAGCGCACGGTGGACATGTAGCAGAGCGACAGCTCTCCGCGCTCGACCATCGGGACCAGGTCCCCGGCCGGCCGGCCGAGCTTCACGACGCTGCCGATCAGCTCGAAGCCGACGCCCTCGCCGAGACGCTCCCGGAGCGATTCGCCGAACCGAGTCGCCGCGCGGTTGTGGATCGACGCGGGCTCCTGGTAGCCGCCGAACCGGATGACCAATTTCGTGGACGCGTTGTTGGTCACGAGCGGCTCTGCTATACCACAGAGCGTGACGGGTGAGGAGTGAGCGACCTCGACCTGGCCCTCGCGCGACTGGGCTACACCGAGTTCCGTCCGGGCCAGCGCGAGGCCGTGGAGACCCTGTTCGCTCGGGGGCGCCTCTTGCTGGTGGCGCCGACCGGCGGCGGCAAGAGCCTGAGCTACCAGCTGCCGGCGACGATCCTGCCCAGCACGACCCTGGTCGTGTCGCCGCTCGTCGCGCTGATGGCGGATCAGGTCCAGGCGCTCGAGGCTCGCGGCGTCCGGGCGACCTATCTGGCGGCGACGCTCGAGGCATCGGAGATGCGCCGCCGCATGGCACGGATCGCGCGGCGCGAGCTGGCGCTCGTTTACGTCGCGCCGGAGCGGCTCGTGTTCCCGGGCTTCCGCGCGCTCGTCCAGGAGATCGACTGCCCACTGGTCGCGATCGACGAGGCCCACTGCATCAGCGAGTGGGGCCACGACTTCCGTCCGGAATATCTCGAAATCGGCGCGGTGCTCGGCGACCTGCCGCGCGCGCGAGTGCTCGCGTGCACGGCGACCGCGACGCCGATCGTGCGCGACGAGATCCTTGCGCGGCTCGGGCTGCCGCCGGACACGCCGCAGATCGTGCGCGGCTTCGCGCGGCCCAACCTGGCGCTGCGCGCCGCCGAGATCGGCGGACGCCACGAGCGCGAGCGGCTCGTGGACGACGCCCTGGCGCAGGCTCTCGCCGGCCCGGGTCGGGCGCGCGGGACCGCGATCGTGTACGCGCCCACGCGCAAGCAGGCCGACGCGGAGAGCACGCGTCTCAGCGCGCGCCGCTGGCGCGCGCGCTCGTACCACGCCGGACTCGACGGGAAAACGCGGGACCTTGTGCAGCGGGAGTTCGCCGAGGGCCGGCTCGACATCGTCGTCGCGACCAACGCCTTCGGCATGGGCATCGATCGTCCGGACGTGCGGGCGGTGATCCATCTCGGGCCGCCCGGATCGATCGAGGCGTATTACCAGGAGGTCGGCCGGGCGGGCCGTGACGGAGCGCCCGCGCTCGGGCTCCTCCTCGTCAGCACGCGCGATCTCCCGCTGCGGCGGGCGCTGCTCGAGCGCGGCGGTGACGCGACGGCGGATCCGGCGGTGATCGAGCACAAGTGGAGCATGTTCCTCGAGCTGATCCGCTGGGCCGAGGGCGGCAGCTGCCGGCACGACGCGATCCTTCGGTACTTCGGCGACGAGGCGGAGACGCTCGCGGGCTGCGGGCGCTGCGACGTGTGTCTGGCGCTCGGCGAGGATCCGGAGGCGGGCGATCCGGAGCGCGTGACCTTGATCGTCCGCAAGGCACTCTCGGGGGTTGCGCGCGTGTCCGGACGCTTCGGTCTGCAGCTGGCCGTCAGGCTGATCCGCGGCGAGCCGGACGAGCGGCTCGAGCGCGCCGGGCTCACGGGCGTGAAGACCTTCGGCAATCTCAAGGAGCACGCGGCGCCGTGGCTGGTCGCGCTGCTGCGGCGGTGCGTGTCGGCCGGCTGGGTGAGCTTCGCCGGCGTCGATCGGCCGGTGGTCACCCTCACCGACGAGGGCCGGGCGGTGATGCGAGGCGAGCGTCCGGCGCGTCTGCTCCTTCCCCCCGAAGCGCGTCCGAAGAGCGCCGAGCGCGTCGGCGCGCAGCGCGACGAGCGGTCGCCCGCGCGGCCGCCGTCTCGCCCGGGCCGTCACGAGCCCGCCGAGCTCGACGCGGCGGCGGTGGATCTCTTCGACGCGCTCCGTCGTTATCGTCTCGCCGTGGCGCGCGCGGAAGGGGTGGCTCCATTCATCGTCGCGAGCGACCGCACCCTGCGGGACATCGCCGCGCTCCGCCCGCGCGACCTGGCCGAGCTCGAGCGCGCCCACGGAGTGGGGCCGTACAAGGCCGCGAAGTACGGCGCCGGAATCCTCCAGGTAGTGGCCAAGCAGGCCGGGGGTCAACTACACTCCGGATAGGAGGGGATCCGATGAAGCTGACGACATGCGTGTTCGCGGTGACGATCGGGCTGACCGGGTGCTCGAGCACGACCCTTCCCTACAAGCCGGTGTCCCAGCCCTCGGGCGTCTTTCTCTCCGCGGACTACGTGCTGCTCGCCGATCGACTTCGCGTGGACGTCGACACCTACGGCTATCGGCTGGAGGACGCGCAGATCGTGCGGCCCGACAACGCCGTCGTCCGTCCGCAGACGATCGAGCAGCCGCCCGCGGCGTACAGCAGCGGATCGAGCGTCGGGTTTGGATTCGGCGGAGGGAGCTGGAGCGGCGGTCGAGGCGGCGGCACGGCCGTCGGTACCGGCGTCGGCGTCAACATTCCCATCGGCGGCGACACGCGCGTGGCGGGCTACACGGTGCTCTACTTCGCCCTCGACCTGATCGGCCCGCCCCCGTGGCGCCTGAACATCAAGGTGGCCGAGACGAGTCCCGCGGAGATCGTGCTCCCGCCGCGCTAGCGCCGCGCCGCCGCCTCACGCGCTGAAGGCGACGTAGCGCCGATGAATCGAGCTTCGGCGCCACATGAAGCTCTCCGTGAAGTAGTGGAAGAGGCTCACGGCCAGGATGACGGGCTCGAAGGCGCGCCCCAGGCTCCGGTCCATCGAGACGTTCACGGCGATCGCCAGCACCAGGACGACGACCGGGACGGGAAGCCGAGAAAACGCGAAGGCGCGATAGAGCACGTTGCGTGGCGTGTCCAGGTTGCGGTTGTGGTCGTGCGTCAGGTAGAAGGCCCACCCGGTCACGTCGTGAACCACGCGCGGCACGAGGATCGCGAAGAAGAGATAGCCTGCCTCGGCGAAGAGACCGGCCGAGAGCGACATGGCTTGAGTCGCCCAGAGGTACTGGCGCCCGATCCCCGGGGCGGCGACCCGGGCGACACCGATGGTCAGTCCCGTCGTCGCGACCATGAGGGGCGCGCCGATCCACGCGAGCCAGGTGCCTGCCACACCGGTCAGGCCGAGCGTGAAGACGACGACGGTCAGCCACTTCCACCATTCGAACGCGCGGCTCCCCCGCCCGGCGAGCGCGCCGGCGATGCCGACCTGCTGCGCGATCACGTGCCACATCGTGACGGCGATGTAGATCAGCCCCGCGGTACCCGCATCGAACACGTAGAGGAGCCCGGCGCCGGCGAGGACGAACGGCACGCCCCACAACAGCGGCAGGCGGTAGGCGCCCAGGTACTCGCGGTCATAGAAGCTGAACTGGCTCGCCAGGATGTGGGGCAGGACGAAGAAGGCCGTGAACCAGGCGAGCTCTTCGGGCGACTCCGGCAGAGCCCGTCGGAGGCCACCGTCGAACAACACAAGATCCCCGATGACGGCCAGCCAGGCGAGCGGGACGATGACGTAGATCGCCAGGAGGAGCCGCCGCGAGAGCGTCCATCGGGCGGCAAGCGCGGCCTTCATCGTCTCACGCGCTGCGGAAACGCGTCGTCTTCACGAAGACGACCGCCAGCATCGGCACGACGAACGCGATCACCGTCGTCAGCACCAGCACCGTGCCGAGCTGGCTGTAGTCGGCCGGCGTCGTGATCGCCCCGGACGCGTCCCGCACCTCGCGCGTGACGACGAATGCCTGGTTGAGATACTTCGTCCCGAGCTGCGCGGCGGCCAGGGCCAGATTCGTGAACGACGCCATGACCGCGAAGAACGTCGCCTTCAACCGGTCGGGCGCCGAGTTCGCGATCCACGCCAGCATCGGCACCATCGCGATTTGTCCGAGCGGCGACTCGAGCGCCGTGTCGATGAGGACGATCATGCGCGCGTCCACGATGCCCGCCGTGTGCGCCGCGGTCCAGTGGTGCAGGCCGTAGTACATGCCGACGACCGGCGCGCCGATGACCGTGGTCGCGACCGTCAGGGTGCCGACGACGTAGGTGATCGACCGCTCGGCCATGAAGCGGCGAAACACGAAGAGCCCCGCCAGGGTGAGGACGCTGCCGATCAGCGACAGCTCGGCCAGGAACTGCTGGTCGAAGCCGAGCTGATCGATCATCCACCACGTGGAGCCGGCGCCCGGCCCGGGTACCGCGCGGAAGACGAACACCAGCACCGCGGTCCCGACCAGCACGTGGCGCGCGTCCGGCTCCAGCTCGCTCGTGATCCGCCACATCAGGAAGAGCACGATCGCCATCGAGGCGCCGAACACGATCTCCTGCCCGCCGGTGACGTCGCCGATGCCGACGCCCAGCGAGACGACCGCGAAGGCCAGGCCGCCGCCGATGATCCACCAGTTGACCGGCGGCCGCTCGGGGTGCGGATTCAGCATCCGAAGCACCTCGCTCCTGGCGAAGCCCTTCGCCGCGAGGCGCCGGGCATCGCGCCACGTGAGGACCCTCGCCAGGACGACGCCGAGCACCGAGACGAGCGGGATGACCAGCGCCAGATGATAGACGCGCAGATAGGCGAGCGCCCTGTCGGCCTCGGGCAGGTCTCCCACGCCGCGCAGCAGGTACACGTTCGCCAGCGAGACCAGGACGCTGCCTCCGATGATCGCGACCCGGCCGAGCGTCTGCACCGTCGTGTTCATCGACTTGCGCTCGGCCATGCTGGTCGGCCGGCCCTCGGCGTCGAAGCGCGGCACCGCCTCGACGGTCATCGCGTCGGCGACGACGTCCTGCACGACGTAGCCGATCGGTGCCAGCAGCGTGGAGAAGACGAACCACGCCTCGACACTCGCGAGCGCGCGCATCGAGTCGGTGTAGCCCAGCAGGCCGATCATGATGCCGATGCTCGCGGCGATCATGGCCGCGCCCACGAAGACCAGCGCGCCCTTCCAGCGCCAGATCAGATCGACGAGGTGGCCGAGCGGCACCTTCAGCGCCCAGGGCAGGCCCGCCCAGAAGCCCAGCCCGGCGAGGAACTCCGCCGACAGCCCCAGCCGCTCCTTGATGTAGAACACCGCGACGATCGAGGTAAGGCCCGCGATCCCCGCCGCGACGTAGACCATGAGCGGCGGCAGGTACGACAGCCGCATCTCGCGCCCGAGCGCCAGAAAGTTTCGATCGATCCAGGACCGGGCGAGGCCCGGGATCCTCGACGTGGAGGTCGGCGGCGCAGCAGTGGGCGGTGCGGAGGCCATCGATGCCAGGGTATGCAGGAATCGGCGCGGCAGCAATGTGATACCTTCTGCGCGACGGGAATCGACGTGGAGGTCACGATGAGCGACAAGGTCGATGGAAGGACCGCCAGCCCCTACGGCTATCCGTTCTGGGACTGGATGGCGAAGGAAGATCCCGACTACGTCCGGGCTCGCGGGCCGCTGAGCGCCGTGTCGGTCGGCGAGGGCAAGGAGCTCTCGATCAAGTATCGCGAGATGGTCATCATCGGAATTCTCGCGTACCGCGGACGGGAGGACGGCGTCGTGACGCACATGCGCCGGGCCATCCAGCACGGCGCGACCAAGCGTGAGCTGCTCGAGGCGATCGAGTCCGCGGCGGTGCCGGGCGGCGGGCCGACCTTGAGCACGGGCGTCCAAGCGCTGATGCAGCTCGACCACGAGGGAGCGTTCAAGAAGTAACTGACCGCTCGCGCCGACCGAGGCGCGGCGACGAATGGAGGCTGTCATGGCCAAGGCGTACTGGATCGCGTGCTACCACGCCATCAAGAACCCCGAGGCAATGGCCGCGTACGCGAAGCTGGCAGCGCCCGCGATCCAGGCGGCGGGCGGGCGCTTTCTCGTTCGCGGCATGCCGGCGAAGACCTACGAGGCCGGCCTGAGCCAGCGCGTGGTCGTGATCGAGTTCGACAGCGTCGCGCAGGCGACCGCGGCTCACGACAGCGCGGGCTATCAGGCCGCGCTCAAGGAGCTCGGCAACGCCGCCGAGCGCGACATTCGGATCGTCGAAGGAGTCGCCTGAAGAGGGCTCCAGGCGCCCGCGCGGAGCCTCTTGCGCCCGCCGCCACGGCGGGGTATGGTCGCGGCCCATGAGTCGCCGGGTGTCAGTGTCTCTCATCCTCCTCGGCGTCCTGCTGACCCTGCCTGCGCTCGCCCATGCGAGCCCGACGGATCCGGTCTGGATTCCCGGTTTCTACGACGATAACGACTACGACGACGTCATCCTCTTCATCATCGGCGCTGTCGGCGCGGTCGATTCGCGTGTCGTGGAGCCGATCGGGCCGGTCGTTGTCTGTGTTGGGCTGATCACTCCGCGCCGAGCTCGGTCAACCCTGGCTCACCCGCTCGAGTCTCTTTCCACCCGAGCTCCGCCCTCCCTGTTCTCGTAACGCCGACTCCTCGGCCGCCGCCGGCCCGAGCCACGAGCTTCACGACGTGGTGTGAGGACAGTCCGCAATGGATGTGTGGCCTTACCCCGAAACGGCTCACAACAGGAGGTCCGCGATGGTGCGGAAGCTCTCGCTCATGCTCGTCCTGCTTCTCGCCGTTATCGTTCCCGTCGTGGCGCTCGGCGCGGCGACGGCCTCGGCCGCATGCTCCGGTCCAGGGGCACCGACGACAACACAAACCAAGTGCGTGACGGCCGTGCTGATCCCTGGCAATCCGTTGCAGTCCTTCGACATCAGTTTCGTCAACCCGCATCGCGCGGAATACTACTTGGCCGATCGCGCGAACGCCGGCATCGACATCCTCGACACCCGTACCCTCACGTTCAAGCGGAGACTCGACGGCTTTGTCGGCATCAAGTTCAACGCCGCCCACACCGCCATCGACAACAATCACTCTGGGCCGGATGGCGTCGTCACCCATGGCCGCTGGCTCTATGCCGGTGACGGCGACAGCACGCTCAAGGTGTTCGATCTCGACTCGCCGACGGCCAGCGCCCTCAAGCAGACGATCAGTACCGGCGGTACGACGCGGGTCGATGAAATGGCCTTGACGTCGGATGGCAAATTGCTGATCGCCGCCAACAACGCCGAGGATCCTCCGTTTGCGACGTTGTTCGCCGCGAACGGCGATGCTCAGGTCAGCAACGTCGTCAAGATCATCAAGATCACGGTGAACTCCACGATCATGCCGCCCGGCGCCGGGTTGTCGATCGAGCAGCCGGCCTGGGACCCCACGACCCGGCGCTTCTACACGTCGCTTCCGATCATCGCCAACAACCCTCCCGGTTGCAATTTCGGCCAGCTCCCCGGCGCCATCACGTGCGACGGGGGTCTCCTGGTGACCGATCCGAATAGCCCGACCGCGGTGCAAGGCGCGTTCGATCCGGTCACGAACACCGGGGTCATCCCGCTCCACGCCTGCGGACCGAACGGCGCCACGGTCGGACCGCATGACAATCTGTTGCTCGGTTGTACGCCGGGCAACAACCCGAGCAACACGACCACGCTGGTGATCAACGCGCAAACCAGGAACACGGCGACCGTCAACGGCATCACCGGCTCGGATGAAGTCTGGTTCAACACAGGCGATGGCCGCTACTATCTCGGCGCCAGCAGGGCGATCAAACCCGCTGGCTCTCCGCTCGGCAACGGTGCCGTGCTCGGCGTAGTCGACGGAACCAGCGTCCTGATCGAGAGCATCCCCCAGTCATCCGGCTCGCATTCCGTCGCCGCCGACTCCAAGCGCAACCGCATCTTCGTTCCGCAAGTGGCCACCAATGTAACCATCGGCTTCGACACCAACACCACAGCCGGGGCCGGGAGCGCGACGGTGGGCTCCCTGATTTGCGGCAGCCAAAGCGGTTGTGTCGCGGTCTACCAGCATGATGTGGATGAAAATAGAGACCACGATCGAGATCGCGACCGCGACGACCGTGATTGATGGAAGGATCTGCCATCGGTAAGAGGCGCGGTTCGGCCTCGTGAAGAGTATTCTCGAGAGGCATCGATGGGCGCTGACGCTCTGGCGCTCATCGATGCCATCGACTGTCACGCTTCCAACTGCGTCGGCGTGGTGGCGGCGCTGGCGACGCACTCTCACCGTCGACATTCAGCCGACGAAGATCAGAACGCTGCTGCAGTCTCGGTTCGTGCTCCTGACCGTACTCCTGATCGCCGTCTCGCTCGCATCGGTCGGATACATCGCCCGAGAGCTGACACCTAGGACGGCAGCGCTCGGGGCAGGCTCACGTTCCGCGAGTCGCCCTACCGTAGCGGTACCTGCCGTCACCGCGAAGCGGTCGCTCCCGGCGGGCGACTACGACATAGTGGTCAGCCGGAACCTGTTCAACCCAACGCGCACAGAGACCGGGGCAGCGACGGCGGCAGCCACGGCATCTGCTCCGGGTGCGCCGAGGCCCACCCTCTACGGTGTGGTGCTCAGCGACGACGCGCCGATCGCCTACCTCGAGGATCCCGCGACCAGACGCGTGGCGGGCTATCGCACCGGGGACGCCTTCGCCGGAGGGACCGTCGGGCTCATCACCGCGGATCATGTGGTGCTCGTTCGGCCAGAAGGCCGCGTCGAAGTCCACCTGAATGATCCCTCAAAGCCTCGACCGCCGGCATCTCAGCCACCGCCAGCACGTGGTCCAACCTCGCCGCCATCCGATGCTGTTCAGCCGCCGGGCGTACCTCGCTCGCCGCAAGGCCGGTTGCCGAAGGAGAGCTAGATCGCGACTCGAGCGCGGTTGCGGGCTCGAACGCGCGCTTGACGATGGACGTGGCGTGTGCGAAAACCTGGGCCCAGTAATGGCCCACGGACACAGGCATGTCAGCCAGATCGGCACGTGAGCAAGAAAAGGAGCAAGCGATGGCACGGATCAAACACATCGCGTTGTCGACCGACGATCCAGTGAAGACCGCCGAATTCTACCAGAACGTCTTCGGGCTAAAGGAGCTGCGCCGCGAGCCCGCCGAGACCGGCGCGCACGGTGTCTGGCTGAGCGACGGTTACATCTACTTCGCGATCCTCAAGTACGGCGGTGACGACACGCCGAACCTGGGTGAAGGCCCGTCCACCGTGAAGGGCATCCATCACATCGGCTTTTACGTGGACGACCTCGAGGGGACCTCGACCTCGCTCGAAGCGGCCAGCTGCACCGAATGCCCCGGCAGCAGCAAGGTCAACAGGAAATTCAAGGGCCCCGACGGGGTGATGATCGACGTGCGAGCCCGAGGCTGGGACGAGCAGATCAAAGCCCGGATGCAGCTCTATCAGCTGACCCCGGTCTCGTCCCCGCCTGCATAGCTCCCAGGGGGGTCCGACCGGCGGGCGCCCCGGCGGTCGATCTTTACCGCGAGGGGACAAGAGCGTAACATCGGGGCCATCGTCGCGAGGGAGGGCTCGAATGCGCTACACGCGGATCTCGGCCGACTGCCACATCGACATGCCGTGGATGCCCCCGGACCTCTTCAGGTCGAATGCCTCCGCTGCCCTGAAGGAGCGCATGCCGTACGTGACGGACGGACCGGACGGGCCGCACTGGACCTGCAAGAACGGCACGTCGTTCGGCCTGGTCTGCGGCGTCGGGCCCGGCGGCGCCAAGCTGGTCCCGGGCCAGAATTATCGCGTCGACAAGATGGCCGCGACCGGCCTCTATGAAGACGCCAAGCGCGGGATCCGGCGAGTCATCGATCCCCACCTCAGAGTGAAGGACGCCGAGCTCGACGGCGTCGACGCGGAGGTGATCTTCGGCATCCTCGGCGCCGCGACGCGGCTCAACGATCACGAGGCCGCGAAGGAGATGTTCCGCATCTACAACGACTGGCTCGTCGACTTCTGCCGCCACTATCCCGACCGTCACATCGGCCTCGCCTGCTTGCCGTACGGCGACATCGACGCCGCGGTGAAGGAGATCCACCGCGTCGCCAAGATGGGGCTGAAGGGCCTCGAGCTCTCGTGCTCGTGGGACATGGAGCCGATGTGGCATCCCGTGTGGGAGCCTCTCTGGCAGGCGGTGGACGAGGTGAACCTGCCGCTCCACTTCCACACGTTCCCGTCGATGCCGCCGGGCGTGCGCGAGAAGGCAACCGGACTCACGCGCCGAGCCGCGATGTTCACCGGCGTGTCCGCGTTCCAGATGAATCTGGTCAATATCCTGGCCGCCATCGTCGGCGCCGCCGTCCTCGAGCGCCATCCGCGTCTCCGGATCTCGTTCGGCGAGAGCGGCATCGGCTGGATCCCGTACGCGCTCGACCGCATGGACTTCGAGTGGGAAGACCGCTTCCGCGATCTCGGCCTCACGATGAAGCCGAGCGACTACTGGCGCCGCCAGTGCAAGGCCACGTTCCAGTTCGACCGGATCGGCACCAAGCTGATCGAGGACATGGGCGCCGAGACGATCATGTGGGCCTCGGACTATCCCCACACCGACGGCGTGTGGCCCGAGTCGTCGAAGTACATCGAGGAGCAGTTCGGCCACCTGCCGGCCGACGTCGTGCGCAAGATCACCTGCGAGAACGCGGGGAAGTTCTACGGCTTGATGAATTGATATTGTGGGGGGCCCCGAAATGGCCCCCCCCACCCCCCAACCGCGTGACGCGCGCGCAACCTTAGCGCGCCGGCGTCCCTTTCTCCAGAAACCGAAGCGCGACCGCGACGTGCATCGCGATGCCGTTGGCCAGCGCCGACTCGTTCACGAGCATGCGCGGCGAGTGGTTCGGGAACGCCGGGTCCGCGTCCGGCCGGGTGCTCAGGTTCGCGATCGTTCCCGGCACGCGCTGGAGCACGTACGAAAAGTCCTCGCTCGCCATGATCGGATGGCTCGCCGCGTGCACGGCCTCCGGCCCGAGCAGCTCGCGCGCCGTGTCGAGCACGAAGCCGGCGAAGTCCGCGTCGTTCACGGTGACGGGGTAGCCGCGGATCAGCTGCACGTCCACCTCGGCGCCGTGCGCGGCCGCGACACCCTCGGCCGCCCGCCGCACGCCTTCGAGCACGCGCTCGCGCGTCGGCTCCGACACGGTACGGATCGTGCCGAGCAGGTTCGCTGTGTCGGGGATCACGTTCCGCGTCGTGCCGGCTTCGATCTTGGCGACGGTCACGACGGCCGGATCGAAGACGTGGACCCGCCGCGTCACGAGAGTCTGGAACGCCTGCACGATCTCGCACGCGATCGGGATCGGATCGAGGCAGTCGTGCGGCGCCGAGGCGTGGCCGCCCTTGCCGCGCACCTGGATCTGCAGGGTGTCGCCCGAGGCCATGGCCGCGCCCGCGCGGGCCGAGATGGAGCCGGCGGTCATCCGGTGGGTCACGTGGAGCGCGAAGGCGCCGCTCGGCGCGTCTGCTCCGTCGAGCAACCCCTCCTCGATCATCACGCGCGCGCCGTGGTAGCCCTCCTCGCCCGGCTGCAGCATGAACAGCACGGAGCCGGTCAGCGAGTCGCGGCGGCGGGCGAGCAATCGCGCGGCGCCGACGAGCATCGCGGCATGGGCGTCGTGGCCGCAGGCGTGCATCCGGCCATCCACTTCTGAGGCGAACGGCAGCCCGGTCTCCTCCGGCATCGGTAGCGCGTCCATATCCGCCCGCAACAAGATCGTGGGGCCGGGCCGGGCGCCGGTGAGCCTGGCGACGACCGACGTGGTGCGCTGGCCCGTCCGGACGTCGAGCCCCAGGCCCTCGAGCGCCTCGAGCACGGTGGCCTGCGTCCGCGGCAGGGTCAGGCCCACCTCCGGGTGTCGGTGGATGCGCCGTCGAAGCTGGATGGTGTCGTCGAGGATGCTCTTGGCGTCGGCGAGGATCGCGGCGGTGTTCATGGGCGGATTATAGACGCCTCGCCGGTGTATGCTCCACGGCGTGCTGCCCGGACCACGCCAACAAGCGACGCTTTCGATACCGGAACAGCCGACGATCACCGGGCACCCAGACCTGTCACCGTACGAGGACCTGAAGCTCAAGACGCGCTGACGACGGAGGTTCCAGCCATGGCACAGACGATGAGAGCATGGTTCGCGGTTCCCGGGCCCGAGGGCGCGGTCTTCGAGCTACGCGAGACTCCGGTGGCGGCGCCTGGTCCCGGCCAGGTGGCGGTCGCCGTGCGGGCCGCCGGCACCAATCGCGGCGAGCTGATCCGCGGCGCGGCGCTGAAGGCGGGAAGCGCGCCCCCGAATCCGGCTCGCGCGGGCACGGAGTTCGCGGGCGAGATCGCCGCCGTGGGCGAGGGCGTGGGCGCCTGGCAGCCGGGCGATCGCGTCATGGGTCGCGCGGTGGGCAGCTATGCGAAGTCCGTCGTCGCCCATCAGCGCGCCCTCATGAAGATTCCCGCCGGCATGTCGTGGGCCGAGGCCGCGGCGATCCCCAACGTGTTCGTCACCGCCCACGACGCCCTGGTGACGAACGCCGCCGCGCGGCCGGGCGAGGCCGTGATGGTCACCGCCGGGCCCTCGGGCGTCGGCACGGCGGCGATCCAGATCGCGCGACACATCGGCGCGAACCCGGTGATCGCGACCACGCGGACGCCGGCGAAGGCCGACGCGCTGCGCGCGCTGGGGGCGCACGAGGTCGTGGACACGCGCGACGCCGGCAAGTGGGTCGACGCGGTGATGCGCGCCACGGGAGGCCGCGGCGTCGATGTCATCATCGACCACGTCGGCGGGCCGATGCTGGCCGACAACATCCGGGTGCTCGCGCTCAAGGCGCGGCTCGTGAGCGTCGGTCGTAACGCCGGCCGGGTCGGCGACTGCGACCTCGACGAGATCGCCCGCAAGCGCGCGTCGATCATCGGCGTCACCTTCCGCACGCGCACGCCCGAGGAGTCGCTCGCGTGCAGCGAGCGCTTCGCCGCGCACCTGCTCGACGCCGTCGCGAAGGGCGCGCTCAAGCCCGTGCTCGACCGCACGTTCCCGTTCGAGCGGCTCACCGACGCGCACACGTACATGCTGAGCGACGCGCAGACCGGGAAGATCGTGCTGATGGTGGACGAGAGCGCGCGGTAGCCGCAGGAGACGACGATGAAGACCAGCGCAGATCGCATCCTGACCACGCACGTCGGCAGCATGCCGCGGCCGGAGAGCGTCAAGGCGCTGCTCCGGGCCCGGCTGGCCGGCCAGCCCGTGAACGACGCCGAGCTGTCCGCGCGCGTGCAAGAGGCCGTCGCCGAGGCCGTGCGCGGCCAAGCCCGGGTCGGCATCGACGTCGTCTCGGACGGCGAGATGTCCAAGACGAGCTTCCTCGCCTACACCGACGAGCGACTCACCGGGTTCGTCACGGTGAAGACGGACGATCCGGGCGTCCCGTCCAGCAACGCGGGCGGTCTATGGGCGCGCCGCATCGACACGCGGCGCGAGTGGCGCGCGTTCCGCGAGTACTACGAAGAATACCTGCCGCGCGCGATGCCGCCCTCGACCCGGCCGACCGTATGCCAGGGGCCGATCGCGTACAAGGGCCAGGCGCTGCTCCGGAGAGACCTCGACACCTTCAAGGACGCTCTGCGCGGCGCCCCGGTCGAGGACGCGTTCGTGCCCGCGATCGCGCCGGCGATGGTCGGCCGGGGGCAAAACCAGTTCTACAAGACCGAAGAAGAGTACGTGTTCGCGATCGCCGAGGCGCTCAAGACCGAGTACAGAGCGATCGTCGACTCCGGGTTCATCCTCCAGATCGACGATCCCGGCCTCGGCGAGACGTGGGACATGATGATCCCGGCGCCGCCGCTCCAGGAGTACCGGCGGACGCAGGCCCGCAACATCGAAGCGCTCAACCACGCGCTGGCCGGCATCCCCGAGGAGCGCGTGCGCTATCACCTCTGCTGGGGGAGCTGGCAGGGGCCGCACGTGCACGACCTCGGCCTGCGCGACATCGTCGATCTCGTGCTGCGCGTGAAAGCCCAGGCCTACTCGATCGAGGCGGCGACGCCCCGCCACGCCTACGAATGGCGCGTGTGGGAAGACGTGAAGCTCCCAGACGGCAAGCTGCTCATCCCCGGCGTCATCGCCCACACGACCGCGGTGGTGGAGCACCCGGAGACGGTGACGGAGCGGATCACCAACTTCGCGCGGCTGGTCGGCCGCGAGCGGGTCATCGCGGGCGTCGACTGCGGCTTCGCGCAGGGCGCCCTGTACCAGCGCCAGCATCCCTCGGTGATGTGGGCGAAGTTCGAGGCGCTCGTCGCGGGCGCGCGGCTCGCGTCGGACCGACTGCGGCGGCGCTGAAGACTCCGGCGGCGCCGAGAACTCCGGGGCATCGAACTGAGGTAGGATCGCCGGCGTGAGCCGGCCTGTCGCCGCGGAGCTTTCCGCGACCACCAAGTTCGGAGCCCTCCACCACCGCGACTACCGCAACTACTTCCTGCTGGCGCTCGTCGGCATGACGGCCGAGAGCATCGAGCACGTGGCCAGCTACTGGGTCATCTTCGAATCCTTCCACTCGCCGACGCTCGGCGGCTTCGCCGTGATCAGTCACTGGGTTCCGTTTCTCCTGTTCTCCGTCTACGCGGGCGCACTCGCCGATCGCTTCGACTGCCGCAGGCTGATCCAGGCAGCTCAGGGGCTCTTGATGCTCGTGTCGCTCACCTGGGGGCTGCTCTTCATGACCGGAACCTTGAGGGGATGGCACGCCGCCGCGCTCCTCATGGTCCACGGGATGGCGGGCGTCATCGTGTCGCCGCCGATCCAGCTCATCGTCCACGACATCGTCGGGCCCGAGCATCTCGCGAGCGCGATCCGCCTCAACGCGATCGGCCGCTATGTCTCCATGCTGATCGGACCCGCGGTGGGCGGCGCCCTCATGCTCGCCCTCGGACCCGGTATGACGCTGCTGCTCAACGTCCTCCTCTATCTACCGCTCACCCTCTATCTGTTCTTTCTTCCGTACACGGGACACGGAGACGTGGGCGCCGGTCCGCGGCTGGCGCCGCGCTTGAGCCTCGCGCAGGCACGACGGCTCCTGGCCGAGGTGCGCTCCGAGCCGCGCATCATCCGGATGATCGTGCTCGCCGGCACGACGTCGTTCTTCGTCGGCACCGCGTTCCAGGCCCAGATGCCCGAGTACGCGCACCATCACGGCTCGGAGGAGGCCGACGTCTGGTACACGGTGCTGTTCAGCGCCAACGCGGCCGGCGCCGTGATCGGCGCGGTCATCATGGAAAGCGTCGCGGCCCTCCGGGGCGGCGTGCGGGCGGCGATCGTGTGCGCGGCGATCTGGGGCGTCGTGATGGCGATCTTCCCGTTCGCCCACGGCTACGCGGCGGCGGTGACGCTCCTCGTGGTGGCTGGCGTCTTCAACATCGCCTACACGTCGATGGCGCAGGCGGTGGTCCAGATCCTGGCGCCCCCCAACCTGCGCGGGCGCGTCGTGGGGCTCTTCAACACGTCGATGATGGGACTCCGGGCGGGCAGCGGCCTGACGGTCGGCGTGGTGGGCGCACTGATCGGCGTCGAGCTCTCGCTGACCCTGAGCGCCGTCGTCGTCGTGGCGATCGCGGTCGGCCTGCTGGCCGCTGACGCCCGGCGTCGTCGGTAAGGCCGAAGCCTAGTACGGCACCTCGATCAGACGGTCGCGCGCCGCGCGCATGTCCTCCTGCAGGAGCTCGCGCAGCGCGCGGGCGATCGGGCCAGGCTTGCCGTCGCCGATCGGCTTGCCGTCCCACTCGACGATCGGCGCCACCTTGACCGAGCTGCCGATCAGCAGCATCTCGCGCGCGGCGCGCGCCTCGGCGACAGAGATGGCGCAGACCTCGATGCCCTTGAGGAGATTCCGCGTCTTCAGCGCGGCCGCCAGCTCGAGCAGGCGCAGCGAGGTGCAGCCCGAGAGGATGTGATCGAACTTCGGGTGCTTCAACGTGCCGTCGGCCGTCACGAACGCCACATTCATGTTGGAGCTCTCGCCGACGTTCCCGGCCTCGTCGATGAAGACGCCGTTGTCGACGCCGTGCTCCTGCGCCTCCATCTGCATGAGGACGTTGGGCAGATAGTTGACGCTCTTGGTGACGGCGTAGAGCGGCGGCTTGATCGGGTACGTCGTGGTCATCACGCGTAGCCCCTGCGTGTACCACGTCTCGGGATATGACAGGCCGGCGAAGATCATCACGAAGAACCCGGGCTCGGCGCCGGCGGCCGGCGCCAGGCCGAGGCTGCCCGGCCCCGCCGAGGCCCAGTAGCGGATCGAGCCCTCGCGCCGGCCGCTCGCGGCCGCCGTGCGCACGATGATGTCGCGCATCTCGTCCCGCGTCGGCAGCTTCAGCTTCGAGTTGTGCGCGGAGCGGATGAACCGGTCCAGATGCGCCTCGAGGTCGTAGATCTTGCCGGCCTCGATCGCCGCCGTGTCGAAGATGCCGTGCCCGCGGTGCACCAGGTGGTCGTCGAACGGCACGATCATGAGCGCCGGATCCGTCACGACGCCGCCGAGCTGGCTCGAATAGAACGCCCAGTACTTCACGGGCTGTCGCGTGCGCAGCGCGCGAAGCTGAGCGACGACCTGGTCGGCCGTCAGCGTGGTGAGCGTACTGGTCGTCACTGCCATGCCATGTCTCCTTACTGTCGAATGATACTCATCGATCGGTAGCCAGGACGCAAATGTTTGTACTCGATGGGCTGAGCGGGCGGCTCTATCACTTCGCCCCCGCCGCGCCGGCCGTCAGGAACGGCACCGCGAGCTCGGCGAACAGCTCCGGCGTCTCGATCGCCATGAAGTGGCCCGAGCTCGCTTCGACGTATTTCGCGCCGGGGATCTGCGCCGCGACCTTGCCAGCCATCGCGGGCGTGCGGATTGGGTCGTGCGTGCAGCCGACCACCAGAGTCGGCGCCGCGATTCGCGCCAGATCCGCGCTCAGGTCGAACGAGGGATTCGTCGACATTCGCAAGATCGCTGCCATCGCCTCGGGGTCATTCGCCAGCCAGCGCCGGCGGAAGCGCTCGAAGCGGGCACGATCGAGGACCCGCATGACTTCGGGATACGAGGCGGCGAGGCTCCCCTGCTCGACCGCGCGAACTCCGGCGCGCTCGATCTCGTCGATGCGCTTGCGCGCCACGGCGGGATCGGCGTTGGCCCACGTCGCCGGGCTCGCGGTCACGATACGGCCGACACGCCCGGGATGGCGTCCCGCGAACGCCAGCGCGATGGCGGCGCCCATCGCGCAGCCGACCAGATGCACCGGTCCAACGATCTGCAGGCCGTCGAGCAGCGCGACCAGGTCGGCCACGATGCCGTCCATCGTGATCGTTCGCGTCCTCTCCGACATGCCGAAGCCGCGCTGGTCGTAGCGCAAGACGCGGAACCGGCGCTGAAAGGGGGCGATCGCATCGTCCCAGCTCTCGATGCAGCCGCCGACCTCGTGGATCGCCACGACGGTCGCGGAGCCGCTGCCGCTCAGGTCGTATCGGAGGCTCGCGCCGTTCGCCTCGATCCAGTCCATCGGTCGTGCCCTCCCCCCCAGCCGCTGGGCTCACCCGGCGTATGCCGGAATCTGTCGGTGGAGCATCGCGAAGATCTGCTCCCAGTCGCGCGCCGCGCCCTGCGGGTCGAAGATGTCGCGGTTGGGCAGCGCGTAGCCGTGCTGGGCGCCCTCGTGGATCGCGTAGCGATAGTCGACCGGGCACGGACGCAGGAGCGCCTCGAGCTCCTTCACCATCGACAGCGGCGCGTACGGATCCATCTCGGCGAACCCGCAATAGAGCTCGCCCCGGAACTCCTTGGCGAGGAGGTGCGGCGAGTCGGGCGCGTCGCTGATGAGGCTCGTGCCGTGCAGGCTCGCCGACGCGGTCACCCGCTCGGGGAAATGGCCGGCCACGCACAGCACGTGGCGTCCTCCCATGCAGTAGCCGATCGCGCCCACCCCGCCCGGACGTACGGGCTCGCCGCGGCCGAGAAAGTCGAGGATCGCGCCCGTGTCGTCGACGACCATCTGGTTCGAGAGGCGACGCCCCGGCGCGATCACCCGCTGCCGGCGCCCCTCGTCGAGCGCGTGCAGCGAGATCATCCGGTTCTGCGCGTCGCGGAACTCGTGCCGCACCTTGCCCTGGCGGTAGTAGAGGTCCGGCACCATGCAGTAGTACCCGACGGTACCGACCCGGCGCGCGATCTCGAACAGCTCTTCGCGCACGCCCCAGATGTCCATGTAGATGATGACCGGGGGAAACGGCCCGTCTTGCTCCGGATGGGTCACGAACGTCTCCATCAGGCCCGCGGGCGTGGGGATCTCGACGAGGCGCTCATTCATGGTGCCCGTGACACTATGCCGCCGCGGACGGCCCCGTCAAGACGGCCCGCCGACGTGGTAGCATGACCGCACTTTTAGCCGAGGAGAGTCCCCGATGCGATTCGGCCTGCTCTACGAGGCGCAGCGACCGTTCAAGGGCACTGACATCGACTGGAACCGCCTCTACAAGGAAACGCTCGAGCAGTGCGTGCTGGCCGACAAGATCGGCTTCGACAACCTCTGGTTCGTCGAGCACCATTTCCTCACCGGGTTCTCGGGCTCGCCCTGCCCGGAAGTGCTGCTCGGGGCGCTCAGCCAGATGACGCGGCGGATCCGGATCGGCTTCGGCGTGTGCATCCTGCCGTCGCACCATCCGATCCGCGCCGCCGAGCGCGCCGCCATGCTCGACCAGCTGACCGACGGCCGGCTCGAGTTCGGCACGGGCCGGTCCAACGCCTACGAGCAGATCGGTCAGGGGATCGATCCCAGGAACACGCGCGCGATGTGGGAAGAATCGATCACGATGATCCCTCAGATCTGGCAGTCGGAAGAGTTCTCCTGGGAGGGAACCTTCTGGAAAGTGCCCAAGCGCCACGTGCTGCCCAAGCCCCACCAGAAGCCGCACCCGCCGATGTACCTGGCGTGCACGCAGACCGAGAGTTACGACGTGGCCGCCGACAAGGGCATCGGCGTGCTGTCCTCCGCCACCTTCGCCACGAACATCCTGGCCGAGCACGTGAAGCGCTATCGGGCGCGGGTCAAGCAGTCCACGCCGGTCGGCGCCGTCGTCAACGATTACTGGGGCAACAACGTCCACGCGTTCTGCGGGACGAACAACCGTGAGGCTCGCGATCTGGCCGCCCTGTCGCTCAAGACGTTCTTCGGCCCGGACAAGCCGTACATCCGCGACCGCGTCAACGCCTACGAGCAATTGCTCGAGTCGTGGGGCGGCGTGCCCGATCACCTGAAGGCCGACTTCGGCCGGTGGCTCCGCCAGTCGGACGCCGCGCACAAGGAGCAGGCCGCCCAGGTCGGAATCTCCCTCGACAGCGGCCCCGGCGCCGCGCGCGCGGCCTTCGGCCAGATGGACGCCGACACCCTGTGCGAGCGCGGCATCATCATCGCCGGCGACCCCGAGAGCTGCATCAAGGGCGTGCAGCTCTACGAGGAAGCCGGGGTCGATCAGGTCATCCTGATCACGCAGACCGAGACGATTGCGCACGAGCGCGCGATGCAATCCATCGAGATGTTCGGTAAACACGTGATCCCCGCGTGCCGGACGAGCGCCAGACGCGCGTCCGTCACGGCCGGGGCGTAGGGATTAGAGGGGGACTCTCATGGCGACCGCAACGACGACTGGAGTCGAGGCCGAGGTTCTTCGCGCCGACGACCGCCGCTTCGAGGCGATGAAGAAGGGCGACTGGGCCGCGCTCGACGCCGCGCTGGCCGACGACCTGATCTACGTGCACTCCACCGCCCGCCAGGAGTCGAAGGCCGAGCACATCGCGAACCTCCGCGGCGGCAAGCCCCACTACCGCGGAATCGCGCCACGCGACCGGCGCGTGCGGGTCGTGGGGAGCGTCGGCATCGTCAACGGCGTGTCGGACATGCACGTCGAGCGTGACGGCAAGGAGAACCGCTTCACCGTCCGCTACCTGGCCGTCTATGCCAAGGCGGGCGCGGACTGGCGCATGATCGCCTGGCAGTCGACGCGCCAGGATTAGGCACAGCATGTCGGTGCTCGTGATCGGCGCGACCGGCTTCATCGGCCCCCGGCTCATCCGGCGCCTCGTGGCGCGCGGCGAGCAGGTCGTCGGCATGGATCTGAATCCCGGGGCGCCGACGTTCGGCGGCCTGCCGATCGGCGCGCCGCTCGTCCGCGGCGACGTTACGCAGTTCGAGGACGTGATGCGCACCGTGCTCGACGTCAAGCCCGACCGGCTCATCAACCTCGCCTACGGCCTCGGCGCCGGCGAGGGCAACCCGCACCAGGTGATGCGCCTGGACATCCTCGGGATGGACAACTGCTTCGAGGCCGCGCGCCTGGGCGGCGTCAAGCGCGTCGTCTACGCGAGCTCGATCGCGGTGAGCGGCCAGCAGAGCAACTTCGGCGACCGGCTGGTGAACGAGGACGATCCCACGTACGGCACGAGCCAGTACGCGATGCACAAGATCTTCAACGAGTTCCAGGCGAAGAAGTACATCAAGAACTACGGCATGTCGATCACGGGCGTACGGCCGGCCAACGTCACCGGGCCCGACAAGGTCCGCGGCTCGGTCGACCACGTGCAGATCATGGTCGACGCCGCGCGCGGCCGGCCCGTGCACCTGCCGGCGAAGGGACTCATGCGGCTCCTGATCCACGTCGAGGACATGGCAGAAGTCTTCACGCGCATCCTGCTGGCCGACGCGCCCCGCCACTCGCTCTACAGCTCGGGCGGCATCCCGGTGAGCCTCGGCGAGCTGGCGGATATCGTGCGCGGGTTCCTGCCGGACGCGCAGATCACGTTCGCCAAGGAAGGCGGCCGCGACGAATCAGGCAACTACCTGGTTGACTGGAGCCGCCTGGCCAAGGAGTTTGGGATCGAATATCCGGGCCTGCACACACGCGTGCTCGAGGTCATCAACGAGGTTCGGCAACAGGAAGGTTTGCCGCTGGTCGGTGGCTAGCGCGCGACTATTGCAGCGCAGGAGTGCAGAGCAAGTCTAATGGGAGGCGAGCCATGCCCTACAACCGGATCTCGGCGGACTGTCACCTCGATCTGATCTGGCTGCCGCCGGATCTCTTCGTCTCGGAAGCCCCTCGCGAGCTGAAGGAGCGCATGCCCTACGTCGCGGACGGCCCGGACGGGCCGCGGTGGGTCGCCCACAACGGAGCCGTCTTTGGCCTGGCGGGCGGCGTCGGCGCTTCGGGCACGAAGTACATCCCGGGCAAGCAGCTGCGGGTCGACGTCATGGCGTCGACGGGTCTGTACGAGGACGGCAAGAAGGGTATCCGCCGGCCCGGGGATCCGCACCTGCGCGTCAAGGAAATGGACCGCGACGGCGTCGACGCCGAGGTCATCTACGGGATCCTCGCCGCCGCGGCCAAGCTGAAGGACATCGAGGCTTCCAACGAGATGCTGCGCATCTACAACACGTGGATGGCCGAGTTCTGCCGCCACTATCCGAATCGTCACATCGGGCTCGCGAACCTACCCTACGGCGACATCGAGGCCGCCGTCGCCGAGGTTCATCGTGTCGCCAAGCTCGGCTTCAAGGGCCTCGAGCTGTCGTGCTCGTGGGACATGGAGCCCATGTGGCATCCACAGTGGGAGCCGCTGTGGGCGGCGATCAACGAGGTCGGGATCCCGCTGCACTTCCACACCTTCCCGTCGGTGTCGCCGGCGCTGCGGGAGAAGTACACCGGCCTCACCCAGCGCGCGCTGATGTACAGCGGCCTGTGCCTGTTCCAGATGACGCTCGCCAATATCCTCACCGCGCTGATGGGCCGCGCGGTCTTCGAGCGCTATCCGAACCTCCGCATCGCGTTCGGCGAGAGCGGGATCGGCTGGATCCCCTACGTGCTCGACCGCATGGATTTCGAGTACGAGGACCAGTACAGGGACCTGCCGCTCAAGCTCAAGCCGAGCGAGTACTGGCGCCGCCAGTGCAAGGCGACCTTCCAGTACGACCGCGTCGGCACCAAGCTGATCGACGAGATGGGCGTGGAGACGTTGATGTGGGGCTCGGACTATCCGCATCCCGACGGCGTCTGGCCGGAGTCGGCGAAGTACATCTCCGAGCAGTTCAAGCACCTGCCCGACGACGTCACGCGGAAGATGACGTGCGAGAATGCGGGGAAGTTCTACGGCTTGATGTGATCTGAGACACGCTAAGCCTGACGGGGCGCCCGACGCCCCGGTGCAGTCCCGGCCGGGGCGTTGGTGTGCATGCGGCTGGGATGCAGGGCGATGAGGGCCCCACTTCCACGGGAGGTCGCTCGCCGGCTCCATCGGCTCTAGCGAGTGCTCGTCATCCTCCTTGCCCGAGCTTCGAGCCGAGATTCTGCGCGAACTCCTCGAGCAGCGCGTCTGCCTTCTTCTTGATCACGGGCTGACCGAACTCGCCGATGCGGCCGAGGATGGCGAGGTCGGTCTCGATGCGCAGGCGCGTCCCGCCCTCTCCCGGCGCCAGCGTGAGACTCATGCGCGCGCGAATTCCGCCGCCCACGCGACGGTCGTTGGCCTCGGCCCGCATCCGAGCCCGCCACGCCGCGCGGTCCTGCTCGTCGACCGTCATCGTGCCGTGCAGCGACAGGCGGATCGGGCCGATCTGGACCCGCAAGTTGCCTCGGTAGGACTTGGCGTCGATGGCCTCGACGCCTTCAACCCCCGGGACGCAGCTCGCGACCCTCGGGACCTCCATCAAGAAATCCCACAGGCGCTCGCGCTCGACGGCAATCACGCACTCCTGCGTGAAGGTCACCGCGTTCCGCGCGCCGACACAAGCGCCGCGTCCCACGCCCGCGTGAGCGCCCGGCCGACCATGACCCCGGCCATCTCACGCTTGTACGCCGCCGACCCTCGGTGATCGCTCAGCGGGTCCACGGCGCCCTTGACCGCCTCACCAGCGCCCCGCAGCAGCTCTGCGCCGAACCGCTGGCCGGCCAGGAGCCCCTCGGCCCCCCGCGCCCGAATCGGCGTCACGCCAACCGAGCCGAGCGCAATCCTCGCCGCGCGGCAGCGCTCGCCGTCAGGGTCCACGCTCACCGTCGCCGCGACGGCGACGGTCGCGTAGTCGTCAGCGGTACGCGGAAGGAACTTCACGTAGGCGGCGCCGCTCGCCGGGGCAAGCTGCGGGACGACGACGCCGATGACGACCTCGCCGGGCTCGAGCGCGCTCTCGTAATAGTCGCGGAAGAACTCTTCGACCGGCAGCGCGCGTCGCCCGTCGGTGCCGCAGATCTCCACGCGGGCTCCGAGCGCGATCAAGGTCACGGGCGGATCCTGGTTCGGGTCGGCGTGGGCGAGCGCGCCGCCGACGGTGGCCATGTTGCGGATCCGGACGCTCGCCACGCGGCGGAACGTCTCGGCGAGGACCGGCAGCCGCTCTCGAACGAGGGGTGAGGTCTCCACGTCCCGGTGGGTGGCGAGCGCGCCGATGCGAATACCGCCGTTGTCGGCCTCGATCCGGTCGAGCCCGCGGATGTCGCGCAGGCTTACGAGGTACCCGGGGCTCACCAGGCGCTGTCGCATCATGGTCACCAGCGCGGTGCCGCCCGCGATCACCCGCGCCTCGTCGCCGTGCTCGCGCAGAACGGCGAGGGCTTCGTCGAGCGTCCGCGGCGCCGCGTACTCGAAGGCCCTCATGCCCGACTCCGCTGGGCCGCCGCCCGAATCGACTCGATGATCTTGTAGTAGCCGGTGCACCGGCAGAGATTGCCGAGCATCCACTCGCGGATCTCGGCGTCGCTCGGGTTCGGGTTCGCATCGAGCAGCGCCTTGGCCGACACGACCTGGCCCGGCGTGCAGATGCCGCACTGAAAGCCGCCCGCATCGATGAACGCTTGCTGGACCGGATGCAGCCGCTCGTCCCCGGCGAGACCCTCGACCGTGGTGACCTCGTGGCCGTCGGCGCTGACCGCCAGCGCGATGCACGAGCTGATCATCTTCCCGTCGAGCAGCACCGTGCACGCCCCGCAGACGCCGACGCCGCAGCCCTCCTTGGAGCCGGTGAGCCCGAGATCGTTCCGGAGGCAATCGAGGAGCGTGCGGTAGGTCGGAACCTCCACCGCGCGCGCCGTCCCGTTGACGGTGACACGAATCTTGCGGTTCACGGGCGGCGCTCCTTCTCCTTGAGGGCGAAGTAAACCTTCTCGGCGGTGATGGGCAGATCGAGGATGCGCGCGCCGCACGCGTCGGCGACCGCGTTCGCGATGGCGGGCGCGACGGCGCTGATGCTGCCCTCGCCGATGGCCTTGGCGTTGAACGGCCCCGGCCCCACCGGGTCCTCGAGGATCACCGTGGTGAGGGGCGGGATGTCCTGGATGGTCGGAAGCTTCACGTCGCCGAGGCTCAAGGTCGAGATGCGGCCCTCTTCGGTCTTGATCTCCTCCATCAGCGCGAACCCGAGCCCCTGAATGAGCCCGCCCTCGATCTGACCCTGATGGCCGAGCGGGTTGATGACCGTGCCGACGTCGTGCGTCGTCGTGAAGCGGCGCACGGTCACCTGGCCCGTCTGCGGGTCGACCGCGACCTCCGCCACCTGGGCCGTGAAGGACGTGACCGCGCCATGGGCCTTCGCGTCGTAGAAATGCGAGGCCTCCAGGGTTCGGCCCTCCCGCGCCGCCGCGCGAGCGATCGCGGCCAGCGAATCGGCGGGCACGCCGAGCTTCGCCGCCTCGGCCTCGATCTGCGCCTTGAGCTTCTCCGCCGCGTGATAGGCGGCGCGGCCGCCCGTGTGGGTCACGCGGCTGCCGCCCACGCCGGAGTCGGTCGCGAAGTCGTCGGTCGTGGCCAGCTCGATCTCCACGTCGTCCATGGCCACGCCGAGGACCTCGGCCACGACCTGACGAAGGACGAGGTGGGCGCCGGTGCCCGTGTCGGGGAGTGCGATCCGCAGGGTCACGCGCCCGTCGGTCCCGAGACGCACGACCGCATTGGTGAATCCGACGCCGATGTGGCGATGCGTCATCGCCATGCCGCGCCCGATCCACGGGCCGGGCTTGGGCTCGGAATACTCGCTGGCCTTGAGCGCGGCCTCGAGCGTGTCGCCGGCCCGGACGTGCTCGAGATGGTGGCCATTGGCGAGATGGTCCCCGTCACGCAGGAGATTCCGCCGGCGGAACTCCGCGGGGTCGAGCGCGAGCTCCCTGGCGATCATGTCCATGTGCGATTCCTCGGCGAAGACCATCTGGGGCTCGCCGGGCGACCGCGCATGGCCGCAGGGGATGTTGTTCGTGTACACACAAAACGATTCGATCAGGAGATTGGGGATCCGGTAGACGCCGGCTCCCATGCTGGCGCCCCCGAGGCTCACGCTCGGCGCCGGCTTGAAGGCCGCGTAGGCTCCGCTGTTGAACAGCGCTCTCACGCTTCGGGCCACGATCTGGCCGTCCCGGCTCACGCCGGTGCGCAGCGTGATGACCGACGGATGACGCGGATTGCCCGCCATCAGCTCCTCGGCGTAGCGCATGACCATCTTGACGGGACGGCCGGTCACGCGCGCCAGATGGTAGGCGAGCGGGAGATCCATCAGCGAGCCCTTGCCGCCGAAGTCGCCGCCGATCGGCGTCAGGTTGACGCGGATCTTCTCCTGGGGCAGCTGGAGCGCGTGCGACAGGAGCTCCTTGAGACGGAAGGGCATCTTGTTCGAAGCCCACACCTGGACCCGGCCGTCCTCGTCGATGGCCACGACGCCGGCGTGCGGCTCGAGATAGCCCTGGTGGGCGAGCTGAGTCCGGAAGGTGTGCTCGAAAGTTCGGGCGGCTTCGCGAAAGCCCGCCTGCACGTCGCCGAGCTTGAAGCGGAGGACTGACTGGACGTTCGCGTGAGGCCGCTCGGCCGGCGCCCCTTCGTAGGCCCCGGGGTCGTCGTGGACGACCGGCGCGCCGGCCACGGTCGCCGCTTCGGGATCGATGACTGCCGGCAGATCCTCGTACTCGACGTCGATGAGCGTCGTCGCCTCTTCCGCGACGTCCGGGTCGGCAGCGGCGACCACCGCGACCTTCTCGCCGATGAAGCGGACACGCTCGCGGGCCAGCAGGGGCATGTCGAACATCCGCCGGCCCACCAGAATGCCCGGAAGATCCTTGGCCGTGAGGACCGCCAGGACGCCCGGGAGGGCCTTGGCCCGCGTGACGTCGATCCGCGCGATGCGCGCGTGGGGCAACGGGCTGCGCAGAGCTTTGCCCCAGATCAGTCCGGGGACCGACACGTCTCCCGAATAGCGCGCCGCGCCGCTCACCTTCTCGGTGCCGTCGACGCGGCCGATGGGCTTGCCGATGATGCGGTGAGCCATCTTCAGCTCCTTCGTTCAGCCGATCGCGTGAAGGACCTTGCCGGGCACCTCGACCGACTTGGCGTCGACCAGGATCACCGCGAGCACGCACGGGGCCGTGCCGTTGTTGACCCAGTTGTGGATGGTACCCCGCTGCACCATGACGTCGCCCGCCTTGAGGTGGACGCGCGTGTCGTCCAGCTCCATGTCGACCTCGCCCGAGACGATCACGATGTAGTCGATCGAATCCGTCCGATGATTGCGCGCGGCGAGCCCGGGCGCGAACTCGATGATGCGGAAGATCGTGCCATTTTTCAGAGTTGTGGCGACCTTGCGCAGCCCCTCGTCGGCGGCGCCGTCGTTATTGATCGGGAAGCCCTCGGTCGTCCAGACGTTGACGGATGTCGCGCCCGGACGGCCCGATGAGACGTTCTTGCACACCTCGTCGATCTTGACGATCGCACGACCGGTCGTGTCGTGGCCGGTGATCACTCGCCGTACTTGAAGAGCCATGTCTCGCCTCCTCGCGTCGGTTGACGGGCGCGTCTCGCCCACCCGCAACGCGGATGATAGCCCGCCTTGCGCGTCGGTGAAACCGTCATGGCCCGTCCCGTCGGCGGCGGTGTCGCTCGCGCCGAGCGCGCGCGCGGCGCGACTCGATCGGGTGAAAGACTCTGGGGTATCGCCGCTTAAGCGCCGCATACTTCTTCCGGAGCCAACGACTCTCGGGCAGCAGCACGAATAGGCCGATCAAGACGATCAAGAGGCCGGGTCCCGGGATCCCCGGAATCGAGAGCACGAGTCCCAGCACGATCAGCGCAAGCGCCACGGCCCAACGCGCCAGGCGCTTCATCAAGTCGAGCATCGATCGTCCTGGTCGGCGACTCCAGCGCGTGTCCTCGTGGCGCGCCGCTATCGGCCCAGATGCTTTTCGAAGAACGCGACGGTCTTCGGCCAGGAATCACGATCGGCCTGAGCGTGGTACCTCGGGCTTCGTCGATTCATGAATGCGTGGTTCGCTCCGGGGTACGCGTAGAATTCGTGCGTCTTGCCGAACCGTGAGAGCTCGGCATCGAGCTTCTTCATGTCGGCCGGCGACGGGTTGCCGTCTTCCTCACCGAAGAACCCGAGCAGCGGGCAATGGATCTCCGCGGTGCGTTCGAAGGGCGCCGGGCCCCCGCCCCAGGACGCCATGATGTTGCCGCCGTAGTAAGCGACCGCGGTCCTGAACGCGGGCTGAGCAGCCGCCATGAGGTAAGCGACGCGGCCCCCCATGCAGAACCCCACGATCCCCAGTCGGGTGCCGTCCACTGCGCGGTGGTGCCTGAGGAAGTCGACGGTTGCGTTCACGTCCTGGATGACGGCGACGTCGCGGAGTCGGGCGCGGCGCGTGGGGCCATCGTCGCGACAATCAGGGCCGTCGCGATGGTACAGATCGGGGGCGACGCCGACGTACCCCGCGGCGCTGACACGGTCCGTCATCTCCTCGACGAACTCATCGACCCCTCCTTGGTGCTGAATGACCACAACCGCCGGCGATGGTGCCTTGCCGTCGGGCAGGCTCACGTACAGCCTCATCGTGTCACCGTCGACTCGCACGCTCTCCCAGGAAGACGCCATCACACCCTCCTCCGCCTCGGGAGTGTCAAGACTCGAATCTCGGCCGCGAGCGCTCAGTATAATGCGCGGCCCGCCCGTCCGCCCCGACGCTCCATCAGGGTGGCGGCGTGTTGCATTGGTCCGCCGAGATGGTGTATTCCCGGGGAACGGCATCGCAAGATCGGCGTGCTCGCGTGCTGGGCACCTGTCGTCTCGGGCACCGCGCGGGCCGGGAGGTCGAGATGCATTTCGGCGCGTTCTTCTACGGGACCGTGGACATGCCCGACGCGGGCGTCGACGGGCCGCCGGCGCACACGCGGAACTACGGTCAGGAGAGCTACCGCCGTGCCTACGCCGACCTCCTGGCCTACGCCGAAGCCTGCGACACGCTCGGCTACGACTCGATGTGGACCGCCGAGCACCATTTCCACAACCATGGGTTCGAGGTCGTCCCGAACGTGGTCCTGTTGAACGCGGTCCTGGCCCAGCGCACCCGCCGCATCAAGCTCGGAGCCTTGATCCACGTCCTGACCGCCTGGCATCCGATCCACTTCGCGGAGGACTACGCGCTGGCCGACGTGCTCTCCGGCGGCCGGCTGCTCTGCGGTCTCGGGCGCGGCACCGAGGAGCGCGAGTCGAACGTATTCGGCGTCAACGTCGGCTACGGCAACAACGCCGACGACGTGCACAATCGCGACGTCTTCGAGGAGCAGGTGGAGATCTTCAAGGCCGCGACGTCGCGCGAGCGCTTCGCCTATCGCGGCAAGCACTACACGATCCCGCCCGAGGGGCTGACGTTCCGCGGCGAGCTCGTCACCGAGTTCCCGCTGGTCCCGCGGCCGATCAACACGCCCGTGCGCATCTACCAGCCGATCAGCAGCGAGGACACGCTCGTCTACGCGGCCCGGCAGCGCCATATCGGCGTGCTGGCCAATCATCCGTGGGAGCGGATGGTGCCGTGGTGGCGGCGCTACGGCGCGCTCGTCGAGGAAGCGCATGGCGTCAGGCTGCGCCCCGGCGAGGATCGCGTGCTGCAGGTACAGCTCCACATCGCCGACTCCGCGGAGGCGGCGATGCGCACCGCGCGGCGCGGCCACGACGAGCTCACCAAGCTGCTCTGGCCGAACATCATCCGCCGCAACACGGCACTCGCGGGCCGGCCGCCGTTCACGCTCGAGGAGCGCATGGTGGGCAGGTCCTGGATCGTCGGCACGCCCGAGCAGGCGCGCGACACCCTGCTCGAGATGCAGGCCGAGCTCGGCTTCGAGTCGCTCGTGATCTTTCCCCACCTGCCGGGGATGCGGCGCGCCGAGACGCTCGAGCAGCTTGGACGGTTCTGGGCCGACGTGCGGCCGGCGCTCGCCGCGCGCGTGCCGGGTCAGCCGGTGACGGCCGGCGTATGACGGAGGACGGAATGCTGAAGAAGCTGCCCGCGACACTGGCCACCGGTCTGCACGGCTCGATCCCGCCTCACCGCTACTGGGCGTACTACACCTGGCAGGAGATCGACGCGATCGCCAAGCGCGACCGGAACGCCACGGCGGTGCTCAACGTCGGCGCGGTCGAGCAGCACGGTCCGCACCTGCCGCTGATCACCGACACGCTCCTCGGCATGGAGGTGCTCGGCGCCGCGCTCGCGCGGCTGCCCCAGGACGTCACGGTGCTGGCGCTGCCGCCGACCACGTTCGGCAAGAGCGTCGAGCACATCACGTTCCCGGGCACCTTGACCTTCAGCGGCGACACCCTGCGCATGGTGCTGCGCGACCTGGCGCAGTCGGTGGCGCGCAGCGGCTTCACGAAGCTCGTCCTGCTCGGCAGCCACGGCGGCAACGTCGGCACCACCGACGACTACTTCCGCGACCTCCGGATGGAGACCGATCTCAGGGTCTTCAAGATCTTCCTCGGCGGCATCGGCAACGTGCCGGGCCTGGTCGCGCCGGACGAGGCGGCGATCGCGATGCACTCCGGCGACTCGGAGACCTCGCTGGTGCGCCACATCGCCCCCGACCTGGTGCACATGGATCGCGCCGAGGGCTACGTGTTCGAGCCCACGCCGGAGATCGGCTACTCGTTCAAGGGCCACGACGTGATCGAGGCGTGGGTGGCGTCCGATCTCTCCAAGACCGGCGCGATCGGCAACCCGCACCGCTCGTCGGCCGAGAAGGGCCGTCAGATGTTCGAGGCGAAGGCGTCGCGCCTGGCCGAGCTGCTCCAGGCGATCTATCGAAGCCCGAAGCGGGAAATCCACCTGGCGCCGAAGGACGCCTGAGGAGAGGACCGTCATGCCCAACGTCACGCGCCGCTCGTTCCTCGCGACCTCGGTCCTCGGCGCGGCCGGCTCGCTCGCGGCCCGCCGTCCCGCGCGGGCGCAGTCGCTGGACAAGCTCACGTTCGGGACCAACTGGAAGGCGCAGGCCGAGCACGGCGGCTACTACCAGGCCGTGGCGAGCGGGATCTACAAGAAGCTCGGCCTCGACGTGACGATCCGGATGGGCGGGCCGCAGATCAACCATCCGCAGCTCCTCGCCTCGGGCGTGATCGACTTCAACATGGGCAGCAACTGCTTCAGCGCCCTGAACTACGTGAAGAACAACATCCCGATGGTGTGTGTCGGCACCGTCTTCCAGAAGGATCCCCAGGTACTCATCGCCCACGCCGGCCAGGGCAACGACTCGCTGGCGGCCATGAAGGGCAAGCCGATCATGATCTCGCCGGTGGCGCGCGCCGGGTACTGGCAGTTCCTCCGCGTGAAGTACGGCTACACCGACGACCAGATCCGGACCTACACGTTCAACATGGCGCCGTTCCTCGCCGACAAGTCGGCGATCCAGCAAGGCTTCGTGACGAGCGAGCCCTACAAGCTCGAGAACGCGGGCGCCAAGGTGGTCGTCCACCTGCTCGCGGACGGCGGCTACTCGTCGTACGCGACCACGATCGAGACGTCGCGAAAGCTCGTCGACGACAAGCCCGACCTCGTCCAGCGGTTCGTGAACGGCACGATCGAGGGCTGGTATTCCTACCTCTACGGCGACCCGGCGCCGGCCAACGCGCTCATCAAGAAGGACAACCCCGAGATGACCGAAGACCAGATCGCGCACAGCCGCGCGACCTTGAAGAAGTACGGCATCGTCGACTCCGGGGACGCCGAGAAGCTCGGGATCGGCGCGATGTCGGACGCTCGCTGGAAGGACTTCCACGCCACGATGGTGGAGGCCGGCCTCTACGCCGCCGACCTCGACCTCAAGCGTGCCTACACCCTGCAGTTCGTCAACAAGAAGCACGGGATGAATCTCAAGACCGGGAAGTCGTGAGCCGCGCCGTCGTCAAGCTGCAGGACGTCGACAAGGTCTACGGCAACGGCGTCGTCGCCCTCCGCCACCTCGACCTCGACGTCGCCGAGGGCGAGTTCCTGAGCCTGCTCGGTCCCTCCGGCTGCGGCAAGTCCACCGTGCTGCGGCTCGTCGCCGGGCTCGGCGAGGTCTCGAGCGGGCGCATCGAGTGGGCCGGCGGCAACGGCCGGGCGGGCCTGCCGCAAGGCGACATCGGCTTCGTGTTCCAGGAGCCGACGCTCATGCCGTGGGCGACCGTGTTCAAGAACGTCCTGCTCCCGCTGAAGCTACGGGGCGTGGCGCCCGACGAGGCGGCTGCGCGCGTGCGCGAGGCGATCGCGATGGTCGGGCTCGACGGCTTCGAGCGCGCGTATCCGCGCGAGCTGTCAGGCGGTATGAAGATGCGCGTGTCGATCGCCCGGGCGCTGGTGACGCATCCCCGACTCCTCCTGCTGGACGAGCCGTTCGCGTCACTTGACGAGATCACTCGCTTCAAGCTCGACAACGACCTGCTGGCGCTCTGGGAGCGCCAGCGCTGGACCGTCGTGTTCGTGACCCACAGCGTGTACGAGTCGGTCTACCTCTCGACGCGGATCGCCGTGATGACCGCGCGGCCCGGTCGCACGGCCAGCGAGGTCGCGATCGAGGCCCCGACGCCGCGCGACGAGGCGTTCCGGACCTCGCCGCTCTACAACGACTACTGCCGCATGGTCTCGGCGCGCCTGGCCGAGGCGACCCGCTCGTGAGCAGCATCCCCTCGGTCGAGCCCGAGCGCGCCGCCCAAGACGCGGACGTGCGCGACACCGGCGCGGCGCGGGCGGCGCGGCAGCGGTGGCGGCCAGACGTCGGCTGGGCCGTACGCCGCGTGGTGCCGCCCGTCGTCATCGGCGCCGCCGGGCTCGTCGTGTGGGAGCTGGTGGTGCGCCTGAACCAGATCCCCTACTACATCCTGCCGGGCCCGCTGCTCGTCTTGCGCACCCTCGTCCGGGACTGGGGCACGCTCTATCCCTCGCTCCTCGTGACCCTGGCGATCACCGGAGCGGCGCTGCTCGTCGCCACCGTCGCCGGCGTGCTCATCTCGATCCTGTTCACGCAATCGAAGCTCGTCGAGCTGAGCCTCTTTCCTTACGCGGTGATCCTCCAGGTGACGCCGATCGTCGCGATCGCGCCGCTCGTCATCATCTGGGTGCGGAACATCCCCCTGGCGCTCCTGATCTGCGCGTGGCTCGTCGCGTTCTTTCCGATCGTGTCCAACACGACGCTCGGGCTCAACAGCGCCGACCACAATCTCCTGAACCTCATGCAGCTCTACGGGGCCTCGCGGCGACAGGTCTTCTGGTACCTGCGCCTGCCGAGCGCCATGCCGTACTTCCTGGGCGGGCTTCGCATCAGCGGCGGTCTGGCGCTGATCGGCGCGGTCGTGGCGGAGTTCGTCGCCGGCACGGGCGGCGCCCAGTCGGGCCTCGCCTACCGCATCCTCGAGTCCGGGTACACGATGCAGATCCCGAGGATGTTCGCGGCGCTCCTGCTGATCACCGGCTCGGGGATCTTCATCTTCCTGGCGCTGACGGCGCTGTCGCACCTGGTTCTCCGGAAGTGGCACGAGAGCGCCGTCAGGCGAGAGGGCTGAGATGACGCCGGGCTTCCTCGCCGTGCCCGAGCGGAATGTCTATCGCTTGCGCAACGCGACGGTGGCGAGCCCGCTCCTGAGCGAGCTCCCGCCGGGCGTGCCGGTCTCGCCCGACGGGCTGGCGACCGTCGACGTTGTCGTACGCGACGGACGAATCGCCGCCGTGGTGCCGCCGGAAACCGGGGAAGGCCCCGAGGCGAGCGTCGATCTGGCGCACGGCCAGCTCTGGCCCTGCCTGGTCGACGTCCACACCCATCTCGACAAGGGCCACACGTGGGAGCGCGCCCAGAACCGGGACGGCACGTTCGACGGCGCGATCCGCGCCGTGTCGGCGGACCGCGCCGCGCGCTGGTCGACCGACGACGTCCGCCGCCGCATGGAGTTCGGCATCCGGTGCAGCTGGGCGCACGGCACGAAGGCGGTGCGGACGCACCTGGATTCCTTCGCGACGCAGGCCGCGATCACCTGGCCCGTGTTCGAGGCGCTCCGCAAGGAGTGGGCCGGCCGCGTCGAGCTGCAGGCGGTCTCGCTGGTCCCGTTGCAGACATTCGGAACGGAGGAGGGCGACGCGCTGGCGGATCGGGTCGCGGCCGCCGGCGGGATTCTCGGCGCCGTGGCCTTCATGTCGCCGGAGATCGACGCGCTGCTCGATCGGCTGTTCGAGCGCGCCGCCGAGCGCGGGCTCGACGTCGATTTTCACTGCGACGAGAGCGGCGACGTCGGCGCGCGGGCGCTCGGCCGCATCGCGCGCGCGGCGCTGCGCCGGCGCTTCCAGGGACGGCTGGTCTGCGGCCACTGCTGTAGCCTCGCCATCCAGCCGCCCGACGTCGTCGCCGAGACGCTCGACCTCGTCGCCCAGGCGGGGATCAACGTGGTGAGCCTGCCGATGTGCAATCTCTACCTGCAAGACCGCGTGCCCGGGCGAACGCCGCGCTGGAGGGGCGTGACGCTCCTGCACGAGCTCGCGGCGCGCCGCGTACCGGTCGCCGTGGCCAGCGACAACACGCGCGACGCGTTCTACGGCTTCGGCGACCACGACATGCTCGAGGTGTTTCGCGAGGCCGCGCGCGTCTGCCATCTGGATCGTCCCTACGGCGACTGGCCCCGCGCGGTCACGACGACACCCGCCGACCTGATGGGTCTCGCCGGCGGCCGCATCGGCCCGGGGCTGCCGGCGGATCTCGTGCTGTTCGCGGGACGGACGTGGAGCGAGCTACTGTCGCGTCCGCAGGCGGACCGCGTCGTGCTCCGGAACGGCCGGCCGATCGAGCGCCGGCTGCCGGACTATCGCGAGCTGGACGACCTGCTCGGCTAGCCATGGACCGCGAGCTCCAGAACCCGCCCGGCGTGCACCCGCCCCAGGCCCACTACTCGCACGTGGCGCGCGCGGGCGCGACGCTCTACATCTCCGGCCAGCTCGCGATGGATCGCGCGGGCGCGGTGGTCGGCGTCGGCGACGCGCGGGCTCAGGCGCGGCAGTGCTACGCCAACCTCGCGGCGATCCTCGCCCACTACGGCGGAAGCCTTCGCCACCTGATCAAGACCACGACGTACATCACGCACTGGGGCTATCGGCCCCTGGTCGCCGCGGCGCGCGACGAGCTGTTCCCGGCGCCTCCCTACCCCGCGAACACGCTCCTCGTCGTGGCCGGACTCGCCGAGCCGCACTTTCTGGTCGAGATCGAAGGCATCGCCGTCCTCGACTGAGCACGCGCGATGAGGAGGAGCGACATGGGCATGTTCGGCGAAGTCCTCTGAGCGTAGAATCCCGGTCGGGAGGGACAAGGCCATGAGCGCATCCGCGCGTGACTTCCAGGACAAGACCGTGAGCCTGGCGAACGGCCTGAAGCTCCACTACTACGAGTGGCCGGGACCGAGGCCGAACCTCGTGCTGCTGCACCCGTCTTCCGGCTACGGGCGGATGTGGGAGGAGACGGCGCGCGCACTCGGCTCCGCGTTTCACGTCTACGCGCTCGACCAGCGGGGCCACGGCGACAGCGGCCGACCGGACGGCGACTACTCGGCAGAAGAATACGCGGACGATCTCCACCTGTTCTTCCGGCAGGTCGGGATCGACCGCGCGATCGTCGCCGGCCAGTCGCTCGGCGGCCGGGTCGGACAGGTCTTCGCGGCGGTCCATCCCGGCGAGATCCAGGGGCTCGGGCTGGTCGGCGGGCCGCACGTCAGCAACTTCTTCCCGACGCGGGAGGAAACGATCAAGGTGCTGAACGCCGCGCATCGCATGCTCGAGTCGCAGACCGAGTTCGCCTCGCGCGAGGCGGCGCTCGCGTATCTGCGCGCCCTCCGCCCGCGCGACCAGGAATCGGCGCTCCGCCATCGCCTCGAGCACAACTTCGTGGCGACGGCCACAGGCGTCGCGGTCAAGTACGACAAGGTGCGCGTGGCGCTCGGCCTCGCCCACATGGCCGACGAGCTGCGCAAGTACGCGGCGCGAGCCACGTGCCCCGTCGCGATCCTGCGCGGCAGCGTGAGCTCCGAGCTGAGCCCGGCGCAGGCCAAGGAGATCGCCGGCTGCTGGAAGAACGCGGTCGTCATCGACGTCGAGGGCGACTACGCGCTGCAGATGGACAATCCGGCCGGCCTGGCGCGGGCGCTCTCCACCTTCGCGGCGCAGGCTGTGCGCGACTAGCCCGGGCGGTTACGCGAGTCAACGAGGAGAGGGAGGTACGTCATGACCACCGAGTCACTCGCCGAGCTGGTTCGCTTCGCTCCCGACGTCTACGGCTTTCGCTGGGTGAACCACGTTGCGATGTTCATCGTCACGGACGCGGGCGTTCTCCTGGTGGATGCGAACGGCCAGGTGAATCCGCGCACGCCCGCGCTCATCAAGGAGGCGATCCGCTCGGTGACGGCGCAGCCCGTGAAATACTTCGTCTACAGCCACTCCGCCTTCGATCACAGCACGGGCGGCGCCATCTTCGCCGACACGGCGCGCTTCGTCGGCCATCGGAACGCTGTCGAGCCGATCCGGGCCGCCAAGGACCCGACGACGCCGGTACCGGACATCGTCTTCGACAAGCCGACGAGTCTCGAGCTCGGCGGGCGCAAGATCGATCTCCATCCGGCCGATCTCTCGCCGACGGACGACTACGTCGTCGTCCACGACCCGGCCGGCCGCGTCGCGATGTTCGTGGACCTGATCCAGCCGCGCAACGTGCCGTTCCGGACCCTGCTCGGTCACCCCGAGCGGATCGTCGAGCGGCTCTCGTGGCTCGAGGCCAAGCTGGACTTCGACGTCATCGTGTCCGGTCACGCGACGCCGCAGATGAGCGGCACGAAGCAGGACGTCGCCGAGCAGCGCGGGTACTACCGCGACCTCACGGACGCGATCGCGACGGCGCGGGCAGCCGGCCTGGCCGAGGGCGCACCCGAGATGACGACCCTGGTCAGGAGCATCCTGCACCCGAAGTACGGCGCGTGGCGACGCTTCGACGAGTTCCTGGCGCTGAACATCCAGGGCATGATCGCCTGGCGCGCTGGGAAAGCGCCGGCAGCGCACTAGTCCCGTGCCTCGATCGTCAGCGACGCCGAGGCGATAGGAGCGCCTCACCGAGCAGCGCGCCGGCGCCGGCGAGCACGAACAGCGGCAGGACGTGGCCGAGCACGTCAACGGCCGCCTCTTGTTCAGCGGCTTCGCGCCGGCCGCCAGGGGCAACCAGACCCTCTCGTTCCTGGGCGTCGCGTTCGACGACGGCGAAGAAGTCTTCCTCGTTCGGATTACCAGCGGTGAGGTCGAGCTGGGGGGAAGTAAGCGGGGAGGCCGGGATCTGGTCGTGATGGATGACTTCATCTACGGCGAGCCCCAGCCCCTCCCCTGAGGCAGGGGAATAGGCGCGAAGTTGCCTGACTGCGAAGCAGGGGGGCCGGGGACGCCCCTCTGCTTCGTCTTCCGAAGCAAAAGGCCCGTTCTCTGGAGCTCGTTGCGGCGTCAGTTCACGCGAGCGAGGGCCACAACGTGGGCTGCTCCGCCGTCAGCCGCGCCCCCAGAGCTGTCGGGTGGCGAGCCTGGCGCCCTCCGCCAGGGCCGCGAGCTTCAGCCACACCACGCTCGGATGGACGTCGTTGAACCGGATGCCGGAGGCGGCGAAGCCGCAGTCGGCGCCGGCGATGACGTTCTCGCGGCCGACGATCTTCGCGTAGCGCACGATCCGCTCGGCGATCAGCTCCGGGTGCTCCACGAGATTCGTCGTGTGGCTGATGACCCCCGGAATCAGGATCGTGCCGTCCGGCGGACGGACCTGCTCGAACACGTGGTACTCGTGCTCGTGCCGCGGATTCGCGGCCTCGAACGAGTACGCGCCGGCGTTGATCTTCAGCAGGATGTCGACGACGTCCTTCAACTCCATGTCGTAGACGCGCGGCCCGACGTCGATGCTGTAGCAGGTGTGGAACCGTACCTTGTCGCGTGGGATGCCGCGCAGCGAGTAGTTGATCGCCTCGACGCGCTTCTCGGCCCACTTCCGGCAGTCGGCCACGCTCAGGTCCGGCGTCATCATGTACTGGGTGATCAGGCGCGGGTCGTCGATCTGGAGCACGAACCCCGCGTCGACGATCGCGCGGTACTCCTCGCGGAGAGCGTCGGCCAGCGCGTGCTCGTATTCCTCTTCGGTGCGGTAGAACTCGTTCGTCAGCGTGGCGAAGATGTACGAGGGCGCGATCGCCGGGACGAAGACTTCCTCGTGGCGGAGACCCTTCAGCGCGCTCTCGAGGTTCTCGATCTCGGTGCGGACCGCCGGGTGCCCCTTGTAGCTGACCGGGCCCGTGCAGACGTCGATCCCGTAGCGGTTGCGATCGCCGCCGCGTCCGCCCGCCCACTCGGCGATGCGCTCGGACCACGCGTAGTACTCGGGAAACGCGCGATATTCCCGGCTGGCGCCGCGGGGATTGCCCTCCTGCCCGGTCGGCGCCGGCTTGCGGGTGAAGCCGTTGAAGCGCTCGACGATGTAGCCGAAGAAGCTCGCCTTGCCCTGCTCGCCGTCGGTGACGATGTCGACGCCGGCCTCGGTCTGCCGGCGGACGACGTCCGCGACCGCGCCGCGCACGAGCTTCGCGTAGCTCTCGCGGTCGTACGGTTGACCCCGGTCCTTCGCGCGAAGGAGCGGCACCAGATCGTCGGGCCGCGCGAGGCTACCGACGTGCGTGGTCAGGATCCGATCCGTGCTCCGCTTCATCGACGCTCTCCTCGCATCAGTAATAGGCGACGCCGCCGTTGGCGTGAATGGTCTGACCGGTGATGAAGCCGCCGTCTTCGGTCACCAGGAACAGGCAGGTGGCCGCGATCTCGTCGACCGTCCCCTGCCGCCCGAGCGGAATCCCGGAGGCGCTCGGCGGGCGCCCCTGGTACCACTCGGGGTTGGCGCGCGAGGTGTCGATGCTCCCGGGCGAGACCACGTTCACCCGGATGTTCTGCGCGGCGAACTCGGAGGCGAGGCCGCGCGCGAGACCGACCAGGCCCATCTTGGCGGCCGACACCGCCGCGCGGCCCGAGCCGCCCATGAAGGCGCCCTCGCCCGTGAAGAAGACGATTCGCCCGTACTTGGTCTTGACCATCGACTCGATGACCGCGCGCGTGCAGTAGATCGCGCCGTCGAGCACCACGCCGCGCACCGCCTCCCAGTCCTGGACCGTCAGCTCGGTGAAGGGCTTGTGCGGACGGACCGCCGCGTTGTTGATCAGGATATCGACGCGCCCGAACTCCGACATCGCCTTCGCGACCATCGCGTCGACCTGGTCCTTCCGGGCGACGTCGGCGACGATGGCGAGCGCCTTGACCCCGCGCGCCCGCGCTTCCTGCGCGACCGCCTCGGCCTCGGCCCGGTTGGTTCGCGAGTTGATGACCACGTGCGCGCCTTCCGCGGCCAGCTTCAGGACCGTCGCGCGGCCGATGTTGCGACCCGAGCCCGTCACCAGGGCCACCTTGCCTTCGAGCTTGCCCATGCGAGCCACCTCCCGGCCGCCCACGCGGCCCTTCGTCGAGGACCGGATGGTACCATCAGCCCATCGTGAGCGCCGCCGGCGACCTCGACCGCCATCGCTACATCAGCCTCGCCACCTTCCGCCGCAGCGGCGCCGAGGTGACCACGCCCGTCTGGTTCGCGGCGCTCGGCGCGAGACTCTACGTGTTCACCATGAGCGATTCCGGGAAGGTCAAGCGCCTGCGCCACACGCCCCAGGCGCGGGTCGCGCCGTCGAATGGGCGAGGGCGCGTGCAGGGCGCGTGGCAGCCCGCGACGGCACGTCTCGTGACCGATCTCGGCGTGATCGAGCGAGCGCACGCCGCCCTCCACGCAAAATACGGCTGGCAGGTCTGGACGGCCGATTTCTTTTCGCGCCTCACCGGACGCATCCGGCGCCGCGCGTGGATCGAGATCGACGTCGGCTGAGGGATTGGCATAGCCCGTCGGGACGACAGCGCCTCAGGCCGAAGTCTTCCCTAGGTAGGCGCCCAACCACTCGAGGATGTGCCGGAAGCGCTCGAGCCGGTGGCGCGGCTTGCCCGAGCGCGACATCTCGTGGTTTTCGCCGGGAAAGCGGATGAAGCGCACCTGGCGCCGGAGCTTCTTGAGCGCGACGAAGAGCTGCTCGCCCTGCTCGATCGGGCAGCGCAGGTCCTCCTCGGAGTGGATGATCAGCAGCGGCGTCACGATGTCCTTCGCGTAGGTGAGGGGCGAGCGCTCGATGTAGCGCGCCATGTCCTCCCATGGCATCGGGCCCCCGAGCTCCGCCACGTTGAAGCTCGCGCCGATGTCGCTCGTGCCGAACATCGTGTACTGGCAGTTCACCGCCCGCTCGGAGCACGCCGCCTTGAAGCGGCGCGTGTGGCCGACGGTCCAGCTCGTGAGAAACCCGCCGTAGCTGCCGCCGAGCACGCCGAGCCGCTCCGGATCGATGAAGGGATGGCGCGCGAGGGCCTCGTCGAGCGCGGCCATCACGTCGGCGTAGTCGCCGCCGCCCCAGTCGCCGATGACCGCCTGCGCGAACGCCTCGCCGTATCCCTGGCTGCCGCGTGGGTTCGTGTAGACGACGGCGTAGCCCGCGCCGGCGTACACCTGGAACTCGTCGAAGAAATTGTGGCCGTACTGCGCATGCGGGCCGCCGTGGATGGTGAGCAAGGTGGGATAGCGCCGGCCCGCGACGAAGCCGGCCGGGCGCATCACCCAAACGTCCAGCTCGAAGCCGGCGCGCGTGAAGCGGTAACGCTCGGGCGCCGAGAGCGCCACGGTGTCCGTCCAGGCGCGATTGAGATCGGTCAGCCGTCGCTCGTCGGCGCCGTCGGCGCGGCACGTGAAGACCTCGGCCGGCGTCACCGGGCTGTTCGCTGCGAACGCGAGCACGCGGCCGTCCGCCGACGCCGAGAAGCCGTTGAGCGCCCGCTCGCCGGCCACGATGCGCGCCGCCGGTTCCCCCGCCGGCGTCGATATCCGCCAGAGTCCGACGTCCCCCCGGTCCTCGGCCGCGACGACGATCGAGCGGCCGTCCAGAGACCACGCGGGGCGCACGTGCAGCGCGCCGCACGATCGGTCGAGCCCGTCGGTCAGACAGACGGCGGCGCCGCCGTCCGACGGAACGACGTAGAGCCGCACGTTACGTCCGTACGCGTTCTTCCCCGGCCGCGCGAGATAGGCGATCGAGCGCCCGTCGGACGAAAACGCCGGCAGCATGACCGGGCCGGCCGTCGCCGTGAGCCGCTGGGGCGTGCCGCCCTTGGCGGGAACCCGCCAGAGATCGCTCGCGTCGTCGTCGTCGCGCTCGGCGTGCCGGGCGGAGGCGAAGACGATCGAGTCGCCGTCGGGCGACCAGGTCGGATCGGCGTCGATGAAATCGCCGTCAGTGAGCTGAACCGGCGCCGAGCCGTCCGTCGACACCATGAAGACGTGGGGGCGCCGATCGTAGACGAACCCCTCGCCGTTGAAGCGGTACTTCACCGCGGTGATGACCCGCGCCGGCCGCGACTTGCGCTTTTCCTCTTCGCTGTCCGGCTCGCGCTGGCCGCCGACCGCGGACACGAAGGCCAGGCGTGAGCCCTCCGGTGACCACGCGATGCTGCCGACACCGTTCTCGAGCGCCGTCAGCTTCGTCGGCTCACCGCCGTCCGCCGGCATCACGTAGAGCTGGAGCTTGTCCTTCGGCGCTCGCTCGGACAGGAACGCGAGCTGCGCGCCGTCGGGCGACCACCGCGGCTCGATGTCCCGTCGCGGACCCGCGGTGAAGCGGCGGGGCGCGCCGCCGGCCGCGTCGACGATCCAGATGTTGGACAGATACTCGTCGCGCTCGTCGGACAGGGACGTGACGACGAACGCGATGCGCCGGCCGTCGGGCGACACCTGGGGATCCGTCACGAACAGAATTCGCGTCAGATCCTCCGGGACCATTCCCCGCGTGGCGCTCACGACGCCACCGATGCCAGGCGCTCGGTCAGCCGCGTCTCGATCTCGCGGGCGTCCCTTTCGGCGCCGAGCCCTTCGATCTCGCCGACGACCGCGGCAACCCGGCGCGCGATCAACCGCCCCTCGCTCTGACGCCATCCCAGCGCGTGCAGCGTCTTCTCGCATTGAATCGTGTGCTCCACGACGTGGGCGGCGAAGCGGTGCAGGCGAAACCGCACGTCGACGGCGGCGCCCACCCATACCGTTGGACGGGTCATCGCCGCCGGCGCCACGGCGCCCAGCAGGCGGCTCGTTTCAGCTCGCGCCTCGGCGAGCCGCGCGAGGACTGCCTCGATCTCGCCGCCGACGCTCATCGGCGCCGTCGGCGGGAGCCGGTCGTCGGGAATGCGCATCGGGTCGACATCCTCACGATCGACCGCGTACCGCGTCTGCAGGGCGTACCGTTGCTCGACCGCCAGCGTGTGACCGAGGGTTTCCCGCAGCGGCCATTCGCCCGCGCGCGGCGCCTTGTCGAGGAGCGCGCCGGGCAGCCCGGCCAGGAGCCCGCGCAGGCTGCCGAACGCACGCTGCGCCAGCGCGAGAATGCGCCGCGATTCGGGATGCGAGCCGGCCGCCACCCGCACGAGCGCCTCTTGCGCGTTTTCGAGCGTCCGGTAGAGCGCGTAGCGGACGTCCAGCTGAGCGCCGTGCCACGACCAGGGGCGCCCCAACACGTCCTCGTCGAGGGCGCCGCAGCGAGCCAACGCCGCGTCGAAGTCGCTCACGTCGCGTTTCTCCCCCTGCCTCGGACCCTGGTGTCCGCGCCTGCCTCTCGGCCCGCCGTCACTCGTTTGGCGATGCTGCGCCGTCGATCGCGCCGAGTCAAGGAGCATGCGAGCCGGTCGAGGTGACAAGATCCAGCCGCGCTTGCTATGTTCCCGGGGACGGGTGCCTGGCGTCCTCGATCCCGAGCGTCGCCGACGCGTGCGCCGAACCTCGGAAGGAGACCATGATGGTGCGGATCATCGACATGGAATGCAGCATCCCGCGCACCGAGGCGAGCCGGCCCGAGCCCGGCCACGACCAGGAGCCGACCGCGGCGCAGCCGGCGGGCTACGGCATGGCGAACTACAGCCGCATCTTCAAGTCGCGCCGCGAGGGCGCCGACCATCGCCCCGACATGAGTCTCGACGCCTACGTCGACAAGCTCGGCAAGCTCGGGATCGTGCGCTCCGTGCCCTTCGGCATCACGAACGAGGAAGAGACGGCGCTCCTGCGCCGCTATCCCGATCGGTTCATCGGGCTGGCCCGCATCAGCATCAACGCCTTCAAGGGCATGACCGGTGTGCGCGAGCTCGAGAGGCTGGTGCGCGAGGAGGGCTTCAAGGCGCTCGGCGTCTCGGCGCTGGTCGACATGATCCCCGCGAGCGACCGTCGCTACTACCCGCTCTACACGAAGGCGGCCGAGCTCGGCATCCCCGTGCGGATCTACTCGTCGATGAACTACGCGAACGACCGGCCGTACGACCTCGGCCATCCGCGCCACCTCGATCAGGTCGCGATGGATTTCCCGGAGCTCCGGATCATCGGCGGGCTCGGCGGCTGGCCATGGGTCAACGAGATGGTCGCGCTCGTGCGCCGGCATCCGAATCTTCACATGGATACCTCGGCGCATCGCGCGAAGTACCTCGGCCAGCCCGGCTCGGGCTGGGAGATGCTGATGCAGCTCGGCAACACGCTGATCCAGGACAAGGTCCTCGTCGGGCTCTCGGCCGGGCTGGTCGGCCAGCCGTACGAGATGCTGATCGACGAGTACCTGAGCCTGCCGCTGAAGGACACCGTGAAGGAGAAGTGGCTCTACACGAACGCCGCGCGCGTGTTCGGGCTGGCCTGACGAGCCGATCGTGACGGCGGATCCGTCCGGACTGCCGGGCGCCGACCGCGGCGGCGCGCTCGAGGGCGTCGTCGTGCTCGAGCTGGCGCAGACCCTGGCCGGCGAGCTCGCGGGCGGATTGCTGGCCGACCTGGGCGCCGCGGTCATCAAGATCGAGCCGCGCGACGGATCGCCGCTCCGGCGACGCGGGCCCGGCATCGCCGGCGAAGATTCGCTCTACTTCCAGTCGGAAAATCGCGGGAAGTACTCGGTCGTCGCCGAGCTGGACGACCTGACGCATGAGCCCTGGCTCGCGAAGCTGGCCGCGTCGGCCGACGCGCTCGTCGAGGATCTGGGGCCGGGCCGCCTCGAATCCGCCGGATGGGCTCCCGACGCGCTCGTCGCGAGCAACGCGTGTCTGGCGCTTCTGCGCATCTCACCGTTCGGTCAGACGGGCCCGCTGGCCCGCGAGCGCGGCGACGACCGCATCGCCCAGGCGTTCTCCGGGATGCAGTTCGCGACGGGATTCCCCGACCGCCCGCCGATCCCCGTGACGGTGCCGCTGGCCGAGGCGTGGTCGGCGATCCTGGGCGCCGGCGCTCTCCTGATGGCTATCTTTCACGCCCGACGCAGCGGCCACGGCCAGGTCGTCGACATCGGCCTCTACCAGGCGGCGCTCCGCATGCAGGAGGACGTCGTCATCCGTCACCACAAGACGGGGGCGGTGGCCTCGCGGATGGGCACGGAATCGGCGACGGTCGTCCCCGCGAATGTCTATCCGACGCGCGACGGTGGCTTCATCGCGCTCTCGGGCGCCGGCGATCAGCCGTTCGCCCGCCTCTGTGAGGCGATCGGGGCGCCCGAGGCCGTCAAGGATCCCCGGTTCGCGACCAGCGCGGTGCGCCTGGCCAACCGCGCCGCGGCCGACGAGCTGGTGCGCGCGTGGGTCGCCAGGCACGACCTGGTCGACGTGGAGGCGCGGTTCATGAAGGCGGGTGTCGCGGGCACCGCCGTTCGCTCGGTCGACGAGATCATCGGCGACGCTCACGTGCAGACGCGCCGGTCCGCTCTGCATCTCAAGTCGACTTCCGGCCGCGACTTCCTCGCCCCCGCGCCGACACCGCGGTTCTCGCGAACGAGCGCGCGCGACGCCGAGAGCGCCCCGCGGCTCGGCGAGCACACCACGATCGTGCGGGCGAGCGTCGACCGCATCGCGGCACGACCGAAGCCGCAGGCAAGTGCGGCGAGCGCCCGGGGCGGCGGAGCTCTGGCCGGGGTGCGCGTGCTGGATCTATCGCAGTGGCTCGCGGGCCCGGCGGCCGCCACGCTGCTCGGCGACTTCGGCGCCGAGGTGATCATGGTCGAGCTGCCCGCGACCGGCGCGTCGCCGATGGACGGGCCGGGGAGTCGCGGTGTCGGGTTCCCGGTGACGAACCGGAACAAACGCAGCGTCACGCTCGACGTACGCTCCCCGCGGGGCCGTGAGGTGTTCCTGGAGCTGGTCCGCGTGAGCGACGTGATCGTCGAGAACTTCCGCCCGGGCACGCTCGAGCGGTGGAACCTCGGCCCCGCGGAGCTGCACGCGGTCAATCCCCGACTCGTCCTGCTGAGGTCGTCGGGCTTCGGGCAGAGCGGACCGTACGCGGCGCGCGCGGCGTTCAACCCGGTCGGCCTCGCGTTCGGCGGCATGACCTATCTCAACGGCTTTCCCGACCGGCCGCCCTGTCGCGACGGCGTCACGGCCGGCGACTATTCGACCGCGCTCTTCAACGTGCTCGGCACCGTCGCGGCGCTCCTTCGCCGGGATCTCGACGGTCAGGGGCAGGTCGTCGACAGCGCGATGTACGAGTGTGCGCTGCGCCTCACCGGCGATCTCCTCGCGGTGCGCAGCGCGCTCGGCATCCGGCGCGAGCGCGCCGCCGGCGACGCGCCGCTGTATCCGTGGAGCTTCACCACCGAGGCCGTCGACGGCCGCTTCGTCGCAGTGTCCGCCGCGGACTCTGCGGATGTCGCCACGGCGGTCGCGCGCCTGGGCATCTCCCCCGTTAAGCTGATCGGCGGCCTCGTCGCCGACGACGCGGTACGCGCCCTGCGCCAGGCCGGGCTTGCCGCGAGCGTCGTCAACTCGGTCGCCGACCTGGTCCGCGAGCCTCACCTGTGGAGCCGGGGCGATCTGGTGCGGCGCTCCGACGGCGAGGCGGGCGAGATCGTCATGCAGGGAATCGTGCCCGTCCTGTCCAGGACGCCGGGGCGGCTCGGCGACTGGTCCCGCCGCCCCGGGTCCGACAACGACGCCGTGCTCGGCGCGCTGCTGGGCTACACGCCCGAGCAGATCCGAGAGCTGTCCTCCGCCCCTCGGCTTTGATGACCTACAGCGCCAGCCTGAATGCGCTGTTTCGTCGTATGGCGTATTTCGTCGATCGAGTTCTGAAGGGCGCTCGCCCGGCCGATCTTCCGGTCGAGCAGCCGCGCGAATCCGAGTTCGTCGTCAATCTCAAGACCGCGCGGTCACCTGGGCACCAGCCCCTTGAACCGCGGCATGACCTCCTTGGCCAGCAGCTCGAGCGAGTGGCGCCACGCCTGCGGGTTCTCCGAGTAGTCGAAGCAGAACAGCAGCAGGGTGCCGAATCCGCCGACTTCTTCGTAGATGCCGTGGAGCTTCTCGGCCACCGTGGCCGGTGAGCCAACCAGCCAGTTGTGACGCGCGCAGTACTCGGGCGTCACGTCGGAATCGGGCACGTCCGGCTTGTGCTTGAGATACTCGGTGAACTGAAAGGACGCGAGCAGCGGCAGGAAATACTCCTTCATCATGCGGCCCATCATGCCGCCGGCCGAGAGCCGCAGCGCCTCGGCGTCCGTGTCGGCGATGAAGATCTCGCGCACGAGCCGCCACTCCGAGCGCTTCGGCGTGCGGCCGGTCCGCGCGGCCCCCTGCTCCACGGCCTCCCAGTGGCTGCCCACGTAGGTCGGATTCAGGTTCAGGCTCATCGGCCAGAACCCGCGCTCGCCGGCGAGCTTCAAGGTGTCGGAGCCTTTGCTGACGCCGGCCACGCCGATCGGCGGGTGCGGCTTCTGGAGCGGCTTGATGTGCGGGCGGAGCGTGTCGAGCATCGTCCCCGTCTTGGTGACGTGCCAGTACTTGCCCTTGTGGTCGAACTCCGGCTCGTCGCTCCAGAGACGCAGGATGATGTCGAGCGCCTCCCGCGTCATCTCGCGGTGCTGGCCGGAGTTGCCGTCGACGTTGAACATCGCCCAGTCGCTCGGCAAGCCGCTGGCCGCCACGCCGAAGTTGAGGCGCCCCTGCGCGAGGTGATCGAGCATCGCCACGCGATGGGCGAGCTCGGCCGGATGGTGGTACGGCATGAGGAATCCGCCGGGCCCGATGCGCATGCGCGACGTTTCCATCAGAGCCTGGGCCACGAGCAGGTCGGGCGCCGGATGCGGCTCCCAGGGCGCCGTGTGGTGCTCGCCGATCCACGCCTCGCTGAAGCCGAGCTCGTCCGCCCAGCGCAGCTGCTGCAGATCCCATCGGTGACCGTCGTACAGGTCGCGCTCGGGCGGGTGCGACGGCATCGTGAACAATCCGTAGTCCATTCCGATCCTCCTTGATTCCCGCGGACCCGGGTGCGGGAATTCTACGCCCGGCCGCCGGCGAGTGACAGGCGTGCTGGTTCTCGCACGTTGACGGGACGCGGGGGGCTCGCTACCCTGCGAGTCTGTTGGCGCTCCCGGTCACTCAGCTCCCCAAGACCCGGCGCTGGACGCGCGTCGAGTACGATCGTCTGATCGAGCTTGGTGTGTTCGGGCCAGACGAGCGACTCGAATTGCTCGACGGTCACCTGGTCGTTCGAGAGCCGCAGGGTAGTCGGCACGCCGCCGCAATTCGTCGCGTGGCGGCCGCGCTTCGCGACGCGCTCGGCGGCACCTGGCAGATTGGTTCGCAACTGCCGATCGCGCTCGACGATGACTCGGAGCCGGAGCCGGACGTCAGCGTGGTGCGACCGGACCCGAGCGCATACAAACGCGCATCCTTTCCACGCCGTCCTGATCGTCGAGATCGCGGAGAGCTCCTATCGCACCGACCGCGAATACGAGGCGGGCCTGTATGCTCGCGCCGGGGTTCTCGACTACTGGATCGTCGACGTGGTCCGTGACGTCCTCGAGGTCCATCGCGAGCCCGAGACCTCGGCCGAAGCGGCCTACGGCTGGCGCTACCGCAGCGTGACCACACCGCGACCTCCTGAGATCGTTACGCCGCTCGTCGCGCCCAGAAGCTCGATTCGCGTCGCCGATCTGCTGTCCTAGCGGCCGCTCGGACGAGGCTATGCTGGGCCCACGAAGCCGATGTAGGCGCCGCACGCCTGCTCCGGCCCGACCAGCATCGCCTGCTCGCCCGTGTTGCGCACGCCGCGCACCGGAGGGGGCAGGCCGTGACCTTCCATCCAGCGCGCGGCGGCATCCATGCTGCGCGTGCGGTATAGCACCTGGAACGGCCCGGGGCCGCGCCGCGCGAGCGCCTCGGCGGCAGGACCGGGCTCGGCCGGCTGCGCGACGGTCAGGCCCGTCGGTCCGAGATCGAAGACCGTCATCTCGGCCTTGATCACCGCGCCGCGCTGGATCTTCGGCACGGGCATGCCGAGCACGCGCCCGTAGATCTCCCCGGCCGCGCCGACGTCGGGCACCGCGATGTAGACGCGGTCGAGCCGCAGCGCGCCGTTGGGATGATCGCCGGCCCGCCCCACCTGCCGCCGCCTCTCCGCGAGCGGCGTCAGGTGCTGGACGAAGAAGATGGGTAGCGGATTGCCGGCGCCGAGGCTCGCGGCCAGCCAGCGAAGCTCCTGGCCGCTCGGCGCGCGCCGCGCGCCGGCCGCCGGATCGCTCACGTCGACGCCGCGCCGTCGCATCGCCGCCACGTCGGCCGCGAGGTCGTCGCTTTGCAGCGCGACGTAGCGAAACCCGCCCCCGCGCGCCAGGAAGTCCGCGAGCCGCGCGTCGGGGCTCCCCGGCGCGACCGGAGCGTCGCGATCGCGCAGGCTCAAGAGCTCGAGATAGTCGTCCTGCTGGAAGGCGATCGCGTTGTGGGTCGCGCGCCCGGTGTGGGCGCCGCCCGGATAGATGGCGAACCCGATGCGCGTGTAGGCCTCGATGCCGCGCTCGAGGTCCGGCACGCAGATCATGACGTGGTCGATACGGGTCAGCACGCTGCCTCCTCCGAGCGCTGTATGCTACACCCCCTCGTCGCGGTGCTGGCGCAGACCTGCCCCAGCCCGCCGTCCGTGATTTTCGCGGCCGTCCTTGCGGATTCCCCCGATGGCATCGTCGGACCGGCGCGCCGTAGCGTGGAATAGGAGGCGACGATGACGACCTGGATCGCTATCGCTCTTGCACTCGCGAGCTCGCTCATGGCCGAGGCTGCGCCGGCCGCGTCGGTCGTGGGACCGCGCGACGCCGTCGAGTCGGCGGTCGACCGTTTCATGACGATCGTTCAGACCGGCCGTTCCGACACCGCCGTGGGCGCCGCCGACCGCGTGGGTCAGATCCGCGAGATCGTTCGCGAGATGTTCGACTTCGACGAGATCTCCCGGCGGACGCTCTCCCGGCACTGGCAGACGCTCCAGCGCGAGGAACAAGCGGAGTTCGTCACGCTCTTCCGGGATCTCCTGGAGCGGGCCTACCTCGCGCAGGTCGAGACGGTCGGGACCGAGAAGATCGTGTTCCTCGGCGAGTCGAGCGAGGGGGGCGGCTCGGCCATCGTGCGCTCGAAGGTGGTGACTCGACAGGGCACCGAGATCCCGCTCGACTACCGAGTGCATCGCCTCGACGGACGATGGCGCATCTACGACGTCGTCGTCCAGGGCGTCAGCTTCATCGCGAGCTACCGGACGCAGTTCGACCGGGTGATTCGCATGGAGTCCTACAGCTCGCTGCGCGAGCGGCTGCAGAAGAAGGCCGCGGAGACCGCCGCCGCGGCGCACTGACCCTCGCCCGAGGATGCTCCACGGCGGTGTGTGCTACTCTCTCCCGTCGTCGCCTGCGGCGACGACGGGAGGGGTCCATGGCAGACCAGGTCGTCCTCGTCGAGAAGACCGAAGGGGTAGCGATTCTCACCTTGAATCGCCCGGAGCAGCTCAACGCGATGAACGCGCAGCTGAACGCCGAGCTGCGCCAGGCGGTCGCGCGGATGAGCGCCGACGACGAGGTCGGGTGCATCGTGATCACCGGCGCGGGCAAACGGGCCTTTTCCGCCGGTGGCGACATCCACGAGCAGCGCGAGGACGACCGGCGCTACACGCAGGCCGAGCTCGACGCGCGGACCGCCGGGCGCATGCGCGGAAGCTACGAGATCAGTGCCTGCCCCAAGCCCACCATCGGCATGATGAACGGGTTGGCTTACGGCGGCGCCGCAGTGCTGGCCTCGTCGCTCGACATGCGGGTGGGCTGCGAGCACGCGAGCTTCCGCTTCCTGGCCTCCGCCTACGGCCGCATCAACAGCACCTGGACCCTGCCGAACCAGGTCGGCTGGCCCATCGCCAAGGAGCTCCTATTCTCGGCGCGCGTCGTCGAGGCCGAGGAGGCCTACCGGATCGGGCTCCTCAATCACCTCGTGCCGTGCACGGAGCTGCGCGCCAAGACGATGTGGCTCGCGACGACGATCGCCCGGAACAAGCGCGAGTCGGTGTTGGGCGTGAAGGCGCTTCTGCTCCGCGACATGGGCTGCAACCTGGAGGAGCAGTGGTCGAACGAGCGGGACTACACGACGAACGTGGTCCGGGGCGCCAAGGCCGAGGCGGCCTTCCCCGAGTTCATCGCCCGTCACGGGCGGCCGATCGAGAGCCCGTAGGCGCTACTTCGTCGCGTCCCGGAGCTTGTCCGGCGCCTTTTCGCCCGCCTTCTGGATCTCTTTGCCGGCCTTTTCCATCGGTCCCTTCTGCTCGCAGCCGGCGAGCACCGCGAGGCCTAGCCCCAGCGACACGACGACGTGCCCGAGGTTTCGCATCGCTATCCTCCTACTGCTTGAAGCTGGCCACGGCCTTGTCGTAGGAGTGCTGCAGATCCTCGTAGGCGCTGACGAAGCTTTTCTTCATTCCGTCCCATGACTCCGCGCTCGCGTGCCCCAACTCGTCGAGCTTCTTGCCCGTCTCCGCGCGCTGGGCCTTCAGGTCCTTGAGCTGGCGCTGCGCGTCGGCCTTGGCGGCACTCGCGTCGCGCGAGATCTGCGCCTCGATATCCTTCATCTTGACGTCGAAGTCGCTCATGAGCTTCTTGCCGTAGCTGACGGCCTCGTGCTTCTTCTCGTATGAGTAGCCGGCGCTCTTGTCAGCCGCGCTGCCCGACGTCTGCGCGGCGGCCGGCGCCGCCGCCATCAGGAGCGCGCACAGCCCGAGTGCCAGGCCCTTCACATGGATCCGTCGACGCATAGCGTGTCCTCCTATCTCCCTCGCCGGCCACGGTCGTGCGATGCACGACCCGACGGGAGCGGCTCCCGTTCCGTGGCCGGCCGCGACGCAATACACAGCGATTGTCCCACATCACCAGATCGCCAGGTGCAAGGCGACGCGACGCCCAGGAACGGATGCAGTGACACGTGGGCGGCAAGCTTTCACGCGCACGCGGCGGTCCTAGACCGGCGACCGGAACATCTCGTCGACCTCGATCTGATAGCCGTCGGCCAGGCTGTTCGTCTCGTTCGCCATGCCGACGACGGCCATCAACTCGCCCAGCATCGCCTCGGTCATGCCGCGGCCGCGGGCCGAGGCTGTGTGGGACGCGATGCAATAGTTGCAGCCGTTGGTGGCGCTCACCGCCAGATAGATCATTTCCTTGGTCAGCGGGTCCAGCGCGCCCGGGGCCATCGCCGACTTGAGGGTGTCCCACGTGCGCCGCAAGGTCGGCGGGTGGCTCGCCAGAGCCTTCCAGAAGTTGTTGACCCGGTCGACCTTCCGCGTGGCCATGATGTCGTCGTAGACCGCGCGAACCTCGGGGCTCGCCTCTGCGTACTCGATCAGTTTCACGGTCGCCATGACGCCTCCTCTTCGGTGCACGGTACCATTCGCCCGCCCGCCCGGGGAGCACGCGATCGCCTACGCCGCGACGCTCGGTGGAGGAGTGTTCGTGCTGCGCCAGTAGCGCGTCCGATTTGACACGATATCGCGCGCGTCTTAACTTACCCCACTGCAATGCCCGCGCCGCGACGGCGCGCCGATTGCGACTGCAGCGCGACTCTAGATTGAGGAGACACCGATGAAAGTCAAGGCGGCGAACGGCTTCGCGCGCGCGCTCAAGGCCGAGGGCATTCCCTGGGTCAGCTGCTACCCGACCAACCACGTCAACAACGCGCTCGGGGAAGAGGGCGTGCCCATCCTGATGATGGGCGAGGAGCGATTCGCGGTCGCGGTCGCCGACGCCTTCTCGCGCGTCACGTGCGGCAAGCAGATCGGCGTCTGCACCGTCATGGCCAACCTGAACGCGGCCGGGATCCAGATGGCCTACGGCGCCATCGGCCAGGCGTGGGAGGATTCGTCGCCGGTCCTGGTCATCGCCGAAGGCGTCGGGCAGGGCGGCGCCCGCCACACGCACTACGACATGGCCGAGGCGCTCAAGTCGGTGACCAAGTGGGTCGGCAAGGTCGACCGCGCCGAGCTGATCCCCGACTACGTACGCCGGGCGTTCACGCACCTCCGGTCGGGACGGCCGGGGCCGGTGCTGCTGATCGTCCCGCGCGACCTTGGGGAGTACGAGACCGACGAGCATCCCTACTCGCCGGTGAAGGGCTGGAAGTCCGGCCCCGATCCCGACGACGTGAAGTCCGCCGTCAAGGCTTTGCTGGCCGCGAAGGACCCACTGCTTTACGTGGGCGAGGGCGTCTACTACGCCGACGCCACGAGCGAGCTCCTCAAGTTCGCCGAGCTCGCGCACGTCCCGGTGCTGACGACGCTCAAGGCCAAGGGCGCCTTCCCCGAGAATCATCCGCTGTCGGTCGGCGTTCGCGGCTCGCTGGCCGATCACTTCCTCAACAAGTGCGACCTGCTCTTCTCGATCGGCTCGAGCCTGTTCCCCAACCGGTTCAGCCATGCCGTGCCGAACCCCGAGAAGAAGACGATCATCCAGTGCACGGTCGACACCCTCGACCTCAACCGCAGCTACGAGACGCGTCACGCCGTCGTCGGCGACGCGAAGCTCACCTTGCAGGCGCTGATCGCCGAGCTGGCGGCGCGCGGACCGAAGAAGAACCCGGGCCTCGTCGAGGAGATCCGCCGTGGCAAGGACGCGTTCCTCGCGAAGTTCCGGCCGTGGATGGAGTCGAACGAGACGCCGATCAATCCCTACCGCGTGCTCGGCGACATGATGAAGGTGCTCGATCCAAAGAATTCGTTCGTCACCGCCGACTCCGGCAACACGCGCGATCAGACGAGCACCGTGTACGAGGCGCAGATCCCGCGCGGCCACCTCGGCTGGGGCAACGTGTCGACCCTCGGCTTCAGCCTGGCGGGCGCCGTCGGGGCCAAGCTCGCGTTCCCGGATCGGCAGTGCGTCCACGTCACCGGCGACGCGGGCGTCTGCTACATGATGGGGAACTTCGAGGCGGTGGCGCGCTACAAGATCGGCATCACGACCTTGCACATCAACAACGGCGGCTACTCCGGCTATGGCCCCGGCTTCTGGGGCGGCGGGCACGATCCGTACACGTGGAAGGTGTCGGACCATGCCTCGGCGTGCATGGCCAATATGGCGAAGGCCGTCGGCTTCTACAGCGAGGACGTGACCAAGCCGGCCGAGGTCCTACCGGCGATCAAGCGCGCGCTCGACGAGAACGCCAAGGGCCGGCCGGCGTTCCTCGAGTTCATCTGCTCGCATCATCCGGTTCACGGCGGGTGGGTGCGACCCGGCGCGGGCGGCGGCCACTAGCGCCGGGCACCGGGAAGCCGAGTCAGGAGCGCGGCGGCCGATCCAGGACTGCCCGCTGCGTCAGCGGAGCGACCACGTAACCGTGAGTATCGACTGTTCGGCGGACCGACAAGTGGGCCGGCCGGCGCCGGCCGGCCCTTCGCAGCAGCGTCGCTTACTTCTTTCGCGGATCGTCGGCCGGATTGACGAACGTGATGTCCGTCGGTCCGACGCCGTGCACCTGGACGAGTGTCTCCTGACCGCCCGCCCACGCGAAGTGGCGGTGAGTCGCCGGGACCGAGACGAAGCCGCCGACCGGCAGCTCCTTGCCGGAGCCCTGGTCGAACTTCTCGCCCATCCCGATGAAGAACGTCCCGGAGAGCACAGTCACGTTCTCGACTGCCTTGTGATAGTGCGGCGCGATCTTGTAGTTGGCCGGAAATTTCACACGATAGACGAACGGCCCTTCCTTGCCCGGATCACCCTGCACGATCGCCAGCTTCGCGCCCGGGAAGGTCGGCGGCTCGACCCACTTCAAGGCATCGTTCGTCATCGTCACGTGCTGCCCTTGTTGGGCCGGCGCCGACGTGACGGTGAGCAGCAGTGCAATCAACACGGTCAGAAGAATGCGCATCGCTGTGCCCTCCTGGATTTGATTGATGCTCCCTGACACCGGATTTGGTCACACTATGCTTCGGCGATGACGGTCGTCAAGCGAGTAGGGTTGTGATCGACGCAGTCGTGTTCGACCTCGACGGCACGCTCTGGGACACGAGCGCCAGCTGTGCCGTCGCCTGGAACCGCGTGCTCGACCGCCACCGCATTCCCTTCCGGCCCATCACCGAGCACGACGTCAGAGGCGTGACCGGCAAGCCCCACGAAGAGTGCATCCGCGCGGTCTTCGCGGGCCTCGACGAGGCGCACATCCAGACGCTGGCCGCCGAGACGCAGCTCGAGGACAACCGGGTCGTCGCAGAGCTCGGCGGTGAGCTGTTCGCCGACGTCAAGGCCGGGCTGAAACGACTGTGCGCCAGCTATCCGCTCTTCATCGTCAGCAATTGCCAGGCCGGCTACATCGAGACATTCTTCCAGTGGTCGAATCTCGGCGGCTGCTTTCGCGACTTCGAGTGCTGGGGCAATACTGGCCTGTCCAAGACCGAGAATCTCCGCGTGCTGCTCGATCGCAACCGCCTGCGCCATCCCGTCTTCGTCGGCGACACATCCGGCGATCAGGCCGCAGCGCGCGACTGCGGTGTACCCTTCCTCCACGCCGCCTACGGCTTCGGCAACTGCGCCGACGCCGCGCACCACTTCACCTCCTTCTCCGCCCTCACGACCTATCTCCTGAACCAGTCCCCGTCATCCGGAGAATGAGCACCGGCAAGGCGGTTCGCCAGCCTGGTGCTGATGGAGCCGAGCCGCCGAGGGGAAGCGCACGCGTGCCGCGTGGTCCTCTCGACCCCACCCGCACCCCGCCCGCCAGCCCGGCCGGCCCGACTTGACGGGAGCGAGTCAATCCCGTATACCGGCGGGGCAACCTGTGACAGGAGGAACCGCGATGGCGATGTACTGGAAGGAGATCACGGTCAACTGGGGCGAATCGGACCCCTTTGGGCTCGTCTACTACCCGCGTATCGTCGCCTGGTTCAACGACACCGAGCACGAGCTGTTCCGCGTGATCGGCTATCCGATCGAGCAGATGATCAAGAACGACCGCACCACGTTCGTGATGGGCGAGATCCACTTCCGGTTCATCGGGCCGGCGGCCTACGGCGACCGGATCGTGAACACGATCACCCTCGCCGAGGTCGGCAACCGCACCCTGCACTGGAACTGCAAGGCTAAGAACGCCGTCACCGGCGCCCCGGTCAGCGAGGGCAAGGCGACGCGCGTTTACGCGCGCATCAACGAGGACGGCTCGCTGAGCTCGCAACCGATCCCGGTCGAGATGCTGACCGCGCTCAACGAGCTCGGAAGCCTGACGCACCTGAAGACGAACAGCGGCGCGACGAGGCTCGGCGCCGACCGCTGACCCCGCTGGGCCGCCGCCGGGGCTATTCGCCCTGGGCGGGCATCTCGCCCGACGGCGGCCGCCGGCAATGTCCTACAAAACGCAGTAATCGCGAGGCACCTTCATGGCAGGATCCTTGCGGGCTTCCCCCGGTGTGATCGTCTGGCTACGACGCTTCGACGTCGAAAGGAGGCACTCATGAAGGGAGCCGTCGCTCTATCCGTTGCGACCCTCGTGACCGGGCTCTGGGCGGGTGGCGCCCTGGCCCACGACGAGGCGGGGGCCCTCGGCCAGGTTCGCTTCCCCACCTCGTGCGCCGCGCCGGCGCAGCCCGTCTTCGAGCGCGGCATCGCCTTGCTCCACTCGTTCTGGTACGAGGAAGCGCTGAAGACGTTCACGAGCGTCACGGCGACCGACCCCGACTGTGCGATGGGCTATTGGGGGATCGCGATGAGCGTGTATTACCCGCTCTGGCAGCCGCCCAGCGAGGCGATGCTGACGAAAGGCCGGACCGCGCTGGACCGCGCCGCGACACTCACGGCCACGCCGCGCGAGAAGGACTACGTCGCCGCACTCGCCACCTTCTACCACGACACCGACAAGCTCGATCACCGCACGCGCGCGGTCGCGTACGAGAAGGCGATGGAGCAGCTCGCCGCGCGCTACCCGGAAGACCGTGAGGCCTCGGTGTTCTACGCGCTGGCGCTCGACGCGACCGCGCCGCCGACCGACAAGACCTACGCGAACCAGCTGAAGGCGGCGGCGATCCTCGAGAAGGTCTTCGCCGAGCAGCCCAACCACCCGGGCGTGGCGCACTACATCATTCACAGTTACGACGCCGCGCCGCTGGCGACACGCTCGCTCACCGCGGCCCGCAGCTACTCGAAAATCGCTCCGGCGGTGCCGCACGCGCTCCACATGCCCTCGCACATCTTCACCCGGCTCGGGCTCTGGCAGGAGTCGATCGATTCCAACCTGGCCTCGGCCGACGCCGGTAAGGCGTACGTGGCCAAGCAAGGCGGCACCCACGCGTGGGATCAGTCGCTGCACGCTCAGGACTATCTCGCGTACGGCTATCTGCAGACCGGACGCGACGTCGCCGCGCGACGCGTCGTCGAAGAGCTCGCCGAGTACAAGAAGGCCGAGCCAGAGAGCCTCGCCGCGGCCTACGCGCTGGTCGCCGTTCCCGCGCGCTACGCGCTCGAGCGCCGCCTCTGGAACGAAGCGGCGGCGCTCGCGATGCCGGCCATCACCTTCCCGTGGGCGCGCTACCCCTGGGCCGAGGCGATCATCGCGTACACGCATTCGCTGGGCGCCGCGCGCACGGGCAACGTGGCGGCCGCGGAGAAGGACGTCGAGCGGCTCGCGGGCTTGCGCGACACGCTGATCCAGGCCAAGAACAAGTACTGGGCCGACCAGGTCGAGGTGCAGCGTCGCGCCGCGGCAGCGTTCATCGCCCACGCCAAGGGTAACAAGACTGAGGCGCTCACGCTCCTGCGATCGGCCGCGGACCTCGAAGGCACCATGGACAAGCACCCCGTGACTCCCGCGGCGGTCGTGCCGACTCGCGAGCTGCTCGGGGATCTGCTGCTCGAGCTGAACAAGCCAGCCGACGCGCTCCGAGAGTTCGAGTCGACGTTGGTCGAGGAACCCAACCGCTTCCGGAGCCTCTACGGCGCCGGGCGCGCGGCCGAGCGCGCGGGCGATGCCTCGCGGGCGCGGACCTTCTACACGAGCCTGGTGAACCTGTGCAGCAACGCGGACAGCGTGCGTCCCGAGCTGCGCGAGGCGAAGATGTTTCTGACGAAGTAGTCGACGATACGGCGGTGGGGCACCTGCCCCGCCGCCGTTACCGTCGTCTCAGCGATCGGGCTTCACCTTCTCGAACAACGCCTTGTACTGCCCATACCCGGCTTCCTCCAGCTTCGAAACCGGAATGAATCGCAGCGAAGCGGAGTTGATGCAGTAGCGCAGGCCGGTCGGTCCGGGGCCGTCGGGGAACACGTGGCCGAGGTGCGAATCGGCGTTCGCCGAGCGCACCTCGACCCGCCGCATCTCGTGTGAATTATCGGCGTGCTCCGCCACGTTGGCCTTCTCGATCGGCCGCGTGAAGCTCGGCCAGCCGGTGCCGGAATCGAACTTGTCGGTCGAGGCGAACAGGGGCTCGCCGGACACGACGTCCACGTAGATGCCGGCCTCGTGGTGGTTCCAGAACTCGTTGCGAAACGGCGGCTCGGTCGCGCTGCACTGCGTGACCTCGTACTGGGCTGGCGTCAGCTTCGCCTTCACTTCCGAGTCGCTCGGCTTCTTGTAGGTCATGGTCTCTCCTTCGACGTATTAGAGCACGCCCGCGAGGGCCGGCTTTCACGCCGGTCTCCTCAGCCCTTCACGTAGGCGAGCTTCTCCGCCACCTTGCCGTCGCGCACGCGCATGACGTCGACCCCACGCACGTGGCTGCCCGAGCGGTCCCAGTAGAACACCCAGCGGACCACGGCGCGGTCGCCGGCGCCGAATATCTCCTCCGCCTCGAAGCGGGCGCCGGGAGTCGACTGGAAGAATTGCCGCCAGAAGCCGCGGACCGCTGACGCGCCCTCGAAACGCTCACCGTCCGGCGCCGGCAAGGTGTTCTCGAAGACGCAGTCGGCCGTCATCAGGGCCATCACGCCGTCCACGTCGTGACGATTGAACGCATCGTTGAAGCGGCGGATCACATCGAGCGTGGCCCTGGTCTCGGCATCGGGCATGCGGATCCCTCCCGAGGCTAGATTCTGCCAGATCGACGCTCGCGATTCCCTTGGATGTGCTGGCGCTCGACGGCCTGCGCTCGGAGCTTATGATCGACAAATCAAGCCCAGTTTGACTGCACGGGGCTGCGCGAATATGCTCCTGGAACCTGTCCGATGGGTTCTGGCCCGCTCGCTCGGAGGCCCCGCATGAAATGCTCCATCAACGGCAACGGAAGCCGGTCCGAGCTCCAGTCCGTCGACAATATCGACGTGCTCGACGAGCATACGGGTCGGTTCGTCTCCGCCTCGATGGCGCCCGGGATGACGACGGCGGAGATACAGCACTGGCCGGAGCGCGGCGCCGCGGCGTACTCGTCTTGAGCCCCCGACCGGCAGCGGCCAGGTCTTACCGCAGACGCGTCTCCGCGAGTACAAGCGCATCGTCGCTGGCAACCGCCGCCCCCAAAAGGCGAGCGCGCTGATGCTCGCCCTGACCGTCTCTGACGACATCGGGCTCATCCATAGCGCGTGTTCAACGACTACTCGCCGGAAGCCTGTGGGATGACGGCGCCGCCCGGCGGCACTCGCATCTCGCTCCTTCGCGTCCGTGACCTCAGCGTTGAGTTCGCGACCCGGGACGGCGTGGTCCGCGCTGTCACCGAGGTCAGCTTCGACCTCTCCCCGGGCCAGGTGCTCGCGCTCCTCGGCGAGTCCGGCTCCGGCAAAAGCGTCACCCTGCGCTCCATCCTCGGCTTGAATCCGCCCGTGCGGACGCGGGTCAGCGGCGAGATCCTCCTCAAGGGCGAGGACATCAACAGGCTCGCTGAGCGCGCGCGGCAAGATCTTCGCGGCGGCGTCGTCTCGATGGTGTTCCAGGAGCCGATGACCGCGCTCGACCCTGTATACACGATCGGCGGCCAGATCGAGGAGACGCTCATCGAGCATCGCGGGCTCGAGCGCGCCGCGGTCCACCGGCGGGCGCGCGAGCTGCTCGACCTCGTGCAGATGCCGTCGCCGGAGCGCTGCCTCGCGAGCTATCCGCACGAGATTTCCGGCGGCATGCGACAGCGCGCCATGATCGCGATCGCGCTCGCGTGCGAGCCGGAGCTCCTGCTCGCCGACGAGCCGACGACCGCGCTCGACGTGACCGTGCAGGCGCAGATTCTCTGGCTGCTGCGCGACCTCCAGCGCCGGCTCGGGCTCGCGGTGATCTTCGTCACGCACGATCTCGGCGTCGCCGCGGAGATCGCGGATGACGCGGCGGTGATGTACGGCGGACGCATCGTCGAGCAGGCGCCGATCCGCGAGCTCTTCCGCGCGCCGGCGCATCCCTACACGGAAGGCCTGATGCACGCGACGGTGCGGCGCGGCCAGAAGGGGAAGGCGCTCGTGCCGATTCCCGGCGCGCCGCCGAATCTCGCTGCCCTCCCGCCGGGCTGCGCGTTCGCCCCGCGATGCCCCCACGTGAAGCCGGTGTGTATCGAAGCGCTGCCGCCGCTGCACGTCGTGGCGTCCGGCCACGTCTCCCGCTGTCACCTGGTGCCGGAACGGCTCGCGTCACCGCTCCTCGTCCTCAACAAAGGAGGGTCGCTATGACACGCTTCATCGGCTTCCTCGCCGTCGCCGTGCTGTCGCTCGCGCTCGCGAGCGGCGCCGCGGCGGAAGGCACGCTGCGGATCGGCATGACCGCGGCCGACATCCCCTACACCGGCGGCCAGACGGACAACGGCTTCGAAGGCTTTCGCTTCGTCGGCTACCAGATCTACGAGCCGCTCATCAACTGGGACCTCTCGCGCAGCGACAAGCTACCCTCGCTGGTGCCCGGGCTCGCCGAGTCGTGGGAAGTCAGCAAGAGCGATCCGAAGAAGTGGATCTTCAAGCTCCGTAAGAACGTGAAGTTCCACGACGGCAGCGCGTTCAACGCGGACGCCGTGCTCTTCACGTTCGACTCGATCAAGAACAAGCAGGCGCCCCAGTTCGACCAGTACGGCTCCGCGCAGATCTCCTGGCGCCTTTCCGCGGTGAAGGCAATGAAGAAGCTCGACGACTACACGGTCGAGCTCGAGACGCCGACCGTCTCCAGCTTTGTCCCGTACCAGATCGTGTACATGGTCATCGTGTCGCCGGCGCAGTGGAACAAGGTGAAGGACTGGCGGCAGTTCGCGGAGCAGCCGTCGGGCACTGGACCTTTCAAGGTCGCGCGCTTCGTGCCGCGCGAGCGGCTCGAGCTCGACGCGAACAAGGCGTACTGGGATCCAAAGCGGACCCCGCGGGTCGACAAGATCGTTCTCTTGCCGATGCCCGAGCCCACGACGCGCCTGGCCGCGCTCCGCAGCGGCCAGGTCGACTGGATCGAGGTGCCACCGCCGGACTCGATCGCGCCGCTGAAGGGCGCCGGCTTCCAGATCGTGACCAACAAGTACCCGCACAACTGGGGCCACATCCTGCGCCTCGACAAGGAACCGTGGAACAACAAGGCCGTCCGAAAGGCGGCGAACTACGCGATCGATCGCGTCGGCATCTGCAAAAACTTACTGAACGACACGTGCGTGCCGGGCACCGGCGTCGCCTACAAGGGCCACCCCTGGTTCGGCAATCCCAAGGAGACCTACGAGTACAACCCGGCGAAGGCGAAGGAGCTCCTGAAGCAGGCAGGCTTCGACGGCGTCTCGAAGCGTCCGGCGAAGGCCGTCGCCCTGATCTCGACGTCGGGCTCGGGGCAGATGCTCCCGCTCGCCATGAACGAGCTCGTCCAGAAGAACCTGAAGGACGTGGGCATCGACGTGGACCTGCAGCCGATCGAGTGGAACTCGCTGACGCAGCGCTTCCGCATCGGGTTCACCGGCGAGAACGCGGGCGTCAACGCGCTCAACATCTCGTTCAACTTCCTGGAGCCCTTCAGCGGCTTTGGACGCTTCTTCCACTCGAAGTCGGTGCCGCCGACGTCGGTGAACATCATGCCCTTCGTCAACCCGGAGTCGGACAAGCTGCTGGACGAGGCGGAGCGCACGTTCGACCTCGGCAAGCAGGACGCGATCCTGGCGAAAGTGCACGAGGTGGTGGTCGACGAGGCGCCGTGGATCTTCGTCGTCCACGACCTCAACCCGCGCGCGATGAGCGTGAAGGTGAAGGGCTTCGTGCCACCGCAGAGCTGGTTCGTCGATCTCACGCAGGTGAGCGTCACGAAGTAGACGGCGATGTGGCGGTACGTCGGCCGGCGGCTCGTGCTCGCGATCCCGACGCTGCTCGGGGCGAGCATCATCGTGTTCGCGATGGTGCACCTCGCCCCCGGCGATCCGATCGCGGCTGTGCTGCCGGTCGACGCGAGCAAGGAGCAGGTCGAGGCGGTCAAGAAGGCGTACGGCTTCGACAAGCCGTTGCCGGTGCAGTATCTGAAGTGGCTCGGCCGCGTCGTCACGGGGGATCTCGGCAAGTCGATCGCCACGCGGCGCGCGGTGATCCTCGACGTTCGCGACTCGTTGGCGAACAGCCTCGTGCTCGCGATCTCGTCGTCGGTGCTCGCGTTCGGCGCGGGCATCGCGCTCGGCCTGCTCGCCGCGTTCTGGCAGGGCCGCTGGCTCGACAAGCTCGCCAGCGCGGTCGCCGTGGTGGGCGTCTCGGTGCCCCACTACTGGGCCGGCATCATCCTCATCATCATCTTCTCCGTGCAGCTGAACTGGCTGCCCGCGATGGGCGCTGCCGCCGACGGCGGGATCGTCGCGTACCTGCGGCACATGACGCTGCCGACGATCGCGCTCGCCCTGATTCCGCTCGGCGTGATCGCGCGCGTGGTGCGGTCGGCGGCGCTCGACATCCTCGCGCAGGAGTTCGTCCTCGCGCTGCGCGCGAAGGGCCTCGGGCACCGCCGCGTCTTCACGCACGTGGTGAAGAACTCGGCGCCGCAGATCATCACGGTCCTCGGTTTGCAGTTCGGCTTCCAGCTCGGCGGCTCGGTGCTGGTCGAGGCGGTGTTCTCGTGGCCGGGCACGGGCTACCTGCTGAACCTGGCGATCTTCCAGCGCGACATCCCGGTGCTGCAGGGCGTGATCCTGGTGCTGGCGACGTTCTTCGTCCTACTGAACTTGCTGGTCGACGTGCTGCAAACGTACATCGACCCGCGGATCGCGCGGCACTGATGTCCATCCTCGCGCTGCCCACCGGGGTCGGGGTTGTCGTGGGCGCGCCGCTGTCGTACTGGCGCACGGTCGCCTGGCGCCTGTCCCGGGACCGCGCGACGCTGGTCGCGGGCTCACTGCTGCTGCTCGTCGTGCTGTCCGCGGTGCTCGCGCCGTGGATCTCGCCGCACGATCCGAACGCGGGCTCGATCCGGCAGCGGCTGGCGGAGGTCGGCGCGCCGTCGCACGTGCTCGGCACCGACGAGCAGGGGCGGGACATGCTGAGCCGGCTCCTGTGGGGCGGCCGCATGACGCTCCTCGCCGGGCTGACGCCCGTGTTGGTCGCCTTCGTGCTCGGCACCGTGTTGGGCGTGAGCGCGGGCTACGCCGGCGGGATCACCAACACGCTGGTGATGCGCACGATGGACATCTTCTACGCGTTCCCGGCGGTGCTGCTGGCGATCGCGATCTCCGGCGCGCTCGGGCCGGGCCTGCCGAACACGCTGATCTCGCTCTCGATCGTCTTCATCCCGCGCGTGGTGCGCGTCGCCGAATCCGCGACCGTGCAGGTGAAGGGGCTCGAGTACGTCGCGGCCGCACGCGCGAGCGGCGCCGGCGTGTGGCAGATCCTGCGTCATCACCTGCTGGCGAACATCCTCGGTCCGGTGCTGGTGTTCGCGAGCACGCAGGTGTCGCTGTCGATCATCCTCGCGGCGGGCCTGTCGTTCCTCGGCCTCGGCGTGACGCCGCCGGCGGCGGAGTGGGGCCTGATGCTGAACACGCTGCGCCAGTCGATCTACGTGAACGCGGTGGTGCCGGCGCTTCCGGGCCTCGCGATCTTCGTGACGTCGATGGCGTTCAACCTGGTGTCGGACGGCCTGCGCGACGCGATGGAGATCCGCGCGTGAGCGTCGCGTTGCTCGAGGCGCGCGGCCTGCGGAAGCACTTCCCGCTGCGGGGCGGCGTGCTGCAGCGCACGCGGGCTTGGGTGCGCGCGGTGGACGAGGTCGCGTTCCAGGTGCGTGCGGGCGAGACGGTGGGCATCGTGGGCGAGTCGGGCTGCGGCAAGTCGACGCTGGCGCGTCTGCTCTTGCGATTGGTGGAGCCGGACGCGGGTCACGTGTGGTTCGACGGCGAGGACGTGCTGCGCGCGCTGCCGAGTCGGATGAAGCGCTTGCGCCGCGACATGCAGCTGGTCTTCCAGGACCCGCACGCGTCGTTGAACCCGCGCCTGACGATCGAGGATGCGGTGGCGTTCAGCCTGCTCGTGCACGGCGTGCGGCGCGCGGAGGCGCGCGAGAAGGCGCGCATGCTACTCGGGCGCGTCGGACTGGATCCGCGGCTCTATGGTCGCCGCTATCCACATGAGCTCTCGGGTGGTCAGCGCCAGCGCGTGAACATCGCGCGCGCGCTGGTGCTGGATCCGAAGCTGCTGCTGCTGGACGAGCCGGTGTCGTCGCTAGACAAGTCGGTGCAGGCGCAGGTGCTGAACCTGCTGCAGGAGCTGAAGGCGGAGCGCGCGCTGACGTACGTGTTCATCTCGCACGACCTCAACGTGATCGAGTACGTGAGCGATCGGGTGCTAGTGATGTATCTGGGCCGGGTCGTGGAGTCGGGCACCGCGGACGCGCTGGCGGAGTCGCCGAAGCATCCGTACACGCAGGCGCTGTACGCGTCGGCGCCGAGCATGGATCCCGACCGCCGGATGGAGCGCCCACCGATCGCGGGCGATCCGCCGAACCCTATCAATCCGCCGTCGGGCTGTCGCTTCCGGACGCGCTGCGCGTTCGCGATGCCGAAGTGTGCGGAGGCGGCGCCGGCGCCCGTCGCGGTCGCGGCCGGGCACGACGTCGCGTGCTATTTGTACGACGAGGTTCGGACATAACCTGCTGCCGATGGCCGCGCCGGCTCCCGGTCCCAAGGACGCCTCGCCGATCACCGCCGCGCTGAATCGCGCGGTGCTGGACGCGTTGCCGTTCGCCGACACGCAGGACTTCGACGACGCCCGCCGCGGCTTTCTCGCCACGCTGCCCGAGGTCGAGATCAGGAACGATCAGGGCCGCGTCGTGTGGACGCTCCGCGACTACGCGTTCCTCGCTGACGAGCAGGCGCCGCCGACGGTCAACCCGAGCCTCTGGCGCCTGGCGCGGCTCAACCTGACCACGGCCTCTTCCAGGTGACGGACCGGATCTACCAGATCCGTGGCTTCGACATCTCGAACATGACGTTGATCCAACGCCGAGGCGCGGCAGCTCGGCGCCGACGCGCTCGAGCAGCTCGGCTACGCGGCTGAGTCGGCGACGTGGCGCAACGCGTACCTGCTAGGCGCGCTCGAGCTGCGCCAGGGCGTGCCCGCGACCGGCGCGCGCGCACCCGTGAGCCCCGACGTCGTCCGCGCGATGAGCCTCGACCTCTTCTTCGACTATCTCGGCGTGCGGATCAACGGTGAGAAGGCCGAGGGCCGGCGGATCGTCGTCAACTGGCTGTTCTCCGACCTCGGCCGCTGCTACGTGGCCAACCTCGAGAACTGCGCCCTCACCTGCCTGGCCGACCGGCGAAGCGACGTCGCCGACGCGACGGTGACGCTCGAGCGGCCGACCCTGAACCGAGTGGTCCTCCGGGAGATGACATTCACGGATGCCGTCGACCGCGGCCTGGTGCGGGTGGAGGGCGACGCCGCCAGGGTCGCCGAGCTCTTCGGCTTGCTCGATGACTTCAGCCTGATGTTCGAGGTGCTGGAGCCCAAGCGGGCGTCGCGCGGCGCTCCAGCACCGCCTGGATCATGACGATCCGCCGCTCCGCGCGGTTGCGCTGACCGGCCCGCACGATTGCCTCGAGCGCGTCACCCATGATGATGCGCTGAACGCTGTGGGCGGGACTGTCGGCCCCGGTGCTCGGTCCCACCGCCTCCTCGGTGACGTCGTCCCAGGCACGCACCTCGCACCCGGCGGCCTCGATCGTCTTTCGCATGTCGCCGGGCGCGCGAAGAAAGCTCGCCCCCGCGTCCCGGGCCCACATCACCGGGAACACGATCGGCTGGACCGGACCGGCCATCGGCTCCTGCAGCGCGAGCACGCCGCCCGGGCGCAGCGCGCGCGCGAAGCCGGCGTAGAGCCGCTCCTTGTCCGCGATGTTCATGCCGCTGTTCTGCGTCCACACCACGTCGAACGTCTCGCCGCCCACGTCGAGCGCCAGCGCGTCGCCGACGCGATGGGTGACGCGATCGGCGAGCCCGAGGCGCGCCGTAAGCGCGGCGCCCGCGCGAACGTAGGATTCGGTGAGGTCGACCAGCGTGACCCGGCATCCGAACTTGGCGGCCAGGGTGCGCGCGGGGCCGCCCAGCCCGCCGCCGACGTCGAGAACGCGCATGTCGGCCTGGAGCTGGGCCAGGCGGGCCAGGCGCTCGGTCGCGCTCTTGCCGCCGCTGTGAAAGTGGTCGGCGGGCGCCAGATCGTCGACGGTCAGCGCCTCGACGTTCCGGCCGGCGGCCGCGAGCGCGTCGAGGATCTTGCGCTCGAGGCCCTCGCGCCCCCAGTAGGCGTTGGTCGCGCGCGCGTCGCTCACCGGAGCGCGGGCTCGCCGGCGAACGCCGGCCGGACCTCCTCGGCGAAGCGGCGCAAGGTCTCGAACCCGCCCGTGCTGTTAAGCAGCACGTACTCGGCCCCGACGTCGCGCAGCCGCTGGAGCTTCGCCGCGACCTCGTCCGGCGTGCCGTAGAGGGCGCCCGCTTCGGCGGCTTCGAGCGTGTGCGCGTAGGTCATGATGGTCGACTTGTTCTGGCCGTCCGGCCGCTGCGCGAGGTTGTGCACGCGCTCGCGCGCCGCCATCCGGGTCTCGAGCGCCTTCTGCCGCTCGGCCGCCGTCTTCACGACGTTGACCGATCGCGTGACCGCCACCTGCATCGGGTCGAACCGCCGGCCGCGGGCTGCCACTTCCGCCTTGTAGAGCGCGATACGCTCGCCGATCTGCTCGATCGGCGCGAACTGGTCGAGCAGCAGGTTGTAGCCGAGCTCGGCGACCTTCTTGATCGATTGCGGGCGCCCGGCGCCCATCCAGAGCGGCGGATGCGGCTTCTGGAACGTCGGTGGCTCGACGACGACGTTGTCGAACTGGAAGTACTTGCCGCGATGCGACCACGGGCGATCCGACGTCCACGCCTTGAGCATCACCTCGAGGCACTCGTCGAACCGCTGGTCGGCCTCTTCCATCGGGATGCAGAAGCCCGCGAACTCGTTGTGGCGATAGCCCTGGCCGATCCCGAAATCGAGGCGGCCGCCGGACAAGAGGTCGATCGTGGCGACCTGCTCGGCCAGCAGCACGGGGTTGTGCCACGGCAGGGTGATCACGGCGGTGCCGAGCCGCAAGGTCTTCGTGCGCGCGCCGACCCACGTCAATAAGTTCAAGGTCGCCGAGATCTGACCGAAGCCGGTGAAGTGATGCTCGACGACGAAGGAGCTGACGTAGCCGAGCGCCTCGGCCTTCACGTTGTTCTCGACGAACTCCCTGAAGCCGGCTCCGCTGTCGACGTCCGGGCCGCCCCGCTTCGCCTGCGCGCTGCCGAACAGACCGAACCGCATCAGGCGGCTCCGTTCTGCTGGAACCAGGCGCGCAGGCGCTGCCAGCCGTCCTTCGCCGGCGTCTCGCGATAGCTCGGGCGATAGTCGGCGTGAAAGCCGTGCGGCGCCCCGTCGTAGAGCACGATCTCCGACGGCTTCTTCGCAGCTTTCAGCGCCGCCTGCATCTTCTCGACGTCGGCGTTCGGGATACCCTGATCCGCGGCGCCGTAGAGACCCAGGACGGGCGCCTTCAAGCTGTCGACCAGGTCGATCGGGTTCTTCGGCTGCATCTCGTTGGGCGTGCCCGTGATCCGGCCGTACCACGCCACACCGGCCTTGAGCGCCGAGCTGTGCGCGGAGTAGAGCCAGACCACCCGGCCGCCATAGCAGAACCCCGTGATCCCCAGCCGGTTGACGTCGCCCTTCTCGGTCTTCGCGAAGGCGGTCGTCGCATCGAGATCACTCATCACCTGCTTGTCCGACACCTTCGCGGCGGCCGCGCGCCCTTCCTCGATCGTCGTCAGCTTGGAGACGTCGGTCGCCCGCGCGAAGAGCTCCGGCGCCACGGCGTAGTAGCCGAGCTTGGCGAAGCGGCGGCACACGTCCTTGATGTGCTCGTGCACGCCGAAGATCTCCTGCACCACCAGCACCGTCGGGAACGTCCCGCCCGTCGCGGGCATCGCGCGGTACGCGGGCAGCGTCCCGTCGGGAACGGGCACCTTCACCTCGCCCGCCGTGAGGCCGTTGGTATCGGTCGTGATCACGCTCTGGGCGTTGACCGGACCCGTCGCCAGGGTGAATCCCGCGATCAGGCTCGTGGTCAGGAAGCCTCGCCGGGAAAACTCCGTCGGGGGCATCAGGCTTTTCGTCTCGAATTCGAGCTCGTGCGTTGACATTGTTCCCTCCTGGGAAACGCGCGCCGATCCCCGAATTTAGCCGAATCGCGGCGTCATCGCTAGTCTGCCATTGTTCGCGGTTCGAGCCAATCGGAGGGCTCGAAGACGCCGGGGTTGCGTGGGTGGCGATCAGCCTCTACGCTGCCGGACCATGAAGATCGACAAGATTCTTGCGACGTGGGTGCACGTGCCGATTCCCTACGAGCGACAGCACGTCAGCGACTTCGGTCGCGTGGCGTCGTTCGACTCGGTCATCGTGAAGGTCGAGGCGGACACGGGGCTCGTCGGCTGGGGCGAGGCGAAGGCGGGCGTCGGCAGCGCGTCGTCGGCGCACGGGCTGGCGGCGATCATCAACCGCGACTATGCGCCGCTGCTCGTCGGTCAGGATCGGCGCGACGTGAGCCGGCTCTGGGACGTGATGTACAACACGCCGCGCGAGGGCTACGCGCTCGACCGCGGCCACGTCTTGCCCCAGCTCGGCCGGCGCGGCCTCTCGATCTCCGCCATCGCCGGCGTCGATCTGGCGCTCTGGGACCTGCTCGGCAAATCGCTCGGCGCTCCCGTGTGGCGCCTGCTCGGCGGGCGCCGCGCCGAGCGCATGCCGGCGTACGCGTCCGGCGGGTGGGCCGACGAGGCCCACATCGGCGAGCAGCTCCAGAGCTACGTGGTACTCGCTGGGCGCCAATCCGCTTCTGCACGAGCTGGTCGCCGAGAAGTTTCCGGCGGTCGACGGGTACGTGGCGATTCCCGACCGCCCCGGGCGCGGGATCACGGTCGACGAGTCGTTCGTGCGCCGCTACGCGCGCGAGTAGCGCGGCGGCGCGGTCCGCCCTAGATCGGCCGCGAGGCCGGCGCGCCGAAGAAGATCTTCACGAAACGATCGCGCCCAATCACGTGAATCAGCTCGCGCGCCGTGCAGTAGATGAAGACCAGCACCGCGAGCCAGAGCTGGATCGCCCAGAAGTGGGCCCACACCAGCTCGCTCCAGAGCTGCTCGTTCGCGGCCGAAAAGCCCAGGCGCCACCACAGCGGGACGAGATGCTCGAGGTAGTGGGCCAGCAGCGACGCACCGACGTAGATCGCGGTCTTCCACACGACGTTGTAGATCAGCGGTTTCTCGGGAAAGCGGTTGACCGCGGGGAGCATGTCGGCGATCACCACGACCTTCGCGACGAGCAGCGCCCCCACGGTCGCGGCCGCGAAGGACGTGGCCTGCAAGCCGAATTCTTTCGCCATCAGCGCCCGATTGAGGACGATGATGTAGAACGAGATCAAGAAGAAGACCGTCGGCGGAATGACTTCGTGGATCTCGTGCTTGATCTTCGCCCAGACGTTGCTCATCTCGGAGCCTCCCTGGGTTACGGCTTGCCGCGGCCCGCTCAGGTGGCCGGTTCGGGAGCCGGTGCCGGGACGACCGTCGGCTTGGGAGCGTAGGTCGGCAGCAGTGACGCAAAGAGCGTTGTGCAGGCCGCGAGGAGAGCCAGGCCGGTCAGCAGCGTGGTGAAACCGGCGGCCTTGACGGTCGGGCCGAGCAAGTAGACCGCGAGCGAGCTCACCCCGAAGCCGACCGCCAGACGGATCCCGGCCACGCGCGAGCGCATGCGGTCGTCGACGTACTGCACGATCATGGCGTCGATGAACGGGATCGCGCCGAAGACGAAGGCCATGAACGCCAGCATCGCGACGTAGTGGAGCCAGCCGGTCACCTGCGAGGCGAAGAGGAACACCGGCACCTGACCGGCCGCCACCGGCACGTACACCCACTTGAGCGGCAGCCGATCGATCAGCTTGCCGACGACGAGCTGCGCGAACGAGGCCACCGTGTAGACGACGGCGAGCAGCGCGCCGATCGCGGCGGGGTCGTCGACGACCCCGCGCAGGCGCTCGGTCAGGAGCTGGCCGTTGCCGTTCGTCGTGAAGTTGAAGATCAGGCTGCCGGTGATCGCGGCCAAGGTCATCACGGTGAGCACGCGGGCCAGCACCGAACGCGGCAGGTCGACCATCTTCTGCGGACGCTTGGCCGGCGGCACGTCCTCGCGCGGCACGACCAGCACGAAGACGACGCCGCACGCGAGCGCGATGAGGGCGGGCACGGCGAAGGCAACCCGCCAGCCCGCGTACTTCACGAGGAAGCCCGTGAGCACGGCGGCGATGGCGATGCCGAGGTTACCGGCCAGCCCGTTGAGGCCGATCGTGAAGCCCGGGTTCCTCACGCTCTGCACGAGCATGGGGATGCCGACCGGGTGATAGATCGACGAGAAGGCGCCCATTACGGTCAGCGCGACGGCCAGCGACCAGACGCCGGGCACGGCCGCGATGGCCAGACCCGACACGCCCATGCCGAGAAAGAAGACCACCATCATCGCGCGCCGGCCCCACAGGTCGCCGAGACGCCCGGCCGGGAGCGAGCCGAGCCCGAACAGCACGAAGGCCCCGACCGTGTAGGGCATCAGGTCCTGCCAGATCATCCCCCATTCCGCGGCGACCGCCGAAACGGCCGTGGCGAAGATCAACAGGAACAGGTGATCGAGCGCGTGACCGACGTTCAGGAGCAGCGCGGTCGGGCTCGCGTTCGTCATCGTGGTGGTGTCTCGCTCATGGACCCGGCCAGGCGTCGAGGACGGCGCGCTTCAGCCGGCGCTTCTCGTCGTCGGACAGCTTGAAGTCGTGCCGGAAGGGCGCCGACTCGAACGAGCCGTAGCTCGGATTGGCAATCATGATCCACTCGCGCCCCCAGCGCGCCGTGTGCTCCTCCATCACCTTCAGGCGCTCGGCCTCGGTGCCGCGATACTCGTCGACGAAATCGCCGAAGTTGTCGCCGACATTTATCAAGATTCGGTAGCTCCGGGCGATGTACGCGCGGCGCGTGCCCTTGGCGGACCCCCAGTCGGGCTTTTTGCGCGTCATGAGCATGGTGTCGACGTCTCCGCCCATCGGAAATCCGAGCTTCTCGAGGTTCTTGCGGGTCGCGGGCTCCTCCTCGGCGGTGCGGTTGGAGACGTAGAACACCTTCACGCCCTTCGAGGCGGCGTAGTTCGCGAATTCAACCGCACCGGGGATCGGCTGCGAGGTCACGGTGTTGACGTAGGCATTCCAGGTCTTCGGATCGAAGCTCGTGCCCTTCAAGGTCATCCACGCTTGATAGCCGGAGTTGTCGAGGATCGATTCGTCGATGTCGAGGACGATGGCCGGCGGTAAGGACTGGTAGGCCCCCGTCTGCTCCTTCGGGGCCGCCGTCCAGTTTCGATCCTCCAGCGCCTGGTCGAGGCGGATCCGGGCGAGCGCGAAGGCCGTGAGCGCGTTCGCCTTGTATTCCACCGAGCGCTGCATCCACAGGACCGCGTTGAGCAGATCGCTCGCGGGCCCCCCGGGAGCGGTGGCCGGCTGGGCAGTCGGGGCCGGCGGTGGCGCCGCGGTCTGCGGGGCGATCTGGGGGCCGGCGCAGCCCAGCGCCAGGATGAGGGCGAGAATCACCAGCCATGCGTGTCGTGAGCGACCACCCATCGCGCCGATCATCACGTTTCCTCCCATCAAGAGCGCCGTCTCGCCCGCAACGGGCGCAGACACATTTCCAAGTCTTCGTAACGGCTCACGATAGCACCGCCGCTCTCGCGGATGAAAAACTCGACCTGGAGGTTGACCGCGGAGCCTTCGTTGTCGGCACTCAGCCGAAAGTCGCCGCGATAGCCGACGATCAGCTTGCCGCGCGCGAACGCGTAGCCGATCTCGGCCGCGGTGCCGCTGTCGACGTCGGTCCCGTCGAGCACCGCGACCACCCCGTCGGCGCGGTCGATCGCCGCCCGATTGGTCGCGCCAATCTCGCGGTTCAGCTTGCGCCACGCGTCGCGCTTCTCGGGCCCGTACGGCAACCGTTGCACCGCGTCGATCTTCGCCTGATCCGCCAGCGCCCACGGGTCGAGCACCTCGTATCCGAGGCCCGCCACGAAGGGGACGAGCACCGCGTTGGAGAAATGCCTGCCGGCCTCGGAGAAGCCCAGCGGGCTCGCCATGTAGATCCTCGCCGCGGTCGGCATCGCGCAGATCGTATATCATCGGGGCGCCGGTCGCCGGCGAGAACGGATCGGGCGCCACCGGATCCGATCCAGACAAATCTCCGATCCAGACATCAAGGAGCGCGAAGATGACCTTCTCGAGATCGCTGAGCGCCGCCGTCGCGGTCCTCGGCACGCTGATCCTGACCGGCCCCGTCACCGCGCAGGAGTTCGTCCCCGCCGTCGTGTTCGACATGGGCGGGAAGTTCGACAAATCCTTCAACGAGGCGGCGTATGCCGGCGCCGAACGCTTCAAGAAGGAAACGGGGATCGCGTATCGCGAGTTCGAGGTGACCGCCGAGGCTCAACGCGAGCAAGCGCTGCGCAACATGGCGCGCCGGGGCTCCGCGGTCGTCGTCGGCATCGGCTTCTCCCAGGCGAGCGGCATGGAAAAGGTCGCCAAGGAGTTCGCGAACCTCAAGTTCGCGATCGTCGACGCCGTCGTCGACCTGCCCAACGTGCAGTCGATCGTCTTCAAGGAGCACGAGGGATCGTTCCTGGTCGGCATGGCGGCGGCGATGGCGTCGAAGACCGGTAAGGTCGGGTTCGTCGGCGGCATGGACATCCCGCTGATCCGCCGCTTCGCGCTCGGCTACGAGGAAGGGGCCCGGTACGTCAACCCGAAGATCGAGATCTTCCAGAACATGACCGGGACGACGCCGGCGGCCTGGAACGACCCCACGCGCGGCGGCGAGCTGGCGCGGAGCCAGTTCGATCGCGGCGCCGACGTCATTTATGCGGCGGCGGGCGCCACCGGGCTCGGCGTGCTCCAGGCCGCGAAGGACAAGGGGCGGCTGGCCATCGGCGTCGATTCGAACCAGAACCACATTCACCCCGGCACGATCCTGACCTCGATGATCAAGCGCGTCGATCTCGCCGTCTACGACACGTTCAAGGCCGCGAAGGAGGGCTCGTGGAAAGCGGGCGTTCGATCGCTCGGCGTGGCCGAGGGCGGCGTGGGTTACGCGATCGATCAGAACAACCGGAGCCTCATCACCGCCGACATGGAGAAGCGGCTGCAGCAGGCGCGCGCCGACATCGTGGCCGGCAAGATCAAGGTCACGGACTACATGGCAAAGTGAGCTCGGAGGGGGGCTTCGGCCCCCCCCGATTCGATTGCGGCGGCAAAGCCGCCGCTTGGAGCGGCGTATATCGGAGCAGGTCATCGCAGATAGCGGATCGCCCCCGGTGATCGAGCTGCGGGGGATCGACAAGCGGTTCAGGGAGGTGCACGCGAATCGCAACATCTCGCTCGTCGTGCGGTCGGGGTCGATTCACGGCATCGTGGGCGAGAACGGGGCCGGCAAGTCAACCCTGATGGGGATCCTGTACGGTTATTACCAGCCGGACCGCGGCGAGATCCTCGTGCGCGGCTGCCCGACGGTCATCCGCAGCCCTCAGGATGCGCTCGCCGCCGGCATCGGCATGGTGCACCAGCACTTCATGCTAGTCGAGCCGTTCACGGTGCTCGAGAACGTCGTGCTCGGAGTCGAAGGTGGCTTCCGGCTCGACGCCGGGCTGCGCCGGGCGCGCGCCGAGCTCGCGCGGCTGGGCCGAGAGTATCACCTCGAGGTCGATCCCGACGCGCGAGTCGCGGATCTGGGCGTCGGGCATCGCCAACGCGTCGAGATCCTCAAGGCGCTCTACCGGGGCGCCGAGCTGCTGATCCTCGACGAGCCGACCGCCGTCCTGACGCCTCAGGAAGCCGACCACCTCTTTCGGATCCTCGCGTCCTTGTGTGACGAGGGCAAGACCGTCGTGCTCATTACGCACAAGCTCCGCGAGATCCGCGAGGCCACCGACGTCGTCACTGTGATGCGGCAAGGGAGCGTGGTCGCGACCCTGCCCACCGCCGAAACCACGGCGGAGCAGCTCGCCGAGCTGATGGTCGGGCGCAAGGTGAGCCTGCGCGTGGACAAGGCGCCCGTACGTCCGGGTGACCCGGTGCTCGAAGTGACCGACCTCGTCGTCGAAGATGGTCTCGGCGTCGAGCGCGTCAAGCGTGTCAGCTTCGAGGTGCGACGGGGCGAGATCGTCGGCATCGCCGGCGTCGCCGGCAACGGCCAGTCGGAGTTGCTCGAGGCCCTCGCCGGTATTCGGCCCGTGAAATCAGGGCAGATCCGGCTGAAGTCGGGCCTTCTCGACGACGCGGCGGCCCGCTCGCCGCGGCGCGTGCGACGGCTCGGCCTGGCCCACGTGCCGGAGGATCGCCACCGCATGGGCCTCGTCATGCCGTTCGTCGCGCGCGAGAGCGCCATCCTCGGCTATCACGACGAGCCTGCCTACAACGGTCCGATCCGGCTCCACCGCTCGGCGGTGGCCTCGAGCTTCGCGCGCCAGGCGGCCGAGTACGACATCCGGCCCGGCAACGGCGTGCTGCCGACGTCGGCCTTCTCGGGCGGCAACCAGCAGAAGATTGTTCTCGCCCGCGAGCTCGATCGGAACCCCGACCTCCTCCTGGTCGGCCAACCCACCCGCGGCGTCGACATCGGCGCGATCGAGTTCATCCATCGCCGTCTGGTCGCGCTGCGCAACGCCGGCAAGGCGCTGCTGCTGGTCTCGGTCGAGCTCGATGAGATCCTCGCGCTGGCCGATCGCATTCTCGTGATGCACGACGGGCGCTTCGTCGGCGACGTGCCGCGCGCCGCGGCCACCGAGCGCACGCTCGGCCTGATGATGGCGGGCCTGCGGGTCCCGCACGCTGGCTCGGCCGGACCGTGACGGCGCGGGCCCATCGCAGCGCGTCGTTCCTGCTCGCGAGCGGCGTAGGCCTGGTACTCCTGGCGTTCTTCCTCCAGCGGCGCGGCGACGACGTCCGCAGGCTGCCCGAGCTCCTTGCCGCGTCGATCGCCTCCTTGGAGCGCGAGCCTGTCTTCCGGATGGCGGGCGCGGCCGCCTCGATCGGCGGACTCGCCGTGGCCGTCGCGATCGTCCTGGCATGGTTCGGCGTGGGCGACCTCGTGATGCGCGGACTAGAGAGGGGTCGGTCGACGGCGACCGCGGAGCCGCGCGCCCTCGATCTCGCGACCCGCGCGCTCGTCGGCGCCGGAGTATGGTCGATCCTCTGGTTCTTCCTCGGGGTGATCCATCTGTATCGCGCGCCGGTCGCCCTGGTGGCGACGCTCGGAGGCCTCGCCCTCGGGATCCGGGCGGCCCGCCGCGCGCCGCCGGTCGCCCGCTCGCCGGCGGCGAGCCGCATCCCTCGGACGAGCACGGCGCTGATCGTCCTGGTTCAAGGGCTCGCGCTGGTCGCGGCGCTGGCGCCACCGACGGCGAAAGACACGTTGCTCTACCATCTGGCGCTGCCCAAGGCATATATCGCGGCAGCCGGTATCGTCGATACCCCGTACAACATCGCGAGCTTCTATCCGCTCGGCGTGGAGATGCACAACGTGTGGGCCATGCTGGTAGGCGGCCTCGCGGGTCCACGGACTGCGGAGACCGCGGCCGGCGCCACCTTGTTCGCCTTCGCGCCGTTGCTCGCTCTGGTGACGTACGGCTGGGCTCGTGAGCGCGGCGCCGATCCTCGGTGGGCTTCGCTCGCGGCGCTGAGCGTGGCCGCGATCCCGAGCGCGTACGACGTGGCGGCGGGCGGCTACGTCGATCTGGCGCTGACCGCATACACCGCGCTGGCAGTACGCGGTGTCGGGCGCTGGTGGACGGCCCTCGACGGCGCATGGCTGCGACCCGTCGTATTCGCGGTCGCCGCCGCGCTGTCGATCAAGCTCACGACCCTCGTCCTGGTGCTGGCGCTGGCGCTCACGATTCTGTTCCGCGCGTTGCGGCTGAGCCGGGGAATCGGTCCGTCGACCCTTCGGCCGAGCACGCCCGTCCGACTCGTCCTGACGGGCTTCGCCGCGCTGGGGCTCGGCGCGCTGCTCGCCGCTCCGTGGTACGTCCGCACCTGGGTGCGAACGGGCAACCCGGTGTTCCCGTTCTTCCTGAGCCTCCTGGGCGGTCAGGCGCCGGGCTGGGACCTTGAGCGCTCCCAGCTCTACGAGAGCATGTTCGCGCTCTACGGCAACGCGCTGACGCCCCTGGACTTCCTGCTCTCGCCCGTCCGTCTCGCGGTGGCCGCCCAGCTCGACGAGCCCGCCCACTACGACGGCGTGCTCGGCGTGGCGTTCCTATTCGCCGTCGCCTTCATCCTGTGGGCGCTGGCCACCCGGCGCCTCGAGGCCGAGCTCGGCCTGGCGCTGCTGGTGTCGTTCACGCTCTTCGTGTTCTGGCTGTTCTCCAGCCAGCAGCTCCGCTACGTGCTGCCGGCCACGCCGGCGCTGGCGGTCGCGCTCGCGGTCACCGGCGAGAGCGCAGCGCGCGCGCTGGGTGCTGGCCTGGGCCGCGCCCTCTGGTGGGTGGTCCTGTGCGTCGCGGCCGCCGGAGCGCCCGTGGTCCTCGCGTGGTTCGCGTCCCTGAATCCGGTGCGCGTCGTCCTCGGCGGCGAGCCAACCGCGCGGTACCTCGAGCGTCGACTCGACTACTACCCCTACTACGAGCTGGTCAACCACGAGCTTCCGCCGACGGCGCGAGTCTGGCTCATCCACATGCGGCGCGACACCTACTATCTGGACCGGCCGTACTTCTCCGACTTCATCTTCGAGGACTGGACCTTGCGCGAGTGGGTCCGCGCGTCGGCCAACGTCGACGAGCTGGCGGCTCGCGTGCGCGCCGCCGGCATCACGCACATTTTGATCCGGCCTGCGCTCTTGCTCGACTACTCTCGATCCCCGATCGTGGACGACCGCCGCTCGCGTGAAGAGAATCTGGCCAAGCTGGAGCTGACCACGACCTTCTTCACGCGTCGCGTCCGCCGGATCCGCGCCGACGGAACGTTCTGGCTGCTCGAACTATCGGCCCCCGAAATCACTCGATGAGGAGACCGCACGTGCTCTTCACATGCCCTGGTCCCGTAGCTCGCGGCGGCGCGTCACGGACGGCGAAGGGGAAGGGTACTTCATCAACGTCATCGGCAACCCGCTCGACTCGACGGTCGCCATCGGGCACCTCGTGTTCGACGGGATCCTCGAGCGCTACCCCAGGCTGAAGATCGTCTCGGCGCACGGCGGGGGCTACGTCTCGCACTACCCGGCCCGCATGGACCACGCGTGGTCCGTCCGCGTCGACCCGCGGACGGCGCTGAAGACGAAGCCGCGCCGGTCGCTGGCCAAGCTCTACGTCGACACGATCGTGTTCGACCGCGAGCAGCTGCGCCACCTGGTGAACCTCTGGGGCGCCGACCACGTTGTGGTGGGCACGGACTATCCCTACGACATGGGCTGGTACGACCCGCGCGGGTTCGTCGACGGCTGCGCGTTCCTGAAGGACGGCGACCGCGCGAAGATCCTCGGGCTCAACGCGGCACGCCTCTTGAAGCTCGCGCCGCGGCGCCCTCGCTGAGCCGCGGACTACCTGAGGGCCGCCTCCGGCGTGCCGTCCTTCCACGGCAGCAGCACTTCGTACGCGCGCAGCAGGCAGTCGTCCGGAAGGCACTCGATCGGCGTGAAGTCGCGGTGGGCGATGTACTCCGGCCGTTTGAATCGCCGGATGTGGTTGGACACCGCGCAGAGGCTCAGGTAGACGGACACGCGGTTCCACGGCGAGAGGTTCGACGTCGAGGCGTGGACCAGGCACGAGTGGAACATGATCATCGACCCCGCCGGCCCCTTGGGCGCCACCAGGCCGCCGCGCTTGATCAGCCGCGTGATCGTCGCATGGTCGATGGTCCACAGCGGATAGCTGGTCGTCGTGGTGTCGTGCCCGGCCCCGAGGACGCCCAGCTTGTGGCTGCCTGGGATGAACATGAGCGGGCCGTTGAACTCGTTGACCGCGTCCAGGAAGATCGCGACGTTCATGGCCCGCGCCTCGGGCATCTGGTCGTCGTTGAACCAGGTGCCGAAGTCCTGGTGCCACTGCCACACATCGCCGTCGAAGGCCATCTTGCCGTTGATCTTGAACTGGTGCATGTAGACCGGCTCGCCGAACACCTGCACCACCGGCTCGACCATCCGGGGATGACGCGCCAGCCGCGCGAAGGGCGCGCTGTACATGTGCGCGGCGAAATTCGTGCGGACCGCGTCGCTGCCCTTCTCGCGAACGTTCTCGGGCCTCCGCTGCGCGTAGAGCTTCGGTACCTCGTCGGTGAGCACCTTGATCTCTTCCGGCGTGAACACGCTGGGGAAGAACAGGTAGCCGTCGCGATCGAACTGCTCGAGCTGCGCTGAGGTGAGCTTCATGGCCTCATCCTTTCACCGGCCGGCGGCCGACCACGGCCATCAGCATAACAGGATCACTCGAGCACGTGGTCGGCGCGCAACAGCACGGGCCGGGGGACCGCTAGCCCGAGTGTCTTGGCCGTCCTGAGGTTGACGATGAGCTCGAACCGGCTGGACTGCTCGACCGGTAAGTCAGCCGGCTTCGCGCCTCTGAGGATCTTGTGCACGAGGTCGGCGGCACGCCGGTAGAGCTCGGCCAGGCTCGGCTCGAACGACATGAGGCCGCCGGCGTCGACGAATTCGCGCATCCCGTACATGACGGGCAGCCGCTGCCTGGCGGCTAGCTCGACGATCCGCTCCCGGTAGGTGATCAGCACGAAATCGCGCATCACGACGAGGCCATCGAGCCGCTCGCGCCTGGCGGAATCGAAGACGGACTCGACGTCGCCGGTTCCCTGGATCCCCAAACGCACGACTTGCACGTTCAACTGGCGCCCGATCGCGTCGACGTCCTTCAGCATCGAACCGTACACAGGGTTGGCCGGATTGAACACGATCGCGACGCGAGTCGCCCGGGGGACGACCTCCTTGAGGAGCTGGAGCAGCTTGCCCACGGTCTCTTCGGAGAGGAACGTGGAGCCCGTCACGTTCCCGCCGGGCCGCGCGAGGCCCTCGACCAGCTCGACGCCCACGGCATCGCCGACGCCGACGAACACGATGGGGATGGTCGTCGTCGCGCGCTTCGCGGCCAGAGCCGCGGGCGTGCTCCAGGCCGAGACGATCAGGTCGACCTTGCTCTGAGCGAGCTCGGCGGCCAGCGCCGGCAGGCGGTCGTACTTGCCTTCAGCCCAGCGGTATTCGAACGCGAGATTGTCGCCTTCGACGTAGCCGAGCTCCCGCAGCCTGGCACGGAAGACCTGGAAGGACGGCGCCGGCCCGTCGGACGGCACGAACGGCGAGAGCACACCGATCCGCGCGACCTTTCGCCCCTGCCCTCCGACGGCGCGCGGGGCGGCGACCGCGCCCAGGAGTGCCACGCCGATGAACGCGCGGCGGCTCGTCACTCGGTGGTCCCGCCGGCCGTCACGCCTTCTGCGCCCGGCGCGCGATGGCGGCGATGGCGTCGGCGAAGTTCACCTGGCTGTCGTCCTGCGGCTCGTAGCCGATCTTCGTCCGGGCGCTGGCGAGGCTCCAGAAGCGGTGCGTGTTGCCGCTGATGCCGTAGACGATCAGGAACGGCACGCCGTGCTCGTCGGTGATGTCCGGGGTCTCGACCATGCGAATCGCCTGCTGGACCTGATCGCGCCGCGAGAGATAGGCGCCGAGCGCCCGGTGCATCACCTTGATGTCGCCCGGCTTCACGTGCTCGATATCGTCGTCGCGCGGGCCGCCGATGCGCCACTGCACGACCTCGAGCTTCCTGCCGTCGACCTTACCGGTCGCGAAGACGAAGCCGAGCAGCTCGTAGGCCGCCTTGGCCCAGCCGTACCAGTTGTCGGAGCGCGGCGGCATCTCCGGCGTGACCATGTCGACCCGGCCGTCCCAGACCAACCGCTCGTAGTAGTCGGCGGCGTGGTTGGAGCTGGCCACCACCACGCGGCGCACACCCTCCTCGAGAGCGACGCGATAGACGTTGTAGGCGAGGGCGACGTTCTGGTGCTCGGCCCAGAACTTCGCGTCGTTGTTCTCCTGCCACGTCGTCGCGTCCATGCCCGGCGCGCGCACGTAGCCCAGGTGAATGACGGCGTCGGCGCCGCGGAAGTGCTGGCGATACTGGTTCCGGTCGGGATTGGTCAGGTCGGCGACCACCAGCCCCGCCACCTTCTCGCCGCTCCGGGTCGTGGGGCTGACGTCGATCGGCACCACGTCCCAGCGCTCGGTGAGCTCCTTGAACATCCGCTGGCCGACATACCCGGCCGCGCCCGTGATCACGACTCGTCTCTTGGCCATGGCCCCCTCTCCCTTTCAGCCCTGCACTATGGCGATCCCGCCGAGGATCGTCAACGCCGTCTCATGCGGCCCGCCACCCTTTTGCGCCGGCGGCGCGTATAACTATCGAGAGGTGGGATCATAGCGCTGGTGACGACGTGAGCAAGACCGATACCCCGACAGCCACGGCCGAGCGCATCGCAGCGCTCGACTGGCGCGGCATCGCCGCCGCGCTCGATGCCCACGGCTGCGCCGTCGTCAACGGCCTGCTATCGCCGGAGGCGTGCGCCGCGCTGGCCGTGAGCTACGACGTGGACGGCGCGTTCCGCTCGCGCATCGTGATGGCGCAGCACGGCTTCGGGCGCGGCGAGTACAAGTACTTCGCCTACCCGCTGCCCCCGGTGGTCGGCGAGCTTCGCGCGGCCATGTACCCGCCGCTCGCGGCCCTCGCGAACCACTGGAACGCGGCGATGGGCATCGCGGTGCGCTACCCGGGCACGCTCGCCGAGTTCCTCGACCGCTGCCATCGCGCCGGCCAGACCAAGCCGACGCCGCTCGTCCTGCGCTACGCCGAGGGCGACTACAACTGCCTGCACCAGGACGTGTACGGCGAGCACCTGTTTCCGATCCAGGCCACGGTGCTCCTCGCCGAGCCGGGACGCGACTTCACGGGCGGCGAGTTCGTGCTGGCCGAGCAGCGCCCGCGCATGCAGTCGCGCGTCGAGGTGGTCCCGCTCGATCGGGGCGATTGCGTCATCTTCCCGGTTCGCCATCGGCCCGTGCGGGGCTCGCGCGGGAGCTATCGCGTCACCATGCGCCACGGCGTGAGCCGGCTCCGCTCGGGCCACCGTCACACGCTCGGCATCATCTTCCACGACGCCCGATGAAGCACGACGCTCGATGAAGGGCCGGCGCGGCGGGGCCACCGGCGATCTGTTCGGCAGCGCGCCGCCGGCGGGCGCGGGAGCGGAGCCGCTCGCCGAGGGCGCGACGATCCTCAGGCGGTTCGCCGAGGCGGCGGCGCCGGCGCTCGTCGAGGCGATCGAGCGCGTCGTCGCGGCGGCGCCCTTCCGCCACATGGTCACGCCGGGCGGATACACGATGTCGATCGCGATGACCAACTGCGGCCGCCTCGGCTGGGTGACCGACCGCAGCGGCTATCGCTACACGACGACCGATCCGACGACCCGTCGGCCCTGGCCTGCGCTGCCCGCCGTCTTCCGCGACGTCGCCACGCGCGCCGCGGCCGCCGCCGGGTTTGCCGAGTTCGAGCCCGACGCGTGCCTGATCAACCGCTACGAGCCGCGCGCGCGGCTCTCGCTGCACCAGGACCGCAACGAGCGGGACTTCTCGGCGCCCATCGTCTCGGTCTCGCTGGGGCTGCGGGCCGTCTTTCTCTTTGGCGGCGCGCGGCGCCAGGATCGGCCGCGCCGCATCCGGCTCGAGAGCGGCGACGTCGTCGTGTGGGGCGGCCCGACGCGCCTCGCCTTCCACGGCGTGGCGCCGCTGCCCGACGGCGAGCACCCGCTCACCGGCCGTCATCGGATCAATCTGACCTTCCGAAAGGCCGGCTAGCGAGATCCCGCGGCTCGGGGCTATCCCTCCCGGCAGTGCGCGCTGCAGAGTCGCGGGGCCGGGGCCCCGGCGGCCGAGCCCGCCTACGATCGGAGGAGCCCGTGAAGATCGCACGCGTCGAGCCGTTTCACGTCGAGTGGGGCGCCGGCCGGAACCGGAGCGCGTGGGTCCGCATCTGGACCGGCGACGGCGCGTACGGCCTCGGCGAGGCGAGCCCCATGGTGCACGGCAGCGCCTCGCTCGAGATCATCGAGGAACCCGTGCAGCACTATCACGTGGAGAGCTTCGCCAAGGTGGCCGCGGCCCTCGACATCGCCGTCTCGGCCGGCGAGCAGGAATACACGCTGCAGGGCATCAAGCGGTTGATCGAGGCGGGCGTGGACATCGTGCAGCCGGACATCGTGAAGACGGGCGGCTTCACCGGCCTCGGCGACATGGCCGCGCTGGCCCGGGCCTACGGCGTCGACTTCGTGCCGCACCAGACGCAGCCGTCGATCGGCCACACCGCGAACCTGCACTTCGTGGCGTCGCTCACGCATTCGCACCACCCGGCGGAGTACAACGGGCCGTACCAGGTGCAGGATGTCGTGTTCCGCACGCCGGTGCGGCTCGTGAAGGGGAAGTTCGTCCTCTCCGACGCGCCCGGGCTCGGGCTCGAGCTCGACGAGGCCGAGCTGACGAAGCGGACGATTCCCTGGACGTCGTCGGCGCCCGGCGCCCGGTAGGACCAACGTCCCATCGCCCTGCGCACGGGAGGCCTGGCTGCACCACCTACTATCGGGTCACCGATCCGGGGTCGGGCCGGATGTACTACACCGACGACGTCAAGCGAAGCGGGAGCGCCGTCATGCTCAGGGACGCCAAGACCGGCGCCGAAGTCGCGCTGCCGGCCTCGGAAGTGCTGCAGATCTCGAGCGAGGACTTCCAGAAGAACACGGCTAAGTAGACGACCACGGCGTCGACGTCAGCCGCAGGAAGCGGCTCGCGTTCTCCCACATCAGCTTGCGCGTCGCGGTCTCGCCGAGCTCGGTCCGCCACGCGATCACCGAGTCGGCGTGGTCGGGGAAGATCGTCTCCGGGTGCGGGTAGTCCGACGCGAACATCAGCACGTGATCGCCGAGCAGGTCGATCGCGGCCTTCGTCAGCGCCACCCCCTCCGACAGGTCGATGCTCACGAAGACGCGCCCCATCTGCGCGTACTCGAGCGGCGTGTGCTTCAGCGCGGGCGAGACCGAGCCGCGCACGTAGTCGATCTGGCGCGTCAGCCGCACCAGCCAGTGCGGCAGCCAGCCGTGTCCGCTCTCGAGCGCGCCGATCCGCAGGCGCGGGAAGCGATCGAGCATCCCGCCCATCAGCATGAACGACAAGAACCGCTGGCCGCCCCACGTCTGGCCGGCGCAGCGCCCCATCGCGGGGTTGTCCCAGATGTCGCGATAGCCCGGGAAGTACGGCGTCTCGATCGTGAACGCGTGGAACATGATCGGCAGGTCGGCCTCGTCCGCGGCGGCCCAGATGGGCTCGAGATCCGGATCGTCGATCGGCATGCCCTCGGGCAAGAGCGGCCACACCGCGGCGACCCAGTCTTCCCGCGCGTGCTCCTTGATCGTCTGCGCGCTCCAGGCCGGATCGCTCGCGAGCGCCAGGATCATGCTCTTGAGCCGGCGTGAGTCCGCCGAGCAGTAGTCGGCCATGTAGCGGTGGTACGCGCGATACAGGCCGTGCGCCAGGTGCGGCGCCAGCGCCGGCGCGCCGTACGCCCACGGCCCGGGGATGATGAAGTCGATGTCCCGGCCCTCGAGATCCATGTCGCGCAGGCGGCCGCGCCCGTTGTCTTCGGCGACGCGCGGAGTGATCGGCTGCCGCGTGACCATCTGCGTGCGTCCCGACAGAAACCCGCGGTCGCCTTCGGATGCCGCGGCCGGCGCCGCCTTCTCGCCGGCCACCCGCTGCAGGCGAACCGGTCTCACCGAGAGAATCGTGGTGCTGCCGACGTCCTCGGCGTCGCCATGGCCGGCCGCCGTCTTGACCGTTCGCCGGTAGGGCTGGAGATCGTCCATCCGCTGCTGGAGCGCCTTGTCCGCGTAGCGCAGCAGCACGTCGAGCGACGGATTCACGTGCGTGTCCGAATCGATCACCCGAAACCCCTGTCTCATCGCGCCCTCCGTGGGCCAGACAGTACCACGCGACGACCTTCGTCACGCGCGACTGTTCGGAGGCGCGCCTCGGCCGGCCGTCTGCTACGATTCCGCGGTGCTGTTCGCCCATCCCGCGTTCGCGCTGCTCTGGTGCTCGCGGGTGTTCTCCAACGTCGCGTTCAACATGCTGGGGGTCGCGGTCGGCTGGCAGCTCTACGAGCTGACCGGCAGCGCGCTGGACCTCGGACTGGTCGGCCTCGCGCAGTTCGCGCCGATCGTGCTGCTCACGTTGATCGTCGGCCAGGTCGCTGACCGCTACGACCGCCGCTTGATCGCCTCGATCTGCCAGTTCGCCCAGGCGGCGGCGGCCGCGGCGCTCGCGGCCGGCACCGTCTCCGGCCGGCTCGCGAGCGCGGGCATCTTCGCCACCGTGGCGTTGGTCGGCGGAGCGCGCGCGTTCGAGGGCCCGACCTCCACGGCGCTGGTGTCGGACGTCGTGCCGCGGCCGCTCATCTCGCGCGCGATGGCCTGGCTGATGTCGGCGACCCAGACAGCGCGCATCGTCGGGCCGGCGCTCGGTGGCTTTCTCTACGTGATCGGCCCGGGGACGACCTACGCCACCGCCGCCGCGCTGTTCCTGGGCGCGGCGACCAGCGCGGCGATCATCCGGGCACGGCGCGCGTCGCGGATGTCGGAGCCGGTCGTGCTCGAGAGCGTCCTCTCGGGGCTCGTCTTCATCAGTAACCAGCGCGTGCTGCTCGGCACGATGTCGCTCGACATGTTCGCGGTGCTCCTCGGCGGGGGCGCCACGGCCCTGCTCCCGATCTACGCGCGCGACATTCTGGGCACGGGCCCGGCCGGGCTCGGGTTCCTGCGCTCGGCGCCGGCGGTCGGCGCGCTCGCGACGTCGATATTCCTGGCGTACCGTCCCCTGCGGTGGCGCATCGGGCGAACCATGTTTCGCGCCGTCATCGTCTTTGGCGTGGCGACCGTGGCGTTCAGCCTCTCGTCCAGCTTCGCCGTCTCGTTCGCCGCGCTCGCGGTCCTGGGCGCGGCCGACGTCGTGAGCGTCGTGATCCGCGCCTCGCTCGTGCAGATCCGGACCCCCGGCGAGATGCTGGGCCGCGTGAGCGCCGTGCACTCGCTCTTCACCGGCACCTCGAACCAGCTGGGCGCGTTCGAGGCCGGCCTCGTCGCCGCCCTCGTCGGCGCCGTGCCGGCCGTCCTCCTCGGCGGGCTCGGCACGATCGCGATCGCCGTCCTCTGGATGGTCCGTTTCCCCGACCTTCGCCGAATCCGCGAGTTCGAAGACTAGCCGCGACGCGTGGGGCGGGGGGCGGCCGCCCCACGCCCTCGCGGCTGCGCTTCGGGCTCAGCCCCCGAGAGGGAAACCAAAAAGCAACAGCGACGGACAGGCGGCGTCGACATCGCCGCGGAGCGTGCGCGATAATCCCGGGATGCCGGGAGCGGTGTGGGGTCGCGCGCGGCACGGTTGGGTCGTTCCGGCGCTGTTGCCGGCGATCAACCTCGCGCTCGCGCTGCTCCTGTCGGCGGTCGTCGTGCTGCTGATCGGCGAGAGCCCCACGCGCGCGCTCCGGCTCTTGACGAGCGGCGCGTTCGGCAACGGCGAGGCGATCGGCTACACGCTCTACTACGCGACCAACTTCATCTTCACCGGCCTGGCCGTGGCCGTCGCCTTCCACGGGGGGCTCTTCAACATCGGCGCGGAAGGCCAGGCCTACATCGGCGGCCTCCCGGTGGCGCTCCTCTGCCTCGGCGCCGGCGGCTGGCCGACCGGGCTGGTCATCGCCACTGCCGTCGTCGCGGCCGCAGCCGGCGGCGCCGCCTGGGCGTTCGTGCCCGCGTGGCTACAGGCCAAGCGCGGTAGCCACGTCGTGATCACGACGATCATGTTCAACTTCATCGCCTCCGCGGTGATGACGCACCTGCTCGTCAACGTCCTGATCAAGCCGGGCCAGCAATCGCCGGAGACGCGCGAGTTCGCGCCGAGCACGTGGATGCCGCAGCTCCACGATCTGGCCAGAGCGATCGGCTGGGAGATCGGCCGCTCGCCGGTCAATCTCTCGCTGATCCTGGCGCTGGCGGCCGGCGGGCTCGTCTGGCTCTATCTCTGGCACACGCGCTGGGGCTACGAGCTGCGCGCCCTCGGCCACAATGAGACGGCCGCGATCTACGGCGGCATCCAGCCCGCGCGCACGGTGATCGTGGCCATGACGGTCTCCGGCGCGCTGGCCGGGCTGATGAGCCTGAACGAGGTCATGGGGGTGCAGCACCGTCTGCTGCTGAACTTTCCCGGCGGCGCCGGCTACGTCGGCATTGCGGTGGCGCTGATGGGGCGCAACCATCCGGTCGGCATCGTGATCGCCGCGGTGCTGTTCGGCGCTCTCTACCAGGGCGGCTCGGAGCTCTCGTTCGACATGCCGAAGCTCACGCGCGACATGGTCGTGGTGATCCAGGGGCTGATCATCCTGGTCTGCGGCGCGCTCGAGCACGCGCTGCGAGCGCCCCTCGACGCGCTCTTCCGCCAGCCGGCGCGCGCGAGCGCCGGGAGCTGACGGGGGACGGCCGCATGAGCGAGAGCATCCTGCTCTTGGCATTGCTCGCCGCGGCCACGGCGCGCGGCGCGGCGCCGCTGGTCCTGGCGGCGCTCGGCGGGCTCTTCGCCGAGCGCTCGGGCATCGTCGACATCGGCCTCGAGGGCAAGATGCTGGCCTCGGCGTTCGCCGCCGCCGCCACCGCGGCGGTCACCGGCTCGGCGTGGGCCGGCCTCGCCGCCGGCATCGCCGCCGCGGTCCTCGTGGGGCTCGTGCACGGATTCGCCTGCATCACGCACCACGGCAATCAGGTCGTGTCCGGGATGGCGCTGAACATCACCATCTCGGGCCTGACCGTCGTGCTCGGCTACGCGTGGTTTCACGAGGGCGGTCAGACGCCGCTGCTCGGCCCCGGCGCCCGCTTCGCGCCGATCGAGCTTCCGGGTGTCTCGGCGCTCGGCGCGGTTCCGGGCCTCGGCCTCGTCTATCGGGAAGTCCTGAGCGGGCACAACCTCCTCGTGTACATTGCCGCCGTGGCCGTACCCGCCGTGGCCTGGATCGTCTACCGGACGCGCTTTGGACTGCGCCTGCGCGCCGTCGGCGAGAGCCCCGGCGCCGTCGACACCGCGGGCATCTCGGTGTCGGCCGTTCGCTACGGGGCCCTCGCCGTGAGCGGCGTGCTGTGCGGTCTCTCCGGCGCGTATCTGTCGATCGCGCACAACGCGTCGTTCATCCGCGATATGTCCGCGGGCAAGGGCTACCTCGCGCTGGCGGCGCTGATCTTTGGCCAGTGGCGTCCGGTGCCGACGCTCGGCGCGTGTCTGCTCTTCGCCTTCGCCGACGTCGTGCAGGCGCGGCTGCAGGGCACGCCGCTGCCGCTGGTCGGCGTCGTGCCGGTGCAGCTCATCCAGGCCATTCCCTACGTCCTGACGGTGCTGCTGCTGGCCGGCTTCGTCGGACGCGCCGTGGCGCCCCGGGCCATCGGTGTGCCATACCTGAAGGAACGATGAGTCGCGAGCCTCTCGAACCCATGCTGGACCTCGCGCGGCAGGCGCTCGCCAACGCCCACGCTCCGTACTCGCGCTTCCGGGTCGGCGCGTGCGTCCGCTCCGCCAGCGGGCAGCTCTACGCGGGCTGCAACGTCGAGAACGCGTCGTACCCGGTGACCCAGTGCGCGGAGGCGACCGCGATCGGCGCCATGGTCGCCGCCGGCGAGCGTCAGATCGTCGAGGTCGTCATCGTGACCGAAGGCGCCGAGCCGTGCCCGCCGTGCGGCCGCTGTCGCCAGCAGCTCGCCGAGTTCGCGACCGCGACGATACGGGTGCACCTGTGCGGGCCCGAAGGCGTCCGGCTCACCGCGACCTTGGGCGAGCTCCTGCCGATGGCGTTCGGGCCGAAGACGCTCAACCGTCCGTCGTGAGAGGAGAGGCGTGATGGACTTCGACATCTTCCTGGCCCCCGCCGCCGACTCGTGGAAGGTCGTCAAGCGCGCCGAGGCGCTGGGCTTCCGCCGCGCGTGGTTCTACGACACGCAGCTCCTCAACGCCGAGCTGTTCGCCTCGATGGCGGCCGCGGCCGTTCAGACGACGAAGATCCGCCTCGGCACCGGCGTGCTGATCCCGTCCAATCGCATCGCGCCCGTGGCCGCGAGCGGTCTGGCGACCCTCAATGCGCTGGCCCCCGGCCGGATCGATTTCGGCGTCTCGACCGGCTTCACCGCCCGCCGCACCCTGGGCCTGCGCCCGGTGAAGCTCGCGGACATGGAAGAGTACGTGCGGGTCGTGTCCGGCCTGCTCGCCGGGCAGACGCTCGAGTGGACCTTCGAGGACAAGCGCCGGAAGATCCGGTTCCTGAATCCCGAGCTCGGCGTCATCAACATCAAGGATCCGATTCCCGTCCACGTCTCGGCGATGGGGCCGCGCGCGCGACGGCTCACCGCCAAGCTCGGAGCGGGATTCATCCACGCGACGTCCAACGCGAACCACGCCGCCGCGGCGATCGCCGACATGCAGACCGCGTGGCGCGACGCCGGCCGCGAGCCGGCGCGGCTCACCGCGACGGCCGCGATCGCCGGCTGCGTCCTCGCCGACGGCGAGCCCGCCGACAGCCCCCGCGCCAAGGCGCACGCCGGGCCGACCGCGACGATCGCGCTCCACAACCTGGTCGAGCGCGACCAGTTCGGCGATCTCGGGCGTCCGCTGCCGCCGAGCCTGGTACCGCTGCTCGAGCAGTACCGGAAGATCTACCTCGGCTACGAGCCCGAAGACGCGCGATACCTGAGCAACCATCGCGGACACCTGATGTTCCTGCGTCCCGAGGAGCAGGCGATCTGCACGGCCGAGCTGATCCGCGCGACCACCTTCACCGCGCGCAAGCCCGAGCTGCGCGAGCGCATCCGCGAGCTCGGCCGAGTCGGCTTCGACCACGTGGGCCTCACCGTCCGGCACGGCTATCCGGAGATGCTGGAAGAATGGTCCGACGTGTTCGAGGGCGTGTGACGGCTCGCGGCAGCGCGGCCGAGCTGATCCGAAAGAAGCGGGACGGCGGATTCCTCGGCGATCAGGCGATCGCGGATCTGGTCGACGGCATCGTCGACGGTACGGTCGGCGATGCGCAGATCGCGGCGTTCGCGATGGCGGTCTACTTCCGCGGCATGACGCGCGCCGAGTGCGCGTCGCTGACCCGCGCGATGACGCGCTCGGGGTCGGTCCTCGCCTGGCCGGGCGCGGGTGGTCCCGTCCTCGACAAGCATTCCACCGGCGGCGTCGGCGACAAGGTCAGCCTGATCCTCGCCCCGGTCGTGGCGGCATGCGGCGGCCTGGTCCCGATGATCTCCGGCCGCGGCCTCGGTCACACCGGCGGCACGCTCGACAAGCTCGGCAGCATTCCCGGCTACGACACCGCACCCGACCTCGCGCGCTTCCGCGCGGCGGTGCGCGAGGCCGGCTGCGCCATCGTGGGTCAGACCGCGGACCTCGCGCCCGCCGACCGGCGGCTCTACGCGATCCGCGACGTGACGGCTACCGTCGACTCGGTCCCGCTGATCACCGCGTCGATTCTCTCGAAGAAGCTCGCGGCCGGGCTCGACGCGCTGGTCATGGACGTGAAGGTCGGCTCGGGCGCGTTCGCGACCTCGCTCGAGGCGGCGATCGACCTGAGCGAGAGCCTCCTCGACGTCGCCGAGGGCGCCGGCCTCCGCGCCTCGGCGCTGCTGACCGACATGAGTCAGGCGCTCGGGCGCCACGTCGGCAACGCCCTCGAGGTCCGGGAGGCGATCGCGGTGCTGACCGGGCGGCAGGGCGACGAGCGCCTCCACACGGTGACGACGGCGCTGGCGAGCGAGCTCCTGGTCCTCGGCGGGCTGGCGCGCGACAACGCCGCGGCCGAGGCCGCCGTGCAGACGGCCCTCGGGTCCGGCGCCGCGGCGGAGCGCTTCGCGCGCATGGTCGCGGCGCTCGGCGGCCCGCGAGATCTCCTCGAGTGCCCGGATCGGCACCTCGCACGGGCGCCGATCGAGCTGGCCGTGGCGCCGGACGCCGCCGGATTCGTCTCGCGCGTCGACGCGCGAGCGCTCGGGCGGCTCGTGGTCGAGCTCGGGGGTGGACGCCGGCGCGTCGAGAACGCGATCGATTACGGGGTGGGGCTCGCCGACGTGCGCGGCGTCGGAGACGCGGTCGGCCGCGAACGGCCGATCGCGATCGTCCACGCGCGCTCGGCCGCCGATGCGGAGACGGCGGCGAAGAGGCTGCGCGAGGCGGTGACGATCGGCGACGAACCGAGCGCCGGGAGCGGGCCGCCGATCCTGCGCCGGATGGCGCGATGACGCGCCGACGGTGACGCGCTACCGGAGATAGCGAGCGAAGAAGACGGCGACCTCGCGGATGCTGTCGGCCCAGGCGGCGGGGTCGCCGCCCGTCGTCGCCCCGCGTCCGCTGGGTGCGTTGGGGTTGATCCGCGTCGCGACGTATCGCACGGGGTAGCGGCTGTCGAACGAGTGGTGCGCGCCCGGATAGATCTTGATCGTCACGGGATCGCCGGCCTGCTGGGCGGCCTCGGCCAGCCGGCGGCACGGCTCCGCGGGCGTCCAGTCGTCCTTCTCGCCGATGAGGATGAGCAGGGGCGCGACGGGGCGATAGACGCCCGGGTTGCTCCAGGTCCGGCGCGACGCCACACATCCCGGATAGAGCGCGACCGCGGCGGCGAAGCCCGCGCGCCGTTCCTTCGCGAGGAGATCGGCGTCGCCCTCCGGGACGATCATCGACGTGAGCGTCGTCGACCCTCCGTGCGAGCCGCCCATGAGCCCGACGTGCGCCCCATCGACGTACGGCAGGGCGCGTAGATAGGCGAGCGCCGCGTAGGCGTCGCGCACGCGGCGCGCGGGGCTGACGTCGTCCCGGCTGCGTGAGCCGTCAGTACACACGCCGTCGGGAAAGCCGCGCGTCGTGAAGCTGTCGGGCATGATCACGACGTAGCCGCGCCCGACCAGCTCCTTGACCCAGCGCCCTGGGGCGCCGCTCGAGCGCGGGCCCAGCCCGCTGCAGTCGTGCATGATCACCACGGCGGGAAACGGGCCCGGCCCCTCTGGCTTCGACAGCTCGACCGGGATCTGCTCGGAGGTTCCGTTGGGCGTCGTGGTCGTGATGGAGGGGCCGGTGAGCGCGGGCGCGCAGCCGGCCACGGCGGCGCACAGCGCCAGCGCGCTCGCGGCGGTGAGGGCACGACGTCTCATGGCAGCCGAGCGAGAGCGTCTAGCCGCGCGATTTGAAGAACTGGACCGCGCGCTCGTGGGCCTCCGCCTCGCGGCGCGTCCGGAACGTACCCAGGTTGCGGCGCTTGCCCGTCCTCGGGTCGCGCTTGCGCGAATAGAGCCGGTATCCTCCGGAGGGGAGCCTGCGGATCATCGCGTCTCTCCTTCACGTGAGCGCGCGCCTCCAGCCTAGGGGGCGTCGATGACTCCGCTCCGCGCGAGCTCGGCGATGCGCGCGGCCGGGTAGCCGAGGAGATCGCCGAGCACGACGCGAGTGTGCTCGCCGACGCGATACGCGGCCGGCCCGCGGGGGTGCACCGGCAGGCCGTCGATGTGGTACGGGCTGGCGGTCACGCGCACCGTGCCGCGGCCCGGATGCGGCACGTCGGGAAAGAACTGCCGTGCGGCCATGTGGGGCTCCGCGATCACTTCGGCCGGCCTCAGCACGGGGGCGCACGGGATGCGCGCGTCGGACAGCGCCTTGCGCGCGTCCTCGACCGAGGCGAACGCGGCCAGCCACGACTCGACGATGGGCCGGAGCTCTCGCCAGTTCGCGCGCCGCTTCTCGCTCGTGTCGAAGCGCGGATCGCGGCCGAGCTCGGGGCGGCCCATTGCGGCAAGCAGACGCGGCCAGAGCTCGCCCGATCCGGTGAACTGCATGGCCAGGTAGCGGTCGCCGATCGGGGCCACGATCATGCCGGGTCGCGGGTTGCCGTACTCCTCGCCGCCGTTCAGCACCGCGGCGTAGGTCACGCTGTCGGCCGCGACGAGCGCCTCGAGCATCGACACGTCGAGGTGCGCGCCCTGACCGGTCCGCGCCTTGCGGGTGAGCGCGCCCAGGATCGCGACGGCGGCGTGCGTGCCGGCCAGCACGTCGGCGGCCTGCAGATTCGACGCGCGGGGCGCGGGCTCGTCGCCCTGCTCGAGGTGCATGAGGCCGGAGACCGCGTTGACGATGTGGGCGAACGCCGGCCGCTCGCGCCAGGGGCCGGTTTGACCGAAGCCCGAGATCGAGCAGTAGATGATGTCCGGCTTCAGTGCGCGAAGCGTCGCGTCATCGCAGCCGAGCCGCGCCACGACGCCGGGCATGAAGTTCTCGACGACCACGTCGGACACCTTCGCCAGATCCTGGACGATGGCCCGGCCTTCGGGTCGCGACAGGTCGACGCCGACGCTCTCCTTGCCGGCGTTCACGCGGGTGAAATAGCTGCTCTGGTCCCCTCGACCGGGCTCCAGCTGCAGGTAGTTCCGCCGCATCTCGTCGCCCTCGGCCCGGCGCTCGATCTTGATGACGCGCGCGCCGAGGTCGCACAGAAGACGCGTGCAGTAGGGTCCGGCCAGGACGCGGGTCAGATCCAGGATGGTCACGCCGATCAGCGGCAGCTCTTCGGGCTTCACGGATCGAGTAGCGGAATTCTACGGGCCGCCGCAAGCGCGGGTCAAGCCCGACGCTTGACTCCGCTGCCGGGGAGCGCGATTGTGTTGAGCCGGAGCCCCCGCAGGAGGGACCTGTGAGCGAAGCGATCAACATCCAGTTCACGCGGTTTTCGGCGTTCTACTCGCCGCTGATCGCGACGATCGCCGGCGGATTCCTCAAGGAAGAAGGCCTGCAGCCGAAGCACTCGATCGCCCCGGTCGGCAAGTCGGCCATCGACGGGGTCGTGGCGGGCACGGTGCACGTCTGCCAGTCGGCGCCGTCGCAGGGCTTCGGTCCGCTCGAAAAGGGGCAGGTGCCGCCGGTGGTTCACTTCGCGCAGATCAACGAGAAGGACGGCTTCTTCTTGACCGGCCGCGCTCCCGATCCGGACTTCACCTGGGACAAGCTCAAGGACAAGAAGGTCCTGGTGGACCACGGCGGGCAGCCGCTCGCGATGTTCAAGTATGCCTGCCATCGGCGCGGGCTCGACTACAAGGCGATCGCCGCCGTCGACGTGCCGAGCGCCCAGATGGACGTCGCGTTTCGCCGTGGCCAGGGCGACTACGTCCATCAGCAGGGGCCGGCCCCGCAGCAGCTCGAGCAGGACGGCGCCGGCCACGTCGTCGCGTCGGTGGGCGAGGCGATCGGCCCGTGCGCGTTCTCGAGCCTCGCGGCCACGCGCGAGTGGCTCGGCAGCGACATGGCCAAGCGCTTCATGCACGCCTACCGGAAGGCGCGCGCCTGGCTCATCGCGACGCCGGCCGCCAAGGTCGCGGAGACCGAATCGGCGTTCTTCCCGGAGATCGACCGCGCGGTCCTCGCCTCGACCATCGCCTACTACCAGAAGCTCGGCTGCTGGACGCCCCACGTCGAGATCAGTCGTGCGGCCTTCGAGGCGGCGCTGGATGTCTTCCAGCACTCGGGGTTGATCACCAAACGGCACCGGTACGAAGACGTCGTCGCCGCGCCCCCCGACGTGGCGTGAGGTCGCTCGCGGTACGGCTCAGCCTGCTGATCGTCCTCCTCGCCGGGACGGCGACGGCAGCGGACCCGCCGGTCCAGGATCTCGCCGACGGGCGCACCGGCAAGATCTACTTCGAGAGCGTCACCCCGAGCGGCTTCTTCCAGCTCGCGAAGGGCTACACGGCGCTCGAGCCATTCCGGCGCGCGGTCATCGACGATCAGACGCGGTTTGCGGTCGGCGGTGACAGCGAGGGGCGCAAGAAGTCACCCGAGATCTTTGCCCTGTGAGCACACCGAGGATCGAACGATGAGCGGAGCGCTGGCCGGCATTCGAGTCGTCGACATCACGAACAACCAGGCGGGGCCGTCGTGCGGCCAGATGCTGGCCTGGCTCGGCGCCGACGTGATCAAGGTCGAGGAGCCGGGCAAGGGCGACCCGGCCCGGACGATGCTGAGGGATCGGCCCGACGCCGACAGCCTCTTCTATCTGTCCTTCAACGCCAACAAGCGGAGCCTCACGCTCAACCTCAAGAACGCGGGCGCGAAGGAGGTCTTCGCCACGCTGCTGAAGACCGGCGACGTGCTCCTCGAGAACTTCGGCCCGGGCGTGCTCGAGCGCCTCGGCTTCGGCTACGCGGCGGTCAAGCAGCTCAACCCGCGTCTGGTGTACGCGAGCATCAAGGGGTTCGGCTCCTACGGGCCGTACGCGGACTACAAGAGCTACGAGCCGATCGCGCAGGCGATGGGCGGCGCGATGAGCGTCACCGGCTTCGCGGACAATCCGCCGACGTACGTGTGGCCGTCGATCGGCGACTCCGGCACCGGCATGCACTGCGTGATCGGCATACTCGCCGCCCTCCTGCAGCGGCACCTGACCGGCGAGGGTCAGCAGGTCGAGGTCTCGATGCAGGACGCCGTGGTCAACCTGATCCGCGTGAGCCTGCGCGACCACCAGCGCACCGGCAGGCCCGGCCAGCGCACCGGCAACCAGCTCGGCGCCGGCGTGCCGGGCACGACGTACCGGTGCCATCCCGGCGGTCCGAACGACTACGTCTTTGTCTTCGTGCCGCAGCAATTCTGGCATGCCCTGCTGAAGGTCATCGGGCGCGCCGATCTCATCGGCGACGTGCGCTACGAGACGGCCGAGGCGCGCTGGCAGCGCAAGGCCGAGGTCGACGCGCTGGTCGAAGGCTGGACGTCGAAGCTCCCCAAGCACGAGGTGATGAAGACTCTGGCCGGCGCCGGCGTGCCGTGCGGTGCCTGTCTGGACACCGGCGAGGTGCTGACCGATCCGCACCTGCACGCGCGCGAGATGATCGTCGAGGTCGCGCACCCCGTGCGCGGGCGTTACATCACCGCCGGCAACCCCATCAAGCTTTCTGCCTCGCCGACGAAGGTCTCGGCGGCGCCCCTGTTGGGCCAGCACCGCGAGGAGGTGCTGAGGGAGCTGGGGTACAGCGCGGATCAGATCGCCGCGCTGGCTGCGGAAGGATCGATCTAGCGCGAGCGGAAAATGAGCGAGGGCGAGACAAATGTCTCGCCCTCGCTGCGCCTCACAGGCGCCGTGCCGATCTGACCGCGCTACTTGGTCCGCGACGTTTTCGCCGAGCTGACCGTGGTGATCTTGGTCGCCACCATCTGATCGTGGCTCTTCTTGTCCTTCGCGCTGTTGCTGGTGCAACGTCCATACCAGCGCCGCCCCTCGCGGGCCCCGGAGACTCGAACGCCAGGAAAACGAACAGGACTCTCCTCGGGACGCATAGGCCATGGGCAGGACGGGCGAAAATTTTTCTCGCCCTATGCTCAGAATTCCTCGATAACTCTTACACGTCGGCGTCGTGACGCCCGGTCCGCCATTACCCTCGGTCTTGCGGCCGGACGCCCCCACCCGGATGGCTCCTGCACACACCTCGCCGGTCAGGAGCCTTCCCCGCAGTAACATGAACCGGACAATCGCCATGGACACGGTGGTGGCCCGGCATGGGTGAGCGAATTCGGCCGACGGTTGCGCGCGTCGATCTGGACGTGCTCAAGGCGAACTACCGCGCGATCATCGACCACCTGCGGCGCGAGCGTCCGCAGTCGCCCCCGGGAGTGATCGGCGTCGTCAAGGCGAACGCATACGGGCACGGCGCGGTGCAGGTCGGGCGGGCGCTCGAGGACGCGGGTGCCGATCTCCTGGCGTGCGCCGACATCGAGGAAGGCGCCGCCCTGCGGGCGGCCGGTGTGCGCGCCGACATCCTCATCTTCGGCGCGCTCAGCGTCAGCGATCTGGACGGGCTGTTCGATTGCCGCCTGACCCCGACGATCTCATCGCCGGGCGCGGCCCGGGCGGTCCAGGCCGCCGCCGCACGGTACAAGCAGCGCGTGCGCTACCACCTGAAGATCGACACGGGCATGAACCGGCTCGGGTTCCGCTTCGACAACCTGCGCCGCACCCTGCCCGAGCTGCTGCGGAGCGAGAACCTCGATCTCGACGCCGTCTTCACCCACTTCGCGACCGCGGACGATCCCGCATCGGCGCTGTTCGACGAGCAGCGCCGCCGCTTCGACCGGGTGCTCGCCGATCTGCAGGCGCTCGGCGCGCGGCCCCGCTTTCGCCACGCCGCCAACAGCGCCGCGGTCGTGCGTGACCCGCGCGTGTGGTTCGATCGCGTGCGCCCGGGCCTCCTGCTCTACGGCATCGTGCCGCCCCCGCTCGACTCCACGATCCCGCTCGCGCCCGTGATGACGCTCGCCAGCAAGGTCACCGCGGTCAAGGGCATGCGTGCCGGCGAGGTCACCGGCTACGGCGCGCGCTTCACCGCGACCAAGCCGACGACGATCGCGATCGTGCCGGCGGGTTACGCCGACGGGCTCGATCTCCGGCTGGCTGGCCGCGGCGCGGTCCTCATCCGCGGCCGGCGCGCGCCGATCATCGGCTCGGTCTGCATGGACATGATCATGATCGACGTGACCGGGCTGGACGCCTCGCCGGGCGACGAGGTGGTCTTCATCGGGCGCCAGGGCGGCGACACGATCGACGCGCGCGAGATGGCGGCCACCATCGGCTCGATTCCGTGGGAGATCGTCTGCCGCGTCGGGACCCGGATCGAGCGCGTCTACGGCTGACGCTCGCCCGCGGGCGCCTGCTCCGTCGCGGGCGGCGCGGCGCGCTCGAAGCTCCTCAGATATTCGACCAGATCGCTGAGCTCACCGACCGTCAGACGATCGCTATAGTCGGGCATGATCGACAGGCCGCGCTCGTCCGTATACCCCGGCCCGTCGAGGATCTGCGCGTTCGGATTCATGATCGACTCGATGAGCTCGCCCGGGTGACGGGCGCCGATGCCCGCCAGATCCGGCCCCGGGCGTGTCGGGGGCACGAAGCTCGGGTCCGGCACCGCGTGACAGGTGGCGCACTCGAGGCGGGCGAAGACCGCACGTCCGCGCTCGACGTCGCCCCGCGGCGGCGTCACGGTGCCTGGTCGCGGCCCGGCAACGCCCGAGCGCCCGAGCGGAGCCACGTGGGTCGTCGTCTTGCGCTCGAACGTCACGTGGCGGCCCGGGGTGACTTCGCCGAGCACCGCCGTGCACGCGAACACCGCGAGCCCGACGAGCGCCTCGACCGTGACGTAGCCGACCACCCGCGATTCGGCCTGCGCGCCGCGGCTCGGCCCGAGGACGGCGAGCCGCGCGATCCGGAAGACCCGCGCCCCGACACCGCGCGCGGCGCTCGAAGGCGCCAGGCGCGGCACGAGCACATAGCGGTTGACGGCGCCGAGCCACACGAGCACCGCGACGATCGCGAGCTTCGCGATCAGCACGCGCCCGTACGTCGTGGTCGAAAGCCGCGCGACCCTTCCGAGCTGGGTCCACGCGTTGTAGCCTCCGGTGACGGCGACCGCGAGCAGGCTCAGCCCGGCCAGCCGAGAGAAGCGCGGAACGACGACGGCCAGCGACTCGCGCGACCACGGCGCTTCGCGCCGGCCGGCCACGAGCGCCAGCGCGATGAGGCCCCCCGTCCACGCCGAAGCCGCCACCGCGTGAGCCCAGTCGATCGCGACGGCGAGCGTCACGTCGCCCCAGTCGGCGGCGTGACCGGTGAGGCTGACCGACAGCGCGATGCCGGCCGCGACGAGCAGGACGAAGGCCTGAAACGCGCGGGACCGCTCGGCCGAGAGCAGCAGGGCGACCACCACCGCCGCCCCTCGCGCCGCGAGGATCTGGCCGAAGTGGGTGCCCGCCAGGACGCTCGGGACGGCCGCGACGCTCGCCCCGAGCGACGCGCCGCTCATCGCCTGGGTTCGCACGAGAAGCTCGGCCCAGGTCGCCACCAGAAGGATGACGAGGCACGTCGCGACCCAGCGGCGAAGACGGGCGCGCGCGACGTCGAGATCGGGCGCGGCCGACGCCGGGAACAGGAGACCGAGCACCAGGCCGCCGATCGCCGACGCGAGGCTCAGCAGGACGAGTCCCCGGACGAGCGCGGCGATCACTTGACCAGGAAAGAGAAGCTCCCTTCCCTCTTGTGCCCGTCCCGCGCGACGACCTTCCAGAACACGCGATAGCGTCCGGGCAGGAGCCGCGGCAGCCCGACCTCGACCAGCGTGTCGTCGGCCGGGTTCCGGTGGGCGTCATTCTTGTCCACCCGGCGCTTGTCCTCGGTCTCGACCCGGACCTCGAGGAACATCTTCTCGACCGGGCCGTCGAACCAGATGCGCACCTGCGCGGGCGACTCGGCGAGGTTGGCCGACATCCGCGGCTCGGTGCGGCTGACGAACGCGTGCGCTCCCACCTCGAGCGGCAAGAGCGCGAGGGCCGCCGCGAGGGCGCCGGCCCGGGCGGCGCGGCGCCTACTCCCACGACTCTGCAGCCGAGCGCCGTCGATGGAGTCCGTGGCCTCAGCCTACAACATCGTAGGGCCTCATCATGTCGTTGTCCTCGTGCTCGAGGATGTGGCAGTGGAACACGTAGCGGAGCTTCTCGCCCCGGCGGACGGGCGTGCCGCTCGGCAGGTCGAAGCTCATGATCACGCGCGTCACCTCGCCCGGCATCGATTTGACGGTGTCCTTGAAAGCCGGCCGCTCGTTCGCCGGCGGTGTCAGGCGCGGCCCGGTGAACACGAGACGGCTCGGATACTGCGTCGGGTCGAACGGCTGCCGGTCGAGGATCTGGAACTGCACCAGATGGATGTGGATGGGATGCGCGTCGCCCGTGGTGTTGATGATGCGCCAGATCTCGACCGAGCCCGCCCGCGGCGTCTCGGTGACCGGATCGGCCCACGGCGCGTTGATCAGCGCGATGATCGGGTTCTCGAACGGCGGGTCCGAGTCGAGCTCGCTGAGTACCAGATCGCGGGTCCGCACTGACGTGCGCGGATCGATCAGCGGTACCGGCGCGAGCGTCCGTGGCACGGAGCCGTCGTCGCGCCCGCTCAGGCGCCTGGTGACCTTGAACAGCATCACGTTGGTCGGGATGATGTCCTCGCCGTCCGGGAACGGCGCCTTCGCGTCGTTGTTGAGCACGAACGATTTCCCCTCGGCGCCGCCGAAGTCGATGACCACGTCGAAGCGCTCGGCGACGCCGATCGTGAGATCGGTCAGCCGGACGGGCGCCGGCAGGAATCCCCCGTCGGTGCCGATCTGGATGAACGCGGGCCCAGGGCGCCCGTTCGGCGTCCCGTCGGGGTGCGCCTCGTTGAGCGTGAGGTGGTAGAAGCGCGCGTTCGACGCGTTCAGGATGCGGAAGCGATACTTCCGCGGCTCGACCTCGAGGAACGGCCACACCCTGCCGTTGACCAGCACCGTGTCGCCGAAGAACTCCGGGATCCACACGGGCGGCACGCGCGGATCCGGATCGCCGCCGTTGTCCTCGGTCGGGTACCGGAGGGAGCCGTCGGGGTTGAAGAACCGATCCTGGATGGTCAGCGGGATCTCGAACGGCCCGTCGGGAAGATCGAGGCGGCCCTCGACGCTGTCGCGAAGCAGGTAGACCCCCTGGAGCCCGGCGTAGTTGTTGAGGCGCGTCGCCCCGAGCGCGTGGTCGTGGTACCAGAGCTGCGTGGCCGCCTGATCGTTCGGATAGTGATAGGTCCGCTGCTCGAAGAACGGCCCGGTCTGCGCGAAGCCGTTCGTGAACCACGCCTCGGGATAGCCGTCGCTCTCCGAGAGCACCTTGTGCCCGTGCAGATGGACGACGGTCCGCACCGCCGGCTCTCGGTTGACGCCGTGCAGTGTCTCGTCGATCGGGAACATGTGGCGACTCGGCAGATTGTTTATCCAGCGCACGGCGATGGGCTGGCCGCGCCGCGCCTCGAACGTGGGGCCGATGCAGCGCTCGGGAGAATCCTCGATGCCGTCGGGTGAGTCAATGGGTGAAATGCCTGAAAAACGATTTCTCACTCTTGAGATCGTACATTCCGCGCCGGAGAACAGCTGCGTCACGCGCGCGAAATAGAATGCGGCTTACGACTTCGGCGGGACCACCCAGAGGAACACGTTCGATTTGCGATCTCGCCACGTGACCTGGATGGTCTGGTTCGGCAGCCAGTCGGGGCCCATGTCGTAATCGTGCGAGACGATGCGCGAGCCGGGCCGCAGCTCGCGCAGGAGCTTCGGACGCAGCCGCTGATTCATGTCGTACGAAAGGTAGAGGGTCACGACGGTGGCGTCCGAGAGATTGGCCTCGAGCAGATCGTCGGAGCGAAACGTCACACGGTCGCCGACGCCGGCCTTCCGCGCCAGCTCCGTGCTGTACGCGACCAGCCCGGGATCGATCTCGATGCCGACCCCGCGCGCGCCGAAATCGCGCGCGGCCGCGATTACGATGCGCCCGTCGCCCGAGCCCAGGTCGTAGACGACGTCATTGGCGTTGACGCCGGCGAGCCTCAGCATCTCGGTGACGACGTCGGACGGGGTCTGGACGTACGGGACGTCGGCGCCCGGAGAGAGACACCCGGCGGCGCCCGCGAGCCCGACACAGACCAGCAGGGCGAATCGGGCTGGGCGGCGCAGTCCGGATGGAGGCGTCCTGCTCACCGGAGCGTGATCTCGTGCTCGGGCGGTGTCACGCCGAACTCTTGAAAACGGCTCTGCTCCGCCGGGAGATAGTCACGACGGAATCTTAGCGCGGGAAGCTCCGGCGCGGCGGGCTGACCCGCAGCCGGTCGGGCGCAGGCGTTGGCGGGCTTTCGCACGCCCACCAGAGTACTCAAGCTCATCGAAAATTCGTCCTTGTTCCATACGGGTCCCGCGGCCCCCGATTGCGCGAAGACGTTGACCGTGATGCTCGAGCACGAAGCCGTGGGCGTGCACCCCGAGAAGCAGTTCGGGTCGCCGCGCTGGTCCGTGGTCCCCACGCTGAAGCCGGCGACCACGCCGACGGGAGTAAAGCCGACGGACGTATGTGCCGCCGTCAGGGGGGCCCGCTGGCCCGAAGACGTCGTGTCGCGTCCCTCGGCATTGCCGTCGCCAAAGAAGACGAGGCCGTGCAGGAGGGTACTGTTGCTGATCACCTCTTCACACTGGAGCTCGGGTGGACACGGCGTCGCGATCTGCCCGAGCCCCCTGGTCTCCCCGAGCGAGGTGACACGTCGCCACCAGAGGAGCGGAGTCTTGCTCCTGATTCCGTCCAGCGTCTCGACCGTCAGGAACCGCGGGACGTTCGGCACGAGGACGCCGCCGCCGCCGAAGAACGCCGGCAGGTCGATTCGAATCTCCCATCGAGCCGGGCTGTCGACGACGGATGCTCCCCGGAGCCACGCGACACCGACATCGACGTCATCCAGCAGCAGTCGCGCGGCCGGCGTGCCCACGACCCGCGGATCGAACTCCAGGGCGACGCGCCTCAGCTGCCGGCCCGGCTCGCCCGTGGTCGCGGAGAAGAACGTTCCCCTCGCTCGCTGTTGCCGCTCGTCATTCGATCGTCGCTCCACGAGGATGAGCGTCGAGGAGGCGTTGTCGACCTCCGTCAGGGTCGTGCGCTGCTCTTCGCCGGTGAACTCCGCCGTCGCCTGCAGGGCGGAGACGACCGGACCAATCGGCTTGACCTTTCCCGTGACGGCGCCCTGCTCGTCGCCCAAGTTGCCCCGGAAGACGAGCACGTAGGCATGCACGCCGGAGCCGGGCACGAAGCTGACCTGGGCGAACGCTCCCCGGAACAATGCCGTCGTGATCGTCGCGCCGGCGACGGCGCGTCGCAGACCGTCCTGGTCGTCGGCGTACAGGGTGAATGTCCCATCCATCGTCTCGGCCGTGAGCTCGGGCGGCAAGCTGACCGTCAGCAGGCGTCTCTCCGGATCGACGCTGCTCACGTCGACCGTGAAATCGAAGTCGCTCCGGAAGAAGTAGTTCAGCAGGCCGGCCGAATAGGCGACGGCGCGAGGAATCAGGTGCGCGGCGTAGTCTTCGTAGACATTGTCGTCGAGGATGAACCCGCCGAGCTGTTGGCCACGGAACAGGAGGCGCTCGTAGAGAGCGCCCTCCGCGACGAAGTGGCCGATCGCATCCCCGTCGGTCGTCTTGGGGAAGTAACGCCGCGCGCCGGGCGTGCCGACGGGCGGATCGAAGACCGCCGGGCCCAGGCTCTCGCGGCGAGGCAGCGCGAACCCCCGGAAGATCGTGTCGTCGCTCACGTAGCCGCCACTGGTGTATTCGGCCAGACCGGCCTCAGCCCCCGTCGCATACGATTGAACGGTCCCGGCGAACCGGTCGCCGTCGATGAGCCTCGCGACCGGCACCGGCGCCTGCGGGTCGTCGGTCAAGGTGAAGATGGAGCTCGCCGGCAGGATCGACGGAGCGGCCAGGAACGCGGCGAACCGGGACCGCAGTGCCGCGTCGCGGCTCGACCGCAGCTCCTCGATGCGAGCTTCGTAGCCGTCGCGGATCAGATGCGGATCCTCGCGCGTGTGTGCCGGCGATGTCGCGTCCTGAACCATGTGCATCACGTGGCCGAGCGCGCGAGCGGTGTCGGCGAGCGCCTGCTCACGCGCCGCGGGCACCGGCGAGGTCAAGAACTCGAACAGACGCTGGCGAGCGACTGACCATGACCACGTGCCGCCGAGGCCTTGATCTGGATTCTGCTGCCAGTAGATCGACGACTGCCCGATGAGCCCGCCGGCGTTGGCCCACGGCTTGAGCGGGTTGTGGAAATGGTTGAGGGACCGGATCGCCGGGAAGTCCTCGCGGGTAGCGCCGGTCGCGATCCAGGTCTGGATGCTTTGTCCGTTGACGACGATCGCCGCACCCAAGTCGATTCGGTACTGCGTTTTCAAGATCGAGTCCAGATTCGACCGATCGACCGCGGCGGCCCCCATCTCCGCGTGAGTGATTGGTGCATACGACAGGGCCGGCTCGGCCAGTCCCATCAGGAGCCCGAACGCGCCGGCTGTGCCAGCCACCACGACGAATCTGTCGAGCTGATTCACATGACCTCCCTACGGCTGACGGCGGCTGCCATAACCAAGAGCCCTTCGCTCTTCCCCGATTGCCTTCTGCAGGAGCGGTCGTCTTTCGAGTGGAACGGTCAGCACATGCACCTCCAGATGTTTGAGGTATTCCTTCCTCTGGTCTGCAGTGAGTCGCCTCGGCAGCTCCAGCACGATTCCGTCGAGCTGCAGGAGCTGAGCTTCTGTTCGAAGCGCCTCGCGCTTCTCTTTGGGCCACGTCTGCGATCCGCTGTAGCCCGGCCACTCGTAGTCCCCGTAACCGGACTTGAACATCGCGACGAATGGCCCGCGGAAGAACACCAGCGGATTCAGGCTGAAGAACCGGCGCGACTCGATCGTGAAACGACCGTCCGTGTCGGTGAGGACTTCCTGAGAGTCGCGGTACTCCTCGCTCGGGCCTCCGAAGCTCCTGACGTGCCGCGTCCACCAGGCCAGCACGACCACGCCTTCGAGGGGCTGCTTCGTCCCGCCGTCGACGACCTGCGCCTGCCACGGCCCGGCCGCCTCGGCGCTCGGCAGCACGCCAGGCTGGAACACCAGGGGAATGAGCAAGACCAGCCCGGCGAGAGCGGCAGCGCGCGTCGTCATTCAGAACGACCGCACGCGCCAGAATCCGTCTGCGTCGACGTGGAACCTCACCTCGAAAGACTTGAGAATGCCGGCATCCGTGCGGCTCATCTCGAAGATCGCTTCCAGGCCGCGCGTACGAACGAATCTCACATCGGTGAGGATCGCGTCGACCGCCGGCAGATCCGGAATGAGCGCGGTGAACGCCTGCTGATAGCGGCTCCGCGAGCGCTCGGAGATCTGGGTCAGGGCCTGGGCGATATCGCCGCGGCGCAGCGCGTCCCGCAGAGAGGTCCACTTGGCCTGAAGCAGCGTGTCGAGGCCCGCGCGATCGAAGACTTGCACGACGCCGGGGACTGCGGTTCGCCGCCCCTGGGTATCGGTGACGCTCACGACGGGCAGATAGAGACCGGGGTGCCCATAGACGAATGCCTGCTCGGCCAGGCGCTGGCCCACGAAGTCGATCGTGCCATTGCCGACGGAGTCGACCTGGATCGTCGCCGAATCCGGCACGCCGAGCAGCGTGAATGACACGGTCAGTGGGGCCACGCCGCTCTGGGGGGTGGTGACTAGCAGAAACGGTGATTCCGGCGTGGCGATCACCGTGACGGACACCTCCTGGGTGGCGACGACGCCGGCGGCGGTGGTGGCCACGACCTGAAGGCGAGTCGTGCCCGGAGTCAGCGGAACGAGCGCGGCGAACGTGCTTCCGTGGACCGCGGCGGCGGTCCCGTTGACGGTTATCGCGACCTCCTGGCCCACGCTCGCGATCGTGCCGCGGACGAGGCGGAGCCCGGCGGGCAGCGTGTCTCCGGGTGCGGGCTCGGCCAGCGCGAGCCGGGACAGGCTGACCGTAAAGCTCGTCGCCGCCGGCGTGGGATCGACGTTCCCCGCTCGATCTTGCGCCACGACCGCGAACGTGTGCGCCCCGTCGGCGACGTCCTGGAGCGTGACGGACCGCGAGCCCGAGAACTCGCCGAACGGTCGGTCGTCGATGCGCCACGCGAACAGGAGATCGTCCGGTGCGGTGACATCGTCCGTGCCCGTGAACGTGAATGCGACCGTGGTCGCGTCGGTAGGGCTCGGCGGCCGGCTGGTCAGGATGGTCTCCGGTGGAACGTCATCGTGCCGGACCACTACCTCGGCCGGCGCGCCGGTCAGGCCATCGCCACGATACGAGGTCACGAACACCTCGATCGTGGTCTCGGCGTTCAACGTCAGCGGAATCGTCAACGCGAACCGTCCATCTACTCCGCTCTGGGCCGTGAACAGACCGCTCCCACCGTCGACACGACCGTCGACTCGCGACTCGCGCAACACGGCGCCACGCACGACGACTGAGGGCTGGTTCGTGGTCGTGGCAAGCGGGTCGAGCGCGGGCGCAGCCGGCGACATGAAACGAATGACGCGACCCGAAGCTCCGTCCGCGAGGTACAGGTTGCCCGCCGAGTCGAAGGCCAGGCCGTTCGGACGATCGAGATCTCCCGCGAACAGGCTGACCCGACCGTCGGGATGCAGCTTCGCGACCGCCCGCCCGACGCGCTGGCCCGTCAGGCCGAGCTCCTGAGTGGTCACGAACAGCGCCCCCAAACGATCCTGCGCGAGTGCCGTCGGTCTCGCTAAGCTGCCGGTGTGGCCGAGTGGAGCGGGAACCCCGGCGCGCACGCCCGGCAGGACCGGAATGCGGAACACCGCGCCGTCCGCCGTCGCGTCGCCGCGACGACCGTCTGTCGCCGTATAGAGCATTCCGTCACCGGCCACGATGCCTCGCACACCCCGAAAGCCGTCGGCGAAGACCGTGAGGGCGCCGGTCGTGGTGAGCGCCAGGATCACCTCGGGCTCCGCGGACTCGTCGTCGGGCTCTGGATCCGTGCCCCCCGTGAGCCGGCGGGCGGCCACGAACACGGTCCCGTCTTCGGCGACGTCGAGCCAGCGCGGCTGCTTGACCCCTGACACCAAGGTGATGCGCGAGCCGTTGGCGTCGCGCCGGGTGATCCGGCCGGCTCGCTCCTCGGCGACGAGCAGCCGGCCTTCGAGGTCGAAGGCGAGGCCGACGGGGCGCTCGAGCCCTCGCATCACGACGGTCGCGGACTGATCCGGGGCGATGCGTGTCACGGTTCCGGCGGCACGATCGCTCACGTACACCGCGTCCTGAGAATCCACGGCCACACCGCGCGGCTGGAGGAACCCGCGAGCCCAGACGCTCGTCGCGGCCAGCGCCACCGGCGAGACGCCGGCAGCGGTTGGCGCTTGTGTGGCGGCGGGTGAGGACGCCAGGAAGATCAGGCCCACGAGTGCGGGCCGTGAAATGCGCGCTGCCTGCCTGACGAGTGTGCTCGCGATGTGGGGCATGCGCGAGCAAGTTGCAGCGGCGATGCCACGGGGAGGCGGGTCGGGGATGCCGACGGCGAGCGAGATTCGCGCGCGTTACCTCTGGCGGAAGCTCGAGGGCTGCCCACGCTCGTGGGCACAGTGCCCGGAGCGTGTTGCGTTCTCTAGGCCAGCTCGTGCGCGACGAAATCTCTGGCGAGAACGACAAGATCGCGGAACGCACGGGCGCCATACAAGCCGGCGTTCGCCTCGCGGATGCGAGCGGCTCCCCGGCGAAGGAAGCGATAGACTTCCGTGAGCTCTTCGAGCTTCGGCTGGCGATCGGCCCTCACCAGCGCGTTCGTCAGCTCGACCAACACCTGGTGCGGCCGGGCATGGTGGATGTGGGGGTCGATGCCGTTGAGATCGCTCAGCGAGCGCTGCAGCCGAAACCGGCGCGCCTCGAACACGAACCATTCGTGCCTCAGCTTCTGGCGCCGCCTTCGCCCGACCGCCAGTCCCAGCTCGAAGGGCATGTTGAAGCGCGGCGCGCCGCCTCTGACATCGATGCGGCTCAGGTCGTGGAAGGAATAGCGGCAGGCCGCGATCATCTCGAGGATACGATCCAGTCGCGGATTGGGGCCCGGCAGCTCCAGGGTCGCGCGCGGCCTGAGGCCGAAACCGCAGAGCCCGGCAATCAGAGCCAGGAACAGCTGCTCGTAGCGAGCATCGTAGGGAACGTTCAGGAAGGCGTTGTAACGAGAGTAGCGTTCGGGAATACGGAGCTACTGCACTAGCGCGAAGTCGCACCCGCCGTCGCCGGCCGGGCCCTCTTCGCTGTCATGGAATGGCCCCGCGGCGGCCTCGGTTTCCGGGCGCTCGCCGCCTTGCGGTCCTTCTTACGGCCCTCGCCGAGCAGAAGCTCGAAGAGCGCGGCGAGCTGCCGCATGCGCTCCTTCGTGACCCCGAGCGCCTTGCCGGTCGACGCGCGCGAGGGATACGGCGTGTCGATCCTCGCCTTCTTCACAAACCCAAGCTACGCCGCTCCGGAAGGCCTTGTCAATTTCACCGCGGCCGCGCCGCCATCTGTCCCGGATCCATCCCGTAGAAGAGCTGCGGCCCGCCGTCGCCCGGGTGCGGCCAGGGGTGCTCGCGCAGCACGCGCTCGTCGATGTCGGCCCCCCAGCCCGGCGCGTCGGTCAGCCAGATGTGGCCGTCGCGGATCGCCGGCGGGCGCGTGACGAGCGGCCCTTTCCACGGCACGTCGTCGATGTCGATCTCCATGATGCGCACGTTCGGGAGCACGGCGCAGAGGTGGAGCGAATGCAGGTCGGCCAGGTGGCTGTAGTAGTTGTGCGGGGCGATGTTGATCTCGCACGCCTCCGCCAGCCGCCCGATCTGGACCGACTGCGAGAAGCCGTTCCACGGCACGTCGATGATCGCCACGTCGACCGCGTGGCGCTCGAGGAACGGCCGGTACTGCCGCAACGTCACCAGGCTCTCGCACGACGCGAGCCGCGTCGACGTCGACTGCTTGATCTGGAGCAGCGCGTCCGGATCCCAGTTGTCGTACTCCACCCACTGCATGTCGTACTTCTCGAGCAGCTTGGCGATGCGCAGCACGCCCTCGGTGCGGAAGTTGTAGTTCAGGTCGAGGCAGAGGCCCACCTTCGGGCCGACCGCTTCGCGAAAGGTGCCGATCAGGCGATCGATCGCGTCGAGAATCTCGACGCTCGGCGCGCCGTCGGTCGTGTTGATGCCGCTGGCGAAACCCGGAAAGTAGACGGTCGCCGGATCGCCCGGGATCACCATATTGGTCTTGAGCGCGGTGAAGCCGCGCTTCACTACCTCGCGCCCGAGCGCGGCGATGTCGTCGTAGGTCCGGAGCGGCGGCGTCCCGAGGAAGCTCCCCATGCGCGCCCGTGTCGTGCCGCAGTGCGACCAGTAGAGACGCATGCGATCGCGCATCGGCCCGCCGAACAGCTCGTAGACCGGCACGCCGAGCGCCTTGGCCTTGATGTCCCACAGCGCCAGCTCGATGCCGGCCATCGCCTTGTGCGAGACGCCGCCGTAATTCTGGCGCATCCGCCGCAGCATGTCCCAGTAGAGGCGCTCGACGGGCCGCGGGTCCTGCCCGATCAAGAGGTCGGCCACGTCGCGCACGGAGCCCGCGATGCCGTGCGGGCTCCGGTTGTCGCTGCACTCGCCCCAGCCCACCAGCCCGTCGTCGGTCTCGATGCGCACGAACGTCCACGGCCGCCAGCCGCCGTCGCAATGAAGCGCTTCGACCCTCGCGATCTTCATGGCCGCCTCACGCCGCCGGCAGGCCGAGCGCCCGCCCGGTGTCGGCGGCGAAGCGCTCGAGCGCCGCGGCGTCCATCTCCGGACGCGGTCGCAAGATGAGGCGATCGACGCCGGCCGCCGCGTAGGCGTCGAGGGTCGCCTTGTCCGGCACGTCGTAGCCCGGCGGCGTCACGCTGATCTCGAGCCGGCCCAGCTCGGCCGGGCGCGAGTGCTTCTTGGCGGTGTCGCGCAGCGCGGCGAGCACCTTCTGCGTCTCGTCCACGCTCATGCCGAAACCGTACCAGCCGTGGCCCTGCGTCACCGCGCGGCGGTACGCCGGCGGGGTGCGTCCGCCGACGACGATCGGTATCGGCGTCTGCACCGGACGCGGCATCGCCTGCACGCCGTCGAACGACACGTACGGGCCGCGATACGACGGCTTGGGCTGCGTCCACACCGCGCGCATCGCCGCCAGATAGTCGTCGGCCACGCGACCGCGCTCGGCGAAGGGCGCGCCGACCGAGCGCATCTCGGGCTCGCACCAGCCCACGCCGAGCCCGAAGATGAGTCGGCCGTTCGAGAGCACGTCGAGCGAGGCGAGCTGCTTGGCGAGCACGAGCGCCTGGCGCTGCGGCAGGATGATCACGCCGGTGGCCAGCCGAATACGTGTGGTGTGCGCGGCGAGGAAGCTCAGCGATACGATCGGATCGAGCAGCCGCATGTCCGGCGCCATCGGCCGGCCGGCCACCGGCGGGTCGGGCAGCACGACGTGGTCGGCCACCCAGAGCGATTCGAATCCCGCCGCGTCCGCCGCCCAGCCGGTGCGCGCGGCGGCGTCGGGGTAGCCGCAGGTGTGCAGGTTGACGGAGTGCAGTCCGAATTTCATCGCCTGTCCTTTCTATCGCGCCGCCTCGTCACGCGTCGCGCGTGGCCCGTCGCGGGCGGGACGTAGTCTATCAGGAGGCGGTCTCAGAAGGTGGCGCTGCAACAGTGGTCATCGCGACGCACTGTCGGCCACGAACGTCACTGGATCGTCTGCCCTGGGAACCGTGATCAGGTGATAGGGCTGAGTCAGCACCTGCATCTGCATGGACGACGGGTCGGGCCGCCTGGTCCGATAATGAATCGCGAGGCCCGCGTCGGTCCGCTCGATCTGCGTGACCTCGATCGCGTAGCCCCCGGTCGGGCGCTGGCCCATGAAGAGCGCGACGACCATGTCGCGGGAGAAGTCGACCGACGGCGGCGGGGGAGGCGGGATCTGTGTCCGCACGTGGCGGCTCCAGAGCGCGGCCCAGTCGTTCTGGCTGCGAACGACGATCTGGGTCGGCTGATCGACCCCGCTGACGGGCCCCTTCGCCAGGGTCGAAAAAGGCACCGTTCCCGCGACGGCCGCGCAGGCGCTGAACGAAGCGAGCAGCAGCAGGAAGCTCGCGACGCGGCGCATTCTCATCCCTTCACCGCGCCTGCCGTCAGGCCCTGCACCATGTATTTGTGCAGATAGATATAGACCACGATCACCGGCAGCGACGCCAGCGCGGCCGCCGCCATCAGCTGCCCCCAGAACGCGAAGTCGGACACGACGAACTCCGACAGCCCGACGGGCAAGGTTTTCAAGCTGTCGTCGGCGATGAAGATCAAGGCGTAGAGGAACTCGTTCCAGGACAGCGTGAAGCAGAACAGGCCCGCGGCCAGGAGGCCCGGCGCGGCCAGCGGCAGCACCACGCGGACCATCGCCTGCAGCCGCGTGGCGCCGTCGACGAGCGCCGCCTCCTCGAGCTCGCGCGGGATCGAGCGGAAGAACCCCATCAAGAGCCACGTCACGAACGGGACGAGGAAGGTCGGGTACGCCAGGATCAAGGTACCCAGCGAGTTCGTGTAGCCCAGGCCGATGAAGGTCCGGTAGAGCGGGATGAACATCAGCCCGGGCGGCACGAGATAGGTGATGAGGACGATGGCGCCGAAGGTCCGGCGCCCGGGAAACGAGAGGCGCGTCAGCGAATAGGCGCCGGCGGTGCCGATGGCGAGCGAGAGCACGGTGCTCGCGAGGGCGGTGACGGCGCTGTTGCGGATCCACAGCGCGAAGCGGCTCTCCTCGAAGAGGTAGACGTAGTTGTCGATCGTGAACGGCCGCGGCACGTAGACGCTCTCGGAGAGGAGGATCTGGCGGCCGGTCTTGAACGAGGTCGCGACGATCCAGTACATGGGCACGAAGACGATGGCGAGGATGAGCGCCAGCACGGTCCAGCGCGCGAGCGTGGCGCCGCGCATCGTCACTCCTCCTCGCGGTGCAGATACCGCACGACCGCCACGATGAGCAGCGCCACCAGCGGGAGCGAGGCCATCGAGGCGGCCATGGACAGGCCCCAGCGCTGCGACATGATGCCGAGCTCGTAGCTGTAGGTGGCGAAGATGTGCGTGGCCGCCCCTGGCCCGCCGCGGGTCATGATGTACACGATGTTGAAGTCGTTCAGGGTGACGATCGTGCTGAGCAGGGTCACGACCGCGACCACGCCCTTGATGCTGGGCAAGGTGATGCGCCAGAACTTCTCCCAGCTCCCGGCGCCGTCCACCGCGGCGGCGTCGTAGAGCTCCTGCGGCACCGTCTGCATGGCGGCCAGGAACGACACGCCGAAGAACGGAAAGCCGCGCCAGACGTTGGCGGTGATGACCGACGCCATGGCCAGGGTGGGATCGCCCAGCCAGTGCACGCCGCCCGTCACCGCCCCGACGTCGATCAGCGCTACGTTGATGAGGCCGCGGAAGAGGTCCATCAGCCACTTCCACGTGAGCGCGATGACCACGGTGGGGATCACCCACGGCAAGAGCAGGATGCCGCGGACGAACTGGTTGCCGCGCACGACGTTGTGCAGCGCCAGCGCCATGGCCATGCCGACCACGAGCTTCACCGCAATCGAGCCGACCGTGAAGGCGGCGCTGTTCCAGGCGACGATGCGAAAGCGCCCGCTCTCGAGGAGCGCCTCGTAGTTCCGGAGCCCCACGAAATGCGCGGGGTAGCCCACGGTCTTCTCGGTGAGGCTCAGGTAGATCGCCGAGAGGAAGGGGTACGCGACGAGCGCGCCGAGGAAGATCGCGACGGGAGCGATGAGGGCGTAGCCCAGCAGTCGCTCCCGGCGGCGATCGGTCAGCACATTCACTTCACCGGGAGGCGGTCGTAGATCTCCTTCATCCGCTTGTTGGCCTCGTCGATCGCGGCCTCGGGCGTCACCTTGTCGACGATGACGCGCGTGATCATGTCCGTGAGCACGTTGCCCGAGACCACCTCCGCCGCCGCCGGCGTCGTCGGGCCCGGCCAGCCCACCGGATGGCCCTGCTTCACCGTCTCGACGACGATCTTGCCGGTGGGCGTGTTCCAGTACGGATCGTCGAGCGGCTTGGCAAAGAGCGGCACCATCTGGCGGAACGAGCCCTGCATGTACTTCACGAAGTTCTCGCGGGCCATCACGCACCCGATGAGCGCCTTGGCCTCCTTCTGCGACTTGCCGTCCGTCGGTACCGCCCAGTTCATCACGAAGGTGAGCGCGAGGTTGCGCCCCGCCGGACCCTTGGGCATGACCTTGATGGCCGTGTCCTTGAGGAGCGGGTGCTGGGTCGACTCTTCCTGATAGAGGATGCTCGGCCCGTTCGGCGTGAACGTGATCTTGCCGGCCATGAACGCTTCGTTGTTGGTCGCGCCGGACCACGAGAGATAGTCGAAGGCCGAGGTCTTGTCCGCGAGATACGCGCGCGTCACGACACGGAGCGCCTCCACCCCGGCCGCCTTCGGGATGCCCGTGAACTTCCCGCTCTTGTCCACCCACGCCGCACCGTAGCTCCAGAGCAGGCTCATCGCCGGGTCGTAGCCGTCGCCGGTGCGATTCCACGGAAAGCCATTGGGATATTCCTGCACCCCGGCCTTCTTGACCTTCTCGGAGACCTTCTGGATGTCCTCCCACGTATCGGGCGGCTCGGCACCGACCTTGGTGAGGATGTCGGGTCGATAGAAGAGGACGAGCGGGATCGCGTAGTGGGGCACCGCGTTGTACTTCCCGCCGAACTTCACCGCGCCGTCGGCGTTGGGCAGGATGGCCCCGAGCTCCTTCGTGGCCGCCGCCACCACGTCCGACACGTCGGCGAGCCGTCCGAGGTTCGCCAAGCGCGCCGGCCCGACGGCGTCGAGCTCCGCGATGTCCGGCAGGGTCTTCGACTCGATGGCCGCGGTGAACTTCGTCCACATGTCGTCGAAGGTGTAGGTCTGGATCGCGAGCTCGAGACCGGCCTTCTTGGCGCACTCCTGCGCGTTCGCGTCGAGAATCTTGTCCGCGGGCGGAATGTACGTCTTGAGCCGCCAGAGGCTCAGCTTGCCCGCCGCGGCCGGAGGCCTGGGCAGCGGCACGAGGACAGCGGTCAACGCGACCAGGACGGCGAGCTTCTTTGCCAGCGTCCCCATGAGCTCCTCCTCTGATATCGTGCGTACGCTGTCAGCCGTGACAGCGGTCGCCCACGTCTAGCAGCGAGGTCACGAAGGTGTCAAGACCAAAAGGGGGCGCGTCGTGCGCACGATCGACGTCCACGCTCACCTGATGCCGCAGTGCCTGTGGCGCGCCGTCGACGCCGGGGACACCTGGTACGGGACGCGCTTCGAGCCGGGGCCCGGCCTCGGGGCCACGGTGACGAACGGACGGCGCAGCCGCGTGGCGAACGCCAAGGTGCGCTTCACGCCCGAGGAGCGCCTGCGCGACATGGACCACCAGGGCATCGACACCCAGGTCGTCTCGATCCACACGCCCCTCTTCGGCTACGATCTCGAGCCCGCACAGGGGCGGCGGCTCGCGCGCGACGTCAACGACGAGATCGCCGCCATGACCCGCCACTGGCCTCGGCGCTTCGCGGGGCTCGCCACCTTGCCGCTCCAGGACGTCGGCGCGGCGATCGACGAGCTCGACCGCGCGGTGAACGTGCTCGGTCTCAAGGGCACCGAGCTCGACACGGTGGTGAACGGCGCCGGCTGGGACGAGCCGCGGTTTCGACCGCTGTTCGAGGCCGCCGAGGCGATGGGCGCCGTGCTCTTCTTTCACCCGCAGCCCCAGCACAACTTGCTCTTCAAGGAGACGGACCGCTTCGGCCTCGCCAACAATCTGGGCGTCATCGTCGAGGACGCGCTGGTCGTCGCGACGCTCATCTTCGGCGGGGTGCTCGACGCGTGCCCCGATCTGAAGATCTGCATCGCGCACGGCGGTGGGCCGGCCTGCTTCGGCATGGGTCGGCTCGATCGCGGCTGGCGGGTTCGCTCCGAGGCTCGTCGGAACATCCAGACGCCGCCGAGCTCGTACCAGCGCCGTCTCTTCTACGACTGCGTCACCCACAGCGAGGCCGGGCTGCGGCTCCTGCTCGACCAGGTCGGCGCCGACCGCGTCGTCCTCGGCAGCGATTGGCCGTTCGTTGCCTGGCATCCCTCGCCCGTCGCGTGGGTGCAGGCCCTGCCGTACCTGAGCCAGGAGGACAAGGACAAGATCCTCTGGCTCAATCTGGAAAAGCTGCTCGGCCTCTAACGCGTCGCCTGATCGGAAGGATGGCGGGTCGTACGTCGAGCTGGAGACCCGGCCCGGCGGCCTGGATCTCCAGCTCTTTATGTAATGCGCCCGGCGTCGCGACGAACCGGGCGCTCTGTTTCCTCGGTCGAAACGTCAGCGACGGGACGGCTGGCGCTCGATGCGTTCTACGTCCTCGCGGTTCTCGTGCCGCTCCTCGCGCCGGTCGTCCTGCCGCTCACCGCTATTCATGTCGTGCTTCCGATCGCCCTGGTGGTGTCCCATCCGATCGCCGTCCCGACGGCGGCGCTCTTCGGCGTTTCTCGCCCCCGTCCTCCGCGACGTCGCGAACTGGTTTCTCGGGTTCTTTCGCTGACGCGCTAGCCGCCGCGCGTTGACAGACCGTCGACGGGGCGGTATCTGTCAGCCGTGCAAGCCGGCTCCTGGGCGGCGTTACGTCAGCCGCCGCACGTCTTCTCCGCGGTCGTCGTCGTCCTGAGCATCCTCGGGCCCGCGTTCAGCACGTTCATCACCGCGACGGTGCTGCCCACGGCCATCGCCGAGATCGGTGGGCTCGCGATCTACGCGTGGGCCTCGACCGCGTACGCCGTCGGCTCGATCCTGGGCAGCGCCGGAAGCTCCGTGGCCGTGCTCCGGATTGGGATCCGACGCGCGGTCGTGCTCGCGGTCGCCGTGTTCGTCGCGGGAGCGGGCGTCTGCGCGACGGCGTCTGGCATGCCCGTGGTGGTCGCGGGTCGCGCGCTGCAGGGCCTCGGCGGCGGCATGCTGATCGCGTCGGCGCACAGCATGGTGCGCGAACTCTTCCCCGAGACCCTGTGGCAGCGCATGCTCACCACGATCTCCTGCGCCTGGGCGATCCCGGCGCTCGGCGGGCCCGTCGTGGGCGGCGTGCTCGCGGGGCTCGGCCACTGGCGCGCGGCGTTCTGGGCCATGACGCCGATCGCGGTGATCGCCGCGGCCCTCACGTGGCGCATGCTTCCCAGGTCCGAGACCCTCGACCCGAAGCCGGCGCGCGTGCCGTTCGGACGCCTCGGGCTCATCTGCGCGAGCGTGCTCTGCATCGGCGCGATCGCCAACACGCGCGCGACCGCCGCGCGCGCCGCGCTCGTCGTCGGCGCCGCGGCGGCCGTCGCGCTCATGCTGCGGCTCGACAGCCGGTCCGGCGCGCGCCTGTTCCCGACGGGCATGCTGTCGCTCGGGAGCCGGATCGGACAAGGATTCTGGATGATCTTCCTGCTCGCCATGTCGACCACCCCCGGCGGCGTCTACGTCCCGCTGCTGGTACAGGTGCTCCACGCCGTCACGCCCGCGGCCGCCGGTTATCTCTACGCGGTCCAGTCGCTGTCGTGGACGATGGGTACGATCCTGAGCGCCCAGGTGACTCCGGTTCGAGCGCGAACGGTGATCGTGCTGGGGCCGCTCCTGATGGCGACGGGCTTCGCCGGCCTCTTCTTCACGATCGGCGCGGGCCCGGTCGCGGCCATCGCGGCCTCGCTCATGCTGGTGGGCATCGGGATCGGGACGTGCTGGGCGCACATCGGCACGGCCATCCTGTCGTCGGCGCGCCCGGACGAGGGCGGGTTGACCGCGGCGATGATCCCGAGCACTCAGCTCTTCGCGATCGCGCTCGGCGCCGCGCTGTCCGGCGTCATCGCCAACGCCGCGGGCCTCGGCGGCGGCGCGTCGGTGGAGGCGGCGGCGCTCGCGGGCACCTGGCTCTTCGGCGGCTTCGTGGCGGCACCCCTCGCCGCCTTCGTCATCGGCTCGCGGCTTCGTCCGGCTCGCTGAGCCGCACCGCCGCCTCGCGGCGTCAGCCCGTTCGCTTCAAGCGTCCCGTGCGCTTGGCCCAGCGCTCGACCCGGCCGAAGACCCAGAGCCCCAGGGGAATCAGTAGGAGGCCCATCGCCACCAGGACGACGATCTCGCCCCTGACCGCCGACAGCGGCGCGGCGGCCAGCCGCTCGGCCGTCGTCGCAGGGTTCCCGATGCCGACGAGCTTGCGGCACGCCGACAGCGTATAGGTCGCCGGCGACAGCGCGGACAGCGGCTGGATCCAGGCGGGCAGGACGTCGACGGGATAGTAGACGCCGGACACCAGCAGGAGCGAGCCCTGAAAGATATGCGTGCCCTCGGCGCCGCGCTCGGGGCTCAGCACCGGCAGCGCGGCGGCCATCACGCCGAGACCGACGAAGGCCAGCGTGCTCGCCAGGATCACGACGAGGATCCCGGGAAGGTTGGCGCCCGACAGGCTCAGCGGGGTGAACAGCATGAGCCCGCCGAGCACGACCGTGGTGTTGACGACGCTGTTGCAGAGCGCGAACAGGCTGACACCGACCAGGTGCACCAGTCGGGATACCGGCGCCATGAACGTGTACTCGAGGGTGCCCTCCCACCGCTCGTACGCGATCGACATGGCGATCTCGTTGTAGAGCACGGACAGGAAATTCCACAGCAGCGCGCCGACGATCAAGGTGAGCGTCAGCTGATGGTCGTTGGCGGCCACGCCGATGAGCGCGACCGCCGCCGACCCGGTCAGCGCGTAGAAGTTGAAGACGACCACCCACGAGAGATAGCGTCGCGTCAGGTGATAGCCGCGAAACATGAAGGCCCACGTCTGGCGCAGCCCGCGCTCCATCGTGGGCTCCATCACCGACTCGTCGGCGTCCCCGCCGCCGCTTCGCCGGACGCCGCCGTCTCCCCCGTGAGCCCGATGAAGGCGTCGTCGAGCGTCGCGGCCGACGCCTGACGCCGGAGACCTTCCGCGGTGCCCTCGGCGATCAGGCGCCCGCGGGCGAGGAACCCGATGCACCCGCAGAGCCGCTCGGCCTCGGCCATGTCGTGCGTCGTCAACAAGATCGTGGTGCCCTCCCGGCGCCGGAGATCCTCCAGGAACGCCTGCACGTCGCGCCGACTCTTCGGGTCGAGTCCCGTCGTGGGCTCGTCGAGCAGGAGCAGCGGCGGATTGATCATCAACGCCCGCGCGATGCTGATCTTCTGCTGCATGCCGCGGCTCATCTCCTCGAGCGGGGCCGAGAAGGTGCGCTGCTCCATTCCCAGCTGCTCCAGGACACGCATCGCCTTCCGCTCGGCGCTCTCGGGATCGAGCCCGTAGAGCAGCGCCGTGTAGAGCAGGTTCTCGCGGGTCGACAGCTTCTTGTAGAACGCGGCGTCCACGCTCACGCGGCCGATCAGCCAGCGCACCCGGGCCTGCTCCTCGGGCAGGCGGTGGCCCAGCAGCCGGACGTCGCCGCCGTCGGCGACGAGCAACGTCGACAAGATGCGGATCAAGGTCGACTTGCCCGACCCGTTGGGGCCCAGGAGTCCGTAGGTGTCGCCACGCGCCACCTCGAAGGAGACGCCGGCGAGCGCCCATGCTTCGGGCGCGTTCGCTCCGCGCCGTTTCCGGCGTCGGTGGAACTGCTTGCGCAGGTCGCGCACCTGTATGGCTGGCAACGTCATCCGAAACCTCCCGCGCGCCGTGGACACCGAGGCGCGCAAACGTGAAGCGAACGAGGTCGAGCTCGGGAGAGGACCGATGCAAGCGTCGAGCGCACGGCGCGCGGGGAGCGCGCCGTCTGGTGCGGCCGGCTTACTCGGTCAGATCAACGATGAATATACATCGACGTCACCGGACGGAGGTCAAGGCTACATCCGCCGCCGACCCGTTGCAAGCCGACGTCTCCGACTACAGCAGCAGCGCGAACAGCTTCTTGATGATCTCGTCCGCCGGCACGACCGACAGCCCCAGCGGCAGGAGCGGAATGGCCACGGCGCCCACGATCTGGACGATCGTGTCCCTGCTGAACGGCACCGGCCTCATCTCCCTCACGACGTCATAGCTGTTGGCGAGGTCCGCGAGCGACTGAATATCGGCGCTTCCGACGAGCGGCTCGCCAGCCGGAGCCTTCCCCTCGATCCACTTCGCGTGGAACTCGGACGTGTAGTGAGCGGCCAGCACGCCGTACTCGCGCCGCCCCTGACGCTTGAGCTCGAGCAAGGTCTTCATGAAGACGCACGGCGGCCCGAGAACGAGGAGAAGCTGCAAGATGACGAAGGCAACGATCTCGTACTGGAATGAAACCAGGGTCCGGCCCTGAAAGAGGATGCGGCTGCCGATGACGGCGGAGAGCACAACGCTCTGCGCCAGAATAACCGGCACGAACGCGTGGGCGGCCAGACCCAGGAACCCAAGGCCGCCCGCGCGGTCAGGGTGTGTCGGGGTGAGGCGGAGCGGCAGACGCGACACGCTCCTGAGGAACAGGAACCACACGAAGAGGCGGAAGTACCACCGAAACAGCAGGAACTGAAAGATCGGGATGCTCACGTGACGGTACCACCAGCCGGCAATGGTCAGACGGTGCTGGGCGCCGTCGACGATCGCGAACCAGGTCGAGCTGGTGAGCCCCCTATCGCCCTGCCAGATCGTCCATCCAAAGCCGAAGACGAACACCACCATACCTAGCTCGACGATCAGGGAATTCCGCAGGCGCATCGCGCGACCGATGGCAGCGTGAAATCCCGGCAGGGTCTCGGCCGTGACGATGCCGGCTTCGACGAAGTTCCTGACCACGACCCTCATCCGCTGGTGAACCAAGACTTCCGCCAGAAGCAGGATCGGAATGGCGACCAAATACCGGGCGTGGGCCTCGAAGTCGTACAGAAACGGGACCGGGACTGCGTGCCCGATCGCGGAGCCCTGGTACACGGTCAACGCCAGCAAGGGCAGCCACGCGATCGAGGGGCCGCCGATCATCCGCCGCGCCAGAAGCTCCAGGGCGGGCCCGGCCAGGAACAACCGGCGCCAGAGCTGATAGAGCGGGCCGCCGAGCACGAGCGAGAAATCGTACGGATCCGAGACGCGCGTCGGCGAGCTCATCGTCCTCGTCGCTAGCGCCCGGGCGGCGGCGTCCGGCCGAGGACGCGCTCGATCGCGATGCCGATCGCCAGGAGCCGTTGATCGCTGCCGCGCGGCCCGTCGAGCGCGATGCCCACCGGGAGCCCCGACGAGGAGCCGAGCCCCGCGGGAATCGTCAGCCCGGGTATCCCGGCGTTGCTGCCCGGATCCGTGTTGCGGATGAACAGCAGGAACGTCGGCAGGCTGCTCGCCTCGGGCCCCTGCGTCGCGGCGACCGCCGGCGTGGTCGGCCCGATCAGCGCGTCGATGCCGTAACGCTGGAACGTGTCGGTGAAGACCTTGAGGAGAGCCGGGCGCGCATCGCGCATCGCCGCGGCGTACGCCGGCGCGGCGTCGACCACACCGTTCGGCGTCGGCAGCTTCCGCGGGACGACCAGGCCGTCGTAGGTCGCCTTCACGTCCTTGCTCGCGATCTGCGCGGCCAGCTGCTCGACGGTCACGCCGGTCTGGTACCTGGCGAGATAAGCCTTGAGGTCGTCGTACGCCTCGTAGAGCGCGACCGGAAAGCTGGCCGCGTCGTTCGCCTTCTGCAGATCGGGCATGTCCACGTCGACGATGGTGACGCCGACCCCGCGGAGCTTCTCGAACGTGGCCTCCGTCACGGCGCGCGTGTCCGTGTCCAGGTCCTTGAGGAAGTACGCGCGGTAGACGCCGAGCCTCACCGCGCCGAGCGGCGCGGGCGCCGGCGCGCGGCCGCCGGTGATGACCGCATCCAGCAGCGCAACGTCGGCGACCGTCTGCGCCATGGGGCCGACCGTGTCGCGCGAGTGCGAGATCGGCGTCACGCCGTCCTGGCTGTAGCGGCCGATGGTCGGCCGGAGCCCGGCGGCGCCCGACAGCGCCGCGGGGATCCGGACCGAGCCGCCGGTGTCGCTGCCGAGCCCGCCCGGCGCGAGCCGCGCGCCGATCGCCGCGCCCGTGCCGCTCGAGCTGCCGCCCGCGAAGCGCGTCCGATCGTACGCGTTGCGGGTCCCGATCGGCAGCGCCGTGAAGAACGCCTCGTTGTAGCCCGAGATGCCGAATGCCAGCTCGTGCATGTTCGTCTTGCCGAGGATGACGGCGCCCGCGTCCACCAGCCTCTGCACGGTCGGCGCGTTTTGCTTCGGGACGAACCCGCGCAGCGCGGGAGTCCCCGCCGTGTTCGGCAAGCCGGCCACGTGCGTGTTGTCCTTCACGACCAGCGGCACGCCGTGCAGCGGGCCGAGCCGCTTGATTGTCTCGAGATCGGCGTCGGCGCGCTGGGCCGCGGCCATGGCCCCGGCGCGGTCCAGCGTGATGTAGGCATTGAGGCTCGGATTCGCGTCCGCGCGCGCGATGTACGCCCGGGTCAGCTCGACGCTCGTCAGCTTCCTCGCGTGAATCAGCGTGGCGGCGTCACTGAGGCTCAGCTGGCTGACGTCGGCCGGACGCGGCGGGATGCTCGCGCACCCCGCGGCGGCGAGCACGGCTGTCAGCACGACGGCGGAGCGTCGGACCATGGTCGTCTCCTTGATCGGGGGCATCGCCAGGCTACCCGGTCTGGCCGGTCCTCGGCCCCGAGATTACGGCGTCCGGCCAATGATGTCGAGACAGGTCGGGGCTATCGCGCGCGGGCGGAGGATCGTATAGTCTTACGCTACCAAGGAGGGCTCCCATGGCGCGCACGTACAACGTCATCGACGCCGACGGCCACATCCTCGAGCCGGTCGACATCTGGGACAAGTACATCGATCCGGCCTATCGCGAGCGCGCGCCGCGGATGATCGTCGACACCGACGGCAAGGAGCGTCTCCTCGTCGAAGGCAAGATCCTGGGCAGCCCGAAAGGGCTCGGCCTCATCGGCGGGATCGGCGCCCGCCAGGGCACCGTCGACGACGTCACGATGAAGTACGTCGAGGGGCGCCCCGGTGGCTTCGATCCGCACGCGCGGATCCCGGACATGGATCTCGACGGCATCGACGCCGCGTTCCTCTATCCGAGCATCGGCCTCTTCAGCGGCGCGGTGCAGGATCCCGGGCTCGCCGCCGCGATGTGCCGAGCGTACAACCGCTGGCTCGCGGACTACTGCAAGCCCTACCCCGACCGGCTCTTCGGCGTCGCGATGCTGCCGATGCAGTCGATCCCGATGGCGATCGAGGAGATGCGCTTCGCGCGCAAAGAGCTCGGCATGCGCGGCGGCTTCCTGCGCCCCAATCCGTACAACAACCGCATGCTCCACCACCCGGACTACGAGCCGTTCTGGAACGAGGTCGAGGAGCTCGACTTCTCGATCGGCCTGCACGAGGGCGCCAGCGGCGGCATGCCGCAGGTGGGCGTCGATCGCTTCCAGAAGCGCGGCGCCCGGCACATCATCTCGCACACGATGGAAATGATGCTGGCGGCGATGAGCGTGATCTGGGAGGGCGTGTGCGACCGCCATCCCAAGGTGCGCATCGGCTTCCTGGAGTCGGGCGGCGGGTGGATCGCGCCCTGGCTCGACCGCATGGACCGTCACTTCGACGACCAGGGCTTCAACGATTCGGGGCTCACGACGCGGCCGAGCGAATTGTTCCAGCGCAACTGCTGGATCTCGTTCGAGCCCGTCGAGGGCAGCCTCTCGGTGCTCGCGGACTACATCGGCCCGCACAAGATCCTCTGGGCGACCGACTATCCGCACCCCGATGGCTTCTTCCCCGGCGCGCCGAAGCTGATCGCCGATCGCCCCGAGCTGTCGGCGGAGACCAAGCGCCAGATCCTGGCCGGCGGCGCCAAGGGGTTCTACGGCCTGAAGTAGGCGCGGCGCCGCGGCGCCCGATTTCGGCAGCCGCAAGGAGGCAGTTATGCAGTTCCACGACGTCGACGTCAAGACGCAGTTCAAGAAGATGCGGGAGCTCGTTCCCGACGTGTATCGCGCGTTTCTCGAGTTCGATCAGAAGGCGTTCAAGGACGGCGCGATCCCGAGCAAGACGAAGGAGCTCATCGCGCTCGGCATCGCCCAGATCACGCAGTGCCCCTGGTGCATCGACGCCCACACGAAGAAGGCGGCGACCGCCGGCGCCTCCGACGCGGAGATCGCGGAGACCACGTTCGTCGCCATGGCGATGGCCGCCGGCGCGGCCTGGAGCCACGGCGGGTTAGCCCTCCAGTGCCTGCAAGAGCACAAGGGCTGACCGGGCGAGCGGAGCCGGCAAGAGCACAAGTGTTGAGCGGGGCGCGCGGAGCCAGCAGCAGCACAACGGTTGAACGGGCGAGCGGAACCAGCAGCAGCACCACGGTTGAACGGGCGAGCGGCGCCACGAGTATCTATCATTCACCACCCTCGGTGGCCCCGGCCTCGAGCTCTCGATAAATGAAATTCGGGCTCAGGTACGCGAGCCTCGGTCGCTATGCGAACGGGCCGGCCGCGCTTGAGCTGGCTCAGGCCGCCGAGTCGGCCGGTTTCGACTCCATCTGGACCGTCGAGCACGTCGTGGTGCCTCACGGCTATCAATCGCGCTATCCGTACTCCGAAACGGGCCGAATGGGCGCCGGGCTCGAGGATTTCCCGATCCCGGATCCGTTGATCTGGCTCGCCTACATCGCCGCCGCGACGCGCTCGCTGAAGCTCGGCACTGCGATCCTGATCCTGCCGCAGCGCAATCCAGTCGTTACGGCCAAGGCGGTCGCCACGCTCGATCATCTGGCCGGGGGGCGCCGCGTCCTTCTGGGCATCGGCGTGGGCTGGCTGGCCGAGGAGTTCGCCAGCCTGGGCATTCCATTCGAGGACCGCGGGCCGCGCACCGACGAGTACGTCGCCGCCATGCGGGCTCTCTGGAGCCAGGAGCGTGCGAGCTTCGCGGGGCGCTTCGTCTCGTTCCGAGACGTCTTCTGCCGGCCGCTCCCGGCCGGCGGCCGGATTCCGATCATCGTCGGCGGCGACACGCGGGCGGCCGCCCGCAGAGCCGGACGGCTCGGCGATGGCTACTTTCCGGCCCGCGGCGGGTCGGTGGAGCTGCTGGACGAGATGCGGCGCGCCGCCGTCGCGGCGGGACGCGATCCGGCCGACATCGAGATCACGGTCTCGGCGCCGACCGATCCGGCCGAGATCGAGGCGCTCGCCCGGCGAGGCGTGAAGCGTGTGGCCGTGCCCGTGAGCTCCGCCGCCGGGCTCCCGGCGCAGGTGAAGACCCCCGACGACGTGCTGCGCTACGGCAAGACGATGATCGAGCGCTTCCGCGACTGACGACGACGCGCCGGCCATGCCCGCCACACTGGACCTCGACGAGCTGCGATCGCACATCGGCCGCGCGCAGACCTCGACCGACGTGATCCATGCCGGTCCGGCCAATCTCCTTCGACTGGCATTAGGACGCTCGGAGCCGGAGTACCGCGAGGGCGACGTGCTGCCGCCGGCGTGGCTCGCGCTCTACTTCCTGCCTCGGGTCGCATCCGACGCCCTACGGCCGGACGGCAGTCCGCGCGACACGGGCGTGGTCCCGCCCCTCACGCTGCCGCGCCGGATGTTCGCCGGCGAGCGCGTGCGGCTCCACGCCGCCGTGCGGATCGGCGAGACCCTGCGGCGCGAGACGCGCCTGGCCGACATCTCGGTGAAGCACGGCAGCACCGGCACGCTCGTGTTTGCCACCGTGACGAGCCGCGTGTACGGGCCCAACGGCCTGGCGATCGAGGAGGAGCGTCACACGGTCTTTCGCGAGGAGGTCAAGGCCGGCGAGCGCAATCAGGCGCCCCGTCGCGAGTCGCCGCCGAGCGACGCGCCGTGGCGGCGCCGCGTGACGCCCGATCCGGTCCTGCTCTTTCGCTTCTCGGCGCTCACCTTCAACAGCCACCGCATCCACTACGACCGCGCGTGGGCGATGGAGGTCGAGGGTTATCCGGGTCTCGTCGTGCACGGCCCGCTGACGACCACCCTGCTCATCGATTTCGCGCGCGACCAGAATTCCGGCCGGCGGATCGCCGCCTACTCGACCCAGGCGCGCGCGCCGCTGTTCGACACCGCGCCGTTCGAGCTGCGCGGGCGGCCGACAGGGAATGGACGCGGCTCGGAGCTCTGGGCCGTGACCCCCGAGGGCACGATCGCGATGAGCGCCGAGGTCGAGCTCGACTAGCGGCGCGCGAGCCGCGGCAGCAGCTTGGCCGCCGCCTCGTCCACCTGAGCGAGCTGGTCGCCGCCGGCGAAGCGCAACGCGAAATGGCGCGCGCCGGCGTCGATCCAGCGCTGCAGCCACTCCGCGCAGCCCTCGATCGGCCCCGCGTACGTCGCCTGGCGGGCCAGGATGGTCCGCGCCGGTGCGGCGTAGTACGTCTCGAGAAAGGTGTTGAGCCGCTGCTCTGCGGCGGCGCGATTGGCGTCGAGGGCCAGGGTGACATACGCGGCGCCGGTCACCGCATCGGCCGGACGCCCGGCGGCGCGCGCCGCCTTCTGCACGGCGGGAAAGTGCTCGGCGAAGAACTCCACGCTGGGCCCAGTCGGGAACCAGGCGTCGAAGCGCGCCGCCTCACGTAGCGCGGTCGGTCCGCTGCCGCCGATCCAGATGGGCGGGCCGCCCGGGCGATGAGGCTTGGGCTCCATCGTGACGTCGTCGAGCGTGAAGTGCTTGCCGCTGAAGCTCACGTGATCCCGCCGCCAGAGCGCCTGACAGATCTCGATCGTCTCGAGGAAGCGGCCGATCCGGCGCTCGAAGGGCACGCCCGCCGCGGCGAATTCTTTCCGGATGGACGGGTTGTCGGCGGCGAAGCCGACGCCGAGGATCACGCGCCCCTCGGCGGCGCGGTCGAGCGTGCCGACGATGTGCGCCAGGACCACGGGATTGCGCAGCGCCGGCAGCAGCACGCCGGTGCCGAGGCGCACGCGCCGCGTGCGGCCGGCGATCGCGGCCATCAACGTCAGCGGCTCGTGGCGCGGCCGGGCGATCAGCGAGTCGCCGATCCACACAGAGTCGAAGCCCGCGGCCTCCGCGCGCTCGGCCATCGCGAGCAGCGGCGCCGTCTCCGGGTGGCCGGACATGACCGCTTCGCGCGTCGGGATCAAGACGCCGAACTCGACCGCCATCGCTATCTCCCCGGCGCGTACTTGTGGCCGAGCGCCTCTTCCCACCTGAGATAGTTCTGCATGTCGGCGAAGTTGCGGTCCGGTCCCGCCGGCACGACGTCGGTCGGCGGCGCCATCACCCCCGAGAGCCCCTTCTCCACCGGCAGGCCCGCCTTCTGCCAGGCGGCCATGCCGCCCTCGAGAATCGAGACGTTCTGATAGCCGAGCTCGCCGAGGGTGACGGCGGCGAGCGCCGAGCCGCGCCCGTCGGCGCAGGTGACCACGATCGAGGCGCTCTTCGACGGCACGACGTCGGCGATCCAGAGCTCGAGCCAGCCGCGGGGCACCCAGCGGGCGCCGGACACGTGGCCGCGCGCGAAATCCTGGCTCGTGTCGACGAAGATCACCGCCGCCGGCGGGGAAGTGTGCAGATCGCGCGGCGCGACCGCCTTCACCTTCGCGCGCGCTTCCGGATAGCCGGCGGGAATGTCCTCCGGCAGGCCGCGCTCCAGCGAGCCCCCGCTCGCCACCCAGGCGGTCGTGCCGCCGTCGACGGCGAAGACCTCGCGGAATCCCATCTGCCGGTACCACGAGGCGATCAACGTCGCGCGCGCCTTGCCGTCACACGCGAAGACGATCTGGCAGTTCTTCACGACCACCGCGTCGTCCGAGCGCTGCACGGCCTGACCCCCTGGGAACCAGCGGAACCCCGGGATATGGCCGGCGGCATATTCCTCGGCGGTGCGCACGTCGATGAAGTAGACCGTCGCCTGGTCGCGGCGGGCCATGACGCTCTTCAGCGCCGCGATGTCGAGGTAGCGAACGCCGTCCTCCGCGGCGAGCCTGGCGGCATAGGCTTCCGCCGCCGCGACAGCCTCCGGCGACGGCTCCGGCAGCTCGACGCGATCGGCGCCGGTCTCGAGCTTGTGCCCGGCGAGCACCCAGCCGGACGTGCCGTTCTTCAGGCCGTACACCTTCGGAATCCCCATGCGCTGGAGCACGCGCGCGCCGATGATGCTGCGGGTACGCCCCGCGCAGTTCACGATGATGGTCGTGTCGCGGTCGAGATCCCTGGCGATATCGGTGATGCGCAGCGCCAGCTCGCCCCCGGGCACGCTGCGGCCGCCGGGGATGCAGAACCGGCGGAACTCCTCGGGCGTGCGCGAGTCGAGGATGACGACCTTTTCGCCCTTCTGGATGCGCGCCGCAAGGTCCTTGCACTCGATCTCGGGCACGTGGTGCACCACCTCGACCTTCTCGCCGAAGTCCTTGCTGGGAACGTTCATCCCCCACTCGGTCTCGAGTCCATCGGTGACCCAGCGATTGATCCCGCCGTCGAGCACGGACACCTGCCGATAGCCCATCCGTTCGAGGGTCGCCGCCGCGAGGCGCGCGCGCCGGCCGTCGTCGTCGCACACCACGACCGGCGTTCCCTTGAACGGCACGGCCTGCGGCAGCTGGAACTCGAGCTGGCGCCGTGCGATCAGGCTCGCGCCCGGAATGTGGCTGCTGTTGTACTCGCCGGCCTCCCTGACGTCGATCAGGGCGAACGGCTCCTTGCCCTCGAGCAGGCTCTTGAGCGCCGCGGAAGCGATCGTGGCGGCCATGAGTTCTTACCTCCGCGCCATGAGGCGCCTGAAGACCGCGCCGTACTGAAAGCCGTAGCCCTCGGCGTGCTCGGCGGCGTTCTTCTTCACGCGTTCGCCGATGGTGTGGCCCTGCGGGACGTTGAAGCCGGGCACCTGGCTCTCGTGGCGGATGAGTCCGGCGATCTGGCGGTCGATCGAGTCGGTGACGTCGACGATCGTGTCGGGCTCGTCGGCGCCCCAGTACCAGAGCTCGCGCACCTTGTGCGGCTCGAGCCCGTCGCGCGTGATGTGCTCGGGAAAGTGCAGATGGTCGCGCGCGTACGGATAGACGGCGTCGGTCGCGGTGATGCCGGCCTTGCGGTGGTCGCGGTGCTGGAGTCCTCGGATGCGGTACGGATCGTGAACGAAGACGGTGTGGGGCCGATACCGACGGATCGCACGGACGACATCGCCCAGAAACTCGCGCGTGTCCTCGAGCCCGCCGTCGGGATAGCCGAGCATGACGACGTGCCGCACACTCATGAAGTCCGCGGCGGCGCGCTGTTCCTCGGCGCGCTTCTTCGCGAGCGCGGCCGGCGTCAGCGTGCGGTCGGCGGTGCCGGCGGCGCCGTTGGTGCAGAGCACGTACGTGATCTCGCATCCCGCGGCCGCCCACTTCGCCACGACGCCACCGGAGCCGATCTCGGCATCGTCGGGGTGCGCGAAGATCACCATCGCCTTGTCGGGAATCTCGGTCACGATCTCGAGCTTGGGGGGTGTGGCGTCTCTGGGCATGAAAGGGATTCTACAGGAGTGTCCAAGCTCCAGCGCCATCCGGCTCGTCCAAGCGGTATGATAGCCGCCACCATGACGACCAACTCGTTCCCCCTGGCCCGCTTCAAAGTCCTCGACCTCACCCGAGCCCGGGCCGGCCCGACATGTGTGCGGCAGCTGGTCGACTGGGGCGCCACGGCCATCAAGATCGAGATGCCCGGCGGCCGCACCGGCGACGGCATGGGCGGCAATCGCCACGGCTTCGATTTCCAGAATCTCCACCGCAACAAGCGGAGCATGACGCTCAACCTCAGGGATCCTGAGGGGGTGGCGATCTTCAAGAAGCTGGCGCGCGACGCCGACATCGTCGTGGAGAACTACCGCCCGGGCGTGAAGGAGCGTCTGGGCATCGACTACAAGACGTTGCGGGCGATCAACCCCCGCCTGATCTATGGCAGCATCTCCGGCTTCGGCCAGAGCGGCCCGTACCGGGACCGCCCGGGCGTGGACCAGATCGCGCAGGGTATGGGCGGTCTCATGTCGATCACGGGGATTCCGGGCCAGGGCCCGGTGCGTGTCGGCATCCCGATCGCCGACCTCTGCTCGGGGATCTTCCTGGCTCAGGGCATCCTGGTCGCGCTGATCGAGCGCGAGAGCACGGGCGAGGGCAAGTGGGTGCACACCTCGCTGCTCGAGGCGATGCTCTCGATGCTCGACTTCCAGGCCTCGCGGTGGCTGATGAGCCACGAGGTGCCGCCGCAGGCCGGCAACAATCATCCCACCGGAATTCCGACCGGCGTGTTCGAGACGAAGGACGGCCACATCAACATCGCCGCCGCCGGCGACGACATCTACGCGCGGTTCTGCCGCGCGATCGAGCGGCCGGACTTGCTCACCGACCCGCGGTTCTCGACGTCCAAGGCGCGCTCGACCAACCGCGACACCATCATGGAAGTGATCATGCCAGTGACGCGGCAGAAGACCAGCGCCGAGTGGATCAAGCTCTTGAACGACGCCGGCGTGCCCTGCGGGCCGATCTACAAGATCAACGAGTCGTTCGCCGACCCTCAGGTGCAGCACCTGGCGATGGCCCAGCCGGTCCACTCCCCGACGCTCGGCGATCTGACGATCCTCGGGCATCCGGTCTCGCACGGTGAAAAGCGCCTGCCCTTGCGAAGCGCGGCGCCGGAGCTCGGTGAGGCCAACGAGGAGGTTCTGACGTCGCTGGGCTACACGAAGGCGCAGATCGCAGACCTGAGCAAGCGCGGCGTAGTTTGACAACTCGCAGGACGGGAGCGGCCCGCCAGCGAGGAACGCCCTCGAGGTCGAGATCGTGTGACGGAGCCGATCGTCATCACCCTCACCAGGTGATCGAGTAGCACTGATGCCGACCGCGCGTCTGCCGGGCGATCTGCTCATGCATTACGACGACGATGATTACACCGATCCCTGGTCGCGCGCAGAAACCGTCATCCTGCACCATGGCAACGCCAAGAACGCCAAGCTCTGGTATGCCTGGGTGCCGCTGCTCGCTCGAGACTATCGAGTTGTCCGTGTCGATGCCCGCGGCTTCGGCCGATCGACCGTGCCCGCCCCCGGCTATCCCTGGTCACTCGAAGGCTTCGCGACGGACCTGCTCCATCTCATGGATCACCTCAGCATCGACCGGGCGCACCTGATCGGAGAGACCATCGGCGGCACGATCGCGCTCGAGTTCGCGCACCGGTTCCCCGAACGGTTGCACACGGTCACCACGTGCACCTCGCCGTACAAGTTCCGAGGCGTGCAGGCCTATCTGGAGTACTACAAAGTCGTCAAGGAGCAAGGGGTCGAGGCGTGGGTCCGCCAGACGGCGGGACGCCGATTGGAGCCGGGCGCGTCCGATGCAGGCCATCGGGCGTGGTACGCGCAAGAGATGAGTCGTACGGCGCAGCACGTGGTGCTGGAAACTCTCGCGTATCTCTCGACAGTGGACTTGACGCCGATCCTCCCCAAGATCACGACGCCGGCGCTCGTGCTGGTCGGCGAGCGCAGCACCATGAATACGCCCGATCGAGCGCAGGGCCTCGCGGCGCTCTTGCCGCGCGGAACGCTCGTGGAAGTGCCGGGTGCGAGCGGCTACGTGCAGCATTCGGCGCCGGCCCAATGCGTTGCGATCTGGCGAGATTTTGTGCGATCCTCCCGCGCGTAGAAGGAGGCGCGTATGGGAGACATCCTGGGGATCGGGACGACCCACTATCCTCCCGGGCTGGTGCCGGACGAATACAAGCCCTGGCCCCTGGCTCGCATGCTGCACACGGACCCGCGCATCCCGCCTCACCTGAAAGATCCCGCCAACTGGCCCGAGCCGATGCGCGCGGAGTGGGGCGCCGATGAGGGAATCACCTCATTCAAGGCGCATCGGGCGCGGGTGTTCAGCTCGTTCCGTACCCTGAGGGACGAGATCGCCGCCTTTCGCCCCGATTTCATACTCATGTGGGGCGACGACCAGTACGAGAACTTCAGGGAAGACGTGATTCCGCCGTTCTGCGTCCTGGCCTACGACACGCTCACGTTCCAGCCGTTCAAGCGGCTCGGCAACCGGCCGAATATCTGGGGCGAGCCCGGCGACAAGACGTTCACGTGGCCCGGCCAGCCCGCCGCCGGGCGCTTGCTCGCCGGCCGCCTGCTCGAGGCCGGCATCGACATGCCCTACGCCTACCGGCCGCTCCACGGCGACGGCGTGGCGCACGCGTTCGCGAACACCCTGCTCTACCTCGACCTGGACCGTCGGGGATTCTCGTACCCGGTGCTGCCGGTGACGGTCAACTGCTACGGCCGCGACGTGATTCGCTACCAGGGCGGCGGCACTCAGCACGCGGAGGAAGCCGACCCTCCCGCGCCGTCGCCGCGCCGGTGCTTCGAGCTCGGCAGGCTCACCGCGCGCATCCTGCGCGAGAGCCCGTGGCGCGTCGTGCTCATGGCCTCGTCGAGCTGGTCGCACGCGTTCCTGACCGCGAAGAATCACTTCCTCTATCCGGACCTCGAAGCCGACCGGATGCTGCTCGAGCACCTGCGCGCGGGCGAGTACGAGACCTGGCGCGACTTGCCGCTCGAGCGGCTGGAAGCCTCCGGCCAGCACGAGGTCCTGAACTGGGTCTGTCTGGCGGGAGCCATGGCCGAGCTCGGCGCGAAGATGGAGCTCGTCGACTGGGTCGAGACCTGGATCTTCAACGCGCCCAAGTGCCAGGCGATCTTCCGATGAAAGCCGTCTACATCGCCGAACCCGGAGGCCCGGAGAAGCTGATCTTCGGGGACCGCCCGGACCCGGAAGCGGGCGCCGGCGAGGTCGTCGTGCGCGTGCGCGCGACGTCGGTCAATCACGCCGATCTGGCGCTCCGCGCCGGCCGCTCGCCGACGGGCGGGCTGCCGCGCATCCTCGGGCTCGACATCGCCGGCGAGATCGCCAGTCTCGGGTCCGGCGTGACCGGCTGGAAAGAAGGCGACCGCGTCGTGGTCGAGAATCGCGTCAAGTGCGGCGTGTGCTCGCCATGCGTGCTCGGGCGCGACGAGTTCTGCGACCGGCAGAAGCGCCTGGGCGGCGAGCTCGACGGCGGCCACGCGCAGTACTGCAAGGTTCCCGCGGCCAATCTTCAGCGAATCCCCGAGAGCATGGGGTTCGAGGAAGCGTCGACGTTTCCGCTCGCCGGTCACACTGCCTGGCACTGCTTGTTCGAGCGCGTAGAGCTCCAGCAGGGCGAGGACATCCTGATCCAGGCCGTCGGCAGCGGGGTCGGAAGCTTCGGGCTCCTGATGGCCAAGGGCGTGGGCGCTCGCGCGATCGTCACGGCCGGGAGCGACTGGAAGCTCGCGAAGGCCAAGGGGCTCGGCGCCGACGAGGTCATCAACTACACGACGACGCCGAAGTTCAGCCAGCGCGTCAAGGAGCTCACCGGCGGCCGCGGCGTCGACGTGGTGTTCGACTGCGTCGGGGCGCCGGTGTGGGACGAGAGCTGCGCGAGCCTCAAGCCCGGCGGCCGGCTCGTCATCACCGGGACCACCGGGGGTAGCCAGATCCCGTTCAACCTGTCGGTGCTGCAGAGCCGGCCGCTCACCCTGATGGGCAGCGGCGCCCGCAGTCGCCGGAGCTTCGCGACGATGATGCATCGCGCCCGCTACGGCGGTCTGCGCGGCGTGGTGGGCAAGACGTTCGACCTGTCGGAGGCCGCGAAGGCCCACGAGGTCATGACCGGACGCGACTTCTTCGGCAAGCTCGTCCTGCGAGTGCCGTAGCACCGGTCGACTTCCACCTGCCCCTTCGATGGGCGACCCGGCGGGCATCAAGCGCCAGTATCGGCAGTTCGCCGGAACCGAGTGCAAGGGCTACTCCGACCTTTACTACCGCCTCGCGATCTCCGTCTCCGAGGACGACGAGATGGCGGGCTTCATCGCGGACATGCCTGAAACCCAGCCGAATCTCTTCCTGGCTTCCATCCAGCTGTTGACGGGCCCTGCGGGCATGCCGGCGACCGGCTCGGAGCTGCGGGCATTCGTGAAGAGGCGCGGCAGCGACGTGCGCGCCGCGATGCGAGCCAGGCGGACTCAGACGAACGAAGTCGGGCGCTGCGCGGTCTTGCTGCCGGCATTGCCGCCTGGGCCCCTGGCGCCGGTGGAAGTCGGCGCGAGCGCCGGCCTGTGCTTGCTCTTCGAACGCTACCACTATGAATTCGGATCGACGCGCCTGGGCCCGGTCGACTCGCTCGTGCGCCTGCAGTGCACGACGAGCGGGCCCGTCCCGCTTCCGCCAGCGGTCCCGCGGATCGTGTGGCGACGGGGCCTCGACGTGAGACCGATCGACGTGCACGACGACGATGCGGTCCGCTGGCTGCTGGCGTGCGTGTGGCCGGAGCATCACGAGCGCCGGCGACGGCTCGAAGGCGCGATCGACACGGCCCGAGCCGATCCTCCCGTCATCCGCGCCGGGGACCTCGTCGACGACCTTCCTGCCGTGCTGGCCGAGGCGCCGGACGACATCCAGCTCGTGGTGTTCCATTCGGCCGCGCTCAGCTACGTGAGCCGCAAGCGTCGCCAGGCGTTCGCCGGCCTTCTCGCCGACGCGTCGAAGCGACGAGACATCGTGTGGCTCGCGAACGAGGCTGCGGGCGTCGTTCTCGAGCTGACGGCCCCGGCCCCATCGGGCTCGCTGCGCTTTCTGGTCAGTCGTACGCACTTCGCGAACGGGCAGCGACGGAGCGAGCTGCTCGCACTTGCCCATCCCCATGGAGCCGAGCTGGCATGGCTCTGAGGTCGTATTAGCTCACCCTCGCCCTTGCGCTGAGCCTCTGCGTCGCGCGGCCCGCCGTGCAGGCTCAGCAGACGGGCAAAATGCCGCGGGTCGCGTTTCTGTCGACGACCACGCCGGGCCCATCCCCGACCACCGACGGATTCCGGCAAGGGCACGATGCTCTACGCGAACCGCACGCGTCTCGCTGAGCTTGCGATGACCAGCCACCTTCCCATGATGTGCGGCCCGAAGCAGTACGTGTCGGCGGGCTGCTTGATGGGTTATTCGGCAGACATCGCAGATATCTTTCGGCGCTCCGCCGTCTACGTGGACAACATCCTCAAGGGCGCGAAGCCCGCGGACTTGCCGATCGAGCAGCCGACCAAGTTCCAGCTGGTGATCAATCTCAAGACCGCGAAGTCCCTCGGCGTCACCCTCGAATCGTCCGTATTGGCGAGGGCGGATCAGGTGGTCGAATAGGAGTACTATGGGGGCCGCCGCGGGACCCGCGGACGTCCTGGCTGGGCCGCGCCGGCTCGGGGAGGTGCGACATGGGCAACATGATCCGCCTGTACACCGGCAAAGACGGCCAGACCCACATCGAGGAGCTGGATCCCGCCACGCATCCGGAGCTCACGACCATGCAGGCGACCAAGGGCATCGTCTTCCGCACGACGAAGCCTGGCCACTTCTCCGATTGGCACAACGCCCCGCGGCGGCAGTTCGTCATCACCCTGGCCGGCGAGGTCGAGATCGGTCTGGGCGACGGCAGCGTGCATCGCTACGGCCCCGGCCACGTGACCCTGGCGGAAGACCTCACGGGGAAGGGCCACACGACCCGCGTGGTCGGCGACAAACCCAGATTGTCGGTTACCATCCCATTGGCCGACTGAGAAGAGGAGGACCTATGGGCCAGATCCTCGGCCTCGGCATCACGCACTACCCGCCGCTCTCCTACAAGGGCAACATGACCAGCCGCATCAAGCTTCTGGTCGCGGACGCCCTCCTGCCGGAACCTCTGCGCACCCCGGCCGGATGGCATCCGACGGCGCGTGAGCAGTGGAGCACCGACGAGGGCGCCGCGCACTCCGAGAAGCACCGCGACGACCTGATTCACCATTTCAGGAAGGCTCGCGCCGAGCTGGACGCGTTCCGGCCCGACTTCGTGCTGCTCTGGGGTGACGACCAGTACGAGAATTACCGCGAGGACTGCGTGCCGCCGTTCTCGATCCTGGCCTACGACTCCGTCGACGTCCAGCCGTGGAAGGGCCACCGCGGCGAGAACTGGTGGGACGAGCCCAAGGACAAGACGTTCACGATCGCGGGTCATCGGGCGGGCGCCAAGTACCTTGCGTCGGCTCTGCTCGGCGACGGGGTCGACATCGCGTATTCGTACAAGCCCCTGCACCACCCGCTCGGTCACGCGTTCATGAACTCGATCCTCTACCTGGACATCGACCGCAAGGGCTTCCCCTATCCAGTGGTGCCGTTCACGGTGAACTCGTACGGGCGATGGCTGATCGGGGCGCACGGCGCGCCGATGACGCCCTCGCAGACGGCGAAGCTCGCGGGGCAAAGCGAGCTCGATCCGCCCGGGCCACAGCCGTGGCGCTGCTTCCAGATCGGCGGCGCCGTCGCCCGGGCGCTGAGCGCGAGCCCCTGGAAGGTGGCCGTGATCGCCTCGTCGAGCTGGAGCCACTCGTTCCTGGTCGCGAAGACCTCACTGATGTTCCCGGACGTCGAGTCGGACCGGCGCTACTATGAGGCGCTGCGCGACGGCGACTGGACGGTCTGGCGGAATACCACGATCGCCGAGGCCGAGGATCGCGGCCATCACGAGCTCTTGAACTGGTTCTGCCTCGCCGGCGCGATGGCGGAGCTTCGCCGCAAGCCCGACGAGTCGGTGTTCCTGGAGTCGTGGATCTCGAACTCCGACAAGGTGTTCGCCGTATTCAGGCCGTCGTAATCAAGGAGGAGAAAAGGATGATCTACGAAGTTCGCACCTATACCCTGCGCACCGGAGCCGTGGCCGAGTTCGAGGACCGCTTCACGAAGCGCAAACCGCTGCGCGAGAAGCATTCGAAGCTCGGCGCCTTCTGGCACACGGATTTCGGTCCGCTCAACCAGGTCGTCCACGTCTGGCCGTACGAGGACCTCGCGCACCGCACCTCAGTGCGCGACGCGATGGCGAAGGACAAGGACCTCCAGCAGCTGCCTGGCGGGCGCGATCTGATCGTCGAGCAGCAGGCCGACATCATGATTCCGGCGCCGTTCATGCAGCCGCTCGGCAGCCGCGACTTCGGCACCGGCAACTTCTACGAGATGCGCATCTACACCTACGCGCCCGGCGATCTCCCGGCGGTGCTGGAGGCGTGGGGCAAGGCGGTGCCGATCCGCGAGAAGCTCTCGCCGCTGGCGGCGTGCTGGACGAGCGAGCTCGGCGGCCTCAACAAGTTCGTGCACGTGTGGCCGTACAAGAACTCCGACGAGCGCATGCGCATCCGTGAAGAATCGCGGAAGGGTGGCCAGTGGCCCCCGCAGTCCGGCGTCCGGCCGGTCCGGCAAGAGAACAAGATGCTGATCCCGGCGGCATTCTCGCCACTGCGCTAACTCCCACCGGTCGACCCAACGCCCGGGCGGGCGCCGGCCGCGAGCCGGACGCGCCGCCCGGGCGGCATCTCGACGCTCCATCCCACCGGCACGACGAAGGAGACGAACGCGATGGCATCCCTCAGCCGGCAGCTCGCGCAGTGGGTCGTCGGGCTTCGCTATGAGGATCTCCCGCCCGAGGTGGTCGATCGCGCCAGGGGCGTCACGCTGCACGGGCTCGCCTCGGTGCTGCTCGGCTCGCTGACGCCAGGCGGCCGCCAGGCGGTCAAGCTGATCGGCGACGAAGAGGCCGGCGTGAAGAACGGCGCCACGATCATGATGGACGGCACGAAGGTGACGAAGGGCGGCGCCGCGTTCGCGAACGCCGAGATGGCAATGGCCGGCGGCAAGTGGGACACCTTCCGCATGCTGACGCACCCCGGCACGAGCATCATTCCCGGCGCCTTCGTCGCCGCGGAGACGGCGGGCGCCTCCGGCCGCGACTTCCTGACCGGCCTCGCGGCGGGCTACGAGGTCATGGAGCGGATGGCCGCCGACTTCATTCCCACGGTGATGGCGCGAGGCTTCCACTCGGGCGTGGTGTTCGGGATCTTCGGTCCCGCCGTCGCCGCGGCCAAGATTCTGGGCTTCACGGAAGACCAGGTGAACAGCACGATCGCCCTCTGCGCCAGCCTGGCCGCCGGCAACCTCGAAGGCGCGCGCAGCGGCGGCCGCGCGCTGCGCGAAGGCGCCGCGGTGCGCAACGCGATGCTGGCCGTCGCGCTGGCGCGGCAAGGACACGTCGGGGGCGAGACGGTGCTCGAGGGCGAGGCGGGCTTCTATCACGCGTATGCCGGCAACAACCAGGGCCGCCTCACCCACAGCTTCGTCGGCGACACGCAGACGAGCCTCGACAAGATCACGGCCGCGCTCGGCCGGAGCTGGATGTTCCTCGAGACCCTCTACCGCATCTACTCGACGGCCGGCTACAACATCGCCCACGTCGACGTGACCGCGAAGCTGTGCGAGGAGCACGACATCGCCCACAAGGACGTCGAGCGGGTCGAGGCGGTGGTGAACTGGCTCGAGACGCAGTACCCGAGCCCGGCGTTTCCGAGCCGCCGCGAAGACCTGGAGTCGAAGCCGGGCAGCACCGCGTACTACGCCGCCTACGGCGTGGTGAAGCGCGGCTTCCCGGTGCTGAAGGCGCAGGTCGATCCGAACGGCGCCGACGACCCGCCCGCGGTGCTCGATCTGATGAAGCGCGTGACCTTGATCCCGTCCCACAAGATGACGCTCTTCGGTCCGCGCATCACGATCTTCACGAAAGACGGCAAGAGCTACACGAAACAGTCCACCGGCCGCGAGTTCATCTGGGACTTCGCGGAGGAGACGCGCCGCATTCGCGATGTGATCCCGGGGCTGCCGATCCCGGCGGCGCAGTTCGAGGAGATCATCGCGACGTGCCGCGACCTCGACAAGCAGGCGCGAGCCGACCGGCTCGTTCAGCTCACCCTGAAGAAGGCCTGAGGGAGAACGCGACATGCCCGGCAAAGTGCGCAGGATCCTGACAGGCGTCAATGCGGCGGGGCGTTCCTTCATTCTTTCGGACACGATGCTCCCGACGGCGCCGGTCGCGCCGGGCGCTCCGGTCCGCACCGGCCTCTGGACCACCACCTGCGCGCCGGCCTCGAATCGGGAGGACGACCCCGTGCCCGACGGGGTCATCATGCAGACGCCGCCCGCGCACCGCGGTGGGACCGTCGTGCGCATCACCGACATCGTGCCGGACTCACGGCACGCCTACGATCCGGAGGAGCTCCGCCGGCGCAAGTGCAAGACGACGCCCGATCGCTCGGCGCGCCATCCGGCCTTCCACGCCACCGACACCGTCGACTACGCGGTGTGTCTCGAGGGCGAGGTGTGGGCGGTCCTGGACGAGGACGAGACGCTCATGCGGCCGGGCGACGTGCTGATCCAGCGCGGCACCTATCACGCCTGGTCGAATCGCAGCGACCGGATCTGCCGCATGCTGTTCGTCCTGATCGACGCCGAGCCGCTGAAAAATCACTAGTCATGCTGATCGATCGGCGCGCGCTGCTCGTAGGTCTCGCCGGCGTGCTCCTGCCGTCTACCGCGCCAGCGCATTGATGAGCTACGGCGCGAGTCAGCGCGATGCGCACGCGCGGCTCGCCACCTATGCCGACAAGATCCTCAAGGGTGCCCGCCCCGCGGACCTTCCCGTCGAGCAGCCAACCGGCCTGCCAATTCCTCAGCTACTGCTGCTGCGGGCGGATCAGGTCCTCGAATGAGAGGGAGAATTGCATGGCTCTGAAAGACAAGATCACGCTCGGCATGTCGCTGCCCCACCGCTCGCCGGAGCCGATCGACATGGGTGTCGTGCGCCAGGTGGCGCAGCGCGCCGACGCGCTCGGCTTTCGCGACCTGTGGGTGACCGAGAACACCCTGGACCACGTCTTCTCGTTCGACCCCGTCGTGATCCTGACGTACGCGGCCGCGGTCACCCGGTCGATTCGCGTGGGCGTCTCCGTGGCGGTCCTTCCCGTCCAGAACCCCATCCACGTCGCGCATCAGTTCGCCACGCTCGACTACGCGAGCAGCGGGCGAGCGATCCTCGGTGTGGGGCTCGGTCGCGACCAGCACTACACGCAGTTCCAGGTGCCGCGCGAGCACCGGATCCGGCGCTTTCGCGAGCAACTCGAGCTGATCAGGGCTCTGTGGACCGAGCCGAAGATCAGCTACCGCGGCAGCCTCTATCAGCTCGACGCCGGCGCCATGAGCCCCAGGCCGGTTCAGAAGCCGCACCCGCCGATCTGGTTCGGCGGCGGGCACCCCGACGCGATCCGCCGCGCCGCCGTGATGGCCGACGGATGGATGGGCGCCGGAGGCTCCAGTCACGCCGACTTCAAGCGGTCGGTCCCGTTGTTGCGCGAGCAGCTCGAGAAGGCTCGGCGCGATCCGACGACGTTTCCTGTCTCGAAGCGCGTGTTCCTGTCCGTGCACGAGCGCGCCGACGTCGCGCGCGACGAGCTCCACCGCTGGTTCAGCGTCGTCTACCGCAATCCGGCGGGCACCGACGCCTGCGGCGTCCACGGCACGCCCGAGCAAGTGTGCGAGCGCCTCGAAGAGCTGGTCGCCGCGGGCGCGAATCACCTCCTGCTCAACCCCATTGCGCGCCACGCCGAGCAAGTCGAAGCACTCGCTTCGATCACGGGACTCTCCTGACCGGGGTTCTACGCGAGCGTACGGAATCCGAGCTAGAACAGACTCTCGACCTGGCCGAGGAGCGGACTACTCGCGAGGGAGGACTGGTGGGCCGGAAGGTCCACCCAGACCGGGAACTCGCGGCCGGTGATCTTTCGGATCTTGGTCGGGCCGCCGAGCGACATCATCGTCGGCCACGACGCGGCGAGATCGGGATGGGCCAGCAGCAGCAGGCCGCGGCCGAGATAGCCGTCGGCGACGCCCGTCTGGGTGAGGCCCGCCTCCGCCGCCGCGCCCGCCAATTCCTCCGGGCGCAGGAGGCGCCGGGTCCCTCCGGCTTCCCACGCGAGGGCGGGACAGAGGCCGGGGCCGGTCTCGGCGAGGGCCGCGATCCAGTGGCGGCGAGCGACGGCGAGGAAGCGGCGGTACGCATCGCCGACGCCGTCGGGGGCGGCCTCGTGCTCCTTCAACAAAATGGACGGGAACGGGGCGTCGGGCAGGCTATACGCCCGGATCAACGACCCGGGGACCGGGCACCCGAAGGGGGCGACCTGGGCCAGAAAACCCGTCAGCATCTCGCCCCCCAGGGCGGCCTGCGGGAGGGCCAGCACGTAGTGCTTCGTGTCCGGTCGGGTGACCGCCGCGATCAGGACCTCGCCGGCCGGCCAGGCGCGGCCGTTGCCCGTCTCGGCCGCGCCGATTTCGGCCCCGCTGCAACGCCGTTGCTGGACGCTCATGCTCCGGTTAACATGCCAGACATCATCTCCAAGGAGGGCCAAAATGGCCGAAGGTAAGTGTCACGTCGAGATCGTGTACTGCGTCGTCTGAGGGTACCTCCCCGTAGCCGTCAGTGTGGCGGCTGAGCTGTCCTCGATCAACTATCGGGAAACCGCGATCACCCTCACCCCGTCCGACAGCGGCAGGTTCGAAGTGTACCTCGACGGCAAGAAGCTCTATGACCGCAAGGCTCCGGGAGCCGTCGATTTCCTGCCGGCGCTGAAGGAGATCCACAAGATCCGCGACGCGATCAAGGAAATATTCGGCGTGGCGCCGGCGGCGGCGGCCCACTAGGAGCGCGGTCATGGCTTTCGGTACCCATCACGTCCACGTGAAGACGCACGACCCGAAGCAGACGATGCAGTTCTACGTCGACAATCTGGGCGCGACCTTGATCGCCGACATGGGCGCGCGCGGCTACCGCGTGAACCTGCACGGGCTGCAGCTGAACATCACCGGGCTGATCGACTCGCAGCGCCGCGAGCAGCACTACGGCCTCGAGCACATCGCGGTCGACACCGACGACTACGCGGGCACGCTCGCCCAGTTCCGCGCGAAGGGCGTCCGCGTCCTCGAAGAGCTTCCGCCCAATAACGGCCGGCGCGTCTGCTTCCTGGAGGCGCCGGACGGGGTGCAGATCGAAGTGATCGAGAAGGTGTAGGCCGTGGGCGCCCGCCGGGCCGGTGAGCCTGACCGCGTCAAGCAGCAGGTCGCGGCGCACTGGAACCGGCGGGCGCCCGGATTCGACGCAGACTTCGGCCATAGTATCCGCACACCCGCCGAGCGCGCGGCGTGGGATCGCGTCCTCGAGCTCGTGGTCCCGGCCCGCGGCAAGCTCGACGCGCTCGACGTCGGCTGCGGCACGGGCTTCCTCACCTTCGAGCTCGCGGCGCGCGGCCATCGCGTCACCGGCGTCGACTTCGCGCCCGCGATGATCGCCGAGGCCCGGCGCAAAGCGGCCGACCGCGCCCTCGCGGTCCGGCTCGAGGAGGCCGACGCCGAGCAGCTGCCGTTCGGGGCCGCCAGCTTCGACCTCGTCATCAGCCGCCACCTGCTCTGGACGCTCCCGCATCCGGAGGCGGCCATCGACGAGTGGATCCGCGTCCTGCGTCCGGGCGCGCGGCTGGTCGTCGTGGACGGCCAGTTCGATCCGAGCGTCCTGACGCCGCCGGCCGGCAGCGCGCGCTCGAGCCAGGAGTACGCGGCGATCGGCGAGCAGCTTCCCTTCCTGGGCGGCCGGTCACGCGAAGAGATCGAGCGGCTGCTCGCCGCCCACGGCCTCGGCAACGTCGGCAGCGACCCGCTGCACGATCTGGTCGCCGCGCAGGCGCAGCGGATGGTCGACGAGGGTCTGGAGCCGCGCACGCACCGGCGCTACGTCGTGTGGGGTGACGTCGCGCCGCGATGAAGTGCCGGCGCGCTATGTAGCGATCACCAGGCTCTCGAACAGGCCATCCAGGGTGGCGGTGTCTTCCAGACCTCGTACTTCGGCCAAGACGCGATCACACTGCCCGGCGCCGAGCGCTCGGGGCGCCAGGCCTCTGAACTTTGCCTCGACCTCGCCGTCCGTCAGCGGATTCCGGTAGTGGCCCTTCGGGTGGCTGGTCTCCGCCGTCACGCGCCGACCGTCGGTGGTCGTCACCTCGACCCGCGTGCACGACTCCGCGGGGTAGCGGCGCGTGAAGTCGGGCTCCTCGACCACGGTGAGCTTCTTGATCACCGGCCGGAGCGCCGGATCCTTGATGCGCGACGGCGCGAAGGTGGCCGGGGTGACACCGCCGTCTCGAATCGCCGCCGCGACCAGGTAGGGAATGCTGTGGTCCGCGGTCTCCCGCGTCTCGGGATCCCACTTCTCCGCCTCCGCGGCGGTGCGCCGCACCGCCTCGCCGTACGTGGCCACTCGAACCGACTCGATCTGAGCCGCGGAGACCTGCTGCCGGAGCTCCAGCATGAGCCCGATCGGCCCCTGGGTGTGGATCACCGACGGGTAGGCCTTGAAGCTCGTCGCATTGATCCGGAACGGCTCGGTCCTTCCGCCGAACCGCTCCCACTTCGGAGCCTCGATCCCGAGGTGCTGCCACAGCCCGTCGCGTCCCTCGAAGGGATGGCCCGGCCCCGTCATGCCCTCCGCGGCCAGCTCCGCCGCGAACACGCCGGTCCGAATCGCCGCCGCGGTCGCGCAGCCCTTCCACATCGAGAGCTCACCGATCCGCGTGACGCCGAGCGGCACGCCCGACGTGATCGCGATGGAGATGGCGTGCCCCATCGCCACCCGGTCGAGTCCGAGGACCTTGCCGGCGCCGCACGCCGCGCCGATCGCGGCGAACATGCCCTGATCCCAGCCCTTGAGGGCGACGCGGTCGGCGAGCCGACAGAACGCCTCGTACGCGACCGCGATGGCGGTGATCACCGATCGGCCGTCGGCTCGGCGCGCGTCGGCTGCCGCCAGCACCGCGGGAATCATGTCACTGGGATGACCGGTGCCGCGCGCCGCGTAGGTGTCGTTGCAGTCCAGGTAGCGGACGAAGACCGTGTTCGCGAAGGCCGCCAGATCCGCCGACGTCGTCGCGCGCGTGCCCAGCACTCGCGCCGGCGGGTTGCCCCGCACGCGGGATGCGATGGCTCGCGCGATCGCCGCCGGCTCGCCGTCGAACGCGCCCGCCGCGCACCCGAGCGTGTCGATCAGCGTCCGCTTCACCTGATGCACCGCCTCGGGTGTCAGGTCGCCGAATGTCAGCCGACCCGCGTAATCGCTCAGGAAATCGGTCGTCCCATCCATGAGAATCCTCCGCGGCCCGGATTGCCGCCATTGTACGACCCGCGGCGTTGACGCTGTCGGCGGGCCCCGCTAAGCTCGGAGACGGCACGAGGAGGGAACATGGCGCGCGTGAAGCTCATCGTCAGCCGAGACGACATCGCGGCCGAGCACCACGCTCTTTTCGACGAGCTCGCGGCTCTGCGCGGCCGGATCAGCGGCCCGTCGACCGTCGTGCTGCACAGCCCGGGCCTCGCCCGCCCCTGGAACGAGATCAGCGAGTTTCTCCACCGCCACAGCGTCGTCGAGCCGTCGCACGCCGAGCTCGCCGTCTGCGCGACCGCGCGCGAGAAGGACTGCGGCTATATCTGGAACGCGCACGTGCCGCTGGCGCGTAAGGCGGGCGTGTCCGCGACCACCATCGACCTCGTCCGCGACCGGCGGAACGTGATCGGGATGTCGGGCGCGGAGATGGCCGTGGTCCAGTACGTC